>JGI12316J15310_10000107_pt2 | contig 126537 bp, 98 predicted proteins | sample MarCyaLeptolynsp_FD_15310 | JGI IMG/M metagenome (IMG submission 15310) | reverse complement strand
TGTTCCAAGCTGAGCACAACATCCTGATGCACCCCTTCCACATGTTGGGAGTAGCAGGTGTATTCGGTGGTTCTCTGTTCAGTGCCATGCACGGTTCCTTGGTAACCTCATCTTTGGTACGTGAAACCACAGAGAGTGAGTCCCAGAACTACGGCTACAAGTTTGGACAAGAGGAAGAAACCTACAACATCGTGGCAGCTCATGGCTACTTCGGTCGTTTAATCTTCCAATATGCCTCCTTCAACAACAGCCGTTCCTTGCACTTCTTCTTAGGAGCATGGCCAGTAATTGGTATTTGGTTCACCGCATTGGGAATCAGCACCATGGCATTCAACCTGAATGGTTTCAACTTCAACCAGAGTGTAATTGACTCACAAGGAAGAGTAGTAGGAACCTGGGCAGATGTACTAAACCGCGCCAACCTAGGATTTGAAGTAATGCACGAGCGTAATGCTCACAACTTCCCCTTAGACTTGGCAGCAGGTGAGGCAGCTCCCGTTGCTCTACAAGCTCCTGCTATCAATGGCTAATCTTGAAGTCAAAGGTTCTTTGGAACCTCTCTAGTAATTTAACAGCGTCCTCCTTATAAGGGGGGCGCTTTTTTTTTGGCAACTTCTTTGTCTCCCTCTTATCCTAAAAGGAGATCTCTTAAATCGATTTTACGCAGATAAAAATAATAACTTCACCTTAGTAAGGATACCTAATACTTTATATATAATCATGAAAAAACTTATTTGTTGGCAAAGGTTTTTGAAGCCGTTCTGGATTTTAATTCTGTTCGTTAACTTTATAGAAAGTTGTTCAGCTCAAGAACTTACAGCACTTAGTAAAAATTTCACTTCCTCGATATCACAAACCAAGCCAACTTCTCAAGAAACACCAATGGTTATTACTAATGCGACTGTGGGCTGGAATAAAAATCTGATGGTGGACAATGTGCCCTATGATTTGTATATTCCTGCAAACTATGGTGAGGTTTCTGAATATGTTCTCCCTTGCCTTCTAGTACTTCCTGGCTGGAACGTTCCCCGCACTGTCTCGGTAGAAAAGACTTCTCTTATCGAATATGCTGAGCAATATGGATACGCCTTGATACTGCCAGAGATGGGGCAAACTCTGTATGAGAGTTCCTATTACCGAGAAACAAAACTCAAATGGCATCCGATTCCCGGCGGCAAATTCATTAAAGAGCAATTTATTCCCACAATTCAACAGAGACACAACCTGCTCAAACCAGGTCAGCACAATACTATGCTAGGATTTTCTACCGGTGGTAGGGGGGTTGCACTCATCGCTTTGGAGAATCCAGAATTGTTTGTCGCCGGAGCCAGCCTTGCCGGAGATTTTAGTCAGGAAAATACGCCTACAGACCGACTGATGACCGCAGTTTATGGCTCCTTCACTAATTTTCCTCAACGATGGCAAGGAAAAGACAATCCCCAGGCACGGGTAGCTGAGTGGAAAATGCCTCTATACCTCTCTCACGGCACTGCTGATGATGTTGTTCCCGAATCCCAGAGTCGTCTATTTTACGAAGCTCTGGTGAAATATCACGGTGACATCATTACAGTACAATATGATGCGATCGAGGGAGCTGGACATGGCTCTAATTTCATAGAAGGACAATTAGATAAAGTGTTTCAATTCATTAATTTAAAGCAGCTCAATATTTTATGATAACAGAGGTTGATTACCCTGAGCTCTAATACAATGGTATTATGAAGCCGCCTTGGAAAGGCACGGCTTTGAATCCAAATTTTTAGTAATTATTGGAGCCAAAGTTTTTATGAGTGGTTTTGGTAATATTGTTCAAAAAGCTTTTTACCTCGGTGTTGGTCTAGCAACTTATGCTGGGGAAAAAGCTGGAGGAACACTGGTAGAATTACGAGCTCAAGCTCAAAAATTGGTAGATGAACTTGTAGAAAGAGGCGAGTTAACGACGGAGGAAGCTCGTAAGCTGGTTGATGAGATGGTACAACAGGCTCAACAGCAATCTGCAAAACCAGCTGATAAAGATACTGCAGCGGAGCCACGCCGAATTGAAATTATCTCTGATGATGAAGAAACTTCAGACTCACCGAATGAGGAGAATGTGGATGCACTACGCAAGCAAGTAGAAGCGATGCAAGAAGAACTACGTCGGTTGAAACGCAAATAAATAATTTTGTTATTAGTTGTTTGTTAATTAGCCTTGCCTAAATTTCCGATATGGAAGAGTGGTCTAAAAATCTTGTCGAAATCCTTGAATCAGTGCCTGAGATGCTAGATGAATTCTTTGTTGAAGTCACTGAAGCAGTCGAGGTTTTTGCTGATGAGATACAGAATACTATTGGTGCAGAGATTGAGCAATACTTGCAGGATACGTTTGATGTAATTTTCGAGTTCTCTTTTGAATTTGAAGATGAGTTTGAAGATATATGGGGTGAAACGGAGTCAACCTTCACCTATCCTGTAGAGCCAACCCCAGAAAAAAATGCTGCTTGTGTAGGTTGCCTTCACTATCACGGTCAAGTTTACGGCGGTAATTTGTTTGTCTGCGCGATGCATCCTTATGGCTGGGATACTGAAGATTGCCCTGACTGGGAATCAGACGAGACGGATTCTTGGCATGCTGACTAGTGTCCACCATAACAAACTTGACAGGTGAGGAAGACGCGGAGACGCGGAGACACGGAGAGAGAACAACCTATCATATCATGTCCGGTTGAATACTTATCGTTAAAGCTGACGCGGGGACGCGGAGAAGTTTTTATCGTAAGCGATTAGGCGGACATGATATCAAAATCAAATTGGTGAACTACTAGTTGAGATGAGGTGTTAGATTAGTGATTTTTCTGCCTTTTTTTGCGCGTGTTGTGCTTTATTAGGCTGAAGATTGCATTCTTCCTCAATTCCCGATTCCCAATTCCCAATTCCCAATTCCCAAATTAGATCATCAATTATGAATCAATTCCTAACAGAGCAACAAGTATCATCTGAGCCACAGACGCCCCAGATAAAATATGGGGAACGTGAGATTGCGGAAGGGAAGCTAATTACCTTTCCCAATCCTCGTATAGGACGTCGCTACCAGATCAACATCACCTTGCCAGAGTTTACCTGTAAATGTCCATTTTCTGGCTATCCAGATTTCGCCACGATTTGCCTCACTTACGTCCCCGATAAGCTAGTAGTAGAGCTCAAGGCACTTAAACTCTACATTAATAGCTACCGCGATCGCTACATTTCTCATGAGGAGAGCGTCAATCAAATTTTAGATGACTTTGTAGAAATTTGTGAACCGTTGGAAGTCAGCATTAAGGGGGATTTTAGCCCACGGGGTAATGTTCATACAGTTATTGAAGTAGATTACCAGAAAGATCAGACCTAAAAAATGTTATACTAACCAGTGGCTCGGATTCATGCAATCTCAACGCTCAAACCTTGTCAGGACCGGAAGGTAGCAGCAATACGAGATGCTTGTGATAGGCGTGAACTCCGGGTCTTCTATTTTTGAGGGAACAGTTGTAGATTCACAAATAAAAGGTAGAGCATCCCATTTTGGCAAAGAAAATAGGGCTCTTCCTTACTTGTTGTGCCAAACTGTTAGTTTAAATGACTCCACAGGCAGCTATACTCAGAACGCAGCTGTCCCATTATTCACCCAGGCAATTAGTTGCTGAAGTTCATCTTGCGCCATATGTCGGACATTATCTTCTGAAGGGAACATCCTTTCTTCAACTTCTGCTCTATATTTTTCTATGGTATCAAGAGTAAGAGTCTGATAATCTTGATATTTTTTGGCTAGTCTGAGCTTGTAGGGAGTAATACCCAAAATATCGTTGACGATGAGAACTTGTCCATCTGTAAATCTACCTGAACCAATGCCAATTGTCGGTACTCCAGACTTTTGAGTGATAATCTGACCTAATTCTTCAGGAATTAACTCTAGCACGAGCATAAATATACCTAGTTGCTCTAGAGTTGCTGCACTTTCAATTAATTCCTTAGCCTGCTCAAACTTTTTCCCTTGTACAACTTTCTTTTTTTGGGTTTGTGGGAGTAAGCCAAGATGGCCACAAACTTCTATATTATGCTTAATTAGATGCTTAACTACTTCTGCCTGAACTCCCTCTAATTTCACACCATCAGCACCATGGGATAGTAGTGTTTTGGCATTATCTAGAGCTTGTTGAGGAGTTTCGTAGGAACCATGGGGCAAATCAGCTAGAATATAACTGTGGCTTACTCCCCGTCGGACAGCTTTGAGATGATGAACTATATCATCCATGGTTACTTCCGTTTCATCTTGGTAACCAAGAATGTTAGTCCCAACGCTGTCCCCAACAAACATCATATCTACTCCAGCTTGCTCTTCCAGGAGGGCAGTGGGGTAATCATAACAAGTTAGTGCTACAATTTTTTGCTGAGTTTGCTTTTTAGTTAAGAGGTACTCGGAATTTTTCTTCATCTAAAACCCCACAGAAGCTTGAAAACCACTATATTTTTGGTAAGGCTGTATTAATTATTATTTTACAAACAGCTTCTCAAAAATATCCGTTATACTGAGTAGTATTGACTAGGAAGGAGCGATCGCTCCATTATTCCGATTGAGGTACGGTAGTTAAGGTAGGTGTGCAAAAGTAGGCAATTTATCAATAGCTGAATTAAGCTTTTCTATAATTTTAATTTGTCTCAAACCAGTCCTATGTCTGTCAATTGCACCCCACGGTGAATGGATTCCAGCAGTTGATTGTGATACCAAATCCGGAGCAAAAAAACGATTGAACTAATTCTGTAGGGGCGGGGGAATGGCCATTCCCCCGTACATGAAGGCCGTTCGCCCCTACTTAATGATTTGTTTAGATCTGTAGCTGCTAAGGAGATAGATTCCCAACCCATTTCAACCATTGATATAAGGAAGTAACAAAGTTTAACTTGTGCAATCTCGGAGCCTTGGATTTGGCAATGGCATCTACAGTGCGTATAGCTACATATTGTAAACCCAGGAAGCTATCAACTGCTGCATAGGGACCACCAAGAGTAATTACACCAGCAGCATACATTCGACCCCGCGAACTACGCATTTCGACCAATTCAAAGTCATTGCTGACATTGAGACGCCCCAAGTTATTGAGGGGTAGATTATAATGGGTCACCAGATCATCTAAGAGGGGACTAGCACTAACATCAGCTTCAAGTCCGGTAGCATCGATGATAAAGTCAGCTTCTAGACGCAGTTGTCCTTTAAATTTTTTCTCCTGGATGTAAGTAACCAGTCTATTGGCTTCCCGCTCAACTCGTTCTACTTCCCCAAACTCAATATTATACCACCCTGAGCGGATTCCTTGATCAACAATGCGTTTCCAATCCTGACGATCAGCAGTGGTAGTGCCTCCCCAGTCAGCTAGTAAGCGTTGTCGCTCTTGGCTATTAGCCTTTTCCATGATTTCCCTAAGTTCCCCTCCCCAACAGGCTTTAGGCCAATTGAAAGGTTGAAACTCATAGTGGTGCTCCACAGGTCGCTGGGCTTGACGAAATTTGTTACCTTGAGGTTTAAGCGATCGCATTAAATGGACTACCTGAATCTCTGTATTGCGCTGTCGTGCTTCATTGACTCGCTGCAAAATCCGTGATGCGACAATACCTCGACCTCGAATCAAAATTGTACCACCATGTTCCTCTAAATATTCGTAGACATGCTCGTGGGGTTCATAAGCATTCACTACCGACTGAAAATCATGAGCTTTCTGCCGATAATCTTGTAAATCTGGGAGAAATCTAATCGCTGGGTAGCCAGTTGCTAGCTGAATATAACGGGCAACAACAAAACCATGTTTACGTTGTTCTTTTTGGGTAGCAGAATAAGCTACGCAATATCGTCCATCAGCAGTTTTGCGAATTGCCCGGACATTACCATAGCGAAATATCTGCCCCCAGCCAATCCGCTTGGTTTCCCGGTCAATGGCATCAAATACATTACCAGAGCGAGGGGTATAAGTCTGAACAAAAGTTGGCTCGGCAAATACCTGCCAAAGATACCGAAAAGATGTTGGGATACGTCCTCGCCAAAAATTGTGCCATGCTTCTCTTAGAGCATAACTCGGCCAACCCCAGATATTATCAGGGCACGAATCCGAATTAGAGCGCAGCCTTTCGTGGGGAGGAATCTGAGAACTTTGGCAAAGCTGCTGATAACGAGCATAGGGTTTGGGGGCAATACCTAAAACAGTAATCTGAGAGCTTTTCACACCAGAAATTCTCAACAAATCCGTCCAAACAAAACTGCCTAACCCTCCCCCAACAGCTAAATAGTCCACCTCCTCTACTTCCAAACCAGTGGCATAGATTTCTTGCACCGCCACCTGTTCTTCCTGAAATACCCGAGGAGGAAATGGCTGTTGATTTGTTTGATTGGTTCTAGGGATGGGTACTAATGGCTGTGGTGATGGTTGGTTAGGATCTGGCAGTTGGGTTTGTGGACTAAAGAAAATTTGCGAACTTCTAGGAGGACGCAATTGGGTTCTGGCAACAAAGCTGACACTAATGGCATAGGGACCAATTTGCAAGGTATCACCATTAGCCAAGGTACTTTGAGGACGACGGACGCCGTTGACAAAAGTCCCGTTACGGCTATTCTGGTCAACTACCATCAACCCGCTAATATCCTGAACAATTAAGGCATGGTAGCGAGATGCTTCTAGGCTATTGAGAACAATTCGGGAGACAGGAGCTCCTTGCAGCTGGGTAGGCATCAGATTGAAATCTCGTCCCAGAGCGATAGGAACCTCCAGCAAAGGTTCCCGCATATCTCCTGTAGCTGGTTCTTCCCAAGTCAACTGAATTCGCATCGGTGCAGAATTCATAGTTTTTACCCCTCATTGCCTTCGGGTGACATTAAAACACTTATAGCGGCTGTTAGGGAAGTACCACACCACTGGCATCCCAAAGCAATCCGATCATAGGAAGAATTTCGACCACAATGGGGACACTGTAAACCATAGGATGTCTGTTGGGAAGGGTTCTTTTGTTGCGGTTCACCAACATTAACATCACTGACTTGGAGTTTAACTTGTCCTAAATAAATGATGCTGCCTTGATGTAAAGCTGGTTCTTCATAAGTAATTGCTCGCCCATCTACGAGAGGAGGGTTACTTTCACGTAAATTGCGCAGCACAAAGGCGTGCTTGGCAGAGTCAAAAAAGATTTCAACGTGCAACCCCGATACAGTTAGATCCTTAAAAACTAGATCACACTGAGCTGGATCTCGACCAAGGCGCACTGTCCCTGGATGTTTACTATATTGTTGATGAAAAATTTTCTGAGTGATCTTCTGATTGTTTTCTTGCCAATTTAAAGTTAGTTCAGGCATTATCTCGACCCTTGAATCTTCCCTCAACATACTTCATTGGTTGACAGCTCGATTCCCGACAAAAATTAAAAAAGGATTATATTGAGTGTCTGTGAGACATTTGACTCGATTGCTGAGGAAGTTGAGCTAATTAGGACTTACGCACTCAAGTGTCATGCTGAACGATAGTGAAGCATCTCAGCCGTCTGGGAAATCCTTTGCTACCGCTCAGGATGACTTAATTCCGTGACGGTGCGTAAGTCCTACTAATGACCAATGACCAATGACCAATGACAAATTAACTTTAACTATGCTGATCTACTTAATTGATCTGCCAAGCGAGTTGTTTGGGGTAATCGATATTCGGTAGTACAACGCAGGACATAGTCGATGGCAGTACGTAAGCTGATAAGATGACCAAGAGAAACATAAATTGGCTTGACATTGGTACGCGATCGCACCACTGCTCCAATAACTTCTCCTTTATCCCTTAGGGGTTGCCAGCTGCCTTTTTCCAAAGCCAACTCATCATGTTCACCAATAAATAAGGATTTAGCGACACCAATAGAGGGAATCTCAGTGAGAAATCCCAAATGGCAAGCCAAACCAAACCTACGTGGATGGGCGATTCCCTGACCATCACATAGTATCAAATCTGGTATTATTCTCAGTTTTTCTAAGGCCTCAAGGATAGCTGGTACTTCTCGAAAGGAGAGTAAACCGGGAGTATAAGGAAAGGTAGTAGGGCGTATAGCGATCGCTTGTTCGTGTAGTTGTAAGTCAGGAAAACTTAATACTACTACTGCGGCCCTAGAAACAGCACCATCCTCCTCAAAGCCAACATCGACACCTGCAACATACTGTACTGTTCCCAACTGATCTTTCGTAATCACCTCTGATCGTAGTTGTTGCTGAATCGCGATCGCTTCTTCTACTTTGATAGACCATGAGCGTTGTTTGTCATTGGCCATTGGTCATTTGTTGTTTATCATTGATCATTTGTTGTTTGGGAATTGGGTGAGTGTAAATATCTCCCTTGTCTCCCCCAGCTTCCCCAGCTCCTTATCTCCCCATCCTCCCATCTTCAAGGCTCCCTTGTAAGTCTCTTACATTCCCATAATTTCGTAACCAGCATCTACATACAAAATCTGACCAGTGATCCCGCTAGCTAAATCACTACATAAAAAGGCTGCTGTATTACCTACTTCCAATTGGGTAACAGTACGCCGCAGTGGTGCTACCTCTTCTACATGATGAATCATATCCAGGATGCCCCCAATTGCTGATGAAGCCAAGGTGCGGATTGGTCCTGCAGAAATGGCATTAACGCGAATATTCTGGGGACCCAGTTCTGCTGCTAAGTAACGGACACTCATTTCCAGTCCTGCCTTAGCAACGCCCATCACATTATAACTAGGTGTCACTTTGACCCCGCCCAGGTAAGAAAGAGTAATAATGCTGCCCCCTTCTTTCATTAGGGGTTGTGCTCCACTCGCCAATTTACTCAGGGAGTAAGTACTAATTTCCATTGCTAGAGAAAAGCCTTGCCGAGAGGTTTGACTGAAACCTCCAGATAAATCTTCCTTATTGGCAAATGCAAGGCAATGAATCAAAATGTCAAGTTTGCCCCATTGTTGCTCAATTTGCTCAAAAACTGCTGCAATTTGGCTATCATCTTGAACATTACAGGGTAAAAAGAGGCTAGGTTCGAGTGGTTCTACCAGTTCTTTGACTTTTTTCTCGTAACGACCTTTGTCATCAGGCAAAAACGTGACACCCAAATTTGCTCCAGCCTTTTTCAGCTGCTGAGCAATACCCCAGGCAATGGAGCGGTTATTGGCAATGCCAGTGACAAGAGCATTTTTTCCAGCTAAATTCAGCATTTAGTTCTATCCTAAGGGGGGTTGTCTCTTTACTGAAGGGGTGGTAGGACTACTTAATCGTGCTCCCAACAGTTCAGAAGTTAGTTTAACTCGCAAGAAGCCCCACAAATTATGTAATAATTTGTACAAGAATCTAAAGGAATACAGTCAAGAGTTTTTGACAATTGGTTCGTGAGCCTCAAGCTTAACCGATAATGAACTCACACAAAGTCGGCTAAATTGTTGACCTAGAGCAATGGATAGTGCTGTGACGCAATATAGACCACTAGAATCTGTGTTCCGTCAGGTGAGCGGTGGAGTATTTCCTCCGGTCGTCGAAACCTTTGAGCGGAGCAAGACAATTTTTTTTCCAGGAGACCCTGCAGAAAGGGTCTACTTTTTGCTCAAAGGAGCCGTAAAGCTCTCTAGAGTTTATGAGGCAGGAGAAGAAATTACTGTTGCACTGTTGCGAGAGAACAGTGTTTTTGGTGTACTATCTCTGATTACGGGTCATCGCTCTGACCGCTTTTACCACGCGGTTGCCTTTACACCTGTAGAGTTACTGTCCGCTCCAATTGATCAGGTAGAAAAAGCACTTAAGGATAATCCAGAGCTATCGATGTTGATGCTCCGGGGGTTATCTTCTCGAATCTTGCAGACAGAAATGATGATTGAAACTCTGGCTCACCGAGATATGGGTTCTCGATTGGTGAGTTTTTTGTTAATTCTCTGCCGCGACTTTGGTGTACCTACAGCTAACGGGATTATGATTGACTTGAAGCTTTCCCATCAAGCGATCGCTGAAGCGATTGGCTCAACCCGTGTCACGGTTACTCGTTTACTAGGGGATCTACGTACCGAAAAAATGATTGATATTCACAAGAAAAAAATTACCGTTCATAACCCGGTGGTTTTGAGTCAGCAGTTCACCTAAGCATTTGGAGTATCTAACATATCAGCAAGCCATAGTGTATCTTAATTCTAAGAACTTGATTTAACTCCCTACAAGCATAAGTTAGGCTGTATCTGGACAGAGTGAACGCATTTAATGACCAGCGCTTATATCCTAATTGCGGCAATTTTGGTGTTGGGAGCAGTGATCGCAACCCTAGGCGACCGCATCGGTACTAAAGTAGGTAAGGCGCGGCTGAGTTTATTCAATCTGCGTCCTCGCAAAACTGCTACTGTAGTAACAATTATTACAGGAAGCTTGATTTCTGCTTCTACCCTAGGAATTTTGTTTGCCACTAGTGAGTCTCTAAGAGAGGGAGTTTTTCAACTTGATAATATTCTCAAAAAACTGAGAATTACTCGTGGTGAGGTTGATATAATTAATGCTGAAAAAGCTCAGATAGAGGCTGAAAAAGTTCAGGTAGAGGGTGAGTTGACACAAGCTCAAGCTCAACTGAAGAATATCTCTAAGCAGGGTACAGTTCTGCGTTCAGAAATCAACTCACTGCTAAATGAACGTCAGAAGCTGATTCAACAGAAGAATCAACTAAATCAGCAAATTTCTCAACTAAAATCCCAAGTAACTCAACGGGATCAGGAACTAGAACAGAGAAATCAAGAACTTATTCAAAGAAATCAGGAATTAGAACAGAAAAATCAAGAGCTTACTCAAAGAAATCAAGAAATTGCTGACCAAAAACAGATAATTGCCCAAGGTGAAAGCCGTCTGACACAAGTTGAACAACAGCTTGATGGAGCCAAAGATGCCATCGCTCAATTAGAAAATCGCCGTCAGGAACTCGAACAACAGCTCGATGGAGCCAAAAATGACATCGCTCAATTAGAAAATCGCCGTCAGGAACTCGAACAACAGCTCGATGGAGCCAAAAATGACATCGCTCAGTTGGAAACTCGCCGCGAGGAGCTTGAGCTAGAACTAGGTGACAAAGAAAAACAAATAGCTTTTTTAACCCAAGAAGCCAGAGTTCTGGAACAGAACTATCAAATATTGCGCCAAGGTAGAGTTGCTATTTTACGCGGTCAAGTTCTAGCATCTGGAGTTGTGCGCATTGTCGAACCTAATGCAGCATCTCAGGCAGTTGATCAACTGTTGCGGCAAGCAAATAAGACAGCAATTGAAATTACTCAACTTGGTAAGCCTACGCCTAATGAACGCTTGGTTCAAATTCCTCAATCCCAAGCTGAGCAATTAATTGACCAAATTCAGGATGGTCAAGACTATATATTAAGAATTCTCTCAGCTGGTAATTATGTTAAGGGAGAAAAACAAATACAGGTCTTTGCTGATGCAGTGGTAAATAAAGTTGTCTTTGAAGCTGGTGATGTCCTAGCGACAATCTCGATTGATGCCTCAATTATGAGTAACGAGGAAATCCGAGTGCGTCTCAATCAATTGCTAGCAGCGTCTGAGTTCCGTGCTAGTCGTGCTGGTATTCTGGGTGATATTCAATTGGGAGATGGTAGCACCATCAAAATCATTCGCTTTATAGAACAGTTAGAGGAGTATGATCAACCAATAAATGTCAGAGTTATTGCCCAAAGTGTAACTTATCGGGCTGGTCCTTTGAAGATGCAATTGGTAGCAACTCAAAATGGAGAAGTTTTGTTTAGTACTTAAAGATAGCTTTGATCAAGGATGAATTGTGAAGGATGATTTTAGGTTTTGATCCAGGACGAGATAAATGTGGTTTGGCGGTGATGGGGAAGGAGCAACAGCTATCCTATCATCAGGTTGTAGCTTCAAAAGAAGCGATAGCAACTATCAAGCAATTATCTCAAAAGTTTCTCATTGAAACCATTGTTATGGGCAATGGAACCACTGCTAAGAGCTGGAAAAAGGAAATCAATCAGAACTTAGGAGCTTCATTGTCGATTACCCTAGTAGATGAGCGCTACTCTACTTTAGAAGCACGCGATCGCTATTGGGAAATGTATCCTCCTAAAGGATTTCAACGTCTTATTCCTAAAGGACTGAGACAACCTCCACGACCAGTAGATGATCTTGTTGCTATTATCTTAATCGAGCGCTACCTGAAACTAGAAACAGATAAAAAAAAGGAGTGATACTAAATCCGGGTTATTTACCCCCGTTTTGACAAAGGTGGGGAAGCTGGGGAAGCTGAGGGAGCTGTTAGCACATTAGTACCAGGCTGTAGCTATATTGCTATTACACGCGAGTCGCCCGATTACTATTGCTCTGAGTTTGAGCTTCTCTGGGTTTTTTACCCCGCCATAGCAAGCGTATCGGTGTGCCTGTGAAACCTAACTGTTGGCGAAACTGGTGTTCAATATAGCGGCGATAATTTTCACCGAAGCGTTTGGGATCGTTAACAAATAGGGCGATAGTTGGTGGTTGATTTTTTACCTGGGTACCATAATAGATTTTACCCTGACGCCCTTGCCTGTTAGTGGGAGGAGTGTGCCAGCTAATAGCTTCTTGTACCACTTCATTAATTACTGAGGTGCTTACGCGACGCTGGTGTTGTGCAGCTGCTCTATCAGCTAAATCGAGAATCTTTTCTACTCGTTTACCACTCAAGGCACTAACAAAAATCATTTCGGCCCAATCGACAAAGTGTAGTCGGTTTTTGAGGGATTTTTCGTAATCGTAGATCGTGTAAGAATCTTTTTCAATCGCATCCCACTTATTGACCACAATTATTGCAGCTCTTCCCTCATCCGCAATTCTACCAGCCAGTTTTTGGTCTTGTTCTGTCACCCCATCAATAGCATCGATAACTAATAAAACTACATCTGACCTACGAATTGCTTTAAAGGCACGATTAATACCAAAAAATTCTGGACCGTAATCAACGTTTTTCTTTTTGCGAATGCCAGCAGTATCAATAAGGCGATAGGTTTTGCTGTCAATACCATTTTCTGTATCACCAGCCCGTTCTACAACCATATCAATGGTATCGCGAGTGGTGCCAGAGATAGGGCTAACAATGGAGCGATTTTCCCCAGTGAGGGTGTTCAATAAGCTAGATTTGCCAACGTTAGGGCGTCCAACGATTGCTACTCTAATCTCGGGAGTATCTGGGAGTGCATCGATAGCCGGTAGGTGGGTAATCAATTTATCCAGCAGTTCCCCAGTACCAGCGCCATGGATACCAGAAACAGGGAAAGGTTCTCCTAAACCTAATTCCCAAAATTGAGATGCCTGGATGAGTCCCTGTTGGGGGGATTCGCATTTGTTAACAGCAATTAGCACCGGTACAGGTTGTTGGCGCAACCAGTCTGTTAATGCTTCATCAGCAGCAGTCAAACCCATCTGCCCATCTACTACTAATATTGCCACACTTGCTTCTTGTAGCACTGCCATTGCCTGTTCTCGAATCATAGGCAAGAATTCGGTATCATCATCAAAGACCAAGCCACCTGTATCAACAACTATGTATTCTCGGTCTTGCCAAAAAGCATTACGATAAGTGCGATCGCGTGTTACCCCTGGCTCATCATGTACAATTGCATCATTCACACCTGCCAAACGATTGACAAGAGTAGATTTGCCCACATTTGGGCGTCCAATAACAGCAACAATGGGTAAAGTCATAACTAATAAGCGTCTGACGACGCAGAGAACAGGGAATAGACAAGAAAAGTTGGATGTACCTGAGGCTTTATGAGAATTACTAGATTGAAAATTGAGTATTTTTTTTGAAGTAACAAGTAATGACTCACCGTTCGCCCATGTTGAAATAAGGTTAGAAAAATTGTTGATTTTTGACCAGCTTGTTGTCGAAAGTGAGGCAAAAAAACCTGAACTTTGTACCTCATCTAAATGAGAAACGCTATAGTTTATTTCCTAGTATTAATCCTGAATAAACCCTATTATAACTCCATTGTTCGACATCTTTTGGATATTACATAGGAAAATATGACGGAGGTTGTGTATTGGTGGCAGTAAGTTGAGTATAAATATCAGTTTTTAAAGCTCCTAAAGTTAAAATCATCTGCTTCAAAACGGGGGTGGCTAACGTGGATTCGGTATTAGCTCCGATAGGAACACGGAGCCCCATCCATTTCTGGGTGGTAGCAAAGTAAACACGGTCTTATTTCAAAATCCCTCTCCCATTTTTGGGAGAGGAACTTTGAAGACTTGCTCTTCTTCTCCCAATGTTGGGAGTGGCAAATACTTGCCCTTGTACTTCGGGTTCTACCTTCGCTTTCCAAATCGCTTCAGAGCAACTGCCAGGAAATGGGGAACAGAATCCGCTCATCAGCGCTGTCCGAATTTTGATGGATGTTCGTTGCCAGAAGTTTTGAGGAATGTATCCGGATCAAGTCAAAGATAGTTTGTATCAAGTAAAACGAGCCCTTATTGTCCAACGATATCTCAAGCGGATAAGCGAGCAAGTTGAAGAAAAAAAGAGGCTTTGTAACCAGAAAGTCTTGACAGAAGAGTTGGTTTGTGCATTGGCTTGTTGAATTGGTCCAACAACCAAGAACCAACAACAAATAACAAATAACTTTTTTATGACGAGTCTATCCTCAAAAGTTAAGTTAAAGTTCATTCTTAAGCGCTTGATTATTTCTCAACAGCAGCGTCAGAAGATTGGCAGATGGGTGGTGGAGCTAATACCTAATGCGTTCGACCAAGTTTTTCAGTTTCTGAGCAACAATCAGCTGCTGTTGCTAATTGTTTGTGGACTCTTTCTATTAACGCCACTGATTACGGCTAAACCAGCAATTTGGCAACAAGGTTTGGTAGCAGCTTTGTTGCTTTTTGTGGGACGAATGGCTCTACAGATAGAGGAGCAATGCAACAGCAAAAAAACTAGTGAGTATATTCACTTATTTTTGGTTTTGCTGAGCATTGTCACCACAGTTCGTTATCTTTATTATCGCACCAGCTATACTCTGAATCTTGGAGACTGGCTGAATGCGACCTTCTCTTTATTGTTATTTATAGCAGAACTCTATGCAATTAGCACCCTTTTACTAGCCTACTTTCAAACTCTCAAAATCAAAGACCGCGAGCCAGTTGACCTGTCCAACTTTCCTCAAGAACAGTGGTTAAAAGTTGACATCTATATTCCTACCTATAACGAAGATGTTGAGATTGTCCGGAAGACCACTTTAGCGGCCCTAGCTATTGAGTATCCCACAGATAAAAAAACAATTTATGTTTTGGATGATGGTCGAGCCGAAAAATATAAAGCTCGTCGAGAAGAACTGCGTCAAACATGCGAAGAACTTGGCGTAATCATGATGACTCGGGAGAATAATGACCATGCCAAAGCAGGAAATATTAACACAGCATTTAAGCGTACAGATGGGGATTTGGTACTAATACTCGACTGTGACCATATGCCAACCCGAAATTTTCTCATGAACACAGTCGGCTTTTTTTTAAGAGATGAAAAACTGGCTTTTGTACAGACACCTCACTGGTTCTATAACCCGGACCCGTTTGAGCGTAATCTCCTGACGCAGGGGAAAATCCCTGTGGGTAATGAACTGTTTTATAAAGTGCTACAAAAAGGGAATGATTTCTGGAACGCAGCCTTCTTTTGTGGCTCGGCAGCAGTGATTCGCAAAGAGTATGCCCTACAAGTAGGTGGAATTGCCACGGAAACCGTTACCGAAGACTGTCATACGGCCTTCCGTCTGCATTCGCTGGGGTACAAATCAATCTACTATGACAAAATTATGGTAGCAGGCCTTGCTCCTGAGATGTTCTCTTCCTATGTTGGGCAACAAGTCCGCTGGGCAAGGGGCATGGCTCAGATTTTGCGATTAGAAAACCCGCTGATCAACCCAAAACTGAATCTGACAATTCCCCAACGAATTTGCTATTTCAGTGCCACATCCCACTTCTTCTATGGCTATCCCCGGTTGATGTATGCCTTGGCTCCTCCCCTATTTTTATTATTTGGCATCAATTCAGTTAAAGGTCTAGGTCTAGAAACTTTATTCTACGCACTGCCTCATATTATTCTGTCAATGCAGACCAACCACATTCCCTACAAACATGTGCGCTTCTCCTTCTGGAATGAGATTTTCGAGTTTGCCATGTCATTCCAGGCAGGAATTGTCACACTTTTGGCGGTGGTTAACCCCAAACTCGGTTCTTTTAATGTGACAGACAAGGGGCTGACGGTTACGGAGCGGAACTTTGACTTTGATTCAGTGCGATACCTGGTGATCGTCAGTGCAATTTCTGCAGCTTCTTTGCTTGCCGTACCTTTTTGGCTGTTGCTGAGTCCAGAAGATACCCAGGCTGTTCTGATCAATATGCTGTGGGGCACCTTCAACTTATTTTTGCTTGTGGCGGCTGTTTTAGTTGCTTTTGAGCAACCCCAACTCCGCCGGACCCACCGCCTACCGAGAAAGTTAACCGCAGTGATTCATAGTGGGAACCAAAGCTGGACAGGTAAAACTGTTGACGTTAGTGAAAGCGGTACCCAAATTCTTTTGGATGAATGGCCAAATATCGCCGATGAAATCAAATTAGAGTTAGTGGGAGACTATGGAGCCCGAGTACTGCTGAATGGTCGAGTGATTCGAGCGACTGCCACGAGTAAGCTTGAGGCCAAACTTTTCATTGATTTTGTTAATCTCACTCGCTCCCAGATAGATGACCTGACGTTGGTGATTTATTCTGACGTGAAAGAGTGGTATTCCCAGACACGCAAGGAGATAGACAATCCCTGGGAATCTTTAAAGTTCATTCTGACAGCAATCAAGCGTGTTTTCCGTGAATTCCAACCGGCAATTGCTCAGAAGATGGGTATCAAAAGTACTGTACGCAAGCAAGTGGAAGCTGTAGCACAACTTTACTGGGATGGTTGGGAAGGTCACTCGATTGGTGCAAAATTAACTGAAATAGGGACTCAGGATCTAAGATTAGAATTAGATGGCAGCCAAATCTTAAACCTGGAGACAATGCTGCGCGTACGACCCATAATAGGTTTACTGATTTCTCAGGAAGCAAATGAGCAACAGCCTCAAAGTTTGTTAGCTCAGTTTGAAACAATAGAAGAATTAGCGATTTATCATCCTCCCAAATCACAAGAAGATGAACACAGTACAACTGTTAACCCAATGGCCATTGAGTTAAGTTTTCCAGAGTCATTAAAACAGCAACAGCTCTCCAAAATTCAAAGGCTTTTAAAGAATCTAGAATGATATAAAAACTATAATTATTCTTCATCTAGAGCTTAAAGAGAAGATAACAAAATCTTTATCTAGCTTTTTGATTTATTTATTGTAAGATTGTTTTTTTAAATTAAAAAATGTTAGCATAGTAGATAAACAAAGAATTACTTGTTTATCTACCATTCGACGTAGTTTTTTGGTTAATCAAGTCATGAGTACAACTTGTATGGGGACAGTTTTAATTGTAGAAGATACCCTCTCTGAGTTAGAGTTAATGAGCCATTATCTGAGAGAAAGTGGTTATAACGTCATCAATGCAATTGGTGCTAAAGAAGCTCTAAATAAAGTAGTAGAGCAAACACCTGATGTGATTATTACTGATGTAGTTATGCCAGGAATGAGTGGTTTTGAATTATGTCGTCGCCTCAAAAGTCATCCTGTTACTGAAAAAGTACCAATTGTTATTTGTTCTTCCAAAAACCAGGAAATTGATCGCCTGTGGGGAATGAAACAAGGGGCAGATGCTTACATAACAAAACCCTTTACTCGTGAGCAAATTATTCGTGCCATTAAATCCGTCGCTGTTTAAGATTGGAATTAATTTAAAAAGTTGAATTATTGTTTAATTTTTAGTTAATTATGGTCGATTTATCTCTCCCTAAAAATGCACTAGCCCTCGTTCCCAACCAACCTCTCCAAGCTAAAAATCAAGGGGATACTTATCTCAAGTTTCAGTTAGCCAGACAAACTTTTGCTGTTTTATCCATGACTCAGGCACAAGAAGTGATTGTCTTAGCGCCTAGTCGTTTGACACCAATGCCGAATATGCCTGCCCATGTCATGGGATTACTGAATCGGCGCTCTCGTGTGCTATGGGTTATTGATCTAGCAAGGATGCTGTACTTACCAGGAGTAGAGACCAATGTTCAGCAATATAACATAGTAATTATTCGTAATGAATCAGCAACTCTCGGGCTAATTGTCACTGCGGTCGAAGGCGTAATGCGTCTCACCTCTGAATGTATTCAATCCCCACTTGAACAAGTGTCATCGAGTCTAGTTCCTTATTTACGGGGATGTATCCTACAAGAACAAGAAATTTTATTATTACTGGATGCTGAGGCGATTATCCGTAACGCACAGCAATAGCCACAAAACTTAGATGGTTATTCCCAACAAATACTAACTACTAACTTTGTTTCTAACTAACAATTTTTCAGCAATTTATAATGGTAGTTGTTTCATGGTTAAACAATTGAATCCAAGCAACAAGCTGAGCTTAGGAACTAAAGTAACAGCTTTAGCAATTGCCTTGAGTGTACTCCCAGTGCTCAGTATTGGGATAGCAGACTATATTGTTGTTAAGCAAGCGCTCAAGCCAGAAATTGGCGGTTCTTTCTCTGCAAGACGCGACACGAACGACGATTCCCGTAGCAATGAGCGTCTCGTCAGAGGGTCGCTTCCGCGCAACCAAGACCAGCTTGTTCAAGATCTTACACTCGTACTATGGGGAACCGGAGTCGGAGTTAGTGCTGTGCTAGCTGGCATAGCTGGAGCTGTGCTCACCAAACGCACTATCAAGCCAGTCATTGAGTCAACAGAAGCTTTAAAGAAACTAGGTAAAAGGGAATTCAATACCCGCCTGAATGTGGAAGGAGAAGACGAAATTGCTGTCTTGGGTTCAAGCATCAATCAGATGGCAGACCAGTTTGAGGCTTTCTTAGAAGAACAAAAAGCCTCTCTAGAACAACTCCAAGTCTATGCAGACACAGTCAATGCTGCGAGTAAAGGGGACAGGCAGTTTATTTTCGACCGGACAGTTCGGGAAGCCCTCCGTCAGCTCAGTGTAGATCGGGTAGTTGTCTATGGCTTTGAGCCTGACTGGAGCGGTACTATTGTCGCTGAAGCAATTGAATCGAGCTGGCCACGAGCGCTCAGCGACAAAATCACCGACCCTTGTATTCCCAGAAAGATCCTAGAAGAGTACCGCAGAGGACGTATTGTCGCGATTTCTAGCGTCCAGACAACCAACTATTGTGCAGCTCACTTAGAACTACTGGCACGGCTACAAGTTAAGGCTAGTTTGGTTGTGCCCATTGTTTCTGGCAACGTCCTAGTCGGTTTATTAGTAGCACATCAGTGTTCTGGTATCCGAGATTGGCAGCAATCTGAAATCGACTTCCTCAAAGAATTGGCAGCACAAGTTGGAATATCTTTAAGCAGCCTCACGTTGGCCACTCAGAAATCTGCAGAAGCAGAACGGATCCAACGTTGGAAAAATTTAACACCGCGCATTCGTTCCTCACTCAACCAGGATGAAATTCTCAAAACAACGGTGTCTGAACTCAGAAGTGCTCTCAACCTGGACCGTGCTGTTATCTGTGGCTTCGACAATGACAATAGTGGTACTATCATCGCTGAATCAGTGGCACTGGGTTGGTTCCAAACCCTCTCAAAAACCTTGCGTGCTCCTTTCCAAGAAGAAGACATGGAAGAGCTGACCCGTCGTGAGCCGCTCAGAACCGTAGATAACATCTCACAAGCCAATCTCGCTGAGTGGGAATACGCCATCATGGAACAGCTGCAAGTCAAGGGGTATATGATGGCAACCATCATCAGAGGTGAAAAGGTATACGGCTGGCTCTGTGCTCACTCGTTAGCCAAACCCCGAATTTGGCTAGATGCGGAGATAAATTTATTTGCTGAGGTTGCATCCCAACTTGGCTTAGCCCTAGACCAAGCAGACCTACTCAAGCAGCGAGCTGTAGCTGCCGAGCAAGCCCAAAAATTGAATCAAATTACCCTCCGCATGCGTAAATCTCTTGACCAACAAGAAATCTTCAGTGCAGCTGTTAACGGAACTCGAGAAGCGCTGGCAGTGGAGCGCACACTTGTCTATCTTCTTGATGAGAACTGGCACGGGACGTTCGTTGCTGAGTCGTTGGGTGGAGGTGGTAAGAGTGCTTTGGGGGAAAAAATTTCTGCTCAATGCTTTGCACATGAATATGTCGAGAAGTACACAAAAGGTGGAATACATGCACTCGAAAACATTCACGAAGCTGGGTTGAGTCAATGCCACTTGGAGCTCCTAGAACTCTTCCAAATCCAAGCTAACTTAGTGGTACCTATTTTGGTAGAGGAGCAGCTCATTGGCTTATTATCTGCCCATCAATGTTCAGACTCCCGGGTTTGGCAGGAGATTGAGGTCAATTTCTTTCGGCAGGTAGCGATTCAAATGGGTTTTGCCATCGAGCAAGCAAGTCTCCTGAAAAAGCAAGCTAAAGCGACGGAACAAGCCCAACAATTGAACGAAATTACCTCTAGCATCAGGGAATTGCTCAAAGTCGAAGACATCTATAATGCAGCAATTACAGGTGTTCGAAAAACCCTGAATACAGACCGAGCCGTTGTCTATCTCTTTGACGATAACTGGCGGGGAACGATTGTTGCTGAAGTGGTGGGGCGAGAATGGCCAAAATCCTTGGGGGCAAACATAGCCGACCCTTGTTTTGCCAACCGCTATGTGGAAAAGTACCAACGTGGTCGTGTCAAAGCTGTGGAAAACATTTACAAAGCTGGTCTGACGGAGTGTTACCTCGATCAACTCGAACCTTTCCAAGTCCAAGCAAATTTGGTAGCTCCAATTTTGTCAGAGGGTAAATTACTCGGTCTATTAGTAACCCATCAGTGCTCAGGTACGCGACGCTGGCAGGAGTCAGAAATCAACTTCTTTAAACAAGTAGCCACTCAAATCGGTTTTGCTTTAGAACAAGTTACTTTGCTCGCCTCACGAGAACAAGCACTCGTTGATGCAGAGGCAGTTTCTCAAGAACAACGTCAGCAAAAAGAAGCACTCCAGCTCCAGCTTTTGGAACTGCTCAGTGATGTAGAAGGGGCAGCCCGAGGTGATCTCACCGTGCGGGCAGATGTTACCGCTGGCGAAATTGGTACTGTTGCTGACTTCTTCAATGCTGTGATTGAAAGTCTACGGGGCATTGTCACGCAAGTGAAAGATGCCGCAACTCAGGTCAACACTTCACTCTCGAACAACGAAGGGGCAATTTATCAACTGTCTGAAGATGCCCTCAAACAAGCTGAGGAGACAACCCGTACCCTGGATTCAGTTGAGCAAATGACCCGTTCGATTCAAGAAGTCGCAGAGAACGCCCGTCAAGCGGCAGCTGTGGCTCACACTGCCTCGACGACTGCCGAAACTGGGGGTCTAGCAATGGAGCGCTCAGTAGAAAATATTCTCAGCTTGCGAGAGACAGTTGCTCAAACAGCAAAAAAAGTCAAGCGTTTGGGAGAATCATCCCAGCAGATTTCCAAGGTAGTTTCTTTGATTAATCAAATCGCTCTGCAAACCAACTTGTTAGCTATCAACGCTGGTATTGAAGCAGCTAGAGCTGGTGAAGAAGGTCAGGGTTTTGCAGTGGTTGCTGAGGAAGTCGGAGAACTAGCAGCTCGTTCGGCAGCAGCGACCAAAGAAATTGAGCAGATTGTTGAGAATATTCAACAAGGAACTGCGGAGGTAGTCGAAGCAATGGAACTGGGCACTGCCCAAGTAGTCGAAGGTACTCATTTAGTTGAGGATGCCAAGCAGAGTTTGGGTCAAATTGTGGAAGTTTCCAAGCAGATAGACCAACTAGTGCAATCCATTAAAAATGCTACTGTGTCTGGAGCGCAGACTTCTCAAACTGTTACTGATTTAATGAAGGATATTGCCTCAGTTTCTGAACGCACATCTAATTCGACAAAGGAAATTTCTCGCTCTCTCCAAGAAACCGTAGGAATTGCTCAGGAACTGCAAGCATCTGTCGGCACGTTCAATGTTGGTGAATAGTCAACCATTGCTCAATCACCAAAGCACCACAGCTTTGACTTTTGTAGTTTCTCGTAGCAAAGACAGTTGCACTCTGCGCTTAAAAAAAAACCATGACACAAAACAAGGAACTTGAAATTAAACTCCAGTTTCTCGAAGAAGCCAAAGATTATCTAGACACCATTGAATCGGTGCTCCTTGGCTTAGAAAACAGCCACATTGATGCTCAGCAAATGGATGCTGTCTTGCGAGCAGCTCATTCTGTCAAGGGTGGTGCTGGGATGATGGGGTTCTCCACATTGAGTCAGTTAGCTCACCGTCTGGAAGATTCTTTCAAAGTCCTCAAAGTTCAGAGAAACTCGATTTCCATCAACGCTGAGCTGGAGAGCTTGCTGCTGAAGGCAGTAGACTACTTGCGTCAAGTGCTTACCCTCAACCGCCAGGGAGCTGAAGTTGACCAACAATGGCTCACATCGGTCAGTAACCCAGTTTTTGAAGAGCTGCGTGAGCGTCTAGGAGAGCCAGTCGCCGACGATGCATCCACCATGCTAGGGGCAGAAGAAGGGACCAATGTGGCAGCTCTTTTGTTTGAAACTGAAGTTGAGGGGTGTCTTAATCGTCTCGAGGGAGTTTTAGCTGACCCGCAAACCCCTTGCTTAGAGGAAGAGCTCTTGATCATGGCTCAAGAGCTAGGAGGTTTGGGAGAAATGCTACAGTTGGAAGCATTTACTAGTTTGTGTGAATCTGTTATTCAACGAATGGTTGCCACACCAGAGCAAGTTCATAGAACAGCTGAGCTGGCACTACAAGCCTGGAGGCGCTCACAAGCTTTGGTGCTGGTTGGTCAAATTGATAGCATGCCTACGCAACTTGAACAAGCCGAAGTTCCCTGTTCAACCAGCACCCCCATACCAACACAGAACGCAGCTTCTCTCGGAAAAGTGAGCACAGCAGCACACGAACATGGTACGCCAGAAGTATTTGTGGCAGAATTTGATGTGGCAGCAGAATTTGATGCAGCTCCGGCATTTGATGTGGCTCTAGGGGAACTAGCAGTAACCAACTTACAAACATCTGATGTGATTGAGGAGCCAGTTGCTCTACCACGCTCAGACGCATCTGTTTCCCAAGAACTGAGTGCTTGTGAGCACGAAGCAGAAGCCACAATTGCTCCGGTGCAGTATCGTTCCACTCGTGCTCAAGAAGTTCCCACTTCCGAGTTGCAATGGCAAGAAACTAAACCACGACGTGCTCCATCAACTCCCACCAAGGAAGCTCAGGAAAATACGGTCCGTATTCCAGTCCGGCAACTAGATAGTCTCAATGATTTATTTGGAGAACTGACCATTGAGCGCAATGGCATGAGTTTGAATTTGGGACGTTTGCATAGCATGATTGAAACTCTCAGCCACCGAGTTAGCATTCTAGAGCAGTTGAATATGCGTCTACGAACTACATACGATCAAGTTGCAACCCAAGGTACGAAAAGAGAAGCTCTTGTCACCCAGGATGTGGTTTTCCATACTTCACTTCCTTTGAGCAGACAAAAACAATATTCAGTTACTAATCCAGGTCGAACAACAAACCTTCACCCCCTTTCTGTCTCCGGGTTTGATGCCTTAGAAATGGATCAGTACAGCGATTTACACCTACTGTCAATGGAAGTGATGGAAACCATTGTTCAGATTCAAGAAGTCACTTCCGATATTGCACTTGGTCTCGAAGATACAGACTCTACAGCTCGTGAATTAAGTCGGACAACCAAGCAACTTCAAAACAACCTTACCCGATTACGGATGCGCCCCTTATCCGAGTTGGTGGGGCGATTCAATAGAGCACTAAGAGATCTGTCTTTACAACATGGCAAACAAGTCGAACTTAAAGTTTTTGGTAAGGGAACCCTGATTGATCGCAGCATCCTAGAGGCTCTCAACGACCCTTTGATGCATCTAGTGCGCAATGCCTTCGACCATGGGATTGAAGACCCAACAACTCGTCAAAATCAGGGTAAACCCCCAAAAGGGATAATTGAAATTAAAGCAGCTCACAGGGGTAACCAAACTCTGATTACTATCAGTGATGACGGCAATGGTATCAACCTTGACAAAATTAGACAGCGAGCTGGAGCTATGGGCTTAGATGCCGAACTGCTGGCTACCGCCAGTGAAGATGAACTGCTATCACTCATTTTTGAGCCAGGATTTAGTACTGCTGACCAAGTGACCAATCTATCTGGTCGAGGTGTAGGTATGGATGTAGTTCGCAATAACCTCAAGGAAATCCGTGGCGACATCCGAGTTGATACTACTCCAGGTCAGGGCACTACCTTTACCCTGACAGTTCCATTTACCCTCTCGGTAGCGCGAGTATTGCTGGTGGAGAGCAATGGGATGTTATTGGCATTGACCACAGATGTCATTGAGGAGATGCTCCTGCTGTCCTCGGATATGCTAATCACAACTGCTGGTCGAGAAGTCCTCAAGTGGGAAGGGGAGATAATTCCCTTAACTCGCTTGGCCTCTTGGCTGAAGTTTTACTGCCCTCGTAGAGTCACAACATCTGAAGGTGTACCGAGTATCGGTGAACCAGCTGTGTTGATCATTAGTCAAGGTGAGCATTTGCACGGAATTCAGGTGGAGCGTTGCTGGGGTGAACAAGAAGTGGCTATCCGCCAAGTTGAAGCACCCCTGAGCATGCCCCCTGGCTTTGCCAGCTGTACCATTCTCGGTGATGGTCAGGTTGTGCCACTAATTGATGTTTCTGAGCTGCTGCAATGGATTGCCAATTGTGATGGGGAAGCTGAGCATCCTAGCACACACCCAACATCGGCTCTTCTCCATTCACAGACCGGTGACTCCTCCAGCGAGGGTGCTGCTTTGTGGGACAATCCACCCACCTCGGCAGTACCTATTAGCAAAAAAGATACCATTCTTGTTGTTGATGATTCGATCAATGTCCGCCGATTTTTAGCTCTGGCCTTGGAAAAAGCCGGATATTTGGTCGAACAGGCAAAAGATGGTCAAGATGCAGTGGAAAAGCTCCTCGGTGGATTGCTGGTTTCTGCCGTCATTTGTGATATTGAAATGCCTCGCCTCGATGGTTATGGTTTCTTGGCTCGTATCAAATCCGACTCCACTTTCCATGATTTACCCGTTGCGATGCTCACTTCTCGTAGTGGGGATAAGCACCGCCAGCTCGCTATGACTTTGGGGGCAAACGCCTATTTTTCTAAGCCTTACAACGAGCGGCAGTTATTGCGCACTTTAAAGCAATTTATTCATTGATACCAAATCCGCTTAAGGTCTACGTTCAAAATCAAGGTAGCTCTGATTTATCCCATCACTAAGAGCGAGGTCTTCTCAAAGCGCGAGATAACGACCCAAGGCTATCAACGGAAAGTATTGCTGGTAAAAATGATACTTGAGATAGAAATGACTAGGAAACCCAGTACCTGTAAAATAGTCTTCATTCCAGCTACCATCTGAGAGCTGAGTTGCTACTAAGTATTTGATACCTTGGGTAATCGTTTCTGTTTCCCAGTTGTTTATCGCTTCCCCTGCTGCCATTAAACCAATTAAAGCCCAAGCCGTTTGAGAAGCAGTACTATTTCCTTGTCCTTTCAGAGCTGGATCGTCGTAGCTGCGGCAGGTTTCCCCCCAGCCTCCATCAGGATTCTGACAGCTAACTAGCCAAGTAACTCCCCGTTCAATATTGAGGCGGTACTTTTGGGGGGCAACTACGGATAGAGCTGAAAGCGCACCACTAGTACCATAGATATAGTTAACACCCCAACGACCAAACCAGCTGCCATCAGCTTCTTGTTCCTGAATCAAATAGGCGAGCGATCGCTCTAGTTTATCTTGATCCATAGACAAATTACAGGAGCCCAGCATTTCCAATACACGAGCGGTGACATCAGCGGTATTGGGGTCAATCATGGCTTTAAGGTCTGCATAGGGCAAATAGTTGAGCCAATCTGAATTGTTGTTGAGATCAAAAGCTGCCCAACCACCCTCTTGACATTGCATGGAAGCCATCCAGGCAACGGCACGAGCAATGGCTGATTGTTTCTGGTTTTCCTGAGGCAGTTGTACTGCATTCAGAGCCATCACCACAACCGCAGAATCATCTAAGTCTGGATAAAAACGATTTTCAAACTCAAATGCCCAACCTCCAGGCTTGCCCTGCCGATTCTTTATCGCCCAATCGCCGTAGCTCAAAATTTGCTTGCTCAATAGCCATTCCCCAGCTCGAACTAAGGCAGGATGATCAGGAGCTATGCCAGAATCTACTAAAGCTCGCATTACCCAGGCGGTGTCCCAGACAGGGGAAATGCAAGGTTGAATTAGGTAGGTGTCAGCAGTTTCAATGGCAAAATGATCCACTGCTTCGAGTCCCCTGACGACAATGGGGTCTGCTACGTCATAATCTAGGGAACGTAATGCTAACAGGGAGTTGAGCATGGCAGGAATAATACCACCCCAGTCTCCTGTAACTTCTTGCCGTTCTAATACCCAACGCTCAGCCGCCTCAAGTCCGACTTCCCGGAAGGGCACGACATTGAAGTTTTCTGCTAATTTAAAGGCATCATCGAGGACAACAAATAGGTCTGTCCAATCTCCATGACGGGGTAATTCAAACCGGACCTGATCAGCTCCCTCGGTGTAAAGTTCATCTAAGGTAATAGCAGGATTAGTCTTATAGACAGGCTTTTGGTCAAAAACAATCAATAAAGGAACCGTACTTCCCCGCGCCCAACTGGACATTTCGTAGATGCTGAAGACAAAGTTCTCCGGTAACAACATCACCCAAGGGGGAATCGAAGGAACACCGCGCCAGTCATAGCAACCAATGAGGGCCAAATGAAACTTGGTGAAAATGCGTGTTTTACTGATACCCCCTCGTCCCAGGATAAATTTCTTAGCTTTGAGCATGGCGGGATCTGTTGCTGGTACACCCAGCAGTCTGAGTGCCATGTAAGCTTCCACAGAGGTACTTATCTCCCCACCATCTCCGTAGCAGAGTTCCCAACCTCCATGCTCCCGCTGTTGACTACGCAGATAAGCTTCAACTTTCTGCAAAGGTCTTTCTTGATCTGTACCCCAAATTTTATGGAGCAAGACAACTTCGGAGGTAATTGTGACATTAGACTCTAGTTCTGCCCACCAGTAGCCCTCCGGATATTGCAGATTGAGCAGATAATTCTGAGTGTTAGCGATCGCTTCTGCGACGGTAGATTCTGTGGTAATCCTGTCTTGCGTATGCATTCTTTATTTAACCCAAGTTGCAATACTGCTCGGTTAAGCATTGTAAACTAAGAAGTTGATAGCCGGGATTTATTCATCCAATAATGTAGGGTCAATCCCTAAAGCGATTAATTGCTCACTAGTAAGCGATCGCAGTTTGTCTACTAGTTGTTGACGTTTGTGCCGCTCTTGTTGAAATTGCTTAGGTTTTCGAGACATACTCGAGTGCTAACAGAGGTACGACGTTGTTTTCTCGCCACAAAACGTAACTTAATCTACCTCGTGGTTCAGGTATCAACTCCACTCCCAGGCTCAAAAATCCATCGGGAACAATGGCTGATTTATTTTGCTCGTAGTAAATCCCTAGATTAACTCCCCAAAACCAATCTGTACGCTCTTTCCACAACCAAGTCAACAGAATTGCTAATAAAGTAGATACCCAAGTTTGGAGTTCGCTATCCACAGGCTCATGGTCGGTTTCCGGCAGTTCTTCGGCAGTGGGAAGATGGGATAATGGCTTGTACTGTAGCATAAGATTGCTCGGCTAGCTCACTGAGTGTATGTTAGCTAACTGAGTTGTTGGTTGTTGGTTGCTGGTTGTTTGTCTTTCTTCTTCGACAATCAATCGTGGTTGGGATGGATGGATACGTGATACTACCTCATAGTTAATTGTCCCCATCCAAGAGGCAAGTTGGTCTGCACTGACTCGTTCATCTCCATCCGCACCGATGAGAGTTGCTACGGTTCCCACACGAACATCCTGAATATGGGTAACATCTACTATTATCATATTCATGCAAATGCGCCCACGTACAGGAGCTCGCATCCCCTTGAGCAAGACATAGGAGAGGTTAGAAAGCCTGCGATCGTAACCTTCATGATAACCAAGAGGCAAAATAGCAATCCGCATGGGGTAAGTTGCGCGAAAGGTGCGACCATAACTAACATAGCCCCCAACTGGAACATCTTTAACTTGGACAACCCGGGCACGCCAAGATAGGACTGGCTGCAAGTTGGGGATAAATCCTTCACCACGGGTAGCATAGTTCTGGAGAACTGTAGCGTAAGTTTCTGTAGAAGGCCATAAGCCATAAGCGGCGATACCAACTCGCACCATTGAGCCGTGGGCTTGTGACCAAAGAATAGTCGCAGCAGAATTGGCAGAGTGTACCATCGGTAGCTTAAAACCCGATTGCTGAAAAGCTTCCTTTGCCTCTTGGAGTAAAGTTAGCTGTTGGTGAGCAAAGTGATGATCGGTTGTATCTTCAATATCTGCGTAGTGAGTCGTCAACCCTTCTAACTCTATCCCCTCTAGTTGAGACACTAGTTGTGCTAGTGCCAATGCCTCCTTCAGGGAAATACCCTGGCGATGGGTTCCTGTTTCTAGTTTCAGGTGAACTGGTATGGAATAACCAACTGCTCTGCCAGCCTCAGCCAGAGCTTGGGCAACTTCTGGCTCATAGAGAACAACCCTTGCCTTGGTTTCAGCGATTAGAGGTGCTTGGGCAGCAGATACATTGCCACAGATGTAAATTGGTACTTCAATACCTGCTTGACGAAGTGCGATCGCTTCGTAGGCAAAATTGACGATCAGCCAGTCAACTCCAGCAGCAATAAATTCCCTTGAGCAAAGCACTAAACCATGTCCGAAAGCATCAGATTTGACTACCACTGCCAAAGTGACATCTCCCCCAACCCGCTGTCGTAACGTTGCCACATTTGACTGGAGCGCATGGCGAGAAACCTCACACCATGACGATTGGGACGCGATTGAGTCTAGAAATTCCTGATGCATATAGTACTCTGTCAATCAATAAATGATAGACATCTCCAGAAAAGAACCTAAAATCCTTATGGGACATAGGTCAATATTGAGTTTTTGGAGATGTCTGATGGATAAATTCTTTCTCCGCGTCTCCGCGTCTCCGTGTCTCCGCGTCTACCTCAACCCGTCAATTCAAAATTGACAGAGTAATAGTTTGGCTATGCGATAACAGCGTTATCCTACAAGGAATTGGTTTCTCCCTCAATTTCTGTAAAGTTTCTTATGATCTGGGTAGCGATGAATTCTCTTTGCCAGGTATATTAACGGAAATGCTCTTGGTTCACTTATGGCTGCTCAACTCCCAGAAGCTCCGGAAATCGAGCGTCACAGAGCTGCAATAGTTCGTACCGACATCTCCAAGCCAGTGCGATTAGCTATAGAAAGTGCTATCTTAAGTCAGGATAACACATTTTTCGACTATGGTTGCGGTCACGGTGGTGATGTTCAGCGCCTACTCAAACGAGGTTATAGCAGTTTTGGTTGGGACCCTTACTACCAGCCGGACAATGCCCTCGTCAGTGCAGATATTGTCAACCTAGGCTACATCATCAATGTCATCGAAGACCCAGCTGAACGTCGGGAAGCTTTGCTCAAAGCCTGGGAACTCACCCAGAAAATGCTCATTGTTGCTGCCCAAGTCTTAATTGATGATCGCACTAGTGGTCAAATTGCCTATGGTGACGGTATTGTTACCTGCCGCAATACCTTCCAGAAATATTACGAACAAGAAGAACTCAAAGCCTATATCGACCAAGTACTAGGGGTTGATGCCATTCCCGTTGCCTTAGGTATTTACTTTGTCTTTCGAGATGAAGCCCAAGCCGAGAGTTTTCGGGCATCTCGCTTCCACTCCCGCATCACCACTCCCAGAATCCGCCTCAGTACTAAACGGTTTGAGGATTACCAGGAACTCCTCGCTCCTTTAATGGCATTTATTACTGAACGAGGACGTCTGCCCTACAAAGGTGAGCTACCACAAGAGTCGGAATTGCTGGGAGAATTTGGCAGTTTTCGCCGTTCTTTTCAAGTGATTCTCCAGGTTACTGACCAAGCAGAATGGGATGAAATTTCTGACCAGCGCCGTCAAGATATCCTAGTCTACCTTGCTCTAAGTCAATTTAGTCAACGTCCCAAATTAGGTAATCTGGATAATACCTTCAAAAAGGATATCAAAGCCCTTTTCGGCAGCTACAAGCAAGCTTGTGCTGCTGCGGACTTGATGTTAGTAAGTGTGGGAAATTCTTGCCTAATTGCCAAGTGCTGCCAACAGAGTCCTATTGGCAAAATCTTGCCCAAGGCACTCTATGTTCATGTTTCGGCTATAGAAGCCCTTAATCCTCTACTGAGGCTCTACGAAGGTTGCGCTAGCCGCACTATTGGTCGAATGGATGGTGCTACTTTGGTTAAATTTCACACCAATCTGCCGAAAATCTCTTACCTGTTCTATCCCCACTTTGATACGGAACCCCATCCTGCCTTGCATACTAGTATGCAGATTGACCTGCGGGATTTACAAGTAGTTTACCGAGACTATGACCTATCCTCTAATCCCCCAATACTACACCGCAAGGAAACCTTTGTGACGCCGGACTATCCCTTCTATGAGCAGTTTGCTAAACTCACCCGCCAAGAAGAAAACTGGGGACTGCTCGATGAAACTAGCTCTATTGGCACTCGTCAAGGCTGGGAGAATTGCCTTATAGAACATTGTGCCGAACTTCGGGGGCATCGTCTCTACTGGCGAAAAGATGCTGACCCCTACCGTGTTAAAGTGTTGCGTGCTGCTCTTAATCGCAGAAGTAAGGAACGTTAGGTGTTTCTTAAAAGTTTGCAAAATGTCTTACATCAAACTCTCGATGTCCTATAAAGACTCTCAAGCTTAGTCTTTTCCTCTGGAGGGATAGCAGTGAAATGAATACAAAAACTCCCAGAGTCTGCTGGTTGTTCTAAAACCTTGGCATAAATATCTTCGCTGGCTTGCTCCCGATTGTCTTGGTTTAATAAATTGAGCTTGATATTACTCAACCCAGAAGGTACTTCTTGTTGTGGGGTATTTTCCAAGTTAACTACAGCTCCCTTGGCTGAGAGCTTGACTAAATTGCCTCTAAATACTCTATCTCCCATGTGCTTACCTTCCAGTACTAAGTATTGGATGGGAACTGCCTGCGAAATAGTTAAGAATTCTTCTTGTGCCTCAGACAAAAATAGGTTGTAATCTCCACCGATACCACCAACATCATAGATACTAATTGGTTGTTTCACTCCTTTTGGTAGTACCTCTTTGTCTCCGTTAATTTTTAAAGGCTGGTTTAGTTCTTTTAAGGTATGTTCTGAAATGAGAATTTGACCGCCAATGGTATAGGATTCAATGCGATAAGTTAGGTTCATTTGTCTACCAACTACACCGTACTTGGTACGTTTTTCTGAACCGATATTGCCTACCACAACTTCGCCAGTATTAATACCAATACCCATTTCTAGTTGCGGCAAGCCTAATTCCTTCATCTTGGCGTTGACAGCCGTCATTGCTAACTGCATGGCAACTGCGCAAGCAACTGCTCGCTCCGCATCGTCTTCTCTAAGTGTGGGAGCGCCAAAGAATACTAAAATTCCGTCCCCCATAAACTCGTCAATGGTTCCCCGGTAGGAGGTAATCACATCTGCCATGTATCCCAAGTAGAAGTTGAGGATTTTGACTACTTCTTCCGGGGGTAATCGTTCTGATAGACTGGTAAATCCTCGTAAATCGGAGACGAGGATGGTAATTTTTCGCCTCTCGCCACCGAGGGATAACCCTTCAGGATTTTCTAGCAGCTTGGCTACTATTTCATCAGTAAGGTAACGCCCAAAAGTCTTGCGAATATCTCCAGCACTACGGGCAATATAAGATGTAACTGCGATCGCAGACCCTCCTAATGCTAAAAATGCTGGTACTATCGGTATCCACCACCCCTGCAAAAAAGCTCCATAGGTGCAGCTGAGTAAAGCAGCTCCTGCTAAAATTAGGCTGGCTCCTGTTTTGAGGGTGCTTGATTTCTTCTTTTTACCCAAGTAGCGAAATTTCCAAGTCAGGGTAGCACCCACTCCAGACCAGAAAAAAATCCACAACCATTCCCAAGACTCCGACCAAGTTTGAATTAAAGGACGATCATCAACCGCAGCGCTGAGAATCTGGCTGGTAAGATTGGCGTGAACTTCTACCCCCGACATCGGCACTGAAAGACCAAGCAAACTACCACTATAGGGAGTAAAAACTGCATCATTGAAACTCACTCCCACCTTACCAATTAAAATAATGCGATCGCGTCCCCAATCTGGAGGTAATTTGTCTTCTAGAACCTCACTCATCGAAACAGTTTGAAAGTGTCTGTTTGGTCCGCGATAATTCAATAAAATTTGGTAGCCACGAGCATCAGTGCGTACATAGCTACCGTCATTAGCTTCTAAGGGAGCAAATATCGCTTTTCCTAAACTAAATCTATCTCCTTCAATTGTTTCGACGGAGATGCCTACTGCATCTAGGTAAAGCAAAGCCAGATACAAACTGAAGCTATAGACTTTTTCCCCATCTGGAGTATTCAAATCGAGAAAGCCACGCCGTACCTTGTTATCTGCATCAAAGACTAAGTCATTGGCTCCCACTTGTCCCAGAGCTTTGAGTGCTGGTGGTGGAGCAACAGTATCACGTCCTGGTTCTCCTGCTACTTTCTGGATACCAACTAAATAGGGAGTTGATTCAAAAACCTCTACTAGTTGCTCATAACCTGGTTCTACGGGAAATTCCCGATAAATGTCCAAACCAATTGCTCTCGGTTGCTGAGCTTTGAGTTTGTTGAGCAATTTGGCATAGATTTCATCAGAGATGTTGGCATTTTCTAGGTTTTGCACGTCAGCTTCATCAATACCAACAATCACAATCCGGTTATCTGCTGATTCTGTGGGTGGCAGACGCATATATAAATCAAAAACTGCCCACTCCCAGAACTGCAAAAAACCAGCAAGGCGTAGCAAGATTATTAATCCTGCCATACTAGGAGTGGCTAAACCAACAATTCGCCATTGCCAAAGAAACTTTTTTAAGCTTGCCCACATAATACATACCCCAGTCCCCTGTTGCCTGTTGTCTGTTGCCTGTTGCCTTGCTAAAACGCATTTAAAATGCGTTTTAGCTTAGCCTTTTACCTTAATCAGCTCTACAGCAATCCAGTAATGTTTCTTGTGCAAGACTATCTAACCCTACTGACTCCAAAAGTTCTTGCCATTCATCGGGATAATCTTCACGTAACTGAGCGATATTATCTATAGTTTCGTGCCAAATTTCAGCATTAGCATAAACTAAAGCCTCGACATATAGTTTTGCCTGTTCTGGAGATTTTTTCAAGCTATTTAGCAGCTCTTTTTGTTCGGGAGATTGGCTGATACTATTCAACAGATTCTGTAAATCTGGAGATTGTGTTACACAAGAGAACCGACGCCATCTTTCTGGGAGTTCTAACAAATTCTCTAAATTTGGAGCTTGTCTAACACAATCTAACTGTTTCTGTTGCTCTGAACTCAGTTGGGTACGTAGGAGCAATCCCTCAACAAATTTATTTTCCTCGGCAAATAAGTCTTTTGGATTACACATTAGTGTGAATTGCCATTGATATTTTTGCTTAACTGCCAGGGATACAGTTTCAGGAATGGTAAGTTTAACTATACCAGAAGTTTCAGGCGGTACAAATTCTGAGCGGTAAACTTCTTTCCCATCGTTGTCCCTAACAATAAATTTTGCAGACTCAGCAGTAGTTTTAGGAACATAAACAAACAAACTTGGCTTGTCAGTAATCGTTTTAGTTAAATATGTTGCTGGTATCAAAGCCTTCAAAGGTGTTTCAACTGGTTCAGTGGTTTCATCAACTTCAATACAAGAAGCTATCTTATTAATACCGCGCGAACCTCCTGATGCCGTACTACTGGGAGCTTCTCTATTACTGGTATTGGGGAATTTAAGGCTAACTTCCCGCTTCGATTCAAATTCAGCAGGCAGCTGTGGTGGTAAGCTAGCAAAAGTTACCAATGCTGGAGAAAGTAAGCTAGCCAGGGTTCCGAAAAACTGAAAAGGTTTTGATAAACTCATAATACAAATGTCTGTTTTTAGGGAATTAAGTAACTTTGTGACACCTAAGTACCTAGAAATTATGAAAAAAAACTGCTGCAAGAGTAGACATTCTACTGCAAAATTAGCCTGAGATAGTATTTATTTCCCTAGACATCAGCTGGATGGCTTAAGTTCCTTGGGGGAAGTTAATTGGGAGTGCTTTTTGCTAAGAGCAATAGTTGTCTGCTGACGACGCAGGGAATAGGGTAAAAATACCGCGTCGAAAAAGATGCCGTGAAAAGTCAGGATGCTGTATTTAGCTTAACCACATCAAATCCTCCCATACAATGACTATAATAAATCTGATTTTTTTCGCCCCATCTCCACCGTGCATCGGAGGAATTTTGTTGTGTCTAAGAATTCGCCTCTACTAACGAATCATTAGTGAAGAAAGTCTATGCTCCATTGCTCTCTAATAAATTTTTCCGATCAAGTCTGGGAAGTTATGCATTTAGTTACAAAACTTAACATTGTTTAATGTCTTTTCGGGAGAAGGAGTCAGAAGGCAGGGTGTGGGGTGTAGGGTGTAGGGTGTAGGGAAAAAAGAGGGGCAACGCCTAGTCGGTACTCACGGTTCGCTCAAATCAAATGCCTCTAGCCCAATAAATCGCCCAAGAGTGTAGTCTGGGTAAGTAGTTGAGAGATAAGACAGGCTTGATAAATTGAGGGAAACTCACTCGGAAAGAGCTGACGATCTACCAGTAATCATCCATTGGCTTCAACAAATGGGGATTGAAGAATTAATTGACCAAGAGCTACCAGCTCAGAAATGGTAATCGGCAGGGATTAAGTTATGGGCAATTAGCACTGTTGTTGTTAACCTATATTACTAGTCAAGCCGACCATCGACTTTGTGCAGTTGAACCGTGGGTAGTATTACATCATCAAACCTTGGAATGGGCTACCGGTTGGAAAATTGGTTTCAAAGATGCCACTGATGACCGACTAGCTGACTTATTAAAGCTGTTGGGTTCTTCTATTCATCAAGCCATAGAGACCATCTTTACCAAGCTAGGACAGCATCTAATACGTGCTTATGAATTACCCACCGACCAAGCTCGTAGTGACACTACCAGCTTTTCAGTTTATCATCAGCTTCCAGAACAAAGTAATGGAGAATCTTTGCTGAACTTTGGCTATAGTAAAGACCACCGCCCAGACTTGAGACAATATCGTCAGATGTTGGCGACTTTAGACCCGTTAGCTCTACCTGTATTGGGGGCAACTTTACCAGGTAAAGGAACAGATGAATCTCATTATTTACCTACTTGGAGACAACTCACAGAAATTATTGGACACAAAGAGTTTTTATTCCTAGCGGACTGCAAAGCATCTAGTTGGGCAAATCGAGCTCTGATAGACACTGAAGGAGGGATTTACTGTTTTCCTTTGGCGATGACTAAACCTCGCCCAAAAATCTTATTAGATTGGCTCACCAATCCGCCAACAGAGGTCAGAGAAATTACCACCGAAGATGCTGAAAAAACTGACCCGTCTCTGGGTCAAGGTTTTGAAGTTCCATTAGGAAGTATCTGGTGGAATGAGGATAACCAACAGTGGCATCGCTGGTCAGAAAGATGGTTGACTGTTTGTTCTTATGCTTTGCGAGAGCGTCAAATTAAAGGACTATCAAAGCGTCTTGTTAAAGCAGAACTTGCCTTAGAAAAACTGGCTCAACGACCAGGAAAAGATGGTACTATTCTAGAGATAAAAGTCCAAGAAATTCTACAACGCTATCGAGTCACTCACTATCTGATTGGGGAAATTAACTCCAAGATTCACTATGAAAAAGTCTATGAAGGTAGCGGTCGTCCCAATGCCAATACTCCTTTTCGTCGTGTCCGTCGAACAACCTGGAGCTTAACTTATCATCGTTGCGAGGCAGAAATTGAGTCTTTTCAAACTCTAGCTGGTTGGCGATTGTATGTGACTAATGCTTCGGTGGAAAAACTAAGTTTAGAAAAGGCAGTTTTTGCTTATCGCGAACAATGGCAACCAGAGCGAGGTTTTCATCGTTTAAAGCGGGGTTGCTTGCCCGCTTTACCTGTCTACTTTCATTCTGGACCAAAAAATTCGAGGATTAATGTTTTTGTTGACAATTGCCTTGCAAGTTTTCAACTTAATGGAATATGTAGTTCGTCGTCAGTTAACGGTTCAAAAACAGTCTCTTGCTGGTCTCTATGAAGGCAATCCTAAACGCACCACCCAGCGTCCGACCGCAGAACGATTGTTAGCAGCTTTTCGTGAAATTACTCTCTATTTTCATCGAGATGGCTCCACCGAAATTACTCCTCTCAATGCTCTTCAGCAAAGAATTATAAATCTCATGAAAATTCCTCAATCTATCTATATTCTTCCCCCTTTAGTTCCTAACTAGATATGCTTGGCACTTCCGGCAAAGTTGGCTGCTGAGAGTGACAACTCAACTCAATTGCTTCTACCCATGAAGAAAGTTATCCACTTTTATTTGCGTAAATTTTACGCAAATAATATCTTCTCGCTTCCATAGAGGATTGACAAGCCAGGGAGAGTGGAGCGAAGCCTGCTAGTTGCCCATAGCTTAATCCCTGCCAATTGCCATTTCTGAGCTGGTAACTCTTGAGCAATTATTTCTTCAATTTCCATGTGTTGAGGCCGATGGGTGAGTACTAGTAGGTCATCAGCTCTTTTCTTTGTGAGTTTCCCTCAATTTGTCGAGCCTGTCTCATCTCTCAACTACTTACCCAGACTACACTCTTGGGTGATTTATTGGGCTAGACGCATTTGATTTGAGCGAACCGTGAGTTGGGAGTTGCCTTGTTCATCAAATAGAGATAGTACTACTCCTGATAGCTCAGGATTCCTGCTGTTGAGTAAGCCGTGGGTGGCAAGGTGAACAATGCGATAGTTACTTAGCTCTGGATTAGTTATCATCTCTCGATTAGCGGCAAAGTCAAAGCCATGCACTCGTTCTGAATCTGGCACTAATGCCATAATCGCTTCGGCTTCAGTGCGGGTTCCTGGTAGTCTTTGCCAGACACCGATATCGGTTTCTCTAGCAGAGCGATCGAGTAGCTGTTGTGGTAGAGTGCGAGTAGGTTGTTGTTTGCTGCCAGTTACCCGCTCATCATCGGAGCTAAAGACGGGATCTGCAAGAATAGTGATCGCTTTAGGTGCAGTTTTCCTGGTTGCTTGTTCCTGTCGAATAATCCCTAGGGTTGTGGCAGAGGGTAGATTGACGATTTCGTTATTAGCTAACAGGGGTACGACATTCTCACCATTCGTTTCAGGCAGGGGTAGGGCAGAGAAGGGTATGTACTGTAAAGCACCATCACTAACGATGAGTAATCGCTTGTTTCCTAATTGCTCTGCTACAGGTGCTAGGAGTATTTGACTTAGTTGGTTTACGGCTTTGGTGGCTTTGACGTTTTCTACGCGAATAGTGCCTCTGGTGTTTTCTAGTTGAAAGTTAGGGGTTTTGAGTAATTCATAGAAGTGCTTGGCTGCGGTTTCAATTTCTTCTCTTGGTGGTAGAGAGTAGCTACTAATACCTGTTTTACCAACAGCCCACAGATAGCTGCGCTCCGTTCCTAACGAATACTGCAACAGCAGGCTATTGTCATCTAAAACCTGCTGCTGAATTTCTGCTATAGCCAGAGGTTGAGGTTGGGTGAGAGTAGCATAATGGGGACTGGTAGCGCGGATTTGGTCTTGAATTTTTCGGTATTGGGAGAGCAGTTGTTCTCTTTCTTGTTCAATTGCCGTGGCTTGTTGTGGGGTGTAATTACTGCTGAATAATTCAATGCGATGTTTTTCAATGGTATCAAGTTTTTGTTGTAGGGTACGCTCCTGTTCAATGAGCTGGGGTTCTACGCCTTGGTGGATATCAGCATTAGCTTCAGTGAGGAGTTCCAACAGACTACGAGCGCGGGAGCGTTCGCTGGCATGGAGTGCTTCTGCATCATATCCTTGAGAGGGGTCTTGTTGGTTCAGTTGCATCAGCAAGTCGATGTAGAACTCGTAATAACCTTGCTGGGTTGCAAAGTAGGAAGCACGGAGTTTTGGACTGGCAATTTTGGTGCGTAGGGATTCGATGATCCCAACTGCCGCCTCAATCTGAGCAAGAGCTTCGGCGAGGTTGCCTTGATCTCGTTTAACCCAAGCAATACCTCCGAGGGTACGAGCTTCCCCTTGCTTGTCTCCTACAGTACGGGAGAGGGGTAGGGATTGATTATAGTACTTTAGTGCCTGCTGCTGTTCTCCTAAGAAATTGTAGACATCGCCAATGTTGCTGAGGGTAATAGCTACCCCTGCCTTGTCTCCTACAGCACGGGACAGAAGTAGGGCGTGATTATAGTAATCGAGAGCCTGCTGCTGTTCTCCTAAGACATCGTAGACTAAGCCAATGTTGTGGAGGGCAGTAGCTTCCAGTGTCTTGTCCCCTACAGCACGGGAGAGGGGGAGAGCTTGATTATAGTAATCGAGAGCTTGCTGCTGTTCTCCTAAGACATCGTAGACTAAGCCAATATTGTTGAGGGCAGTAGCTTCCAGTGTCTTGTCCCCTACAGCACGGGAGAGGAGTAAGGCTTGGTTATAGTAATCGAGAGCCTGTTGCTTTTCTCCTAAGGCATCATAGACACCACCAATACCAGTGAGGGTAGCAGCTTCCTGTATCTTGTCCCCTACAGCACGAGAGAGGAGTAAGGCTTGGTTATAGTAATCGAGAGCCTGTTGCTTTTCTCCTAAGGCATTGTAGACTAAGCCAATACCAGTGAGGGTAGCAGCTTCCTGTATCTTGTTCCCTACCGCACGGGAGAGCACTAAGGCTTGATTGTAGTAATCCAGAGCCTGTTGCTTTTCTCCTAAGGCATCATAAACTAAGCCAATATTACTTAGGATAGTAGCTTCCTGTGTCTTGTCTCCCAGGGCACGAAACAGAGATAAGGATTGGTTGTAGTACTCTAGCGCCTTTTGTTGTTCTCCCAAAGCATCGTAGATACCGCCAATACCGTTGAGGTTAAGAGCTTCCCAAGTTTTGTCTCCTAAAGCACGGGAGAAGGGTAGAGATTGATTGTAGTACTCCAGCGCCTTTTGTTGTTCTCCCAAAGCATCATAGACACTGCCAATGCTGTTAAGGGTAATAGCTTCCCATTCCTTGTCTCCTATCGCACGAAACAGAGGTAAGGATTGGTTGTAGTACTCTAACGCCTTTTGTTGTTCTCCCAAAGCATCGTAGATACCACCAATGCTGTTGAGGGTAATAGCTTCCCATTCCTTGTCTCCTACCGCACGCCAGAGCAGGAGTGCCTCTTCCCATTTGGCAATTGCCTGTCGCAGAGATGCTGCTGTTCCTTGCTCAGACAGTTGCATCCCCTCGTCAAAGAGTTGTTCCGCCGCAGCGCTATTGAGAGTAAAGGTAGCTTTTGGCTGTTGTGCTATTTGCTCTGCTTTACTAGCATCAACCTCAACAGCTCTGACAATACCCACCCATACATCTGAAAAGAACACAATGCTGATAAATATCGCCAAACACCAATAGGCGAAACGAGGAAGCGTGCTCCATAGTATCCATTGATATTTGAGACGAGTACTCATCATGCCCTGAGCTGAGTGAATTTTTCGGTAGCTGTGATACTTATCAGCAGTTTCCTTGCCTTTTACGCAGCAGAGACATATTGTACCTTTTTGGGGTATGGGGTGTGGGGTATCGATTGTGGAACTGGCATCTTGCCAGTTATGATCTGAAGAAACACAAGGCAGGAGGCAGAAGGCAACAGTCTGCCGCTTTTTGTGATTTTTTCCATTCCCCTTGACCCCAAACCCACCTAACTTTTGACAATTGCTCCAAAATCTGCCAACACTCGAGCATGATTGCGCAGTAAACCCAACAAATTCAGCCGATTACGCTGGATTTCTGGGTTAGGATCCATGACCAAGACACTTTCTTCTCCATCAAAAAAACTACTAACCTTAGGAGTAATTTGAGTAAGAGCCTCCACTAAATTCTGGTAATCTCGGTGTTGTTGAGAGGCTTGAGTTTGAGGCACTAGTTCTACTAAGGCGTCATAAAAAGCTTGCTCACTCGGCTTCTGGAATAGTTCTGTATTGATTAGTGGTGCTGGCTCTAGTTGATTGGTATCTAAATCTCCTTGAGCTGCTAGACGGGTAGAACGGTTGACGGTTTCATAGATTTTGTCCAAATTACCATTATCCCGAATAGACTGAAGAAATAGGGCGCGATCGCGTACATCTAACAAATCCTTTATTGCTCTGTCCCTATACTCAGCATCATTTTCTCCTAGAACCGCATTCACTAGATCATAGTCAATATTTCTTTCTTCTTGCAGTAAGGTGCGGATGCGTTGTAAGAAAAATTCTTCTAACAACTCTAGGGGAGAAGTTTTACCGGGAAAAGTTGCGACAAAATCGGCTGAAATATCTTGTAGTAACTGATATAAATTAATTGCTAAGTTAGCCTCCCAAGTAATATTAACTACTGCATTGGCAGCACGGCGTAAAGCAAAGGGATCAGAGGAACCGGTTGGTAACATGCCCAACCCAAAGATACTGACTAAGGTATCAAGTCTGTCTGCGATACCTACCACTTGACCGGTGATAGTTTCAGGCAACTTGTCCCCTGCTCCTTTGGGTAAATAATGCTCAACAATGGCTGTTGCTACGGCTTGAGATTCTCCACTAGCAGAGGCATATTTTTCACCCATTATCCCCTGTAGTTCGGGAAACTCATAAACCATCTGAGTAACTAGGTCAGCTTTACATAAACTAGCAGCTCGCCTAATATCAGTACACTGTATTGTGCCTAGTTCTAGTTCCTCAGCAATCTGAACGGCAATCTTCTCAATCCGTCCTACTTTTTGTCGTACTGAACCCAAATCTTGCTGAAATGTGACCTTTTCCAGTTGAGGCAAGTAAGTTTCTAAGGGTGATTTTAAATCTGCTTTGTAGAAAAACTGACCATCTGCTAATCTGGCTCTGATAACCCGTTCATTACCAGCAGTGATAATCTCAGATTTGGTGGGATCACCGTTACCAATAGTAATGAAATGGGGAATTAACTTAGTTGCTGTGGTATCTTGAAAAACTGGGAAATAGCGCTGGTGAGTTACCATCACTGTCGTCACTACTTCTAGGGGTAAACCTAAGAATTCTGAGTCAAATTTGCCGATAACTGCTGTCGGCCATTCTACTAAATTAGTTACCTCCGCCCACAAATCTGGATACATTGGGGTATAACCACCCAATTTTTGCGCAGCTGAGTGTACTTGCTCTTGAATTTTTTGCCGACGTTCCTCAGGAGCTACAGCAACAAAAGCAGTATGGAGAGATGAAACGTAATCATCCGCTTGGGGAATCTCCACCGATTCTGGATGCAAGACACGATGTCCCCAGGAGATGCGATCGCTTTTGATATTCTCGGAACCATTGACTAATTCTATCGGCAACACTGCTTTATCCAACAGTGCCACTAACCAGCGAATTGGTCGAGGAAAGCGCAAATCCCCATCTCCCCAACGCATAAATCGCTTTCCTTCCAAGCCAAAAATCCATTGAGGAATTAGTTCAGTTAGAATTTCTGTGGCTGGACGACCAGAAATTTTCTTGAGTACAAAGACAAATTCTCCCTTGGGGGTATCCCTAACTTCCAAATCATCCAATTCTACCCCTTGCTTCCTAGCAAACCCTTGAGCAGCTTTGGTAGGTTGACCATTTTTAAATGCGGCTTTGGCTGGTGGCCCTTTTACCTCTTCCTCCCGATTGGGTTGCTGTTCTGGCAGTCCCTTAATTAATACTGCAATACGTCGGGGAGTGCCGTACACTTCAATCCCTTCTGGAGTCAAAAATTGCTCCTCCAAGGTTTGGGGGATGCGGGATTGCCACTGTGCGATCGCACTTGCAACAAAATCTGCTGGTAATTCTTCTGTACCGACTTCTAATAAAAATGTAGGCATAGGTTAGAGATATGAGTAGGAAACTTTAATCGCTGTAAGCTTACTAGATCATTGAACTTCAATCATCTGGGAATTGCCAACAGGAGATTTGTTCTACATTTTGACTAGCGCAGCTACTACAGGCTACACCAAAGGAGGAATCTACCCATTCATAGCCACAGCTGCGACAGTGACAAAAAATGTTATTGCGGTTAGCGATTTCGATTTTGCTACACCACTGGCGCAGTAGGGAGGTATCTTGTTCAGTGCTGTGTTGTGACATTATTATCGGGTCTTGGGAAATATTGCTCAGGTCTTCCCTACTTATAACGGTTTTTCATAGGCTTTTTTTCTTTGTTCACTGCCTCGTTTGGTGCGGGTACGCGATAAAGTGTCAATGCGCTGAGAAATTCTTCGGGCTGTTCGGTGGCGGTTGCGGAAAAGTTGAGCCTTGACTGAACAGTTGTGGTGTAACAACAACTGTCTGGCTTGTTAAGGCTTTTGGGTTTCGCACCGGGAACTAAACTCCAGTACCAAGGGCATCCATGTATTCGACTTCACCCGTTTCATAAAACTTTTGCCGTCCCGCATTTGCTGATGTGATCGCAGCGCAAACAGTTTCACGGTCCATCGTTTTGAAATAACTTGTCTGATTGTTCATCATGCCAGAGACAGTAGCGATGGCTTTGAGCCGTTTGTCAGTAGTCGCCACTAGGTGGTATTCAAATAACTCAACCAACGAGTGAGGAAAAAAGGGGCGGGGACAATAATGCTCGGTTAAGAGAAGTTAGCAAAGATAAGCTGGAGGAGCTTTCGGGAGAGGAATTGGAGCTTATCCGAGCACCATTGCCACACTTCTGACATTATTCAACCAGATTTAATCTTAGGCTCTCCTCCAGAAGCTCCTTTGGAGTCTTTTGCTGGCACATTACTCCCTTGGACATCATATTGTAGTTGCTGACGTCCGTTGCGAATTACCCTGAGCATGTCAGTCAACTGCTGCTCAATGTTAATGAGTACGGAATCAGCATAGTCGTCAGCACCATTTTGAATATCTTCACATTCTGTTAGTGCATCTTGGCGCATTTGTTCTAGTTCCTGCTTTGCTTGCAGGTGCATCCTGTCAATTTCAGCCAGGGTTTGCTGTTGGAGTGTTTCACACTCTTGCTGAACTTGTTTGCGGATTTGGTTGGCTTCGAGTTCTGCTTGCTGAATTATGCCTATTTCATCTAAAAGCTGATCAGCACGTCGCTCAGCTGCTTCCACAATTTCCTGGGCATATTCTTCGGCTTGCATAAGGATAGTTTCCCTCTCCTGGACAAGTTCTTCTGCCGCCTTAAAGGCATGAGGCAGATTTTCCCGCACCAAATCTAACTGAGCCAGAAACACCTCCTCATCAACCAGTGTGCGCTTTGTCAGCGGGATATGAGGACTATCGAAAAGTATATCTTCGAGCCGATTGAGTTCTTGCTGAATATCTATACCTCGCTCGGCATTCGGAGGTGGTTCACTTGGTTGGCTGGGGTTTGACGCTCTTGGCGTCGCCACTACTGCGCTATCGGTTTTGGGAGAGTCTATTCCAGGGGAATCTCGGTGTAACATCGGCAAAGATCAAGGGCAACCTGTTGAGGAACAAGATGAGCGACAGAGCCGCCAAATCTGGCAATCTCTTTCACTACGCTACTACTTAAAAAACTATATTCGTTAGAAGTGGCAAGAAAAACGGTTTCAATCTCATTCCAGAGGGTTTGATTGGTGTGAGCCATTTGCAGTTCCCCTTCAAAGTCAGAAAGCACCCGTAGTCCCCGCAACAGTACTTGAGCATTTTTCTGTTGGGCATATTCTACCGTTAGACCGATAAAGCTATCTACTTCTACATTAGACAAATGTTGTGTAGATAGCCGAATTTGCTCTATTCTCTCGTGGACAGTAAATAAGGGAGATTTACTAGGATTACGCAGCACGGCAACAATTACCTGCTCAAAAAGCTTACAGCCACGTTCTATGATATCGAGGTGTCCTAGGGTAATGGGATCAAAGCTACCTGGATAAATTGCAATCACGAGGAAGGCATCACCGAAAGTTACTGAAGGGATTATTATAACTATCCTGAGCGTACCACAGCTTTTTTTATGTTAATTTAAGTTTCTCAAAATGACCTCAAACTCCAGTTATTAACTGAACAATGTTACTACAAGCTTTGATAATATTTTTCTGGAAAATGAGATTTATTCTAATTCAAATCAACCAAAACCTTTACCCCGCTTAGACTTTGACCAAATAATTAACTCCCCATCCTGGCCCCCCGCAGCCAACTGTTTGCCATTGTGACTCCAAGCTAGACAGGAAAACCCCCCAGACGCACCTTCTAATATTTGTCCTACTTGTTTGGCTTTCGTCCATAAACCCAACCAACCATCATCCGCAGCAGAAGCCAATAATAAACTATGGGGATGAAACTCTAAAGCTTGAATCTTACTGTCGTGTAAAGTTAAAATGTTTGCATTCCAACCATCTTTATCATCAGCTTCTTTTTTCCAGACGGCAATGCCTTCTATACTCGATGCTGCCAACAAAGGTGCATTACTCGATCCTCGTTGCGACCAAGTTAGATTAGAAATCTTACCAGGAAAACCCCGCATTACCCAGGGATGGGGAGTGCCATATTCTAGAACCGCGATCGTATTGTCTAAATTACCAGAAGCAATATATTTACTGTCCCCAGACCAAGCCGTAACAATACTAGCTGAGGGCATATCGATGAGATAGGGGTCATCATCCCAATTTTGAGTAGACCATACTTTCACTCCTCCATTACCAGATATAGCGATACTTTCCCCATTCGGTCGCCAAGCTAAATCTAAAACAGAGGAGTTAGCAAAGGGTAGAGTAGTAATAACTGTTTGACTATCGGCATCCCAGATTTTTACGTAACGCCCCAAACGAAAGGCTAAGTGGTTACAAGCAGGACTCCAAGCCAGTTTATCGACCCATGAGGGCACATTATCTAGGGTATATATCTCCCCTACTTGTGAAAGGGGGGAATCTAAAATCGACCAAACTCTAACCTTGCCATCCTGTCCGCCAGCAGCTAAAAACTTGCCATCAGAAGAAAAAGCCAGACAGTCAATAGATGCTACACCAGCAGGTAATAAACTAACCCGATTGCCATCTTGCCATACAACCACTTCCCCCGCAGCCGAACTAGCAGCTAATAGACCATTGGGCGACCAGGCTACTGCGGTAACGTATTCTGAGAGACTACCCTGCCACTGTTGCTCGAATAAGACTTTCCCCTTTGTACCTACACCAAACATTGCTTAAAGTCCTTTCTCAGTTGTGCCTCATCTAGATTGCGACCGATGAACACTAATTCATTCTTACGGGTTTCTCCTTCCTTCCAAGGGCGGTCTGGTTTTCCATCAAACAGCATATGTACTCCCTGAAAGACAAAACGATCTTCTTCGCCAGCTATATTTAAAATACCTTTCATGCGGAAGATATCTACACCTTTAGTTTGTAGTAAGTTACTCAACCAGTCATTTAGTTTCTGTCCGTCTAATGCTCCAGATTCTACTATGGCAAAAGATTTTACTGTCTCGTCGTGTTCGTGGGCATCTTCGTTGAGAAATTCGGGATCAATTTCTAAAGCGCGGTCTAGATCGAATGCCTGGACTCCTAACAAAGCATCCATCGATAATTCAGAATTTTGGGTGCGATAGATTTTTGCCATCCCGTTCATTGCTTTGATTTTACTTTCCAATTCATCCAATTCTTCGGGAGGAACAAGATCGGTTTTATTGAGAAGAATTACATCGGCAAAAGCAATTTGTTCCTGTGCTTCATCCGCTTCCCAGTGTTGCTGAATATGTTTGGCATCCACTACTGTCACCACCGCATCCAAAGCAATCTTGTCTTTCATATCTTCATCAACAAAGAAGGTTTGAATTACAGGGGCAGGATCGGCTAAACCAGTGGTTTCAATGACCAAATGGTCGAACTTGTTGCGACGCTTCATTAAATTACCAACAATGCGAATCAAGTCACCTCGTACTGTACAGCAAATACAGCCGTTGTTCATCTCAAAGATTTCTTCATCGGCATCAATCACCAGTTGATTATCAATCCCAACTTCTCCAAATTCGTTAACGATAACCGCTACTTTTTTACCGTGTTCGTAGGTAAGGATACGATTGAGGAGGGTCGTTTTACCCGCACCTAGATAACCAGTTAGTACGGTGACGGGAACGGTGTTGGCGGTTGTCGCTACCATAATCTAATTCCTCAGCTTTTTTAGATAATGATAATCGATCTCATTCTCAGAAAAACGGTTTTTAATCTAAAATTAGCCTGGGAAATTATTAGATATTGATGCTAAAGAAAATTCTGAATCGCTTCTGTCACGGCTTCGTGATACTCTTCATAAATTCCCAACGTTCCCTCTAATCGAACTGTTTGCACCTTGGCTAACTCTGCCATCGCCTCCATTTCCGCTTTCGATTTCGGGGGTGCATTTTCTGCCAGAATGATTAACATGGGTAGCGATACAGAATCCAAAAGTTGCAAGAATTCTTCTCTATCTGTCACTGGATCGATCGCGCCAGTAACAAAGGCAGCAGGAGCATATCTCGCGCCATTTTTAGAAGTTATTTGGTGTTTTTGGGCGATAAATTCGGGAGTTAGTTTGCTTTCATCTACATAAACGTGGCGTTTGTACATCAAGCGCAGAAAGGAAGGGGTCGTATTGAGATAGTATAACCCTTGTCCGATGAAAGGCGATCGCACCAAATTTTTCACCCCATTTCTGACACCATCGGGTAAACCCATAACTCGTAAAGGTCCTTGCCAAGTGGGAGCAATTAAAATTAATTTAGAAATTATATCTGGTTTATCATGGGCAAATTTTAAAGCGTATCCTGAAGCATGACCCGCAGCAATAAGGATAATTGAGCTATTAAAGATAGATTTAATAAAATCTTTCAACAACTGTTGAAATAATGCGGGATTATAATCCACTGGGGGACATTGAGACTCGCCAAATCCCAACCAATCTAAAACCGTCACTTGATAGGTTGTTGCAAGTAGATTGGCAATACCTTTCATCTCGGTGCGACTGGAAACCGTACTAAAAGCAGGAAGTAGAACCACAGAGTTTCCCGCACCGATGGTTTCATAGACTATTTGATATTGTTTGCCTAAAAAATTCCAGTTGTAAACATTCTTTGTCCCGCCAATCACAGAGTTATTTTGAGTCGGTAAGGTTGCTTGATTCATAGCAGGTCTATGTATGATAATTATTATCATAATATCCTGTTTGAGTTTCAAATCAATTCTGCTCTTGCTTGAGTAAGAACTTTTCCCGCAGATTGGGCAAAAACCACAAGGGAGCATCCCAGTTTTATACTAAGCAATTGTACTCAGAGAAAGATCGCCATTAAGATAAGCGCAGCGTAGGCGAGGCATCTGAGGAACAGATTGGGGAAGCTATTGCGCTCCAGAGAGCTTGAGACGAGAACCAATGTGCTTTACCGCTAATTTCGACTTTAGCATATATTAAACTGAATAGACATCTCCAAAAACTCAATATTTACCTAAGTAGCATAAGGGTTTCAGGTTATTTTCTGGAGATATCTAATATTCATCAGGCGAAGACAAACCTCATCTAAGTTTGTTGTTTGTTTCTAATTGTTTGCTGCATTCTTTCCTGAAGTTCCAATAGAGTTAACGATCCGAGTTCTCCTGATTGACGAGTTCGTACACTCAAGGTTTGCTTTTCCACTTCCCGTTTACCAACAACCGCAACGACGGGAATTTTTTCCAGTTCTGCGGTGCGAATTTGTTTGCCCAAACGTTCTCCACTGGAATCTATCTCAACTCGGTATCCCAGTTGTCTTAATTGCAAGGCGATCGCACTTACATACTCTCGTTGCTCATCACTCACGGGCAACAACCTTACCTGCACCGGAGCCAACCACAGCGGAAAATCCCCTGCATAATTCTCAATTAAGATGCCAAAGAAGCGTTCTAGTGAGCCGAAGATAGCGCGGTGAATCATAATTGGACGCTGTCGCGAACCGTCCGCCGCGACGTATTCCATATCAAAGCGTTCCGGCAAGTTGAAATCGACTTGAATCGTGGAACACTGCCACAAACGCCCGATCGCATCTTTGATCTTGATGTCAATTTTGGGACCATAAAATGCACCACCACCGTCGTCCGTCACATAGTTCCAATCCTTTGTATTTAATGCTTGAACCAACGCATCCGTCGCTAATTTCCAAATAGTGTCGGTACCCACAGACTTGTTAGGTCGGGTAGAAAGATACACCTCATACTCAGTGAAGCCAAAATCCGACAAAATCTGCTCGGTCAAATTCAACACACCCAGAATTTCATCTGCCACCTGTTCGGGCAGGCAAAAAATATGAGCATCATCCTGAGTAAAGCCGCGCACTCGCATTAAGCCATGCAAAACGCCTGATCGCTCATAGCGATAGACGGTGCCTAATTCTGCCCAACGAATCGGCAACTCTCGATAAGAATGCAAATGACTTTGATACGTCAACACATGGAACGGGCAGTTCATCGGCTTTAGTTGATACTGCTGCGCCTCAATCTCCATCTGGTCGAACATATTCTCGCGGTAAAAATCGAAGTGCCCAGATGTTTTCCAGAGATCGAGATTGGCAATATGCGGCGTGTAGAGCAGTTCATACCCTGCATCTAAATGCGCTTTACGCCAGTAGTCTTCAATTAATAGCCGCATCCGCGCCCCTTTCGGATGCCAGAAGACGAGTCCCCCACCTGCATCCTCCTCGATACTAAACAGATCCAGAGCTTGTCCCAATTTGCGATGGTCGCGGCGTTTCGCTTCTTCTTTTTGAGTGAGATATGCCTGGAGTTGTGCTGGGGTCTCCCAGGCGGTGCCGTAGATCCGCTGCAACTGCGGTTTGGTTTCATCCCCTCGCCAGTAGGCTCCAGCCACACTTTCGAGAGCAAAAGCATCGGGGTTAATTTCACCCGTGGAGTTAAGGTGAGGACCTGCACACAAATCCCACCAGCAATCCTTGCCCATCTGTTTCTGGATCAGAGTTTTAGCCGCGATGTGAAACAAGGAAGCTTCTGCCACATCTTGCAGGGTATCTACAAAGCCAATGAAGTAGCGCGTGATGGGTTCATCAGCGGGAATGCTATCGAGAATTTCTAGTTTGTAGGGTTCGTGGAGTTGCTCAATTTCTGCCCGAATTTGCTCTCGATCGACCACTTCTCGAATGATGGGCAGATTGGCGTTGATGATGCGCCGCATCTCGGTTGCAATCCGGATGAGATCGTCAGGGGTGAAGGGAGTTTGACGGTCAAAGTCATAGTAGAAGCCAGTATCTGTCCAGGGTCCGATGGTCACTTTTGTCTCTGGGAACAGCGTTTGCACTGCCATTGCCAGCACATGAGCGCAAGTATGGCGAATCCGCAGCAGCGTTTCAGCGCTGGTTTGGCTGGAATGGGACACAAGGACTGAACTGACCATAATCAATTAAAAATAATAATCATTCTCATATTATAGTCATGCGCGATCGCGGTGTGAAACCTGCTCGCTTTTCTGTTCTGGTTCATACCACAATGCCTGCGGTGCTGATGGAAGTGGGCTTTGTAATGGGGCAAAAGGATGCAACTCGACGAGCGCACTCCAGCCACTCGAACCTAATCTTCTCAATTACCCCTTATGTGCGCCACTGCTTGTAAGGATGGGGCTTTAAACCCAATTATTTCGGCAAAACATTCTAATGTTGGTTTGAACGTTGCTTTTAATGTGGCAATATTCTAATGTTAGTTTGAATGTTTGAATCGTAGGAGCCAGCTATGGGCGATCATTGCTGTCAAGCCAAAGCATCTGAGTTATCGAAGCTGAAAAAACAGCAAGCCAAGATGCTTTGGGCAGTTCTGTTGATTAATATAGTGATGTTTGCGATCGAGTTTGGGGCTGGTATTCGAGCAGATTCTCTATCTTTAACTGGGGATTCGCTGGATATGCTGGGTGATGCGCTGGTCTATGCCAGCAGTTTGTATGTAATTAATAAGAGCGTTAAAGCGCAGGCTGGGGCAGCCTTCCTGAAAGGACTGATCATGTTTTTGTTTGCGATCGCTGTTTTTGCCAGAGCCACTTATCAACTATTCATGAGCGCAAGTCCAGAAGCATCGACGATGGGAATCGTTGGAGTTATAGCGTTACTGGCTAATTTGCTGTGTTTGTTGTTGTTGAGTCGTCATCGAAACGACAATCTCAACATGTCTTCTGTTTGGTTGTGTTCCCGCAATGACATTATTGCCAATACATCAGTTCTAGTAGCGGCAGTGTTAGTTTCTCTGACTCATTCGCTTCTGCCAGATTTAGCAGTGGGTTTGTTGTTAACGTTTGTTTTTGCTAGGTCAGCGGGGAAAGTGCTTTCACAATCTTGGAGCGAGATGCAGCAGGTTTGACCAAAAAAGATGGGATACAAGCCTCCCCCTAGAAGGGGGACTTTTGATCCTTAATATACTGCTTTAGAATTTCAATCGGCGCTCCTCCTCCAGAGGAGGCAAAATAGCTCGGACTCCAGAGGTGTTTGCTATCGGATGGATACTGTTTCCGATACATGCGACTAGAAACACCTTTGAGATGATTAACCAAGACTGATATTGATAACTTTGGAGGATACTCAACCAATAAATGAACATGGTCGGACTCTCCATTGAACTCAACTACCTTAAAGTTCATTTTTCTAGCAACTTCATTCATCGCCGACTCAAGGGTTTTTAGACCCTCATAATCAAACAGTTTGTCTCTGTACTTTGTTACAAAGACCAAGTGAGCATATAGAGTGGTAACACAGTGTCTACGACTTCTAAGATTGTTATCCACAATTGCAGACCAAGTACTATACTGTTATCCATGAAAGCACGTTATCGCTACAGAGTCTACCCTACGCCCGGACAACAAATGGCACTAACTAAGTTGTTCGGGTGTTGTCGTGTTGTCTTTAACGATGCCTTGGCTTTTTGTATTGAACAGTATCAAAAAGCAGAGAAAAAACCGAAAAACGGAGAGCTTCAGAAACGATTCATTACTCAGGCGAAGAAGACTCTTGAACGCCAGTGGTTAACTGAAGTTTCTAATATCCCGCTGCAACAATCTCTCAATGATTTAGAACAGGCTTACCAGAATTTTTTCAAATCCTGCAAAGGACAGCGGAAAGGAAAACCTGTTAAGCCTCCAAAATTCAAGAAACGTCATGCCAAGCAATCAGCAAGGTTTAGGCAAGGAGGGTTTAAAGTTGGTCAAAATAAAGTTAAGTTAGCCAAGATTGGGAAAATCAAGATTGCTTGGTCTAGACCATTGCCATCTGAACCAACATCGGTAACCGTGCTCAAGGATGCTGCTGGCAGATACTTTGTCAGCTTTGTGGTTGAAATTCAACCAGAAGCTTTACCAAAATGTGACAATAGCGTCGGTATCGACTTGGGAATATCCACCTTTGCTACCTTGGATGATGGTCAAAAAATCGATGCTCCTAAACCGCTCAAAAAGCGCATCAATCGACTTCGCAGATTGAGTAAAAACCTATCTAGAAAGAATCGGGGAAGCAAGCGTTATGAACGTGCTAGAAAGCGCCAAGCTAAACTACAAGCCAAACTGAAAGATATTCGCACAGATTTCCTGCATAAACTTTCAACTCAGATAATTCGTGAGAACCAAGCGATTGTCTTGGAGGACTTGAATGTTGCAGGAATGGTTAAAAACCGAAAGCTGTCCAGGACCATCAGTGATTTGGGCTGGCGACAGTTCCGGACATACCTAGAAGGTAAGGCTAAAAAGTATGGTCGTGAGTTTCGAGTAATTAGCCGCTGGGAACCCACAAGTCAAACCTGTTCTTGTTGTGGTTCCCGTGGTGGTAAGCTCGCTCTTTCCATCAGGGAATGGACTTGCCTGAATTGTGGTACAACCCACGACCGTGATGTGAATGCCGCGAAAAACATCAAAGTCGCCGGGGGACACTCGGAGACAAAAACCGGACGTGGAGGCAGGCGTAAGACTTCCGTAAAGGGAGCAGCAGCCTGTGAAGCGTCAACCCACCGAGAGTACGTTCAGCTATCGCTGTTCGGCTAGTAGGAATCCCCGTCCTTCTAGGGCGGGGAGGATGTCAAATTATCAGACGATACGAGGCTCACTCTGGCTTCTGAATCAGTTGCTCCAACTGGCGCTGTTTTGCCTTGGGGTCAATGCTCAACAATCGCACGTAGTCGCCAGGGTGATTGGCCAAAAACTGTTTCACCTGGGTTAGCACCTGAGCCTCATTGGCACTGGTAATCGTAATGCCACTCTGCCAGGAACCAACCTTGAATCGTCGCGCATTGGCAAATTCTAGGCCAATGTGGTGACCCTGGCGGAGTTGTTGTCGGATCGTGTCTACGATGTCTGCCTGTAAAGGATGAGGTGCTTTGCCATTTTGAGGCATAGACCGAGAGCTATTACTGGAGACCGGATTCTGCAAAGAGGTGACGCAGGCGATATCATTGGCACAGAGATACCCCGCCCGTAAGGCTTGATTAATTTGGACTACGTGGTGAGAAAAGGTGCGATCGCTATCGTTAGCATCTGGCAGCCGCTTGGCTTCTTGCTGAGTTGTAATCACCGCTCCCGACGGCACATACTTACCGGGGGGAATCTCCACATCCTGAATCAGGGCATGCATCATCACAATGCAACCGTGACCCACCTGGGCATTAAACACCGTCGAGCGAAAGCCAATAAAACACTCATTCCCAACGTAAGCTGGACCGTGGATCAACGCCATATGGGTAATGCAGGTATCATGACCAATCCACACCGAGTAGGCTTGCTGATCGTCCCCTAAGATTCGTCCCTGCTCTAATCCATGGATGACCACCCCATCCTGAATGTTGGTATTCGCACCGATGTAAAAGGGAGCCCCTTCGTCGGCACGAATGGAGGTATTGGGGGCGACGATTACATTTTCGCCCAGTTGCACATCCCCAATTAGACTGCACTGGGGATGGACATAGGCAGATGCGGCAATGGTGGGCCGATCCAGATCGTGGTCCCAGGGGGTGGGTGGAGCGGGTTGATGACGCAACGGCATGATATTGTCCTCGGTTCAAAGTTGAGTTGGATTGGGCGCATCCCCATAGACGGCGACGGGGTTAAAAGTCTTGGTAGTTTCCGTAAAGGTGAGGGCAAAGGGGCGATTCGCCGCCAGATCGCCCCCGCCAAGAGAAATCTGGCGGTAAAAGCAAGAGCGATAGCCCACATGGCAACTGGCCCCTGAACCGGCTACCCTGACCTTCATCCACAGACAATCCTGGTCGTCGTCAATCAGCAATTGCTGCACGGTCTGCACCAGCCCACTGGTGGCTCCCTTGTGCCAAAGCTGCTGACGGCTGCGGCTGTAGTAGTGGGCTTCACCCGTTTCCAGGGTTTTCAGCAATGCGGCTTCATTCATGTAGGCGTGCATCAACACCTCGCCAGTTGCAGCATCCGTGGTGACAACGGGGATGAGCCCATGAGCGTCAAACTTAGGAGCCAGGAGCATTCCTTCTTCGACAGCTTCAACTGAAGTCCGGGCAGTAAAGGGTGATGACATAGTCGAGAGAACTAAGAATGATAATCATTGTCGCATATAGAGCAGCTGTTTTGGCCATGGCAGGGCAGCAATACGCCGGCCTGGTACGCAGTCGTCTCAGATTAGTCGAGAAATGCCTGTGCAGCAGCTTCGTCGCATCTGCCACCCAGGCCGCTAACAATTGTGCAGGTATTGGTCATCAGCATTCCTGTATAGGTCGATGCGGGCGTGCCAGCTTCTCCTAAGCTGTCGGCGTAAAGAGGCTCTTCTGAAATGCCAATATCTGTTTCCCTGGAAACCGCTTCAATCAGTCCAGGGTTGCTAGTTGACTCTATAAAGACAGTTGGTATGCTGCTGCCTTCAACAAAATCGATCAGTTCTCTTAAGTCAGCGGCTGACGGACGAGCCTCAGTACTAAAGCTTGCCAAAGCAGCCTCAATCCGAATACCATAAGCCTCAGCATAGTAGCCCAGTGCATCGTGGGTAGTCACAAGTACTCGCTGCGATTTGGGAACCGTGTCTACCTGTTGCTGAATCCAAGTATCAAGCTGAGTGAGCTGAGCGATTAGGGCCTTTGCATTGGCTTGGTAAAGGTCAGCATTATCGGGAAAGACCTCACTAAGCTGCGTTTGGATTATACGTACCATCGCAATGCCATTTTCTGCATTGTGCCAGACATGGGGATCAGGTTCACTATCTTCTTCACCATGGTCATCATGGTGGTCATCATGGTGGCCTGAATGCTCATCATGGTGGTCATGGTGGTCATCATGGCCTGCTTTACCATTGCCTGAATGCTCATGATGACCATGGTCATCATGATGGTCATCGTGGTCATCATGGTCTTCTTCACCATGGCTACCGTGGTCGTGATGTACGCCTAAAAGCGGCTCGGAAACAGCAGCTTCGGAAACGGCAATTTGAGGTGTGTCTCCATCTGTCGCCTCAACCATTTGAATAATGTCTGGCTCGAACCCGTAGCCACCATACAGAACTAGATCGGCGGTTTCAATGGCCCGTCTATCGCTAGGAGTGGCGTTGTAGAGGTGAGGGTCTTCACCCGCTTCTATGAGGCAGGTTACATCCACGGTGTCTTGAGCTATTTGCTGAGTGAGATCGCACAGGACGCTATAGCTTGCTACCACTTGAGGACTGGCTTGGCTGTGGGCAGACTGATTGCCCAGAAGCAGCGTGGATGCTCCGCCAAGGACAGCAAGCGCAGTAAATAAGCGAAAAGAAAGTTTCATGGGCTTATTGTTTCACAGACAGATAAGACTGGGATAATGATAATGATAATCATTACATGATTTGCTAGCATAAATCTAGCCGTTTAGCCTTTACTGCCATGGACAAAAAGAGCGATCGCGGTGTAGCACTTTTCATCTCTGTGCTGCTCCACAGTTTGTTATTACTCTTCCCATGGCAAGAAAAGCCTCGCCCTTTGCCGGTCTCCTCAACCCCAACAAGCTCAATTTCTGTAGTTGAGGCAAGCCAGCTGCCAACGCTGCCAGCATCAGAGTCTCAGCCCTTGTCAGCAGTCCCGTCCAGCCCGCCGCCCACACCAGCAGTCCCACTCTCACCGCCTGTAGCTATACCAGTAGACCCACCAGCAGACTTGACACCAGATGACCCCATCACCGAGACGAGTGATAGCCCTATTGATGAGCCGGCACCCGAGGCAGCCCCCTATGCAGACTTGACACCAGATGACCCCATCACTGAAACGAGTGATAGCCCTATCGATGAGCCGGCACCCGAGGCAGCCCCCTATTCTGATAGCGTCCCTGCGGCAACGCCTTCAGCAGTACCTTCAACTCCCACTTCAGTCACGCCTACCGATGAGGCCAAAATCGCAGCGGACTGGGAGAACTTGGTCGGCCATCTTCAGCGCCAGAATGAAGGATTTGAATCATTCACCCTACTAGACATCTTTAATTTCTTCGGAGAACCAGAGCAGGCCAATCAATTCTTTGATGAAAACAATCAGCCCAAGCTCGACGTTTCCTCCTTTTACCACTTTCCAGAGCAAACACCTGAACAGGTTTTGCAAACAGTGGTCATGCCCGAACTCACCAGCAACACAGGCTTTGAGCTTCAGCCCCGAGAAAACTTTCCTGCCGGACTGGTGTACCAACTTTTACAAGGCGAAATGCTTCGCTACCTGATCATCGTGAGGCTTAACGAACGTAGCGGCAGTGTTCTTATGCTCAGTGATTCTTTGCCGGGGCTTGAACCCCAAAAGCTGTAAAGATAACTGATAATAATTATCATTTGTTTAGTATGCTAACGGTCCAGAATCTATCAGTTAACTATCGAGGCATCGAAGCACTCACGGCAGTTTCGCTGACGTTGCGCCCAGGTGAATGGGTAGGGCTCATTGGTCCTAACGGCGCGGGAAAAAGCACCCTAGTCAAAGCGATTCTGGGTCTAACGCCCTATCGGGGGAAAATTTTATTGAACGGGGCTTCGCTGAAGCGGCAGCAACGGCAGGTTGCCTATGTGCCACAGCGATCGCAAATTGATTGGGACTATCCGATCACGGCTTGGAATGTTGTGATGATGGCGCAGACAAGGGCCCTCGGCTGGGGACGATCTCCTGATAGCAAAGCCAAAAAATTAGTGAGTGCAGCGCTAGATCGGGTGGAAATGTTACCCTTCAAAAAACGTCCTATCGGTCAGCTCTCGGGCGGTCAGCAGCAGCGAATTTTTCTAGCTCGTGCCTTAGCCCAGCAGCCTAATTTGTTTTTGCTAGACGAGCCTTTTAGCGGCATCGATAAAAAAACGGAAGCCACTATGCTAAGTATTTTCGCCGACCTCAGCCAACAGGGTAAAGCGCTGCTGGTTTGCAGTCATGAGTGGGGTGAGGCTCTCAATCGCTATGATCGCCTGCTGTTGCTCAATCGCCGCGTGCTAGCTGACGATACGCCGCAAGCAGTGATGACGATGGAAAATATTCAACAAGCCTACGGTGCAAATATCCAACCAAATCTGCACAATCAAAACTCCATTCCGTTTGCCTGCTAGCTGTTGACTGATAAAAATTCTGGATAATACGATTAAGCCCCTGAAATTAGGCTCTCGCAATCAAGCTTTGGATTGCCCTCGGCTGCGGGTCAAAATCCCTTGACTAGGACTCAACAGCAACGCCGATAGAAAGCAGGCAAAAAGAGTTAGCGCGATCGCTGGCCCAGACGGCGTATCGAGATAGTAGCTAATGTACATCCCTGTCAGGCAAGAAAGCACACCTAACCCTGCGCCCAACACCATCATCCAGTGTAGTTCTTTGGTGAGTAAATAGGCTGCCGCTGCCGGGCTAACCATCAGCGCCACCACCAAAACGAAGCCCACCGCCTTGATGCTGGCTACAATCGTCAGTGTAATTGCAGCCATTAACCCAACATTCATCACAGTCACCGGCAGGCCGACTGCTTCTGCACCCAACGGGTCAAACGTAAAAAACAACAGCTCCTTATAGGACACCTTCACGCCAATCAACACAGCAAGCATCACAAACCCAATTTCCCACACATCTGCTGGGGCAATGCTGAGGATATCGCCAAAAAGCAGCTCTTCAAGATCTAAGCGGCTGCGCAGGCTGGTGAGCAGGATGATGCCGAGTGAGAAAAAGCTGGAGAGAGTGATGGCCATGGCCGTATCGACCTTGATTTTAGATTGCGAACGAATCCAGCCAGTGACAAAGGTGCCGAACATACCAGAGACAAAGGCTCCGGCGATCAAAGGAACATTAAGAAAGTTAGCGATCGCCAGCCCTGGGAGCACCGCATGCGCCACGACATCCCCCAACAGCGCCATCCGCTGCACAAGCAGGTAAGTGCCAACAATCGGACACAAAATGCCCATCAGTACACCTGCTGTTAGCGCTTGCCGCATAAACTCGTAATTCAAGGGGTCTAGCAGCCAGTCCATATAGTCGCTGAGGAGATTTTTATGGGAATCACCTCACTAAATTGATGTAAGATACCAAATAATGATAACTATCATCGTAACAAGTTTTCATCATCTATGTCACCCACGTCAGTACCCCTCCAAGCCGCCACAGATATTGACACATCTGACCAAGCTCGTTTCAATTGCTGAATTATGCCATCTACTCCGATTCATTACATTTGATGCGATAAAATCACCAATTAATAGCTTAGTTTCACTAAGTCTCAGACGAGGAGATTCTCAAATGCCATTAGTTGAACTCATGTAACAAATCCAGGTACTTCCAAAATTCGGTGCTTTAGCTGATTGATCGCGCCTGAAGATTCTTTATGCTCTGAGCCGAGGTGAAGAACTCTGTGTCTGTGATGCTACCGCTCTGCTGGAAATCAAGATCGCAACTGCCTCCCACCATTTGATAGACCCGTTGAGAAACTAACTGAGACAAACTGTGAGTGATTTTTTCCTCGTCACGCCACTCTTGAATACACTCACTCAATCCTTGGAAATTTGCAGTCGTTCTTCCGCTTGTCGGGCCAGCAGAATTCCCGCATCTGAACTTAAATCCAAGTCCGAAAATTCCACGCTCAACGGTCGCTGTCGATAAAAATCCAACTGGAATGGAATTGCACGCTCTGTCATGGCACAATGGAGCTGAAAAATCTTTGTTAGAGCCTGATTTTAATACATTTCAGGCTCTTTTTCTTCTCGCGAGCGCATCTCCTTGTGAATAATCCAGGTTAGAGAGGATTTTTTAGCGCTTAAATAGCTAGCTGACCGTTAAGATAGGCACAACGCAGTTGTCTGTAAGCTTAATCGCCCATTTGAGCCCCTCAACCAAAACCAAGACAATTGAGAATCAGAGCCTTAACCACATGACCAGCACTCACTTGTTCTTGGGGGTGTGTTCCCAACAGGTCATTGATAATCTCGACTATCCCGATTTCATCCACGATGCCGACAATAATTCCCAGATGGTCGATGTCTTGAACGTTGATCTGCTCGTCTGTCAGCATAAAAGCATCGCGAATGTACTTGTGTGGATACTCAGCTTTGATATAGTCCATCACGTCATAGAGAGTGATGCGAGTACCTGCGATGGTTAGTCCCCGTTCGGTACGAATAATTGTTTCTTGTTCGTTCTGATCCAAAGTCATATTCGCTGTCCCTTTGATATCACATCTTGGCTTTAAGGCAAAAATTGTCGCACAAACCAGGTTTCTTATTGCAAAGGCTATTATTAGCTCTACAATCCTTGGAACTTCTGATAGATTAACTTAATGATGCGATCGCCTAGCTACACCAAGCAATCTTGGACAGAAACCTACAGTGAGATTATTGATGTCCGCAGCCCTAGTGAATATGCAGAGGATCATCTACCGGGCGCAATTAATTTGCCGGTGTTAGATGATACTGAAAGGGCAAAAGTGGGGACAATCTATAAACAAGTTTCTCCTTTCGAGGCTCGTAAACTAGGAGCATCCCTAGTTGCCCAAAATCTAGCTCAACATCTGAGTAATCACTTCAGAGCCAAAGCCAAAGATTACCACCCTTTAGTCTACTGCTGGCGAGGAGGACAGCGTTCCAACAGTATGGCGCTGGTATTAAACCATATTGGTTGGCAAGTTAGTGTTCTTGAAGGTGGCTACAAAACCTACCGTGCTTATGTATGCCAACAACTAAACCAATTGCCAGGAAAGTTTACCTACAAGATCTTATCTGGACTAACAGGTAGTGGGAAAACCCATATCTTACGACAGCTGGCACAGCAAGGTGTTCAAGTGCTGGATTTGGAAAGTCTAGCAAATCATCGCGGTTCTCTACTCGGCCAAGAGTGGGAAATACACACAGGAGGAGAAAATTCTGCAACTATTTCACCTCAACCTTCACAAAAACGCTTTGAATCTCTACTAATCAGCATGTTGCAAGGCTTTGATACTAGTAAGTTAGTATGGGTGGAAGCCGAAAGCAACAAAATTGGTAAGCTTTATCTACCCCCATCCCTATGGGAAAAAATGAAACAGGCTGGCTGTGTGGAAGTGCAACTGCCCCAAGCTGCTAGAGTTGAATGGCTTTTACAGGAATATCCTCATTTAGCCACTCACCCTGAACTTCTTAAAGGTAAGCTAGAGTACCTCAAATCTCGCTACGGTAGGAAAAAAATCAACGAGTGGTACCACCTTATTGACAACAAGCAAGGACATGTTTTGGTAGGAGACTTGCTTGAAAACCATTATGATCCGGCTTACAGGCAGTCGATGGGTAAATGTTATGGTCGTGTAGAACGCCAACTTCAGATAGCAGATTTATCGGAAACCTCTGTTAATGCTTTGCTAGATACCTTGTTGTCCTCTGATTGGATTTTTTGGGGTTGAGTCAAGCGCTCTTTTGGGACAGATTGAAGTCTGGGAGCAAAACCTTTAGCCATGAGGGTTTAATTCAAATTAAGAAAATGGCGCTAGGACTCTATTTTATCAAGATTATTTAACAATTTTTGCTGGATTACATTTTGCTTTTTTTGTCAAGTACATCTGCTACCAAATTAGATGAGCTTACCCTGAATCTGAAACTTGATCTAAACTTACCCCAGAACAATTTAATTTTTGCACAAGTTCAGAAACTCTCAATCTGGAGACTGGCTCTATCCAATTTGGAGCAATTTCTACTAAAGGCACTAAAATAAAGGCTCTCTGTCTCCAAAAGGGCACAACCATTAAGATAATCAGGTTGTGATGGTCCTACTGGTGCAGTTTTATACCAACTAGAGCGGGACTTGACAATAATACCTGAAGTTTGATCAAGTTTTATCAGAGCACCTTCGAGGGTAGCACGGAAGTCACCCAAATTACTGCCGAGAGCGATCGCGCTAAGTGTAGCATTTGTAGTTACCAATTTTTTCCTGTTCCCGTTACAGTCGAACAAGAAGTCGCCTTCCTGCACTCTGCTACAAAACCGTGCGTGCGGTAGGGTAGGTAGCCAGCGAGTTACCAGTTATTGGCACTTTTCCAACCACCCCCCTCCAAACTACGCATGACCGTTTCCGTATCACGTAGCTTTCCAGTAATTTTTACGGACACAGAGCCTCACCATCGTAGCGTCCATATTGGATTTTCTCGTGACACTGACGGCAAACCACAAGGGTTTTACGTTTACGTGCTGACATTTTAATCATCCAATCTGGGCGTTGTTTGTCTCCTTTTTGCTTAATGTCTGCTAACTTGCGGATGTGGTGGACTTCAATGTTGTCCGTTGCACCACACAGAGTACATTCTTGAGCTAAAAGACGTTGAACAACTTCGCTACGTCCGTTCCAGATTAATGATGTCTGGTTATCATCAATTTTGACCCATTTGTTCCAACGCAGAGAAACACCACCGAAATAAGTTATCAGAGGTTTGTTGTTATCTCGTTCCACTTTTACTTGTAAGACTTTGTAAGTCCCATCTTTAGTCTGAATGGTTGTGCGATAACGCTTGTAAATTTTCTGGCAAGTCGTTTTGAACTTTTTCGCCAGGGTTTTGACAAGGGAAAGCTCCATAACTCGTTTCAGCTTAGAAAGCGTGTGGAGATTGTAAGCCATACGGTAGTACTGGACTACGCCTCGGTACTCCGCTTGATATTGTCTAACTATGCTGTAGGCACTATCGTTGACTCTTGGCGTCAGGTGTATCGGCTTTCCAGAGCGCATGTATTTAACAGAGTGGTCTTTGATTACGCTTTGAGGAACCTTAAGCCCTACACTGCCATTGATACATCTTTGACCCCGGTGGTCATGTTTGTCATCGGCATGTAGAATGTGGATTTCGTAACCCAGGAATTGAGCCGCTTCGTACCTCGCATGGGTAATAAGCGTCTTTTCCTCACTGAGTTGCAGTTTTAACTCGTCACCTAAGAAAGTAGCGATTTTCTGTTTGATTTCCACAGCTTCAGATTTGGAACCGACTATTCCTAACAAGAAATCATCGGCATACCTTGTGTACCAAAGGCGGCGAAAGTTTGGGTCATTGGGGTCACGGGACGGAAGGGACTGTGCCTGTTGGTTCAGTTTTCGTGCTTGTGCCAAATTTCCTTGTTTTCGTGCTTTTGAGGCAGCCATAGTTAAATCTCTGTACGGTGGGTAAACCCTCCTTCGTTGACCTCGTGTGTATGCTGGTATGAGTTCGTGTTCGACGTATTTATCGAGCTTGTCTAGCACCAAATTGGAAAGTATGGGACTTACAACTGCACCCTGTGGCACTCCACTATAGGTGGTATTGTATTTCCAATTTTCCAAGTATCCTGCTTCTAGCAATCCCTTGATGAGTCGAATAAAGCGATTATCGTGGATTTTCTCTTGGAGTATTTCTAAGAGGATAGTATGGTCTATACTATCAAAACACCCACAGATATCTCCTTCAATAAACCACTTAGTAGCTCGACCTTTCTGGGTGATTTCCCGTAGGGCTGTATGACATCCGCGCTGGGGTCGAAAACCATGAGAATGGTCACTAAATTGAGGCTCATAGTAGGCTTCAAGTAGGGAACGAATTACTTCTTGTAGTAGTTTGTCCGACCAAGAAGGCATACCAAGAGGTCTTAGTTTACCGTTCTTCTTGGGAATATAGGTACGTCTTACTGGTGTCCATCTGTAGCGCTCATATCTGAGAGCTTCAATGATGGTATTAATTTTCTCCAGTGACATACCATCCACTGTTTCCGGCGTAGCACCTGGTGTCATTGCACCTGCATTGCTGTTGAGCTTGGCGTAGGCGCGTAGATATAAGTCTCGGTTGTATAACAGTCGATACACTTTTTCCACTGGCAACCCACGTTGTCCGCGTTCACGTATGATGTTCAGTATCGTTTTGGCTGTCCGCATCTCGCGTACCTCTCGATGTCTGTTACATCCAATTACCTGTTTCACTTTGCCCTGTAAACGGTTCTCCCGTTCTCCCAGGTGGGGCGTGACTCCCACGACTACTATTGAAACTCCGTTACCTTAGGACTCTCGTCCCTTAGGCAATCCCATGTTCCGTCACTGATGAACGTAGAAAAGAGCGACTTAGACTTCCCACTCATGCCTTTGAATGAGTTCATTACTCATCGTCCATTGGTCAAGGCGTTCCACAGACGAAAGTCTAATCTGTGGCTACCAATGGCATCGGTGTACAGACGTGCTACCGAAGGATGTGAGGTTCCACCACTAGGCATTAGAGTTCAAGCAGTTTAGCTTTAGTCATATCGCTCAGGCGTTGCAGGACAACAACATACACGTCTTCTGTTATCTCCCGCTTTACTAACATGCTCTTTTCCCCTCGCCCTTTCGGGTCTAGGTTAGTTGTTCACCTTGGAGTCATTTGCCTTGAACTCCAGCCAACAAAGGTTGGCAATTCTCTCAGTGCGTACCACGGCGCACACTTTCACCGCACACGGCTCCTGAATAACCAAGCTGTTGACATCAGCAGAAATTGTCACATTTCCTTGTCTGATGGGCTTTGATGGCTGTATCCACTACCCAACGATTAACGTTGGCTCAGGGCATTAAACCGGTACTGACTCCCCAGACTTCTTGATTATCTGTCCTTTGTCAGCATATCTTGGACATTACTCCAAGCTTTGGCTTTTAAAGACATCCTCTCCCAGCGATGGCTTGCGGATGGTTTCCTACTGTCAATAAACAGAACCTATCGAGGGTTACTTCGTTCCTCATCATCATTGATTGAACTTTGAGGATGGTGCTGTCCGCCGGGAATTTTGGGATACTTAAAGATGGAGGAACAAATCTATCTTCCCTAATTCCTGTAACTTTTGTTTCCAGCTTATCAGCCGTTTAGCTGGTTGGAATTGACGACGGTTGAGACACACCTTGACTATTCGTTATCCATGAGTTCTTGCTTGGCGGGTTTCCCAATTCGGCTATGAGATACCGCCTTTTTTCCTCGCTCACTACCAAAGAGTTACCAATTCTTCAGCAGCAGGAAATGCTGTCACTCCAAGTATCAAGAGGGTAGGACTTGAAACGCAATGTTCTCACCTACATGTAGTGTTAAGTTAACATTGCCGCTAATCCTCTAAACTATTGCCTAGCTTAGTTTCTAGCGAACGAATCGCACTATTCTGTATTCCCTATTCCCTACTCAGTATATACTCACGAGCTGGACCAATCAAAAACAGTGAACCAGTTACCATAATAAGGGCATTTTCCTGACTTTGATAACTATTTACCAGCTTGTCGATCGCTGATTTATAGTGACCTAAATTTATTACCTTTGAAGATTCATTCTTGAATATTGCCCTATAACCTAAAGGTTCTAGAGCCCGGTAAAAACCGGAGGTTAGGTAAATCGAACCTTGGATAGCTCCTGCCAATTGCTTTAAATAAGGTGCTAAATCAGCTATATTGTTATGATCAGATAAACCCAGTAATATAGCCAGTTCCTTTTCTTTAGCTAATTGAGGGAGATCAGCAGTAACTTTCGCGATCGCATGGGCATTGTGAGCTACATCTAGTAGCCAAGCAGGATTTCCTGGAATAAGTTCCATACGACCAGACCAGTGAACTTGAGATACGCCGAAAAAGCTTTGTTGGTAATGAACTATCTGTTTTGAGCTTAATACATCGAATGCTGCTTTCGCTGTTGCCAGATTCTCCAGTTGAAATGAACCCACGAGGGGCAGTATAAATGTGTGGTTGTCAGTTTCGCCACTAAGAGTCACTTGATGTCCTTTAACACCGAGAGACTGCGTCTGAAAAATCTCTGATCTAGCTGAGACAAGTTTAATACAACGGTGTTGTGCATCTTTTAGAATAGCTTTTAGAGCCGATTCAGGAATATCTGGACCCAAAACCAAAGTAGAATTAGGTGAAGCTATACCCGCCTTATCTGTAGCTATCTCTGAAACTGTTGCTCCAAGACTATCAGTATGATCTAATCCAACATTAGTAATAATGGAAACTTCTGCCAGAACTAAGTGAACTATATCAAAATATCCACCGATCCCAGCCTCAAGAATAATCATATCAGCTCCGTAGAACTTAAAATGATCGAGCGCGATAAGAGTTAAGGCTTCAAAAAACGAAGGCAATAAATAGTTTCCTTGTTCGTTGACAATTCTAACCAGTTGATGGGCAAGTCGCCGTACAGCATTGTCAAGAACATCTGGGGAAATTTCAACTCCGTCTACTCGAATACGCTCAGTTACTCGAGATAGATGAGGTGAAGTGAAAAGTACCACTTTTTGAGCATCTGCTAGGAAAATAGCTTCCAGCATGGCTGCTACTGAACCTTTTCCATTAGTACCGGCTAATTTCACAACGGATGATGGAGGAACAGATAGATTAAGGAGTTCAAGCAATGTCTGGAACCGCAGCAATTTTGGCTCTCGTCCAGGTATTCTAAATGTAGTCCATTGCTCAAGTTCTTCAATATTATTAGGTATCTTAGTTAGATTTTGCTTCATACTCATCCTCGGTTTGGCTGGCTCAAGATGAGTATATTTGTCACCCCTTGAGATTTTACGCCCAACCAACGCTCCATAATAGTGAGATCGCTGGTTACTATAGCAATTAGGCAATGGCATTGAATACAAACAGAAAAAGATGGTAGAACAAATCACTATTTCTATACCTGATTCAGTATTAAGAGCTGAGAATACTGACAGTAAAAATTTTGCCCGTGAAATTTGTATGTTAGCTGCAGTCAAGCTTTATGAACTGGGTCACCTTACTTCTAGTAGAGCAGCAGAACTAGCTGGAGTCTCCCGCGTGGAGTTTTTGTCAAGCTTGGGGCGCTACAAAGTTTTTCCCCTCGAAGCTGAACTAAGGGAGTTAGAAAGTAACTGTGACTAGAGCTATTAGCAATACTTCTCCCCTTTTATATTTACATCGCATTGGTAGATTGGATTGGTTGCTGGAAATTTTCGATGACATTATTGTTCCCTCTGCTGTGCTTAACGAGCTACAGGAGGGAAGACAAAGGGGTTACGACAGCCCTGATCTAAGCACCTATACTTGGTTTCAGATTGTTGAACCAATTTCTATACCTGCCAATTTAGCAGTTGGGGATTTGGGTTTAGGGGAACAGACAGCAATTGCTTTAGCACTGGAGAATTCTGGGTTTGTTGTTTTGTTGGATGATGCCTTGGCACGAAGTACTGCTCAAGCTTTAGGGTTAACTGTTTGGGGAACTTTGAAGATATTGCTTACAGCTAAATCTCAAGGTTTGACAGAGCAGATTGCGCCACTAGTTGACCAATTGCAAGATGCGGGGATGTGGATTTCTGATGATATTCGCAGCAGAGTATTGAATTTAGCAGGTGAGTGTGATTGACTACGGCACCAGCAAAGCTGATCGTTCGTAGGGTTGGCATTGGCAAAATATTGGCAAATTCCCGGTTAATAGCCTGTGATATCATGTCGGCCTAATCGCTTACGATAAAAACTTCTCCGCGTCCCCGCGTCTGGAGCGTCAGCCTTAACGATAAGTATTCAACCGGACTTGATATTACCCCCAACTAATCATTCCATAGACGGTTGATCTCATCTAAATTAGTCTGAACAGTCTGCCTCAATTGTTGAGTTAAAGCTTCCACTGTTTCCAGCCGCTTTTGCTTATAGGATTCAAAATGGTCTTTAAGATTTACTGGTTCCCCAATGTAAATGATAACTTTGCGGTGTCCTTTAGGTTGAGGCTGGTCAATTTTAAATACCTCTCGCTCTAAACGAATCAGAGTATCCAAGAAACGCTCTGCTGTAGGAGTTGCGGCAACATAACCATCGTAGATGGCATCAAAGTTGAGCAACCGTACAGCAGCTTGTTGGATAGATTCATCTGTTTCCAAGTCTTCTTCACTTAAATCCTGAGCACGGGACTTTAAAACATATTGAATTTTATAGACACGCTCCCGTGATGGGGTATTAGGAGCAGGGGTTATGTCGAGTTGCTGCTCACAACTTTGGAGAACATGAGTTTTGATGCAAGCAATGCGTTGATTCCAATCCATCTGAGCTGTTTCACCATTGTTTAAGCCGTATTCCTGCTCAAGTTTGACAATGATAGCTTCTGAGATTAATCGCAAACGTTGGTAGAAGTCTGAATTAGTAATGGAAATGTTTAATACTTTTTCCAGACGGCTCAAAGTTTCAGCAATTACTTTGCTCATATTGCTAGTGTAGCGGTACTTAAGACTTACAGGTACTAAGTACAAATTAGGTACACTAGGATCTTGTTTAGCCAGTTTATTCATTGCCAGCAAAGGCAATTGAATTGCTCCACTGCGGAAAGGCATGACTGTATCATTTTGAAAAGAACAACCTCCTTCTGGAAAAATCACCAAGCGACAGGTGGGAGAGCTAAGCAATTTTAAGGTTTGGGCAACACTTTGGCGATCTGCCAAACCTCTGCGGATAGAATAAGCTCCTAGGAGCTGCATCAATTTACCCTGTAGTCCTTGAAAGTTTTCGTAGGCTACTAGGTAGTTGAAGATTTCCCGCAATCTAGTAGATAGTAAAAACAGAGCAATGCCATCACTAAAGGTAGGATGATTTGGTAGGAGAACTATCCGTTCTTTACTCAAAGCTCTCAATTTATCTAAACAAGTTGGTTCGATTTCCAAGTCAAGTCGATAAACAAAATGTGCTATCAGATAAGAAATACTCTGACAGAGTCTAACAGCACCATGATTCAAATGAGATGGGTAGAATTCCTGAGATTTCAACACAGTATTAGACATCAGACAAAAATCAGATATTATAAGTTCTTTTGACGCTATTAGCCATTCTGAACTATCCAAAGCAACATGCCGAGAATTTGCTCAACGGGTGGTAACGGATAATCCGTTAAGTCGATAGTAACTGTCTTACCCTCTAGCTTGAGGAATCTCCATTGGGTACCACTGCTAACGGAACCATATACTGTAGAAATTGGATAATTTTTTGCCGCATTAAACCTTTGCCCTGCAACCATTTCAGCAATGCATTGTCCAAACCCAGTTTTCAAATCTGCTTTTTTGGCTTCGACAATAACGATTACAGGCGCTTCAATTTCGAGTACTTCAGGAGAACGACTTAAGAGGAAATCACAGATTCCGTTGAGTCCAACTGCTTCATCAACGGTAAAATCTTCCCCAGAGAACAAACTGATTTGTCGATTTAATATCCGTCGAACTTCCAGCAGAATTGGATAAATAATTCCTTCTGAACGTGCCTTTTCACTTGCTAAAGCTGTGAGTGGAATACTTTCTTCAAGAAATGCTGTAAGCGCAGCAGATGGCATAATGGATTCAGTAACAGGAAGAAATCGTCCACCTTCAAGTGTTTTAAGGTCGAAAGCCTCTTTAGCTTTGCCAATGCTGGTAAACTGAGAGTAAGGCATAATTGATACCCAATTTGCTTTTCAAGCCCCTTTTAGCAATTTTCACTGCTCACCGTCCACAATAGCTGCTTTGCCAACTTCTCTGGCTTCTTCTATCCAACTATCAAACAACTCTTGATTTTCCTCAATCCATTCTTCGGCATGACGACGGATATCTTTCTGGGTATCTTCGCCATCTTTGATACGTAGGCTTTCCTCGTTCATATCCTCTGTAGAAATTGTGACTAGTTCAAACCAACGCTTGGCAGCTGGATTAGCAGCTACAAATTCCTTGTTAGCAACAATGCGTTGCCTCTGTCGAGCAAATCCGAGATTTTTTCCATCTACGGATGTATCTTTTTCTGTCGCCTTTGTCTGATCTTTTGGTAAAGAGGTAAAGGGAACCTCTAACCAAACTACATCTTCATCAACCTTTAAGACTGTAGAGATCCAGTGGGGATTATAGGCATAGTAAAAAACGCTTTCTCCTTGTTGATAGCGAGTAATCGTATCTGCAAGTAGAGCTATATACTGTCCTTTATCGTATTCAACAGTATCTTGCAACCCGTAAACATCAAGGTGATGTTCTATAGTAAACTCACAAGCCCAACCAGGGTTACAACCGACTAAATTAGCTTTACCATCACCATCCGAATCAAATAGTTGGGCAATTTTGGGGTCTTTAAGTTGTTCGATATTAGTAATTTGATATTTATCAGCCGTTGTTTTATCAATTTGATATCCACTCATTCCTTCAGGAGTAAGTACTCCAACCCGCTCTAACTTAGCTTCACCGCCACTATTTTCAAAGAAGCCTTTGTGTGCTCTTTCATAGTTAATCGTGCTGTAATCTAAATCTCCATTAGCTACCGCTAAATAAATGGCTGGATAGTCAATTTCTTGGGGTTGTGTTACTTGATAACCGAGCTTTTTTAGACCAATATTGACAATCTCAGTTTGGAAATGCTCTTCTATCCAGTTACTATGGGCAGAACGAGCAGTAACTCCTTGTCCTGGTAGTGCGGTTTGAGTACTTGCAGGTGATTCTGTGTTTGATTGGGGTGTTGTTTGGCAGGCACTTAGACTCACTAACAAGCTAGCTACCACTACGCCTACAGTAAATTGTTTCATCTATTTCTAGTACAACTCCCGAGAGACTGTTGATCAAGTCAATTTTAGGACACTGATACTATAGTGCCGAATCTTGGAGGGTTAAGTCAGACAGCGCAATCCTAACATACAAACCCCAAGCGCGATCGCTGCTGCTTGCAGCTTGCGCTATCCCTAACTAAAAACCTAGTCTTGGCAGTATAATCAGCTCTATTAACTTAATACTCAAGTATTTCCAGGTAACTGAATAGATGATTATTCCTAATTTTCTCTAACACCTAACACCTATCTTCTTTAGAGTCCAGTTGCCACCCCCTGAGGTAACTTAGATGCGTTTAGAGGAAGTGTTTTCCAAAACTTAATAATTTTTCTTCCTACTTGTTGAGGATAGAAATAATGGAAGAAGTGAGGACCTTGAGGACATTGCCAAAATACATCTCCTTCTTTAAACCACTTGAGCCATCCTTGTAAGGCATGAGGAGCAATAATTACATCATTTTTGCTACCACAAACCATCAAAGGTACTTCCACTCCTCCAGGAATACTACTTACTCTCCTAAACAAGGAATGGGGTGAGATAGAGGTAGTTAAGTCTCGTTCAAGAATCTGGATCAGTTTCTTCGTATAGTAGCTATTCTGATAGCCGAAAAGATTGCTAACCATTTGTCCGAGTACAATTAGGCGGCTACAGTTTAACAGTTGCAGTAAACTATAGTAATGAGCTTGCCAATCAACATTAGGATAAGCACCAACGCCTAGTAAAGTTAGAGATTTAACTTTTTCGGGATACTTACGAGTATAAAGAAGTCCAAGTAAGCCACTGGTACTATGACCAATAAGATGAATCGGTTGATTATGAGATTGCAGATAGTCATGAAGAAGTACTAGAGCTGCATCCAAGGAGGCTGGTTCATCTTGGCTTTGTAAGTATTCCCATTGACTGATTAAGATTTGCTGGGATAAGTAACGAATTAATGGTTGCTCAAAGCGAGAAAAGCTGGGACTCGTACTTAACCACAAGACTTCTGGTATATTAGACATATATGGGGTTTGGTAATAGAAAAAACAGTAATATTTTTTTTACAATTTACTAATAAATACAATGATTTAACTAAATATGATAAAAACAATTATGTTTTGAATATAATCTACTTAGGAAAATTTAGAACATTTGGTGCGGTAGTTACATTGTTTAACAGCAGGAAGATGATGAAATGAAACTGGTTCAAAATCACGACAGTTAATTGCCTCTTCTGATAAGGCTGTTATGGGATGTACAGTACATTTTAGTCGGTAATCATTGGTAAAGAATGCACAACGACTACAGGGAATTTGATGCAACTTTTTGACATAATTTACACCTTCTCTAGTGGTTTTCAGGGTAGACCAAATAAACAGGAATACTAAACAACAAGCAAAAATAAAACAACCAGAAGATAATAGTAACTGTTTAATTGATTCTATTGATAGTGACAACATAGTTTTTTTGATCAACTAAGACAATTATCAAGGAAACGGTAGTGAGTAAGTAGTAAATACTTGAATATCTATAACTTACTCATTACCAATAAAGCGACTCTTGAAAAAAACTAAACCTCTAGTTTTACCTACTGAAAAACTTATAAACCAAACTCTGTTTTGAGTTGTGCAACCCACTTCTTGATTCGTTCTTCGGTTAGCTCTGACTGATTATCATCATCAAGAGCAAGACCTACAAACTTACCATTTTTAACTCCCTTAGATGACTCGTGGTCATAGCCATCTGTAGGCCAGTTGCCAACAGTTGTTCCGTTTAGTTCGGAAGAAATTTTTTCTTCCAATATTCCCATTGCATCCTGAAAGTTTTCTGGGTAACCAGCTTGATCTCCAGTCCCAAAATAAGCAACTTTTTTGCCACTAAAGTCAATGGTGTCTAGGTCTTCTTCATAGAAACCTTCCCAATCAGCTTGTAATCCACCAATATCCCAGGTAGGACAGCCGATAATAATGTACTGATAGTTATCAAAATCGTCCTTTCCAGCTTCGTTGATTTCATGCAAGGTAACAACACTTTCACCACCAAATTCTTCTTGAATCGACTCTGCTGCTTCTGCTGTCTTACCTGTAGTACTGCCGTAAAAGAGACCAATTGTTGACATATTTACTCCTTCTTCACTCAAAATGATGGTTACTAACTGAGTTAGCTTGATATAGACTATGCTTCCTCACACCTATTACTCTATGGCTAGTTGGCATTTTTTGTCTACAATGTTGGCAGAAAAAATAGATTCCGGTTCGGTCTACTTGGCGTAGGAGAGTGTCTGAGCAACAAGGACAGTTATCCATGATTGGTGAAAACCTTAGTAAAATCAAGAAAAACCAAGCCTTACCTGACTGAAGACTGTAGAGGTGTATTACTTATTGATCGCCTTGAAATTTCTAGGTAAATGAATGGGGTTAATCAATAATAAGTAACCCCATTTCGGCGTGAGAGAGGAGGTTCATTTTCGTGGAAATCTCTCCTGTTATTAATAATAATAGTATCTATTGAGATTAATTGTCAAGTATTTTCCAAGAAAAAGTTTTTTGACTAAAAATATAACTACTTTAAAAAAGTAAAGTATTAGGCAGCAGTAAATAAAATACTGAATACCTAATACTAATTAAGAGTCGTTATTAACTTTTGAAATTTTAAAAATTGCCTAGAGCAATTGCTTGGAACAAATCCAAATTTTCGATAATAAAATAGGCAAAGATAGCACCACCGACACTACCAATAAGGAAAGCAGCTGTAAACTGACTCCAACCATCAACACTTCTCAAAGATCCTGGAACATTTGGTCCTGAAACAGAGTAGCTTTCCTGATATCCCTGTTGAGTATTTTTCTGAAATGAAGCTGTACCATAAATTGATAAACCAGCTGTGAGGATGAGAGTTAGACCAATAGCAGAGAGTAAACCAGCTAAATTTGCTTGAGCAGAATCCCTGAATGGTCCTAACTTAATAAAAGGTCCAATCAAGAAATAACCGTGAGCCATACCAATCTCTAAGCCTCTGGATAATGGAGAGAGTCCAGTGCGATAAATTGGCAGGTTCTGCAAAAATTTGATGGTAAAGTCTGATGAGTTAACAGGCGTTGCTAGATTGCCAATCATGGGATTACCTGCAGCTTTAACTACTGTATCCCCTTGCCGGAAGTCAAAGCCTGCCGCTTTAGCTCTAGCGAGTATAGCGTGCCAGATGTGACCAAACAGAAATAGAAGTCCAAACACGAAATGGAATGCTGCTAACCAACCACGGACTGTGACTAAACCAGTTTCAGTTTCTATGATACCGACTGGACCATAGAAAACTTCTGGGTAGACAGTGTTATTAACCAGAACAAAATAAGCAGCAAAAATGCCCATATAGGCAATTGCGCCTAAGCTATAGGATAAATAAGCTTCCCCTGAATAAACTAATACATCCCGTGCCCATTTCAAAGGTTTAGTCCCTATATGCCATAAACCACCAAGAAGGCAGATAGTACCAATCCAAATATGACCACCTACTACATCTTCTAAGTTATTGACAGCAGCCATGCCTTGTTCACCTGATGCACCAAAGAGGTAGCCAAAAATCTTTCCCCCATTTAATGTGGGCTCAGTAATGATTCTTACATCTCCTCCAGTACCAACCCAAGGGTCAAACAATCCACCCCAAAACATGGCTTTAAACACTAGCAGCCAAGCACCTACACCCAAGAATAACAGGTGAATACCAATAATCGTGGTCATTTTGTCGCCATCTTTCCAGTCGTAGCCAAAAAAGCCCGAAAAGTAGTTATTTTCAGCTAATTCTTCTGGTCCCAGTAGGGCATGGTAAAGACCACCTGCTCCTAGTATGGCTGAGGAAATGAGATGTAAAACTGCAATAACAAAGTAGGGATAGGTATCTATAATTTGACCCCCTGCTCCCACTCCAAAACCAAGGGTTGCTAGGTGTGGTATTAGGATTAACCCTTGCTCATAAATGGGGACATCAGGGTTATAACGGGATAGCTCAAAGAATGTCATGCTCCCAGCCCAAAGAACAATCAAACCTCCATGGGCAATATGAGCACCTAGAAGCTTACCTGATAGTTCCACAAAACGGGCGTTTCCGGCCCACCAACCTACATTTGGTATTTTACCGCGACTGGGACTACCAGCAATTACTGTTGTCATCTGTAGACCTCTATAAAAATATATTGCAACTAAAAATGTGTAAAGGTGACTTACATCACTTTAGGATTGCTACTATTTTTCACTAAACTGATGGTTAGGGGGAAACCTTAAACTCCATCTACTCGACCCTTACGAAAATCAAACCCAGCAGCTCGCAACGCATGCCAAATATGACCTTGCAGGAAGAAGAAAGCTAGCCAAAAGTGAGCATTAGCCAACCAAGTCCTCGATGAGAATAAGGTAGAGTCAGTGTCAGAAAAGTAAGGAAAGATATCTAGCTTAATCGATAGTGCTGAGCCATAGAAGACTTCTGGGTAAACAGTGGTATTTACTGAGACAAAGTAGGCAGCGATAAAGCCCATCAGTGCCAAAGCACCTAAACTATAAGAAAGATAAGCCTCTCCAGACCAAACAAAAAGTCGTTGTGTCCACCCAAAGGGTTTAGTTCGGATATGCCAAACACCGCCAGCAATACAAATAAATCCTATCCAAATGTGACCACCTATCACATCCTCTAGATTATCAACACCTGCAATCCAGTTTTTACCAACAGCACCAAACAAGTAACCAAGAGTGACGGAGAAATTAAGGGTTGGATCGCTAATAATTCTTACATCTTCAACTCCCGGATCATAGAGACCACCGAATAACGTTGCTTTAGCTACCAGCAAGAAAGCGCCCAACCCTAACAGAATCAGATGAATACCAATTATGGTAGTCATCTTGTTGCTATCTTTCCAGTCGTAACCAAAGAACTCAGAAAAATTATGTAGATACGGAGGACCGAATAAAGCATGGAAAATACCCCCAAAACCAATAAAAGCAGAGGAAATGAGATGTAAAGCTCCAATAACGAAATAGGGATAAGTGCTGATAATCTCTCCACCAGCACCAACGCCCCAACCTTGACTCGCTAGGTGAGGCAGGAGAATTAAACCTTGGTTATACATGGGCTGGGCAGTGTCGAAGTGCGACAATTCAAATAGTGTCATCGCCCCTGCCCAAAAAATGATTAAACCTCCATGAGCAACATGAGCTCCTAGTAATCTACCCGATAAGTCAGTGAGACGAGCATTGCCTGCCCACCAACCAATATCTCTTGAGTATGGCTCCACTGACGTAGGAGTTCCAGATACGGTTGTCATCGTGGTATATCTCCTTGATAACAATTGAGAATTAAACTCAATAACTTATTCGATAAGCTTACACGAGCAACGAACATTTATTGCGACTTATTTGCAAAAAGATTAGAATAAATAATGTTAAGTAGCTAATTAAACAAAATTTACTAATAGGAATAATTACTAAGTATATTTAGTCTGTTAACACTAATTGAGTAGCTAGAAAGCTTATTATACAAGCTTTTTATTAATTTTATTGATTAAAACTACTCAACTATTTTTGGTTAATTGTTAAAAAATATTATCATCAACCGCTAAATCTCCGCTTGATACTGCACAATCAAGCAAAGTAACTGAATCTTCCTAGTGAAGATTAGTAACCTTATCTATGCCACTACCATAAATTTGGAGGAAATACTTTGCAAGCATATGGTCAATCCAGCGTCAAGTATGACTGGTGGGCTGGTAATGCTCGGTTTGCCAACTTGTCCGGATTATTTATCGCAGCTCACGTTGCCCAAGCTGCCCTGATTACTTTTTGGGCGGGGGCATTTACATTGTTTGAAATCGGTAACTATAACCCTGAGCTACCGCTAGGCGAACAAGGGTTGATTCTATTGCCTCATTTGGCCACTCTTGGTTTTGGAGTAGGTTCTGGAGGTCAAATAGTAGATACTTACCCCTACTTTGTTATCGGTGTAATACACCTTGTTTCCTCTGCTGTTTTTGGTGCAGGAGGTTTGTTCCACACCATCAAAGGTGAAGCAGACTTAAGTAAAGCTCCTGGTAATGCCCGCAAATTCCATTTTGAGTGGGGCAAACCTGAGTCTCTAGGCTATATCTTGGGACATCACCTGATAGTTTTAGGTATAGGAGCCTTACTCTTAGTCGGGAAAGCCATGTTTTGGGGAGGGCTTTACGACTCTACTATTGAAAAAGTTAGGGTAGTTACTTCCCCAACCTTGAATCCTGCCATCATTTATGGCTATCAGACCCACTTTGCCTCAGTTAATAGCTTAGAGGATTTAGTTGGGGGTCATGTCTTTGTTGGTCTACTGCTCATTGGTGGCGGTATTTGGCACATCTTAATTCCCCCTTCAGCATGGGCAAGGAAGTTGTTGAACTTCTCTGGTGAAGCGATTCTTTCCTACTCTCTGGGTGGAATTGCTCTGGCTGGATTTACAGCAGCTTACTTCTGTGCAGTCAATACCTTGGCATATCCAGTGGAGTTCTACGGAGAAACTCTCCAAATCAAACTAGGGATCACTCCCTACTTTGCAGATAGTGGAGACTTACCTGTAGGAGTACATACTGCCCGTGCTTGGTTAGCCAACACCCACTTCTTCTTAGCCTTCTTCTTCCTACAAGGTCATCTCTGGCATGCTCTACGGTCTCTTGGCTTTGATTTCAAGAGGGTATCAAATGCCTTAGATTCTGCTGGCAGTCCACCACCTGCAACCCCTGCAACCAAGCCAGCAGCAGCTGAATAGTTTTCTGGATGGATAAAAAAGGAAAAGATGTGAAGGTAAAAGGTAAAAGTGAAATACTTTTTTACCTTTCCTTCAACCTTTCCTTAACAAAACCAGACTTTTACACCATACTCTCCAGAAACTTTTGCTGGCAAGCAGAAGGAAAAATTTTACCTAATTCCTACAAGGGCACGATTCAATCGTGCCCCTACTTAATGAACTGTTTAATTCCAACGTAAGGTGATTAACTGTGACAACTACTACAAGTAACACTTTTAACCCTGGGATCCAAGATTGGAGCTGGTTAGCGGGTAATGCCCGTTTGATTGACTTATCTGGTAAATTACTAGGTGCTCATATTGCTCATGCTGGCTTAATTATGTTTTGGGCGGGGGCAACAACTATCTCTGAAGTTTCTCGCTTTGTGCCTAGCCAGCCAATGTCTGAGCAAGGATTAATTCTACTGCCCCACTTAGCAACCTTAGGTTTTGGTATCGGTGCAGGTGGGGTGGTAGTCGATACTTATCCCTACTTTGTGATTGGTATGCTCCATCTAGCTGCATCTGCTGTTTTAGGTGCAGGGGGTTTGTTCCATGTTTTTAAAGGTCCAAGTATCCTTAAAAATGGTACAGGACGCGCCCCAAAATTTCACTATGAATGGAGTGATGCCAAGAAGCTGAGTTTTATTTTAGGTCACCATCTGATTTTCTTAGGATTGGGGGCTTTGGGCCTAGTATTCAAGGCAATGATCTTTGGTGGCATTTATGATACTGCCATTCATGATTTGCGAGTAATTACAGCTCCTACCCTTAACCCTTTTCCCATTTTTGGCTATTTATTTGGCGTGGCTGATGGTACTTGGAATTCTCTCGGTATGGCTGCTGTCAATAACCTAGAAGATGTCATTGGTGGTCATATTTGGATTGGCGTGATGTGCCTTGCAGGTGGAGCGTGGCATATTGTCAGCGAACCTGGTAGCTGGGTCAAGAAATTGTTCATCTTTAATGGACATGCCATTCTCTCCTATAGTCTAGCTGCCCTGGCTTTGATGGCTTTTACCTCCATCTACTTTATCGGTTTTAACACCACTGTCCTCCCCACTGAGTTCTATGGGGTAAATCGAGATACTTCCACAGTAATCCAGTTTTTTCTGTGTACCACTTTCTTATTTGGTCACATTTGGCACGCTTTCAAGGGTCGCTCTCAAGGAGCAATTTTCACTGATCAAAGTAAATTGTCTTCTGTAATGGCTGGCTTTTTTGCCCTTGCAGTGCTAGCACTTGGCTTAGTACTGCTGACATTTTAGCCGCGAAAGTTATTAGTCATTGGTCATTGCTTTTGTGGGAGTATCTTGCTCGCTTCCGGTGATTCTAGGGAGCAAGATGCTCCCACTACTTTCTTTCCTAGAAATCACCTTAAGAGCCAACCGCCTCGTCTTCAAACTTGTAACCCACCCCAATTACCGTCTTGACAAACTGCGGATGTGCTGGATCTACCTCAATTTTTTTCCGCAACCGCGCTACATGAGTATCTACAACTCGTTCATCTCCAAAAAAGTCGTCTCCCCAGAGTTTGTCAATTAACTGAGTGCGATTCCAAACTCGACTAGGCTGACTAATAAATGTTGCTAACAGATTAAATTCCAATGTTGTCAACTCTAGTGTCTCTGAGTTGTCCTGCTCCATGTGGCGTTCAGCAGTGCGTTGATCTACATTAACAGTAAAATGTTGAGTACGGTAAATTAGATGCTGTCCCCCGTGACGCAAACTACGTCGTAATAGAGCCCTAACTCTGGCAACTAGTTCTGTCGGACTAAAGGGTTTAACCAAATAGTCATCTGCACCAGTAGATAAACCGATCACACGGTCAATTTCCTCACCTTTGGCAGTTAACATCAATATATAAGGATCTTTCGCTCCTAGCTGTTGGCGAATTCTGGCACATACCTCTAGTCCATCCAAACTAGGGAGCATCAAATCTAAAATAATGACATCCGGTTGTTGCTTCCGAAATGCCTGCAATGCTTCTAGTCCATCATTGCACCAGTAGCAGTTAAACCCTTCTCTTTCTAAAGTTAGCTGGATGAGCTTAGCAATTTCCGATTCATCCTCAACAATTAAAATATCCATAGGCCAGCCATTGTTGCAAGAAAAATTGTATAAGATATAGTGTTTCTCATTTGGTTATGGTATAAGGTTCTTGGTTTTTGGGAATGGGGAATAGGGAATAGGCATTAGAAATTTGGCATTTTGCCTACTCTACTGGCGTAGTACAGCTAATTTTGATGAGACTTTGATATGCCTGTTCATTGATCTGAGCACTTTCATGAGATAAATTGGTTTTGAGTACGTTGATTATTTCGTCGTTGACAATCTCAAAACTGAGCAAAGCATTAGCAGCTGCTCGCCGCAAGTCACTGCTTTGTGCTTTCAGCATATTCTGAAGTGATGCCTGAATTCGTTCTGAGCAAGAGATTCCTAAATTACTAATTAACTCAACTACTTGAATACGAACTGTGGGAAAAGCATTTGCTAAGATAGCAAAGATGACAGGTTCTAAGCATTCTTTGTGTTTGGAGAGTACCTGTTGAATTGCTTGTGGTACAAAAGTGTAATTGTCTCTTGGTCTTTTTACTAGAGCTGTCAGCGTTGCTTCACTGAGTTGTTCGAGTTTCCCCAAAGCTTGAGCTGCTGAGTATTGTACATGCCAATCTGAATCTTTTAGCAACTCGCACAAAAGGTTTTCATCATTACTATTGAGTTGTTCTAAAGTAGCCAATGTCAGTAGGATATTGATTTGAGTGTGCCTAGTTGCTTGAGGCAGAGCTTGGCGTAGTTTCGTCACAAGCGTTTCATCTTGCTGAGCTAAGGTAGTGAGTTTGTCTTGAATCGCTTGTCGCACATCAAAGTCACTGTTGCTCAAACCTTGTACCAAAGCCATCAGCGTTGCTTCACTGAGTTGCTCCAGCTTTCCCAAAGTTTGAGCTGCTGCCTGCCGCACCTGCCAATCTGAATCTTTGAGTAACTCGCACCAAAAACTTTCATCAATACTATCGAGTTGTTCTAAACTATCAAGTTGTTCTAAAGTAGCTAATACCAGGATAATATTGACTTGAGTCTGCTCAGTCGCCTGAGGCAAGGTTTGACGCAGTTTCATCACAACCGTTTCATCTCGCTGTACTAGGGTAGTGAGTGTGTTTTCAATCGCTTGTCGCACATCAAGATCACTGTCACTCAAACCCTGTACCAAAGCTGTCAGCGTTGCCTCACTGAGTTGCTCGAGTTTCCCCAAAGCTTGAGCTGCTGTATGTCGTGTCCACCAATCAGAATGTTCAAGCAACTCGCACAAAAGGTTTTCATTGTTACTATCGAGTTGTTCTAAAGTAGCTAATGCCAGGATGATATTGACTTGAGTTTGCCCAGTAGCCAGAGGAAAGGCTTGGCGTAATTTCTTCACCACCGTTTCATCTTGCTGAGCTAGGTTAGTGAGCGTATCTTTAATCGCTTGTCGTATAACAAAGTTGCTGTCACTCAAACCCTGTACCAAAGCTGTCAGCGTTGCTTCACTGAGTTGCTCCAGTTTCCCCAAGGCTTGAGCTGCGACTTGCCGTGCTTGCCACCAACTACTGCTTAATAGTTTATTTAAGTCTGACTCATTTGCGGTAAGCTGCTCCCATTTAAAGCTTAACCCCAACGCTAGCTGCTTGAGTTCAGGATATTGCTCCCTTTGAGAAGCATCAAGGACTTTTGTTGCTAATTCATCAGGTACTTTGTCTTTCAGAGCAAATAGCCTTTGCAGTGCTGTTCTCCGCACTTGCCAATCTGAATCATTCAATGCCTGAACCCATAGTGGTTGAGCAATCCTAATATCCAGATATAGATATGCCAGAAGGTTTAAACCGAGTTCTCGAACATAGGTTTGGCTGCTGCTGAATAACAATCTTAGAAACTCAGCCTGAATGGTTTGAGTATTATCCTTAGTGAGCCGTTGATCGAGTAGCGACTTAAATAAGCCAAAAATTATGTAGCTACGAGGATAAGGATCGAAAGTGTCAAGATAAGCTTCGATAAAACTCTTTTCAAGTTGCCTGCAAGCATTCTGCTCCCTTGGCTTCTGCTGCCAGAGTGCCAATCCTAATTGAAAACGCAGTGTTGCTTCTGGCTGCTGTTTTATTCTAGTAGCGATCGCACTGAGGACTTCTTCGCTCATCGCCTGAAGCTGACTGAGAGCTCGAACCGTTGAAGTACGAACCAAGACATCTGAATCAGCAAGAGTATTGAGCAACGCTTGAGTACGTTGAGGACTTGAATCTAGTTTGGCTAGGGTTTCTACTGCAATTCTCCGCTGCCATACCTGTTGTTTCGCAAGTCCTTTGATAGTCTCTGCTGTAGCCAAAGGGGTTAAGATTGTCTCTTGAAGATTCCCCATGGCTTCTCCAGCAGCTTTTGCCACCTTCGGATAAGGTGATCTCAGGGCTTTACCAATACGCTCTACTATTATTTGACTTAAGTCTGGTGCAATTTCAATTTCATCAGCTAGACACGCTGCTGCTAGAATTTCATCTCGTTGCAGAAAGTCATTATATTTACTTTTAGCCTTGAGAATCTTCTGGACGAAAGCAGTAGCTTTCCTTTCGTTAGCATCCACAACACCAATTTGTCCAGCTGTTAGCAGAATTACTTCCCGCCAACGAGAATCGTGCAAATGGGGAGAAATGATTTGCCATTGTTCCTGCGTGGACATCTTAGCCAGTGCCCAAGCAGTAAAATATTCTTGAAAGGTGAGGTGCATAAAGCCATAGGTATCTTTCCCTCGCTCGATCAATAAACCACTGTGTTCTCGGACATCTTGCAGAAATTGTTGAGCTTCTTGTTCCGCTGCGTCTCTTTCTTCAGGAGTGGGTGAACCAGACCCTTTACGAGATAGATAGTAATCACAAAGTTGCTGCTGAACCTCCCCACCATGAGCCATGCCACTGGGTCGATTTTGCTGTAACCAGAGAGCCAAATGAGAGAGAACTTTTGCTGTACTTAAAAACTCTAATCGTTTACCTACTGCTATACCAGATTGACTACGAACACGATTCCAAGTTTCTAGCAAAACGCGAGAATAACGATCATACAGTTCAACTCGGCGACGAGGCAATCGCAGACCTTCTTGGCGATAAACCACTGCCAAAATTGTTAAGAGCAGGGGATTACCTGCCAATTTCTTCACACTGGGAGCTTCAATTGCTTCGCGCAATCCTTGCTCTTGAGTTCTGGCTTCTCTAGCAGTTTCATTAGAAGCTTTATCAACGGTTTCTCTTCTAATTGTGGCTTCAAAAGCTAAAGACCAAGCTCGAATAAACTTGGCAATTCCTGTCTCGTCTAAACTTAAAACTCGGAAATGGGCAATGTTGTTCCCAGATAAACGAACCTCTTGATAACCGACAACACGACTAGTCATAATAATCCGATTACCAAGAGGCAGATAGCGATTAATAAATGCTTGGACTCGCTGTGCTATTAATTGACGTGTACTCATATCTAAAACTTCATCGAGTCCATCAAATAAAACGATCGCTTGTCCCTTCTTCAGAAATTTGTCAAATAGAGGAGTTAAACCTGGTAACTCTCGATTACTTTCATAGTAATATGCTAGAAACTTGGACAAGGCAAAATCATGGTTATTGCCTAAAGTTGCATCATAGGCAGCCAAGGGTACAAAAATTGGCAATCGTTGTTCTGCTAAATCCAACCGTTCAGCTGCCTGATGTTCAGCAAAAGCTAATGCCAGATAGCGCAGGAGCGTCGTTTTTCCGGCTCCAGGATCTCCCAAAACTACCAAAGCTTGAGATTTAGATTTAAGCAAGGCTTGAGTTTTTTCTGATTTTTCACCTGAGTCATGCCAACGTTCCTGATCTATCCTTTCTAAACGGCGACGGAGGTTTTCTTGTTCTTGGGCTGATAAACTTGAATGTTGCGGAAACTTTTCAGCAGCTTCTAATTGACGCCTGATTTGTTCTTCTTCCGGGGTGCTAATCGTAGGTTGAGCAGCTGCAACCGACAAGGAGACAAAAATATCCGTTATCGGCAAAGCAACAGGTTGATTATTTTGCAACATACCCAGGAAAGTAAGCAAACTATGGGAGGTGATAATTTTGCTGCAATATATTTCCTCAAGCTCTTCTAATTCGCTAGTACTTAGCCCTTGCTCTGCACGACGACGAATTTCCCCCCGCAGCTGTTGAACCTCATGTCTAAGAGCAATGACTTCAGCTGTGTCATCTGTTCCTGGGGTTTTTAAGAAAAGAACCAGTTGTTGTAGTACTTGGATTAAAGGTTTGAAGGTAACTTGATCGCGACGAGCTTGCCAAGCAGTAATTATTTGCACCAACTTCTTGAAGTCTGCTTTTCCCATGGAAGCAGCACGAATCTCATCTAAAATATGTTTTATTTCTGGAAGAACAGTCGTGTTATAAGCTATAACTTCAACAGGTTCTGCCAATCTTTCCAAACTACCAACAATTTCCTTTAAATATTTAACTTCAACAATATGATTCAGATCCTTGCTGCGTTCTACAGCACGAACATATTCATCAGCAAACACCTCCATTACGACTGAAAAATTCAGCCCAGGGCAAGTCCGAGCATCATAACCTGCCTCTTCAAATTCTTTTATTAATGCTGGTATGTTAAAATTGACATCGGGTCTAACATCTACTAATTCAGCAAAAATGTCCGATACATGTTCTCGCTGAACAAAACTTTGCAATAAATCAGCATAGTGGTCTTTAAGATCCTCCGTTGGAGGAGACATGTGTTCCAAACAGGCTTTAAAGGCAGACTCGTAAGCCTGTTGGAGTGCTGCTCGTTGAGGACTTTTTTCAATGGCACGTCGCACAGAACGACTAAGGGCACCCAATACAGCTTTGGTTAACTCTGAAGATAAATTGGCTGCTAAAGAAGGAATGAAGCTTGCCCAGAATGCTGCGAGTGTAATCATTGAAGGGGAGCCAATGAGTTAGACAAAAGTTCGATTTGTGTCTTGGCTCCAGGTTCAGGCAGTCAGAGTAGACCAGAGCAAGAGCTTCCGATAACTCGATCTTATCGCAAAGAAAGTAGTATCGTTGGAATTGTCTTAGGCGCGATATATTACCCCTTACTTTTTAAACAAAGAATTATTGTCTTCCTTCAAACCTAAAACAAAGACAACCACTAACCCAAGAATACCAACAGAACCAATAACTTCACCAGCAATTGGCTCTCCCAACATAGCAGCAATTGCACCACAGACAACGGAAACAACTGCTAGAGAAAAGGCAAAAACTTGCCATAACCTTCTTTCGTTTCTTGCTTGCTTCTGAGCAAGAAGTCGAGCATCTACCAGCTTTTCTTGCATTTTATGCCTATGTTCTTGCTCTTTCTCTGCGATCGCAATTATTCTCTCAGCAGCATCTCCACCTAGATGATTATATTGAGCCAAAACTTCAGGAGAAGGAAGTGAGCTAGCCAAATTACAATGCAGTTCTGATTCATTGGTCATTGGTTATTTGTCATTTGTCATTTGTCATCATCTTCTTTGATATTATCTTCTTTGATATCATCTTCTTTGATATCATCCTCTCCAATAGTGGGAAGTATCTGTTCAAGTACCTGAGCAATGATTTCCCTTTGTTCAGCATCATATTGCCAGCGTTTAAGAAAGGCTTTATAGTTACCTTCTCCAGTTAAGGCACTTTCCCTTAACTCAGCCGCAAATTCCTGTACCTGATTCATCTCCACTTGTTCAATAATATAAGTAGTACGCGATCGCACTTGCTCAGAACTTTGAGCCATTTCTTCGTCCTCATTGCGACGATGGGTGAGTGCCATGGCAGCTGACATGGCTAAGTTTTTCACCAGAAGCTCTGCCACAGTATCAGGTGATGACTGGAGTGCCTGGATAACTTCAGGGGAGGGATTATCTGCTACAGTGTCCTCAGAGGTCAGATAAGTGACAAAAAAACCTCTAGCACCGTTTTCACTTGCCACTAATTGCGTGATTGCTTGCTCTATATCTGGCGCTGAGATTTCCCCTGCTGCCATTTGACTGATCAGGGATTGGGTAAGAGCGATCGCTTCTTCAAACGTCACTGTTTCGGGAATGTTCACGGGAGTATTTCTGCTGATTTGTGCCGTTTTATCAATTTAAAGCGATAATAGTCAACTGCTGCAATGATCTTGCCAACATCAACCTGAATTTTTTCAGTAATCTAGCATCCGTCAACTGACTTGGTTCATGATATGAAGCGATCGCTAATTAGCCTCACTCTCTGCTCTACTTTCCTCTCATCCTTAGTGCCTCAATCTCTCCTTGCTGCCCCACCGAGAACTCCAGATAAAACGGTAGAATGTGAAATCTTGGTGGTTGGGGGTGGACTTGCCGGTTCTGCTGCTGCTTACGAAGGTTTATTGGCAGGGCGAACTGTTTGTCTGACGGAGATTACTGACTGGGTAGGGGGACAAATTTCTGCTCAAGGAACCTCTGCACTGGATGAACGAGCTACCCAGCGAGAGCTCTTATTCTACCCTCGCGGTTACCTGGAATTACGAGAACGTATTGAAGAATACTACGATCAACTCAACCCTGGAGAATGTTGGGTGAGTGAATCTTGTTTTCTGCCTCGTGATGCTCATGCCATCTTGTTTGATATTTTACAGGAGGCTGCTGAGCGAGGAGAAGGAACCCTCAAATGGTATCCTTCTACTGTAGTTAAGGAACTTGAACAAGTAGGAAGCAACTCAGGACAAAACATTCAAAGTGCGATCGCAATTCAACATCAACCAGCTGTTGGTGCGCCTCCTCTTAACACTTTCCCCCTCTCCCAAACCATTGAAGATTGGTATAGCTACGAAGATTCCCGTCGCTTTGAGAAAACTATCCTGCGCTTTGTACCAAAAGAGGGAAATACAGCTAACTGGTATGTAGTTGACGCCACCGAAACTGGAGAAATCATTGCTCTAGCTGATGTTCCCTATCGCCTTGGTGTCGATCCCATCTCCTATCTCAATCCTTCTGCTTCTAGTAGTACTGGGGATCCTTACTGCACTCAAGGCTTTACTTACACCTTTGCTATGGAAGCAACGCAGGAGTCTCAGAACCATGAGATGCCCTCATTGTATCCCCAGTATAAACCCTACTACAGTTATGAATTAGAGCGACTGGCAGACTTTGGACTAGTGTTCACCTATAGGCGCATTTGGAGTCCAGAGTCTGGTGAACCCACTAAGTTCGGCGGTATTGGTTACACGACTCCCACTCCAGGAGATATCTCCATGCAAAACTGGACTTGGGGTAATGATTTTCGTCCAGGAACTGCCCAAGATAACCTAGTCTACACCCGTGAACAGTTGCAAGCCTCTGGACAACTATCCCCTGGCGGCTGGCTGGGAGGTTTGCGAACAGAAAGTCTCCGGAAAGCAGAGGAAATCTCCCAAGGCTATTTTTACTGGTTGGTAGAGGGAACTACTGACTCTCAACTAGGAGATGGAGTTAAACAGAAGCATCCTAATAATCGCTATCTCTCTGGTTTAGATTCTCCCATGGGAACAGTACATGGATTGTCTAAATATCCCTATATGCGGGAAGGCAGGCGAATTATTGGACGACCTAGCTATGGTTATTCCCAAGGCTTTAGTATCTCAGAAGTAGATATTTCTCGCCGGGACTATCTAGATCCATACTATCAACAAACCCTTTCCCCAGATACCTATCGTCGTCTTTGGGCAGTTTTAGCTCGATTAGAAGCTCCTTCTGTCTTAAGTGGTAAACTAGCACCAGACGAAGTCTCCCGGCGTACTCGCTCCACGATCTATCCTGATTCTGTGGGTATTGGTCATTATGCCATTGACTTCCACCCTTGTATGAACTTGACTCCTCCAGAAACTCCTGGTAACAGTGAGCGGCAAGGGGAGCGCCGAGGACAAGGAGCAGCCTATCCCTTCCAAATCCCTCTGAGGGCAATAATTCCTCAGAAAATTGATAATATGTTAGTTGCAGGTAAAAGCATAGCTACCAGTCACATTGCTGCTGCTGCCTATCGGGTACATTCCTTTGAATGGTCATCCGGTGCTGCCGCTGGTACAGCTGCTGGTTTTGCTCTAGAAACGGGAATTGCACCGCACCAACTCGTTAATGCCATCCCTCCCCACAACCCGAAACTGAGGTTACTAAGACGGCGGTTGGAAGAAAATGGTAATCCCACCGCTTTTCCTGATACCTCAATTTTTAATGAGGATTGGGAAGATTGGCGTTAAGGGAATGCGATCGTACCTGTAAAATACTCCAAGATGCCCGACTTATTTAATAAGTCGGGCATCTGAACATTGGTACTCACACTAGTACAAGAAGGCAGAAGGCAGAAGGGAAGAAAGCTTACTGTACAAGCTTTTAAACCTTTTTTAACTGGTCACCTATTTCCGCCGCGCTGCACTAGTATCAACCAAACTGATAATGCTTCCTCACATCACTGTTAATTTTCCAAGTGCAAGACATTCCTGTAGGAAATGTGACTAAATCACCTTTGCCGATTGATACGGGTTCACCACCATCTGGTGTAACAACTACATCCCCTTCGAGGAAATAGCAAATTTCTTGCTCATCATAAGTCCAAGGGAATTCTGAGACTTCTTTACTCCAAGTTGGCCAATTGAATACCCCCAACTGACTAAGATGTTCTTGAGTTGGTTGATGCTCAACTTTAATTGCCTGTGTTGATTTGGTTGCCATGATTAAAGAGTTAAACCTTCGCTTCTTCCTTTACTAGCTTCTCCCAACCCAAATCCTTGAGGCTGTTATTCCGACGCAAGGGACGAGTTGCCAACTCTAGGATGTCACGAGCATTGGTAAAGCCGTGAATCAGAGCAAAAGTGAATTCCACGGACCACTTAGTATTAATACCCCGTGCTTCCATGGGATTAGCATGAGCCATCCCAGTAATTACTAGATCAGGCTTCAACTCATAAATCCGCTGAATCTGGTTGTAGTTGTCTGGCTTCTCGATAATCTTTGGTGTGGGAACACCCATTTGCTGGCAAGTCTTCTCCAGCAGATCTAACTCCGCTTTCTGATAGCGCTTATCCATGTAGGGAATGCCGATTTCTGGACAACTCATGCCGCAACGAATCAGGAAGCGTGCTAGAGAGACTTCCAGCAGGTTATCACCCATAAAGAAGACTGATTTACCCCGCACTAGGTTGATATAGTCTTCCAAGCCTTCCCAGATTTTGGCTTCCCGTTCTTCGAGTCCTTTTGGTTCAATGCCAAATACCGAACAAATCTTTTCTATCCAAGCGCGGGTGCCATCGGGACCAATTGGGAATGGCGCACCAATCAGTTTGCACTTGCGGCGACGCATTAAGCTAGTAGCAGTACGGGACAGGAAGGGATTGACGCCAGCGACATAATAACCTTCTTCGATGACTGGGAGCTCAGTATAACGCTTAGAAGGTAGCCAGCCGGAAACTTTGATACCCTGCTTCTTCAGCTCCAGGGTTAGATTAGTAACTACAGGGTCAGGTAGGGAACCAAACAGCACCAATGGAGGATGCTCTGCGTATTCTGACTCTTCCGCAGCAACTTCTTCTTTCTTACGTCCAAAGTTAAGCAGTTTGGAAATCGCATTACGCTCTTCTTTCTCTTCTGCTACTACAGGAGCTTCCTTCGGACATTTGTGAACCATCGCTGCAAGCACAGTATCTTCACCTTGAGTGAAGGCATAGTCTAAACCATTAGCACGAGCAGTAACGATAGGAATGCCAATCTCCGCTTCTAGTTTAGGAGCTAAGCCCTCCAAATCCATCTTGATGATTTCGGTAGTGCAAGTACCAATCCAGACGATGACACTGGGGTTGCGATCGCGTTTAATTTGTAAACATAAGCGCTTCAATTCTTCGTAATCATTGAGCTTAGCAGAAATATCTCCTTCTTCTAGCTCAGCCATGGCATAGCGTGGTTCGGCAAAAATCATTACCCCCATTGCATTCTGGAGGAAGTAGCCACAAGTCTTCGTGCCAATCACCAAAAAGAAACTATCTTCAATCTTTTGGTAAAGCCAAGCTACGCAGCTAATCGGGCAAAAGGTATGGTAATTACCCGTTTCACATTCAAATTCTAGGGATTGAGGTGCTTGAGCAACAGTCATACTTTTGTTGTTTGTTGTTTGTTGTTTGTTGTTTGTTATTAGCGTCTGACACGCAGGGAGCAGGGAGTAGAACCCACCCCTAACCCCTCCCAGGAGGGGAATTGGGCAAAATTCCACATCGAAAAAGAAGATGAACAAATAAGTCCGCTTCCCTGGGAGCCTTCTGCCTCCTGCCTTCTGCCCTCTGCCTTTATTTAAACCATCATCAGATCTAGTTCTTCTTCCTCAGTCTTTGCTTGTGGTTTGGTAGGATTGAGGTAGAAGTCAGACAATAGAGAGAAAAGATCACGGTCTTGAGCATCATTGGGTACTACACCCTCTGGTTGTCCTAAAATCTGGTCAGCAATATTTAGGTAGTAATCACAGACAAATTGGAGTGAGGGGTCATTCTCTGCCATTTCAAATAGAGTTTTGCCCTTAACTCGGGAGACTCGAATATCTTCAATCAAGGGTAGTATCTCCAGTACTGGCATCGGCACTGCTTCAATATATTTGTCGATTAAGTCACGCTTCGAGGTGCGGTTGCCAATTAAACCAGCTAGACGCAGAGGGTGGGTACGAGCTTTCTCGCGCACAGAAGCAGCAATGCGATTGGCAGCAAACAAGGCGTCAAAGCCGTTATCTGTGACAATCATGCAGTAATTAGAATAGTTCAGAGGGGCAGCAAAACCACCACATACTACGTCACCTAGTACATCAAAGAGAATGACATCGTACTCATCAAAGGCGTTAAGTTCCTTGAGTAGCTTCACTGTTTCACCGACAACATAGCCACCACAACCAGCACCAGCTGGGGGACCACCTGCTTCGACACAATCAACACCAGCGTAGCCTTTGTAGATAACATCTTCAGGCCAGACATCTTCATAGTGGAAATCCTTTTCCTGAAGCGTATCGATAATAGTTGGAATCAGGAAACCGGTTAGCGTAAAGGTACTATCGTGCTTGGGGTCACAACCAATTTGCAGAACTTTCTTGCCACGTTTAGCTAGAGCAACTGAAATATTACAGCTAGTTGTGGACTTACCAATGCCGCCTTTTCCATAAACTGAGAGTTTCACGGTTCCTGAGCTCCTATTAGTTCGGCTTCAAACTTGAATCTTTTCTTTTGAGGCTGATCGAATTATTCACTAACTGCCAAGGAAAAGAAAGAGCCTTGACTATTGGCAATGGGTTTTAGAAGAAGCTATTAATTTTATTAATTAGCTTTACTATTTTAAATGTCTTTGATGATTTTTCAGGCTAATTAATTATTATTTTTATAACTTTATTTTCTGTCTTAATATAAATAAGAACAAAAATAAAAAAATATTAAAATTACCCACAGCTGTTTACTAGAGCCTCGATTTTGAGCTTTATTTGGAATTAAATTATTCTCTATACCTTACACACTGCCTAGTTTTCAAGTAACTTGTTATCCTGCAATAAGTGCAGGTTTAGCTAAGAAGCTAGTTAAGTCAGCTCTAAACAAGTATGTTTGTAAAAAAAAATTAATTTTTTCCGATTAGTTCTGGATTTTAAACTATGACAAAATAACTCGGTCTTTAAGAACAATTTGGGTAAATAGATGGATTTAGAAACCCTCAAAGGACAGCCCGCAAGCATTCTTGGCTTAGGGGGACACCAAGCTATGGATAGCTCCTGTGTAGCTTTGGCATTTGAGGCAGGGGTTAATTATTTCTTTTTTTATGACCTATCCCACAAAAAATTGCTCAATGGATTAAAACCAATAGTGGCAACTGAGCGAGAGCAGGTATTGGTAGCAACAGGTAATGGCAATCGCAATTTGGGTAGACTTGAACAATATTTAGATCAGGTACGTCGCTACCTAGATGTGGATGTTGTAGATGTCTTTTTTGCTGAGTATATCAATCCCTCAGATGACATCACCCAGGTTGGGGCTGTTCTTGATCAACTTTGGACTTGGAAGGAAAGAGGGTTGATCCGTTATGTAGGAGCTACTACCCATAATCGCGCGATCGCTCTAGATTTGATTAATAGTGGTAAATGTGAGCTACTTATGCACCGCTACAATATGGCTCATCGCAAAGCTCAAGAAGAGGTTTTCCCGATGGCTCAAGAGGCTGGCATTCCAGTTATTGCCTTTACTTGCACTCGTTGGGCACAACTTTTACAAGGACACCCAAATTGGCAAGGAGCAATTCCAACAGCAGCTGATTGTTACCGATACGCACTACATCAAAAAGCAGTACGCATGGCTCTCACTGCACCACAAACCCCAGCAGAATTGGAGGAAAACTTGAGTGTTTTGCAGGTTCGTGAACTTTCTGCGCAACAGCTAGAACAGTTGGAAGAGTATGGAGCCTTGGTGTATGGAGATGGACAAGATAGGTTTGAGACTGGATGGCTTTGATTTAGTTGCTCAATCGACTGTGGCTGATTCGATGGTGGCGTCTTCATAAAGCATTTCAAATGTGCCAGTATAGTCGATGCTCTCCAAGCAGAAGGTTTCGCAATCGTCGTAGTTTTGGAAAAGCCAGAGCTCTTTGGTGTGGCGGCGGAAGATTTCGACGCGACGGTGTTGGGTGTTAATCAGGACGTATTCTTGCAGACTGTCGAGGCTTTGATAGTCATTGAATTTGTCACCCCTATCGAAGGATTCGGTAGATTGGGAAAGGACTTCAATGATGAGTTTGGGGAAGCATTTGTAAGTGTCAGTTTCTGTGTCGCGGGCGTCACAGATGACAAGGATATCAGGGTAGAAAAAGCGGTTTCGGGCTTCGATGCGGGCTTTCATGTCGGAGATGAAAACCCGACACCCAGAACCCCGTAAGTGCGATCGCAAATCGGCGAAGAGGTTGCCCGCAATTGTGACGTGGGTGTCGGTTGCCCCTGCCATGGCAAAGATTTCGCCGTCTAAGTACTCGTGTTTATTAGGGCTATGGGTTTCGAGTTGCAGGTATTCTTCGGGGCTGAGGTAGGGAAATGAGGCGAGCATGGCATGGCCAGGTAGTGTCACTTTATATTGTATGAATACAGAACTGATTGCCCAAATTCTGTTTTTCCCTGGGAATATAGGAGGTCAATGCCGAAGGTGAGTAGGACTCTTGATAAGAGCATCCCTGTTAAATTTTGATCTTCATCTGCTTAAGGGGGAAAACTTGCTTACCCAACTCGATAATTTCTTGTTTTTCCTGGGCTGTTAAGTAATCTTGTCCACTCAAGAGACTGCCACCTGGGCATTTAGGATCACCTCCTGCATCCAGATATCTTTGTCTGGCTCTGGCAAAGATTTCTTTGAGTCTTTGATAGAGTTTCTTTTCTAATTCTGTAGGTTCTCTCATTGCTTACATTCTCCAGTTGGTCGGGACGATTTCACCGTTGGGTAAAATAACTGAGATCGGTAAGATGGTACTGGAGGTAGCAATATACCAATCTCCACTGTCTCCATCATAAAATTCGTACTCAAGCAGATCTAGGGTTTGTAGAGCATTAATTACTAGGTATTGGAATTCAGTCGGTTCCACAAGTGATTATTTTTAATCGGGAGTCTTGGATATCGTATCAGGGAAGTGCGATCGCGCCGATGGGAATGGGCAAGATAGGTTTGAGATTGGATGGCTTTGAGGAGAGTGCAAATTTTTTGGGAGCAAACCACACCAGTCAGGGAGTTCACAGAGCGGAGAATAAGACTATGCCCTTGAATGCGATCGCATCTGACATCTGGAGTGTAAGCCAACAGCTACGCTTCCTTGGCTTGGAAGTTGGTAGTCGCATGACTGTTGTGCGGTTACCAAGTCAAGAGTTGGTGCTGATTTCACCTATCGAGCTAGATAAACGCGATTGTCAAACTCTAGATCAACTCGGTTCTGTGCGTCACATCATTGCCCCTAACCTATTTCATCATCTCTCCATTGCCTCTGCTCAAGCATTTTACCCTGAAGCGAAGGTTTGGGGGGTTGTTGGACTGCCTGAAAAACGACCTGATCTGAAATTTGACCAATTGCTAAGACAACCTGGCAGCTTTGAAAACACCCTCGATTATCTCCCATTTAAAGGCTATGAAGCAATCTTACCCGGAGGCATCAAACCTGCCAATGAAATTGTCTTTTTTCATCGGCTCAGCCACACACTTATTCTCACTGACATTGCCTTCAATTTCGATCAAAATTACCCCCTCACTACCCGCCTTGCAGCTCAAGTCTTAGGTTCTTACCAAACCCTAACTCCCTCTCGATTAGACAAATGGGGAAGCCGTGATAAGGCTGCCGTTGAGGCTTCGGTACGAGAGGTGTTGGTATGGGATTTCGATCGCGTTATTCCAGGTCATGGTTCTATTGTAGAAGCAGGTGGCAAGGCCCAATTCAAGGCTGGATATGAATGGTTTTTAAGCAAGGTTCTCTAGGATGAGTAACCCAAAGATACAGCACATTGGGTGGTAAATTAAATACAGCCTCTCAATGATACAACTCTTGTGGGATAGGCATCTTGCCTGTCCTTATGTACATCTCCATGAATTTTTTTGATAAATTAAATGAAGCGATCGCTCGCAATCAGAGTTTACTAATAGTCGGACTTGATCCGAATCCAGAAATGATGCCTAGCCGGTACTGTAAGGCAGAAGGCGAAGCTAGCAGCATTGATGGTTTGTGGGCATGGCTGCAATTCATTATTAGTGAAACTAGGGATTTAGTCTGCGCTTATAAACCAACATTCGGCTTTTACAAAGCTTTGGGAGCTCCAGGATTGGTATTGTTGGAGAAAACTTTAGCAGCAATTCCCCCTGATATTCCCATTATCCTAGATGCCAAACACGGTGACCTCAACACTTGCACCGTCTTCGCTCGAACTGTATTTGCTCAGTGGCAATTAGATGCCATTACTCTCAATCCCTACCCAGGGCAAGACCAAGTAGCGCCCTTTTTAGTTTATCCCGGTAAAGCGGTATTTATCTTGTGCTGTACCTCTAATCCCGGTGCTGCACCTTTACAACAATATCCTTCCCCTGAATCTCCTCTTTACTTGCATGTCATCAAGGAAGTCAAAACCTGGGGTACTCCCGAACAATTGGCATTGGAGGTGGGAACTAGCTCACCAGAAATCCTAGCAAACATTCGTGCTGTTGCTCCAGAACGAGTTATCCTCGCTCGTAGCATTTGGGCAGAAGGTGGTGCTGAGCTCGATCAAATCCTCAAAGCGGGCTTAAATGCTAGTGGCGATGGTTTGCTTATCCCTGTACCCCAAGATATCTTAGGCAGTGAGCAACCAGCTGAGCAAATCAGCTCACTGCGGGAGTCAATTAATCAACTCAGAAACCAGATTATGTTGGAGGGTTCTACTTGCCAATTGTGGATGCCTGATGTTTGTTTGTTGGCTCAGCATCCTCATCAAGATTTGATTTTGCAACTGTATGATCTTGGCTGCATTATGTTTGGCAATTTTGTCCAAGCATCAGGTGCTACCTTTCCTTATTATATTGACCTGCGCAAAATTATTTCCAATCCCCAAATCTTTCATCAAATTCTCTTAGCCTATGCCAATATCCTCAAAAACCTGAGTTTTGATCGCATTGCTGGCATTCCCTATGGCTCTTTACCCACTGCTACCGGGTTATCGTTACACCTACATCACCCAATGATTTTCCCTCGCAAAGAGGTAAAAGCTCACGGTACTAGGCGTGTTATCGAAGGAAATTTTCATCCTGGGGAAACAATTGTCGTAGTTGATGACATCTTGATTAGTGGCAAAAGTGTCATGGAAGGAGCAGCAAAGCTTGAGTCTGCCGGATTAAAGGTTGATGATATTGTCGTATTTATCGATCATGAACAAGGAGTCAAAGATCGACTTAAAGAAAATGGTTATCGAGGACATTCAGTGTTGAGTATATCTGAAATTACTGACATCCTCTATCAAGCAGGACGAATTAATGAGGAGCAATATAAGGTTTTGGCTGAGGATTGAGCACTACCTGCAGGGAGCTGAGGAAGCTAGGGAAGTTGGGGAAAAATGATTGGCAGCCATTCTTTTTTCGATTCCCAATTCCCAATTCCCAATTCCCAAACAAAAAATTTAACTAGCAACTTCCAGTTGCTCGATGCGTAACCAAATATTGGGCGTAGGTACTTGACCAAATTTAACTAGTGCGTAGTCCCCCTTAGTATCCATAACTTCCCCCTTAGTTTCAAAGATATAAGGAGGAAACCGTGGGTCACTAGCTTTAGCCTCTAGACTATTTTCCAGCTTTTCCCGGTTAGCGTGAACCATAGAGCCTTTCTTGATTGTGCCTGCCATAATGACTGCTTGTCCTAGAGCTTCCGAATTCTTACTATAACAAAAATATTAAAAAATATAAATTTTTTTTATTGAGAGCTTGACTTGAAGTAAAGTTAAGGTAATTTATATGTTGAGTAAATATAACTCTAACGATTGAGTAATATATAGGGTAAAATTATTGCCTTAATCTTTTGTTGGTGAGCTGATGGTTGATTGCTACCCTGGCAGACCAGATTATTCTACGACTCTGATAAATCCACTACTCAAACCCTGATACACCTGTTCAACCAAGTTTTTTTCCTCTGGTGACAGTGATTCCTTGGATAGTACAGATGACATAAATAGCTGTTGATCAATGCGAGTTATTCTACGCAGGCTAAGGATACGGTTAGCAATGTGCTCAACTGGAAATTTCGGGAGGCAAATTTGATTAATTTTCATCGGTCATCAACCCAATCTCTACTCTCAATATCACCGATCTCACCCAGATTTACCGTGATCGTAAGACAAAAATTGTAGTGATAAAGCAGTGAAAATCAATGTGACCAAATTTTTCTTACACAGTGATTTAAATCACTATGATAACGTACTAATAATGCTGAACTCTTGAGAAACAAGGCAATAGGCAATAGGCAATAGGGAAGAGGATTGGATATTGTTTCTTCCATTCATTGCGGGTGCCGCTGCGCCCGTCGGGCGCTTTCTAAATTCTAAATTCTAAATTCTAAATTATTTTTCTATATATTGTTGAATAAAGCTTCTAATTGCTCTAATTTTAAACTCCCTTGCCAATGCTTGAATTTCTTGAGCAAAAGCCACATATTGATTATCTATATTTTTCAGCTTTTCGCCATACTCAATGAGACTATCAATCAAACCTTTTTTAGCTAAATCATACATAATGTTTAGCTCTTCAGGAGGAGGAGGTTGAATTTCTGTTGCTTGAACTTTTTGGGTTGAATCATCACTATCTAACTGCACCTGGCTTGATAATTGCTGAGTATTATGATATACCCAGACTAATTTTAATGAATCCTCAATTTGCCTTAGTAAATCTTCCGCTTGTATCGGTTTTGGTAGAAAATAATTGCAACCAATTTCTCTACTTTGCTCCTGATAAAACTCGGAGACACTGGCGGAAGAGGCAATCAAAATAGTTTGTTGAAATTCTGGTAACTGTCGCAGGCAACGGGTTAGCTCAAAACCATCCATTACTGGCATCACTAGATCAATGATCATTAAATCTGGTTGAAATTCTCTAGCCTGCTCTAAACCGTCTAATCCGTTCAATGCCTCCCTCATTTCAAAGCCGATAGGTTCGAGTAAATTAATGAGAACTGCACGATTGTCCCGAGAATCATCAACGACAAGAATTTTTTTATTGTCGCCTTGGTAGCCAATTATTTTGTTTGAGTAGTTGATAACTTCTGGTTCAACTGATTTTGAGGTTTGGGATAATTCTAAATCGAACCAAAAGGTGCTACCAACTCCCAAGGTACTTTTGACTTGGAGTTGGCTCCCCATCTGTAAAATAATTTTCTGGGTGATGGCTAATCCCAATCCAGTGCCTTCTGCTTTGTGGTTGCTGTATCCTACTTGTTCAAAGGGTTGAAAGATTTTCTCTAGTTCTTCTGGTGGGATACCAATACCAGTATCTTCAATTTCAAATCTGATTTTGTTGTTGGTTATTTGTTCTTGGTCATTTGTCCTTTGTTCTTGACCAATGACTAATGACGAATGACCAATGAAACTTACTTTAAAAGTTACATTACCAGTATCGGTAAATTTGATAGCATTGCCTAGCAGGTTAAGCAAAACTTGCCTTAGTCGTTTTTGATCAGCATAAACAACGGTAGGTAGTTCATTGGATAACTGGTAAGTAAAAGTAATTTCCTTTTGTTGAGCACGGATGTGGCAGATTTCCACAACGCTATCCAAAAAATTAAGAAAAGGAAAATTATCCAGGTAGAGTTCCATTTTCCCTGCTTCGATTTTGGAGATGTCTAAAATATCGTTAATTAGGGTGAGCAAATGGCTGCCGCAGGCGTGGATAGTATCAATACCTTTTTGTTGCTGGGGGGTGAGTTCTTGAGAGCGTTGGAAAATTTGAGTGTAGCCAAGAATACCGTTGAGAGGGGTGCGCAATTCATGACTCATATTAGCCAGAAATTGACTTTTGGCTTGGCTGGCAACTTCGGCAGCTTCTTTGGCTTGTTGCAGTGCTTTCTCAGCTTGCTTGCGTTCAGTTACATCAACTAAAACTGCTAGGGAGCGCACTATCTGACCAGATTTATCCTGTTCAGTAATAGCAGAAAGAAGCACGTCAATAATTGTGCCATTCTTGCAGATAAACTGATAGGGAACTTCCGAGCAACTCCCCCTCTGAAAAAATTTAGGCATCATCACTTCTTTGGCATAACGGCGAGACTCTTCTGTTAAAAATTCTATAGATTTTCTACCAATGACTTCGGAGCGCTTATAACCTAGCTTCTCCAGCCAATAGTTGCTGACACTAATTAGTCTGCCTCTAGAGTCGATAGAATGCAACATAACTGGGGTATGTTCATAAAGGGAACGAAAACGTTCTTCGCTTTCTCGTAGTGCTTCCTCTGCCTGTTTACGTTCGCTAATATCTTTGAAAAAGCAGTAGTGACCCTCAAAACCAGCAAGAGTCACATCAGCTTTCACCATTAATACTTGTTTGTAAAAAATAGAACCATCTCTGCGAATTCCTCTAGCTTCAAACTCCCCTTTTCCCTCAATCAGCATTTGTTGGTAGGCAGCAATAGCAATGGGTATATCCTCAGAATGAACAGTTATCTCCCAGTTCATGCCAATCATTTCCTCTGGTTTATAGCCAACTATTTGAGCATAGGAGTTATTAACTTCTAGATAACAACCTTGAGTGCTGAGTTTAGCAATTCCTGGCATAGCATTTGCTAGAGCCAGATTCATTTGTCCGAGTTCCTCAAATTTAATTTTTAGCTTTTTATTAAGCTGCTTAAGGGTTGTTTCTACCTGACGCCGCTCTCGAATTTCCTGTTGCAATTGCTGAGTACGCTCTTGCACTTTCTTCTCTAAGGTGTGAGAATATTCTTCTAGCTGTTGGTAAAGCTGGGCATTTTCTAAGGCAATAGCAGCTTGAGTAGACAGCAGTCTTACATCTTCGACACAATCATTGTCAAATGTCTCTGGCGTTAGGTTATTTTCTAGGTAAAGAATGCCAACTAATTTGCTTTGTTGGATAATAGGTAGACACAACAGAGATTTGGGTTGGACACTGATGATGTAGGGATCAGCAGCTATAATCGTTTCTGCTGTTGCTGCATTGCTCACTAAAATTTGTTGAGTATGCCAAACATAGTTAATCACACTCATCGGCATCTCACGGCTGGATTCCAAGGGGATTGGCTGGAGGTTGCACCGTTGATTAATGATACATTGGGCAGTAATAACTAGGTTATCTGCTTCGAGCAACAGCAAAGCACCTTTATCTGCTCCAGTATTTTCCATCATCATTTCTAGCAAAGTGGAGAGCAAGGGAACTAGATGAATTTCCCCAGAGAGTACTGGGGAAGTTTTCATCACTGTTGCCAAGTCCAGAACTACTGAATTAGTGCTACTACTAGAAGTAACGGTTTGAGTGGTTAAGTTAGAGAAAGTATCACTTGTCAGATGGCTCTCTTCCCTAATCATAATGGGGTCGAGAAATTGGGGATAATGTTGTTCTAACTGCTCAACTTTTGCTTTAGCTCCCCAACGAGCGTAGCCGTAGTAGGCATCTGTAAGATAGACTTGGGCAATCTTTGGTTTACCCCATGCCAGGTAAAATTTAGCTGCTAGTTCATTAGCAAGAGCTGCTTCTTGGATGTATTCGTTAGTGACAGCACCAGCAATAGAACGGTCATAATACTCCATTGCCTCTATCTTTGCACCCTTGATGCGATGCCACTCTGCCTCCACTAAATCAAATTTATGCAAAAAATTCATCGGTGCATACTTTGCCCATTGCTGCATTTTTTGCTGATTAGCAGCTATCTTGCTAACAATTGATTCTGGCTCTGGTTCAGAAGCTTTAGGGTACAGTGCTAACCTGGAAAGGGAATCATAGAAATACAAAACGGGAATAAGGAGGGAACCAGGAACTCCATCTAGATACTGTTGAGCTTCCTCTGCATTGGCTACTGCCTGCTGGTAATCCCCAAACAAATAGCACAGAGTCAGTTTATTGAAATATAAGTAGTAAAGTCCAGTGCGATCGCCAGCTGATTTATGCTGCTCTAGCTTTATCTGTTCATTGTAACTCTCTCCGATTAACAGACAGGGATTATAGTTAAGGGTTTTGCTTGACGAAGCATCCGAAACATCATCTTTTTGCTTCTCCCCCAGCTCCCCATCTCCCTCTCTCCGTGTCTCCGCGTCTCCGTATCTCCGCGTCTCCCCATCTCCCCCAGCTCTACCTTGCAAATTCAATAGAGTTTGTCGAAAAATTTGATTCCAATTGAGAGCTGTTTCTTGCTTGAGTTTGCTCATCAACGTACCGTAAGATGTCATTTCCTCTTCTAGCTCTCCTAACTCTTTACCAATGAGATAGGAATGGTAGGAGTAAGCGAAGGTAGCCAAGACAGCAAATTCTAAATCTCCGGTTTCTAATCCGCTTTGATAAGCAGCCAATAAAGGTTGTAAAGTTCCTTTAACAGGTTGTTGCCAATGAGTAACAAAAGTATGAACCATCACTAAGGTTCTGCATTTGATATCTTTAGCGTCGAGTTTATCTAGCAGAGTGAGTGCCAGTTTGCCAAATTGATAGCCTGCTTCAATATTTCCGACTATCCCAGACAAAATTAACCCGTATGTAGCATAGGCAAAAGCCGAAGCAGAATTATTGCCATATTCGAGGGATAACTGCACCTGTTTGAGAACAATCAATGGGTAGAATATGGGAGCTGCTACATAGACAGCAGAACTTAGAATAGGTAAAAGTCTCATTGCTGCCAATTTATAGGGATCAGTCATTGGCTGCAGCTCGAGCAACTCCTTCATCAGGCTTTCGTCTTGTAAGTCACAAGAGAAAACTCCTTCATCCTCCTGCCTCCTGCCTTCCCCCCTTGGGGGGATACAGGGGGGGTTTGCCTCCTGCCTTCTTTCAATTAATGCCGTTTGTAGCGCCTGCAATTCCCTATCTATATCTGCTTGAGTAGGCTCTTGGGGAAAGATTACCCCCAACAATTTCAGCACTGTTAATCCAGTGTTAACAGCTTCTAGTTGTTGTTGCTCGGCAATATCAGCTTGCAGCTTGACTTCATAGACTTTAAACCTATCCAACAGTGTATTAGCTTGCACTAGCACAGTAGTAGACAACTGCTTCATCTGCTCAAACTTGCCGCTTAGATATGCTGCTTCTATTGCTTGCTCATGCAAAGCTAAGGTGAGCTCATAGGAGCTCAACCAACTATCTGCTGCGAGTAATCCTATTCCTGTAGTTAAATAACTAAAAGCAGCAACAAAAGCAGTAGCCATTTTAGCTTTACGCCCAGCTACCAGATTCAATTGAGCTAGTTCATATCGCTGTGCTTGATCAATGATTAACTCTACGCCAACATTCATCTGGTTGACAATCTCAAAAATCTTCTCTTCGAGTTGTTGTTTGGGAGTACTGTTTAAGAGTAGTTGCCCAATTTTTAAGTGAGTTGAGGGCTTTTGCTCTGAGTTAATGAGAAAATATGCTGCCTGTTGTACTCTGTCATGCAGAAATTTGTAATCTGGAAATTGGGAATTGGGAAACCCCCCCTGTGTCCCCCCAAGGGGGGAAGGGAATTGGGAAGTTTGGCTGGATTCTTGTTGTCCTTTATCCTGGTAAAATTTATAAATATCGCTAATTGGGATAACTAATTCTGCTTGTAGGGCTGGCCATAGTTGAGTTGCTGTTTCAACTTGAGATTTTTCCTTGACAATTGACAGTGTGCTCAGGTTAAATTGATTACCGATACAAGCTGCTAATTGCAGGACTTCTTGGGTAGATTCCGGCAATTTTTGCAACTGAGCAGCCATAAACTCCACGACATCGTCACTAACCGAAAGTACCTTGACCTTAGCAAGGTCACATTGCCAATAACGACAGCTACGATCAAACCAAATTAGTCCTTCCTGATGCAGTGATTTGAGAAATTGATTGCCAAAAAATGGGTTGCCTTTTGTTTTTTGATAAACCAATTTTGATAAAGGAAGTGCCCTTTCAGGGGGACAAGAGAGAGTATCAGCAATCAAGCAATTTAGAGCTGACTCGCTTAGGGGTGTTAGAGTAATTTGCTTGATTTGAGCACAACCATCTTCCCTACTCTCCATTGTTTGGCGAATTTGTGCCAAACTCAGCATTAAAGGATGAATCGGACTGACTTCATTATCTCGATAGGCTCCAATCAACAGCAATGAGCCGGAAGTTTCCCTCATGAGTAATTGCATCAATTCTAAAGATGCTGAGTCTGCCCACTGCAAGTCATCCAGAAAAATAACTAGGGGATTTTCTGGAGTAGGAAAAACCTGAATAAACTTGCTAAATAAGAGATTAAAGCGACTTTGGGCTGCTGTAGTTGAGAGTTCTGGTACTGGAGGCTGTTTACCAATCAGCAGTTCTAGTTCTGGGATAACATCAATAATAACTTGTCCATTCTCTCCCAAAGCTAACAAGATTTTGCTTTTCCACTGTTCGACTTGGGCTACAGTTTCACTCAACAGTTGTTCTATCAAATCCTGGAATGCTTGCAGCCAAGCCCAAAAAGGAATATTGCGCCTAAATTGCTCAAATTTACCTTTGATGAAGTAACCTCTTTGCTGCACAATAGGTTTGTGGACTTCATTGACCAAGGCAGTTTTGCCAATGCCAGAAAAGCCAGCTACCAAGATTATTTGTGCTTTGTTGTTGGTTGTTGGTTGTTGGTTGTTTGCGGTAGACAGTAAATGATTATTGCTCAGTGATGAATTACCCGTAATATCATGTCCGGCTAAACACTTATCATTTCCTTCTACCTCGCAACTTTGCTCCTTTCCTTCTGCCCTCTGCCTTCTGCCCTCTGCCTTATCGCTACCAAAGTGTAAGTATTTTACTGGACTTGATATAACTTGCTCAAAGGCAGCTAATAGCATCGCCACTTCCGCTTCTCTGCCATAGAGTTTTTCAGGAATGACGAAGCGCTCAGAAATATCCCTCATTCCTAACTCAAAAGAGGCAATAGTTCCAGTTGTTTCCCATTGCCTTAAACAAGTTTCTAAATCATACTTCAATCCGAAGGCAGTTTGATAGCGCTCTTCAGCAGTTTTTGCCATCAACTTGAGAGTAATCTCACACAGCGTTTGAGGAATTTCTGGATTGAGTTGGCTTGGGGGAGTAGGTTGCTTGGCAAGGTGAAAATAGATTAACTCCACAGCGTCACTAGACGAAAAAGGGAGTTGTCCTGTTAGCATTTGGTAAAAAGTTACCCCCAACGAATAGAAATCACTGCGGTAATCTATACCCCGATTCATGCACCCAGTTTGTTCAGGAGACAGATAAGCTAGGGTTCCTTCCAAGACATTAGGGTTTTGCAGAAACTGATTTTCTCTAGGTAAAAGGGAAGCGATACTAAAGTCAATCAGTTTGACTTGTTTAGTTTGGGGATTAATCAGAATATTCTGAGGCTTGATATCTTTATGAAGAATACAGTGTTGAGAAAGCTGCCCCAGGATTTGAGCAATTTGGATAGCGATATGGAGAAATTCAGTTGTTGTTTGGGAATTGGGAATTGTCTCCGCGTCTCCGCGTCTCCGCGTCTCCGCATCTGGTGTGTCTCCCCCATCTCCCCCATCTCCACTGCTCTCGTCAGAGCACCTGAGATACTCAAGTAAAGAAACCCCACCAAAGTCTTCCATCACTAGTGCAAAGCCATTGCGGTAGTTGACTAAGGCTTTAGGTTGGACGATTCCGGGGAGATTGAGGTTTTTGGTAATCGTATACTGATTGCGGAAGCGTACCAGTTCTGAGAAGGTAGGATACTCCTTGTTGAGCACTTTGATAATGACAGACTGTTGCTCTGTTTGACAAATTCCTCGATAAACCAGGGTTTTCGAGCCTTTGTAGATAAGCTCAAGAATGTGATAGCCGGGAATTGTTACCATAGTACTGGAGCTAGGAACTATCTTCTCTAGTTCAAGATTATTACGAGAATCAGGTTTTCCGCCAAACTAAATATTTTGAACTCATAATCTTTCCCTCCCCCATCTCCCTACAGCTTTTTTCAGATAGGCTTATTGATCAAAATGGCAAACCTTCTCCGGCTCAACTGGACAAGTTTCATAAGTTAGTTGGTTTCCTTTAAGATAGATTGCTTCTAGCTTAGTTAGGGATTCAAGGGGAGTCAGATCTGCTATTTCATTGTCACTAAGGTAGATTGTTTTTAGTTTAGTCAAGGATTCAAGAGGACTCAAATCTGCTATTTTATTGTCACTAAGGTAGATTGTTTCTAGTTTAGTCAAAGATTCAAGAGGACTCAAATCTGCTATTTTATTATTCGTGAGGACTAAGGTCGTCAGCTGAGTTAAAGATTTGAGGGAACTAAGGTCGGATATTTGGTTAACAGCAAGGTCAATTCCTGTGAGGTTAGTCAGGGATTTGAGAGGGCTCAGATCTGATATTTGGTTATCCCTAAGGTAGAGAGTAGTGAGGTTAGTCAGGGATGTAAGAGGGCTCAGATCTGATATTTCATTAGCACTAAGATAGAGAGTAGTGAGGTTAGTCAGGGATGTAAGAGGGCTCAGATCTGATATTTCATTATAGCCAAGGTCAAGTTCCGTAAGACTAGCAAGTTTCTCACTAGCATCATCACATCGCTTAGTTCCACCGATAAATAACAGTACATCTACTGTCTTTTTTGCTTCCTCAGAAAGATTTTTCTTATTTTCACACAAATCAACAAAGCCACTTAAATCGTTTGTTTCGTTAGATTGTGAAGCAGTCTTTGGCAAGCCACATCCCCCTACGGTTAAGGTTAACCCTATACTTACTGAGATAATTGCATAAGTGAAGATTTTCATTTTTCTCTGTAGAAATAATTTTCCACTCCCTAATTCTTATTACTTCACTTCTTTTCCCCAATCCCTAAAAAATGATAATTATTGTAGGGGAGTAAGTGGCACAGCTAAAATGGTGTCTTAGTCGTAGGTTGGGTTAGCTTTCTTCGTAACCCAACACCAGTAAGGCGAATGTTGGGTTTCACTTCTTCAACCCAACCTACAGTTTTAGTCGTGTCACTAAAGCAATTACCAATTCTTCCGAGGCGATACCATTTGCCATAAAACCAGCAGCATAGGCATATTTTACCTGGTGACAATCAAGAAAATTGCGATCGCCTAATTGTTGAGGTACTAAAGGGGGAATTGCGGTTAAAGTTTCTAGCTGTGGAGTTTGACTACCATCTCCATCCACCAACCCACCCTTATGACTCACACCAATTTGCCCTTGCTGCCTCACAAAGTAACATGGTTTCACCAAATTCAGCAGCTTTGCCTTAATCGCTTCTAGCTCAAAGGCAACAGTACCTAAATCACCTTCCCATACAGGATGCTGAGAGATATGCGTGCCTAAAAACTGCAGTTGATTCTTAATCATTGTTTATTCGTATTTTTTAGTACATAAATACTGTATAATAATATAATTATCATCTTGTCAAATAACTCAAAGCAAAATCCTCTCCTATGGTTAATGTTATTCGTGGTGATTTAAAAAATAAGCCCGTATCATCAAAAAGGTTAGCAGAATATTTTGATAAGAAACATGATATTGATGGTACTTTATACCTTGGCTACCCTATAATCGGCACTTCTCAAGGAGGGTATCAAATTGATGCTTTATTAGTATCCAAACAACATGGTGTAGTAATTTTCAATATTATTGAAGGTAAAAAAATAGATATCGATATAGAAGAAGTACAAGACGAAAGCTTTACAAAGATTCAATCAAAATTACTGCAAAATAAACAGCTAACAAAAAAAAGAGAGTTAGTAGTAGAGATTGGTATTTTAACATTTGCTCCGGCTTTAAACAAAACATTAAATAATATCGAAAATGATTATCCTATCATCATAAATGAGCAAGGAATTACAAATTATTTATCTTTGCAAAGATGGCATAAAAATGAATATTTTGAACAACTTAGTTCTGTTATTCAAGCAATAACATCTATTGGCAAAAAGAAACAACGTAATTATGTTAAAAAAGAAAATTCTAGAGGTGCAAAACTAAAAAAAATAGAAGATTCAATTGCTAATTTAGATAAAAATCAAAGTGAAGCAGTTCTTGAAACTGTTGAAGGAGTACAAAGGATTAGAGGACTAGCTGGATCAGGTAAAACAATTGTTTTAGCTTTAAAAGTTGCATATTTACATGCTAAACATCCAGATTGGAATATCGCCGTCACTTTCAATACTCGCTCCTTAAAAGGTCAATTTAAGAGATTTATTAATACCTTTACTATTGAACATACAAACGAAGAGCCAGATTGGGAAAAAGTAAAGATTATTCACGCATGGGGAAGCCCTAGTATTGAAGGAATATACTATGAAATATGTAAAAATCATGGTATTGAATACAATGATTTTGGCACAGCTAAGAAATTAGCAAGAAGTTCCAATCTAGCTTTTGACTATGTATGTAAAGAAGCTCTAGATAAAATACAAAACTTTCAACATTACTATGATGCTATTTTAATTGATGAAGCACAAGATTTTTCTCAATATTATCTACAATTATGCTACAAAATTGTTAAAGATCCTAAAAGACTAGTTTATGCCTACGATGAATTACAAAATCTTAATAATAAAATCATGGGTTCACCAGAAGTAGTTTTTGGTAATAATAGTCAGGGAATCCCTCTTGTTCAACTTGAAAATTTGTCAGGTGAACCCAAACAAGATATCGTCCTTGAAAAATGTTACCGAAATTCTCGTCCTATTTTAAGTTCTGCTCATGCTTTAGGATTTGGCATTTACAGAAAGGAAGGCTTAATTCAGATGTTTGATTATGCAGGATTATGGCAAGATATCGGTTACAAAGTTAAGGAAGGAAATCTTAAAGATGGAAATTTTGTCAAGCTTGCTAGAACCAATGAAACAAGTCCAAAATTTCTTGAAGATCATTCAGATATTGAAGATTTAATTATATTCAAAGCTTTTAATAACGAACAAGAACAACTTGAATGGCTAGCAGTTCAAATTGAGAAAAATCTTAAGGAAGATGAATTAAAGCACGATGATATCATCGTTATTCATACAGATCCGTATCAAACTAGATCAGTAGTAGGAACAGCTATTGATTTACTGTATCAAAAAAATATCAAGTCTCATTTGGCTGGAGTTTCAACTTCACCCGATAATTTTTTTAGTGAAGAATCAGTGACTTTTACAAGTATTAATCGAGCCAAAGGCAATGAAGCCGCTATGATTTATGTCATTGATGCTCATGAATGTTTTTCTGGTTCTGAACTAGCTAGAAAAAGAAATATTTTATTTACAGCAATGACTAGAAGTAAAGCTTGGCTTAGAGTTATAGGGTACGGCGAAAAAATGAGAAGCTTGGAAGCAGAATATTTAAAAGTTAAACAACAAAGTTTTTGTCTGGAATTTACATATCCTACTGAACTAAATCGTCTAGAAATGAATCGTGTTCATAGAGATATGAGTTCTCAAGAGCGTAAACACCAAAAAATACAAAAAGATAACGCACAAAGACTTGCAGAAGCTTTAGAAAAAGGTGAACTACAGAAAGATGATTTACCTCCAGAGACTTTAAAAAAATTAAGAAAGCAACTTTTGTAAAAATGGTTACTGCTAAAAATGTTTACAAAGAAGTAGAAAAGATAACTAGAAAGTTGATACAAATTGGTCTTTCACCAGATTATAATTTTCCCGCTCGTAAACGCATCGGTAATAATTTAGAGCAAATTGCCTATGCTGGTATGCAAGACTTTGCTATAGTTTTAAAAAATGTTGAATATACTCAAGTTTATACAGAGTTAGACAGAAACAGAAACTATAATATCAAAATGGTTGATGGTGCATTGATACAAATTATGTATACCTATGAAAATTCTAACTTAGCCTCTCATCGGCTTGCATTTTTTCCCTCTCCTTCTCTACATGAATTTCAAAATGAACCAGAAATATATGAAACTGATGAAATTTATGCAGATATAATTGACAAAAATATATTACCTGTACCGATTAGATTTGATTACGATCCGCAAAATCATCAAGAATTGGAGCATCCAAAGTGTCATTTAACCCTAGGACAATTTAAAAACTGTAGAATTCCTGTTTGTTCTCCAATAATGCCAAATGTTTTTATATCTTTTATTCTTCGTAACTTTTATAATACAGCTATGAGAAAATTTACAGATAAACTTAATCTCAAAATAGTTTATTTCCACAAACAATAACTACTGCTGAGCAAAAAATACTACACATATCAATATCATAAAAAATAATAGCAAAAAAATACTTGAGGAACAAGGCAATTGCCCTGTTCCTCAAGCAGATCATACTCTTACTCCCTTGCACATATAACTGCTAGAGAGCATAAAGTAATTAGGTGAAATCAACTTGCACAATCAAATCGTTGTAGTCAAAGTCAGTCCCATCTTCAAAACCGAAAGCATTGTCACCAAGTCGAACTAGATGATCAACACCATCGGGATTAGCCCCTAGGAAACTAAAGTAAGCTTGGGGTAGTTGACCCTGCTGATTAGTGGGATTCGAGCTCAAGAACTCTTGAGCAGTGCCATCAGCAATGATGAATGGCGCTAATAGAGCTCCACCAGGTAACCCCTGAGTTAAATCCACCTGCCGACTGACAGCTAAAGCGGCATAAATTGGGCTATCTGGAGTGATACCACCAATGCTACCACTGGCATCATCGACGACATAAAAACCAAAGGAATCATCAAAATCAGCCTCGCCACTGGTAATAAAGTCAGCTGCAATTAAGCCGGTTACCTCGTCACGCAAATCGATGAGTTCTCCTTGCTCGTCTCCTTGAAGCTCTGTCCCTAGAGGTGGCTCAGCATCAGTTAGTTGGACATTGAGCACTACGTCATCAAAGTCTTGATCACCGCCACCAAGGACATCTTCCCAACTCAAGGTGATAGTGCCATTGTTCATCTCCATCGAGAGCTGCAAATGGTCGAAGTTATCTAAATTAGCTGAGGGAAAGGTAAAGAAGACATTAGTTGAGGTTGAACCTCCTGCCAACTCAGCTAAGACATTATCGGTGGTATTATTTTGCACTAGGTAAAATCCTAGGCGATCGCCAACCTCAAAGCTTAATTGACGATTGGTACCTGTACCAGTAAACTGATTGTCCCCCAGAGCAGTGAAAATTACTTGCCCTTCGTTGAGGACAGTTTCCAGGTAGTTTGCGGCTCCTGGAGCAATACCATTAACCGTACCTTGGTCATCATCAAGGAGAAACACCCCGACTTCATTGTTAAACAGAGCATTACTTTCCTCAAGAGTGAATAGAAGTCCAGCTTCCTGACCAGAATCACCTTCGATGAAGATAACATCCTCTGAGGTCTTATTCAGATTGAGAGCAGCGCCTTCATCATCAGTAATCGTACCAGTCCCTTGAGCATCTGTAATAGTGGCATTGACAGCATTAGTTAGATCAACGGTAAAGGTTTCATCAGCTTCGTCAATAGCATCATCAACTATATCTACCGTGATTGTGCCAGAGGTTTGTCCCGCTGCAATCGTCAAGGTGCCAGAAGTGTCCGTAAAGTCATCCGGGGCAACTGCTGTACCATCGTTAGTAGTAAAGTCTACCGTGACATCCTGTCCACTCACTTGGTCAAGAGAGACGGTAAAGGTAGCAGTACCAGCATCTTCATCCACTGTCACGTCATCAATAGAGAGATTGGCTGGTGGGTTGTCAGTAATTGTCCCTATCCCCTGAGGATCAACAATGGTAGCATTGACAGCATTGCTTAAGTTTACCGTGAAGGTTTCATTGCCTTCGTCGAGAGTATCGTTGACAATTGGTACGGAAATAATCGCTGAAGTTTGTCCGGCAGCAATTGTCACAGTACCAGTGGTATCAGTAAAGTCATCAGGAGTCACCGCAGTACCAGCAGCAGTAGCAAAGTCTACGGTGACATCCTGTCCACTAGCTTGATCCAAGCTCACGGTAAAGTTGGCAATTCCCGCAGCTTCATCTACCGTCACATCATTAATGGAGAGATTTGGAGGTAGGTCATTGTCGGTGATTGTACCGACTCCTTGGTTATCGGTAATGGTAGCGTTGGTAGCACTAATGAGGTCTACGGTGAAGTTCTCATCCACCTCATCAATGGCATCATCAACAATATCCACCGTGATGCTGCCAGTAGTATCTCCTGCTGCAATGGTGACAGTACCATTAGTACCGGTATAGTCATCTGGGTTAATGGCACTACCATCGTTGGTGATAAAGTCTACCGTGATATCCTGTCCACTAGCCGCATCTAGACTAACAGTAAAGGTAGCAGTACCGGCTCCTTCATTGACCGTCACATCATTAATGGACACATTGGGAGCCTCGTCATTGTCGAGAATAGTACCGAGTCCTTGAGCATCAGCAATGGTAGCATTGGTAGCATTGCTCAACTCAACGGTAAAGGTCTCAATCGCTTCATCCAGAGTATCATCAATGATATCTACGGTAACAGTGGCAGTTGTTTCTCCTGCTGCGATCGTTAAGGTACTGTTAGTGCCAATAAAGTCATTGAGGTCTTCGGCTGTACCCGCAACGGTGGCAAAGTCTACTGTTACATCCTGTCCACTAGCCGTGTTAAGGCTAACGGTAAAGGTAGCAGTACCTGCATCTTCATTGACTGTAACATCATCAATGGACAGAGTTGGCACTGCATCATCATCTGTAATCGTACCGACCCCTTGAGCATCAAGAATGGTAGCATTAACAGCATTGGTTAAATTAACCGTGAAAGTTTCATCAGCTTCGTTGAGGGTATCGTTAGTAATTGGTACAGAAATCAGCGCTGAGGTTTGTCCAGCAGTAATAGTTACCGTACCAGTGGTGTCGGTAAAGTCATCAGGAGTTATTGCTGAACCAATTGCGGTAGCAAAATCTACCGTAACATCCTGGGAACTAGCTTGATCCAAACTGACGGTAAAGCTGGCAATGCCGGTAGCTTCATCCACTGTGACATCACCAATAGACAGATTGGGTGGTAAGTCATTGTCGGTAATGGTACCGAGTCCTTGAGCATCAGCAATAGTAGCGTTGGTAGCATTGCTAAGGTCTACGGTAAAGTTCTCATCCAGCTCATCAATGGCATCATCAACAACGTTTACTGTGACACTGCCAGTAGTTTCTCCTGCCGCAATGGTAAGAGTACCGTTAGTACCAGTATAGTCATCTGGGTTAATGGCACTATCATCATTGATGGTAAAGTTGACTGTGACATCCTGTCCACTAGCGGCGTCAAGAGAGACGGTAAAGGTAGCAGTACCAGCACCTTCATTGACTGTGACATCATCGATGGCTAGATTGGGAGCATCATCGTTATCAGTAATGGTGCCAATTCCCTGAGCATCGGCAATAGTTGCATTGCTAGCATTGCTTAGCTCAATGGTAAAGGTTTCATTCTGCTCATCAAGAGCATCATCAATAATATCTACGGTGATGGTGCCGGTGGTATCTCCTGCCAAGATGGTGAGCGTGCCACTATCACCAGTAAAGTCATCGGGAGTTACTGCCGTACCCGCAGCAGTGGCAAAGTCTACGGTGATATCCTGTCCACTAGCTTGACTCAAACTCACCGTAAAGGTAGCAGTACCGTCAGCTTCATCCACTGTCACATTATCAATGGAGAGGTTGGGTGGTACATTATTATCAGTAATCGTGCCAACCCCTTGAGGATCGCTGATATTAGCATTAACAGCATTGGTTAAATTAACCGTGAAGGTTTCATCGACTTCGTCAATGTTATCGCTGATAACCGGTACAGAGAGCGTGGCAGAGGTTTGTCCGGCAGCAATCGTCACAGTACCAGTGGTACCAGTAAAGTCATCCGGGTCAACTGCGGAACCATTGCTAGTGGTAAAGTCTACGGTGACATCCTGTGAAGTAGCTTGATCCAAACTCACCGTAAAGATGGCATTACCAGCATCTTCACTCACCATCACATCATCAATGGAGAGATTTGGCGCTAGGTCATTATCGGTGATGGTACCAAGTCCTTGACCATCATCAATAGTGGCGTTGGTAGTACTAATAATATCTACGGTGAAGTTCTCATCTACTTCATCGATCGCATCATCAATGATATCCACCGTGATGGTGCCAGTGGTATCTCCGGCGGCAATAGTTAAAGTACCATTGGTACCAGTAAAGTCATCCGGGTTAATGGCAGTACCATCGTTTGTAGTAAAGTCTAGGGTGACATCCTGGCCACTAGCTGTGTCGAGACTGACGGTAAAGGTAGCAGTACCAGCAGCTTCATTCACCGTCACATCATTAATTGACAGCTCCGGAGCAGCGTCATCATCAGTAATGGTGCCGAGTCCTTCACTATCAGCAATGGTAGCGTTAGTCGCATTGCTCAGTTCAACGGTAAAGGTTTCATTCGGTTCATCAAGAAGATCATCGTTGATGTTGACTGTAATGGTGCCAGTTGTATCTCCTGCCAGGATCGTGAGAGTGCCATTAGTACCACTAAAGTCATCGTTGTCAAGAGCTGTACCTGCAATAGTGGCAAAGTCTACTGTGACATCCTGGGCACTAGCTTGGCTCAAACTCACCGTAAAGCTAGCAGTACCAGCATTTTCATCCACCGTCACATCATCAATGGTGAGATTGGGTGGTAAGTCATCATCAGTAATCGTACCGACACCTTGAGGATCAACAATGGTAGCATTGACAGCATTGTCTAAATTGACCGTGAAGGTTTCATCCGCTTCGTTGAGTGTATCGTTGGTAATTGGTACGGAAATAATCGCTGAGGTTTGTCCGGCGGCAATAGTTACAGTACCAGTGGTGTCAGTAAAGTCATCCGGGTTAACAGCACTACCATCATTAGTGCTAAAGTCTACCGTGACATCCTGTCCACTCGCTTGATCTAAACTCACGGTAAAGTTGGCAATGCCAGCCGCTTCATCCACTGTCACATCACTAACTGAGACATTTGGCTGTAGGTCATTGTCAGTAATCGTACCAACCCCTTGGTCATCAGTAATTGTGGCGTTGGTAGCATTAATGATATCTACAGTGAAGTTCTCATCCACTTCATCAATGGCATCATCAACGATATCCACTGTGATAGTGCCAGTGGTATTTCCTGCCGCGATCGTCAAGGTACCATTATTACCGGTAAAGTCATCCGGGTTAATGGCTGTATCATCATTAGTAGCGAAGTTGATTGTGACATCTTGGCTACTAGCCTGGGTGAGACTTACTGTAAAGGTAGCGGTACCAGCACCTTCATTCACTGTCACATCATTAATGGACAGCTCCGGAGCTGCGTCATTATCAGTAATGGTACCAACTCCTTCAGCATCAGCAATAGTAGCGTTGGTTGCATTGCTCAGCTCAACGGTAAAGTTTTCACTCGGCTCATCAAGAGCATCATCAATGATATCCACCGTGATGGTGCCAGTGATATCTCCAGCTAGGATGGTGAGAGTTCCACTATTACCAATAAAGTCATTGAGGTCTTCGGCTGTACCTGCAATGGTATTAAAATCTACCGTGACATTTTGTCCACTGGCTTGGCTCAAACTGACGGTAAAGGTAGCAGTACCGTCAGCTTCATTCACCGTCACATTATCAATGGACAGATTGGGGGGTACATCATTATCAGTAATCGTACCTATCCCTTGAGGATCAACGATATTAGCATTGACAGCATTGCTTAAATTGACTGAGAAGGTTTCATCACCTTCGCTAAGATTATCGCTGATAATCGGTACGGAAACAATGGCGGATGTCTGTCCAGCGGCAATCGTCACAGTACCAGTAGTATCGGTAAAGTCATCAGGATTCACCGCAGTACCAGCAATGGTATCAAAGTCTACCATCACATCCTGCGCACTAGCTTGATCCAAATTGATGGTGAAGGTAGCAATGCCAGCATCTTCATTCACCATCACATCATCAATGGAGAGATTGGGTGCTAGATCATTATCGGTAATGGTACCGACTCCTTGAGCATCACCAATGGTAGCGTTGGTAGCACCGGTGAGGTCTACGGTGAAATTTTCATCCACCTCATCAATGGCATCATCATTGATGTCTACAGTGATCATGCCAGTGGTATCTCCGGCAGCAATCGTCAAAGTACCATTTGTACTACTAAAGTCATCCGGGTTAATGGCAGTACCATCGTTCGTGGTAAAGTTGACCGTAACATCCTGTCCGCTAGCTTGGTCAAGACTGACGATAAAGGTCGCAGTACCAGCGCCTTCATTCACCGTCACATCATTAATTGACAGCTCCGGAGCAGCGTCATCATCAATAATGGTACCGAGTCCTTCAGCATCAGCAATGGTAGCGTTGGTAGGATTACTCAGCTCAACAGTAAAGTTCTCAATTGGCTCATTGAGATCATCATTAAGGATATTTACCGTGATAGTGCCGGTTGTATCTCCTGCGGCAATCGTCAAGGTACTATTGGTACCAATAAAGTCATTAAGATCTTCGGCTGTACCTGCAATGGTGGCAAAGTCTACCGTAACATCCTGTGCACTAGCTTGGCTCAAACTCACCGTAAAGCTAGCAGTACCGTCAGTCTCATTTACCGTCACGTCATCAATTGACAGACTCGGTAGTGCGTCATCATCAATAATCGTACCAACCCCTTGAGGATCAATAATGGTAGCGCCGACGGCACTGGTTAAATTGACTGTAAAAGTTTCATCGGCTTCGTTGAGGGTATCGTTGATAATCGGCACTGAAACAATGGCAGATGTTTGTCCAGCGGTAATAATCGCACTGCCAGGATTGTTGGTAAAATCATCAGGAGTCACCGCAGTACCTGCATTGGTAGTAAAGTTTACGATGACATCTTGTGCACTAGCTTGATCCAAACTCAAGGTGAAGGTAGCAATTCCGCCAGCCTCATCTACTGTCACATCATCAATGGACAAATTGGGTGGTAGGTCATTGTCGATAATTGTACCGATCCCTTGATCATCAATAATGTTGGCGTTGGTAGCGCCAGTGAGGTCTACGGTAAAGATCTCATCCACCTCATCAATGGCATCATCAATGATGTCTACACTGATGGTGCCAGTGGTATCTCCCGCAGCGATCGTCAAGGTACCATTAGTATTAGTAAAGTCATCCGGGCTACTGGCACTAAAACCAGTAGTAGCAAAATTTACTGTGACATCCTGTCCACTAGCCTGGTCAAGAGTTACCGTAAAGGTCGCAGTACCAGCACCCTCATTCACCGTCACACTATTAATTGAGAGATTAGGTGGTGGATCGTTATCAGTAATGGTACCGAGTCCTTCAGCATCAGCAATGTTAGCATTGGTGGCGTTACTCAGCTCAACGGTAAAGGTCTCAGTCGGCTCATTAAGAAAATCATCCGTGATATTTACCGTAATCGTGCCAGTGGTATCCCCTGGCAAGATGGTGAGAGTTCCACTAGTACCAGTAAAGTCATTGGTATCATCAGCTGTACCAGCTATGGTGGCAAAATCCACCGTGACATTCTCTGTACTAGGTTGGTCAAGAGTGACGGTAAACGTTGCCGTAAGGGCACTTTCATCTACCGTCATATCATCAATTGACAGGTTGGGAAGTACATCGTTATCAAGGTTGGTTACCTGAATGACTTCCGTGTTGCCGTTAAACGTGGGATCAGCACTAATAGCCTGAATGCTAATGTCGTAGGTAATATCACCATCAACGATCGCATCATCTAGACCAGTAATTGTGACTATCTGGGACTGATTGTTGATACCAGCGGGGAACGTCAGCAAGGTAGGGGTGCTGATCGAATTTTCTGAAGGATCAACATTATTAATGAAAACGAAGACATCAGCAGTGGGTGAACCAGGGAGAATGATAACAAAACTCCCCGTGGTTCCATCTTCACTAGTGGTAAGGGTAGCTGGACCGACAATGATGGGCAAAACACCAGGATACGCCTGCATCACTGCTGAGCCAAATGCCAGTCCACTGGAAATTTGACCAATTTGGTGCTCTAAATACCAACAACCGCCTTTGAGTACATTCCCAATCTTATGAGCTGAAGCAGCAATCTTGGCACCTGTAAGTTGGTGGAAGCGGCTGAGAAAGGATTGAGAGCTAGGAATTGGTTCAGCGGCTGCTAGATTGCACGCATAGAAGAAAATTTCAGCAACTCCCCAGGCTTGCAACTGCTGGCGGTATTGCTCCAAGTTCGCTGTCTGGAGCAATGTCTTGCCTAAATGCAGGGTTCCTGGTGCGCCGTGGCAGACAATATGGAGACTAGTGGAGGAAGGATAGCTAGCTAGAGCTTGAGTAATTTGTTGAATGCCATCCTGGCTAGGGTCAAGGATGAGGACATTGGCCCCTTGGTGAACCCCTTCTGCCAGCATTTGGTAAGCTTCGACTCTAGGGTCAATGACGACTAACATCCCTGCACCTGTGTGCTGCTGGTTAATTTTAGTTAAGGGACTTTCTAGGATCAGACTTTCATTGCAAAGCTGGTAGCTGTTGAAATTGTTCATGTTGGCTTTCCATCACTACAGGGTGGTAAATGCACCTGTTTGATGTAGATGCCAGTCGAATGATTGAAATTGACGACTGTTGCTGTGAGCCAAGCTCTTAGGTCGTCAGTAAAAAAACTAAAACTGTCACACTAGGCTGTGTGTATTTTTTTTGGCGTAACTCCGTTTCCAAAAATCTAACAGTCGAAGCAGTGTTGGTTTCTTGAGCTTGGGAAAGAGGTTAAAGCCTAAAGGATTAAGAAGAATCATCCCTCAAAGGTAAGAAGCAACAAAATTACCTCTGTTTAAAATCCCCATATCTTAGTCGCTGCTTCTGGCACTATTTGTACGTTGTAGAAGTTGTTGAATCTGTTCTTACAGGCATAACCAGTGGAGAAAACAGCCAATGTTGATGTTAATCACTATCAAATTACAACCGAGTTTAGTATCTTGCGTAACTAACTGTTTATCTTAGCTGATGAAAATTTATTTGTCCCGATTTCTCAGCACTTATTTAGAAATAGACATCCAAATATAAACTAAGGGCAGATTAAGATTATCATTTATACTTTGTTAAAAATTATTACCTATGACAGTTAAAAATGTGGAATACAGACTGTGGCGATAGCGAAGTGCTGTTGCAAGCAGATTGCCTAGAAAATCTTACAAAAAAAGAGAGCACAGCTACTTGCTATGCCCCCTCAATTATTCACTAATTACGGAAGTCATCGCTTGAGCTTCCTGCCAGAGTTTGAAGAGGAAGAACTCAACGGCGTAGCTCATCACCGTAACAAAGATACCCTCTTCACCACCTGAGTCTGAAGATAGCCAAGTTCCTTGGAGACTGACTTCTACATAATCAGCATCACACAGACACAAAGCGATCGCATCTTCTGTTTGCCCTTGCCGTTCTAAAGCTTGCAGCTGTGGTAAATCAGCTGGGAGCAAAAATGAAGCATTGCTCGGTTCGACGCAGAGACTGGTTCCAGCCCTTAACGCCAGTATCACTCGTGCTGTTACCCATTCTTCTAACGGTTGAGCCAACAGCTCCAAGTAAAAGCCATTTTCTGTATAAGTAAGTTTCAGCATAACTTATGGCCTCCTGTTATAACCGGTTTACTTGGTGTTCACGCCAGAACTGCTCAGCGAAGGCAACAGTTGGATGCATAGGCGCTTTAGGCTTAGTATGTAAGAGCATTCCCGCTTCCTTGGGAGTGCGATCGCCTTTACGAGAGTTACACGATTCACAAGCTATTACTACATTGTCCCAACTGTGTTTTCCGCCTTTTGACTTGGGAATTACGTGATCAAGGGTTAGATGCTTGGTATTACCGCAGTATTGGCACATGTGTTTGTCTCGTCTGAGCACTTCTCGCCGATTTACTGGTGGGATTTTCCAAATTCGCTCACTACCGGTGAATGTCAAGCGAATTTGTTCGGGTACTAGGAGCACCACACTGGGTGAGCGCACGCTGTAGCCCTTGCTGTCGCCCAAGTCTAGTGGTTCAGCTTTCCCAGTAACCAACAAAGTGATCGCTCGCTTGATATTGATCCGACTAATGGGTAGGTAGTTCTTTGAGAACACCACCACTGATTGGCTTAAAACTTGAGTCGGGCTAGTCACAGTTTTGCTCCTCCTACGAAAACCCCCGCTGCTTTTTGGTTAGCAGCGGGGGTCATTGAAAACTTTTATGGTTTTCTTGTTTTATCTCGGTACAGTTCGCTTATGCCCGTACCTCCCGCTGTGTTTACTTAGTTTTGGTTCGACAACCGTCAAACTCAGGGTGTCATTATTAAAATGATTTCCAATCTCTGCTGTGAGTTGTTCTATCGAGCTATATCTGCCTCCATAGGCAAAATCCACCGACATCACCGCTGTTTCCCAATCGCAGGGGCGTTTGGCGGCTTTGTTTAAGGTGGATCTTGTTAACTGAAGGCGCATTGAAGGTGAATTACTGAGTAAGGAATTTGAATACTGACTTGTGAAGTACTCAACGCTGACCAAAAGATACAGTATGAGTTTCCCAATTGTAACAGAAAATTTTGCTTGTGCTTTGATCCTAATGCTCTCTTTTGGGAGAGCGCGGGACTTCCCGCACAGCTAATTAAATACTACACTTGTATTATCAAGATGTCCACTATTTTGAGGAAAAAATTATGCGAACACTTACTCGCACTTCAACCACCGATATGGAAGTTACCAGCATCCGCCTAGAACGGGAGTTGAAAGAGAAGCTCAAAGAACTCTCCCGCAATCAGGGATATCAGGCACTGATTCGAGATGTTCTCTGGAATTATGTGCAACAGAAATCTGGTGATTATCGACCTCAATTTGCTCAAGAGGATATCAGAGCTAGCTTTGAAGCCATAGCCCAGCAAGAAGAGCGTTGCGTATTGACAGGCAAGTTTATTGAACCAGAGGAGCCGATGCTATTGGGATTGACTAAAACTGGCGACTTGCTACCCTTGAGTAAGAATAGTTTGTCACAATGATCGACAACAAATCACTGTGCTGAAGCGAAGGCTAGTGACAGTCCTTACCAGCGCTCACTCTTTAGCTGTAGGTATTGCTTGGCGCAGGTGAACGAACTAGTGCGATCGCTTCTTGGTAAATTTTCGGGGCATCCAATTTGGATGCCTCATTTTAGGGGCTTTGAAGAAATAAGGCAGAAGGCAGAGGGCAGAAGGCAGAAGGGAAGAGGATTTGAGCTGAGTAAAACTAGATGTACAAGATTAATGTCTGACAAAGATAATAACGCCATTGGATTGTCTGAGTTTATTCAACAGGTGAAACAAGACTTGCTCTCAGTAGCACCGGGTAAAGAGAAGGATGCTCCCTTTTTGTTTGTTGAGTCTGTGGAACTAGAACTACAAGTTAGTGTCAAGCGGAGTACTAAGGCAGGTGCAAAGGGGAATATCAAAATTAATGTGCTAGGAACTGGCGGTGAGTTGGGAGGTGAACTGGGTGGCGACTTGGGGCGCGATGAGGTTCATAAAGTCAAAGTGAAATTATCTCCTTTCTTCGATAAGGAGCGTCTGCTGGAATTTTACCAGACGCTTGATGCGGAAAAAGTGCCAACGACGGTGAAGAATTCTTTAATGGGACTCCTTAAAGGTGATGAGGAGGGCAATCTGAATGATGATTTGGGTGATTAATTTGATTATGGGTAAGCTAAAATGCATCTAATTTACATCAACTTGGGATCATCAGTTTCTTGTGGGATGGGCATCTTGCCTGTCCGTCGCCTGTCCAGCCAACAGCTTAATTAATGGGACTTGATGTCAATGAGCTTGCTGGAATTGCGTTTTTATCCTATTGAAGGGAAAGAAGATGGCTTCAAGGTGAGTGTGGAGGGTTCGTTAGGGGAAGTTCATCATGAACCTGTTCTGCCTTTTCTAGATAGTGAGACTCCGGATGTCCGGGACAGGCGTTTCACGGTAGTTAAGGCATTAGAGTCAACCAAGTTTAAAGACGATGACTTTTCTGAAGATGAGCAGGCGTGGATGGTACGTGAGCAACTGCTACTACCGGAACGGAATGCTTTTGAGCCTGGATATTTGGCTATTATTGGGCATAGGCTCTATCAAATATTAGGTCAAGACATTCAGAAGGTTATCGAGGCAGCAGTAGCAGAGGCAAAACGCGATCGCATTTTCTTACACATTCGCTTGCGGTTTCCAGCAAATGACCCTAAACCTGTCCGCTTTACTGATTATCCTTGGGAATTGCTCCATAATGAGTACGGGTTTCTGGCGCATCAAGGGGTAACGTTCTCTCGCTATATTGCCTATCGTAGTCCTCGCCCTAATTTACCACCAGTTGAACGGCTGAATGTCCTGTTGATTTCTTCTGGGGCAGGGGATGAGAGAATGGGACTGAAATCTTTACCTGCTGTTGAAGGAGATGCGATCGCAAATGGATTGCAACAAGCTCAAGAAAAAGGGAACATTCAACTCGAAATTTTAGCATCTGCTACATTAAAAGCACTCCGCAGGCGGTTACAACACCAAACAGTAGCAGTTCCCCAAGTGCTGCATTTTGATGCACATGGTTTTTTTGGCAAGCGTTGTAATGAAGTAGGATGCAGGAAGGCTTATAAGCACGGTGCAACTGAGTGTGAATGCGGTGCAACCTTAGGAAAACCTCAAGGTTATTTGGTGTTTGAAAACTCAGATGGCAAAGCTGATTATGTCAGTGCCAAGGAACTAGGAGAATTGTTGGGTAATTTGCAACGCCGAGAGCAACCGCATTCAGAGCCGGGAATTGCTTTAGTTGTGCTGAGTGCTTGCAAAAGTGGTATGTCTCGCCAGAGTGAGTCTGTCTTCAATGGGGTGGCTCAGAATCTGATTGGTGGAGGTATTCCTGCTGTCGTGGCGATGACTTATTCCATCAGAGTGGATGCCGCTAGTGAATTTGCTGAATGGTTTTATCGTTCAGTTGGGGAAAAAGAGTCATTAGCGATCGCATTGCGTCGGGGACAAAGTGCTATGGGTATTGAGGGGAATCAGTGGTATCGCCCGGTGTTGTATCTGCGTTGGGAGGATAATGAAGGGGGACAGTTGTTTAAATTGGTTAATGGAAGGCAGAAGGCAGAGGGCAGAGGGCAGAAGGTTCTCACTAGTACTCTTGCACAGGAACTTGCGCTAACAGATGGAGATTTTACTTTACAGGAAGTCCCTTTAAACAATAAAACCAAGGTTCGCAAAAAACCTTCTAGGGTTAAACAACTACGCATAGAAATTCTGACTCAGGAATTTGAAAAGCTAGAGCAAGATTACACGGATGTTGCACAAAAGCAGCGTCGTGAAAGTAATCCTCAGGAGCAAAATAACCTGAAGCTACAGCTTCAAGATATTGCTAACCAGATGGAGAACATTGAGCAACAGCTTAACGAACTGGAAGATGGGGATGAGTAGAATTATACAACTACAAAGAGAAATCCTTAATCAGGAACTTGACAAGCTAGAGCAAGATTTAAGAGCTGTTGCACAGAAGAAGCTGCGAGAAAGTAATCCTCAAGAGCGAAATAATCTGGAGCTACAACTGCAAGATATTACTAAGCAGATGCAGAATATTGAGCAACAGCTTAATCAAATAGAGCAGTCAGAAGAGACAAAAGATAATACAGAAACTTTATTAAAGTTGTTAACTCCTTTTGAAAAGGAAATTCTAACTTGTGTTCAAAAAGCATACCACGCTTGTTCTCCTGAAGATTGGCTCAATCCTGTACCAGATAATTTAACAGGGATTTTGGCAGAGTTAAAAAAAATGCCCCAAGGAAGCTCCCAATATACGACGCTTGAGCGCTGGGTGGGTTACTTGGTAAGAAATACTGAACTGCCTCCATCAGTTGAGCATCAGTTACAGGAATGGGGTCAGCAGAATATTAAAGGATATTCTGAGTTGTTGAGGGAAGTGGGAAATATCCCCCAAAGTACTGACTCTTATTTAATGGTTGTTGTTCATGCTAGTAACCAAAGCTCAGTTAGTAATCCCAATAAAGAAGAACGATATTTTGTTGATGCTTGGTTTAGGCAACATGATAGTGTTCTAGACTGTGCTCAACTTTCTCAACCTACATCTTTTCCGGAAACAGTCACAGCGGAACAGATACCGCTAATGCTCCAAGTATTCTTAGAAGAAATTGGTACTAAATATTCCTGGAGTAACTTAACGATTGAATTATTTCTTCCCCTGGCTCTCATGAATCGAGATGTAGATGCTTGGGAAATTGAAGATGAGTTGGGCTTTCCTGTACCAATTGGCTGTCAGTATCAGGTGTTGTTACGCTCATCGGAGAGATTATTACCAACTTACGGACGTTATCGAGGATTTTGGCAAGAGAAGTGGGATTTTTTACAACAACTAATTCACTGTTCTGCCTGTAATGCTTTTGTGTCAGGTGATGGCAAGGATTTAAAAGTATTGTTTGTCGAATTAAACAAGAACAATATTATTGGATTGAAACTAGTAGCTGCTCCTCCAACAATAGGTAAAGGTAGTGTATTTGCTGTAATCCTTAAGGCAGCAACACCAGTAGCATTATGGTTAAGAGAAAACCCATATTTAAATTGCCAAGAGCAGATTGATGGATTGCTGGGCTGCTGTATTCATAAATTACCTGAAGCCGTAGCAAATAAGCGCTTGGATGCTTTTCCTTATCCTTTAGATGCTCACATTGGGCATCATCTCTCTTTATTATGGGAAGATCCCTATCGCTTGCCCCCTAGTATTGATTATTCTATGTGAGGATTGTCATTGGTCATTGGTCATTAGTAAATTTAGTCACTATATACTTTCTTATCTAACACCTATATGAACGATTGGAAAATATTTCAAGGCACTGGCAAACCTATTGATGGGGAAATTGACAAGCTATTACCCTCTCCACCAAGTTGGCGTCAATTCGACAGAGATACAAAAACCAAACAACGGCGGGGTGCTACTTTCCAGGCTCGGACTGAAGAGATTGAATTAGTCAATGCAGCTCTTTACCTGCGACGCCCTTTGCTAGTAACTGGTAAACCAGGTTCAGGAAAAACTTCCCTAGCCTATGCTGTTGCCTATGAGTTGAAATTAGGTGAAGTGTTATACTGGCCAATCACAACTAGGACAACTTTAAAAGATGGTCTTTATTACTATGATGCCATCGGTCGTCTACAGGATGCTAAGCAAAAAGACCAGGATAACCAAGATAGTCTTAAAGAAATTGGTAACTATATTCAACTTGGTCCCTTGGGTACAGCATTATTATCATCAGATAAGCCGCGAGCACTACTGATTGATGAAATTGATAAAAGTGATATTGACTTGCCTAATGATTTACTCCATGTATTTGAAGAGGGAGAATTTCAGATACCTGAATTAGTTCGGATTTCAGAAAAGTTGGCAACGGTGGAAGTACGAACAGCTTATAAAGATGAAAATGAGCCAACTGCTGGGAATATCAAGGTTCCGATCAAACAGGGAAGAATACACTGTAAAGCTTTTCCTTTTGTGATTCTAACTAGCAATGGAGAGCGAGACTTTCCACCCCCCTTCTTGCGGCGCTGTCTGCGTCTGAATATGAAGGAACCCAATGATGTAGAGTTAGAGAAAATTGTGGCAGCTCATTTGGGGAAAGAGCCGCAGATTACTAAACAGGCTAAGGATTTAATTGCGCAATTTCTGGCAAAGCGTAACAATGGAGATTTAGCAACCGATCAACTCCTCAATGCTATCTACTTGATGACTTGTGAATTTGCCCCCACTGGTAAAGAAAAAGAAAAATTAGTTGAACAATTACTTAAGTATTTGAGCAGCAGCGAGGATGGATAATAGACTCCTTATAGAAATCTGTATTTGTAGTAGCGTGACACACCTAAAACTGTAGGTTGGGTAGAGCGATAGCGAAACCCAACACAATGTACAAGGCGTGTTGGGTTTCTCTACTACTTCTATTCAGATTAATTGACCAGACATGAGATGAAGCAAGAAACTTTGGGTATTGCTAAACTAAACTCTCTGCTAAAACGGGCTGAGTTAGACTTAGATGCCCAACAAATTGCCGATCTCCTCTGGTTAGCTGTTCAAATCCGTGATGTTGAGGAAACTTCCCAGAGGGAAACACCTGTTAAAGACTCTCAGACTGTTATTGAAACCGAAACTAAAACGCCGCCTGATACTAAATTAACACCACCCATTAAACCTGCTTCTAGTCCAACCGCCGCCTCTGCTTATCTTCCCAATTCCCCAGAGAATCAGTTACCAAAGAAAACGGTATCTGAGGGTATTCCTTTTCAAGCACCTGCCGCTCCCGCCTTACGCCAACCTCTGGCTTTAGCCAGGGCGCTGCGCCCCCTGATGCGAAAAGTTCCCTCTCAAACTCAGACGGTTATTGATGAAGAGGAAACCGTTACCCAGATTGTCGAAAAAGGGATTTGGACACCTGTACTCAAGCCAGCACCGGAACGTTGGTTAGAACTAGCACTGGTGGTGGAGGAATCAAATTCAACAGTAATTTGGCAAGAAATAATCGCTGAGTTTCAGAGACTGACTGAACTCCAAGGCGCTTTTCGAGATGTTCGTACTTGGGGCTTAAAAACTGCTCATGATGGGGTAATCAAGCTATTTCCCAAGGGTAACTTCTCAGCCAACAAGCAACGTTCCCGCAGTTTTAAGGAATTATTACACCCGACAGGTAGGCGCTTAATCGTACTTATTAGCGACTGCATTTCTCCCATCTGGCGTCAAGGTAAGATTTATCAATTCTTAAAGCGTTGGTCAAATAATGGCCCTGTGGCGATTTTACAACTTTTGCCAGAGCGCATCTGGGGACGAACGGCTCTAGGTACTGGGTTTCCCATTCAATTAAGTGCCTTAGTCCCAGGTGTTGCCAATTGTCAACTAGTAATTGATGGATTACCTGTTTGGGAAGAGGTGAACGTTGCCAATGCCCTCAATTTACCTGTAATTACTTTAGAACCTGATTCTCTCAAACAATGGTCGCGAGTGGTGGCTGGGGTAGGGAATACCCAAACGGCTGGGATTTTGTTGGAGTTATCTTTAGTAGCTTCTTTACCCCAAGCTTCTTCAACAGCTATTGATGAACTATCTGCGGTAGAGTTAGTGAAGCGATTTCGGACAACAGCATCACCGACAGCAAGGCGTTTAGCTGGATTGATGGCAGCAGTTCCAGTGAGTTTGCCTGTAGTTTATCTCATCCAAGAAACTCTGTTGCCAGAGTCGAGGCAGGTTCATGTTGCTGAAGTCTTTATGAGTGGTCTTTTACAACCTCTTCCCTCTAGTAAGGATAACCCTAAACAAGAGATTGTACAGTATGAGTTTGTCGAGGGAGTTAGAGATTTACTGGTAGACTCCGTTCCGATTCCAGATGTTGATGCAGTGCTGGAGAAAGTTTCCCAGTATATTGCTCGCCGCGCTGGTTTATCGATTAAAAATTTTGCTGCTTTATTATCTCCCTACACCAAGTGGGATGAAGCTACGGAAAGGGAAGTAATGCCCTTTGCTCAGATTGCTACCCAGGTTCTGCGCCGCTTGGGAGGAGAGTATGCTGCTTTGGCTGAACAGTTGGAGCGTAGTTCTCAAATTGTTCGTCAGTCTTCAGATGCATTAACTACCCCTGAACTTCCACCCCTGCAAAACTTTGAATGTGAGGTGGCAATCATTGCGCTTAAAGTAGAGACAGAAACATCCCCAGAGCTAGAACCTTTTGATTTTGAAGTGGCAACCATTGAGTTGAAACAAACAGGCTGGTTCAACAGAAAAACAGAACTGATAGTCAAGCATCATCAGAAACGAGCTTATCGTTTTACCGAAGACTTAGGAAATGGAGTTGAACTAGAGATGGTTGCCATTCCTTCAGGCAGCTTTCTCATGGGTTCTCCAAAAGACGAACCTGAACAGCGTAGCTCTGAATCTCCCCAACATAGGGTAGCAGTCAAATCTTTTCTAATGGGTAAATACCCAGTTACCCAAGCACAATGGCAAGCCGTGGCAGCTTTGCCGCCAGTCAACACTGAACTCAACTCCAACCCATCCACATTCAAAGGGGCTTCCCGACCTGTTGAAGAAGTCTCTTGGTATGATGCCGTAGAATTCTGCGCTAGGCTCTCTCAAAAAACTGGACGGCAGTATCGGTTACCCAGCGAAGCCGAGTGGGAGTATGCTTGTCGAGCAGGTACAACTACTCCGTTTCATTTTGGGGAGACAATTACAACCGACCTAGCTAACTATAATGGCGACTATATTTATGGCTCTGGTTCCAAAGGCAAATTTAGTGAGGAAACAACTCCAGTGGGCAGTTTTGGCGTAGCGAATGACTTCGGACTCTACGATATGCATGGGAATGTCTTGGAATGGTGTGCAGACCATTGGCATGAAAACTATGAAGGTGCGCCGACAGATGGTAGTGCGTGGGTGGATGATAATGAGAATAAGAATCGTTATCGGCTGTTGCGGGGCGGTTCCTGGATCAGCCTTCCTGAGCTCTGCCGTTCTGCGTGTCGCTTCAACTCTCGTCCGGGCAGCTTTCTCGTCAACCTTATCGGTTTTCGTTTGGTGTGTGAGGGGGCGTGGACTCTGTAACCCTTTGCTCTTTTGCCCTCTTGGTAACTGGCAAGATGCCAGTTCCACAGAGAACAACCTTTTGTAGAAAAATCCTCATGTGGAACAGGCTTCCAGCCTGTGATCTTCAATCAAATTAGAGTTTTGCCCACTGGCATCTTGCCAGTGGGCCACAACATCCTCACTTTCAGATTAAACTTAAGGCATGAACTATAGATAAATCTGACAATTTGCAGCACGTCTAAGTGCAAGAGAAATTCTAGAGGAAATGCCTGATATTGAGGCAGACGATCTCAAGGGATCTATAGTATGACTTTAGCAGAAGTGATACAGCAAATTAGTAACGAAGAACAACCCAAGCTAATCATCAAACGCCATAAGCGACAGATTCAGTACTTTGCGGAAGACTTGGGGAATGGTGTCACCTTGGACATGGTTGCTATCCCTAGTGGAACTTTCCTCATGGGTTCCCCAAAAACGGAAGAGGGGCATAGAGACAGAGAAAGTCCGCAGCATCAAGTCACCCTTAAATCCTTCTTTATGGGCAAATACCCAGTCACCCAGGCACAATGGCAAGCCGTCGCAGCTCTACCCCAAGTCAACAAAGAACTCGAACCCAATCCATCCTTTTTTAAAGGGGAAGACCGACCTGTAGAGCAAGTCTCCTGGTATGATGCAGTTGAATTTTGTGCGCGGCTGTCCCAGCATACGAAACGCCCTTATCGTTTACCCAGCGAGGCTCAGTGGGAGTACGCCTGTCGAGCTGGAACAACAACCCCATTTCATTTTGGGGAGACGATTACTACAGATTTTGCTAATTATCGAGGGACTGATGATGAAAAGGGTCTTTGGAAAGGGTTTTATGGTAATGGGCCATTAGGGATTTATCGTGAAGAAACAACTCCAGTGGGGAGTTTTGGCGTAGGCAATGATTTTGGACTCTACGATATGCATGGGAATGTGTGGGAATGGTGTGCAGACCATTGGCATAATAACTATAAAGGTGCACCAACAGATGGTAGTGCATGGGTGGATGAAGAAGATGATGATGATAATAAGAATCATTATCGGCCGTTGCGGGGCGGTTCCTGGACCTACTTTCCTGTACGCTGCCGTTCTGCGTGTCGCAACGACTATCTTCCGGGCGGTTCGCTCTACAACTATATCGGTTTTCGTGTGTTGTGTGGGGCAGTGTGGACTCTATAACCCTTTGCTCTTTTGCCCTCTTGGTAACTGGCAGGATGCCAGTTCCACAGAGAACAATCTCTTGTGGAAAAATCCTCTTGTGGAACAGGCTTCCAGCCTGTGCTCTCAATCAAATTAGAGTTTTGCACACTGGCAAGAT
>JGI12316J15310_10000030_pt24 | contig 127066 bp, 92 predicted proteins | sample MarCyaLeptolynsp_FD_15310 | JGI IMG/M metagenome (IMG submission 15310) | reverse complement strand
TAGGCACTATGAATCTCCGCTTCTGGAAAAAATTTGTGCAGTTGTTGGCCTAATTTCTCGGGCACTGCCGATGTTGTCCATCGTTTTACCTCTGTTTGATTCACTCGAACCACAACTGAATAGGTCCGTTTATGCACATCAATGCCAGCATAAGCTGATTCACCGGTATATAATCTAGTTTGTGTGGTGGGTTTCATACGAATCTCCCTCGCTTGATGGTTGGATTATTCAAGCTTATGGGATGGTTGTCTCACCGCACTTCCTTTTTCATCATAGGGACAACCTACGTTTGCTTCCCCTGCCCCTGCTGCTCCCGCCGCTCCCCTATTTCCGCCGCTCCCCTTGCCTCCTCTGCTTCCTCTGCTCCCCCTGCCCAGACTCATTTGCGGTGGAAGAATAGGCGGATGGCGATCCAGGTGAGGATGCTGGCGATCGCGGCGGTGAGCAGGCTGCCGTAAAAGGCGGGAGCGAGGATGAAGAGGGGATACTTTTTGGGTGGGGGAAATTGGTCGATGGGGAATTGTTGGGTGAGGACGGCGGCGGCGAGGCTGCTGGTGGCGAGGCCGATGCCTGCGATCGCAATGGTGTCATTCAGGGTGCGATCGCGTTCCGCCAGGTCAAGCTCCACCGTGCCCCGAATCGTGCTAATCAAATTTTCCAGCAGCGCTAATCCTGGGCGGAGGCTCTCCAGATCGGCTTCGATCTGGGCCTGATATTTTTCTGTGACCAGCTCAGCAAACTTCGTCAAGAAATCCCCCGAACTCGGTTGGATGCAATCCCCATCGCCCCCGATCTTCCGCATACGACGCTGATAATTGATCAGGTTCGTCCGCAGGGTGTTCTGCTGATAGGCCAGATCGCTCAAGGCAATCGTATAATCCGAAAGAATCTGGAATGTCTCCGGCAGCGCCACCCGCAGTTGCTTCAACGGCACACCCCGGTGCTGCCCGGGTTCAGAGGGTCGCCGCACCAGCTCCACCAACCCCTGGACCTTCTGGTATTTTGCCTTCAACTGCCGGGTCAGACGGCGGCTCTGGCGATAGGCCCAGAGGATCTTATGCCGATAATGCAACAGGCGAATGAAATCAAAATCCGTCTTGCTCATGCGATCCACAATTGTCTCAATTGCCTGACGATGAGGAAACAAACAAATCAGCACATGATTGATCGGCTCCAGCCTCTCCCAATCTGTCGGCAACCGCCACAACTCAAAGATCGTCGCTCCCGACAGCGGCCCTGTTCTCAACTCGCTCCAGGCATAAAAATTGCGTTCCCAATCCGGGTCAACTCCAAACTCTGGCATCAGCTGTTGATAGCATTCCCGGGCAATGGCTTTGAAATCCCGCGGATATTCCACCATCTGACCCCAGACCAGCAGCGTTTGTCCAATGCTGCCCCGAATTGACGCCGCAGCGCCCGTGGTAGAGGCTGCCGCATCGGCAACCGTACAGAGCTGAGACAGCAGATCTTTTTGGAGCGAGTGCAGTCGGTCGATCGGTTGCGACTGATAATTAGGTCGATTTCCGTTCAGATAGGGGCCAGAACACTCCACCTGCAACCCGTAGGTATCCCCCAGTTGCAGCGGAAAATAGTAGCCGTCCAACGCGGCATCAAAGCGCCGAAACTTCTCTCGTCCCAGTAGCTCGACAAAGTCTGCATCCGGGTTTTCAGCTGCTGCCAACTGGGTCAAAGTTTCTGCTGTCAGCTCCGGGTAGAGTTTCCGCCAGAACCGTTCCCGGTTGCTCTGAATTTCCTCTGGCTCATCTCCCAGGCTGTTTCTCAGGTCGTAGAGAAATAAGCTAATTGTCGGGTAAATTAACTGATGAGGTTCATTCATGTGCAATTTCGTTCCTACGACTATCAAGCGGGAGAATGACTGTAAAAATACTTCCTGCACCCAATTGAGTGTTTACGGTGATTTTTCCTCCGAGCGATTGAGTCAGGTTCTGGGCAACTGCTAACCCTAAACCGGCTCCACCGTATTTGCGCTGCAGTGAGCCATCTGCTTGTATAAAAGGCAAGAAAATGCGAGGAACTTGATCGACAGATATACCGATTCCCGTATCCTCGATCGCAATCAAAAGAGAGTCAATATCTTTTTGTTGGGATACAGTCACGGAAATTCTGCCATTCTCAGTAAATTTGCAAGCATTGTCCAATATGAGTTCGAGTATTTGTCTAACTTTTTCGCGATCGCTATAGATTGTGCTGATTTCTTTCAATTCAATGTCAAGGCTATTATCATTTTCTTGAACTCGGGATTGAAAATCTCGCTCGATCTTTCGCAATAATTTTTCTACACTGAAAGTATCTAAATCTAATTCTAAATAGCTCTTTTCTGCTTTAGAAAGGGTAAGAATGTTGCGAATCATTTTTACCAGGTGTTCGCCAGAGTTTTGAATGCTTTGTAAAGCTTCTAATGCCTCGACAGAAAGGTCAGTTTCGGTCAAAGATAAAAGGTCGGTATAACCAATAATGGCGTTGAGCGGTGTTAGGAGTTCGTGGCTCATGTTCCTTAAAAATTCGCTTTTGGCGCGGTCGGCACTTTCAGCACGTTCTTTGGCTTTTGTTACTTCCTCAAAAGAACGTTGCAGCTGTTCTTGGGAATCTTGTAAGCGCTTAAGGGCTGCGAGCAGTTCTGCTGTCCTTTCATTCACCTTGTCTTCGAGCAACTGATTGTGTCGCTCGAGTCTTTGGTTTAAGGAAGATAACTGACAGTGTAGATTGATTCTCGCGAGCACTTCTTCCCCTTGAAAGGGTTTAGTAATATAATCTACACCGCCAACCGATAGACCTTTAACCTTATTTGCTGTATCGTTTAATGCCGTCATAAAGATAATTGGAATATCTTTCGTTTCAGGCAGAGATTTTAGCTGCCGACAGGTCTCAAAACCATCCAGCCCGGGCATGATGACATCTAACAAGATGAGAACAGGAGGGCTGTGTTGTGCTTGTTCGATTGCAGTCAGGCCATCTTTTGCGATCGCAACTTTCCAGCCCGCATCTCTGACCTGTTGGGCGAGAACTTTCAAATTATCAGGGTTATCGTCAACAATCAGAACGGGAGCTGGGATGAGAGAGCGCAGTTTAATAGTCATTGTTAGGAGCGTATGGCCTTAGAATAACAAAAACATTTGTGTTATCTGCAGAAGATCTTAATTGTATCTACAATCAGGGGCGATAGCGGCTTAGAAAAGATAGAATCTTTTTGCCTTCAAACTCTTCGGCCCATTTGCCGATTTGCGTACAAAAAGGGATAAGTTGTTGATTGCTAGCGGCCAGGCGATCGAGTTCTTCTTCAATATCAAAAAATAGTCCGCTTTGGGCCAATTCGTAAAGTTCTTCTAAAATTGTCGCATCGGGAATGGTAACTTCTAGGGTTAAACTTTCTTCATCGGAGAGTGCAGTTTCTACTGATTCCTGATAGAGCCAGGTTAACTGCAAGTAAGTTTGCAATTTGTCCAATAACTGCTCGATTGCCAAAGGCTTGACGAGAAAATCCGTTGCACCCCATGCTTGGCTTTTGGTGCGATCGCTTTCGTAGGCGCTCGCTGACAAGGCAATAATGGGTACCGTTTGCAAGTTCTGGTTGTTCCTTAACTGTCGAATCATCTCAAACCCGTCCATCCCTGGCATCCTTAGATCAGTGAGAATCAGATCTGGACTGGATTGACAGGCCAATTCAAATCCTTCCCGACCATTCTCTGCTGCCAGCAATCCAAAACCGAGGGGAGATAAAACATTGCTAATAATATCAAAGCTTTCCTGACGATCGTCCACAACAAGTACTTTACGAGTTCTACCCTCATACCCCACAATCTTCTTCTGCTCAGTCATCACCTGCTGCTGGTCTTTTTGCCAATACGTCGGTAGAGACAGATCGAACCAGAAAGTACTGCCCTTGCCACATTGACTGGCCACCTCAATTCCGGTAGCCATCATTCTGACTAATGTTTGGGAAATTGCTAATCCCAGGCCCGTTCCCGCTTGTTTATCGGGATTTTTCCCCACTTGCTCGAAGTCGAGAAAAATCTTATCCAGGTGCTCTGGAGCGATCCCCACGCCTGTATCTTGAACCTGAAACCGTAAGGTCGTATTAGAAGATTCAGGACGATCGTTCCCCACCCAGGCTAATATTTCGATCCTGAACGTAACGTTTCCGACCGGGGTGAATTTAATGGCATTACTGAGGAGATTGACAAGAACCTGACGCAGTCGCTTTTCATCTGCATAAATGATGCTGGGCAGTGACTGAGGGACTTGATAAATAAAGTCAATACCTTTTTGTTCGGCTTTGATACGGCACATTTCCACAATACTGTGTAAGAAAGTGGGGAAATAGATTTCACCGGGATAGAGTTCCATTTTCCCCGCCTCGATTTTACTCAGGTCAAGGATATCGTCGATCAGGTCGAGCAGGTGGATACCGCATTGGTGGATCGTTTGAATGCCTTTGAGTTGTTTGCGATCTAAGCGGCGGTCCCGTTGGAAAATTTGGGTGTAACCGAGAATGCCGTTCAGGGGAGTGCGCAACTCGTGGCTCATGTTGGAAAGAAAGGCACTTTTGGCCTGGTTAGCAACTTCGGCCTTTTCTTTGGCTTCCTGCAACCTTTTCCTCATGCGGTAAAGTTCCAAATGAGTTTCCACTCGGGCCAACACTTCTTCCGTTTGAAAAGGCTTGCTGATATAATCGACTCCACCCACTTGAAATGCCTTTACTTTATCGAAAGTCTCATTTAAAGCACTAATAAAAATCACTGGGATATCTCGGGTTGATTCGTTAGCCTTGAGTGTCTTGCAGACCTGGTAGCCATTCAGTTCTGGCATGTGGATGTCAAGCAAGATCAAATCAGGGGGCGAATAAGCGATGCCTTCGAGAGCCAGTTGCCCTCTGGGAAACGGACGCACGTCATAACCCGCATCTTCTAACAAATTAGCAAGCAGATGCAAATTGGTTGCTGTATCGTCAACAACTGCAATTTGGCCGAGAGGTAAGTTAGAATCGTCCATCGTCAGCTATCTTTTTGGGGAATTAAATTCAAAATTTTATCGTATTCAAAATTATTAATTCGAGTTTGGCGAATGGTTTGTCAACGGTTAAGTTGAGAGAGCAGACATTAGCAGCTTTCGAGTGCTTGCTGGAGAAACTCTCTGATTTCTTTGATGGCAAACTCCTCAAGCCAGCGCTCGATTTGTTGGCGAAACAAAGTCAAGGTTGGATCGCTGGTGGCCAACTGAGCCAGTTCGTCTTCAATCTCGAATAGGAGTCCGCTTCTCGCCAGGTTGTAGAGACTCTCTAAGTATTCCCGATCGGGAAGCTTGATTCCCAGGGTTGAACGCTCCTGATTGGATAGATCAGAGTCTGGCTTCCTGTCTTGATAGATCCACTCGCAGTGCAGATAGGTTTGCAGCATTTCCAGTAACTGCGGGATGTCCAGGGGCTTGGCCAGGAAGTCGGTTGCCCCACATGCCTTGCTTTGGTCGCGATCGCACTCATACGCACTCGCTGACAACGCAATAATGGGTACCGTTTGAAATTGGCGGCTGATCTGTAACTGGCGGATCATCTCAAATCCATCCATCACCGGCATTTTCAGGTCGCTGAGGATTAAATCTGGGGTTTCCGATTTAGCAAGGGCTAAGCCTTCACAGCCATTCTCTGCAACCAGCACCTCAAAATTGAGGGGCCTTAAAACCTGACAAACAATATCGCGGTTTTCTGAGCAATCCTCCACTAGCAGAATCTTACGCTGTTTCCCCCCATAACCAACAATCGTTTGTGGGTTAGCCTGAAGCTGCAGCCTGTCTGCTTGCCAATACCCAGGTAAGTCAAGATCGAACCAGAAGGTACTCCCTTGATTGACTTGACTGGTGACCTTGATGTCTGTGCCCATCATCCGCACCAATTTTTGGGAAATTGCCAAACCTAGCCCTGTTCCCACTTGCTTCTGGCTATTTTCCCCAACTTGCTCGAAGGCGAGAAAAATTTTCTCCAGTTGTGTCGTATTCATGCCCGTGCCTGTATCTTGTACCTGGAAGTGTAGGGTGGTCGGAGAAAATGCCGACACCGTTTTTGCCTGACGCTTCAAAACCTCAATTCTGAACGTTACCGTCCCTACTGGTGTAAATTTAATTGCATTCCCCAGAAGATTAATCAGCACCTGACGCAGTCGTTTATCGTCTGCATAAATCAAACGGGGTAGTTGCTGGGGAGTTTGATAAATAAGCTCAATGCCCTTGGATTCAGCTTTGATGCGGAACATCTCCACAATCCCATTCAAGAAGTTGGGAAAATGGATCTCTCCTGCATATAATTCCATTTTCTCAGCTTCGATTTTACTCAGGTCGAGGATATCGTCGATTAGATCGAGAAGATGAATACCGCATTGATAAATGGTTTGAATCCCTTTGAGTTGTTTGCTATCTAAACGACTGTCTTTCTGGAAGATTTGAGCGTAACCTAGAATGCCGTTGAGGGGGGTCCGTAATTCATGACTCATGTTGGAGAGAAAGACACTTTTAGCCTGGTTGGCAATTTCGGCATTTTCTTTACTGAGTTGCAGTTCGCGAGTACGTTCTTCTACTTTCTGTTCCAGGGTTTGAGAATAGCCTTCCAATTGGCTGTAGAGTTGAGCATTTTCAAGTGAAATGGCAGCTTGGGAGCAGAGAAAACGAACAATGGTGATGCGATCGCGTGTGAACACAGCTCGAGCGGTTCTGTGCTCAAGGTAAGCAATTGCTAGAATCTTGCCCCGATCCTGAATCGGCATACACAGGATGCTTTGAGGCTGTTTAGCCAGTAAATAATCATCTAAAATCCCGACAATCTCAGTTTCTATCGCCGATACGATCGTCGTTTTCCCCGTATGCTGGACGTAATAGATCAGCTTAAGGGGAATATCGCACTGCGTATTGTGAGATACTTCTTCTCCTGGACGCCAAAGTTGGAGCGGTTCTCCCACGCGAGCGCGGGCGCGAAGTTGCCATTGTTCTTGTGCAGGAACAAACAGCAAACAGGTTTGTCCGCCAGAATTGGCGAGAATAATCTCGGCGAGCGTGCCAATTAGCGTTTCTAAGTCAATGGTGCTAGAAATTGCTTGTGCAGCTTTAAGAATGGCAGTTAAGTCCAGGAATTCAGAAGCTTGGGTACCGCTTATCGTCTCAGCAATCTGGGTTTTAGTAGAGTCTTGAGAAAGGGTGGTCAAAGTATCCAGGAAATTTATCCGGTGTTGTTGTCGTTGCAAGATCGGAGCCAGAAGATGGTTATAAGTTTGCTCTAGCTGTTTGACTTTGGCTTTGGCTCCCCACCGGGCATAACCATAATAAGCTTGTTGCAAATAAACTCCAGCGATGGTTTCCTTTTCCCAATCGCAGTAAAATTTAGCCGCGAGTTCATTGGCTAACGATTCTTCTTGCATGTAACCATTCTCTTTTGCTCCGGCGATGGCCCGATCGTATGCTTCTATAGCGGCTAATTTTTCGTCTAGAATGCGATGATACTCAGCCTGAGCCAGATCGTATTTATGCTGATAGGTAAATGGGGCATCCTTCATCCAGCGCCCAAGTTGTTCCTGATTGCAATTAACCCGTTCGAGCAAATGTTGTCGTTCTTCAATCGTGGTTTGCGGGCAATAGGCTAATAATGCTAAAGAAGCGTAAAATAAATAAGCAGGATAATAGATAAAGCCGTTGGAACCCGCTTGATATTTCTCAGCTAAGATTGCATATTCAACTGCAAGTTGATAACGTCCTGAGAAATAACTCAGATATGTTTTAATAAACAGAATTGGAAACAGCGAAATGCAATCGTTTTTTTGTTTCAAGATCGGGATTTCTACTGTCTCGTCGAAGAAGTCTCCAACCAAAGAATATCGATCGATCGATTGGTCTAACAAATTCGAAGTTAGCTGTAACCAGGGGCTGGTAAACTTGATAGAAAATTCCTGTTGATTGTGACGAATTAGATCTAAGTATTTTTTCTGTTCCAGTAGAGAAATTTCTAGATTTTGATCTAAGAAAAACTGTAAAATACAATAGTCTTGTGCTGCGTAACAAGCATATTCTATATCGCCCACTTCTATGCCGCTTTGAACTGCCTCAACGAGTTCTTTCATATTTTCGAGCGGTTCTTTTCGATGACGAACAAACACATTAAATTGCTGATAGACCTTGCATTTTATCTCCTGAGCATTAAACTTGTCTAACAGTCGAGTTGCCAATTTCCCAAAGCGATATCCAGCATCAATTTGGTCTAAAGCACTGCACAACATCCAAGCATGAAAACCATAGGCATAGGCTGCGAGTTTTGAATTACCGTATTTTACACAAAGGTTGACCAGTTTAAATGCAATCGGAACTAATAAATCTGGAGCGACAATGACAGCTGCAGAAACAGTGACTATCAGAATCTGTAAAGCAGCAATTTTATCAGGATCTGTCATCTCTGGTAAATCTACTAATGTTTCAATATCAGAGATTTCTGGAGCAATCCCATCGAGTTCGATATTCAGAAGCTTTAATGCCTCAATGCCTAACTCTAAAGCTTGTTTTCTTCGATCTTTAGCGATGTAACATTGGATTTGTAATTGGTGGATTTTCAAACGATCTAAAAGAGATTTGACTTGCGTTAGGACAAAATTGGCTAAGACTTGAGAACGTTCGAAGTGGGTGCTGATATATTCAGATTCAATGATTTCCAGATGGAGAGAGAACATCAAATCATAGTGTTGACTCCAGCCTTCTTCTAGAAGCTGTATCCCTGTATTTAAATAGTCAATGGAAGCCAGGTATGCTGTTGAAGCTTTGGCTTTGCGACCGGCAATTAGATTCAAACGAGCGAGATCTCTTTTTTCGGTGCGATCGCAGATTAGAGACTGTCCTTGATTGAATTGATTGGCTAAATCAAAAATATTGTCCTCGATTGCTGAAGTCGATAGATTGCTTAAGAGCAAACGACCAATCTTTAGATGAGTTTCTGGTTTCAGCGCTTCATCAATCAGAAAATAAGCTGCTTGTTGAACGCGATCGTGTAAGAAACGATAATTCACAGATACGACATCGGTTTGTCGATCTTCAACGTCTCCCATCTGAAAAAACTTATAGGTTTCACCGATCGGTAGAATCAATCCTGATTGCAGCGCACTCCAGAGATGGGTCGCAATTTCTTCATGAGATTGCTCGCAAACCACAGCCAATGTCTCCAGATCGAACTGATTGCCAATACAAGCAGCCAGCTTCAATACTGTCTGAGTTGTTGCCGATAATTTCTGCAAGCGCCAGGCGATGAACTCAACCACATCATCTGCAAGCGTCGCCTGGCGCACCTGGACAAGATCGCATTCCCAATAGCCTGAGCTAAGATTGAACGTAATCAGCCCATCTGCATATAACCCGTTTAAAAACTGAGCGGTAAAGAACGGATTGCCTTTGGTTTTCTGATCGACTAATTCTGTGAAGGGTCGAGCGACTTCTGCACTACAACTAAGGGTCTCTGCAATCCATTGATTGATATGATGAAAGGCTAGTGGCTCTAGGACAATGGTCGAAAGAACAGCCTGATTTTTTTCCAATTTGTCCAGAGTCAACATCAGAGGATGGGCTGGAAACACTTCATTATCTCGATAGGCTCCTAGTAAGAGTAAATATCCAGGTCTTCCTGCCTTGTCCATCAAGACTTTCATCAGGTTGAGCGAGGCTGAATCTGCCCATTGCAGATCGTCCAGAAAAATCACCAGGGGATGCTCTGGCGTCGTAAAGACAGCAATGAATTTTTGAAACAGCAACTCAAAACGATTTTGGGCAGCACTACCAGAGAGATCGGGGACAGGTGGTTGTTGACCGGTAATCTGTTCTAGTTCTGGGATAACATCAATTAACACCTGACCGTTGTTTCCTACTGCTTCCAGAATCTTTATCTTCCAGTTGGCCAGGTCTGCATCCGATTCGCTGAGCAATTGTTCCATTAAATCTCGGAAAGCTTGCACAAAGGCTGACAGGGGAATGTTGCGATTGAATTGGTCGTATTTACCTTTAATGAAGTAACCGCGCTGTTTAACGATGGGCTTATGGACTTCGTTGACAACGGCAGTTTTACCAATGCCTGAGAAGCCTGCGATGAGAACAAGTTCTGATTTTGGATTTTGGATTTTGGATTTTGGATTACCTGTAGAGGTGGAACTATATGCCCTTGCATCCCTTGCTTCCTCCGCTCCCTCTGCTATCCCTGCTACTCGCTCAAAGGCGTTGAGGATTTCAGCGACTTCGGTTTCGCGTCCATAGAGTCTTTCGGGAATGAGAAAGCGATCGCAAACATCCCGCTCCCCCAACTCAAAAACTTCGACTGAACCTTTCTCCTGCAATTGCTGCAAACATCGCTCCAGATCGTGTTTCAATCCCAAAGCACTTTGATAGCGATCCTCAGCATTCTTCGCCATCAACTTCAGCACAATATCAGAAAGCACCGGCGGAATCTCTAACTGATTCCCTCCTCCCTGTTCCCCGTTCCCCGTTCCCCGTTCCCTATTCCTTAATGACAACGGCATCTTAGCAATGTGGCAATGAACAAGCTCCATTGGTTCCTGGGTGTAAAAGGGTAATTCTCCGGTCAGGAGTTCAAAAAACGTCACACCCAGGGAATAGAAATCGGTGCGGTAATCGATGCCCCGGTTCATCCGTCCAGTTTGTTCGGGAGAGATGTAGGCGAGGGTTCCTTCGAGAATGTTGGGGCTGACGAGCTGTTGCTGTTCTTTGGGCAGCAAACTGGCGATACTGAAGTCGATCAATTTGATCTGGCGAGTTTGGGGATGGATGAGGATATTGGCGGGTTTGATGTCTTTGTGGATGATACGCTGCTGACTAAGATAGTGGAGGGCTTCGGTCAGTTGAATGGCCAGGGTGAGGAAATCGATAAGATTGCGGGAAGAGTGCTGTTGCCAGTAGGTGAGGAGCGCGATCGCACCTTCATCGGGCATCACCAGAGCATACCCATTGTCACAGCGTTCCAGAGCAAGAGGCCGAACAATAGTTTTGTGGTCTAAATTACGACTAACAATATACTGGTTGCGGAATTGCACCAGCTCGTTGAAGCTAGGTTGGGGATTGCGTAGAACCTTGATGATGACAGTCTGCCGATCGATAGTCCGAATTGCTCGATAGATAAAGGTTCGAGGTCCAGCATAGAGAAGGTTAGCGTCTTGATAATCAGGAAGATTCAGCATTGTCACCCACAGTTGTCATCAACAAGAATAGGATTCAGACCGAGTCGCAGAAACAGCTTTTCTATCCTCTCGATTATACTGATAATAAACAAGGATTTTCTATCGGGAGCGCTCGCGCTTGATCGGTGAGGCTGAATGGAGCCACTGATTGGGAAACCAGGATACTTTGTAAGCTTTGCCCGCCCTACAAGACGATGCCCTAATGCGACTGAATTAGATACCTTGGGTAGTAGGATGGGCAAAGCAAAGCGTGCCCATCACAGACTCTCTGATGGGCACGGGCATAGCCCTTTGCCCATCCTACTGACTGTTCGAAGATTAAGTACATACTTTCCGACGAACAAAATGTTTTTTTGCACCCCAAAGGAGATAAAGTGTATTTTGTGCCTTTGTAATAAAATCTGTCTTACTCAAGCGCCAGTGGGGCATATCCAGTCAAAAGTGTGAAGTTATTTGCGGACGAAGCCTGAATCAGAGATCTTTGATGCTGATCGATCGGAGCATTTAAAAAATGTTGATGCAAATCGTCAATCGCCAGAGGGTCGCACTCATATTCGCAGCTTTCTTTTGTCTGCAGGCGGCAGCCTGCGGTGGCTGGGGGAATGATGTTTCGTCCTGGCCCAAAAATGGCCTGCCTTCTGCCCAGAATAGCGCTTCATTACCCCCTTTAACGACAGAGGCGAAGCGTGCCTCCCCAGAAACAGTCCAAACTCCCAGTTCCTTTGAACGACGGTGGATTGTCAATGCTGCTGAGGCGAAGCAGCTGATCGAACAGGGAGCAACGTTGCTGGATGCGCGAGGGGGCGGTTTGATAACCAGACGCTTGCAAGGTGCGATCGCAATCAGTTGGGAACAATTCTCTCCCCCAGACTCAGTCGCTCGCGGTCGGCTGGTAGACGATGATGCCCAGCTCACCCAGCAGCTTCAAGCCCTCGGTATTTCAGCCCAGACACCCGTTGTCGTCTTTGGTAATTCACCCGGTGGATGGGGCGAGGACGGTCGCATTGTGTGGATGTTGCGTACCCTCGGCCATTCTCAAACCGTTATGGTTGACGGCGGCTTTCAAGCATTGGTAGAAGCAAACGTGCCACTCCAACGCGACACGCTCCCTGCGCCCCAACCGGGAAATTTTGTCGTTCGGCGCGATCGCGCCTGGGAGATCCAGCGAGACGACCTGAGACACAAACTCGGTACTAAAGGTCTAGCCATCATCGACGCCCGCGAACCGCGCGAGTTTGCCGGAGCAACCCCCTATGGAGAACAGCGCGGCGGCCACATTCCCGGTGCAGTCAACCTGTACTTCAAAGAATTTTTAGGGGATGACGGCAAGCTCCTGGCTCGCCCCGAACTGCTAGCAAAACTACGTCAGGCTGGCATTACTCCAGACACGCCAATCGTCGTATATTGCACCGCTGGCGTGCGTTCCGGTTGGTTAACATCTGTTCTGGTGAATCAGGGGTTCCAGGTGCAAAACTATGCCGGTTCGATGTGGGAATGGTCAGCAGCCCCCGCCGATCGCTATCCGTTGGAAACCCTGAATTAGCTTTTCTGTTTCATTCTGGTCTGCGATCGCGCAAAATAAAACTGCAGCAGTAAACTACAAGCATCTGGCCCCGGAGAAGCCATCAGTCAGGCAACCGGGCTGAGTCTGGCAGAACTGCAGGCGTTATGAGTCCGCTGGCGAGTTGAGCTGGGGGGAGAAATCTAGAGAACAAGTTTCCCGAAGATATCTGCTCTCTGGGATCTGGCGTTGGGAATTTGTAGGATGGGCAAAGCGAAGCGTGCCCATCACAGACTCGCGATGGGCACGGGCCTTGCCCTTTGCCCATCCTACTCCCTTCTCAACCCTAGATGCAGTCAACCTTTTCCTTCTGCCCTCTGCCCCCTGCCTTCTGCCCTCTCTCTCTGCTATATCAACCATTTTTTCAGGATCTCAGCCAGGGCAGCAGCTTTGATGGGTTTGGCGAGATAGTCGTTCATCCCTGCTTCCAGGCATTTTTCTCGATCGCCTTTCATGGCGCTGGCCGTCATGGCGATGATGGCGATGTTCTGGTTGCGTTTGCCGGCTTTGCCAGCGCGAATTTGTTGGCTGGCTTCATAACCGTCCATTTCTGGCATCTGGCAGTCCATAATCGCTATGTTGTAAGGATGGTTTTGGGGCGCATTCTCCAGGGCATGCAGGGCTTCTCTGCCGTTAAAGGCAACGTCTACCTCTAGACCGAGCCTTTTCAGCAAGGCTCTGGCAACTTTCTGATTGACTGGATTGTCTTCAACGAGCAACAGGCGCGTTTGTTTTGGCCAATCTGGTATCGCTAGAGTGGGTCGGCTTGTTTCGCTGGCAGGGGCATTTTCCCTGTTCTGTAGGGAAAGGATGTTACCTTGTTTGACGGTTGCCAGAGCTTCCAGCAAATCGGCGGTGGTGACGGGTTTGGTGATGCAGGCTCTGCAGCCCAGGTTGGTCAGGAAATGGGGAACGTTTTGATAGTCGATTGGGGTCATCATCACCAGAGGCATGGTCTGGAAGCGGGGATCGGCGTTGAGCCGTCTGACGAGTTCGGCTCCATCAATGTCGGGCATCTGCAGATCCACCAAGGCGAGATCGAAGGGCGGTTTATTGGGGTCATTGTTTTGTCGGAACTGGGCCTCGCACAAGGCCAGGGCACCAGGACTGTCTGGGACTGCGATCGCACTCACGCCCCACTGGCTTAACTGACCGCACAAGACATCCCGATGGGTCGCATTATCATCAACGATCAGCAAGGTAAGACCTCGCATCGCCACTGAGGAGAAGACTGGTTGCAGTGGTTCGCTGGTCTGCAGGCTAACAGTAAATTCAAAGCGACTGCCCTGTCCCAATTGGCTCTGTACGCAAATGTCGCCGCCCATTAACTGGCACAACTTTTGGGTAATGGCGAGTCCCAGCCCGGTGCCACCATATTTACGGGTAGTGCTGGCATCGACCTGGGTAAAGGAGTCGAATAAATTGGCGAGTTTGTCCTGGGGAATGCCAATGCCAGTATCGCTGACGGAACCAGTAAACATTAACCCGCCATCGGTTTCCTGCAGGCTGCACTGGATGATAATTTCGCCTTGCTCGGTAAATTTAATGGCGTTGCCCACCAGGTTGGTGAGGATTTGTTGCAAACGTCCAGGATCGCCCTTGACATTGGTACGTTTGATGCGGCGCAGATCCACTATGAGTTCTAAGTTTTTCTCCTGGGCTTTCAGAGCCATTGTTTTAGCAAAGTCTCCCAGATGCTGGCGCAGGTCAAAGTCGAGATCTTCCAATTCCAGTTTACCTGCTTCTACTTTGGAGAAGTCCAGGATGTCGTTGATCAGAGTTAATAAGGACTCGGCACTGGATTGAGCAATAGCGACCTGGGAGCGTTGCTCTTTGCCCAGGTCTGTCCCTTGCAAGAGGGTCAACATACCAATGACGCCATTCATGGGGGTACGGATTTCGTGGCTCATACTGGCCAGGAATTCGCTTTTGGCACAAGCAGCAGCTTCGGCGGCTTCTTTGGCCTGAATCAGTTCTTGTTCAGCTGCTTTGCGATCGGTAATATCCCAATTAACGCCAGTCATCCATCGGGCAGCACCTGCAGCGTTTCGCAGGACAATGGCGTAGGCTTCAATATAGCGAATCTGGCCGTCGGGCCAGATGATGCGAAATTCGGCGTAAAAGTCCTGACCTGCAGCGATAGATGCCTGGACGCTGGCATTGGTTGCAGGCAGGTCCTCGGGGTGAACGACCCGTTGCCAGGCTTCATAGTCACCGCTAAAAGTAGCAGGATCGAGACCGTAAAGTTCATACATCCGCTCGTCCCAGATCAGGCGGTCTTCCAGCGGGTCGAACTCCCAGATGCCTAAATGGGCAGAAGTGGTGGCAAGGGTGAGCCGCTGGGCCATTTCTTTGATTTGGACTTCGGCTTGTTTGCGATCGGTGATGTCGTAGTTGATGCCGATCATGCGTTGCGCTTCGCCCTGAAAGTTGCGCTCCACGATAGCATTGGCTTTGATGAAGCGGAGGCTGCCGTCGGCATGGATGATGCGAAATTCGGTGTCGTAGCCTTGTTCGCCGCGTCTGGCCTGTTCAGAGATCAGGGTTGCAGCAGCGCGATCGTCGGGATGCAGTCGGCTAAACCAGGCTTCATAAACATTGGTAAACTCGTCTGGGGCAATGTTGTAGAGTTCGTACATCCGTCGATCCCAAATGAGGGTATTGTGAATGATGTCCCATTCCCAGATGCCGATGCTGGCAGATTCGACGGCCAGGTTGAGGCGGGTTGAGAGTTGGTGCAGACGGTCTTCGGTTTGCCGGTGCTGGGTAACGTCTGCAGCCATAGAAATGACGACTCGTCTTCCGTCTGGTAACGATCCCAACGGGGCAGAGCTAAAGTTCCAGATTAGCTGGCGACCGTCGTGGGTGGTGATGGTAAATTCTCCTTCCTCCCAACGGGATTTCAGGCTGTACTTCCTGGAAATGATGGTATTGAGAATGCTGGCTGCCCGATCGCCGTAGGCTCGCTGAGCCCAGGCCTGGACGGTGGGAATTTCCTGATAGGTATAGCCGGTGAGTTCTGTCCAAGTGGCATTGAGTTGCAGGACTTCGCCGTTTTCGGCGTGGATCATAATTGGGAAGGGGGCGTTTGCGATCGCGTGTCGGAAGCGTTGCTCGCTAGCTCGCAGCAGATCTTCGGCCTGTTTGCGATCGCTGATATCCCGTGCAAAGGCAAAGTTATATTCTTCGCCGTCAAATTCCAGGTAATTGAGGCTGAGTTCCACAGGATAGAGGCGACCGGCCTTGGTGCGATGCTGAGCTTCAAAGGTCAGACTGCGTTGCCGCTTCAACTCTTGCCAGTGGGCAGGCCAGACCGCTGAAGTTATATAAGGATCGATGTCGAACACGGTGAGGTTGAGCAGTTCTTCCTGGCTGTACCCCAGCATCGTGCAAGCAGCCTGATTAACGTAGGCATAACTGGCATCGGGACGAACTAGACAGATGTAGGCGTCGGCCAGATCGACAGCAGCTTGCATCATTTTCAAGGTTTTTTCGGCCGCTTTGCGATCGCTGATATCGCGGACAAAGGCAAAGCTGTAGGACTCGCCGTCTAGTTCTAGATAGTTAATGCTGATTTCAACCGGGTAGATGCGGCCACTTTTGCTTTGGTGGCGGGATTCCAGGGTAAGGTTACGTCGCTGTTTCACGTCTTGCCAGTGGGCAGGCCAGAAGTCGTGGGGAAAGTCGGGATCGATGTCGGGTACGGTTAAATTGAGCAGTTCTTCCCGGCTATATTCCAACATGGTGCAGGCCGCCTGGTTGACGTAGTAGAAGCTGCCATCCGGACGCACCCAAAATACGCCTTCGGCAGCTAAATCGATCGCGGATTGAGTCATGGTCAGGGCTTTTTCGGCGGCTTTGCGATCGCGGATATCGCGCAAAATCTCCTGAATGAAAGTTTCGCCGTGCAGCTCAATGACAGAAGCAGAAATGTCAATGGGGATAATACTGCCGTCTTTGGCGAGGAAGTTGACATCAAGCACTTGCGACAATTGGCCAGTGGCGACCTGTTCGAAGGCGGCGATAACGCTGGGTAAGTCTTCGGGTCGGTGGAGTTGGTTAATGTTCATCGAGATCAACTCTGTCCGGGTGTAGCCCAAGAGTTCTTCGACTCTGGGATTGGCTTCCAGGAAGTGGCCTTGTCGATCGGCGAGCAAAATACCGTCGCTGGCTCCATCCATCAGGGACCGGTAGCGGGTTTCTCGCTCCTGGAGAGCGGCGGTACGTTCCATGACTCTGGCTTCCAGGGTTTGGGAATATTCTTCCAGTTCCTGATAAAGACGGGCGTTTTCTAAGGAGATGGCTGCCTCGGTACAGAGAAAGTTGAGGACGTGGATGCGATCGCGGGTAAACACACTGCGGGTGGTTCGATTCTCCAGATAGAGAATCCCAATGGCATTGCTTTGATGGATCAAGGGCAAACAGAGGAGACTCCGGGGGGAATGTTGGCTGAGATAAGCATCAGAAACCGGTAAATCGGTATTGAGATCGTCGATCGCGATCGCAGTGTGGGTGTGCTGGACATATTGAATCAGCTTGACCGGGAGGTTAGCATTGCCCGCGAGGGGTTGAGCGCACAGTTCTGTTGCATCCGGTTGGGCAATCACCTGGACTTGCCAATTGCGATCGCGATCCGGCAAAATCAACGCACAGCGATCGCCCCCAGAGTTCTGCAAAATAATTTGCGTCAGCTGATGCAACAACTCATCCAGATGAATCGTACTGGACAGGGTTTGAGACGCTTTGAGAATAGTCGCCAGATCGAGCGCCGCATTGATACTCGTACTGGAAGAACTACTCTCTTTTGTGGAGGCATAGATCGAGAGATTTGGCGAGGCCAGCGTCGCCAGGGTTTCAAACGGGTTGAAAGATTGGGCTTGCTGCTGTAGAATTGGCTGCAGCAAGTCAGGGTAGCGCCGCACCAAATCATCCGTTTTTGCCTTCGCGCCCCACCGAGCATAACCATAGTAAGCCTCTTGCATATAACCAGCAGCAACTCTCTCCTTCCCCCAACCCAGATAGAACCTCGCCGCAAGATCGTTGGCCAGCGCTTCCTCCTGGATATAGTCATGTTCTTTAGCTCCAACGATAGCCCTGTCATAGTATTCGATCGCGTCCGACCTTTGTCCCAAAACCCGGCAGCGCTCTGCTGCCACCAAATCCACCTTATGCTGGTAATTCATCGGCGCATGGCTAGCCCAGTGTTGTTGCAATTCCAGTTGGTTTTCTTCTACTTGCTGGAATACCGCCGCAGTTTCCTCCACTGCCTCAGTCTGGCCAGGGTCGTCTTTTTGCTCCAAAGCGGCGAGAGCGGTCAAAGAATCATAGAAATAAAACGCAGGCACAACTACCGTTCCAGTGCCACCCATGAGATAACGCCTTGCTTCAACCGCACTGTCTTGAGCAGCGGCAATTTCCCCAAACTGGTAACACAACATTAGCTTGTAGACATAAAAGTAAAACAATCCATTCGAGTCATGGACTGCAAGCAGTTGGGGTAAAAAGTCTGCTTCCTGGAGCGCCTCCCCAGACAAGGTTGCCGGATGTGCTGTCATCCCCAGCAAATTTAAAAGCGGTTGCCAATAAATGCGACACCAATTTGCGGTGGTCACCTGATTCAACTGGATTAAACCATTGCAGTAAACACGAGTCTCCTGTTCCAGGGTGGCAAGGGGCTGACCGCACCAAAATGAATTGAGACAAAAACTGTGGGCAGCATAGCCGACGAACTCTAAATTCCCCACCTCTAACCCGCTTGTATATCCAGCTTGCGCCAGTGGCAGCATTTCTTTGATGTGAGATTTGCGGTGTAAGATGAAGATACTCGCGACTGCTAAGACTTCCGGCTTGGCTGTTTTGGCATCCAGTTTGTCAACGACCTGCAATGCCAGCTGACCAAACTTCACCCCCAGATCCACATCTTGCAAAAGATTGCAAGCAATGATGCCGTAGGTGCCGTAAGCCAGGACTGAGGGTGGGGTATTGCCATATTGAAGGGAGAGTTTGACGGATAAGGAAACGAGTAAGGGAAACAAAGGAGAACTGGAAATGTAAGCAGCGGGGATGATGCTGCCAGCAAGTTGAATAATGGCGCTTGTTTCAACGTCTGTCATGTTCGGCAAGCCAACCAGGGTTTCAATTTCCCGGTCTCCAACCCAGCGATAAATCTCAGTAACGGCTTGTTGAATATCGGTTTGCGTCGGTGGGTCAGGAAACGCGACCCCTAACTGTTTCAAGACTTGACAAGCAATGGTAATGGCTTCGGTTGGGTTATTCTGGGAAACCTGGGCCTGGATGCGAATGCGGTAAACATTGATCTTCTTGGGTAAAGTATGGGCTTGAACGATAACCGTGTCGATAAAAGATTCCATTGCTGCGAAGTCACCACAGAGCGACGCTAATTCTGCAGCCAGTTCGTGGAAAGCAAGGCTGATATCGTAATTTTGCTGCCAGGGGTCTTCTCCCAGCAAAGCAAGACCAATGCTGACGTACTCGCGACCCGCTTGATAGGCGGTGGCAGCTCTGGCTTTGCGACTGGCAATGAGATTGAGCTGGGCCAGTTGGTCTCGTTCTTCCGGTGCGGTGATGAAGGCGATGCCGTGGTTGAGCTGGCTAACCAGCTCGAAGATGCGGTCTTCTCTGGCAGCAGGGGGGATTTGTTGGAGCAGCAGCTGGCCGATGCGATAGTGGGTAGTTCGTTTCTGGTCGTCAGCGATCAGGGCATAGGCAGCTTGTTGGACGCGATCGTGCAGGAAACGATAGCCAATTGCCACTTCTTCAAGGTGGGTCTCGTCAGGTTCGTCTACCTGGAAAAATTTGTAGGTCTCGCTTTCGGGCAGCACGAAGCCTTCTTGCAGTCCTCGCCACAATTCGCTCGCGACTGCGTCAGGACTGCGTTGGCATGCGATCGCAAGGGTTGCCAGGTCAAAGACATTGCCAATGCAAGCAGCAAGCTTCAACACCTCCTGGGTGGCATAAGGCAGCTTCTGCAGCCGCCCTACCATAAAGGTGACGACATCGTCAGTCAGCGCTAGCTGTCGCACCTGAGTCAAGTCGCATTGCCAGTACCCTCCAGCGGCATTGAAAGCAATCCAGCCATCTGCATATAACCCCTGCAAGAATTGCGTAGTAAAGAAAGGATTGCCACGGGTTTTCTGATAAACCAGTTGAGAGAAAGATGCAGCGACTTCAGCTGGACACAGCAGAGTATCTGCAACCAGACGATTGGTATCTTCTTCGGTTAGGGGAGCCAGGGTGAGGGTGTTGAGGTTTGCACCCTGTTTCCGCAGCTCATCCAGCATCAGCATCAATGGATGGGCTGGGAAGACCTCGTTATTGCGATAGGCTCCCAACACCAGCAAATACCCTGCTTCTGAGTCAGCTACCAATAGCTTCAGCAAATTCAACGAGGCCAGGTCTACCCATTGCAAGTCGTCAAGGAAAATCACCAGAGGATGTTCCGGAGTAGTGAAGACACGCACGAGCTTACCAAACAGCAAATTGAAGCGGTTTTGGGCAGCGCTGCCGGACAGGTCGGGAACGGGGGGTTGTTGACCAATGATGCATTCCAGTTCAGGAATAACCTGGATGATGACTTGGCCGCTGTCGCCCACAGCGTCCAGGATTTTGGTTTTCCAACAAGCTAAGTCTACATCCGACTCGCCCAGCAACTGCCCTATTAAGTCTCGGAAGGCATGCACAAAAGCGGAAAAAGGAATGTTGCGATTGAGCTGATCGAATTTCCCCTTAATGAAATAGCCGCGTCGTTTGACGATAAGTTTATGAACTTCGTTGATGACGGCAGTTTTTCCAATGCCAGAAAAACCAGCGACGAGCATAATTTCACTGCGATGTGAGGGGTCAGGGGTCAGGTGTGAGGGGTCAGATGGGTTGGCAGAACGATGTTTGGCTGTCCCTGCTTCTCTTGCTGCCCCTGCCTCCTCTACGCCCCTCGCTCCCTCTGCTACGCGCTCAAAGGCAGCAAGCAGCTCGGTGACTTCGGTTTCGCGCCCGTAGAGCCTTTCAGGAATAAGGAAGCGATCGCAAAGATCTCGCTTCCCCAACTCGAAGGGGAAAATTTTGCCAGTCGTTTCTAACTGTTGCCAACAGCGCTCCAGGTCATGCTTCAACCCCAACGCACTCTGATATCGCTCTTCGGCATTCTTCGCCATCAATTTGAGCACAAGAGCGGATAGTACTGCAGGAATCTCCACACTATTCCCGGTTAACCTTTCTTCATCCTCCGTCCTCTGTCCTCTGTCCTCCGTCCTCTGTCCTCCGTCCTTCCGTCCTCCCTGTCCCATGTCCCCAGGCATTTTAGCAATATGACAATAAACCAGCTCCATCGGATCGCGGGTTTCAAAGGGTAATTTTCCAGTCAAGAGTTCAAAGAAGGTAACGCCGAGGGAATAGAAGTCGGTGCGGTAGTCAATTCCTCGGTTCATCCGTCCGGTTTGTTCGGGGGAGATGTAGGCGAGGGTTCCTTCCAAAACATTGGGATTGGCAAGTTGTTGCTGCTCTTTGGGTAGCAAGCTGGAGATACTGAAATCGATCAGTTTGACCTGACGGGTTTGGGGATGAATGAGGATATTGGTGGGTTTGATGTCTTTGTGGATAGTGCGCTGTTGGTCAAGGTAGTGCAGTGCTTCTGCCAGTTGAATGGCGATGGGGAGAAAGTCTCTGAGATGGCGGGGGGATTGCTGCCAGTAGCGGGGGAGCGCGATCGCACCTTCATCGGGCATCACCAGCGCGTAGCCGTTACCGCAGCGTATCAGGGCGAGGGGGCGAACAATGGTAGGGTGCTGGAGATGGCGTGCGATCGCGTACTGGTTACGGAACTGGACAATCTCATGGAAATGAGGGTGAGGATTGCGTAAAACTTTGACAATGACAGGCCGACGATCGCTCTCTCGGATCGCTTGATAAACAAGAGTGCGGGTTCCGGTATAGAGGAGAGCAATTTCTTGATAACCGGGAAGAGCAAGCATGGACATCTGGACAGCAACACAAGGGCTTCTTTCTTTCTCAATTATGGGGATGAATGCCTCTGAATAGGATGAAGTTGTATTGAAACGATCTGAGTCTACATAAATTTGCCTTGAAGTGCCTCCCAGAAGCGCCTCTTAACCTGTCCAATCAGCGAAAATACTACAATTAAGCACTTAATTTAGTGCAAGTGCGAGCGCTAGTCTACCTCCCAGTCCCTCTACGAGCCAGGGGAGTGGACTGACAGGCCTGAAAATGTGCAAGAGTTGGCAACGGATTTGAACGGATGTAGCGGATAACTATCCTATTGAGACGCAAAGATTGTCCATCTGTTACATCTGGTTTCATCCGCTGCCAGCCTGTTCCCCGCTCCCATTTCCGTGCCCGTTCACCCAAAGCATAATATCCGAGATCAACACCGTAGTGCTATATAGCTCTACGGGTTTAGGTTTGTGTGTGTACCTCCCGCTTCGCGGGAGGTACACACATTTTTCGTCCTAACGTCTATGCGTAGTGCTATACTTCCAACTCCGAATTTCGCACTGCTTCGAAGCAGGTGCGAAGCTTCAAAGCATCAAGTTTGCCTTCAGGGCGAACGCGACTGCAAAGATCGAGGCCGAACGGCTCAACGGCTGCGATCGCAGCAACATTGTCCGCGCCAATGCCGCCTACCAGGAACACAGGGGTGACGACCGACTGACAAATGGCACGACTCAGCATCCAGTCGTGGGTACGTCCAGTCCCACCAAGTTCTTTAACGGCAAGACTCTGATTGCCAGAGTCAAGTAATAAAGCATCCACAAATGGAGCGACAGCGCGAGCTTCTGCAATAGATTCCTCACTGGTTATGTGAATGACTTGAATCAGGCTAATCCCTCCCCCCTGGCGCGATCGTCCGCTGCCCTAAAGTACATCAATTTCCCCTGGACTCAACCCGGTAAATCTAGCAATATCTTGCAGGGACATCCCGGCCGCCTTCATCGATTGGGCAATCACTTGTTTTTCCCGTTGTTTTCCTTCTTCGCGTCCTTCTTCACGTCCTTCTTCGCGTCCTTCTTCGCGTCCTTCTTCGCGTCCTTCTTCGCGTCCTTGCACTCGTCCTAATGTGAATCCTTCTGCGTGCCCTTCTTGCCGGGACGTTGCCACCACATTATTAAGATCGCGATAGTGCTTGAGGCTATTGTGATAGCTCTCCCGCTCCGCAGCGGAAAAATTTGCAATCCGGGCCGCTTCAAACAATTGTTCAAAAACATCTTCCTGCAGTTGATCGGGGCGATCCTCTAATTCTGGTAATCGCTTCAGCAGAAATATCCATTTTTCAAAATGAGAGGTCAGCTCTTCCAGGGATTTCTCAAATTTGGGTAGCTCCAGATACACAAACTTGAGTTTGTCATAAAAGACCTCACAGCGTTGATTTTTCAGTTCAACAATGTGGAGAAACTCCTCCTCCTTTTTATGATCGTCAAAAATAAAATCGAGCACACCAACGGTATACACGGCCTGCAACTTAAAGTCCCACTCCCCAGTTGGTGCCTGTTCCTGAATGGGAAAGCTAGCATAGTAGACACTCCGGTCTTTAAAGTAATTTTGTTTCGCTTTCTGCACTTCAACAATAAACTGCTCTCCTGTTTCTGACTGACAGTAGACATCAAAAATCGCTTTGCGATTGATCGGTGTGCTGCCCAACTTTTCCGTATTCTTAAACGTTAGATTTTGGATCTGGTGCTTTTTGGGCAGGAGGCTGTTGAGGAAATCCATCAACAACCCTTTGTTCGGCTCAGTACCAAAAATCCGTTTAAAGCCGAAATCAGTGAGTAAATTAATATATTTTTCTGGAAAGGTATAATAAATCATGGGTTTGCATGCCTGTGTTTTCAAGTCCAGATCCGGTTGGCTATAGAGGAGAGAAAGCCGTACAATTTCATGCGATAGCGGTTTGCAATCCTATTCAGCGCGATCGCACCTCCCATCAAGCAGATAGAGTCGCACAATTCCATCATAAAATACCCCCAGATTCAATCTTCAGTCAGCCACTGTCGCAGGCACATCCGAATGGCTTTAATCTCAAACTCCTTTGCCAACTGACCGAGCCGGGCTGCCACCTCAGCATAGTTTCCCGAGCGTGCTTGTGCTGCCCAGTCCCGAATCTCCAGGATCCGACCGCCTTTAGCCCAATCCAGTAACTGTTCCAATTCCGCTCTAGGAGGCAGCACCTCAATCTCAGACAGCTCAGGCTTGCTTGAGGGCACCCTCTCCTCATAGAGCCACTCCACATTCAACTACTCTGACAGCATCTGAAACAGCAATTTGGCATCGACCGGTTTCGCCAGAAAGTCATCCCCACCACTGGCAATTGCGGATTGCCGATCGGCCTGAGAGACAGACGCTGACGAGACAACGACTTTGGTGTGTTTGAGATCTACAGAACTGCGCACCTGCTTTAAAAAATCGAACCCATCCATCACAGGCATTGCCAGGTCGAGAATGACCAGATCGGGTTGACTAGACCGGAGTTTCTCTAATCCTTCCTGGCCGTTTTCTGCTTCAATGACTTGGAAATCAAGCGATTCTAGTAAATGTCGCAGCACAGCACGATTTTCCCAACGGTCATCAATCGCTAGTAAAGTACGACGCCTGCCCGCATAGCCGATCGTACGACGCTCATCGGTTGCCTGTTGTTGTATCCAATCTTCCGCCAGAGGCAGTTCAACCGTGAAGAAAAACTCGCTGCCCTCCCCCAGTTGGCTCTTGACTTGAATGGTGCCGCTCATCAGTTGCAAGATACGTTGACTAATGGCGAGGCCGAGGCCAGTGCCTGCCGACTGTTTCTGGCGATCGCCCACTTGCTCAAAGGCATCAAATAGCTTACTAGTATCGTCTTGGGCAATGCCGATGCCAGTATCAATTGCCTGGAAAAGCAAAGACACCTGAGTCTCCGATTCTGCCAGCACATCTACTTGCAGAGGGACCGAACCGGAATCGGTAAATTTAATCGCGTTGCCCAGCAAGTTAAGCAACACCTGTCGCAGCCGCTTTTCATCTGCTTCTACCCCTGCCGGCAGGCAGGAACTGGGCTGATAGATAAAGTCGATCCCTTTTTGATCGGCCTTGATTTTGCACATTTCTACGACGCTTTGCAGCAGCGAGGGTCAATGCAGCGCCGTAAGGTTTAATTCTAATTTGCGGGCTTCGATTTTGGCCAGATCCAAAACATCGTTAATCAACATTAGCAAATGAGTGCCGCATTGGTGGATAATGTTGATGCCGTGGCGCTCTTTCTCGGACAGGGTGTTGGTTTGTCCAAGAATTTGGGCATAACCGAGAATGCTATTGAGGGGAGTGCGTAGTTCATGACTCATGTTCGCCAGAAATTCACTTTTGGCTCGATTCGCTCGATCGGCAAAGTCTTTAGCTTCCTTTAACTCTGCCGTGCGTTCTTCAACACGTAACTCTAAAGCCTGATTCGCGTTTTCTAACGCTTTAAAAGACTCATGGAGTCTTCGACTCATTAAGTTAAAAGATTGGGCTAAAGCATTAAGTTTTTTTACCTTTGATGGATTAACGATCTGATTTTAAAAACCATCTTTAATCGAGGCAGCAGCTTGATTTAAATGCATGATTGGTAGTGCAATCCAACGAGAAGCGTAAATCCCAAAAATAGAAGAAAATCCCAAGGTTGCCAAGCATAATAAGGCTGCGATACGAGTATTTTCGTTAATTTGTTCCATGAAGTCTGCTTCAGGCACAATTGTTACGACAATCCAATTCAACCCCCAATCATCCTGCCATGGAGTCACCCGTAAAAAGTGTTTTCGTTCTTCTAGTTGAAACGTAAGATTCTATAGAAAGTATATTTAATATGAGTTTGGTATGAACTAAAACCCTGATTCTATCATCGGCTATAATTCCTATTTCCTGGTCAAATTAGACACGAAATACCCTTAACCAGAACTCAAGTTATCTAGATAAATCGATCCCTAAGTGTAATTATAGTAAGAAGATGTTGAAAAACTTGCGAAAAACCTTCTGTGACCTGTGTTCTGGTTAAGCAGCAGGGAAAATTCTGAATAGTGCCAGGTGCGATGCTAGTACTGGTATAGTGGCTGGTGAGTACCTTAAATCTACTTAAATGGTGGTGGAATCTTCACACATTTGGAAAAGTGCATCAGTGAGGACCAAGGGCATGTTGGAGAAATTCTCTAATCTTCTTGTCTTCAAACTTCTCAATCCAGGTGGTGATTTGCTGACAAAATGGCAGTAGTGCTTCGTTGTCTGCCTGCAATTGTTCGAGGTTGTCTTTGAGTTCAAATAACAGCCCACATTTGGCCAGACTATACAATTGCTCTAAGATTTTCCACTCTGGCAGCAGCATCTCTGGAGATGAAACGGCTGGTTCAGGGATTGTGGAGTCTGTAGCTTCTTCTCGATACTGCCACGTTAACTGCAAGTGAGTTTGCAAGGTTGCCAGTAATCGATCGATATCCAGGGGTTTGGCCAGAAAATCCGTTGCACCGCATTTCTGGCTTTGGATGCGATCGCGCTCGTAGACACTCGCCGACAAGACAATCATCGGTACCGATTGAAATTGCTCGCTGTTCCGTAACTGTTGGATCATCTCAAACCCATCCATCACGGGCATCTTCAAGTCGCTGAGAATCAGATCCGGTGTTTCCGAGCGGGCCCGCTCCAACCCTGCCTGTCCATGCTCAGCGATGAGAAGATCGAACCCCAGAGGAGCCAAAACCTCACGAACGATGTCGCGGGTTTCCAGGCAATCCTCCACCAATAAGATCTTACGCCTGCTACCCTTATAACCCATGATTGTTTTCGAGCTGGATTGTCCCTGTTCTCTGTCCGCTTGCCAGCTAGCAGGGAAGGAAAGCACAAACCCAAAGCAACTGCCAACCCCCACTTCACTGCTCACCTCTATTTCAGCCCCCATCATTTGCACCAATTTGCGCGAAATCGCCAATCCCAGCCCCGCTCCCGCTTGCTGCTGACGACGGTCTCCTACTTGCTCAAAGGGCAGAAAAATTTGCTCTAACTGGTCTGGACTCATTCCCACCCCTGTATCCTGTATCTGAAATCTCAGGCTGGCCCGGAAATTGTCCATCTCATTACCCTGCTTCCTGACCGGTTCCCTGGTGATGCACTCAACCCAAAACGTCACCTTCCCCTTGGCAGTGAATTTAATCGCATTCCCCAAAAGATTGATCAGTACCTGACGCAACCGTTTCTCATCTGCCTCAATCATGGGCGGCAGCGAGCGCGAGGCTCGATCGATAAAGGCAATGCCCTTCTGTTTGGCTTTGATGAGGCACATTTCTACAATTCCGGTTAAGAAGCCAGGAAAATGGATCTGTTCAGGGAATAATTCCATTTTTTTCGCTTCAATTTTGCTCAGATCCAGGATGTCTTCGATCAGTCCCAGCAGATGGGTGCCGCATTGATGGATCGTCGCAATCCCTTTGCGGTGCTTGGGATCGAAACTGCTGTCCTGCTGGAAGAGTTGGCTGTACCCCAAAATGCCGTTGAGCGGGGTACGCAGCTCGTGACTCATGTTGGCGAGGAATTCGCTCTTGGTCTGGTTGGCACTATCGGCCTGTTCTTTAGCTGTTTGCAATTGGGCGGTGCGTTCTTCCACCTGTTGCTCCAGGGTTTGGGAATAGCGCTCCAGGTCTTGATAAAGGCGGGCGTTTTCCAGGGCAATGGCGGCTTGCGTGGCAAGCAAATTGAGGGCGGCTAGTCGTTCAGAATGAAAAACACCGCTGGTGGTTTGATTTTCCAGGTACAGTACGCCTCGAAGCTGGGTACGGTCGACCAGGGGCAAACAGAGTACGCTCTGAGGTTGTCGCTCGCTCAGATCGCGATCGACGATGGGCAAATCGCGGTGGGAACGATCAATGACGACCCTCTCCGCTGAACGTTTGACATAGCGAATCAGTTGTACAGGCAACTGTTCGACTGCATCTAGCGCGATCGCGCACAGCTGCATCTCATCGACCGTGGTAATTGCCCGTACCTGCCAGGTTTCGTCGCTCTCCGGTAAGATCAAGGCACAGCGATCGCCCCCCGAATGCTGCAAAACGATCTGCGTCAGTTGAGCCAGCAACTCTTCCAGCGCAATGGTGCTGGAAATAGATTGGGATGCCTTGAGGATAGCAGCCAGATCTAACGCCTGATTGAGACCGCTATCATAGGTCTGGGTAGAGCTGACGGTGTGCTGAGAGGCAGTCAGCGAACTTAGCCCGCTCAACAGTTCCAGGGGTTGGTGGCCTGATTGTAAAATGGGTCGTAGCAATTGCGGATAGATTGCTTCCAACTGCTGAGTTTTTGCTTTTGCCCCCCATTGGGCATAACAGTAGTAGGCTTCTTGCATATGCAGTGCCGCATATTTTTCCTTGCCCCAGTCGAGATAGAATTTGGCAGCAAGTTCGTTGGCGATTGCTTCTTCTTGGATGTATTCGTTAGCTTTGGCTCCAGCGATGGCGCGATCGTACAATTCTATTGCCACTGCTTTGTTGTCCAAAATTCGTTGCTTTTCCGCTTCTAGCAACAGAAATTTGTGCTGGCAGTTCATCGGACCATAACGACTCCAAGCTTCGAGCTTTTCATATTGAACTTGAATTTCCTCTAATATTTGGCAACCCTCTTGAGAAGAATTCCATAAGGCTAAATGCGTCAGAGCGATATAAAAGTGCATGACGGGAATGCTCGGATAGCTGCTGGCAATTGCACTATATTCCAACGTGAAATTGGCATATTTTACGGCAAGCTCGTACCGATCCAGGACATAGCAAAGCTGCAGTTTGCAAAAATAGAAGAAGAAAAGACCAACTGTATCTTTGCTTACCTTAGCTTGTGCAACAAATTCTTCCTCATCCCAGGAATTAACCGTTAAATGATATGGATTTTCCGTTGGATTCTGTAAATTGAGAATACATTGCATTAAAGTTTCGTTATAAAAGAGATGATTTTCTTGTTTTGCTTTTCGTAAAACATCGTTGCGGCTGCCAACCTGTTTGGCAACTTCTGACAAGCTCATTCCTAATAAATAAGTTGTATAAGATTCATGTACGTAATTCCAACCAAGATTTAAGAGATCGCCCACTTCCAGGGCAGCAAGCGCTCCTTGTTGATAAAAAGGTAAGGTGTCTCTGAGATGAATTTTCCAATGGTGGGTGGCACAGCCAGCAACGCACAAAACTTGAGTGTCTACTATTTTATTATGAAAGCGAGGCAGGAGTTTGAGGGCAAGTTGCCCAAATTGATATGCTGTTTCTAAATCATTAAATACATTGCATAATAAAATAGAATAATGAGAATAACCAACCGCAGAGAACGCTGTTGTTCCGTGTTTTAAAGTTTGATCGAGTAAGTTAGCAAATAATAATGGGAACAAGGCAGGATTGCTGGTAAAAATGGGTGTTGCTAATGTTACCAAGGTTTCCATCACTGCAATGACAGTCGGGTCAGTCGAGATCGGCAATGCTAATAATGCTTCGATTCTTCCCTCGGGAATTGAGGCTTCAGCTTCGGTAAAAATTTGCTGCGTTTCTTCTGGTGTTAAAGAGTGAGGTAGGTCAATTCCAAGGGCTGCCAAAATTTGACGACCGACTTCAATGGCTTCGCATCCCTGCTTTCGGGCAACATAAATATCGATTTTGATTTGATAAAATCTGACTTTATCGAAAGAAGTTTGAGCGAATTCTAAAGCCACTTCAATGAAATTTAGCCCAGCTTCAAACTCCCCAGCACTGTAGGCGGCTTCTGCGACTAGCCGATGCAATTCTAAGGACAGAGCGTACTGCTGTTGCCATGGATTTTCTGAGAGTAATTGAAGCCCTTTTTGTGCATATTTCAAGGCCGATATAAAAGCCGTTGCCAGTTTTGACTTTTTCCCAGCTTTGCAATTAAGGCGTGCTAAATTTTCCCGTTCTTTTTCGTCTTCGATTAACGGGCTTCCCCAATTTAATTGATTAACAATGGTAAAAATTTCTTCTCGTTCTTCGGCTTTGGAAAGACCGCCGAGCAAGAAGCGACCGATGGTCAGATGCTTAACTTGCTTGCACTCTTCAGGAATGAGAGAATAAGCAGCCTGTTGAACGCGATCGTGCAGGAATCGATACCCTACTGCAATTCCCTCCGCTTTCCCTTTGTCTTGTTCCCCTCCTTGAAAAAATTTGTAGGCTTCGCTCTGGGGTAAAATTAATCCTTCTCGCAGGGCGCTCCACAGATCGGCAGCGACTTCCTCGGAAGGGATTTCGCAGATAATGGCTAAGATTTCTAAGTCAAATTGATTGCCGATACAAGCCGCTAATTTCAGAACGTTTTGGGTGGCTTCCGGCAACTTGTGCAATCGCCCCGCCATAAATTCCACCACATCATCAGTGAGTGCGGCATCTCGCACCTTTACCAAATCGCATTCCCAATAGCCCAAATTCTGATTAAATGTAATTAACCCATCCTCGTGCAATCCTTTTAAGAACTGAGTGGTAAAGAAGGGATTACCTCGGGTCTTTTGATAGATTAAATCCGTTAAAGGAGCGGCCAGATCTACCGGACAACTGAGGGTTTCCGCGACCAATTGATTGATATGAGCGACAGACAAGGGCGCTAGAGTCAGGGTCGAAATTGCGGTTTGTTGCTTCTCTAATTCCGCCAAAGTTAACATCAACGGATGAGCGGGGAAGACTTCGTTATCTCGATAGGCTCCTAACAGCAGTAAATAGCCCCTATCGCTATCTCCCATCAACACTTTCATCAGATTTAATGATGCCGAATCCGCCCATTGCAAATCATCTAAAAAGATCGTCAAAGGATGGTCTGGAGTGGTGAAGACGGCGATAAATTTCTCAAAGCAGAGGTTAAAGCGGTTCTGGGCAGCACTGCCAGAGAGTTCGAGAACGTGGGGCTGTCGTCCGATGATGCGTTGGAGTTCGGGAATGACTTCGATGAGAACTTGCCCATTTTCTCCCACGGCTTCCAGGATTTTCGCTTTCCACTCTTGCAACTTGGCATCCGATTCTCCGAGGATTTGCCCCATCAAGTCTCGGAATGCCTGCACAAAGGCAGAGAAGGGAATATTGCGGTTAAATTGGTCGAATTTCCCTTTGATGAAGTAACCGCGTTGCCGAACAATGGGTTTATGAACTTCATTGACGATGGCAGTTTTGCCGATGCCGGAAAATCCAGCGACCAGCATCATTTCTGAGTTGCCGGTGGCTACTCGTTCAAAGGCATCTAGGAAGGTTTGAACTTCTTGTTCCCGTCCGTAGAGTTTTTCGGGGATGTTGAAGCGATCGCAAATATCTCGCTCTCCCAATACAAACGGTTCGATTTTCCCCGTTTCTCGATATTGCTTGAGACACTTTTCCAAGTCGTATTGGAGTCCCAATGCACTCTGATAGCGATCCTCAGCATTTTTCGCCATCAGCTTCAAGACAATATCCGAAAGGGCTGCGGGAGCGCGATCGCAGATAATGGGTTCCGGTGCTTTGGCGATGTGACAGTGGACCAACTCCATGGGGTCATCGCTTTTAAAGGGGAGGTCTCCGGTGAGGAGTTCGTACAAGGTCACACCCAGAGCGTAAAAGTCGCTGCGATAGTCGATGCCCCGGTTCATCCGTCCAGTTTGCTCGGGGGAAATGTAGGCCAGGGTGCCTTCCAGAACATTCAGGTTAGTCAGTTGTTGCTGTTCTTTGGGCAACAGGCTGGCAATGCTGAAGTCGATCAGTTTGACGTGTTGGCTTTCGGGATGGATCAGGATGTTGGCGGGTTTGAGGTCTTTGTGGATGATGCGCTGTTGGCTGAGGTAATGGAGGGCTTCGGCCAGTTGGATGGCAATGGGGAGAAAGTCGCTGAGGTCGCGAGGGAATTGCTGCCAGTAGTCTCGCAGCGCGATCGCGCCCTCATCGGCCATCACCAGGGCATAGCCATTACCATAACGTTCCAGGGCAAGGGGTTGGACAATTGCAGGGTGATCGAGGTAACGGGCAATGATGTATTGGTTGCGAAACTGCACCAGTTCGTTGAAGTGAGGGTGTGGGTTGCGCAGCACTTTGATGATGACGGGTGGTTGACCATCGTCGTTGCGCATCCCACGATAGACCAGGGTGCGCGTGCCCTGGTAGATAGGAACATCAAGGTGGTAACCCGCAAGGTTCATCATAGCGCTCGAAAAATTGGACTGGGAACCCAATTCAATCGACTGGGAAAAATGCCATCGCCTTGCCCAGGCCCCTGCAAAAACAAAAGCGATAAAGGGGTTTTCAGCAGGATCGTTTCATAATGGGGAGCAGACCCTGGAGAATGACCTGGTGGGGAAGCTTTGCCGTTACGAAGATAACAGATCCAAGTGCAAATTCGCATTGGCTATTTAGCGGAATTCAGGTCTCCGTTAAACTACTACTATCCATAGTTTTTTTTGAGTTAGGCAAGGAAAAATACGGTCAAATTTTCTGTATAGCAATAGCCAAGCTCGTTAGGACAGACAAAGTTGAGCGCGCGCTCCGTGCGCGCTCAACTTTGTCCTAAGGATCGCAAATTAAATAACTTCACAAACAACAGCCCTGTAGGGACACGCAATGCCGTGTCCCTACGCGAGAATTTGCACTTAATTCAACCCTCATTCCTAAGCGATGTTTTGGGCGCGATCGCGCTCGTAAGCACTCGCCGACAGCGCAATAATGGGTAGCGTTCGAAATCGCTCCCTATTTTGTAACTGTCGAATCATCTCAAAGCCATCCATTAGATCTGTCCGAGAACTGGAGTGGAAGCCCCCGGAGGGGGGCTTCCACTCCTATTTCCGAATGAGTCTATTGCGGCAAGGAGCACATATTCTTTACTTTTTCAACAATATTTTTTCGGCCATACGTGTCCCTAGCACTCTGGCTTTTATCTTCGCAAATGCAATTTCACGAGATGTAGAGTCGTCATCGACAAAAGGAGAAAATCCGCAATCGTCAGTTGTTCCAAGATGCTCCACAGGAATATAGTTGGCGGCTTGCAAGACTCGATCTCGGATTTGTTCGGGGGTTTCAACCTGAGGATCGATGGGATCGACAACCCCAATAAATACTCTTAACCCTGGCCGGAGCAGGGTTTTAATTAAACTCAGAGCCTTTTCAGGCTCAGGTTCTGAGGCCATGGCGATATAAAAATTACCAACATTGGCTTGAAAAAGGGTTGGCAGTAAATCCTTGTAATCCACATCCGCGCTGTGGGTCGCATCTCGATCGCTGCCAGGGCAAGTGTGGACGCCAATTCTTTGTCTTTGTTCGATACTCAATCTATCTAAACCAGAATTAATTAAGTTGACCATACCTTGAAGCAACTCTCCCGAAGGATCTAGCTTTAATGAGAGACGACCCTCAGTAAAATCAATTTGAACTTTATGCGCGCCAAGATCTAAACAATGTTCTAATTCTGCAGTGTATTCGCCGATAAGATCTTCTATGAATTGGTTGCGACTGTAATTCTTAATGGGCGTCTTAGGGTACAGTAAACTGAGCAATGAAGGAGAAACAATGGATTGCTTTACTGGAAGGGTTGTATGGTTCATGGCCTCAGCTAAGAATGCATCTGCTGTCATTTGATATCTAAACGGTCCGGCAGTGAGCCGAGGTAGGAAACGGCGGTGACCATCGGAAAACGTAATCTCGGTACCATCGGGGGCAGTGTTTGTTGCGCCATGCAGACAATACGAAGCAAAGCCGTTAAATTTACGTTGCTCTCCATCACCCACACAAGGAGAACCCGTTTTTTCCATTTTACGTATCGTTTCAACCGTTGCTTTCATCGCCAGTGTTTCCAGGTCTTGCTTGTCAATTTCTCCATTCAAAAACTTTTTATAGGCTTCAATCAGTTCAAATGAACGAGGAATAGATCCAATATGTTCGGTTGGAATGGCAATCATATGACTTACTCCTTCTCTTTTTTGGTAAGCGTTTTTAGAGACATCGGGTCAATACCCTACACTTGAGACAGTGTTGAGCACCGCAGTTGCCAGCAATCGGATCGGGGAACAGTAAGCACCATTTTACTTCTTCAAATGTGCCAATGAGCAGAGCGATGAATCTGTAGATAGAAGTTGCGCAAGAGAAATAGGCATTAAAACCTGGTAGTGGTAAACAAGTAAGGATTTTTGAGCGCGTGGGTGGACCCCACGCGCTCAAAAATCCTTACCTCTGGAGGACTACCCATATTGCTTTTATGCTTTATTTTTCTGAATGGGAATTTCGATCGTAAATGTCGTTTCTCTAGGATGCGAGGTGCAGGAGAGTTGGCCTTGATGCCGTTCTGTAATAATTTGATAGCTGATGGAGAGTCCTAAGCCGGTGCCTTTGCCTACGGGTTTGGTCGTAAAGAAGGGATCGAAAAGTCTGGCTTTTGTCGCTTCGCTCATTCCTGGGCCGTTGTCGGTGATGCGAATGGCGATCTGGTTGGCGATAACTCGTGTCTGAATGCGAAGTGTGCTGGGATTTTTTTGCATGTCGTCAAGGGTGCGATCGCGATCGCGTTCCTCCAGCGCATCAATGGCATTGCTGAGAATATTCATAAACACTTGATTGAGCTGCCCAGCATAGCATTCAATCGGGGGCAGTTCCATATAGTCTTTGATCGTTTGAATCTCAGGTCGCCAACTTTGTGCCCGCAAACGCGTCTGCAAAATAGTGAGGGTACTATCAATACCATCGTGCAAATTCACTTCCTTAATTTCTGCCTCGTCAAGGCGGGAGAACGTGCGCAAAGATTTGACAATTTCCCGAATACGGTTAGTGCCAACTTGCATTGATTGAAACAGTTTGTGCAGGTCTTCTTTGAGGAACTCCAGACCGATCGCTTCAGCTTCTTCGCCAATTTCCGGGTGAGGTTGGGGATAGTGACGCTGATAGAGATCCAGCAGTCGGATGAAATCCTCCATATAGCGCTTAGCATGGGCAATATTGCCGTAAATAAAATTGACGGGATTGTTAATTTCGTGGGCAACTCCTGCGACCATTTGTCCCAGGCTAGACATCTTTTCGCTCTGAATCAGTTGGGTTTGAGTGCGTTGCAGTTGCATTAAGAGGGCTTCGAGTTCTTGGGTACGGGCCTGGCTTTGGGCCAGAAGTTCCGCCTGGTTAAGGGCAATTGCGAGTTGAGCAACTACAGCCTGCAAAAAGTCCACTTCATCATCGCTCCAGGGTCGTATCCCTTGACTATGGATACAGGCAATAATGCCAACCTGACCTGACTCAGCCCGCACGGGCAGCACCAGCATAGATTTATTGCCTAACCCCTTCAATGCCGTCCGTGCAGCAGTGTTCTGGATGGCTGAAATATCATCCAGACGCAAGATTTCCTGGCGTAACAACAGTTTTTCATGGACGCCAAAGTTAGTGGCATGACGTTTACCGAGAACTCCTGGCAAGCCGGGGACATGTACTTCTGCGATCGCATCCCAATACGCTTCTTCCTCCTCCTGAACATACCAGGCAAAATAGCAGCGATCGACTTCAAGGAAAAGCTGAATTTCTCGTACCGTCGTATTGAGAATGCGATCGAGATCGAGAGAGGTCCGAATTTGATTCGCAATCTGATTGAGCAATTGCTCCTGCTGGGCCTGTTGGCTAATTTGTTCGGCAAACTCAATCAGAGCAATTTCAGCTGTCTTACGCTGCGTATCGTCCAACAACGACCCAAACAACCCAATCGCTTCGCCCGCATCGTTACGCCAGATCTCCCCTGTACCGCGAATCCAGCAAATGGCACCATTGGAACGAAAGATCCGGTGTTGAGTATTGTATTCCTCTTCGGTTGCCAGGGTTTGCTCAATTGTTCGCAGCACTGTATCCCGATCCTCTGGGTGGATCAGATCGATATAGTCTCCCAGTGTCTTGCCCAAAGAACCGGCTTCCAGACCGAGCATTGCCTCTACCCCATCCGACCAGATCGTCTCATTCGTGCTTCGATGCCACCGCCAACAGCCCATTTTCCCGGCTTCCAGGGCCATTTGCAGTAGGGTATCTTTCTCTCGCAAAACTTTTTCAGCGCGCAAGCGTTCGATTTCCGCCCCCGCCCGAGCCGCAAAAATTTCTAAGATAGAGGATTGGATCTTCAGCTCTTGCTCCATCGGTTCGGGGTGGAGTACTACCAGCAAACCGAGTAAACTACCTTGAGGGTCTAAAATCGGAATGCCAACATAGCTTTCGACGTCAAACTGGATGAGGGCAGGATCTTCTGGGAAACGCGATCGCACTGCCCGAGAGTAGCGACAGAGCTGGTTTTCGGCCAGGACAACCGCGCAAGGTGTGCCAGCCAGATCGTACTCAAAGTTGTCGCCAAAGTCTTCGCCAGCCCAGAACGCCAGGGTTTTTGCAACTTTATTGTTTGCCACCTCAGCAATCAGAACATAGCGAACGTCCAGCGCCAGGGCGAGGGACCTGACACAGGCACGGAAGAAAGCTTCTCCGGTTTGGGAGGCAGTTCCTTCTACGATGGATCGGAGGGCTTGTTCCTGGCGCTGACGCTCAGCTTCAATCCGTGCCCTTTCGCTAATATCGCGCATGATAGTGGACAAGAACTCCAGCTTACCGTTGTCGTCTTTATGGGCAACGATGGCTTGAGAGACCGGGAATTCGTGGCCGCTGCGACTGCGAAGACGAGATTCTCCCTGCCACATGCCAGTCTGGACTGCGATCGGTATCGCTTCGGTTTCAATTTTTTTCTGGGCTTCAGGGTTGGTCAATTCACTAATGTGGAAGCGATCGATCTCTTCGGCGGCAATCTCCAGCAGGCGTTGTCCAGCGCGGTTGAGATAGAGACTGTTGCCCTGGGCATCAGCAATACCGACAATGTCGGGGGTCGCTTCGAGTATGGCGAGCAGGCGTTGTTGCTCTTGTTCTGCTTGTTTGCGATCGCTAATTTCAATAATAATGCCATCCCAACTAATGGCACCATCTTCTTGTCGTTCAGGTCTGGCAATAGCTTGCACCCATTTCAAGACTCCACTGGGTGTCACGATCCGATGTTCGTGGTGGAATCCTCCCAGGGTTCGCGCCGATGCTGCGATCGCCTCGTTTAAGGAGTCGCGATCTTTCTCGTGAACCCAATCGAAAACCTGGAGAAAATTATCCGGTTCGAGTTCATAAATGTCACGACTGCCTTCAGAAACATAAGGGAAGGATCGCGTGCCATCGGGTTCAAGACGAAATTGAAAAATCAATCCCGGTAAGTTTGCGGCCAGACGGTGCAAGCGCGCTTTGCTGGTGCGGAGTTCTTGCGTTCTTTCATCGACCATTTGCTCCAATGCTTGGTTCAGCTGCTGGAGCGCTAGTTCTGTTTGTTTGCGTTGGGTAATATCGCGAAAAATGCAAATGAACGATCCGTCCTCGGTAATATTAAGCGACATTTCTTGAAGAAAGGTACTGCCGTCTTTGCGTTTGGCGGTAGCTTCTCCCTGCCAGGAACCATGCTGCATCAGCGGTGGGATAACTTCGCGATTGAATCGTTCGATTTCGTCAGCCTCATACAGAACCTGCCAGCTTTTTCCCAACAGTTCTTCAGGAGAGTCATAACCAAACATTTGGACGTGAGCTTGATTGAGGTAAACCAATCCCTCCTGCGTCGAAATACCGATACCATCTGTAGCTCCTGCCATGGCGATCGCCTGTTGCTTGAGTTGGGTTTCGATGCAAACCCGATCGGTAATATCCGCAAAAGTACCCACAATGCCAATGACATTCCCCTGGGCATCGTGCAAGGGAATTTTATTCGTTTCTAACCAACGCTGACTGCCATCAGCTCGTTGTTGGGGTTCAATGATGCCCAACTCTGGGGTGTTAGATTCCATGATGCGGCGATCGCATTCTCGAAAGAAGTCTGCTTCTTCCGGTTTCCAGGGAAAATCGTAGTCCGTTTTACCAACACTATCGGCTGGGGAGTCTAAATTTGCTGTGCTGGCAGCATACTGGTTGCAACCTAAATAGACCGAATTGCGATCTTTCCAGAAGACAGCCAGGGGAAGCCGATCGATTGCCAGACGCAAAAATGGCTCAGAGGCAGACAATTGCACCTGACAACTTTGCAACGCTTCCCTTGACCTCTGGAGTTCCTGTTCAGCTTGGTGGCAAGCCTGTTGAGATTGTGCCAATTGCCGGTGTAACAGTCGGTTGCTTTCCTCTAGTTCAGCAATTCGCTGTTGGCAATCTTTAAGAACGTTTGACATGGGTGGTTCCAGAAAGCACTGGGATAAAGTGTGGGAATTTTGCTGAAAGCGTTGGATGCACTTCCTGATAAGATCTGCTCTTCTAATTCTTAATGATAAGAGCGATATTTAAATTGTGAAGAATCGGGTAAAGAAAGAAAAAATAGCTACTCAGAAGCGAAACTTGTAGCGATGAAGTCTATGTTGCACAATTGTCTTTTATCAGAAAGATATAATTGCTACTGTAGTGTTCCAGAGCCAGAAGCTGAGTCATTGTTTAGTGCGAGCACTGGGTTTACGCAGGTGCGATCGCGTTGACAGTTGTAGAAAAGCAGTAGCGCTTGCCTGATAGATCTACAGCACGACAGTGCTAACTACGAACTGAGCAATTGAGATCTCAACTTACTTCAATGGCAATCGCAACATCGCTACAATGGATTCAACAAGGTTGCCTCCAAAGACAAAATCTATGATTGCTGTAGCGATATCCCAAACTGATTGCCGAAGTGCTTTCACCCAATACACAAGAGTTTGACTCAGACGACAAATTTGAGGATTATAGAAACATTGAATTGCTAGAAGAATATGTCCTGATTTCCCAAGAGCGTCAACAGGTAGAATGCCATCGCTGCACAGGAGCGAACACCTGGGAAACCGTCATTTATGAGGGTTGCGATCGCGTTATCCTCAAAAGTATTGACCTGGAATTTGCCATCGTTGCATTGTATCGCGGTCTCGATCGTTAATGCGATCGCATCGTAATGATTAGAGGTTGCCAATGCCTGCTGGGAGAAATGAGCGATCTGACACAGCTCATTGGGTGAAATAGACCTGAGTTGTAGAAAAACTATTAACGTTTATCCAATAGACTCTGCAGCCCCAAAGTGCCCACTACGAACTTGCACAATTTGAGTGATGTCAAAGCAGTAATAGAATGACACAGCTAATATGGTGCATTAAGACTCAAGTTAGCAGCGGATGAAACCGGATGAAACAGATGGACAATCTATGAATCTCAATGGGATAGCCATCCGCTACATCCGTTCAAATCCGTTGCCAACTATTGCACATTTTTAGGCATGCCAGACCAGTAGGTGAAAATCACGAAATCGAAAATCCTTAATTTATTGAAAACTCCCTGAATTGTAAAGATTAGGGTAAGAAAATTATTGGACGAACGTGGCTGCGAAAATATGGGCAAAATATGGGCAATGTTTGTGTCTCTTGTTGCTTTCTACAACAGTCAGGTAGGAGAGGATTGAGTCATTGCGATCGCGGTTATTCTCTCGATCCCCACCCAACAGCGACCCAGACTGCAATCTCAAAGATTTCAGATTAGATCGCTTGTTCAGGTCGATAAAGAAACTCATTTTCTCAATTGTGTATAGTCGGATTAAGTTGTTTAGTTCAGTGTTGCTTTTCTATTCCTCACTATGTCGATGTTCGCAAAATTCACCCGCTGGTTCGGTCTCTTTTGCATCAGCCTCTTGCTCGTGGTGGCTTGCCAGCAAAATGCCCCACAATCCAGTCCGATTACCCTTGCCTATAGCCCCTGGTCAGGCTACTATCCGTTGACCATTGCCCTGGAAAAGGGCTTTTTTGCGGAGCAAGGCGTTGTCATTGAACCCGATTTTGACAAGGATTACATTGGCCAGATTAATGCCTTCCGCAACGGTCAGTTTGATGGCATCCTGATTGCGCTGGGCAGTGTCTTGAATATCTTAGAGAAAACCCCTGACGTTCAGGTCATTTTAGTCGTAAATGTTTCGGAAGGCGGAGACGCCATCGTCGCTCGACCCGAAATCAAGACAGTTCAGGATCTCCGAGGAAAAGTCATTGGCACGCGCCTGGGCGATTTTGGCGAGCTCCTGGTGCGGGAGATGCTCAAACAAAACAATATTCCCGTCGAAGCGGTGAAAATTGTCAACATTCAAACGGAAGACCTGGCGGCCAAATTGACCGATGGCACCATTGATGCCGGGCAGGGCTGGGAACCCTATCCCACCCAGGCCGTGAATGCGGGACATCATATTATCTTCGATAGCAGCCAAACACCAGGACTGATCCCCGACGTTCTGGTAATGCGACGTTCCGTGGTGCAAACGCGCCCAGAAGAACTGAAAGCCCTGCTCAGAGCCTGGTTCCAGGCGCAGAATTACTGGCTAGAAAACCCGGAAGAGAGCCGGGATTTAGTTACCGCTGCGCTAGATTTACAGCCAGATGAAGTGTCTTTTGAAGGGATCGAGCTGCCGGATCTAGAACGCAACTTAGAAATCATGATGCCAGGAGAGACGACGGATTCGTTATACTTCACTGCCCAGCTTTATACAGATTTCTTTGCAGCTAATGGTGTGATTAATACTCCACCGGATTTGGAGATGTTAATTAATCCAGACATCCTGAAGGCATTGAAACAGGATGCTGAATCATGAAACAGGTCATGAAACAGTTCGTCAATGCCACGTTGCGGGTCAAGTTAATTCTGGCTTTTTTGCTGGTGTCGCTTGTGCCTTTAACAGTATTAATGCTGTGGAATCGACAGCAGACACGCAAGGTACTGCTCGATCGCGCCCAACAGAGTGTATTGAGCAACACCCAGCAGACTGCAGTGGTGCTGGAAGAATTTGTTACCCAAAACCTCAATGCCGTTCGAGTGGAAGCCCAGTTGCCGCCTCTGGTAAACTATCTCAGCGTACCCGTCTCAGAACGATTACCGCTTGCAGGACGCCAGACGCGATCGTCCCTCCAGGCGGAAGTGGAAGCAACCTTCGAAACATTAGTGCGGCGGGATGTACTCAATATCGCTTCCTATGCACTGCTCGATCGCCAGGGAACCATTGTCGCGGACACCCATCCCCAAAACGTCGGACGCTCTGACCAGAACCTGGACTATTTCCAAAACCCAATGCAGACTGGATTTCCGGCCATTTCTGAGGTGGTTTACTCAAAACAAGACTCGGCACCGATTCTCTATTTCAGCAGTCCGGTGCGCGATCGCGAAGGCGAGGTTATCGGCGTGCTGCTATTGCGCTATCGGGCCACAGTCTTGCAACAAATTGTCAGTCGTTCTCACCCGCACCCGGAAGATCTAGCAATTTTGCTCGATCGCGATGGTCTGCGGTTAGCCCAGAACGATGCACCGGAGCTGATATTACAGCCGATTGCGCCGATCTCAGCGACAGAATTAGCCACCCTGAAACAATCTCACCAAACCAGACCAGACCAGGCCCTGGAGGATGTCGTCGCCATCCCGATGCTTTCCCAAAGCTTGCAAAATCGGGGAGATTTGCCCTTCTTTGCCTTTAGCTACCGGGGAGCCATCAAGCAGGCTGTGGTGGTCTCTTTACCGCGAACCGATTGGTCGTTGGTGGTGGCGAAACGTCAAGCTGACTTTCTGGCTCCCATCCAGGCGCAACTCCGCAATACGATTCTGTTGGGATTCATCAGTGCTGTGACAGTCAGTTTAGCGGCAGTGGCTCTGGGGTACACCTTAACGCGTCCCATTCTAGACCTGATGGCAACCGTGCAACGATTGACCGCTGGAAAACTGGATGCCCGCAGTCCCATCACAAGCCAGGATGAACTGGGGAAACTGGCCGCGAGCTTTAATCGCATGGCTGAGCAGATTGGCCAACTGCTAAAAAATCTGGAACACCGTTCTCAGGAATTGGAACTGAGTCAGTCTGCGACTGTAGCTATTGGAGAGTTAGCCACAGCAATTTTTGAGCGCGATCGCCTGCTTCAGGCTGCCACTCAGCTGATGCGAGAGCAGTTTCATTTAGCAATTGCCCGTGTCTACCTCTGGGATGAAGACCAGGAATGCCTGGTGCTTCAGCAAGAAACCCATGATTTAAATGATGATTTAAACGATTTGCAATCCCAATGTTGTGCTGCCAACATTTCTCCCTGGACTCTCGAAGCCATTACTGATTGGCAGCCCCATGAAAGCGACAACGCGATCGCTGCCGTTGCAATTCCCATGCTTTTCAATCACAAATCGATTGGTGTCTTAGAATTGCAAGATCCACAGCGATCGCACTTTAGCCCAGTGGAACGAGAAACCTTCAAAACCCTGGCGACTCAAATTGCGATCGCATGGAGCAACGCCAGGTTGATTCGAGATATTCAAGCAGCCCAGGCGCGATCGCGCCAGCAAGCCCATACCCTGGAACAAACTCTCCAGGAACTTCAATCCACCCAAAGCCAACTGATCCAAACCGAAAAGATGTCGAGCCTGGGGCAACTCGTGGCTGGGATTGCCCATGAGATCAATAACCCCGTAAACTATATCTACGGCAACCTTGCCCATCTAGAGCAATACAATCATAGTTTTTTGAATGTTTTCCAGGCTTATCAATCCCATTACCCCGACCCGCCAGCAACGCTCGCAGAGGTATTGGCAGTAGAAGACATCGAGTTTATTGTGCAAGACTTCCCTCAACTCATGCAATCGATGCAAGTCGGAGCCAGCCGCATTCAAGAAATTGTCAAATCCTTACGTACCTTTTCGCGATTGGATGAAGCCGCTTACAAAACAGTCGATATCCATGAAGGACTCGATAGTACCTTGCTGATTTTGCAACATCGCCTCAAATCTAATCCTAATCGTCGGGAAATTCATATCGTTAAGGACTATCAACCCTTACCCAAAGTGGACTGCTTCCCCAGTCAACTCAACCAGGTGTTTATGAACATCCTGGCCAATGCCATCGATGCCCTTGAAGACCATTATCCAACAGAGCAGACTGCCGTCATCACCCTGAGCACCACCTTTCTTGAGGCTACTCAAACGGTCAAAGTCACCATTCAAGACAACGGGCCCGGTATCCCCGATGCCATAAAGACCCGTATTTTCGATCCCTTCTTCACCACTAAACCCATCGGCAAAGGCACGGGGCTAGGAATGTCGATTAGCTACCAAATCATCACTGAGAGACATGGCGGAAAACTTAAATGTGAATCGGTTCTAGGGCAGGGCACCTGCTTTACGATCGTCCTGCCCGCTCGCCAAACCTCAGCTGTTGCTGCCAGGTGATGAAGGCAGAAGGCAGAAGGCAGAAGGCAGAAGGCAGAAGGCAGAAGGCAGAGGACAAAGAGTTGCAGGGTGCTCTGCTGTCGTCGGATCAATGCTGTAGTGATATACTGGTGACTCGATCGTATTGTAAAAATTGTGAAAAGCTCATTATCAGAAGGACTGCTGCGGAAATCGTCAGGGATAGAAAACGTGACAAAATCGGTAGTTTTTTTCAAGGGGGAAGAGATCCAATACTTTTCAAACATCCTCTTATACTTGACTTCTGCTAGATGAACATCGCTAATAATTCCGTTGAATTAGACACATTGAATTGGACACATTGAATTAGATAAATTGGACTAGACGAAACCTAACTTACAGGATCGCAGAATACCCAGTTACAGCACTGAAGAGAGAGTCATGAGGCAATTTGAATTTACGCTGGCGGGGCCAGAGGACGATGCCCAATTACGACAGCGCATGGCAGCAGATTGGATGCGGGGTAATATTTCGGTAAGCTTTCGGCGGGAACCAAACTATTTCAGGGGTTGCCAGGTGCAAGGGAAATCGTTCGAGGTGATGAAGTGTACGGAAATTAGCACGGGGAAAATCATTAGTTTGGGCAGTCGGTTAATGACGACTGTTTTTTTGAACGGGCGACCTGAAACAATTGGTTATCTAGCCGATCTGCGATTACAGGCAGCTTACCGAAACCGCACAATTTTAGTACGGGGTTATCGATTTTTACAGCAGTTGCATGAGGCGAATCCGGTGCCGCTTTATTATTCAATGATTCTGTCGGGAAATACGACTGCGTTGCAAACTCTGGTGGGCGGACGGGCGGGATTGCCTTACTATCACGATCTGGGCTTGGTGTTGACGCCTGCGATTCATCTGGATTTTCCGCAACCTAGCCTCCGCATCCCTGGGGTACGGTTTGAACGGGGAAAGACGCAGCAACTGCCGGAAATTCTGCGTTTTTTGCACAACTGGCAAGCGAAAAAACAGTTTGCTCCGTGTTATCGGTTGGCAGCGTTTGGCAGCGCTCGCTTGCGGGGGCTGCGGGCTGAGGATTTTTATCTAGCGGTTAAGGATAACCGGATTGTGGGGACGGTTGCGGCCTGGAGTCAAGAGGAGTTTCGGCAAACCTGTGTTGAGCAGTACAGTTGGCAGCTGAGGCTGATGCGACCGATTTATAATCTGCTGGCGCGGTTGACGCCGCTGAAGCCGTTACCTGAGCCGGGGAGTGCCATTCCTTATTTTTATCTCGCGTTTGTGGCGGTGGAGGAGAACGATCTGGAGATTTTTCGCGGGCTGGTGCGGGCGGTGCATTGCGATCGCGTTTCCTCTCCCAGCCACTATTTCATCGCTGGACTGCACGAAACCGACCCGCTGGCGGCTGTCTTACAAGACTACCGCCGCATTGAAGCCGCAGGTCGCTTGTTTGCGGTTTATTATCCAGATGGGGAAGCCTTTTTCAAACAGCTGGATCGACGGATTCCTTATGTAGAAATGGCCACAATTTAGGCCCATGCGATCGCAGAGGGTAGAAGGCAGAGGGTAGAAGGCAGAGGGCAGAAGGCAGAGGGCACAGGAGGCAGATGGGTAGCGACTGACTTGAGAATTAAGTCAGTCGCTACACAAAATATCCCCTTAAGTGAAGTGCTATTCGGGTGTAAGGAAGGCTGTAACGCTGACCCAAAACCCTGGTAGCACTGAAGTGCCAACTACGAAACGAGAAAGGCTGTAACACTGACCCAAAAACTTTGGAGCACTGAAGTGCCAACTACGTAACTTTGCACAATTCTACTGATTAGACTTCCTGGAATAGGATTAAGCACCATTCTAGTGGCCGAAATTCAAACTGGACGATCGTCCACAATGCCAAATTCGAGACGATTTTGCCCGATCGTAGCAATTGACTCATAGGTTAAGGATCGCAAAGTTGCCTGAATACAGGCTTTTTGTAGATTTTGGATTTTGGATTTTGAATTATTAACTGTTGGTTGCCAAAATAGAGGGAATCTACTTTGTCATGGGACAATTTTCAAACTGGTACGCTGTCCAAAACCTCGGAGATGGAAGACAACCGAAAATCGATTCAGCGATCGCAGGGATTTGACCGCAGCCATCAACAGTCGTGCAACAGGAACGAAACATGACCACGCAAGGATTTCAAATTACAGCTCCACCTTCCTTCAATCCGAAAAAATGGAACTGGGAACGTATGCCCAGTTGGACCGATCCCAGGTTACCCGTTTTGGGGATTTTAGGCTGTTATATCCTGTTGGGAATCACGGTTTTGGGATTTAATCGTTCTCCGGCGCAAATCCTGCTGATTATCGGATCGGCCTGCGGACTGGATGTATTGTTCCACTGGCTCTTTCGCGGACGCAAACTGTTGTTTCCCCTGAGTGCGGCAATTACGGGATGCTCGCTCAGTATATTGACCAATTTTTCCCACGGCATGTGGGTACCTTTGGTGCCGGTCTTTTTTGCCATCGCCTCTAAATATCTGATTTTGTTCAAAGGGCGTCACGTCTTCAATCCGGCGTTGTTTGGCATTGTCATGAGTTTGTTGCTGGCGAAAGGCGCAATTAGCGTTTCACCGGCTTACCAGTGGGGCGGTTCCATGGCAATGGTGGCGTTTATCGTCACTGCAGCTTTACTGCTCTTTGCTTTAAAAATTAAACGAACGCCGCTGATTGTTTCTTTTCTGATTTTGTATGCATTGCAATCGGCTCTGCGGGCTTATATGATGCGGGATCTGGTCCCCCCGGAAACGATTTTTCTGGGCACCTTTACTGCTCCTGCATTCTATTTATTTGCCTTTTTCATGATTACAGATCCGGCAACATCGCCGCGATCGCGAGCCAGTCAGATTGGCATGTCGCTGACAATCGTGGCGCTGGATTTGTTTTTGCATAAATATGAAACATTATCCACCATTTTCTATGCCGGTTTTATTTATTTTGGCTTGCGCTTTATTCGTCTGTGGTTAACTGAAATCTGGCAGGGAGGGGTGAGCCGATACAAGTCTGCCCGCCGCTCGCAACAGCAGATAGGCCGGCAAAATCAACCGGGTTTGTCTCCCCGACGGGCATTTTCTTCTCGCACAAAACGACGTCTTTTTCTTGGCATAGGATTGCGTCGCAGGCTGTTTCTTCCCGCAATGCAAGGGATTTATCGCTGGACGGTGATTAGCATCATTGGTCTGGGGGGATTGCTGTTTTACCAGACGGTGATTGTGGCCAGAGATGCGGTGAAGCCAGATTTTCAGCTGGTCGAAATCGCCGCTGACGCTGCGGGCATGACGGCAAGACCGGGGTCTCTCCTAGAGCAGGTGGATCCGCGCATTCAGCATGTGGGTAAGTGGTTGCTCTCGGTGGGCGATGCGGTGGCGGTGGCGGATGCCGATAATGACGGGTTGCAGGATATTTTTTTGACCTATCCGTTGAAAGATGGGCGCGATCGCGCCGCGCTGTATCTCAATCAGGGCGACTTCCAATTTGAGCGATTTCCCCTACCCGTACTGGACAGCCTGGTGACCAACCCAGAACAGCAAGGCATCGCTTCCGATGCCCTCTGGTTCGACTACGACAACGATAGCGATGCCGATCTATTCCTGGCGGTGGGCTATGGCAACAGCCGCTTGCTGCAAAATCGTTTAGTGGAAACAGGCCAACTAGACTTTGTTGAGGTCAGCACAACCGCTGGTATTGAAGACTATACAGTAAGCGTCACCGCCAACGCCCTGGATGCCAACCGGGATGGCAAGCTCGATCTCTTCGTTGGCAATGCCATGAATACCCACTTACCCGATTACGATCGTCCAACCCGGTTCAATATCTTTCAGTTACCAGAACCAGAGCATTCAGATGACCGGCGCATGTTCAATTTCATGCATCGTACCTGGCACGATGCCGACAACGGTGGCGAGAATCTGTTCTATCTCAACCAGGGCGATCGCTTTCAAAAGCAGGAAATTGACGACTGGGGGCTGGCGGGCAATCGCTGGACGCTAGATATTGGCACAGGCGATGTCAATGGCGATTCCTGGACCGACCTGTATCTGGCAAACGATTTTGGCCCCGATCAACTTTATCTGAATCAGCAAGGGAAAGAATTTACTCTGGTGCGCGGCACATTGGTCGGCGAACTGAGCCGGGATACCTATAAAGGCATGAATGCATCCCTGGGCGATGTGGATAATAATGGCAAGCTTGATATTTACGTTTCCAATGTGCATCAATCTTTGCAGGCTGAGGGCAGTTTGCTGTGGATGAACCGGGGCGATGTAGAACGCGATCGCGCCAGAGCCTTCAAAGACGAAGCCACCCAGCGCAACGCCTTAAACGAAAACCGCTTCGGTTGGGGCGGTGCCATGGGAGATCTGGATCGCGACGGCAAGCTGGATATCCTGCAAGCCAACGGCATGGTTGACGACAGCTACGACAGACATATGAGAGGCAAGACCCAGGCAAAACCAGGGGCCATTCTGCCTGCACGGACATTCTCCCATCCAATTTCGCAAGCTTCCTGTCCCGACTTCTGGTACTGGAACGCCCAAATTGGCCTCACCAATCCCGATATTCATGGATACGCCGATCGCTGGGCAGACCTGCGCGGACGGTGCATCTTTCCCTATCAGAAGAACCGTGTCTATCTCAATCGCGGCAAGCAATTCATCGACGTCGCCGAACAGGTCGGCTGGACAGAAAAGACCAATTCCCGTGGCATTGCCCTGGCCGATCTAGATAACGACGGCGACCTGGATGTGCTGGTCACACATCTGTTCGCACCAGTTTCGATCTATCGCAACGATGCTACCGCAAAATCCTGGTTAGGGTTGCAGTTAATCGGTAACGGCGACCGCTGCAACCGCGATGCCGTCGGTACTCGGGTCATTGTTAAATCCAAAACAGGCCAGCAGTTACGAGAAGTGCAAGCATCAAATGGCTTATCTGCCCAGGGCGATCGACGCCTGCTGTTTGGTCTGGGTGATGCCCGAGGCAAAGTTTCCGTCGACGTCTACTGGTGCGGCTCGGCAACTCCCCAGACTCTCCACCTGAACCCCAATCGCTATCACTCAATTCAACAATCCTGATTAGTCCCAACATCTCTGACTATGCCAACGATCTCGATCGTCTTCACCGCCTTGATTACCCTTTAACCCCGATTGTGATGATATAACACAACGAAAATGGATGAAGACCAGACAAAAGACTCAAAGCCAAAATTCCGTCTGCCCTCTGCCCTCTGCCCTCTACCCTCTACCCTCTACCCTCTGCCCTCTGCCCTCTGCCCTCTGCCCTCTTGCCCTCTACCTTCTGCCCTCTGCCCTCTGCCCTCTGCCTCCTGCCATAACCTAATCTGCCATGATTCCTCGACTTCACTATGCTGCCGATTGGCGCAGTTTAGCCTTTCTCGCGATCGCGTATTTCCTCTTACTCTGTCCTCTGTTAACCCCCTTACCTCTGGGTCTGGCTTGGATTTGGGTACCCACCAGCAGTCTATTTTGCTTCTGCATTGGCGTCGTCAACCACAACCACATGCACGCACCCATCTTCCAGCAACCCTGGGCAAACCAGGGATTGAATATTGCGATCGCGCTCTGCATCGGACGCTCCGCCAGCCAGATCGTCATGCCCCACAACTACAACCATCACGCTCACCACGGCGGCGAACAGGACTGGGGTAAACCCCAACTAGCAGGCATCGGCCCTGGCATCGTCCGTTTAGGGCGATACGTTTTCAATTATTTGCTGAATATTTATCAGCGCCGTCAGGACGATGATGTACCGACGTCACCCCCTTGGCTGCAGCAAACTTTATGGCGAGAACGACTGGCGTTGTGGTTATTTGTACCCGGACTGATTGCGATCGCAGGCTGGAAAGTTTTACTTTTTGCCACGATTCCCTGGGCGATGGGCGTCGTTTGTCTGCTCAGCATCAACTTCTTGCAGCACGACGGCTGCGATCCCCACTGCCGCTACAATCTAGCCCGTAACTTCACCAGTCCACCGCTCAACTGGTTCTTCTTCAACAACGGCTACCATACCATCCACCACCTACGGCCCGGCTTGCATTGGAGCCTGTTGCCCGCCGCCCATCATCGTCTCATAGAACCTCACATCGCCCCCCACCTGAACATCGGCTCAATATACTATTTCCTCTTTCATAACTGGCTCTGGCAACAGAGCAACGCCAGCTTAACCGGATAGAGCCAAGGTTTCAGGTCCCGATTGGGTTGGTGAGGGGATGCGATCGCATCTCTGCAACAGCGCGATCGCCCCCAACCTGGATCGATCCCCGGATATTGGCGATAACTAATGATATACTGGTACCGTTTATGGTACCTGGTGAGGTTAACCGATGGATTTACTGACAGTTCGAGAAGCGAGAGACAACCTATATCGACTGATCGATCAAGTAGCCGAACATCACAAACCAATCGTAATTTCAGGAAAACGCAACGATGCGATCTTGATTGCGAAAGAAGACTGGGACGCTATCCAGGAAACCCTTTACTTAAGCAGTATCCCAGGTATGACCGAATCCATCCAAAAAGCGGCAGCAGAACCCCCAGAGGAATGCGTGACGCTTAAGGATTTAGACTGGTGACGTGGGAAATTATTCTGTCCAAGCAAGCGGCCAAAGATGCGAAGAAGATCGCTGCATCAGGTCTAAAAGATAAAGCCCAAAAGCTCCTGAAAACGTTGCAAAACAATCCCTATGCCCCTCCCTATGAGAAATTAGTCGGCGATTTGCAAGGATATTATTCGCGACGCATCACTATTCAGCATCGGCTTGTGTATCAAATCATTGATGAACAAAACATCATCAAGATTTTGCGGATGTGGAGTCATTATGAATGAATGGCTAGATCGATCTGAATTCTCAAACGATTCTGCTGTAACTCCTAAGCGAAACTATCCCAGCCTGTTTGCCCAAGGACTGGTATTCTGATTGCTTACGTTTGAATTTTGGATTTTGAATTATTTCTCTTGCTATACATTTCTCTTGCTATACAATAGAGAAGAGATTCGTTAGCCGCGCGAGTAACCCAATGGCAGCCACAGGAACAGAGCAACAGTACGAGGGAGCCATCCTCAACCAACTCATCAAGAATGCTGAAAGGCTGGCCGTACTCGAACAAAACGTAGCCCAGCTCCAAACAGATATGGCAGCGGTCAAGCCACTTGTCTTCGAGATCCGAACCACAATGTACTGGGTGAAATGGTTTCTGGGAGCCATTGGCATTGGTATTTTGGCCAATCTCTTCAGCCAACCGATTCTATCGGTGCTTCATCTGCATTAAGACCGTAATTACCAAGCGAGCAATACTCATGGTGGCATCAGGAACAACACAACAGTATGAGGGAGCAATCCTCAACCAATTGATCAAGAATGCCGAAAGGCTGGCTGTACTGGAACAAAACGTCGGTCAGCTACAGATAGATGTGACTGAATTAAAAACAGATGTCGCTGAACTGAAAACAGACATGGTCGAGGTCAAGGCATTTATTTTCGAGATTAAAGCCACAATGAATTGGGTGAAATGGTTTCTGGGAGCCATTGGCATTGGTGTCCTGGGTAATCTCTTCAGCCAACCGATTCTGTCAGCACTTCATCTTCATTGAAAACCTCATAGCAAGCGAGCAATCCCCATGGTGGCATCAGGAACAACACAACAGTATGAAGGAGCCATCCTCAACCCATTAATCAAGAATGCGGAAAGGTCAGCCGTCCTTGAGCAAAATGCGGACCGACTGCAGGCAGATATCGATCAGCTAAAAGTAGATGGAGCTGAGCTAAAAACAGATGTGGCTCAGTTAAAAACAGATATGGCCGAGGTCAAGGCAAGTGTTGTTGAGATTAAAGCCACGATGAATTGGGTGACGTGGTTTTTGGGAGCGATTGGCACTGCCATTTGGGGCAATCTCTTCAGCCAGCCGATTCTGTCAGCTCTTCATCTAAATTGAGAACCTAATCGCAAGCGAGTAATACTTATGGTGACATCAGGAACTGATCAACAATATGAGGGAGCCATCCTCAATCAATTAATCAAGAATGCAGAAAGGCTGGCCGTACTCGAACAAAACGTCCATCAGCTACAGACGAATGTAGTTCAGCTACAAACAGATATGGCAGAAGTCAAGCCACTTGTCTTCGAGATTAGAAGCACAATGAACTGGGTGAAGTGGTTCTTGGGAGCCATTGGCATTGGCATTTTGGGCAATCTCTTCAGCCAACCGCTTCTGTCGGCACTTCATCTTTATTGAGACCGCGTTGCCTGCTGCAAGTGCTGTAAACTATACCTACAATTTTCGACCTTGATTTCTCCAACTGCCCCATGGCAAACCTCCAGGCCACTCCAGCTCACAACCGATACCGTCGTTGTGTAATCATGGAATGGGACGGAAAGCTGACTGACCCAAAGCAATGGAGGTTGCCTTTCATAGACTCGAAAAAGCCGCAGAACTGCGATCTCTATTTGGATATCTTCTTTGGTATTGAACAGGAAGTAGAAATTGAGTCCAGCGAAGTATCAGCCAGGGTTCAATTTGGCATCAAAGGCGGCGAACTCAAGCTCGAATTTAAAGATTGCCGTGCTGCTTCCATGCAGAGTTTCAATCACACCAAGTCCATCAGTCCTATCATTGAGGTTGAAGAAGAGGAAGAGGAAGGAAAACAGATTCAAGGCAGCAGCGATATTTCCACCAGCGGTATCAAAATTTCTGGGAGTTTAGCTGGAGGCAAGACATCGAAGAAAACGAAAGCAAATGACTATCAGATCTGGTTGAAGCATTTCTCAGATACCCAGGCAGTTTGGGGTTTTCAAGCCAGGAAATTGAACTGTCCTCTGGAAGGGACATTGATGGCTAAAAACAGAAAATTTGTTGAATCTCTCCAGGTAACGAAACTCCCTTGCAGCCAGATCGTTGCTACCTTTGAAACCTCCAAGGAACATATTGATCTCATGGGGGGCCAAGCCAGTCTCAGAATTATCAAAATATTGGGGTGGGATCTCCTGAACTCAACCTCGGAAAATATTAAAAGCAGATCGGCCATCGTGGAAAGATTGTTTATCCATCGCCATTTGGCCCCCAGACTAAACCCTTATTTGAGTCGGCAGGAATTGAGTTATGTCTGATGTTCTCAAAATTGCCCTATCAGAAGACTTTAAACATACAGTTCAGCAGATTTTAGCTGCGGAAACCCAAAAGTTCAGCGAGCTGACGAAAATTTCGGGCCTCAGTCTTGCTGAAGATTTTGTTGGGATCGAGCTGAGCGGCGAAGACCTGAGCGACGACATGCTCATTGGTGTCAACTTCAGCCATGCCAACCTCAGCAATGCTAATCTTAGCTGTACTGAAATGAGCAGTGCCAATTTAAGTCACGCTGATTTAAGCAACGCCGACTTAAAAAATATTGCCCTCAGCGATGTCAATCTCAGCAACGCTAATCTCAGTCATGCTGATTTGATGGGTGCCGACCTGCGAGGAGCAAATCTGACTGAGGCAAATTTCAACCAAGCCAATTTAAGGGCTGCAGATCTGAGAGAAGCCAACTTAAGCAATGCTGTTTTCACCGATGCAGATTTGAGATATGCCAGATTTGGGGACAATCCGGATCTTTCCAAAGCTGAAGAAGGCGATTTGAAACGGCGAGGCGCAATCTTTGTCAATGTAGTTTTGTCTGCTGAGGGTATTGACGATCTGGATGAGCGATTGAAACGGTTGGCTTTAGAAGCCCAGCAACATCCCCCAAACGGGAAACCCCGACAGCGAGCTTTAGCAAAGCTCTTGCAAGCAATTCAGCAATCAGAAAAGCTTGTTTATCCACATCAGGGACAATTTCAAGGCTTTTATGAAGAGATTTATGCGGAAGCCCTGCAGCGACTTTTTGCGTTTATCTGCGAACAGATCGATCGCTATAATCCTGAAAAAGAAGTGTTGCAGTGGGTTAATCTTTTGCTTGAGCAACAGTTCTTCATTGAGGCTAGTCAAGAGATCTTGCCAAGGCTACCCAATGGCGTCAAGAGGGGAAATTTGACAAGTCTGACAATCGAGGATATGGATCGGAATCATCTGCACTCAGCCAATCCTCAACTGACTCCTTTGTTAACTGAAGAAGTAATCCAATGTTTGGCGGAAGATCCGGAAGGGATTTTTCAGGCTGCTTGCGTTGCAGATAATCCAGCGGCCAATTTCCGCTATCTGGCCATGTCTCGGTCGGCAGGCTATACCTGGAGAGAACTTTCAGTAGAGCTAGGAATGAGAATTTCGACCCTGAGCAGTTTTTACAAGCGTTCTTTAACCAGGTTTGCCCCCAGAATCAGGGAATATCTCTCCCGGTAAAGTCTGAAACGGGATCAGATGAACGTTCGATTGCTCCAGCGGGGAGTGTGAGCGAAAATCTAGAAGACGGGTTTTGATGAGCATGACCTACAAATCCGAGTCTCCGCTGGTGGGCATTTCCCAGCGATCGTCTTCATGGTGGAGAGTGAGAATTTGGTAGGAAATGCCCACCCTACAGATCGCTATTAATCGCCGATAGACTCGGTAGCACTGAAGTGCCGACTACGAGCTTGCACAATTCAGCTCGCTGGTATGGTTAAAGATTTGCCGTTGTCTTGGGGGTTCAGGTTCAACAGGAAGGGAACGGCTTTACGCGCCCAGGCTTTTGCCTGGGGATAATGGGCGGCGTCTTTGCCGAAGCAGATTTCTAGCATGTCGGTGTGGATGATGCCGGGGTTGAGGGCAATGGCGGCCATGCCAGCGGGCAGTTCCTGGGCGAGGGCTTGGGTCATGCCTTCGATGGCCCATTTTGAGGCGCAGTAGGGAGCAACCTGGGGAGAAGTGGCACGCCCCCAGCCGGAACTGAAGTTGACGATGATGCCGCTGCCGCGAGCGATCGTGGCGGGCACGAAGTGACGAATGGTGTGGGCTACTCCTTTGAGGTTGATGTCAATGACGCGAGAGAATTCTTCGCTGGAGATTTGCCAGAGGGGTGCGGGTTGATTGATAAAACCGGCGTTGTTGATGAGTAATGTGGGAGGGCCATACTGAGTCAATATTTCCTCGGCCCAGGCTTTCACCTGGGATTCTTCGGCAATATCGACAGCAGCAAAATGATGATCGGATGGAAATTGCTGGCGCAGTTGCTGAATGGCATCAGCAGAACGGGCACAACCGAGGAGAGTGTGACCCTGGGCGATAAACTGCTGAGTCATCGCGTATCCAAGCCCTCGGGTCACACCTGTGAGTGCAATCAGTTGTTTCATTGGGTAGCAGTCCTCAATGGATAAGGAGTTTTGAGCGGGCAGGATCTATCTGCATACTCAACATTCTTTGTTTAGGAATGAGAATTTAATAATTTACCAATTTGTAGAGGTGCCCCTTGTGGGTACCCTGCCATGTCGGGGCGATCGCAAAGGATTGCCCCGACAGAGCCAATCTACATTTTATTTAATTCTGATTCCTTACCACTACCCATTTGGTTTTCTCTGTTGATTGTCAATAGCGAGTCAGGTCGCTCGCTGCTGGAGATAGCGTGTCATTGCGGCAGACGACAAAGAATTCTACTTTGAAGCGGCCGAGTTCGACTAGATCGCCGTCTTGAAGCAGGTAGCGCTCCATTAAGTTCAAGGGACGACGATTTAACCAGGTGCCGTTGTTGCTGCCAACATCCATGATGTAGAAGCCGTCTTCAGGATGGTAGCCAATCACAGCATGGCAACGAGAGATTGTTTTTTCTGGAATTGAAATGACGCAGTTTGAACTGCGGCCAATCGACCAGCTAAAGCCATGGGAGGTAATGGCTTGTACGGTTTCTTTTTCTTGGGCAGCCAGGTTAGTGGCCAGGAACGCAGTGCGTCCAGTACTCACAGCTTGAATATAAGCATTTGTGAGTTCGCAGCGTTCGGCGGCGTGAAAAACCGGCTCAAGGATGGCTGTGACCTGGCTCAGATCGTTGTCGAAGTCGGCAAGAAGGTTATCGGAAAGGGACGGATTCTGTTGTAGAAAGCTCGTAGCCAGACAGGACGAGCCATATGGAGACTCTGGGTGCAGCATAGGAATTTGGATGGAACTAACGACTCTCGGAAAAATGTTGACCAAATGAATGGAAACATTCTGTTGCACCCTGATCGAACCCTGAAAGTAGAAATTGATTCTGGCGTAATGGGAAAGAGGAGACTCAACTGAGCAAGATCTTGTGACAGAAGTGAGATCGACACAGAAAGAATATTCGCGAGCTAGAAATACAGATCTTAGGACAATCGATTCAGTTGAGCGAGCAAAATGGTAGGTTAGCAATCCTCAATCTAACTTATGCCTGATTTTTTAACCCAACCCTGCGTTTCTAAAAGAGCTTGTTTTTGCAGCCAACGGTAAAGATGGCCTGGTTGAAGTGCGCCCGCTTCGCTTTGAAAACCGTGAATTCCCTGAGGACAAAGCTCTAGCTCTCATCTGGGATGAGGTATCCCCTCTATTCTAAACCTTGTTTCAGATTTGATAGCAAAGCGCCAGATCTAAAACTGGCTGGGGTTTATGTTTGGAATCCAGGCAACACTGAGAATCTATATAAACGATATTAATACTTTCCCTTTCTGGGGATGTAAAGGGTAATCCTGGTGATTTACTGAAGTTTTATGTGACATGAGCAATTCGAGTGTTTTTGTAAAGTTTTCAAGAAAAGTTAGTTCTGGCTTGAATTTACAACCATTCTTGTGCCTAATGCTCTGCTCGGGGAATGTATTTAATGCTCTGCTGAAATAAATTGATGGGGGACTCAGCGTCGGGCACCTGGGCAAAGTTGCACACTGTGGCGATCGCGCAGCTCAGAATCAGTCCATGATTGAAGGCAGTGGAATTCTGCGATCGCGTCCTATGTCTCCTCCGTCCGAGCGTCCGGTTGAAATTAAGATTCTGATTGACCCTGATTCTCCTGATCTGCTTGAAGGTTTGGAGATCTGGTTGCAGCTCAGTTTGATCTCTGACTGGCAAGTCAGACAATTGAGCCAGCAGCATCTGACCTGCCGTTTGCCCCAACCGATTGCAACCGAAACGGCAGCAACTGTAGCCGTTTCACCTGCAACGGATGCAGGGGGCGAACTGGTTTCTGTTTCAACGGGTGCTTCCCAGTCTGCAGGCTCTGCTCCAGCGCCCGCAGGCGTCGATCGGGTGCAGAGTAATGCCAATCGCAGACTGGCTGCAACCGCAAGACAGCAGTCCGATCGAACGCTGAATCCGATTGAGCGCCTGTTGCAGTCGCTGATGGCGGAACTGAGTGTGGTCTGGTTGTTATTCCTAGGTGTCTTTCTGGTGGCGATCTCCTCTGCTGTGATTGCGGCCAGCCAATGGCAACGGTTTACAGCCACCAGCCAATATCTGGTTTTGCTGGGCTATACGGTGGGATTCTGGTGGGTTAGCCGTCGAACCCGCACAAAAAACAATTTGCAGTTAACGACGCAAGCGCTGGCCCTGGTGGCACTGTTGCTGATACCAGCAAATTTCTGGGCGATGGATGACCTGCAATTGTGGCGATCGCCGTTGCAATGGTTGACTGTGGCAGTGGCGGCAACGAGTTTGAGCGCGATCGCAGTTTCCGTGTTGGCGCGATCGCAACAGCCCGCCCTCAAAACCGAGCAACGCCTGTTGCTGGTCAACGCCCTGGGCCTGAGCTATCTCCATTGGGGCTGGAGCTTACCCGATTTCTCTCTGATTGCTGTTTATTTGGGGGCAATCGGGACTAGCGTCATTACCCTATACCGACAGCGTTGGCAACACTGGAACCAGCAGGATCTGATTGCGCTTGGACCACGCGATCGAAGCGCGATTACACCTGACTCGACCGGTCCAACCCCACCTGGCGAACAGGCCATTTCTCAAAAAATACGGCGTCTCGGCAATGCGATTATCGTTTATGCGATCGCAGTGCTGCTCCTGCGAGCAATTTTCATCGTTCAGGTTGATGTTACCCGCTTAGGACTGGCGTTGGGCATTTGCGGCTGGCTGTTCACGCGCTTGTCCCAACCCCAAACGATTCGTCGTTCTCAAAGCCAGTCCGCTACAACAGCGGTCACCGCAGAAGACCGTCTGCATCCGCTCTGGCAAAGATTGGGTGCAGGATTGTTATTGTTGGGCTGGTTGGTGTCTTTCCAGGTGTCCTTCCCCTGGCAAGCCGTTGTTGTCAGCGGTTTGGGGCTGGAATTTTTCAGCCGACGGTTGCGCCGTTTCTGGCGACGAGCCGATCTAGCAGTACTGCTGGTGATTGGTTTGCAGATGTTTGGGTTGGTGTGGGGCTTAGTTCCAGCCACAATCCAGACCCAGATTATTGACTTTTCCACCCAGCTGATAGGAGCAGAATCGACCCCCTGGGCGCTGCCCGGCATTGTTCTGTTCCCCTATGTAGGCGCGATCGCAATTTTTTCCGACTCTCTCTATCGCCAACAGCACCCTAAACTGGCAACCTTTGGCGAAGGGTTAGCGCTGTTATTGGGAACCAGCCTGACTGTTGTCAGCCTCGTCAACCCCATCCTGAGCAGTTTGAATTTAATCCTGTCCAGTTTGACGTTAAGCATAATTACTTATCGACGATTTACCTGCAGCCAGGAAACACGCCCCGCTAAGCCTTTCCTGGTTTATCTGACCCATAGTGTGATGCTGCTGGCTCTGGCCTCAGAGATTAACCGTCTGTGGCCTCATCTGGCCGCAGTGAATTGGGTCAGCGTCTTGCTCGGGGTGGTGATAGTGGAATGGAGCATCAGTATCATTCTAAATCGGCAAGCGTTACCCCCCCGCACAACTCGAAGCGTAGTGACGGCTCCCTGGTTATGGGGAGAAAGTTCCTGGTATATCGGGTTATTTCTCGGTCTAATTAGCACTTATGTTTTGCTAATTTATCTTGCGATCGAGTTGTTTGACTCAACCCCTGATGCCATCGTCTGGCGATTATTGGGTCTGGTGTTGCCGCTGGCCTTGACTGGCATGGCCAGCTTCGGTCCGGCATCGCGGCGACCATTGGCGGGTTGGCTGAGTGTCGGTGCTTTATTGGTCGCTCAACTGCTGACTCTGGGCTTGCCGGGACTCCGACTGATGGGCCTGGGGAGTGCCAGTGTGTTGATGATTGTCAATACGCGCACTTTGCGACAGCCGTTGGCCGCGAAGATCGCGGTTGGTTTTGGCCTCAGCTTCCTGGGCTGTTGTTTAGGAGAAGGCTTTTGGGGATTGTCGCCGTTGTCAAGACCAGGATGGTTTCTGGCGATTGCGATCGCAGTCCTGGCACTCTGGCTGCTGCGGAGCTGGCTGCAACGGCGTGCGACGCCTCTAGCTCGCATCTACGCCCAGGCCAGCAACGTCTGGGCTACGTTTCTCTATGGTGGAGAACTATTTGCCCTCACCCGGCATTGCATTGATAGCTATACCTTAACTGCGAACCATACTGCAAACCAGGGCGGAGAATACCTGGCAGCCAGTGTGTTGCTCCCGGTTGCCATTTGCTATCGCTGCTGGCAGCATCCGGGTAATCTGGTTGTTTATCTGCTAGGTTGGGGGATCGGACTGATCGCTGCAGAAGCCATCTCCCTGGGTCAGGGAACCACCCTGGAATTGTCTATTGCCACGATTGTCCTGGGTGCGGTTGCTGTTCTTGCGGGGGAATGGTGGCAGCGAAAACAAGGCATCAAGCTGGACAGTCTCAGGATCTTGCCCCTGCTCTATATCTCGTTGGGTCTGCTCTTGCGCTTGGGCCATTTCACTCCCTGGACGGGTTGTCTGACGCTCATTGCGGCCGGGGTTAGCCTTGACCTCGGACGCAGACCGCCCCGCTGGCGTCCGCTGGAGTATCTTTCCTTTGCTGGAGTCTCTTTGGGGATTTACGAACTGGTCATTTACCAGATGTTGCAGTCATCAGGGGGCCATGCTGCGGATGGGGTGACAATCCTGGCTAGCGTTGCGGCAGTGTTGGCTGTTTTCTACCGCATAACCGTACCCGGTTTAGAACGGGTTTTCCGGTTTCGACGCACTGATATCGTCGTTATTGCTAATCTGCACTGGGCTCTGGGTAGCGGTCTGATGACGTTTGCTGCGATCGCAACCATCCCGATTCAACCCAAACTGGCTATCTTGGGCATCAGCTTGAGCGTTCTGCTCGTTCTCTATGCACTGTTCCAAGGACGCAACTGTCCCAGGCTTGCCGTTGCCAGCATCTGGGTTTATGTTGGCGTCATTGAGGCAACAGGCATTGCTCTCTACGCCCGGTTACTCTGGCCTCAATTGGCTGAGTTGACCCCCTGGGCGGGTGCGATCGTCGCAGCTATCGCCTACCTGATCTACCAGCTCCCCTGGCAGTCTTGGGGATGGTCTCCAAAACCCTGGCAGCGCTGCGCTCTGATTCTTCCCCTTGCTACCGTAGTCTTAACCAGTGGAATCCTACATTCTGCTAGCTTGCTCGTCGTTGCTGCGCTCTATCTCCTTCTGGCCAGACATCAACGACAGATTCGTTTCACTTATTTGAGTCTTGGCTTGATCGATTGGCTGCTGTGGCGAGAATTCTACCAAATCGACCTGAGCGATGCTCTCTGGTACTTGACTCCTTTCGGTCTCACCCTGCTGTATATTGCTCAACTGGATCCTAAGCTGCAAAACCGCCAAAAACGTTCAGCGCGCCACAATCTACGTCTGTTCGGCATTGGTAGCATTTGTCTGCCTGCACTACTGCTGCACAATGCTGGACAAACGGGCCTGTTACCGGGAGTCTTGGGGCTGTTGGTGCTTTTTGCTGGATTATTTTTGAAAATACGAGCTTTCCTGTTTGCAGGCACACTCACCTTTCTGGGAACCGCTTTCTACCAACTGGCCATTTTGAGTACCGAACATCCCCTATTCAAATGGGCCATTGGATTTTTCATCGGCATCCTCTTAATCTGGATAGCCGCCAGCTTTGAAACTCGACGCAGCCAAATCAGAACCCTTGTACGAAGTTGGTTGGAAGAATTGCGAGAATGGGAGTAATACCATTTTGGATTTTAGCTTGCCGATTTTGGATTGAAGAAAGACTGACTCAGCAATCAGTCTGCCAATTTGATAAATTGCATTTCCAAGTCAAATTGGTATAGGCCTGGCTAAATTTGAGGAGCAGGGTCGTCTTCCAAAAATAGGGATTTGTGAGCGTACAGGATCCATCTGCACGCTCACAAATCCTGACTTGTTTATCCCTATCCTTTAATAGAGACATAACTTGAAAGGGTGGCACCCCTGAAAAGGACACCACCCCTTGTTTCTTTATTCCAGGACAAAATAGCCTTTCAAGTTGTTATAGAGGATCTGTTCTAGCATCCCAATATATTTGCAAGGTGATTGCAATCTACCCCTGCCAATCGATCAATTGGCTCTCTAAGACAAGACAATTCTTGATAAAATTCCTTTCTTCGTTATTGCACTACCAGAATAGATGAAAACATAACCAACGGCTCAAAGCCAGATGCATCAATCCTTCCTTCTGCCCTTTGCCCTCTGCCTTCTGCCTTTTGCCTTCTGCCTTTTGCCATCTGCCTTTTGCCATCTGCCTAACACCAATTCAGGAACTGTCCCGCTGGAATAGGACAATCTGCCTGCACTCAGACAGAATATAACTATAGGGGATAGGAAACGAGAAAACACAGATTTCTCACACATCCAGGACTTAGCATCTCTTCCCCGTTTACCGTCTGGTGTCTGGTGTCCGGCTTCTAAATGTGGTAACGAAAGTTGCGATCGCACACCATATTGTAAAATGCAGGTACTGCCTTTTCTCAAAATATTAACTCCGGCAATATCCTGAACCGCAAATCTGGAACGTCAGTCAAAATATCTTTCTCAAGAGCATGTTTAACAAGCGTATATTTAACGAGCGCATGTTTAACCCTCTAAGACATCTTCTTGTAAAGCCAAGTGGAACATAAAATCAAGGATTCAGTCAATCTTTTAAGAGATTTTACGCCAAAATCTCTACATCATAAAATTTTCTAATCTACGATTTTAGATTCCTTTTCTTAACTTCTAATAGCACCTTGATTAAGGATCTCAGCATCTCAATTATACTCAAGATTTTGACTTTGAATTTTTCAGAATTGAGTTCAGTTCTAGATCGGTTGTAAATAGTTTAAAGTTTGCATAATATAATTTTAAAATAGCCTTAAAATAATTGATAAAAGCTTGTTTTTAATGGAAGTTTAAAAACTCCAGACCGGTTAAAAAAATTCCAAAGGCGCGCTAAAAAATTCGGAACGTTTGCAGTTCAAGTTGTACACATACATTAGGTACATCACGGGTGAAAAATATGAAGTGTCAGCACTCCCATTCCAACCGAGCCAACCTTTACAATTCCAGGTCTGCCAAACCGCGAACGGCCTTCATCCCCTTGCGGATGGGACTGGCAGCTCTGTTGTTATTTTCCGGCGGGACAGTCATTCCCCCCACCCTGGCACAGGCTAATCCCACCCCGCTCACAGCTCAAGCCCCTGCAGGTGCAACTTTGGTTTATGTCAATCCTGCTTTGGGTCAGGACGCGCCGGGTGCAGGAAGCACTAATACTCCTTTCCGCACCATTTCCTATGCACTCCAGCAAGCACAACCCGGAACCACCATTCAGTTAGCTGATGGTAGCTATACCAACCAAACTGGCGAAGCGTTCCCGCTCAGAATTCCGTCTGGCATTACCTTGCGCGGCAATGAAGCCAACAAAGGTCAGAGCGTCTCCATTGTCGGCAGCGGCTCTTACGTCAGTCCCACCTTTGCCCGACAAAACGTCACTCTCCGGGCTGATAATAATAGTGCCATTCGCGGGGTCAGCATTACCAATCCGGCCTCTCGCGGTACTGCTCTCTGGGTTGAATCCACCAATCCTACGATTGCTAACAGTACCTTCATGAATAGTCTGCGGGAAGGCATCTTTGTGAGCGGCGGTGGCACGCCAAAAATTGAAAACAATATCTTCCGTCAGAATAGTGCTAATGGTATTTCTGTCGCCAAGGCAGCCCGCCCAGAAATTCGCGGCAATCTGATTGAGGCCACGGGCTTTGGGATTGCCATTAGCGGCAAATCGGCTCCCCTAGTTGTCAATAACCGTATTGTCCGCAACAAGGATGGACTCGTCATTTCAGAATCGGCCCAACCGGTGCTGCGTAACAACATTATTGAAGGCAACACAAGGGACGGTCTGGTAGCAATTTCGAGTGCCCTGCCTGACTTAGGGACATCGGGCAATCCGGGACAGAATGCCATCCATAAAAATGGGCGTCACGATGTTTTTAATGCCACTCGCGGCAATGTTATTCCTGCCTTTGGCAATCAAATCGATGCCAAACGGGTCAAAGGCTCTGTAGATCTCGTTGCAGCTCGGGTTGAAGTGCCACCTACGCAACCTTCACCTCCCCGTGTCCCGCGCCAACCTGTACCACCTGCTAAACCGGGCGAACTCTCTGATATTCAGACACACTGGGCCAGGGCTTACATCCAGTCTCTGGCGAGCCAGGGTGTGATTAAGGGCTTTCCAGATGGTACGTTTCGCCCCAACGATCCAGTGACTCGTGCACAATTTGCGGCCATTGTCAATCAGGCATTTAAACCTGCGCCCAGGCGATCGCCTTTACAATTCTCGGACATTGAGGCCAACTTCTGGGGATCCCAACCGATTCAAACTGCCTACCAGGGAGGATTTTTGGCTGGATATCCCGATGGCAGGTTCTTGCCCAATCAGGCAATTCCCAGAGTACAGGTGCTGGTTGCGATCGCAAACGGTCTAGGACTAAAAACCGAGAACACCAGCATCCTGAATACCTATCAGGACATCAACCAAATCCCAGGTTGGGCAGCCCCATCCGTCGCAGCCGCAACCCAGCAAGAAATTGTTGTCAACTACCCCACCCCAACGCAGTTAAATCCCAATCGGGCAGCAAGCCGCGCAGAAGTTGCAGCGTTTGTTTATCAAGCACTAGTCCAAGCTGGCAAAGCCAAAGCGATTGACTCGCCCTATCTGGTGAGGAAACCTTAGGAACAAGACTTGCATTCAGGCCCTATTTTCTTCGTAGGGACACGGCATTACCGTGTCCCCACCAGATTTATTGTTTGTGAAGTGATTTAATTCGCGATCCTTAAATACATTGCACAATGCAAAGCGCCAGCATCCAATAGGAGTGCTGGCGCTTTGCATTTATTTACACGAATCTATATTTAAGGTCTTTATATTGGCTGACCCCATTTCGATACTCTTAGTGTGACAGGCTTTCGAGAGCTAACATACATTTCATAATGTTTTCTTAATTTTTGCATTTTCCTTATTTCTATAAAGTTATATTTCAAAATAAGGAAATCTGATACTAAAATTCATATTTCCTTATGGTTATTGATCCCGTTGTTCTAAACGGAATAACCAGATCATTAATGTCACAATTCCCAGTTGCAGAGCAAAATTAGGCAACGCTACACCTACCTGCCGACCTGCGAGCAGTTGAGCCAAAAAAACAAGCGCTCCCACTGTTCCAGAAGCCCCAAAGGCAAAATAGACAAATTTTCTTAAACTCCGGTAGGGAGTTTTCAACTCTACTTTCAAACGCTGATATTGTTCTGGAGTCAGTTGTCTTTCTGGGGAGCTGATACGGTTTTTGCGATTCCCCACATTTCGATTAGCCATCAATACGCGCTTCCTTATTCCACTGATGCGTGTCAATCCGATTGTGCCAGGTTACTCAGTCATTCAAAATTCGAAATTCAAAAACTCTGTAATCTTTGCATTCAAATCAGTTGGTTAACCTTAAACAGAGTGAGTCAATTTCTGAAATCATGCAAAATCGTTCTGGATTTGAAATTTCTGCAGGTTACACATCCGGATGGAAAGGTGCTGGACGAGCCTGCTATACTGATTAATCGTCACTGCCGGTGTAGCTCAGTGGTAGAGCATTCGATTCGTAATCGAACGGTCAGCGGTTCAAATCCGCTCATCGGCTTTCAACCCAAACCCTCTGAAAATAGGCGTTCCCAGGCGATTCGCAAGCCTTGGGAAAAACAGTAAAGAGTACAAAAGACTCTATCTGGATCGAGATTATGCAAGAAAAGATGATTTTGGGTGTAAATTGGGTGCAAGAACAAATATATTATTTTCTTAACCTATGTACTCCCAAACGCCCACTGGAAAAGCTTCCAAAGAATCTGTAGTCGTCATTTCATCCAATAATTGATTGCAGCTTCGGTCTCGGACTGCAGGATAGCGGCAATACGTTTTGTATCTGCATTCACCAAGACCCCCTAAAGTTGGCGAAGGTATTGCTCCATCTGCCCGTTTTAGCCGCAAACAAAATTTGGAGCAACCTTTACTTCGGTATCGAAATTCAAGTAGTCCGGTGGTTCAGCTAAAGTAGCTTATGGGTGCTGCCGACACTCTCGATGCCCTGGACAAAGCGATGCCAGAAGCACCGGCCAGCATGAATACTCCGGTTCGCGGAGTTTTGGCAGCATCAAGCCCAATCCAGACTATACCGGCCCGATTCTTCCTCTGAGTCAAGCCAGTCTGCGTTGACATGGACGGCAGAAGTTAGACGCGATGGAGCCTGGGCTGATTTCCCGACTGCAGAAGAGCTGAGAGCTGGCTTCGGTCAGGATTCGCTAAGGGAGTTGCTCCGATGTATGTGTTGGATATCAATATTTTGATTTACGACTTCAGGGAGTCGCTCTGATGTATGTGTTGGGTACCAGTATTCTGATTTACGACTTCAAAGACCTAGGACAGGTCGCTCAATAGTTGCTGAATATATCGCTATCTAGTGCAATGCTTGCTAATATTTAGCGTAGACTAAACTGAAAATAAGCCTAACTATTCCTCATTAGCCTTCTGATCGGGAGGTTGAATGTAATGCCATCCATATGGGTTCTTATTACCTCCTTCCTGATAGCAGGAACGGGTTATATCCTCGGCTCGGTTAAAATTATTAACCAGGGTAATCAAGCCCTGGTGGAGCGTTGGGGTGAATATAAGAAAACCCTCAACCCTGGCTTGAACTTCATTATTCCCTTCATTGAGAATATTGCTTGGGAAGATACGACCCGAGAGCGCGTCTTAAACTTCGAACCTCAGCAAGCCATTACTAAAGATAATGTGTCTCTAACAGCAGACGCTGTCATCTACTGGCAAATCCTCGATCTGGCCAAAACCTATTATGGCGTTGAAGATATCGAATCGGCAATTAAAAACCTGGTGGTCACGACGCTCCGGTCTGCGATTGGTCGGATGGAACTGGAAGACACCTATTCTTCACGGGCCAAAATTAATCAAGAGCTATTGGAACCCTTGGACGAAGCCACTGCTGGTTGGGGGGTGAAAGTGACTCGGGTTGAAGTGCGCGACATCACTCCTGCAAAAACCGTGCTAGAGGCCCTGGAGCTGGAACGCGCTGCTGAAAGTAAAAAGCGGGCTGCCATTAGTGAAGCAGAAGGTACTGTAGAGTCAATGGCCTTGATTGCGAAGGCTTTAAAGGCCCAAACCACAAATAAGGAAGTGATGAAATTCCTGGTAGCCCAAAAGTATGTGGATGCCAACTACAAATTAGGACAGAGCAACAATTCCAAAGTTCTCTTTATGGATCCCAATGCCTTAAACGAGGCTATTGGCAATTTGCTTGAAGCGGCCACACCCGATTCAGAGTTAGAGGAGGGGGACAATGGCAATGGCAGCTCGACACAATTACAGTAGCGCTTTGACACAACTAAACTGATAGCAAGTTCGTGGTTGGTACTTTAGTGCTGCAGAGTCGATTGAGTCAGCGTCTATAAGCTTTTTCTAAAACCCAACGCTATTGCACCAAACTAGCTGTAATAGGCCAATAGGAAAGGGAATGAAGAATTCCCCATTCCCCACACCCTAACCCTGAATGGCGCTTACTTAAGCAGATTGCATCAGTTTGGAAACCGATTAGTAGGATGGGCAAAGGGCATAGCCCTTTGCCCATCGCAGATCCTCTGATGGGCACGTTTTGCTTTGCCCATCCTACGCTTAAGTAAGCGCCATTCCACCCTAACCCTAGCCTCTCAATTTTTGTTAGTCTTGCTTCATCCAGCTAAACATGGCGCGCAAATCTTTGCCGACTTCTTCAATCGCGTGCTCTGCTTCTTGTCGCCGCATCGCTTTAAAGCCAGGTTTGCCTGCCTGGTTTTCTAGAACAAATTCACGGGCAAATTGGCCGCTCTGAATTTCTTGCAGAATTTTCCGCATTTCGGCCCGGGTCTGGTCTGTAACAATGCGCGGGCCGCGAGTGTAATCGCCATATTCTGCAGTGTTGGAAATGCTGTCGCGCATCTTGGCTAGACCGCCTTCAACGACAAGATCCACAATCAGTTTTACTTCGTGTAAGCACTCAAAGTAGGCCAGTTCGGGTTGATAGCCTGCATTTACCAGGGTTTCAAACCCTGCTTTGATCAATGCGCTTAACCCGCCACAGAGAACTGATTGCTCGCCAAACAGATCGGTTTCGGTTTCTTCCCGGAAGGTGGTCTCCAGAATGCCAGCCCGCGTTGCGCCAATTCCTCTGGCATAGGCCATGGCGCGATCGCGGGCCCTTCCCGTCGCATCTTGATAGATCGCAAATAGAGCCGGGACACCCTGTCCCTGTTCGTAGGTACGGCGTACCAGATGCCCTGGACCTTTGGGAGCAACCATCACCACATCCACCTCTGCAGGGGGCACAACCTGGCCAAAATGAATATTGAAACCATGGGCAAACGACAAAACTTTGCCAGCAGTCAGATGCGGTTCAATCTCCTCCTTGTAAACCGTCTTTTGCACCTCATCTGGCAGCAAAATCATGATCCAGTCTGCTGCTTTAGCGGCATCAGCGACGGTATGTACCGTTAACCCCGCTGCCTTGGCTTTGGCGGCAGACTGACTGCCTGGATACAACCCAACTATGACATTCAGGCCGCTGTCCTTCAGATTGAGGGCATGGGCATGACCTTGGGACCCATAGCCGATAATGGCAACGGTCTTCTCAGCCAGTACATCTAGATTGGCATCATCGTCATAATACATGCGGGCCATAGGGGCGACTCCTTATCTTCTGCTAGAACGAGGCAAGAATAACTGCAGCTCCCCATCTTACCTCAAAATAAGGAACTAACCCTCTCTATATCCAAGTTTTGCAGAGAGAGTAGAGTCGATCGGCGGGTGGCAGTCATTTTTTTTGTACAATTGATTTCATTTGCCATGCTACCTTCGGAACAGTTTTCTCCTGTTTCAGCAAGCGAGTAATTGGTTAATAATTATTAATTCTGTCGATCCAGGCGGTTAATGAATCTTGGATTGCCGGATTTCACCGATTTGATGACTAATAAAGGAGTAAAAATCTGTAGATTAGAACTTTAACAATTGTTCTCGATAGTTGTGATGTTCGTCAGGATGATACATTGCAGGCTATTCTCAATGAGGGAAAATGAGGGAAATTGTTTCAGCTGCTCATCTGAATCTCGACTATTCCAAATTCGGAAATACTGTGTGTTGCCTCAGCAATGGATGGATCTGCGTAAGACTTGTAAAACCTTAGGGTATAGAGGTCTTTCAGTGTTTTAGATTTTGAATTTCGAATCACTGGATTGGGTTGGGTCAGGGGAAATAGAAACAATCTCGCGCTCCATCAGAGCAAATCTGTATGATACTGGTTGGACACGATTTAGGGAGGGATGGAAGTGGTATCAGTCGAGACGATTGAAAAGCGCTCAACGGCTACAGTTCGCAAACTTGCACCTCGTTATCGCGTTCTGTTGCATAATGATGATTTTAATGGCATGGAATATGTGGTGCAGGTGCTAATGACAACAGTACCTAGCCTGACGCAGCCTCAAGCCGTGAGTATTATGATGGAAGCGCATACCAATGGCATTGCTCTGGTAATTACCTGTGCTCTGGAACCAGCGGAGTTCTATTGCGAAACGCTCAAAAACCATGGTTTGACCAGTACGATTGAGCCTGATGATTAAACGCTTCTGGTAAAATTTTTGCAACTCAATTTGGCTCGCTATCCTGCCCCGATTCGGATAATTATTTTTTTATTGCTGCTTTTGCTGATCTGGTTGCCGCTAGCAGTACCGATCTATTTATGGGTGAAGGATTCGGATTGGGTCAGTATTCTCACTATGGCAGGGCTGTATGTAGAATTCATAGTCCTGCTTCGTCTATGGGGAAAACAGGTGTACGCCGACCCGAATCTGCTCCAACGGTATGGTTTAATCCTAACGCGACAGAATGGTCTGGAACTGCTCTGGGGTTTGGGAATTGGTGTAACGAGCTTGTTGGCTTTGTTCGCCATCGAGGGTGGTCTGGGTTGGCTGTTCTGGGCAATTCCTTCTCAAACTCTGCCCTGGCTGATCGTTGAAGGATTGTTGGTTGCTCTGGGTGTGGGTTTTGCGGAAGAGTTGTTGTTTCGGGGCTGGTTGCTGGATGAGCTGCAGCGTGATTATTCGCTTTCTCTGGCTCTGGGGGCGAATAGTGCGCTCTTTGCCATTGCCCATTTCATTCGACCGTTGGAGGCAGTTCGCGAGACCTGGCCTCAGTTTGCAGGGCTGGTGATGTTGGGTCTGGTTTTGGTTTGGGCGAAACGGGCAACGGGGTATGGGGAAGAATTGGGTCGTTTGGGTTTGCCGGTGGGTCTCCATGGAGGGTTGGTGTGGGGATATTATCTGGTGAATGTGGGAGGATGGGTCACCTATTCAAGTCAGGTGCCAGAATGGGTGACGGGGATTGACGGCAATCCACTGGCAGGGGCAATGGGATTGGGGTGTCTGGGTGCGATCGCGATCGCCATGCAACACGCTGCCCAACGGGCAAAAATCCGCTCCAAATGAAGAAGCTTCTATCCTGGGTTCGCCTCTATGGACACCATGTAATAATACTGTGAAAGAGAAAAAATATTGCTCAATCCACTTTGTCATTGAGCAACGCAAAAACAAGTGAGAGAAAAACTGCAGATCAGGTTTATGACCAACGAAAAGTCACCTACTGAAGCGCAACAAGGTACTGAGACCGCCACTCCGGCAGATCTCCCCTTCTGGACGCGCATCTGGCGCGCCCAGAAAGACAATCTTGGCGTTCTGGCCATTGCCCTGGCGCTGGCTGTGTTGCTCCGCACCTTTATTGCCGAACCCCGTTTCATCCCCTCTGATTCCATGCTGCCAACCCTGCAGGTGGGAGATCGCGTGGTCGTTGAGAAAGTCTCTTACCATTTCCATCCTCCCACCACTGGAGACATCGTCATCTTCCATCCTCCCCAGTTTTTGGACGAACAACTGCAGATGCGGGGCTATGGCAAAGGGCAGGTTTTCATTAAGCGTGTTATTGGTCGACCTGGCCAGGCAATCGCCGTTCAAGCGGGCAAAGTTTATTTGGATGGCAAACCGCTGGAGGAAGATTATATCCTTTCTCCTCCGGCTTATGAAGGCGGGCCCTATGTCATCCCAGAAGATCGGCTTTTCGTGATGGGGGACAACCGCAATAACAGTAACGACTCTCACGTTTGGGGCTTCTTGCCAGAACAGAATGTCATTGGCCGCGCCCGCTTTCGCTTCTGGCCGCTCGATCGAATTGGCTTGATCTAGGGATTTCAGATTTTGGATTTTGGATTAATGTCATTTCATCATTATTGAACGATGAAGCGTGTTTGGATTGTTGTGCTATAGCAAACGGCAGGAGGCAGAGGGCAGAAGGGAAAGGTTGACTACATCTGGTTTTGAGCTTTTTGTTCTGCCCTAATCTATTCTCGTAGTACTATGCTGCCCTGACCACCCGACAGATCGCGGAAACCTGAAACCTGTAATCTGAAACCTGAATATGACTGAAAGATTAGACGCTTTTACGGCTCTGGCACTACAGCTGACCTGTCGCGCAGTGAACCAGAGCCGCGATCGCACCGAAGCGCGATCGCGCATGCAACAGACCATCCGCCAACTCGACCAGCACATTGCTGCGGGCATTGGCTTCATTGGCAAAGACTGTCGTCTGGTGGTGCTGCCCGAATTCCTGCTCACTGGCTTTCCCATGGGAGATTCGCTCGCAGGATGGGCCGAAAAAGCCTGCCTGGAGATGAGCGATCCTATCTACGATGCCCTGAGTGAAGTTGCCCAAAAATACCAGATCTTTCTGGCGGGGAATGCCTATGAAGTCGATCCTAACTTTCCAGATCTCTACTTCCAAACCTGTTTTGTCCTCGAGCCGTCGGGGTCGATGGTGCTGCGCTATCGGCGGATCAACTCCATGTACACGCCGACTCCCCACGATGTCTGGGATCGGTACCTCGACTGCTACGGTCTGGAAGGCATTTTCCCAGTGGCCCAAACAGCCATTGGCAACCTGGCCGCGATCGCATCCGATGAGATCCTGTTTCCTGAACTGGCCCGCTGTCTGACCCTGCGCGGCGCAGAAATCTTCTTACACCCTACCTCAGAACCCGCCGGCAACCCGCGCTCGGTCAAAGACGCCGCCAAAATCAGCCGCGCCGTAGAAAATCTGGCCTACGTCATTTCCAGCAACACCGCCGGCATTGCCGATACTGCCATTCCCATTGCTTCAGTCGATGGTGGATCCAAAATAGTTGACTATCGAGGCTTAGTCCTGGCAGAAACCGGCGCTGGCGAGAGCATGGCCGCCTACGCAGAGATTGACCTCGCCGCCTTGCGCCGCGCCCGTCGCCAATCTGGTGTGAAAAACCTCCTGTCCCGCCAGCGACCCGATGCCTACGCCGCTCTCTACAATCAGGCCCAGTACTATCCCGCGAATACCATGCTGAACGCAACCGTTCCCCGAGAACACTTCATCAACACCCAAAACGCAACCATCGAACGATTAGCAAGGTTGGGCATGATTTGAATGGAAGGCAGAAGGCAGAAGGCAGAAGGCAGAAGGCAGAAGGCAGAGGGCAGAGGGCAGAGGGCAGAGGGCAGAGGGCAGAGGGCAGAGGGCAGAGGGCAGAGGGCAGAAGAAGCGGAATGTTTAACCAATGTTTAGAGATCCACAATCTAAAATCTAAAATCTAAAATCGATAGAATTAATCCAAAATCCACAATCTAAAATCCAAATAAGATGAGCAACGATTTAGACGCTTGCGAATACAGCAGTTTGGACTTCTATCGCAAGCATCATGGCAAACAGCTTTATTACAACTGGCAGGGAGAAATTTACTGGGTTGAGGAACCCGGTCATCCCAAAAAGAAATTGTTTTCGATTATTGGCATGAACGCCACCAAAGTTTTCCTTAAATCAAATACAGAATATGGGGAAGCAGGCTATCGTCTCAACCGAGAAATTGGACTCTACTGCGATCCCGTCACTGAGGAGATCCTGCACTACTGGCAGGCAGGAGAAGGAAGCCCGTCCGTTCCAGTCGTGCATATCGCTAACCGCATGGTACAAGGTGCCGTACGCGAAAGAAAGATTACCATTCCCGCAGGACAAGTCTATGTCGCTAACGTGAATGAAATCCCTCTGGAATATCCGCATCCATTAGCAAAAGACAGTCGTTACCAAGATCATTGTCCCAGCGAAACCTTCAAGGGGGTTGAGTATTTCACCTCCCACTTTGCCCGCCCCGGTGCGACGGACATCCCGCCTGCCCAATGGTCGAGAGACTGTCCCTGGTTGCCCTGGATGAAGCTCGGATATGGTCATCCGGCCCGGTTGAGGTTCGAAACCACCATCGCCAGAGTAGAGTCCTTCGAGCAGCTCCATCCCCGGTTGATTGAGTTAGTGCGCGAAAGGCTACCGATCTACGAGTTCACTCCAGATGAATGCGATGAAGCGAATATGACCAGCATTCTCTACTTTAAAAAGTACTTTGAATCCTACTTGCAGGGAGCCATGTTTCCCATCGTAGAAACGATCTGATGCCATTTTGGATTTTAGATTGCCGATTTTGGATTGAAGCAAGGATGACTGGGACCAGCGCCCCATTTGGGCAGTCATTCTTACAATTTCATCAGTTGCATCTCCAAGTCAAATCGGTATGAGGCCGCCTCATTAGTCGTCTGCTAAAGAGAATGAGCTTTGAGCGCAAGAGTTCCACCAGCGCGCTCAAAGCTCATTACTTGTTCACCCTTAACCGAATTATTCTCCCCAAACGCGATCGGCAAAATCAGCTTTGCACGTCTGCAGCATATTTCGATCGTTCTCGCTGGCTGCAGCCAGTTGCTGGTAACCGAGGAGTTTAACCTTGGGAACTGCGGGATCGCTGCGGGTTGCAACGTTGGAGTGTGTTTGCAGCGCGATCTTGAAAGGATGCACCGTCTGGTCATAACTGTTGACGATGGTCAGGGCCAACTGCTGGGCTTCAATGTTGCCATAAAAGCAGTCAAAGGAGGAATGAGGCATATAAAACGCCCCGACAGTCTTACCATCACGAATCTCGACTACAAAATATTCTTTACCAATCTGATTCGGTTCAGACGACTGACCGTAGAGGTAAACGCCATTGGGAAGCTGAGTGTCAGTTTCAGCACTGGAGATAGTGTCAGTGTTGTTTGAAGCAGCCTGACCTTCGGAGCTGTAGGCTGCCAACGGATTCAAACCGCCCCCTGAAAGACCCAATGTCAGGAGCAAGCCTACTAGCGGTACTTTGCAAGAGTTGAAAAACGTCTGCTTGAGCGAAGTAAATTGAGTCGAGAAGTTGAGCACCGTCGTTGCCTGCCTGAATATTACAAAGTGGATAATATGCGTGCGAAGCTAGAGTTAGATCCAGGGCTGAGAGAGGGATTTACAAACCTCGTTACAAAACTTTACAAATAGCTATTCATTGGGAAAACGAGGTCAACGACTTCTCCGACTGAAATAGTCGGAGGGATTGCGACCGGTGAAAAAGAGTAAGGGTTTTGATTAACGTTCTGTTTTTAAAATAAAGCTGAGAGAGAAGCGGTTGCTTCCTCCAGCAGCGTCATCCGCCTGGATGACCCTTTTGCATTCAACGGGTTGCAGTTTCGCCGCAGTCGCAGTCGCGTCTAAAGGACGTAGCACTCTGTCCAGATCTAAGGAATATGTCAATTTTTATTGACCAGGGAACGATCGCATGTTGGAAAGGAGCGAATTTTTGGCGCGATCGCACAAAACAGAACTCCCCAACCTCACATTAACGCTCACTTGTCTGCAATTCTGAAACTCCCCAACCTCACATTCGCGCTCGCTTGCCTGCAACTTTAAAACAAATCATGATTGAGACAAATTCCCTGTATCTCTATTCTAGAGAAGTTTGTTTCCCCTTCAGCAAAGACAAAACTAAACTTCACACCTTTTTACCCAAGCCCTTAAAACTCATTCATTCAGGACACAAATGTCCGATCGGAATAGAGACCGAAAACAAATTCAGATTTGCTTTTCAAATTCAATTTTAGATGTATCGGATACCAATTTTTGCTATGTTGATCTTGGAAGCGTCATCAGGAATTGCCACTTGCCAACCCAGCAACAGTCCATGACACAAAATTTACATCAAATGACAACCCCTGAGCTGAAGCAATATCTCTCAGCCCATAGAAATGACCCGGAGGCGTTCCGAGCCGCATTGACAGCGCTCATCAGTCGTCGCGATCCTAATCTCCCCTATCAGCCGTATCCCTTCAGCCTTGACGATCCCGAAGGTGAAGTCAAAGCGATTTTGATGAAAAAACTGGAGCAGGCTGAGTAACAGAGGAAAGGGAGCAAACTAAGAGGTTCGCGGCTAGAGGGGTGAAGAAATAAGAGGAGTAAAGAAATCAATTGATGAAGATTGTTAAACACACCGCCACCGTCCTGGAACTCCAGATTAACCAACCCTTTCATTGGCTCGTTGTCGCGATCGGGGGTATTCTCTTCATCCTCATCGGTTGCGCGCTAGCACTTCCCTTTACCTCGCAGGTGACGCTCGCGTGCGAACGCATCGATCCCACCCAAGTCACTTGCAAACTCACTGCCACCAGCTTACTTGAAGAAAACAGCATCCTGATCCCCAATGGACAGCTCAAAGGCATTGCAGTCGACGGCTACGAAGACGGCGAAGACGATACGCCTTACCTGATAACCGAACATGGCATAATTCCCCTGTCCGGGATGTACAGCCTTGGTGAAGAACGAAAGCGGGAAAAAGTCAACCAGATCGACACCTTTATCAACGATCCAGAGCAAGTGTGGCTGAAGATTCAACATAGCAACCGCTGGTCTACCTATTTAACGGTTGGAGTTTTCTTCATCGCACCCGGTAGCCTGATTTTGATCGCAGCCCTATTCACCCCCTTAAAAACCTCCTACACTTTCGATCGCAACACAGGCCGACTGGAATTAAACTATCAAACCCTGGTAAAACGGTTCAGAATCGAGACACCGTTCCCTGAAATCAAAGGTGCAACGGTCATTGAAGAAGTGGATGAGGATGGGAAAAAATCCTATAGGACCCGTTTAATCATGCACTCAGGCCAGGAAGAGCTGCTGGAAAGCTCGCGCTCCGCCTCCACACACTACGCCCTCGCTCAAGCCATTAATCAAATGCTGAACACCAATCCCTGATAGCAAATGGCCCTCATATGATTGAGATTGCATTCCTTTTGGGATCGATCGGTAGGATCGGCAAAGGACAACGTCCGTGCCCATCGCGAGAGTCTGTGATGGGCACGCTTTGCTTTGCCCATCCTACCCGTAATCTTCTTCAAGCCAAAATCGGCAATCTAAAAGCCAAAATGGTATAGCCCTGCGTGCGACTCACCCCATGAGTCCGGAGGTTCCTGCTGTTTGTAGTGAGGGCTTTAGCCCTGCGTGCGACTCACCCCATGAGTCCGGGGGCAAATCTGAGTTTTTTGTAATAGCAGTGCCATTTGCTGCCCGCTTGAGAGACAATCTAAAGGGGTGTTTTGGGTACAGGCCGATGGCTGACGTGAAATGGCTGCAGGTTGGCGTAGCGATGGGAATCTCGCTGCCGCTGCTGCTGGCCAACGAGACCCAGGCCCAAGACTGGTGTGCCAATGAAGCCATAGTGAGGGAACGCTTGGAGAGGGCGATCGAGGATTCTGGTCAGTTAGATGTATTTGAGCGGTGCACTTATACGGCAGTTCCAGTATTGATCGCTGCTCTCAAAGACAAAAATCCGGACATTCGCTGGAGCGCTGTCAATGCCTTGGGAAGTATAGGGGCAGAGGCCAATGATGCTGTCCCTGCATTGATCGCTGCTCTCAAGGATGAGGACTCAGACATTCGCAGAAGCGTTGTCAATGCCCTAGAAAGTATTGGTGCGGAGGCTAAAGCTGTTGTCCCTGCTTTGATTGCTGCTCTCAAAGACAAAGATCCACACGTTCGTACAAGCGCTGCCACTGTACTGGGGAACATTGGAGCAGAGGCTAAAGAAGCTGTCCCTACTTTGATTGCTGCTCTCAAAGATGAAGATCCATACGTTCGCGTAAGAGCTACCTTTGCATTAGGGAACATTGGAGCAGAGGCGAAAGAAGCTGTCCCTACTTTGATTGCTGCCCTCAAAGACGAAAATCCATACGTTCGCGCAAACGCTATTGATGCCCTAGAAAGTATTGGTGCGGAGGCTAAAGCTGTCGTCCCTGCTTTGACTGTTACTCTCAAAGACGAAGATTCAGACATCCGCGCAAAAGCTATTGATGCCCTAGGAAGTATTGGTGCGGAGGCTAAAGCTGTTGTCCCTGCTTTGATTGCTATCCTCAAAGACGAAGATCCAGACATCCGCACAAGAGCTGCTTTTGCACTGGGGAACATTGGTGCGGACGCTAAAGAAGCTGTCCCTACTTTGATTGCTGCCCTCGAAGACGAAGATCCATACGTTCGTGCAAGCGCTACCGCTGCTCTAGAAAGCATTGGAGCAGAGGCTAAAGAAGCTGTTCCTGCTCTGATTGCTGTCCTCAAAGACGAGAATTCGGATATCCGCAGGGGAGCTGCCACTGCATTGGAAAGCATTGCTGCAGCCCTTTACGATGCAGTTGAAACGCCAGAACAATTAGGCCAAGCAGAAAAAATCATTCTCACAATTCGGCAAGCGTTTAAAAAAACTAAATTTTCAAAGTCCCATAGACAAGTCGATCTCTTGTTCAATGCTCTCAAAGGTAAACGATCCAAAGTACATCGAGAACAACAGCTATCCATTATCCGCAATCTCTGGCTTTCCCATCTTCTGATCTGGGCGCTGCTGATCTTCGCCTACCCCCGCTCCGCCAAAGTGCAGACGCTGTTTTTCTGGAATCCCTGGGTGCGGCGCATCATGGGACTCTGGTACATCGGTCTGTTGCTGGCCTGGGTGCCGTTCCTGCGAGCCAAGCTGTTCGCCCCCTTCAAGGAGACTTTGCTGGCGGAGGCGGAACTGGATCGCTTTGACACCCAGGACTACTTTGACGGCTCCACGGTGCTGCTGCAGGCGGTGGAGCAGACCCAACCGCTGGCGGCGGCGATCCCCGCACTCAAGGGGCAAATTGTTCTGGAGGGGGAATCGGGGCTGGGTAAGTCGATGTTTCTGCGATCGCTGGCCCGACGCTCGCGGCGCATCCTGGTCTACCTCAAGGCTAGCCGCTGCACGGGGGGCGTGATGGCGGCGATTCAGGCGAAATTGCACGGCCCGGCGAAGGATCCTAAGTTCCTGCGGGATTTGATTTACAGCGGTGCCATCGATATCTGCATTGACGGTTTGAATGAGGTTAGCGCTGATACGCGATCGCAAATCGCCAGTTTTGTCGAGAGCTACTTCAAGGGCAACATTATCATGACGACGCAGCCCCTGGAATGGACGCCCCCAGCAACAGCAAAGACCTACGTGCTGCAACCGTTGAAGCGCAGCCAGATCGAAGCCTTCCTGATTTCGCGGACGCTCCCCGAGTCTGTCAGTGTCAGCAGTTATCAACAGACCTGTCGTGCCTATCTATTGCAGGCACTGGACAGCGAACGCCCACCCGAGGTGCTGCAATCGGCCCAGCGGATTCTCTCGAACCCGATGGACCTGACCCTGGTAGCGCAGATGCTGGCTGCAGGGGAGCACCCGGATCTGCTGAGCCTGCGACAGCAACAGTATGCGCTGATGGCGGCAGAGTACCAGCAGACCTGCATGAAGACCTTTCCCCTGGTAGCGTTCAGCGAGCGGGTTTATCGGCTGCGGTTGGGTGACGAGACTGCTCTGGCAGAGTCGGTTTTTCCGGAAGAGCTGCGCTGTCTGGGACGTCATAAGATGGTGCTCTCGCGTCAGGGGGCCGATGGTGAGGGAAACCCGGTCGCTCACTGGTATTTCCGTCACGACAAGATTATGGAATTCTTCATCGTTCAGACGTTTCTGGGCCGGGACAACCCCAGAGCAATTGACCACATTGACGATCCGCGCTTTCGGGGAGTCTATTTCTTGCTAGTGAATCTGATGCCGTTAGAAGCGGCAATGGGATTGCGGGAGGAATTGATCCAGTATGCGGCAGATACGAAAGACCACACGGTGAGCGATACCGTGGTGCAGCTGCTGCGAGAACGCAGTCAGGCTCATGCGGCGATGCAACGCGCAGCAGCCTCGTCGCTAACTTGATATACTCTGCACGGTTAATTTTCGTATAAATCGTAGGATGCGTTAGCGCTAGCGTCATCCTATATTGGATTTTAGATTGGCGATTTTGGATTGGAGAAAGCCCTATTGGAAAAGTGTTCCACCAATTTCATGAATTGCATCTCCAAGTCAAATTGGTATAACGCATCAAATGCATATCCACGGTACGTTACGGCTATCGCCTAACACACCCTACTGGACTGACACAGCTAATTTAGTGCAATAGATTTAGATTGTCGAAAAGGTTATAATCCTTAACTCGATAGACATCGGTAGCACTGAAGTGCCAACTACGAAGGCGAAACCTGCGGGTCTACAGGTCTTCGAAGATGGCACCGCGTCGCTTGAGGCTGGGTTTCATCTCGTCGGGCAGGCCGGGGTTATTGCCAAAGCGGGCGTTCTCGACTTTGGCCCCGCTGAGGTTGGTGCGGCTGAGGTTGGCGTCTTTCAGGTTGGCGTCTCGCAGATCGGCCCCGCTGAGGTTGGCCAGGGCGAGACTGGCTTTGTGCAAATCGGTCTGGCTGAGGTCGGTTTCGCTCAGGTAGGCCCCGCTGAGGTCGGCCCCGCTGAGTTTGGCGTGGGTGAGGTTGGCTTCGCTGAGGTCGGCGTCGCTGAAGTCGGCCCCGCGCAAGTTGGTGCGGCTGAGGTTGATGCCAGTCAGGTCGAGGCCGCTGAGATTGGTGCCGAGCAGGTTGCCACCGGCAAAGTCATAGTTGGGATTGAGGCTGGCCAGTTTGGCGAGTTTGAGGAAATGGTCGGTTTCGGCGTGACTGAGTCGGGCGATCAGGGCGTGGAAGTCTTGTAGGGAGCGGTCGGTGTTTTCGTTGTCGGGAAGATGGATGCTGGGAGTGGGGTTGGGACATTCGTAGCACCACTGAACCCAACTCAGATAGGGAGCCAGTTTTGTTTCAATCAGGACATGAACCAGTTTCCGTTCCAGGACGGCGTGTTTGTTGGGGCTGATGTCGTGCGGCCATAGACCTTCTGCATCGGTCAGGTAGAGATCTGGTGCTGAGATGGCGAAGGCTGCTTCCAGGAGACAGGGGCGGCTGATGACCTGCAACCGTCCTAGCTGAACGGTTTCAATGGTTCCTCTGAGGATGGTTGCGCCAATGGTGGTGGTGAAGATCCAGCTGGGATCGTAACTGGATCCAGATTTGGTTACTCGCCCCATGTCAGATTCGAAGGCCCCTGCCAGGGCACCAGATGCGAGCAGTTTGCCGTTGTCCAGGTGTAGCTGCAGGGTACCGCCGGTTAAACCGAATTTGACGCGGCTGCCTCCGGGTAGGGTCTGCCATTGTTCGCCAAATTTGATGGTCAGGTGCAGGTCAATTTGGGCAGTACCAGGGGCGCTGGGGGGGCCTGGCAATTCTGCCAATTCAATGTACAGACAGTCTGGACATTGGTTTTGCTGTTCGATCAGCTGGAAGATTGCGGTGGGGGAGTGTTGCATTGATGCACCAATGGCTGATAGGGCTATACATGCTTGGCGGGATGAGAAGCATTCTACAATACAGACATGCTCTGGCTTTAATTATTCCATACCCTCACTCGACTTGGAAGGTTAGCGCTTTCGTTGGGGGGGCAAGTACTATTTTGGATTTTAGATTGGCGATTTCGGATTGGGGGAAGCTTTGCTGGACAAGCGTTCTGTCAATTTGCTCAACACCCCTACACCCGAATGGCACTTACTTAAGGCTGGTGGGCAGTGCCCACCCTACGAATTTACAGGCTTTCAGAGATCAATTCTTGCTTAAGTAAGCGCCATTCCCCCCTACACCCGACACCCTGCACCACTTTGAGATATCTTGTCACTCCCTGAGATCTGCGGCACTAAAGTGCCGACTACGAACTGGCGCAATTCTTTTGATAGATTCTGCAACCCTGAAGTGCCCACTCTGATAGATGTTGCCACTAAAGTGCTGGCTACGAACTGGCGCAATTCTTTTGATAGATTCTGCAACCCTGAAGTGCCGGCTACGAACTGGCGCAATTTTAGCTGTGTTAAAGCAGTCGTGGTAAACAATCCTGAATTTTTGAGCGGGCGGGCGGAATTTGCGCGTTCAACTATCCTTATTATTTAATATTCCCAACGCTCACTGAAGTAACCGATTGATGATGCGTTGGGCTTGAGAGCTGTAGCCCCCACCAAAGAGATTAAAGTGATTGAGGATATGGTAAAGATTGTAGAGTGATTTTCGCTGCTTGTAGCCTGGATCGAGGGGAAAGGTGTCGTTGTAGCCCCGGTAGAAGGCAGCGGGGAAACCGCCGAAGAGTTCGGTCATGGCGAGATCGGCTTCCCGATCGCCAAAGTAGGTGGCGGGATCGAGGATGATGGGTTCTCCTGCGGTGGTAATGGCAGCATTTCCAGACCAGAGATCGCCGTGGAGCAGGGAAGGGGGAGGGGTGCGATCGCGCAATTGCTGGCGAACTGCTGCCAGGATGCGATCGCGCGGGCCAAAATTGCCGCCTCTGCGCCCGGCCAGACTGAGCTGGTAGCCGATGCGATGCTCTGCAAAAAAATCCGGCCAGTCCGTTGCCCAATCATTGATTTGGGGGGTTGAGCCGATGGTATTGTTACGATCCCAACCAAATCCTGGCTTGCTCGTAACCTGGTGCATCGCGGCCAACTGCTGCCCCATCAGGAACCAGTTCTGGTCATTGCCGCGCCCCAGATCGAGCCATTCCAGGACAATATAGGCCGTGTCTCCTTCGCTGCCCCAGCAAATGGGCTGTGGGACTCGAATGGTTTGAGTGTCCCAGATTTGCTGCAATCCCAGCGCTTCAGCAGCAAACATTTCAATTTGAGCAGCCTGGTTCAGTTTGACAAAGTAGGTGCGTTTGCCATCGCTGAGGGTAGAGGCGCGATTAATACAACCGCCACCGACTGAGCGACTATCTGTGCCATTGAACGGTTCTCCGGTAACCTGGGAAATATGAGCAGCGATGGTTTTCCACATATTCGATTTTGGACTTTAGATTGGCGATTTTGGACTGGGGGAAGCCTTGTTGGACAAGCGTCCCTTTTGGGCAGTCATTCTGCCAATTTTATAGCAAAAGGCAGGAGGCAAAAGGCAGGAGGCAGGGGGCAGAAGGCAGAAGGGAAAGGTTGACTACATCTAGTTTTGAGCTTTTTGTTCTGTCCTAATCTATTCTCGTAGTGCTATACCACTTGCATCTCCAATCCAAATAGGTATAGCAAGGTTTTCAAGTTGGCAGGTTTGAAGGTTGGCAGGTTTGAAAGTTGGCTGCAGCAGTATTGCAAGCCGACACAACATCAATAGCGTTTTTTTGTTGATGTTGTCTCCAGCCCAATGCAATCCAGAATCCTACAATCATCAAGCAGGATATGACTCAAACCAGAATATCATTTTCAATCCCATTCCCCTTCCATGAGCAATGAACCATCACCCCTGCTCCAATACTGTTCGGTTTAAGCCGTAGGATGGGCAAAGCGAAGCGTGCCCATCTATATCCTGTGATGGGCACGGGCGCTTGCCCTTTGCCCATCCTACGGGACGGTTAAGACTTTGTTCTTGTAGCTGCGACTCTAGTCGCCATTTTTTAACCGAACAGTATCGCCCCCCCTTGCCCATCACTCCTGCCCCCTTGCCTATTCCCTGTTCCCCGTTCCCTTTTTAGACTGCAGGCCGCTGAATAACAATCCCGTAGCTGTCAGGGGAAAGATAGGTTTGGGCGGCAGTCTGCAGATCGTTAGCATCAAGGGCCTGAAGACGGGCAGGATAGCTGAGGGCAGGGGTCAGGTCGCCGACCAGAGAGGAATAGTAGCCATAGAGACTGGCGCGATCGCAAGGGGATTCGTTGCCAAAGATAAAGCGATTGGCAATCTGGTTGCGGATGCGCTCGATTTCTGCATTAGTGACCAGTTGGGTCTGGAGGCGATGGATATGCTGCGCGATCGCACGCTCAACAACGGCTAAATTTTCTGGTGGCAGTTGCACAGAAATACAGAATGTTCCCTGCAACCGCTGAGTCATATTTCTTACCGATATATAAGAGACCAATCCCTGCTGTTCCCGTAAATCCTGGGTCAAGCGAGCCATCCGACCATGACCCAACACGGCTGACAAAATATCCAACGCATAGGTTTGTTGCAAATCGATCATCCCTGGCACTCGCCATAGCATCACTAATCGTGCCTGCTGCAGTGTGGGATCGACAAACTCGCGCCGCACATTGGTGTCAAAAGCTGGCTCCACTGGGCTGGAGAGCAACTCAGGGTGCAATCTAGAAGAAGATAATTCAACGGTATCCCAGGACCGATCGCCAGCAAATGACTCTGACGATTGAGAAGACGGCAAGCCCTCAATAACGGTTTGAATCAATTGTTCTGTGGGGAGGTTGCCAATCGCGACCGCCGTCATTGCTGCAGGCTGATAACAGGTGCGATGAAAATCGCGCATTTGTTGAGGAGTCAGCTTTCCCACCGAGGATGCAGGACCCAAAACAGATCGGCGATAGGGCAATTGTTCAAACGCGACTTCCATCGATCGCTGAAAGGTACGTCGTTGGGGACTGTCCTGGGAACGACGAATTTCTTCCAACACCACTAATTTTTCCTGGTGGAAGGCATTGTCCGGAATGCTGGCATTTAAGACAACATCTAATTGTAGCGGGGCCAGCTCAGAAAAATCTTGCGGTGCAGTGGTGATGTAGTAATAAGTATAGTCCTGACTGGTAGCAGCATTGGCTACTGCACCCCGCTGTTCGATTAGTCGCTCAAATTCACCGATCTGAAGTTGTTCTGTCCCTTTAAACACCATATGTTCCAGAAAATGAGCCATACCATTGATCGAATCTGGCTCATCGGCGGATCCAACATTGAGCCAGAGGCTCAAATTCACTGCATCGACTGGCATTTGTTCCGCTACAATCGTTAGCCCATTTTCTAATCGATGGAGAGTTGGAGAATTCAGCGGCGGCGGAGAAGAAGGCTTGACTAGCGTTAAAGTCATGAATTGCGTTTTCTATGGCTTATTTCTTTTTCATAGTAGTCCTGCAACAGCATAAATAGGGTATCTGTCATCAAGAAACCAGGATTTATAGCAGGAGGCAGAAGGCAGAAGGCAGAAGGCAGAAGGCAAGAGGCAGAAGGGAAAGGTTGACTACATCTAGTTTTGCGCTCTTTTCTACGTCTCAATCTATGCTCGTAGGACTATGGGTAGCGATCGACAATCCTGACCTCTGGAAGACTATCGTGCTATGGGCGTTGCTTGTCTGTGCCTGGGCTAAACAATAGCTCTGGAATAACGAATTGGTGCGATCGATCTGGAGTGTGTTGAGAGCGGTAACGCTGACCCAAGAAGGTTTGCAGTACTGAAGTGCCGACTACGAAGTGGCTCTGTTTTAGTGAGGTCATAGCGCGAGGTGCATTTTCCTGGATCGCCATTGGCTTGCGATCGCGATCGCAAGCCAATGGCGATCCTTATCACTATCAGACTAATAACGCAAGCTTATTTGACATTTCGTAACTTAATCGTTACATTTATTTACATGAGCAGCAAAACATAAGCAGCAATAAGGAGATTGTCATGTTCGCACCTTTGGTTATTCAGATTCGCAAATCAATGGGGGATCGCAAGTTTATCCAGATCCGCGGCCAGGCAATTGCCCTGCATTCTCGTGTGATTACCAATTTCTGCAATCGTTTTGGCATCGAACGTTCCCAACGCCAGAAGATGATCCGCTTAGCTCGCGACAATGGTAAAAAGTTGGGCCTGTTGGCTTAGAGTTTTTGGAATTTTTCATGACAACCAAGACACAAAGACACAAAGACTTACCAATCGTTCTTTATGCCCTTTGTGTCTTTGTGGCGAAATTTGTCTGGTGATAATGTCCTAGCGACGGGAAACGCAAAGTGGGCGCTTTGACCAGTCTGATGGATTCAGGATCGGTTGGGTTTCATCCGATGAATTTGACTCAGCAGCATCTTGCTGGCTCGTTTGATAATGCTTGTAGGCGTCATTGGGCTTCCAAATCCAGAGTTCCCAGGTCATCGTAGCGGCACCTACTCCATCAGACATATCGATTCGAACGATTGTTTCGGCATAAGGAACCCCTTCACTCCGGTTCGGCACCTGCATCAAGATTTGCCAGTGGTTGATGGCATCAGGCGGGACTGTTTCGAACAGTTTTGGGACGCAGCTCAGGGCTTGCGCCTTGCTGTTGTTGCCTGCTTGCAGAGCTTCCATATAGGTTTTGGCGATTTCCCTGGGCGAGGCGGAACAGGCTGTCAGGCAGAACGCGATCGCGCCCGTCAGCCAGCATCGTCGTAGCCAAAATCCTCCCATAGCGATGCCCAGAACTCCTTTCCCCAGCTTAACCAGAATGGAGTAAAACGAGTTAACCTCGCCCATCATCAGCATAAAAATTTGCCCTATTGGACTGACACCGCTAATTTGGTGCATTAAGACTCAAGTTAGCAGCGGATGAAACCGGATGTAACAGATGTGTACTCTATGAATCTCAACGGGGTAGCCATCCGCTACATCCGTTCAAATCCATTGCCAACGATTGCACATTTTTAGACATGTAAGACCACTACTGGACCAATACTGTTCGGTTAAGGATAGCGAATTAAAGACCTTCACGAAGGATAGACCTGTAGGGACACGGCAATGCCGTGCCCCTACGCGAGAAATCAATTCCCGTTTCTAAACCGAACAGTATTGACTACTGGACTACTGGACTCAAAGACAGATGTAGTCAATTTTCCCTTCTGCCCTCTGCCTCCTGCCCTCTGCCTTCTGCTATAACAATAAGCAAAATGCATGTGCTGACTGATTGGAGCGTCTGAGACCCATGGGAACCCAAGCTGCTGAAGACAGACCCAACCGACCCAAACTTCTGGCCTTTCTTCAAGATTCATTCTGGCGTCCGCTTTTTTCCCCCGTTGACATTGCTTCTCTGGTATATTTCCGCATTGCCTTTGGAGCAATCATGCTCTGGGAAGTGTGGCGCTATTTCGATCGCGAGTGGATCGAGCGCTACTGGATCGATCCGATCCTCAACTTCACCTACTACGGCTTTGATTGGGTCAAGCCCTGGCCCGGAGAAGGGATGTACCTTCACTTTGTGGGGTTAGGCATCCTGGCTGTCTTCATTACCCTGGGACTGTGGTACCGCATCAGTACAGTTTTGTTCTTTCTTGGCTTTACCTATGTCTTTCTCCTGGAAGAAGGGCGCTATCTCAACCACTTTTACCTGATCTGTCTGCTGAGCTTTCTGCTGATTTTCCTCCCGGCTCATCGCACCTTATCTCTAGATGTCAAACGCCACCCCAGCATCCGCACTGACACCGCACCGGCCTGGACGCTCTGGCTGCTGCGACTACAAATCGGCATCCCTTATTTTTACGGCGGATTAGCAAAACTCAATGGCGATTGGCTGCAGGGCGAACCCATGCGCATGTGGATGGCAAGGCGCACCGATTTTCCCTTGATTGGCTCCCTATTTACTGAAGAGTGGATGATCCACTTATTGAGCTATGGTGGATTATTGCTGGATTTAGGCATCGTACCTTTTTTGATCTGGCGGCGAACTCGCCCCTTTGCTTTTGCAGCCGGGGTTGTTTTTCACCTGATGAATGCCAGACTGTTTGCGATCGGCATTTTCCCCTGGTTTATGATTGCCGCCACAGCGATGTTTTTCCCACCTGACTGGCCGCGCCGTATTCTCGGTCATCGACGAGTGACAAGACATCAAAACCAAGCATTGCCAATAGACTCATGCGGAAATTGGAGTGGAAGCCCCCCTCCGGGCGACTTCCACTCCAGTTCTCGGACAGGTCTAATGGATTTAGATTCTGTGCGATCGCAAGTACAACCCGCTCGCGCAAACCGCTTGCAACCCAAGCAATCCCTGACGCTGGCCCTGCTAGGACTCTATCTGGCTTGCCAATTGCTGGTGCCCCTGCGCCACTACCTCTATCCGGGAAATCCCAATTGGACGGAGGAAGGTCACCGCTTCGCCTGGCACATGAAATTGCGCCAGAAAACGGGTCGGGCATTGTTTGCGGTCGTTAACCGAGCGGAGAAGACGGTGCAGTTTGTTGAACCAGAGGACGTTTTACCAAAATGGCAGGTTCGCAAAATGGCAACCAGACCCCATATGGTTTTACAATTCAGTCACTTTCTGGCTGAGGAAATGGGAGGGCCTGAGCGGGATGACATCGAAGTGTATGCCGAGGTCTTTGCGTCTCTCAACGGACGCGATTACCAGCCTCTGATCGATTCAACCATCGATTTGTCTAGACAACGGCCTACGTTCATGCCAGCATCCTGGATCTTGCCATTGGAGGTACCTCTCTCCCAACGGTTGGAAAAGTAGATTAGACTATATTTGCTCAGGGAATGACAAGATATCTTCAGTTTAGACAGGGTGTAAGGGTTAGGGAGTAGGGCAATACTGTTCGGTTAAGTATAGAGGATTCAATCACGTTACGAAAAATAGACCTGTAGGGACACGGCAATGCCGTGTCCCTACGTGAGAAATTAATTCTCGTTTTAAACCGAACAGTATTGGGGGGTGGGGGAGAATCGCGAGGAATTTCGGGTTACGGCAACCCCAACATTGGGTTTCGGGCCAGCAAACCGGAAAACCACCGCGCCGGATAGTCCCATATTTTCCCCACACCCCACACCCCAGACTCTGTCTACATTTGAAGCGTGTTGTCACCCCGTGAGATAATGCTGTTTATTGCTGGTTCAATCGCTGAATGTTGGGGAGTCGGATTTTCATGGCTGAGCTGAAGGCACTGATTTTTGATGTCGATGGTACGCTGGCAGATACGGAGCGGGACGGCCACCGGGTTGCGTTCAATCGCGCTTTTGCAGCAGCGGAACTGGATTGGCATTGGTCGGTTGCGCTCTACGGTCAGTTGCTTGAGGTGGGAGGAGGCAAGGAGCGGATCGATTTCTATTTAAATCAGTACCAACCGCAGTTCCATCCTCCCTCTGGACGAGACGCATTTATTGCTGAGTTGCACCAGGCCAAAACGCAGCACTATCAGGAATTGCTAGCTGAAGGAGCAATGCCGCTGCGACCGGGGGTAAAACGGTTGTTGACCGAGGCGCGATCGCAAGGGCTGCGACTGGCCATCGCCACCACTGGCACGTTGTCCAATGTCACTGCCCTGTTGAAGCATCACCTGGATCCCTACGCCCCCTACTGGTTTGAGATCATCGCTGCGGGTGACATCGTGCGTCACAAAAAACCCGCTCCAGACATTTATCACTATGTGTTGCAAAAAATGGGGCTGGCTGCGTCAGATTGCGTTGTCTTCGAAGACTCGTCTCAGGGACTGCAAGCAGCCCTGGGTGCCTGCCTGAAAACTGTCATCACCGTCAACGACTATACGCGAAAGCAGGACTTGTCGGGGGCAATGCTGGTAGTGGACTGTCTAGGAGACTACTATTTTCCGTTTTGTGCGATCGCAGGCGAAGCTCTGGAAATCGTCAAAGAATCGTACCTCGATCTAGCTCTGGTGCGTCGTCTCCATCACTACTAAAGACATTAGCTTAAACATGGAGGGTCATAACTGCCCTGGTACGTGCTGTAGATGCGATAACCAGGCAAGACGAGCGCGACGCCAGCACAACTGTGAATTGTTCCTGGATAGGTGTCTTCAGCTAAACTTCCCCCCAATCGAAGCTTGAAGGGGCCAGCCCAGAGATAAAAGCCTGGAATCAACGCATCCATGCTGTATGCGATCGCGCTCAGACGAGACTGAACTGCAGCGTTAGGATTGCTGGCTGACTGTAGCGAGAGGGGTTGGTTGTCCTGACCTTGCATCTTAGCCTCCGAAAAGGTTACTTTCCTATGGATTCAGCATTCCGCTGAATCCGCATCCCAATCCTGAAACATGTCATCTAGGTTGCGATAACGCTTAAGACGCTCAGGATGTTTCTCTACTGCGTCAATGGCGGCGAGGGTTTCCGCATTCAGGATGCGCACCTCAAAGAGGAAACCCTGATGCCGTGCGACCTGTTGACAAAAGAGGCGGATGACATCAGCCGGTGCCACACCAAGTTTGGCAAAAACAGCCTCAGCCGCTTGCTTCAATTCAGGCTCGATTTGGGCCTCAATTCGGTCTGTCTTGCTCATAACCTCTTCCTCCATAGAATCATTTTACGACAAATGCCGGACAATGAGTTGCCTCATTGGGGCACAAGGAGATTTGCTGTTCGTGACTCTGACAGCCCAAAATAGGAGATAATCAGTACAGATGCTCGTTCCCCAGGAGGATTGCCCCTTTGTCCCAAGCCGATTATGACCAGCCCTGGAAATCAGCCCTGGAGTTGTACTTCGAGCCATTCCTGGCCTTCTTCTTCCCCGCTACCCACGCAATCGTGGACTGGAATCGCGGCTACGAATCCCTCGACCAGGAATTGCAACAGGTCGTACGGGATGCCGAATTAAGCAACCGTCGGGCCGACAAACTGTTCAAGGTCTGGCGACAGGATGGCAGCGAAGCCTGGATCCTGCTCCACATCGAAGTCCAGAGCCAGGAAGAAGCAGGCTTTGCCGAACGAATTTACGTCTACAACTACCGCATCTTCGACCGCTACCGCCGACCCGTCATCAGTCTGGTGGTGTTAGGCGACGACCGCAGCAACTGGCGTCCCTCTTTCTACGGCTACAATTTAGGGGGCTGCCGCGTCGAAATCGAATTTCCCATTGTCAAGCTGCTGGACTATGAAAGCCAATGGGACGTCCTGGAGCAAAGCACCAATCCATTTGCCGTGATGGTGATGGCTCACCTGAAAACCAAAGCCACCACGGGCCAAATGACCGAGCGCGCCCGCTGGAAATGGCTGCTGGTTCGGGGACTCTACGAACGGGGTTATGATAAAAGTGACATTTTAGAGTTGTTCCGGTTGGTAGACTGGATGATGACCTTGCCAGATGACCTGCAACTCCAATTTGAGGCCCAGGTTGAACGCTATCAGGAGGAGAGTCAAATGCCATTATTGAGCCGGATAGAACTGAGAGCATGGCAAAAAGCAGAGGTGACCCTTGTGTTGCGGTTGTTGAAGCGCTGTGTGGGTGAGATCGAGCCAGCGTTCCAGGCGCAGATTGAGCAACTCTCGATCGATCAGCTGGAGGCACTGGGGGAAGCGTTATTGGATTTCTCTCGCATGGAAGATTTGATTACCTGGTTGCAGGCTAATCCACCTATTGCATAGTTTACAGAGGTTTAAGCCCGATCGCGAGGAAGTCAAATGCCATTATTGAGCCGGATAGAACTGAGAGCGCTGGAAAGGGGACGGCGAGAAGCGGCTGTCGCCTTTGTCATGCGAGCGTTGAAGCGCTGTGTAGGCGAGATCGAGCCAGCTTTGCAGGTGAAGATTCAGCAGCTCTCGATCGATCAACTGGAGGCGCTGGGGGAAGCGTTGTTGGATTTCTCTCGCATGGAAGATTTGATTGCCTGGTTGCAGACTCATCCGCCTGACGATCGGTTTCAAAAATAGGGAGCAGTTATATCGTGACTGGAGAGGAAATTGAACGATGAAAATTGCCCCCCTTGCCGAGGTAAAAGCGCATCTCAGCGCTTATGTGGAACAAGCTCAGAGTGAAGGGCCGATTGTCATTACTCGCAATGGCAAGGCGGCAGCGGTGCTGATCGCGCCCATGGAGGAGGATTTAGAAGGTCTTTTACTCTCCCGTTCGCCCCGGTTTCAAGCGATTCTGGATCGATCGCGTCAGAGTATCGAAGCGGGTCAGGGATTGACGGCGGATGAATTTTGGCAAACGGTTGAGCGGGCGTGAGGGGTCTGGGTAGGTTGGGGTTGCGATCGCATTAATCGGTTCTTGGTGAAGACTCCAGCCTGGACACCGATACAAGAACTACTCGGACTCTAAATCCAGATCGGGTTCAATGCCAAGAGAATGCAGTTGTGACAACAACTGCTCGACTCGCTGCCGTTCGAGTGCCGCTTGGGTCTCTGCTTGCTCTGCCCGTTGCTGTGCTGCTCTGGCTCTGGCTTCTGCTTGTTGCCATTGGACATAGGTCGCTTCGGCTCGCTGTCGTTCTGCAACGGCTGCTTCTGCTGGCGCAGGCACCAGGTTTCCTTCTGGGGTGAAAAACCGCAGCTTTTTAGCCTCAATCCCCAGATAAAGTTGCAACTGTTCGCTCCAGCGCCAGCCTTGGGTCGTTTGGTCAATGGCTCGATAGCGTCCTGATGCAGGATGCAGCCGGAAGCCCTTGAACTCCAGGTTGTAGGGATCGAACCAGAAATATTCTGGCGTTTTGAAGCGGTTTTGATAAATTTTCTTCTTATCCACCCGATCTACGTTGGCCGTAGAGTCAGACAGCAGCTCAATAATCAGATTCGGGAACTTGTAGTCTTCTTCCCAGACCACCCAACTCTTGCGTTCCCGATCGTCGGTGTCCAGCACCACAAAAAAGTCTGGGCCGCGAAAATCTTGGGTTTTCAGCTGCTTGGGGTTGAAATAAATGGTCAAGTTGCCAGCCATAAAAAAGTCACGTCTGCCGCCTCCGGGTGCATCAGGACGGTCTCGCCACCACCAGCCCAAGCTAGCCAGTAACAACAGAATCTGGAAGAGATGGCGATCGCTTTCCAAGGGCGGTTCGTCGCTCCACAGTACAGCAGCGGGGGGTGGGGAAAATGGGGCGGGATGACGGAGAACCATCGCATGGACTGCATGAATAGGTCTGAGATCAGTGTAACGCAGGAGTGTAGCTGGCGGGTGGGTTTTCTGGCTTTGATGAGGTTGCGATCGCATTGCCCCTACTGAACCAACGATCGCATTGAATCTATTTGGATGCGATCGCAGGAGTAATGTGCCCCTGTCTAGCACTGATTAACTTTTGAACAGATCGGAGTGCGTCCCTGTTCGAACAAGCGTTAAACTCTGCTCCTCTGGATCGATCTTATAGATCAGCACCCAATCCGGCTCGATATGGCAATCCCGATAACCAGACCAATCGCCAATGAGAGGATGATCGTGCTGTCGCTGCGATAGCGCTCTCTCTTCCACCAGCAATTGCACCACACGTTTCAACTTTTCAAGATCCTTGCCCCGTCTTTTCATCCGTTTCAAATCGCGTCGGAAACGGGTACCTTCCTGCGGAGTCAGCATTCCTCTGCATCCATATCCCAATCCTGAAACATCTCATCCAGGTGGTGATAACGCTTAAGATGCTCAGGATGTTTCTCCACTGCTTCAATAGCGGCGAGGGTTTCCGCATTCGGGATGCGCACCTCAAAGGGGAAACCCTGATGCAGTTTGACCTGTTGATAAAAGAGGCGGATGGCATCAGCCGGTGCCATGCCGAGTTTGGCAAAAACAGCCTCAGCGGCTTGCTTCAATTCAGGCTCGATTTGGGCCTCAATTCGGTCTGTCTTGCTCATCAACTCTTCCTCCATACAATGTTCGAAATTATCCTAAGCACGATCAATATTTTCCCGGCATCGCGATTCGGCGGGCAAACTAATATTGCTCTTCGGAAAGCGAGCCAGCCATTGACGAAATTGCTCGGACTTTTCAGCTGATGTTAACTGCTCAAGAGTTGTTGTCTCCATCTGCCGATCGTGCAGCCTGGATTGAAACAGCTCTTGCTCTCCAGGGGGCAAGTTTAATACGACTTCTACCAGAGAATCAACTAATAGTGCGTTCATAGATTTTTATTAGAGCTTCTAGAGGATTTAGTATATTGTGTTGACAGGTAGCAACTGCCTCAATTATAAACGAATGCCTATCCTTTGCTGAAATTGCAGCAAACCTCTTTTGCTAACCCATACCAGTAAGCGTCGTACCACAACACCGCTAAATTTGTATAACGCTCGTAGTTAGCACTTCAGTGACCCAAGGTTTTGAGATAAAGGCTACAGCCCTTGCTAAACCCCAACTATATCGCGTCAAATCAGCTGCGCCAGTCCCCTACTTGCTTCTTGCAGTTTTTTAGAATCAAAACGGAATACAATTGAGTAATGCAGTAGCTGGCCAAGATTCAGATTTGATCTATGAACAGCCAGAGATTGAATTCGCTGTTTCTATCAACAGCGATCGCATTGGTAAGTATTTTTGCATGTGGTAAATCATCATATGCAAAAAGTACTATTTTTGTCTGTGGAACTAGTAGAGGCATCCCAGCAACAATTGCCCAAACCGATCATGGTAATGTTATCCTCATACGATATACAGCCCATGCCTACAATGTTCTGAATGCTCAATCTTACTGTGAGCTAGTCTCGTCAAGATTCCAAACTTTCTATAACCTTGGAAATCTCAAATATCTCACAACTGGAACCATTAATAGTGTGCCAATTGTTTGTGTCGCTCACCATATAGGAGGTGGCTGTGCAATTGATTTACCCCATAATGGAATCCTGTTTTCTGTGGCACCTTATTTTGATCCGAAAGGGCGACTAGAACTTCTTGAAAGTGTTCGTCATAGAGCTTCAGGCCCCTTAGATTTGGTTTCCCATCCCCTAGAGCAATATGCGCTGACTTCGAAGCCTTATCTTGAAAATAATTCGTCTCGTTTTTATGTAGATGTCAAGAATTTGCTTGATACAGACCCTAGCTCTGCTAGCTCAAATAAGCAGCCTAGATTAGTTTTTCCCTCGTTCAACCCTGCTAACTCATCAGAAACTTTTTCTGCTTGGTAAGGAGCATAAACTACACTCAGACTGCAAATGTTAGCTTCACTAAAACCTCTATTCTAAGCAACACAGTGATTTATAGTTAATCTTAAGACTTGGGTAAACAAACAGTGGATAAATTAGGATGATGAATCATATAATCCTTTAACCAGGTACATCCCCAAGCAATAAAGTCGCTTAATTCTCTAATACGCCAAATCTTTATAGTCTTATCTCCCCCGGTAGAGACAATAGAATGCCCATCAGGACTAAAAGTTAAACTTAGAATTGGCTTTTCATTGGTAAATTTTGCTAAGCGTTGTCCCAGCAAATTCCATACATAGATAACACCATCTTGGCCTGCAGTAGCAATGCGTTTGCCGTTTGGACTAAAGGCAACAGTTGTCATTCCAGGTTGATGTGCTTGCAACAAAGTGCGACGTTGTCCTGATAAACTCCAGATTTTAGCAGTGCCGTCAACACCAGCAGTCGCAATGTGCTGGCTATCTGCACTGAAACTAATTTTAGTAAACCCTCTTTGGTGGACTCGCCATGAAGCGAGGTATTGTCCTGATAAATCCCAGAGTTGAATAGTGCCATTAATGCCAGCAACAACAATATATTGGCTATTAGGGCTTAAAGCCATATCTGTAATTCCAATTTGGCTGGTTTTGAATTTCGAAATATTCTGTCCTGATGAGTTCCAAGTTTGGATTTCTCCATCCATTCTGGCTGCAATGATGTAGTTGCTATCTAAGCTGAAATGTACCTTGACAAATGGATTCAATGTAGATGGAGCTAAATTCTTCTCTATCAGTTGAAGTTGTTGGCCAGACAAACCCCAAACTTGAACCGAACCATCGTGTGCGACTGTGGCAAAACGTTTGCTATCTGGACTAAAATCAATGTCCCAAATGGGAGATTCGCTAGCTTTTGATTTCAGCAATTGATGACCTGACCGATCCAAAATTTGAACAATACCGTCATGTCTTGCAACAGCGAAATAATGGCCATTTGGGCTAAAACTAATATTTCTGACAGTCCCATCGATTTCGATAGATGGTATCTTTTTCTCAGCTAAATCCCAAATTCGGGCCGTACCATCTTCTCCTGTTGTCACTAAGCGTTGATTATATATGCCAAAATCTACACTACTTACTTCACCACGATGTCCTTTTAATCGAGCAACTAGATTTCCCTGGCGATTCCAGATCCATATTGTGCCATCTGTACTGGATGCTGCTAGATATTCCGTATCGGCGCTAAAGCTAATGTCTGTTACCCCACCTTGATATCCTTCAAGAGAAGTTATATTTGTTGCTGAAGGGTTCCAAATTGTAACCCTGCCGTCAGCACCAGCCACTGCAAGAGCATGGCCATCTGGAGCAAATTCAACTTTGTTAGCAATAAGATTAAGCTCGATTTCATGTTGCTTTTCTTGAGCAAGCCAGTTCCAAATTCGGACTTTACCATCTTCCCCTGCAGTTACAACTTGTTTGCCATTAGGACTAAAATCGACACTCAAAATAAGAGATTTATGGCTTTGAATCTGAGTAATCTGCTGTCCTGAACGATTCCATATTCGTAATATTCCTCCTCTACCTACAGTTGCTAAATATTGTCCATCTGGGCTGAAGCTCAAGTCTAAAATCCAGCCTGTAGGCCCATCAAATTCAGATAACCGTTTACCAGATAAATTCCAAATACGCAGAATTTTCCCATGTTCAACTGTTGCAATGTGACGACCATCTGGAGTAAAAATTGCTTTCCAGACTGAACCGTTATGGCCGTCTAAATGAATTAACTGCTTGCCTTCAATACTCCAGAGACGAGCAGTACCATCCTCGCCAGCTGTCAAAATCATTTGACCATCAGGGCTAAAAGTTGCATCATACAGTTTGCCTTGATGGCCGCTCAATCGATTACGTTCACGTATTTTATTGAGGATTGTATTTAGGACAAATAGAGGGTTAGCTGTCGGGTAGTCTCCATAAGTATTACTTAGCAATTCCTGTAATCTTTGTCCGTTCTGAAGCGCCGAGAGTAAGGCATCGATTTCCGACGATTCAAATTCTTGGAGCGTTGATTCTCCTATGCGTTCCAGTCTTGTGATTTCTTGTGCTGCTTGAAGATTGTTTCTTGCTTGCTGGAGCGATATTTGAGCGTTTCGAACTTTCGCTTCTGTTTGTTGCTGCACTCGTTTTGCTGCAAGTACTTGTCTTCTCGACAACTGCACCCGGCGATTTGCTGTCTGAATTCTTTGTTGTGCTTCTTGGTTGACTTTATCCCGTTCTGCTTTTGCAAAAGCCAAATCTTTCTTAGCTTGCGTTGCTATTACCTCTGCTCGCTTCTGATTTGTTAGCGCAATTTGTTCGTTCTGCTGTGCAATCCGTTGAGTTTTTTCTAAATCGTTCACCTGTTGAATTGCATTGGCAACTTGTCGATCGGCCTTTGCTGCTCTCTGAAGTGCTTGTGTTGCCCAGCCTCCTATTGCTAAAGCCGCCAATAGTGTCATTCCTAGTATTGTGGATCCAATTTGTACTCTCCTATTAGCTTTTCGATGTGCAGTAGCTAAAATCTGTCTGGCTTGCTCCGCTTGTTCTCGCTCAATTTCTGCTTGCTGGCGTTGCTGGCGTTCTTGAGCCAGTGCTGCAACCAGTTCTTCAATTCGGGATTCCTGCTGGCGGCGGATGAAGGAAACGAGGTAGTCGTGAACCAGCTGATAGCGATCGGCGGGGGCTTCCTGAATGAAGAAGACAAGGCCGGAGCCGACGAAGATGTCGAGCACCAGATCGAGCTGACTGGCATCTGGGGTCAGGTCTGGAGCCAGCGCTTTCAGGTCTGCCTCCAGTTCGGCACGGGTTCTCAACGGTCGCATACCCTGGTCATCGGTGAGCAGGTAGAGCACCAGATTGGCCAGATCCTGGTGTTCCTGGCCGCAGTCGGCGGTGACGGCGGCCAGGTAGCGGTTGACTAGAGCTTCTTTAGTGCCGCATTGGCAATAGGCGTCCAGGGTGGCGATATTTTCAGCTTGCAGCTGGGCACCAACGACCTGCAGCTCGATCGGACTGATCTGTCCGGCGGCGTCGGCCAGTTCTTCCACCAGGGCATCTATCAGGGCGGGTTCCAGGCGAAAGTGGGAGCGCTCGGTCAGCTGCTGGATAACGGTGCGGGCTTCGGCGCGGGAGAAGGGGCCGAGTTCGTAGAGGACGTTGCGACTGAGGATGTCGTTGCCTGCGATCGCAAAACTTTCCAATTTATTACAGGGTAGCAGATAGTGAAGATAGTCCTGCCGCAGCGCCAGAATCGCTTTCACCGAGAGGATCTGCAAACAGCGTCCGAGAAAATCAAAGAACTGTTGATCTCGCTCTGGATCGGGAGAGTCAACAAAGAAAAACTCTTCAAACTGATCGAAGATCAGCACCACGCGCAAATGGTGGCCTTCGCATTGCCGCAGTCGCTCCAGGAGGGAGGCTTCGGGGGCAGAGGAGGCAAGGGGAGGGGAGGTGGAGGAGGCAAGGGGAAGGACGGAGGGCGGAGGAGGGGATTCGGATTGGGAGGGGTTGGGGGTTGGGGGGTCGAGTTGGATGCCGCGTTCTGTCAGGGCGGCGGTCAGGCGCTCTTTCAGGGCGGCGCGCCAATGGCTGTAGACGCGCAGTTTGACGGGGAGGATCTCCTGGGCGTTGATAAAGCTGTTTTCCAGGGTGGGGATGAGGCCGGCGCTGAGCAGGGAGCTTTTGCCGACGCCGGATTCGCCGTGGAGGACGATCAGTTTGCAGTCGCGGCGGCTGAGGCGGGCCATCAGGTGTTGGATATCCTGCTGGCGACCGGCGGCGGCGATTTCGCGCTGCACAAGGAGACGCTGTCCGGCTCTGGATGCGGTGAGGGCGGGGTCGGGAGCAGTTTGTTTAACGGGTAGAGATCGGGTTTGCAGGGGTCGGGCTTGTAGGGGTAGCGCTCCGGCAAAGGCCCGCAGGCCGAATTGGAATTCCACTCGGCGGCGGGCTTGTTGGGTGTAGAAGGCGTTACGGTAGTCTTTTTGCTGAAAATAGAGCTGGTGCAGGGCAGTGAGGATCTGGCGGTGGAGGGTCAGGTCGCTGAGGGGATCGCTGCGATCGCAGGCAAGTTCCAGGTTGCGGCGGGCAGCTTCCGGTTGGCCGAGCCGTTGCTGGGCTTGAGCCAGGATGAAGCGGGGCCACAGAGCGTGAGGATCGGCTGGCTGGCTGGCTGTAGCCCAGGCGTCGAGTCGATCCAGGGACTCCTGGGCGAGGCGGTTGGCGTCGGGCCAGCGGGCCTGAGCCAGGGCAACTTCGGCGAGGTAGGTTAACGCCTGGCTGAGTTCGAAGGGACGGTTGACGGCTTGATGGCGATCGCGGGTCTGCTGGGCCAGGGCTTCCAGGGCAGACCAGTCGCCGAGATCCCGCAGGATCGGGCTGAATTGGCTCAGGGAGTCGGCGATCGCGTCGGGCTGCTGCAACTGTTCCCACAAGTTCAAGGCTTGCTGCACCGACTGTTGGGCCGCTTGCCAGTCGCCATGGCTGCGATCTGCGTCTGCAGGCGCTCGCAGGGCATAACACTGGGCAAGCTGGCTCAGTATCCTGGCCTGACGCTCTGGGCGATCCTGTTGCTGCCAGACGGCGAGGCTGCGCTGGTAATGGCGAATGGCGGCATCGAGTTGGGTCGAATCAAGTTGGGTCGATTGGACGCGATCGCACTCATAGATCGCCTGTTTCCCATAGCCAATCAGGGCATCCAGATTCGCCTGCAGTGCCACGTTTGAAGACGGATCGAAATCAGACAAATCCTGCTGGGCAGCGGTGAGGGTGGTGTCCAGTTCCAGGGCATCGCTGGCCGTCAGCGGCAAACGGTTGGCAAAAAATCCCTCGGCCTGTTGTTCGATCAGGGCAGCGAGTTCATCTGGAGCAATCTTAAACTGCACCGTCGTGGCCCAACTCTCAAAGTCAGGAGCAGACTGCAGCAACTGTTGGAAGACGCGATCGCACAGCCAAATCAATACCGGAAACCGGAACTGCTTGCGAAACTCCTCCCGCACCTGATTGGCCGCACTCAGCAAGCCATCCAGATCGATCGCGGCCTCCAACCCCTGAATCGCCAGCGCTCCCGGCTGGGCATCGCCCAACGCCTGCCGCATCGTACCGTAGAGGTTGCGGGTTGCAGGGTGCAGAGTGATGACCTGCAGCTCGATGGCATTCTGTTCCTGGAGTTGTTCCTGGAGCTGATGGAGAACGCGATCGCGCACTTCGCCATAATTGCAACGAGTCAGAATCAGCTTAAACTGTCCCTGGGAGGCATCAATCGCCCAGGCTAACTTCTGCTGCGTCGCTCCAATCTCACCGCTAGAAGCATTGTGCCGATTCAATCTTCCGCCTCCCGCTCCTGGAACTCGGAGTTTCTATTGTAACCGAACAATATTGACAAACTATAGCAAAAGGCAGAAGTAGGATGGGCAAAGGGCAAATGCCCGTGCTCATCTCGATGTTGTGATAGGCAAGCGCCGAGATGGGCACGCTCCGCTTTGCCCATCCTACCTGACTCGAGAATGAACCACAAAGGCACAAAGAACACAAAGAAAGCGATCGGTCTGGTTTGGAACAGTTTCAAAGGTTGGGCTTAAGAAGTTTGCTCATGGTGATTGTTCATTGTTCATTGTTCATTGTTAACCGCTAACCGCTAACCGCTAATCGCTAACCGCTAACCGCTAATCTGATAAATCGGAGAACTGAACGCTGGTAAACCAACTTTCGAAGTCTGGAGCAATGCGGATCCATTTTGCATGAACTGTATTTGTCGTCCATAGCACTAAGGGAAAGGGGAAGGTGCTGCGAAATTGCGGTCGCATGAGATTGGCAATTTTCAAAAGTTCATCTAGATCTTGAATCGATTCCAGGCCCAAAACGATCGCAGCGTTGGGGGGGAATCTCCCCAGATCGGATTGAATGCTGTCGTAGAGGCGGATGGTGGCGGAGTCTACTAATATTTTGCGGCCTCGAAGGCTATAATCGGCGCGCAATTGGTCTTGTAATTCTTGCGTCAGCCGATCGTGAAATCGGCGGTCGTTACAGCGAGCAAATATAGCTGAAAACTGCCCTTGCTCGGCCCAGATTGCCCAGGACAGTTCTTTTAGGGCGTCTTCGTTGTACGCAATAATAGGGTCAAGTGATACCATTTTGGATTTTAGATTGGCGATTTTGGATTAAGGAAAGTCTTGCTGGGCAAGCGTTCTACCAATTTCATTGATTGCAGCTTCAAGTCAAATCAGCATGAGTACGAATGAATCATGATGGTCGCTCTAGCGTTCTAGCAATTCACCCTGTTATTGGCTGATGATTGGCAAGTGCAGGGCCTAACCCCTCATCTATTTACCAACCGTATTATTCCTTAGAAGCGCTAAAAAAGCAATACTGATAGTTCTCTCAGGTCTCGCGGATTACGAAGAGGGTTGAAAAGGTTTCGGATCGGTAACAAAACGCTCTCGCCCCCCTAAATCCCCCTGAAAAAGGAGGACTTTGAGTCCGGGTCCCCCTTTTTCAAGGGGCTAGGGGGAATGGTACGTACTTGTAGCAGAAGGCAGGAGGTAGAGGGCAGAGGGTAGAAGAGAAAGATTGACTACGGCTGGTTTTGAGTTTTTTGTTCTGTTCTGATCTATTTTCGTCGTGCTATAAGTGTAGGATGGGCAAAGCAAAGTGTGCCTATCAGAGAGCCTGTAATGGGCACGGGCATAGCCCTTTGCCCATCCTACTAACCAGTTTCCAAGCTGATGTCATCTGCTTAAGTAAGCGCCATTCGGGGCCAGGGGAGAGCAATACTTCTCAAACATGCTTTTAGGGATTAGATAATTCGGGGGCTTCAGCCAGAATGGGGTTGATGTCAAACCAGCATTCGCCGCGATCGCGGTATTCAAACACGAAGCGACTGCGAATCAATTTTTGATAGCCCTCGTCGTCGCTGACTCGCTTCCGCCGCTGCACCTGCCGTAACAATTGCCACTCCCGCTCGGCAATCGGCATCATCATTTCATTACGACGGGAACGAATCACCGTTTCCAGGACATCGCCCGTCAATGGTAGAGCCATTTCTTCCATAATCCAGGCGTTTAATAACCGGAGTAAATCGCGAACGTGGCCACCGCTAGCATGACAGAGACGGTCTAAGGTCGCAGGCGTATCAAAAATTTCAGTTGTCGCTTGCAGACGATTTGCTTCGTCCAGTTCTGGAAATGCTCTGACCAGGACCATCTGGCGTAGCAGGGCCATGCCCTGTTTGTGGATGCTGCCGTCGGGATGGCGGACAGGTACCATGGGCAGGACTTTGGGATCGTCGGGGAAGCGCTGGGTCAGCATGCCGTAGTCGTTAGAAAATTTCAGCGCCAGGGGCATGGTGTAGACTATATGACAGTTGAGTTTGTTTAAGGCTTCGCCCTGATCCACAAATAGATAGGCGTCCTGGGGTCTGCCGAAGGGTTTGGGGCGGCTGTCGATTCGATCCAGGTTGTCTACAATGGCAACCAGTCCTTTCTTCCCCTGTTGTTTCAGCGTTGCGATCGCGGGCCCCAGCAACTCCTGGTTAATCGCGTTCAACAACTCTGCTTTCTGCGGAGCCAGATATTGATTCAGCCGCTCCCGCAGCTTCGAGTCGCTCTTGGCTCTGGCGGTGATTTTGCCAATGCCAAAGGCCAGGGAGATACCATCCTCACTGGCTGTCACCTTGCCGATGCCCGCATCCACTTCCCCTGCCAGTTCAATCTCCGTTTGCAAGAGATCGGCTGCCCCTTGCAACAATCGCATCAGTCCCTTTGGTTCGTTCAACTGGATCTGAGCTAAACTCTGGCCAATTCGATGCGCGATCGCAAGCAACACATCACCAATATCCACATCTGTCATTTCCAGGTCTTCACTGGACTCAAAATAGACCACATGGAAACCATCCTGTTCCAGCTCTGTCTTCAGACGCAGCAGCTCTGTCGATTTGCCGCAACCAATGTGTCCCGTAAAGAGGGCGCAAGTCGGCTCATCCGGCGAGAAGAACGCGATCCGTTGCTTCAACTTTTGGATAATCTCCCCACCGCGCACAGACGAAAAATCGATGTAGTACTGCCGATCGTCAGCACTGCCCACCGACAGCGTCCGACTGGGGTCAGTTGCCTGGAAAAATTTACGTAAGTCTACGGCCATAATCTGCTGCGCATACCATTGTGGCTTGCTGGATGGGTTTGCAACCGGATAATATTTTAACTAAGACAGGCGTTTCATTCAATCTATGGCAACTCTCTATGGCAACTGTATCCGTAAAAGATGAATATGCTGAAATCCTGACTGCGCTTGGAGATTTGCAGTCGGAGGCAAACTTGGCATTGCAGCGATATACCATTGAAAGAATTACAGCCAAGATTGCCGAATTGCAACAAAAAGATGAAAAATTCAAAGCCAAATATGGTACAGATTATCTCTCTTTTTCCCAACGAAGTGCTAGAGATGAAGCGTTTGTTAGCCAAATCGAAACGAGAATCGAAAAGCTATGGGAAATCGATCTCGCAAATTGGGAATTTTGTTACAAAGGAATTGAAGATTGGACACAGAAGCTAAAGAGTATTTCGCTAATGTAATCGCATTATCCCAGGGTATTTTTGAAGCCGTTCAATACACCACTGATATTACACCCAAACGCGCTATTTTGCGTCTTCAAGCTCAATATAAGCAATACCGAATTTTGATAACAGAACTGTTTGACGTTCGTATCCGGAAATATCGGTACTATGTTTTGCGAGAAAAACGAATTGAAGCTGGTTTTGACAATAGCCCGGATCCTCGTGCTATTCGACTTAAATATGGTCGTATCAGTAAAGACCATGTAGGGGAACCTGTCCCTCATCTCCAATCAAGAGGATAAAACGCAATTAACCTTGACAGATGAGATGACATTTCCCCTGTTTGTCGATTGGTTAAGAGCAAATCTTTAAAACGAAGTTTTCTGTCTGTGTCTGATGAGAGACATCAATCGAAAATAAGGACTCAAGAGACGTTGAGACGATCGCGATTGTTCGAGTCCTGTCATCTTCGTACTGGTGAAGCCATTAATGAGGATCCATTTTGGTATAACTCGGTGTACGATTGACCACAAAAAAACCCACAAATAGCCAGAATACCAGCAATCCAGCCGTTAACAGTAGCGTTGCCAGGGGGCCAAACTGAGGATTATGCAGCAGGACTGGAGCAGCAGCGGTGAACAAACCACCGCCGACGATGGGTTCAAAGAAGAGTTGTTTGTAGGCAAAGCTTTCAAAGGCACCGGAACGATTGTTGGGATCTACCATGCGCATGAGCAAAATTCCGGTTGCGGTGACGCCCATGGACTGTCCCATATCACCGATGCCCCGTTCGAACCAATGTATAGGAATCAGACGGGGAGCCAGGTAGATGAAAAACAAGATATTCCAGGCGATACCGACGCCGCTCAGAATCAGGAATGGCCCCAAATTTTTCCCCAAAGCAGTCAGGGAGATAGAGGCTAAAGCGGCGACGATGACGACATCTAGAGCAACTCCTGCGATATTTTTCATCAGCGGTTCAATAATCAGCACCTCCAGTCCTATTCGGGTCAAGAGTAACTGTACGATAATGCCGCCAATCAGACACATGGGAAACAGCGGCACGTAGGTCATGACTTCGAATCCAGTCTGACCCCAGGTGACAGATTCTAGCCAGAGGAGGCCGTGTTGAATCAGCCAACCAAATACGACCGCAACCCCAACAAAGCCGAAGTTGAGAGAAAGAGGGTCGATCAACAGATTGCGCATCAGTCTGGTTCTGGCTTGCCGGACTTCGGGTGACTCAACATGACCTTGTTCCTCCAGCTGTTCCAGGATTTCTGGATTGGTTTGCACGCTAGGGATATGGCCGTTGCGTCTGCCCCAGTGCATCAAGGCAGTGCCTGCAATAATGCCGGAAACAATGCCCACGGTGGCCAGCCCTAAAGCCAAATCAGCTCCATCGGGAAAGCCTAATTCTGCGAAGGTTTCTGACATGCCAGCGGCGGTGCCGTGTCCGCCTTCAAAGGCAATTTCGATCAGGGCACCGGCAATGGGGCTGACGCCAAAAACGGGGGTGAGAATCAGCAGGGTGACCAGAATCCCAATGACGTATTGTCCCCAGGCGAGGCTCTGGCCGAATACCACCTGGGGAGCAGCTTTACGCCAGATGCTACGGGGATTGGGGATGGCTTCTCCTAAAAACATGGCGGCAAAGACTATATTGATGAAGACGGAGGGTGTCTGGGACCAGACAGTTTGAATGGGGGAGGAGAATAAGCCATTCGACAGAGAGGAAAAGATCTGGCTGAGGTTGGAAGATAGGGTGGAGGGTGGGACTGTTTGGGGATCTGGCAGTGCAGTTGCGATCGCACCCACGACCTTACCCAATACTTCTTTCCCTAACAGCAATGCCAGGACTCCTGCCACAACCGACTCTGGCAAATACAATTGCTGGATCCAGCGCGTTTTTTGTTGAATCAACCGCCCCGCCAGAATCAACAGCGCAATCAGCGTAAATGCGAAAAAGACATCTGTGAGATTAATACTGTTGGCGATATGGGTTGTTGATACTGCAAGATAAACCACAAAAAACTACCCCCGAAGTAGTGGTATTTGACCTAAATTCTAGTTTAGAACTTTCTGTAATTAGAAGTCAGAGGGCAGGAGGCAGGAGGTAGGAGGCAGAAGAAGGCAGAGGGCAGAAGAAGGCAGAGGGCAGAAGAAGGCAGAGGGCAGAAGAAGGCAGAGGGCAGGAGGCAGAAGGCAGAAGGTGAAAGATCGAGGGTAGAAGATTAATACACAACCCAGAAAAATCTGGTCGTACAGGGCTGAAACTTCGTGACCTCGATCTGCCTGCCTTAGTCAAAATCCAATCTCCTTCTGCCCTCTGCCCTCTGCCTCCTGCCTTAGTCAAAATCCAATTCCCTGCTGCCCTCTGCCTCCTGCCTTTCACTGCGGTAGCTTGACCGTGATGATGGTGCCGCAAGGAGAGCGACTGCCAATCTGAATCTGACCGTGATGATTTTCGACAATTGCCTGGGCAATGGCAAGCCCCAAACCAGAGCCGTTATCTTGCTCTTGGGAACGGGCCGGATCGACGCGATAGAAACGTTCGAAAACACGAGACCGTAAAGCGGCAGGAATGCCACCTCCAGAGTCGGAGATGACAATTTGCACAGAAGATGCCCCATGGCGTCCAGCAGTAGGCTGCGACAATACGACCTGCACATCACCGCCAGCAGGGGTGTGTTGGATGGCATTCACGATCAGATTGGCAAAGAGGCGAGCTAACTGATCCCAGTCTCCCTGAATGGTAAAGGTGCTTTCGGTGTTTGCTGGAGAGTCGCGATCGCGTTGGAGTTGTGGGACTTGGGTGCGATCGCACTCATCCAATCCCAAAGGTTCCTGCAGATCCAGCGCCAGTCTAATTCCCTTCTCAGCTGCAATGGCTCGCTGTTCATCAATCGCCTCCAGCAACAGCGCATCCAGCGGACAAGACTGCCAGCGCGGTTGTACCATGCCACTATCCTGCCGCGCCAGAAACAACAAATCATCGACCAACCTTCCTAGACGACGGGTCACCCGCTCCACCACCTGAAACTGTTGCTGCACCGGGAGCGACAAATCCGGTTCAGACAGCGCCACCTGAACGTTCGTCTGAATCGTCGCAATTGGACTGCGCAACTCGTGTGAAGCATCCGCTGTAAACTGCTTCAACCGCTGATAAGACGCCTGCACTGGCTCCATCGCCAGTCCCGACAACCACCAGCCAATCGCCGCCACTGTCACCGCTACCACCCCAACCCCCAACCCCAGATCGATGCTGAAGCGGCGAGTTGGCTTCGTCACTTCAAACCAGGGATGGCTAACGCGCAAATAGCCTAAGACCTGCTCCCCCATCTGGATCTTTTCCGTAATCTGCCGTAGCTGCAGCGGCAGAGATACCATCGGTTCGGCAGCGGCAGCGGTCAGTGCGGGTATCTCTGCTGAGGGCACTTCTGCTCGTTGAGGCCAGACTTGAACCGTTTCCCCGGCACGATTGGGATGCACCGGCAACGCCAGCGGTGTCGAAAACGTAGACCACAACAGCTGACCATCAGGGCTGAACCATTCCAGATCGATGCGATCGTCCTCCACCGCAGCATCATTATTGCGGAAACTCGCCTCTAGATTAATGCGATAGGGAATCGACACCTCACCAGACCCAGCATCAGCTTGAGCCAACATTTCCGGTTCCATCACCAGCGAGCGCTCCACCACCTCGACGACATGGTTGAGCGTATCATCTACCCGCTCGATCAGGGTGTTATGCACGTAGAAGAAAACGCCACTGGCAAACAGCAGCAATAGCACAGCAGTAACGGCGCTGTACCAGAGGGCAAGACGGCGGCGGGTAGCCTGGAACATTAGTAAAATGATAGTAAAATGAAAATTTCGATTTTTAGGACAGTTTGATGATACCTTGCCATCGCAGCTCAATTCGAATTCAAAACAGAAACAAGTGAGGATTTTTGAGGGCGCGAGTTCCACCCGCCCACCCAAAAATCCTCACTTCTGGAGGACTACCCAAAGCAAATTCAGGCCTGGTTTGGCCCTGGACAAGGTAGACTATAAGAATCCGGATGGATTGGTCTTTCCAATGGTATTTTCACAATGAGCACCGCAACCCTTTCTCTGCCCTCCACCCTGGAATTGAAAATTCCGCTGACAGACGACCAGTGTTTTCAACTGTGCCAGGACAACCCTAATCTTAGATTTGAACGCACTGTTTCTGGAGAATTGCTCATTATGTCGCTGACGGGCGGCGAAACTGGCAACCGCAACATCGAACTTGCCTTTCAACTGCAAGCCTGGAGCCGCCAGAATAATCTTGGCCTTGCCTTTGACTCTTCCCCTGTTCAAACTGCCCAACGGAGCCAATCGTTCTCCTGATGCAGCCTGGGTTCAACGAGAAAAATGGGATGCTCTAACCCCCGAACAACGACAGCGGTTTCCACCCCTCTGTCCAGATTTTGTCGTCGAGTTACGCTCTCCCAGCGATAGTCTGGAAACGCTGCGGGCAAAAATGCAAGAATATCTCGACAATGGCATGCGCCTGGGCTGGTTAATCGATCCGAAAACCGAACAGGTTGAGATTTATCGTCCCGGTCGAGCAGTGGAGATTCTGCAGGCTCCAACCACCTTACTGGGCGAGGCAGTGTTGCCTCATTTTGTCCTGGATGTTGCTCCTGTCATGCGGATTGATTGAGATTGTAGCACGAGCTATGATTGCTCCCAATGAAGCAAACTTGATAAGTAGGTTGGGTTGAGTTCGCGAAACCCAACACCAGTGGGCTTTGTGTTGGGTTTCCGCTAGCGCTGCAACCCAACCTACAAATTGTTTTCAATCTTGCTAACTTGATATAACTCCATACCGGAGCGCGATATCAAATCTCAATTTGATAAAAATCCAGCGCTCCTTTCCCTGACCCCTGACTCCAGCGGGCATCAGGTTTCCAGGCTCCATTCTCGGCTTCCCGGCGACGGGTATGCACTGTCAACTGCTCACCCTCAACGGTGAGGAGATTGTACTGCCAGGGATAAGCAGGCACCAGCTCCCGCGTCGGCGCTCCAAACGTACCTGCACAGATGCGATCTAGCTTTCGTCCGCTTTGACTGATATCGTAGCGATAAAGACTCGTCTCTGCCTTGTGGATGTGTCCGTGGAGGAAGAAGCGAAACCCGGCAACTGCCAGTTGTTCTAGAAATCCTCGATCGGTGACTCGATCTGTACCAGCGCTTTCCAGGGGATGGTGCCAGACCGCCAGCTTCAGGTAGTGCGCGTATTGCTCGTGGCGACGAATTTCGCGTAAAGCATTGCTCAGGGCACCCTGATGGATGCCAGCACGGGCGTTATAATGCCAATCCAGTTCCCAGGCGGAATTAAGACCCAGAATCAGCAACTTCCGGTCAGGCCAACACTCCAGCATGTATTGCTGGTCGTACTCCAGCGCATAAGCTGTCCCTTTTATCGTCTGGTAGAAGCGACTGAAATGGATAAAGCGCTGTTGATATTTCTCCTCATCGCGCACCCTGACGACATCCGCTGTTACTTCAATACAACGTCCTGGCTTCAGTTCATCGGCTTCGCACCCAGCCCGATCTTTCAAACTATAGGCTTGCCTGGCCAATTCCCAGTTGAGGTCGTGGTTGCCTGGGACGATGACAATTTGCTCTGGCTCCAGGGGAAACTCCTGAAGCAGATGGTCGAGAAACTGTTGCGCTGCCGCATAGTCCTCCGGCGTCGCGCGATTGGCGATGTCGCCGGAGAGAATCAGCCCATCCAACCAGGGAATCTGGATTTCGTAGCACAAATCTGCTGCCAGCTGATTGGCCCAGAGCGTTGCCTGTTCGGGCATACCAAAATGCAAATCGGACAGATGTAAGATCCGAGCCACTGGATGGGTTGGAGGTACTCGAACTGAGGGAGAAACTTTGCCGCTGCTCAGGTTCCCCAGTGCATCCACAAGCTTCAGCCGCACCGCTGTGTTGGTATCCTGCTCTAACGCCTGACACAGGGCGGGAATTGCATTCTCGTTGCCCAGGATACCCAGAGCCTCTGCCGCCTGACCTCGCACTGCCGCATCTGGATCCGTTAACAGACACTGGCACAATGCCTGCAACCGTTCTGTTGCCAGCGATGCAGCGGAACCAGAGAGATCGGCCTCTGCCAATTTCACGACGATGCCCCGACGAATTTCGACGACTCGATCGTTCAAAAGTCGGCAAAAGGTTGCTATCACCAGGCGTTGGTGGTCTGGATTTTCGATCAGCCTCGCCATAATGACTTAACCTTCCATTCCCTTGCCACTGCTGAGTTTTCCCAGAATCTCCAGTACAGCTAAGCGAACTTCCAGGGCTGTGTCTGTTTCCAGGGCCTGGCAGAGGGCAGGAACCGCGTTTTCGTGACAGAGGGTGTCCAGGGCACGCGCAGCAGCGAGTCGAACCTCAGCATTGGGATTGTTCAGCAGGACGTGGCCCAAGAGCAGAATTGCAGCCTGGTTGGGCAGGGTTGCCAGGGCATTGACAGCTTGCAAGCGAGCGCTAGCATCGGTGTGGGTCAGTGTTTGTAACAACGACGCCATTGCTGAGTCGAGAACTGCGATCTCCGCTGTCGGAGGAGTTTCGTTGTGGTGCTGCAACTGGCTCAACAGTTGCTGAATCTGCGCCGCTACCTCCGCTAGGGATTGGCTAGGGAGTTGCTGAATCTGTATTACTGTCTTCGCTGCAGTTTCTTTCATGGCTTTCAGAGATGGGCTACTTGATTCCAGGCTATCAGCGCCCTCGATCCTCAGTTGAGGGTTCGTTTGAAATTGTAGCACGAGCTATACATTCATTGTATAGCAAAAGGCAGGAGGCAGAAGGGAAAGGTTGACTACATCTAGTTTTGAGCTTTTCGTTCTGTCCTAAGCGATATGACTACTCTATAAAACCTGTTGGGTAATACCCTCACAAGATGAAGGTCTACAGGTTTGCAAATCAGTCTTATGATTGTTTGGTCTGTGCAAGACTTAAACTTGATTCTCTGAAGGGCTTTTGCGTCGCAATTGCTGTGGCTGCTGTGCCAAAATCTCCCAACTCCAGGGGTAACTCAACCGCTTCCTGGTTGTACATTTTTGAGACAAGCTGACCGATCGCAAGCGACAGGTGCGGGTTGAAGGCAAAGGTCTGCTCGAAGGCATCGTTTCCACTCACAGCTTGTACCTCGCGCCCTGCCACTGAAACGGTTTTCACGTTCAGAATAAAGGTGTGCAATTCTGTCCCGATCGAGACTGAAACAGAAAAGACAGTGGCGTCTGCGGGGTGGGGTTCGATTGCGATCGCGGTTGTCTTCATGATGTGTTCAAGAAAATTCCTTCCGTAGTCCAGTAATTCAAGAACTCTTGCATTTCCATTCTATATCGCGTACCCTCCCAGGGATCTCGAATCAAAACTCTGCCTGTAACATCAATCCCATCAGCAATAACTATATGTCCATAGCGTGCGAGCGGTTGCCGGAGCACAGCCGCCCAAGATCCAGTACTATTTAGAACTTCAAATAGCTCAACATCAGAGGCTTTTGGAATTCGCAGAGATCCCCCAATCCACACCCCAACTCCTTTAGGACTAACAGTATTGAGAGTGCGTGCTAGACCTCCGCAACTAACTGGGACTTTAGTATCGCGAGCAAGCCTAGCCTGATCGACATCCTCAATCCCTCGATCTCTCAACAGCATCTCGCCACAAGCAATTCCACAAGCTAGCTTATTTCTCTGTCGTACAACAGATCGATCGATGACCTCATGAATAACCTGCCAATCTCCACCCGCGCCTGATACTTGTTCTGGTTCCACACCCTTGCGATTCTTCTCCTCAAAGAATCTAAGCTTAAGTTTACCCTCGCTGATTCTTATTTGTTATCGCGCTAAGATCGCGCACAATCTCGAATACAAAAGACGCGATCGCGGCTGGCTTTGAGGCAGCGCGATCGCGCCCATAACCCTCGAACGCACTGTAGGATGTTCAACGATAACTAAACAACGAGAGAATAGTACTGAAAGAAGGAAGGGGGGTAATGCTACCCCAGGGATTCCAAAGCTTTCAGCGCTCAATTTTTGTTTAAGCAAGCACTATTCATCCATAGATTGTACGAACAAGGGTACGATAGAAAAGACAGTGTCCAGCGATCTGACTCCAGAACTTGTGAGGAACGCCAATGCTACTCCAGACACCCCCAAAAACTTACACCCCAGCAGAATACCTGGAACTGGAAGAAACCGCAGACTGCAGGCATGAATATCGCGATGGAGAGATTGTACCCATGACAGGTGGATCGATTAACCATAACGAGCTTTCAGGAATGCTGCATGCTTATTTGAAATTTGCTCTGCGAGAATCGAACTATCGGGTCTTTACCAGCGATTTGCGAGTCTGGATTCCCGACTGCAATCTCTATACTTATCCTGATGTGATGGCAATCCAGGGAGAACCGCAGTTGCAGGAGGGGCGCACGGACACGGTGCTGAATCCTCTGCTGGTGGTTGAAGTGTTGTCCAAATCCACCCGTAACTACGACCGGGGCGACAAATTTGTGTGCTATCGCACGATTTCCACGCTGCAAGAGTATGTTTTGATCGATCAGTATGCTGTTCATGTAGAACAGTATGCCAAAACCCCAGACAACAAATGGTTGCTGACAGAGTACGATGGACTAGATACAGTATTATCGTTTGCGGCAATCCCATTTCAAATTCCCTTAAGCGATCTCTATGAAAATGTCCAGATCGCTCAAGACTAATTGGGTAGACAAGTTATGATTTTGAGGCGAGCGGAACCTGCCTGCTCCAAGATCGCGACCTCTGGAGGACTCCCTGATTTTTTAAGGAGAGCAGGCACTAATGATGACATCGCTCCGGCTAAAAGCTTGCGGCAAAGGCATAAAAGTACGAGGATCGCTCCAGGCTGCTTTGCGTTCGTTAACTATTGATGTTCCGGGATGTAGAGTATTCTTATCGGCTCTTGTTCTGGTTGCTGCGATCTTTGGTGCTACGGTTTATCAGACTGAGGCGAGTTCTGGTGTGAAGGAGAATCGGGGCGATATTGGCTTTTCTGATGAGGTTGCTCTGGTTTTGGTGGGGGGATTGCAGCGACCGACTGCCGTAAAGGATGGGTCGATTCCTGTCGATCTGCAGTTGGATTTGCAGTGCAGTTTGGCGCTGGATGGACTGCGTCACCGTTTCCAGTGCGACGAGGGGGTTTGGGGATATGCAATTGAGTTTAATAAGGCAGATCACGAGGGAAAGGTGACGCAGCTGGACGTTAAGGGCGATCGCATCCGGTTGCAAGTCGAGATGCAGTTGGGTCGGGACAAATGGTCGCAACGGGGGATCGCCGATTACGAAATTGAGCTGAAAAAACGGGGGGAACAGCTGGAGGGGACGTTTCGCGGCAGCCATAACGGTCGCCCGCTGGCAGGGCGGGCGTTTGGCACGCTCCAGTCTTTGACTCAACCGGAGCCTGATTTTGTGCCAGTGGCACCGGGGGAACATCCACGGCTGTTGTTCCGCCAGCAGGAGTTGTCAGCGCTAAGGGCAAAGGCTCGCAGTCCGGTAGGCCAGCAATGGGTGGCGGCGCTTGAGGCACGTCTAGCTGCGAAACCTGTGGAGGTGCAGACAGTTGATGATGCAGTTGGCTATGGTTTGCTATATCAATTGCGGGCCGATAGGAAGGCAGGAGTGGCAGCGCGGGAAATCTTGCGGCGGCGAATTGAGACGCCGATTGGCAGCGATCCCCATAGTCGACCTACAATCGCCCTCTGGCTCGCAATAGCCTACGACCTGGTGTACGAGACTTGCGATCGCAGCCTGCGCCAACAAATCAACGACTGGCTGGACTATCAAGCATCCTTGCTATTGCTAGGCAGCGATCGATCTGACTTTAACCCCACTCCCTGGAGCAACTGGAACGGTATCTACCGCGCTGCTTTAGGCACCATTGCCCTGACCCTGTTGGGAGAACCCGGTCAGTATGCTGCTGCTCCCTTTCCGCCCGTGATGATGTCGCTTGAGCCGCCACCTCAATTCTTGCCAGGTCAAGGCGTACCAGTCAATCTGCTGGAGCCGGATCGCATGCCGACTCAATGGCTGTTTGTTGGGCCTTTTCACCGTCAAAATCGAGAAGATGTCTTGGCCGCTATTGGCGGAGTCGACCGTGCTGTCCCAGCAGTCGGAACTGAGGTGACCTACCGGGGAACAACCCATCGCTTTCAACCGCTCGATCCTCAATATATCTGGAGGCATTCGCGTTACACTGCGGATAAACCGTTTCTGGATGTAGCGAATCCGGTGGATCGGGTGGAGCAAGCAACGGCATATTACTATACAGTTGTTGAGAATGACCAGCCGCGCTGGCTGCGGGTTGGGGTTCAAACGAGCTATGGGGACGCGACATTATATCTGGCAGGACAACGGTTGGTAGAAGACGATGCTGTTTATCTGGAGCCGGGAATCTACCCATTGTGGGTTGAGGCAGAGCTTGAACCCCGATCCGGCTGGACTGAAAGTACTGGGATGCTGGCGGTGGAACCAAGATTTATCCCGACGACATCTGAAGCCGTGCAAGCGACCTATGACCAGCGGTGGGCGATTTACGAGCGCGATCGCGCCCGTTGGCAAGCAGGCTACGATGCCTATCGAGCTGGGAACAAGACTCATCCTGCAGCATCGCGGCTGAATCAGATTGCAGCCCGTAATATTCGTCGTTTTGTGGGGACTGCCCTGGGAGAATGGGGCTGGAATTCGGAAGGGGAGAATTATACGCAATGGACGATGGAGTTGGTTTTGCCGTATGTCCAGGCTTACCGCAATGTCATAGGCATCGAGCTGATACCTGCGGTTCAACTGCGCGATCGCGCCCCGCATTCCCAAACCCACCTCCGCCACTTTCTACCGCTTTACATTGCCCGCAGTCTCTATCGCGATACCACCCATCCTGGTCTTGTTCATCCTGGTCCTGTTAATCCTGCTGCTGCAGTATACATGAATAGTTTTGGTTCTGGCGATCGGCCTGCGGGCAATTCCTTGTTTGCGATGGGTTTTAACACCGTAGCAGATACCCACAAATCGGCAGTCCTCTGGGCCTGGAATCGGCTGCTAGGTCTGGAGCAGAGCCAGCCAACAAAATTCGACCCAAGATTCGACCCAAAATTCAACCGTGCCAGAGATATCGTCTTTACCCTGGTCAATTATCCCCTGGATTTGTCACCGCAACATCCCAGTCAGGTGCTGCCCCTAGCTATTCAGGATCGTCAGAAAGGAGCCTACATTTTTCGCAATCGCTGGCAAGACGAGAACGATATCGTCGCCCAACTGTATTTGAAAAGCGAGCCGCGTCGAGCAGCCTGGTGGTATGTCGGGGACGGGGCATTTCGCATTGACGGACTGGGCCATTCCTGGATCGTGAAAGGAGCCAGACACAAACATCAAGTACAGGATCGCCGCTTGGAGAACGTTGTCCAGTTCTCTGAATCGATCAATGGCTGGTTGGGCGGACAGACCAACCATTTTCGCAGCCAGGCTGATGGATCGGGAACCGTCAGCGTTAGCCTGGACAACAGCTATTTGGGTCAGAGACGGAAAGAAAACGGCAAGCGACTGCCTCTGGCCGATCTGTCGGCTCAGATCCTGCACGAAAATACCGTAGACTTTGGTATTCGCGGGATGCGCGCCTTTGCAGCGGACTACAGCGGTGTGGCGGGCGTACCGGCTCTATTTGCGGTAGTGGATCGGATCTCTGGAGGGGGTGAGAAGCGCTGGCAGATGATTGTTGCCAAGGAGCACAGGATCTCCATGGCAGGCAATGTTTTTACGGTGACTGCTGCGGATGGAGCGACGCTGCAAGGCACGTTTGTCGCGCCAATGGATGTGGAGTTGAGCGCGATCGCGCCCCAATCTTTCCACTACCGCAACCTCAAAGGACAACCGCAAACCGATACAGTGCCGCTCCAGGGCATCCAGGCCACAGGCGGCGACAACTTCTTTGTCGTCATGACCCTCCAGAACCAGACACCGCCCGCAGTGAACATTAGCGGTGCAGGCTTAGCCGCGACAGCAACCGTTGGCAAGCAGACCCTCTGCTTCATTGAAGATAAGATCTCTGTTGGTCAATGCAAAGCCAATTAAACCTTAATATAGCCCTTTCTTAAGGGATGACAAGGCGGTTAGGAGGTAGATTTAATGGGGGATTGAGCCAATAATCGGATAAAAAAAGAGGGTATCTGTGAGACACCCTCATGCAACAAATATTACCCCCATTATTCCATGAGATTCGGAAAAATACGCGAACCGACGGACCAGAAGGCTCTGCATCCTCACCTGAGCGAGAGTCAATACCTCACCTTAGAACTACTGTTGTTATTACTACAGAGTTTTCGACAAGGCTCTATCCCTCATCCAATCTAGTCTTTAGCCAGGTTGTTATCCCTTAAGTGTCCGCTAGTTTCTCCCATCAGGTCAACAGAGTTGAGCGCAATTTGGACCTGAAGTGCTCGCTACGAATCTGCACAATTTTAGCTGGATCGAACCGTGACTGAATTAGGCTATTTTAGCGATCGCAATCCAGCAGAGTTGAGATGAGCAACCCATGGGGAACGCTCGCTCTTGCTTTTTCGTGCTTGCAACACAAATCGGGCTATTTTGAAAGACTCGTTTAGGATCGCGAATTCAATACCTTCACAAACAGCAACCTTGTAGGGACGAATGGCGCTTACTTAAGCAAGAATTGAAAGCTAAAAGCCTTGGAAATTCGTAGGGTGGGCAGTGCTCACCCACCTTATGTAATCGCCATTCCCCTACAGGGGAATTTGCACTTCATTCAATCCTCATTCCTGAAAGAGGCTTTCAAAATTATCTTCCAAGTCTGGCCTCAACCTAGTTAGAGGTGATGGACAAATCCCAGGTGCCAATGTATCGCAGTAAAGGGACATCACCAGGGGTCAAGATCTGGCACTTGAAGTAATAGATGCCAAAGGTTGGGTTTTTAACGTTGCTCAGATTGACTTCAATTTTGCTGCGGGCAGGAATTGGCTCCTCAGGATAGATTTCAATCACGTTGTTTTCCCGATCCCAATTCACTTCCTGTAGGGGAATCGGTTTTTTAATGCCTTTCACCTTCACCTTCACCTTATCGGCATCGAAGGTACCGCCGTTTTCAACGAAGCGGGAGGGATAGGTAATGGAAAGTTGAGACACCGCTAATTCCAGCTTTTTGGCTGGGATGCGGAGGCGATAGCGATCCCAGGTGCCAGGATCGCCACCGAAGTCAAGGCGAAATGGCAGTCGGCTGGCGGGTGGAGGGCCGCCCCACAGGGTAAAACCGGGCAAGCCATTGGCTTGAGTAAGCGTGGGTGTAACGGTTACCAGACAACTGGCAACGGCTAGCATGGCAACCGCACGTCGTATTCTGAATTTTTTAGAGAACATAGGTTTCAGGGTTTGAATTCGCAGGAAAGCAGTGTTTGTTATCCAGTCAAACCATTTCCTTTACGGGAAATGCAGTCTTCCCCCCGGAAAAGCGACACGTTTTAATCCGTTCGAGTTGAGGGTTGGCAATGTTGATTGTCGGCAACGTTGATGGTTGGCAGGACAATTGAAATTTGGAGGAACAATCGAAACTGGATGACGCTAGAGCGTTCAGGAAAGTGCCGCTAGTGGCAAAAATTGGCTGGCGATTCAGGGTAAATCGCGAGATAGATCGATTTTCAGCAGTCAGTCAGACCGCGCTCAAACGCTTCTAGTATAAGAACAACTGATGGAGTTGAGCCGTTTAGGTCAGCCTGAGAGAAACTTGAACGCTCATGCGGGTATTCCTAATGATATGTCATATTACTAGACATTTCGAAACATATTATCAAATCTATGTTGCGATCGCAGTTTTTGGGACTGACAATAAGTCCTAATTTTCAATTTTGAGTTTTTAAGCTTGAAAGACCCGATCGACCCTGACAGCAAGTTTTGAGTATAGGGAAGTCCAGTTCAGGCCAACTGTTTGCTTCAGGTTGCTTCTGCGACACAACTTGGAAGGTTAGCGCCCCTGAGGGGGCGTTAATCTCCATTGCTTCGTGCTAGAGCGGGAAAATGAGTTATTTTGAAAGCCTTGCTCCGCAAGGCTTTCAAAATAACCTTCCAAGTCGTGTCTGCGATTGATGTTGAGGGTCTGGTCCTTCCAACTCACACGTCAAACTTTCAAATGAATCGCCTAGCAAGCACGATCCCAAACTCTAGTAAAAACTCAAAACTCATTACCTTTTGTCGGTAGTCCTCCAGATGTAATGATTTTTGAGCGCACGGGTTTCACCCGTGCGCTCAAAAATCATTACTTGTTTACCCCTACCCTTTTGTCCAACCACCAGCGCTAAAAGGAAGGTTCATTATTCTCGTCCAACTTCCATAGACAGCTGGAAACCAGATTGGCAGTCACATGGGCCAGAATCGGAATTAACAAATTGTGCGTCTCTAAGGCACTGAATCCTAACAAAAAACCTACCATTGTGGCCCAAACTGCATAGGGCCATTGTTGCGAGCCACTCAAATGAAGAATGCCAAAGAGCAAGCTGGACAGGGTCAGACTCAATAGATTCAACCCAAACGCTGCCAACATCACTCCCCGAAAGAGGAGTTCCTCACTGAGACCCGGCAATAACCCTAACCAGATTAAATCTGGCCACAGTAAAGGCTTTAGAACCAGATTCAGGTGAAAATCAGCGCTCTTGCGATAGGCAGGCCAGAGACGATAAATAACAGAACTGACGACCGTAATCCCCACTCCCAGGCCAATTCCCAGAGGAATTGCCAGCCCCGACCAGGACAGAGGCAGCATCGAGACGGCACCAAATTGCAACCATAGCTTTGCAATCAATAGCAGCACAAGTGCTGTGACTCCCATGGCAACCAAAACCTGGGTGCGAGTCAGCGGTTCCATTTCCGGTTCGTTTGGCAATCGATCAGTCACAAGAGTCAGCAAATAGTAGGATGGGTGTTATTCAGACAACGGAAGGGCGAGAGCGTGGCACGCAAGGCAGCGGGTGAGACTCCGGCCTTTTGAGCCAACAATATGCCCAATGCCTCCCAGTAAGAGTTTACCCGCAATGCTTCGATCCCAAGCTTTTCAGGGGCAACTTGCAGTTGAGTCACATTTTCCCGAATAGCAATAATCTGGGTGGCAGATTGACTGAAGCTCAACAGGGCGCTGCTGCCGCAGGCGGTTTCAGGCGCGATCGCAGCATCCACTCGATCGCACCAGAGTGAGTTGGATTCAGCCCCGACAGGAGGAACCGTTTTACGCCCAGGAACAACGAATTGGGGCGCATAACTCAGACCCACTAACACACTGGGTAGGAAGGTATAGCCTAGCTCTTCGGCAGCACAACGGGGAGAAAGCTGGGGGTCAGGCGGCAGGGGAAGTAAGGCCGGGGCATGGGCGCAGGGAATCTGAAAAGTACGGACCACAAGATGGCTGATAATGGCTTCTGCACCCGCGAGAGGATCGACCCCCTGGCCGTGGCGGTACTGTTCTAGCGCTTGATTGTCTAAATCGTCGGGGAAGCGAGCAACGACTGCGATCGCAGTCGCCCCCGCCCGATGAATCAATTGCTCTACCGCCCGTAACAAACTACCAGCCTGACGAATTGTGCCCCAGGTTGCCCCCGAAGCCGCTGTCTTCAGATCGACTTCAAGCGACTCATCTGTCAAAATCCAATCCGTCAGACTCAGACCCAATGTTGCCCGTGCTGCATCCGCTGCCTGCAGGTGGCGCAACCGTAGCTCTGGTTCAATGCCTCGATCCAGCACCAGCCCCACCCGATTTTGATGCACAGGACTCAGGCCCCACTCTCCCGCCGCAAACCGATCGAGGCCATATCCTTCTACATACAAAGCATTCGGCAACGGCCAGTAAAGTTGTGCTCCATTGAGCACATTGGGGTGAGTAATCAGGCAATCTGCTACCTGGGAAAGGGCACGGGCCACCGGAAGCGCATCCCCCGCATAGCCACCAATGGCAGCACCAATCCCAGTGGGCACAATCAATACAACAGTATAAGGACGACGAATCAAGGGAGAAAGGAAACGGGAATAGGGAACAGGCAACGGGGAATAGGGAACAGCTCTTCTGAGCGATAATAGAGCGTCTTGGGATTGCGCAGGCTGGGTGAGCTGACTCGATTTATGAACAAATCACTGCGGGTAAAACAACCCAGAATTCACTCAGATCCAGGCTGCATTCAGCCATAAATATAAGGAAATTATTTTTGCAGTTCTATTCGCTTGCAGGGGAACCTGAAGAGACAGCTGCTGCTTGATTCAAAGGGGAAGTTGAAGTGACGATGGCTTCGACATGAGCCTTATGCTGGTCTTCATCAACCGCCGTGACAGCCCACCGTAAAGGATTTCCCCGCTTTTGCAACTCTGATTCAACTTCCTGGTGCAGTTGACCTGGCGAGTCCTGCAGATCGATTTCAGCGGCAATAAAATGAGTTGTCATCGGGTATTTCCTCGTTCATTATTGGGTGTTCATTGTTCATTGTTGGATGTTCATTGTTCATTGTTCATTGTCCATCAACTCTTCAATGAACCATCAACCATCAACTTATTTTTGAAATTGACCAAACTGAAGATGATAGACAACGTCCTCTTTTTCAGTCTCAATCTTGAGATTAGAGCGAGGATAAGCAACACAGAGCAACACATATCCCTGTTCCGTGAGTTCGGGGGCCAAGCCCATCCCCTCACTCTGATCTGCAGTCCCCTCTAAAATCTGGGCAGCACAAGTAGTACAAACACCAGCAGTGCAAGATCGCGGCAAACCCAGTCCCGCATCATCTGCGGCTTGGAGGATGGTTCGATCTTCTGGCACATCAATGGTGTGAGTCTCTCCTTGATGATGGAGTTCAACAGTATAGGTCTCAGGCATAAGCAGCAGAATAGCGTGAGGAATCATTTTCTCACGAGAACCTACCATTGTTGTAATTGTTTTATGAGAATTTTTGTCCAGAGCTTAGATTAAAAGTCCTGCTCAGTCTTTTACCCTTGCACCTGAAATCTGAAACCTGCCTAGCCAAAACCTTCCAATTTTCCAACCTTTGGCCTGATCCCCTGAAACCTGTTCCTCCGAAACCCGTTACCTTTCACCTTTCACCTGACACCTTTCACCTGACACCTATAAAACCAGATGCCCGTTCTGGCAACGTGAATGTCACAATAGAGCGGTATGCTCGATCGAATTGAATCGAATTCTCAACTCTAATTCCTTTGCAGTTCCATGGTTTCTTCTCCTTCCTCTCCTTCTCTACCCTTATTGAACGGTAGTCAAATCCGCGAAAAATTTTTGCAGTTCTATGCTCAGCGGGACCATGCTCAACTTCCCAGTGCCTCCCTGGTGCCAGAAGATCCCACTGTGCTGCTCACGATTGCCGGCATGCTGCCTTTCAAGCCTATTTTCCTGGGACAGCGTCTGGCGGAACACCCCCGGGCAACAACGTCGCAGAAATGCATTCGCACCAATGATATTGAAAATGTAGGACGCACGGCACGGCATCATACCTTTTTTGAGATGTTGGGGAACTTCAGCTTTGGGGACTATTTTAAAGAAAAAGCCATTGTATGGGCCTGGGAATTGGTGACTGAAACATTTGGTATTCCACCCGAACGATTGGCGGTTAGCGTTTTTCAAGATGATGATGAAGCGTTTTCCCTCTGGCGAGACCGGATTGGCGTTCCTGTAGCTCGCATTCAACGGCTGGGAAAAAAGGATAACTTCTGGGCATCGGGCCCCACTGGCCCCTGCGGGCCGTGTTCGGAGATTTACTACGATTTTCATCCCGAACGAGGCAATGTGGAGATCGATCTCGAAGACGACAGTCGCTTCATCGAACTCTATAATCTGGTCTTTATGGAATACAGCCGGGATAAGGACGGGAAGTTGACACCGCTGCAACATAAAAATATTGATACGGGCATGGGGTTGGAGCGTATGGCCCAGGTTTTGCAACAGGTGCCCAATAATTACGAGACGGATTTAATTTTGCCCATTATTAAGACGGCAGCGGCTATTGCTGGGATTGATTATGCGGGGAGCGATGAGAAGATTAAAGTTTCCCTGAAGGTGATTGGGGATCACGTTCGGGCTGTGGTCCATATGATAGCGGATGGGGTCAGAGTTTCGAATGTGGGGCGGGGTTATGTTCTTCGACGCTTAATTCGTCGCGTGGTGCGTCATGGACGACTGATTGGCATTCAGGGAGAATTTACACCCAGAGTGGCGGAGACTGCGATCGCGCTTTCAGAAACGGCCTACCCCGAGGTGCGTCGGCAGCAAGCAACAATTACAGCCGAACTGCAACAAGAAGAAGCCAACTTCCTGGAAACTCTGGAACGGGGTGAAAAGTTTCTGGCCAAAATCCTGGCCCAAAAACCAGTACAAATTTCTGGCGATGAGGCGTTCGCGCTCTACGACACTTATGGTTTCCCGCGAGAGCTAACAGAGGAAATTGCTGAGGAGCAGGGGATTTCAGTCGATATCGCAGGGTTTGAAGCGCGAATGGAAGAACAGCGGCAACGATCGCGCAATGCCCACGAAACCATCGATCTCACTGTCCAGAATAGTCTGGATACATTGGCTGAACATATCCAGGAGACAGACTTTCTCGGTTATACCCAATTACAGTCTCCAGCCGTCATTGAAGCGCTATTGATTGGGGGCAAAGCCGTTGAGACTGCTGAGGCAGGGGCTGATGTACAACTGGTTCTGGATCGGACACCGTTCTATGCAGAATCAGGGGGACAAATTGGCGATCGCGGCTATCTTTCGGGTGAGGGCCTCTCCGGTGAAGGGGTTCTGGTCCGGATTGATGACGTGCAGAAGGAATCTGGAATCTTTATTCACTATGGTCGGATCGAGCGGGGTACTCTCAAAACAGGCCATACCGTTACCGCTCAAATCGATCGCGCCTGCCGTCGTCGCGTTCAAGCTCATCATACAGCTACCCATTTGCTGCAGGCAGCATTAAAAACGATCGTAGATGATTCGATTTCTCAAGCCGGTTCGCTAGTCGCGTTCGACCGTCTTCGCTTTGATTTTAATTGTTCTCGTGCAGTAACGGTAGCGGAATTAGAACAGATTGAGACTCAGATTAATACCTGGATCGCTGAAGCCCACAAAACCCAGGTAGAAGAGATGGCACTGGCAGAAGCGAAGGCGAAGGGCGCGATCGCAATGTTTGGTGAAAAGTATGCCGATCGGGTACGTGTCGTCGATCTACCGGGGGTTTCTATGGAGTTGTGTGGCGGCACCCATGTCCAGAATACGGCAGAGATTGGCTTGTTCAAAATTGTCGCAGAATCGGGTATCGCATCAGGGGTGCGTCGAATTGAGGCCGTAGCAGGGCCTGCAGTATTGGAATATCTGAATGTGCGCGATCGCGTAGTACGCCAACTCTGCGATCGACTCAAAGCCGATCCGGTCGAAGTACCAGAACGAGTGATCAACCTGCAAGACAAACTCAAAGCTGCCCAAAAAGAACTGGAGAGCCTGAAAGCAGAACTGGCCCTCACCAAGTCCGACAGCCTGCTCTCTCAGGCCAAAGCAGCCGGCAATTTCCAGGTACTGGTTGCCCAAATGGAAGGCATTGATGCCGATTCCCTGAAAACTGCCGCCGAACGACTGCAACAGAAACTCGGCGATACCGGTGCTGTCGTACTGGGTTCCATTCCCGATGCCAACAAAGTCAGCCTGGTCGCAGCATTTGGGACCGGGGTGAACAAGCAGGGAATACAAGCGGGGAAATTTATTGGCGCGATCGCAAAACAATGCGGCGGTGGCGGCGGCGGTCGCCCCAACCTGGCTCAGGCAGGAGGGCGCGATCCTGGCAAACTCGCTACCGCGCTTGACAGCGCCCGCAGCCAACTCCTAGAAACATTGCAATAGCAACAGCAAGTCTGCACAGCAAAAAAGGCATTGGTCAATTAGGATCGGTTTAGAAACGAGAATTAATTTCTCGCGTAGGGGCACGGCATTGCCGTGCCCCTACAGATCTATTTTTCGTAAGGTTATTGAATCCGCCATCCTGAACCGAACAGTATTGGGGTCTATCCTATTCCTGCTATATCATCCCTGGCCTTTTTGTCGGCGGCGACGCTTGATCCTCAACGACACCCACCGTTTCCAGGTCCGAAACGCCTCCTCGTCTGGCTCTGTCTTCTGCCATGGCTCTCGCGCCATGAGACGCTCATACCAGGCTGCGATCGCAGGATGTTCGTTCAACTCCAGACCAAGACGGACAAACAACGGCAACGCCGTCCCTGCCGTGACATCTGCCAAAGACAACTCATCGCCACCGAAATAGGCAGCATCGCCCAGTTGCTGCGTGAAAAAGTCCAATACGGTGACCAGATGTTGAAGCGCAGCCTCACCCCTGTCTGGAGAATCGTCAACCATCACCAATGCCGGTATCTTGGGCGTGAGTTCATTGGTCGTCACCATCTGCACCATTCGCATTTGCGCGATCGCAGCTGGCGTTTGAGGCAACAACGACGGGGAAGGGTATTTCACCTCCAAATAGTCCAGAATGGCCAGAGATTCCAGAATGCGCAACTCCCCATCCACAACAACCGGAACATGATGAAAGGGATTGAGCGACAGGAATTCCGGCTTCAACTGTTCTCCAGTCAGATCCACCAGCACAGGTTCAAAGGGAATCTTCTTTTCAAGCAGCGCGATCCAAACCCGTCGAGCAATTGGCGATAGGGGATGGTAGTAAAACGTCAGCACAAGAGCCTCCAGTAAGCTGTGTATTTAAGACCGATCGGTCTTTTTCTAGGCAAAAAAATATCGACAAGATATGCTTTCAGTCAAGACGAGTCCGGGAACAATTGCAAACTCTCTACATACTGGTCAAGATGCTCCTTTGCCCGTTGCAGATGGATCAGATCGCCATACAATTTTGCCAGCATGAGCGCTCCTTCCAGGGTCGAAATCACAATCGTCGCCACCCCATCCGGATCGACCGTAGGCTGCAGTTCTCCCCTTTCCAGACCTTTTTGGACAACTCGATGAATCAGATGACGCCATCGAGACATAGCATTTTGGGTTCGCTGCCGTAAGGCAGGATGGCTGTCATCGCTCTCGATAGCAGTATTGAGCAGCGGACACCCCCCCTTGATCGGGGACTCATCAGGGGTCGTAAAAAAGGCGTGGATAATGGCCTTGAGCCGGTCAACGGCTCCCCGCTTCCCCTTGAGCGCCCTCACATAACGCTGGCTCACCTGCTCTACGGCAAAATCAAACGCAGCCAGCGCCAGCTCATCTTTGCTGGCAAAATGATTGTAAATGCCGCCTTTTTTTAACCCTGTCGCTGCCATAATATCCGACATGGACGATCCGGCATAGCCCCGCTGATTAAACAGATCTGCGGCTTGCTGAATAATTCTGGCTTTGGTTGCTTCAGCCTTCGACATGGGCAGAAACCGATCGGTCTTTTCCCACAGAATAGCAGTTCGAGCTTGGAAAGGCAATGAGTCACGGTCTGAAAGAGCTGAAGCCTTTATTCAGCAAACGATTCAAGACGATTAACAAGCTAAAATTGCAATTCATGTTAGCGAATTTCAAAAAAGCACCCTAAATTGAAATTCATTCAGCCTAATTTCAATCCAGAGTGCAATATTGAAATTAAGGCCATTTATTTTGAGATTTAGCCATGGGCTGCTAGAGAAACGCGTGTTTCAGAACAAGGAGAGTGTATGGACAGATCTATTTTTACTGCTAACGCTCCTGGCAAGTTCTGGGAAGTTTCGGTCGAGGGCTATAGAGACTGGGCGTTCATCCCCGATCCGCTGCCAGAAGCATGGGAGATACCTCCTGAGATTTGGAGCCTGCTCCTGCAAGCAAGAATCGAACACTTGTTTGAATCACCGGCAATCACCATCCCTCAATTTTCAGACATGTGCGGCATACGCTATAACACGGCCCAAACCGATATCGAACGTTTAGTCCGTGCCAATATTCTCACCAGATCTGATATCCAAGCTCGACCCAAAATCTACTTTGCCTCAAAAATTCTGGACATTGCCTATGGGGATTAATCGCGATTCATCGATTAATATCAAGGGGAACAGCGAACTTGAGCGATTCAGGAGGCTTGCAGATGTTGAACTGGTTAAAAAATTTGTTCCGCCAACCTCAACCGGCTGGGCCGCCTCAGACACTGAAGCGCTTTAGCAGTGACGACGCTACGATTGCTAAAGACGCAATTGTTCTAGATGAGGATGGATGGCATATTGCTGTCGAGGAGACGCGAACGGTGCGGTTGTTCGAAGTTGCCGATCCGGAGGTTGAGCAATGCTTGTTGAGTTATCGTGCCACTGTGAAGTCAGAGAACGTCGCGGAACGGGCTTATCTGGAGATGTGGTGTCGTTTACCGGGACGGGGAGAGTTCTTTTCTAAAGGGTTTCACCAGGCCCTTAAAGGGACAAACGATTGGGCGTCGTATGAGATTCCATTTTATCTGAAGCAAAACCAGAAGCCAGATTTGATTAAACTCAATCTGACGATTGAGGGCAGCGGCAGCGTGTGGTTAAAAGATATAGAATTAACCTGTACGCCGTTAGCATAAACACACAGAAAAGCTGGTGATAATCATACCATTTTGGATTTTAGATTGCCGATTTTGGATTGAAGAAAGACTTCCTGGGCAAGCATTCTGCCAATTTCATCAATTGTATCTACAAGTCAAATTGGCATCACGAAGTGTTGGGTTCAAGTCGGCTGGCACTCCCCCCGGTCGTTTAAGATAATGTGCTCAAAGGAGACAACCTCATCGAAGAATATAAAGGATTGGGTGTTGGGAGGTGCGATCGCACCTCCCGATAAATCTAGTTCAATGCCATTCCATTCCACTCAGTCTCGCTCAGCGAGCGTTAACCATTTGTTTGCGAATCGATCTTCCGTTCAATCGGATCTACGATCGGCGATCGGTCTTACGTTTCAGCAACCAGCCTCCAGCTAGCATCACCAGCCCCAAGACAGTCCCTGGCTCGGGCACGGAGGTTGGGTTAGAGTCTTCTCCAGAGGGCGATTCAGGAAATTCAGGACCGTCTGAACTGCCTGGATCGTCCAATAATGGTGGTTCGTATGATGGGTTAGGTGGGGACATCTGCGAATTCAGATCCCAACCGAGGACATCAAACGCCAGAATATCGTTGGCGGTAAATTCAAGCAATTCTCCAGGATTAATCTTGGGATCGAGCAATCCCAGCCCCAGATGATCCATCCAGTGGCTGGCCTGGTCGCCGTTGCCATTGAAGGCACCTGTGGAGAAGGGGGCAATAGCAGTGGTTCCCCCATCCAGAGAGAAGTAGGCTGGACTGCCTGCCGCCAGATCGAGAATCCCCAAAGCAGCACTCTCAGCAGAATAGCGATATAAATCCAGTACGCTGAAAATCGGGTACTCGCCAAGATCTATATCCATAGAGGCTTGGGGGCCGTTGGGCAGGGCAAAGTAATCTACGATGTCAACCCCGCTGGCAAAGCCCAGAGCATGACCGATCTCGTGGGCTGCGACACCAACAAAGTCAAACAAACCGGCACTAATGCCATCGTCAGGATCGAAATCGAACCCGAAGTCGCTGCTGAAGGTAATTAAGCCATCAGCAACGCTATTGTCTGCTGCACCCAGCAAACCCAGGGCTTTCGCATTGGCCCGATGGATTCTCAACTTTGAATTATTGGCTAAATTTTTGCCTGAAACATCGTTGTTTCGAACAGTTTCCCCTGTGTCCAGGTCTGTCGTCAAAAAATCCAGGGATGGACCAATTTGCAAGTTTGCGAATGCAGTCCGATCGTCATTAGAAAGAATATCGTTGTCTAACGCCGTATATACATCGCCATACAACACACCCACAGTATTGCTGCTGGCCTGACCCAGCACATTGGGAGCCAGGGATTCAAACCCAATATCAAGGCTAACTTCGACGTCATCTTGCAATAAACCAGACCAGAGATTTGCGGCTTTCTGAAAGCCAGCATAGGCTTGCGCTCCCTGAGTCGTAGTAATGTCGAAAGTGGGATTGAGATTGAAAGTCAATGCTTCTGCAGAGGTTGCGTTCAGCCCCATGGTACTGCCAACAGCCAGGGTCGCGAACGCAAGAAACTGAGCCAGCTGATGTCTTCTTTTAGAGAACCTTGTGTTTATATCCAACATAATTTTCATTGCCTGATCGTGATGCATACGTGAGCGAACTCAAGTTGGAATTCCCTCCTGATTTGGAATTCCCCCTGATTAGAGGTGGGTTGGTCAGGTTAGCCTGGTTGCAGGTGGAGAGCAGTTGGCAAGCTGTACGCCCGGTTGTATTGCGTCGGATGCCAATTCCACTCCGTCTCTCTTGCTGCAGTTGCACCTGAAATCCTTCTCCAACTAATCAATATATTTCTCAATTACACGTACAATATCGTCGTAACTTACACTGTTTTTCATGGCAATACATACGGATTTATTTATGCGTGACACTTATGGATAAATGTGAGTATAGACGCCGTTGCTTCTAAGTGAATGAGATTATTGTGGAGCGTAAAGTTCTCTTGCGTTATTTAAACAAACCAGGGTTGAAGACTCGCAGATCAAATAACTTCGGGACAACTCAATCTACTAGCATAGCTAAGGTCATACTTGACTGCAGCATCCATCAATGCAAGATCTTGCACTGGGATAAAGTACGTTGTGTTTATGCTTGATTTTGGGACATTAGGCTCGGATTGCAGATGTACAATAAACGTTTGAGATCGAACAATATTTATACAAATAGTTCATTTGAATAAAACTCTTTTCACTCAATAATCTATACCTAGAAAAACGTATTTCCCCTGAAAAAGCTTGCAATGACTTCTGTGTATTTCCTGATGATTGCACGGTATTGCCACTGAAGTAGATTCCTGCTGGCTCAACTGGCTCTACTCCCAATACTGTTCGGTTTAGAAACGAGAATTAATTTCTCGCGTAGGGGCACGGCAATGCCGTGCCCCTACAAGTCTATTTTTCGTAACGTTATTGAACCCGCTATCCTTAACCGAACGGTATTGGCTCTACTCCAGGAAAAACAAATTCAAGGAGAAGATTTCAGTCAGGCAAAATTCAAAATGCTGCGTACGGATAGAACTTTCCGAAAGTCATAAATAAATCTTGCAGGCAGCGATGTCATACACCCCGCCACTATCAGTTTGGATGGTGTCTATTTCCTGAAAGAATAGCTATTTTAACGCTATATATAGCGTAATCGTTTGATATCTCTCTATTATCAATGCTATGGTAGGGGCGGTCTGTGGATCGGACGGGTTGACCCTAGCGGCGTTGGAGTTTTTCTTTGGCAAACCACGAGCAACGTTCTCTCTTCACTGCATCGGAACAAAAATCCCTGATTGGCTGGGGAAGATCGCAGGTGGAACTGGAAATGGATAGCGATGGGATCCAGGCATGGAAGGCTGCGATCGCGCAATATCAGCGCCAGGTCAAAATCAGTCAAGCCCCCGCGCAAGGGACTCTATTCGATCTAGCTCCAACAACAGTTGATGCAGCCTGTATCGATCCGTTCAGCCTCAAACTGCACAATTTCCATTTCTTTGAATGGCCTGCCGATCGGTACCCCAGCACTCCCTGCATTTACTTCGCGATCGATATCAAATTGCCCTTGATTCTCTACATTGGCGAAACCTGCAAAGCCAACCAGCGCTGGAAAGGGGTCCACGATTGCAAGCGTTACGTCCTCAACTATCAAAATCTGCACCGAAAATACCAGTTGCCTACCGCCGTCAACACAGCTTTCTGGTGGGAAACCCCTGGCGAGACGAAACAGCGCTTGCATTTGGAGGCAGAACTGATTGCTCGCTGGCGTTCCCCGTTCAACAAAGAAAATTGGCGGTTTTGGGGAACGCCGTTTGTGGGGAAAGGATAATACGATATTTTTCCACGAGGTTTGGGACATCACAGCGACCTAATGGCAGCAGGGCACCCACAAGGGGTGCCCCTACGGGATTCGTGTGTGCCTGTAGGGGTGAATGGCACTGAAATAAGCCAAATCATGCAGTCAGCTTGGCCTTGAGCACAGAACGAGGCTGACGCATTCGGGGATAATTCTTCGGTCTACGTTTTTTCACTCTCGGTTCAACCCGATTGGGCCGCAAGGGCACAAGCTTTTCTGTAATTACCTGCAGCAGACGATTATAGAGACATTGACGTTGTTTAGCAGTAGCGCTGGCCAACTCAGCAACAAAACTATTGAGGTATTGACGGCATCCCTGA
>JGI12316J15310_10000016_pt44 | contig 127688 bp, 105 predicted proteins | sample MarCyaLeptolynsp_FD_15310 | JGI IMG/M metagenome (IMG submission 15310) | reverse complement strand
TCGAGCTCCACCGCCGCATAGATCAGGGCGCTCTCATCCGGCGAGACCGTCAAGCCCGAGGGCCCGTCGACCAAGGGTTGATCGATCACGCCCACTTCGGTCACGACTCCGCTGCGAAGGTCGTACCTCTTGATCTCGAACGGCGCTCCGGAACTCGGATCGGCGTCGCCCGCCACGAAGTACAGTCCGTTCCCCGCAATCGACCAGTACCGGTGGCGGCCCGCGTCGGCCAGAGCCTCCACCGGCGCCTCTTCTCCCGTCGTCTGGTCGCGCGCCCAAAGTCCAAGCCCGTACCCCCTAGAGGCGAAGTAGAGCGTCCGACCGTCCGGCGTTTCACGCGATTCGAAGCCAGGGTTCGTCGTCACCGGGACCAGATCGCCGCCCTTGACCGGCGCCTTCCATATCTTGGTCGGCACCGTGACCCGCGAGGAGAAATAGACCCATTCGCCGTCGCTCGACCAAGCCGGGACGCGCGTTGCGGGTTTCCCCGAAGTCAGCCGCCGCGGTTCGCCCCGCAGCGAACTCACCACGAAGATCGCCGTGTCTTGCCCCGCGCCGCCCGCGGAGTCGAAGGCGACCCACTCGCCGTCGGGAGACCATCGCGGCGAGCCGGTGCCGCGAACGGCCAGCTTGGTCAGCCGCCGCACCGCGCTCCCGTCCGCGTTGCAGACCCAAATCTCTTCGGTCCCCGTACGATCCGAGACGAAGAGCAGGCGGCTTCCGTCCGGCGAGAACGAAGGAGAATGGTCCACCGCGCTCGAGGGCGCAAAGACGCGGTCGGAGCCGGGAACGATCTTGCCGTCCCGTAGGTCGGCGCGGCGCAAACCCGTGGCGTATCGCCAGCGCGTGTACGCCAGCCGGTCTCCCCTGACCGTCGGGTTCATGCTCTCGCTCGAACCGTAGGGGACGCTGCTGATCGTACCGTCGGCGAGCGAGATCCGATGCAATTCTCCGGCGTGGGTCCGCCGACGCGAAAAGATCAACGACTTGCCGTCCGCCGACCAGACGTGTCGCGCCTTCGCCCCCGTGACGAAGTTCTGCAGTTCCTCCCCGTCGAGTCCCAGGATGACGGCTCGAAGATCGCCGTCCTGGACGCGCGTCACGACCAGGCGTCGACCGTCGGGGCTGAAGACCGGATGCTGATCGATCGGAGTCAGCGGGATCTGCGACGGCTCTTTGACCGTCCGAAAGCTGTCGTCTTCAAACGAGTAGAGCGTGATCGCGACGCGCCGGCTCTCTAGATCCGTGAAAGCTAGATATCGTCCGTCGGGACTCCAAGAGAGGTAGTCCAGGCCGCCGCACTTCTCCCGCGTCAAGATCGATCGAGACGGTCCGCCGTCGACCGGAATCGTAAGCAGCTCGCACTTTCCGGTTTCGGGGCTGATCCGCTTAAAGGCGATCTCCGTCCCGTCCGGCGACCATTCCGGCCCGACCTCCGTCTCCAGAGTCCGCGTCAAGCGTCGCAGATCTTCCGAGCCGATCTCTTGGACGTATAGATCGCCGGCGCCGGAGTACCTTTCTCCGTCCCAGATGTAGGCGATGCTCCGCCCGTCGGGCGAGATCGCGGCGTGGTCTTCATGCCCTTCGTAATAGGTGAAAGGCAGCTCGTGCGGAAACAGCGTGCTCGCGGGCGGTTCGGGCGCGGGCGGCGTCCCTGGCAGCCACAGCAGAGCGATCGCGGCGAGCGATGCGACGACTCCAACCGCCGCGCGTACCAGGAATCGGCGATGCGTCCTATCCTCGTCCGGTCCGTACACCTCGTCCGATCCGTACACCTCGTCCGGCGGCTCCGGCGAGTCAGACGCCTTCGGCGGCTTCGAGGCGCGAGGCGAGGCGGTGTTCTTAGCGGCGTCCGGCGCCGACACGCCGCTCGTCCTCGCCGCTAGCCAGACATCCAGCTCGCTGCGGTAGGCGTAGACGATGGGCCGGGCGCGTCCCGTGGTCAAGCGGTGGATCGGCAGACCGCTGGTTTTTTCCCACCGCTGAACCGTCTTGATGTCGCGTCCTAGATGGTCCGCGATTTTGACCCACGACTCGATGTGGTCACCGCCGGAACCGTCCCGCCGACGGTCCGGATCCTCTTGGGGGTGAATAGTGCGAAAACGAGCCAAACTGGGATAGCCTTCGATTCAACTTCAACCGACGCAAGCCTCAGGATCCGTAATCCTCAAGCGGGAGCAGCTATTCGAAACCCTCCACCAGGACCAGGTTTCGGCCGTACAGATCCAAGGACGTGACGACCAGCATGCTCTCGTCCGGGGCGACCGCTAGTCCGGGCGGCCCCTGGACCATCTGGAAGTCGAGAGTCGCCACGTGCGTCACGGTTCCTTCGGCGAGATCGTAGCGCTTGACCTCGAACGGGCGCGGCTGCTCTAGCTGCTCGTGGCCTTGCACATAGTACACTGCTTCGTCCGTAACCGCCCAGTAGCGGTCGCGGACGTGGTCGATGATGAACGGCCCGATCTCTCCGGTTGCGAGATCGACCGTTCGTACGCCTTGGTTGGGTCCCGGATGGGACGGACGGAGGAGCACTCTCCGTCCGTCCGGAGCTTCGACCGCCTCGGCGCCTTGCTCCGCGGCGTTCACCAAGACCGCCTCGCCGCCCCGCGCGGGCACTCTCCACGTCCCCCGCGGAGAGAAACCCTTGCCGCCGGCGAAGTAGATCCACTGGCCGTCGCGCGACCAACTGGGTACGCGAGCTTCTTGGCCCGGCGGCGTGAGCCCCCGGGGCTCTCCTCCTTGAGCGTTGACCACGAAGACAGCGGGCCGTTGGCCGGGAGCGGCTGAATCGAATGCGATCCAGCGGCCGTCGGGCGACCACTGGGGCGATCCCGCGTTTCGATACGTCAACTGCTTGGGCGAACCGCCGTCACGGTCACAGACCCAAATTTCGTTGGCGCCTGAGCGGTTGGAGATGAACGCGATCTGACTGCCGTCAGGAGAGAACGTCGGGGAGTTTTCACGACTGGTCGTCCTAGTCAGTACTTGTAGAGCCCCGGACGGCGCGCCGGCGCCGTTCAGGTCAAGTCCGCGCAGATTGCTGTCGTAGCGTCGTCGGCTAAAGGCCAGCCGATCGCCCCGTATGGTCGGACTCAACACATCCGTCGTTCCGAACGACAGATCCTCGACTCGCCCCTCGGCCGGGCGCCAGCGCCGGAGCCGGCTGAGCCCGGCTTGCTGCCGCATGAAGACGAGAGACTGCCCGTCGGGCAACCAGGCGTGGCGCCCTGTCGCCTCGGTGGGGAAAGCGTACAGCTCACGTCCGTCGAGATCGACGATCACCGACCGCGGCGGACCGAATCCATAGCGGATCACAGCGACGCGCGTGCCGTCGGGACTGAAGGCGGGAAAGCGGTCAACGGCGAGCTCCGAGAGGGACGTCGGGTCAGTCAGCCGGCGGACCGTGCGATCCGCGAAGGAAAACAGGCTCACTCCCTCGAACGAATCCTCTGAATCCTCCTTCGGAGCAATGAAGGCCACATACCGTCCGTCCGGACTCCACGCGAAACCGTCGAACAGCAGTTTTCCGGGCCTCGCCTCGACCAATCGTTGCGTTGCGCCGCCCAATACGGGAACGACCAAGATCTCCCTGCGCTGACCATCGGCATACTGCCGCGTGAAGGCGATCTGACTTCCATCCGGCGACCATTCCGGCCGGACGTCCAGGTCCGGCGTATCGGTCAGTTGCAGCGGTCGGGCGGAATCGGTGAGTTGGACGTGGATGTTTCCGTCCCAGGAAAAAGCGACTTGCCGCCCATCGGGCGAAAGGGCGGGTTGGATCTCATCGCCTGGGTAGTGCGTTAAGGGACGAACTAAGGGCGATCCGCCTCTTCCCGGCTCCGGCCCGCTCCCGCCCAAAAGGCCGATCGTGGCGACGACCGCAATCGCGGCTCCGGCGATAGCCCACCGTTGGATCCGGCCCGGCCTGGACTCGGTTAGCGACTCGTCTGCCAGTCCGGGAGGGAGAGGACGCGTCGAACCGCTCTCGGTCAGCGATGCCGACGCGAGCCACCGGTCGATCTCGCTGGGGTAGGCGTAGACGCTTGGGCGACCGCGCCCCACCACCATTCGGTGAACAGGCAGACCACTCTTCTGTTCCCACCGCTGGACGGTCGTCACGTCCCGTTTCAGGTAGGCTGCGATCTCACCCCACGACTCGATCCGGTCGTGTTCCCTACCTAACACTTTCCTGTCCCGCGCCACGTCGCCCCCAAGGTAACAAAGGGGTATGCCCCTAGCTAGCCCCATTAAGCGGCATTTAGCCGCATTAGGGGGCATTTGCCCCCAAATCACCCCAAAAGGGGACATTTCCGTGGGGTGCACCGTGCACCGAAGGGATTGGACGCGGCCGCTGACGCACGAGCTTCATTCGAGACTGTGGATTGGCGCCTCCACTGAGAATCGTCCTCTGCGTTCCGTTCGCCGGTAAAAAGTACACGGTTGGATCTGGTCAGTCCGGTTCCGCCGCCGGCGCCGGTTGACCTGGGCGACTCTTCCCGTCCGGCCGCATAGCTCCGTCCTCCACGGGCACTCGGGCGTCAGGCGGAGCGGCGGCGGCGGACGCCGAACAGGGCGGCCACGCCGAGGACCATCAGCGACAAGGAGCCGGGCTCGGGGACCTCGGAGGGGACCGGGCTGGTGTCGAAGGCGACTTCGGATAGGCCGTAGGCCCCTTGGGACGCGGCGGACAGGACCCGGATCCGCAGGTAGCGGGCGTCTGTGCCGAGCAGGTTGAACACTTGCGCTCCGGTCGTGAAGGGCGCCTCGGCGCCGCGCGCAGGTACGCCGTCGTTGACGGCGGTAAACGAACCGACGAGCGTAGCGTCCAAGAAGTCGACGCTGCTCGCCGTATAGACCTCAAAATTCAGGATAGCTGCGAAGTCGCTGAACGGGAAGTTCCAGAGAGCCAGTCGGTGAATCCGGTACGCCGCCCCCAGGTCGAAGTCGATCGGAAGGTCCAACGTTGGAGATATACCGATGAAGTAGTCGCGATCCGACACGGCATCGTGCGTCGGCGATTGGGCGATATAGGCGTCAAAGTCGCTCACTCCGTCGAGGTAACCGACGGACAAGCCCGACTGATCGATCGTTGCGTTCGGGTCAACGTTCAGAAACCCAAGGGGAGCGTTCACGATATCCACGGCGGAGCGGATGATGCCCGCCGAGGCGAGGTTGGGAAGGAAGCCGGCGACCAAGACGGCGGAGACGGCTAGAAGCTTGTGGTTGAGACTCATGCTCTCCTTCTACGCCCGGAGCACGGGACTTTCATAGGGGCATTTGGCAGCGACATAGCGGCATTAGGCCGTATTAGGGGGCATGACGCCCATTTCGGCTCAAGAACAGGCCGTTTTTCGATGGAACGGCGGTAGAGAACGCGACCACGGAGCCGGGCGTGGGGGGACTCGGGCGTCAAGCGGAGCGGCGGCGGCGGACGCCGATCAGGGCGGCCACGCCGAGGACCATCAGCGACAAGGACCCGGGCTCGGGGACTTCGGAGGGGACCGCGCTGGTGTCGAAGGCGACCTCGGATAGGCCGTAGCGAGTTGGGCGGTTCACGTTGTCGTAGAACCCGCCAACAAGCACGGAGGTCAGGACCCGGATCCGCAGGTAGCGTGCGTTCGTGTCGAGCAGGTCGAACACTTGCGCTCCGGTTCGGAAGGGCGCCGCGGCGAACGGATCGTCGCCGTCGTTGAGGGCGGTAAACGAACCTACGAGCGTCGAGTCCAAGAAGTCGACGCTGTTGGCCGTGTAGACCTCGAAATCCAAGATAGCTCCTAAGTTATTGAAAGGGCAGTTCCAGAGAGCCAATTGACGAATCCGGTACGCCGCCCCCAGGTCGAAGTCGATCGGAAGGTCGGGTGTACCCGTGCCAAGGAAGAAGTCCGGGTTGTTTCCCCCGTGCTCGTGCGTCGGCGATTGGGCGATGTAGGCGTCAAAGTCGGTGACGCCGTCAACGTAGCCGGTGGACAGACCGGACTGGTCGATCACTGAGTTCGGGGCAGTGCCGCCGAATCCAGACGGAGAGTTCACGACGGCTACGGCGGAGCGGATAATGCCCGCCGTGGCGAGGTCGGGAAGGAAGCCGGCGACCAAGACGGCGGAGACGGCTAGAAGCCTGTGGTTGAGACTCATGCTCTCTTTCTACGCCCGGGACGAAGGGACTTTCATAGGAGCATTTGGCAGCGACATAGCGGTAATAGGCGGTATTAGGGGACATGTACCGGGCTATCTCTTGGAGAATCGACGCTTGGCGAACAGGAACACGGCGCCCAGGCCGAGGAGGCTGATGGTCGACGGCTCGGGCACGGCGGCGCTGGGGGAGCTGTCCACGATCAGTTCGATGCGGCCGATGCTGGGGAAGCCGTCGGTGAAGACTCTTCCTGCAGGGGAGTCGCGGAAGTTCGAGTTCACTCCCAAGCGATTCAGAATGACCTCCTGGCCGAGAATGGAAGAGAAATAGGGCGCATCCCCATAGGAGGTCGTTGTTCCGCGATATCCGAGAACGCCAATCCACTGGCCTTCCAAGACGCGGATGTCAGGAGTGTCGATCGGATCCGATCCGGCCACTCCCACGGCCCGAAAGAGCGACGTGAAGTCATTGGTATCGTCGCCGGACTCGAAAGGCGGCGATCCGCTGTTGAACCGAACGATCTCGACGGTTTGAGGATCTGCAGATGCATCCTCGGGGACGAAGACGCCGTGAATCCAAAAATCGACCGGCGCGGTGAACCAGAAGCCCCGGACAGCCCCGCCATTGTCAAAGGTACCGGTCTGCGGACCGACGTCGATGGGCACGGGCACAGCGCTGAGCAGCGTCGCCGATACGAGCAGCAGGGCGGCGGTGCGGAGGCTGCAATGAATGGTGGGAATGGGGTTTTGGCGGTGCATGAGTAGGCGGATCAAGAGTGGGTCGGGGGAACCTTGACTCAGCGAGAGGGGAGATTCGCCGGCGCTCCGCCCCGTCCATGGCCTCAGTTCTATCAGCGCCGCAGCCAACCAGCCAAGGGACAGAAGACCGCATTAGGCCGCACCTAGGGGCATGTCGCTAAAAAACATGGATTTAGCGACGAATTTCGCGGCCATCCGCCCGCATCGACGCCGCGTACGCTCTTCCTGGGCGTCGTCACTGACAACTTGGGGATCTTGCGCTGTGAGGGGCGAATCGCCTCGGGGAACGCTGGATCTTCGGCCTAGTACTCGAATGACGGCCTGTCGTCCTCCTCCGGCTCATCCTTGAGCCACTGATGCCGAGGTTCCGCTTCGACCTCAAGGTCACGATGCTCGGGGGGCTTGGGGGCGAGCGCCTTGTGCTGCTGTTCGTGGCGGATACGCAGAGCTTCTTCGCGATCGTCGGCGCTTTGCTCGAAGTCGTCCTGGGTAGCGTCCCAATCGGTCTCGCCGGTATTGCGGCGCTTGAAGCGTCCGGCTAGTGTCCCGTCCGCGTAGATGGCGCAGGCGCACTTGCACCAGCGGCGCCGGCGCTCTTCGGCTTCATAGCTGCGCGAGTCGAGGGGGTGGCCGCCGAGGCATTTGCCTGGACTTCGAGAGTGGCGTCGATAGAGGTTGAGCGGCAAGGTCCTTTCCAAAAGGACTCTCGCATCCATTGCCCACCATTGCCCACGGAACGTGCGGCAAAACCATTAAGTCGTTGAAAAGACTGTGGCGGTGAGGGTGGGATTCGAACCCACGGTACCCGTAAAGGTACAACGGTTTTCGAGACCGCCCGATTCAACCACTCTCGCACCTCACCACTCGCTAATTTAGCACAGCGAAGGGGGGCGGCGCGGGGGGCTCAAGCGGCCTGGCCGGCGAAGGTGAGGGCTTCGATGGAGTGGTTGGCGGCGGCCTCGGATTCGAGCATCTCTTCGTAGGCCTTCAGGGCGCGCTTACGGGCGCGGAAGAGGCGCACTTTGACGGCGTTGGTGTTGCAGCCGAAGATCTCGCTGAGTTCCTTGAGCGAGCGGCCCTCCACCTCTTTGAGGACGAGCAGCGCGCGGTCTTTGGGGGCGACGCGGGCCAGGACGTGGCGGGTGAGTTCGCGGACGTCGGCGTCGCGCTTGTCCTCGACGTAGGCCTCGGTCCCCATGCCGGCTTCGACGGCTCGGGCCTGCTCCTCGCTGAGATCGCTCATGCGGATGGATTCGCGGCGCATCTGCCTGCGCAGGTGATCGTAGGCGGCGTGGGTGGTGAGGCGGTAGAGCCACGTCTCGAAGACCTCCGGCGAGCGGAGCTGAGGCAAGGACTGGTGGAGTCGCACGAAGACCTCTTGGGCGACGTCTTCGACCTCTTCGCGGCGGCCGATGATGCGGTAGAGCGAGCCGAGGATGCGGCGCTGAAACTGCTCGATGAGGGCTTGGAAGGCCTCCTGCTCCCCCGCCTGGGCGCGACGAACGATCTCGATGGTTTCCGGCGTGATCATGGCTATTGACTCCAGCCGTAAGACTAGCCGACGGACGGGGCGGCGGGCGATGGATTGGACGCCCACTCTAGCCAGAGCCCACCTATCCACTTAAGTTATTCATATCATTTTATTTCCTGGACAATCTGTCCACCTTCCGCTAGGCTCGGAATCGACATGGAGGCCACATCTCCAGATTCTGTCCAACCTGCGCCGCCGATCCTGCGCTTCGGCCTCTTTGAGGTGAATCGTGAGACGGGGGAGTTGCGCAAGGCCGGGATCCGGCTGAAGCTGCAGGAGCAGCCGTTCCAGGTGCTGGCGGCGCTGACCGAGAGTCCCGGCGAATTGGTGACGCGCGATCAGCTGCGGGCGCGGCTCTGGCCGGGCGGCGAGCACTTGGACTACGACCATGCGCTGACGACCGCTGTGAAGAAGCTGCGGGGGGCGCTGAACGATTCGCCGACGCAGCCGCGCTATATCGAGACGCTGCCGAAACGGGGGTATCGCTTTATCGCTCCGGTGGAGACGGTGACGGCGACGCCCACGACGAGGGAGAGCGCGGCGGCGAAGGTCGGAGAGGAGCGGGCGACTTCCCCGCCCGGCTCGCGGCGACTCCAGACGGTGTTGGCGGTCGCACTGGCGGTGTGTGCGGCGGGGTGGCTGTGGACTTGGTCGGCGGCGAGGGAACCGGCGGAAGAGGCGCCGGTTCGGCGGTTCTCGTTCGCGGCGGAGGGGCCGGACGGGCGGCCTGGGTTTTGGCCGTCGGTCTCGCCTGACGGCGGCTCGATCGCATATACCTCGGGCGGTCGTCGGGGGTTGATTCAGGTTCGACGTATGGACGACGAAGAGCCGCGGGCGCTTGAGGGGACGGAGGGGGCGTCGCGCCCGACCTGGTCGCCGGACTCGCAGTGGCTGGCGTTTCGCTCGGGCGGCGTACTGAGGCGGGTTTCGGTCCACGGCGGTGCTCCGACGACGATCTGCGAACTGCCGGGATCGAACTTTATCGGCGCGAGTTGGGCGCCGGCGGGCGACCGTATCGTGTTCAGCTCGGGCGTGACGCCGGGGTTGTACATCGTGGACGCCGACGGCGGGAAACCGGAACCTTTCCTGGCGCAGCATCGGGGCAATGGTCCGCTGGTTTTTCCGACGTTCGTATCGGAGGGCGGCGAGGCTCGCGGCATCGTTTTCAGCATCGGCGGTCCATCGAGTCAGGAGCTGGCGGCGGCTGAACTGGACGGCGATCGACTGGTGCGCATGGGCCCGGGGGCTTGGCCGGTCTATGATCCGTCGGGGTACCTGCTGTTTCAGCCGAGTTCGGGGGACGAAGGGCTGTGGGCGATGCCGTTTTCCGCCGAGAGGCTGGAGCCGGAGGGGGCGGCGGTTCCGTTCGCGGTGAACGGGGCGACGGCGTCGGTCTCGGCGGACGGGACGCTGGTGTATGCGGACGCGTTTGCGTTTTCGGGCGGGCAGCAGTTGGTTTGGCGTGACCGGACGGGGGCGATCGTCGGGGAGATCGGCGGACCTCGGGAGATTCGGGTACGGTCGTTGGCGCTTTCGCCGGACGAGCGTTACGTGGCGGTGGAGGCGGTGTCGGACGAGGGCGACCATATTTGGGTCCACGATTCGCAGTCGGGGGCGCGGGTGCGACTGACTTTTGAGGACGGGTTGAACGCGTCGCCGGCGTGGACGCCGGACGGGTCGCGGGTGGTGTTTCGACAGGATCGAGAGGGGAATGCCGACATCCTGAGTCGTGCCCCGGACCGCTCAACGGAGGCCGAGGTGTTGCTGGCGACGGCGCGGGCGGAGGTTCCGTCGTCGTTTTCGCCTGACGGCAAGGCGCTGGTGTATACCGTGTCAGACGAACGGACGCGCTACGACGTGTGGATGATCGAGCAGTCTCCGGAGACGCCCCGGCCGCTGCTGGTCTCTCCGTTCAACGAGTCGTCGCCGGCGGTCTCGCCGGACGGGCGATGGTTGGCGTTTTGTTCGGACGAAGAGGGCGAGTTCGAGGTGATGGTGCAGCCGTTCCCGGAGGGCGGGGCGCGGGTGCAGGTGTCGGAGGGGGGCGGGTGTCATCCTCGCTGGAGCGCGAACGGCCGGGAGCTGTTCTATGTTCGCGGGGACTCGCTGCATGCGGTGGAGGTACTGGTCGAAGGCGAGGAGTTTCGTGCGGGATCGCGGGCGCGGCTGTTTGAGCACCCGAGCTTGATCTCGCGGTCGCCGCTGCGGACGATGTACGACGTCTCGGGCGACGGGGCGCGTTTTGTGACGAGCGAGGCGGTGGACCAGCCGGAACGAGCGGAACGACGGATACGGGTGGTCGAGAATTGGACGGGGTTGTTGAACGGGCGGTGAATGCGGTGAATGCGGTGGACTCGGCATGCCGAGTCCCTGCAGGGTGAGGTCTTGCGAGGGGAGTGACGGGCTCTTGCTTCGCAAATCGCGCTGGAGACCTTCGAGCACGGCTCGAAGGCGGCACGGCTGGAGCCGTGCGCCACGTTGGGTGCGGAAGGGCGCGAGTCTTGCGACTCGCGCCCTTGGGTTGTGGGGTTGCAGGGTGGGGTTGGTTAGCGAGCGAAGGCGTTCGCGCCCGGTCCGCCGCCGCCGGGGCCGCGTCCGCGAGGTCCGCGCGGGCCACGTTGACCGGGGCCGCCGCGTCGTCCGCGATCGCCGCCGAGGTTGAATTCGCCTTCTTCATTCGGGAGTAGGCCGAGTGCTTGCGCTTCGCGGATTTCGCGTTGGTAGTCGACCATCGAGGTCAGGCGGCTGAGCTGCTCTTGTTGGGTCGGGCTGAGGACGGCGCGGATTTGGGCGATCGTCTCGTCTTCCGTGTCTTTGGCGGCGTCGCGCATCTCCTTGGCTTCGACCAGGAGTTGGCCGACGAGGCCGGCGTTGGGCGACTCGCTGCGCAGCTCTTCCATCGCTTCACGGTGCTTGGCGGCGACGGCTTGCATGTTCTCGCGGGCGGCGGTGCGGCGGGAAGTCAGCACTTCGCCGATGGCGGTACGTTGTTCTTCAGTCAGGCTGAGGTACTCAGAAAGCTGCTCCAGGCGCGGACCTCGTTCGCCTCGCTCGGGACGTTCGCCGTCGCCTCGGGGGCCGCGGCGCCCGGGCGTCTGGGCGATCAACGTGGCGGCCAGAATCAGGGTCGTTAGGGTGGTTAGAATGAGTCTCATTTTCGGGGCGCCTCCTTCGCGCTCTGTGCTCTGTGCTTATAGTCGCGCGGAGGGCCTTCGGGGTTCCAGTTTTGGCGGTAAAGTAATTGCAAAACAAGACTTTACGTCGTTTTAACAACGTCAGAGACCGGCGTTTGAGCGGATGATTTTGACGGTCTCGTCGTCCATCTGAGCAAGCGCCTCTTCGACCGCCACGAGGTCCTTTTCGGCGTGCTCGGTTTCCTCTAAGACTTGGCGGCGCATCTCGACGATATAGTTGCCGCCCTTGCGCCGAGCTTCGTCAGCTTCGCGCTTGAGATCGGCGAGCGGGGAGGCCTCGGTGGCGGCGATGAGCTGGTTCATCTCTTGGACGCGGTAGCGCGCCCAGGCGATTTGCTGGTTGGTCTTTTCGAGGCGGGAAGACGGGTCGGTTCCGGGCGGGAGCGTCGGCGTGGCTTCCCAATGTTCGAGCAACCATTGGAGCCGGAGGTGGTCGGCGCCGCGGTAGGCGCGGGAGGCTTCGGCCATGAATTCGTGGCGGCGTTGGCGCTCTTCGGGGTCGGCGGCGAGGTCGGGGTGGCAGAGGCGGGCGAGTTCGCGGAAGATGCGCTTGATTTCGACTTCGGGCTGGAAGGTCTCTTGCGGGATCTCTTTGGAGACGCCCTCTTCGGCGGGCTCTTGGAGGGGTTCGCCGGAGCGGGCGCGGCGGATCTGCTCCCAGGCTCGGGCGATGCGTTTGCGGAGTTTTTCGAGGCGTCGTTGCCGTTCGCCGACGGCGGGGCGGTAGCGTTTCTCAAACTCTTCGAGTTCCGCGCGGACGGATTCGTAGCGTCGTTCGAGTTCGGCCAGGTCCTTGCGCAGGCGGCCGAGGCGGAGCAGGCGCGCCTGGAGTTCGCGCGTGGGCGGCGGTTCGTAGCGTACGAGAGCGAGACTCAAGCGGCGTCGAGCCCGAGCGAGCGGGCGATGCGGTCCAGGTGGAACGCGTTGTCTCCCAGGGTAACCTCCGCGGCTTTGGCGCGCTTGAGGTAGAGGTGGACGTCCTGCTCCCAGGTGAAGCCGATGCCGCCGTGGAGTTGGATCGCTTGTTCGGCGCAGAAGACGGCGGCTTGGTTGGCGCAGACCTTGGCGGCGGAGGCGGCGCGCGGGAGTTCGGCGGGGGCTTCGTCGGCCACGAGGGCGGCGTGCTGCACGGCGCTGCGGGACTTCTCGATGGCGCCGAGCATCTCGGCGGCACGGTGTTGGACGGCTTGGAAGGCGCCGACGGGCGTGCCGAACTGCTTGCGCTCGCGGACGTAGGCGACCGTGTCGTCGAGCGCTTCTTGGGCGACGCCGGTCATCTCGGCGGCGAGGAAGACGGTCGCGAGGTCGGTGAAGGTCTGGAAGGTTTGGGCGTCGCCGACGCCGAGGGTTTCGGCGGAGGAGACGTCGAACGAGACGGAGGCGGTCGGGCGGGTTGCGTCGAGGACGGGTTGGGGTGCGACCTCTGGTTCGACGGCGCGGACGAGGCGGATCTCTTGGTCGCTGGTGCGGACGAGGGCGAGGATGAGGTCGGCGCCGACGGCGGACTCGACCCGAGTTTTCGCGATGCGACCGTCTTGGACGGCGAGCTCGTACCCGGCGCCGGACTCCCAAACGGCGGTCGTGGCGCGTGCTTCTCCCGAGGCGATCGACGGCAGCAGCGAGCTGTCGGGCGCGAAGAGACGGAGCGCTTCGACGGCCAGGACTGCGGAGGCGAAGAAATCGCCTGGGATGAGTCGGCGGCCCATGGATTCCGCGAGCAGAGCGGCTTCGAAGACGGTTGCATCGAGGCCGTCGGCGGCTTCCGGTGCGCGCAGGCCGGGCCATCCGAGCTCGGTCATGCGCGTCCAGAGGGTCGCGGCGGCTTCGGCGGCTTCGGGGCCGAGCATGCGGCGGCGTTGATCGACGGGCCAGGCGTCGGCGAGAAACTGCGTCGCTTCTTGGACGAGGAACTGCTGCTCTTCAGTCGGGGTGAAATCCATGACCGCTACTTCCCTAGCCTCGGCAGACCGAGGACGCGCTCGGCGACGATGGTGCGCAGGATCTCGGACGTGCCTCCTTCGATGGAGTTGCCGCGCGAGCGTTGGTAGCCGAACTGCCAGGACTCGCGGGCGTCGTCGCCTAGGGCCGCGTCGGGACCGAGCAGGCTGAGGCCGAGCGACTGGAGGCGCTGGGCGGTCTCGGACCAGGCGACTTTGATGAGCGAAGAGTGGAAGCCGTAGAGCTGCTCGCCGAGGCGTTGGCAGGTCCAGCCGAGCGACTCGCCGTCGATCCACGCTTGGGCGACGCGGCGCTTGGCGGACGTGTCAGCGCCGGATGCGCGCGCGGTATCGATGAGGCGTTCCATCTGCCGTTCGAGACGCACGGTGAGGCTCATGGCGATGTTGGCGCGCTCGCGGGTGAAGGTCTTCATGGCGACGATCCAGCCGTCGTTTTCGGCGCCGACGCGGTTGACCTTGGGGACGCGGACTTCATCGAAGAAGATCTCGCCGAATTCGGCGTCGCCGGTGATCTGGCGTAGCGGTTTGACGGTGACGCCGGGCGATTGGAGATCGACGATCATCGCCGTGATGCCTTTGTGGCGCGGGGCGTCGGGATCGGTGCGTCCGAGTGCGAGACAGTAGCGGGCGTAGCGGGAGTTGCTCGACCAGATTTTTTGGCCGGTGAGTATGTAGTCGTCTCCGTCGGAGACGGCTTTGGTTTGGAGCCCGGCGAGATCGGAGCCGGCGTTGGGTTCCGAGAAGCCTTGGCACCAGATCTCGTCGGCGGAGAGAATCCCGGGCAGGTAGCGGCTCTGTTGTTCCGGCGTACCGGCGACGATCAAGGCCGGGCCGACGATCAGGATGCCGATGCCGTTGGCGAGGTCGGGCGCGCCGACGCGGGCGGTCTCTTGGTTGTAGATGAACTGCTCGGGGAGTCCGGCGCCGCGTCCGCCGTGTTCGGCCGGCCAACTGAGGCCCAGCCAGCCGGCGTCGTAGAGGGTTCTTTGCCAGCGGACGAGGTCGTCCCAGTCCGGGTCTTTTGGAGGCGGGTTGGCGTCGAGCCACTCGCGAAGATTTCTTCGGAACTCGGCTTGGGGCTCCGTGTCTTTGAGTTGCGGCATTACGACGGATTAGTTTCTTAGGGGTTTTCCGGTCTTGAGAATATGTTCGATGCGTTGCTGCGTCTTCTCTTCACCGCAAAGACTTAGGAAAGCTTCTCGCTCTAATCCAAGTAAGTAGTCTTCGGATACAAACGAGGGCGCGGATAATTCCCCGCCCGCTAAGATATGGGCCAATTTTCCGGCGACGAAGACGTCGAAGTCGGAGGCCCAGTGCGCTTGGCGCATCATCCAGGCGCGGAGATCGAAGGAGGCTTTGATGCCTTTGCCGCCGACGAGGATTTCGGTCTGCTCGGGCGGTTCGTAGCCGGAAGCGGCGAGGCCGACGGCGGCGGCCTTCGCTTCGGCGAGAAGGCGGTCGGTGTTGGCGGTGACGTCGTCCGAGCGACGCAGGATGCCCCACTCGCGAGCCTCGGCGGCGGAGCCGGAGACTTTGGCAGTGGCAATGCGATCGAAGACGTCGAACATCGGGGGCGTGAGGTTGTCTTTCTCGTCTAGGCCCGCTACGGCGCGGCGTGCGAGTTCGGCGCAACCGCCGCCGGCCGGGATGAGGCCGACGCCCGCCTCGACGAGGCCGATGTAGGTCTCGGCGGCGGCTTGCAGGTGGTCGCAGCGCAGGGCGACCTCGCAGCCGCCGGCCAGCGTGCGGCCGAAGACGGCGCCGACGACGGGCTTCTCAAACGAGCGGAACGAGCAGATGAGACCCTGTACGCGAGCGATGGCGGCTTCGAGGTCTTTCCAGCGCTGTTCGAGGCTGAGACCGAGGATCAGTTGCAGGTTGGCGCCGACGGAGAAGTGTTCGCCCCGGTTGCCGATGACGAGCGCGTCGAAGTTCGCGGCGGTCTCTTCGAGCGCCTGCGGAATCATGTCGAAGACGTCTTGGTCGAGTGAGTTGGCTTTGGAGTGGAACTCGAACAGCGCCACGCCGTCGCCCAGGTCCCAGACGCTGGCGCCGCGGTTGGAGCGGGCCGGTTTTCCTTTGCGTTTGACGGCGTCGAGCGGGAGGATTCCGTCGGGAATCTCGACGGGCTTGTGCGAGCTGGTCTCTAAGTCGAAATAGGTCGCGGTTTCGCCTTCAAAGGAATAGAACGATTTTTTATCCGATGCGAGAACTTTCTCTACTAGCGGCGGCAAGGTTAGACCGTCGGCTTTCATTCTTTCGGCGGTCTTTTGAACGCCGAGGTCGTTCCAGATTTCAAAGATGCCGCGCTGCCAGTTGAAGCCGGCTTTCATGGTCGAGTCGACGGCTACGATGTCGTTGCAGACCTCGGGCACGCGAGCGGCGGCGTAGAGGAAGAGTTCGCTGAGGATCTTCCAGACGAACTTTCCGGCGCGATCGTCTTCCGATATCAGCGCTTCGATGCGGGCGCCGACGTCGGGGATCTTCTTGATTTCGCCGAGGCGCGGGAAATCCGGTTCGACGCGCTCGCGGTACTGGAGCGTTTCGAGGTCAAGCACGAGACGTCCGCCTGGCGCCTTGCGGTCCTTCTTGTAGAAGCCGCTGCCGGACTTGTCTCCGACGATGCCCTGCCCGACCATGCGCGTCAGGAACTCGGGCGGCTGGTAGACTTCGCGACGTTCGTCCTCGGGGACGAGTTCATAGAGGTTGCTTGCGACGTAGACGCAGATGTCGATGCCAGTGAAGTCGGCGAGACGAAAAGTGGCCATGCGCGGACGGCCGATGATGGGTCCGGTGAGCGCGTCGACCTCCTCGACGGTCAGGCCTTGCTCGAGCATCGTCTGGAGCGTCTGCATCACCGAGAAGAGGAAGATGCGGTTGGCGATGAAGTTGGGGCGGTCTTTAGCGTAGACGACCGCCTTGCCGAGGCGACGGTCGGCGAAGTCTTCGACGAATCCGAGGACCTCGGGGGCCGTGTCGGGGCCGGGGATCAACTCCAGTAGGCGCATGTAGCGCGGCGGGTTGAAGAAGTGGGTTTCGAGCCAGTGCTTGCGGAAGTCTTCGGAGAGGTTTTCGGCGAGTTTGCCTACGGGCAGGCCGGAGGTGTTGGTGGAGACGAGCGTTCCGGGCTTGCGGATTTTGTCAATTTTTTCAAGGAGGCCGCGCTTGGGTTCGTATTTTTCGATGATGGCTTCGATGATCCAATCGGCGTCGGCGAGACGTTCGAGATCGTCGTCGAAGTTTCCTGGGCGCAGGCGCTTGGCGGCGCCGGCGGTGAAGTAGGCGGGAGGACGCGACTTGCGGAGGGCCTTGAGCGCGCGCGCGGCGACGGCGCTGCGTTCGGCGGGGGTATCGCCTTCGCTGGGGAGATCGAGCAGGAGACAGTCGACGCCGGCGTTGGCGAGGTGTGCGGCGATCCGCGATCCCATCGTGCCGGCGCCGAGTACCGCCGCCTTTTCCAGTTTTCCGCTCATCCGCGCCCACGCCTCCTCGAGCCCCGTTTTGGGCAATAGCAGAGACGATAGCATAGGGCCGCGAGGCGGCCTGAACAGGGTCCGGATCGCTAGCCGAGCACGTCGATGCGGGTTCCTCGGGTCGGTCCGAGTTCGTCGTCGAAGTCTTCGGATTCGCGCTGGGAGGCGCGGCGGTCGGGCGAGCGATTGGGGGACTCCTCGCGGCGCTTGAGGCGCGTCCTACGCAGGCGCTCGACGGGGCGTACATCCGCGGAGGGGGGCGTGGGAGGGACCGGTAGGATGGGAGTCATACTTCTCTCTCCGCAGCGGCTATCGGCGAGGGGAGCGGCGGGCTTTAGGTTCGTTGACTTTCCGGATTCGGGATGATGAGATGGAGGACGGAGCCGACGTAGCTCAGTTGGTTAGAGCGCCTGATTGTGGATCAGGAGGTCGATGGTTCAAATCCATCCGTCGGTACCAATTCTATTGTTGTTCGTGTCGTCCCGGTGGGGACAGGCAATCCGTAGAGGCACACGAAAGGCGCCCAGGGCCGGACTCGGCATGCCGAGTCCCTACAGGTTGAGCAACGGGCTCTTGCTTCGCAAATCGCCTTGGGACCCGGCACTCACGTACCGGGCTCTGACGGAGGAAGAGCGTGCGGGGCGACGGGTGTCCGACTGTGGATCGCGAAGGGAGGTGCTTCCCGCGCGAACGTGGTCGCGGGCTCAGGCGAGGAAGGCGCTTTTGGCGGCGGCGTAGACGGCGTAGAGAGACGGGGCTTCGACGTTTTTGCGTGCGGCTAGTTCCACGACGGCGCCGGTGAGCGGGTCGAGTTCGGGTGTGCGGCCGGCCTCTACGTCTTGGAGCATGGAGGTGCGGTGTGCGCCGGCTTCGCGGGCGCCCTCGATGCGGCGTTCGGTCGAGAAGGCGATCTGGACTCCTGTTGCGGCCGCGGTCTCGCGGGCCTCTTCCATTGAGCGGCGGATGAGTTCGCGGGTTTCGGGGAAGTCGACCATCTCCTGCATCGTCTTGCGGGTGAGGGCGCTGAGCGGGTTGAAGATCGCGTTGCCCATGAGCTTGACCCAGATCTCATGCCGAACGTCCGCGCGGATGGGGGCCTTGATGCCTCCGTCGATGAGCGCTTGTGCGAAGGCTTTGGAGCGGGCGCTGCGGCCGCCCGCGGGTTCGCCGAGCGGGAACCTGGCGCCTTGGGTGTGGCGGATGACGCCGGGCTTTTCGACGCTGGCCGAGATGTAGGCGATGCCGCCGAGGGCGCGAGCGGGCGGCAGGTGTTGGGCGATGACGCCGCCGGGGTCGACCGATTCCAAGGGAGGCTCGTCGGCCTCGATGCCGTGGAAGTACCACCAGGGGATGCCGTTCTGGAGGGAGACCACGACGGTCTTGTCGTTGAGCAAGGGCGCACAGAGGGGCGCGATCGCCGGGAGGGCGTTGGCCTTGACGCCGAGGATGAGGTAGTCGACGGGTCCGATCTGTTGGGGGTCGTCCGTCGCCTTGACGTCGTAGCGGGCGCTGCCGAAATCGACGCTTTCCAAGCGTAGGCCGTGCTTGCGAAGAGCCTTGAGATGGGGGCCGCGGGCGATCAGCGAGAGACTGTGGCCGGCCTCCGCAAGACGAGCGGCCAGGAAGCCGCCGATGGCGCCGGCGCCGAATACTGCAATATGCATGCCCAAGAGTCTACGCGGAGTAGACGGCTTCGGCGGCGGCGGGACCTCCGCTGCAGGAATGACCGAGCCTGTTGAGCGTCGTCTCGAGCGCGTGCAACAGCAGGAGCACGTTGGCGCGGGTGGAGGAGGCGCCCATCAGTCCGACGCGCAAGACTTTTCCGGCCAAGGGGCCAAAACCGCCGAGGACTTCGATCGAATAGTCCTCCAGCAGGATCTTGCGCAGGGCTGCGTCGTCGACGCCATGGGGCAGGACCGGCGTGTTGAGGGTCCAGAGGCGCTTTCCCGCTTCGACGTGCATGTGCATGCCGAGGGCCTCGATGCCGGCGACGAAGGCTTCGTGGTTGAGCTTGTGGCGCTCGAAGCGGTTCTGTAGGCCCTCTTCCAGGATGAGGCGCAGGCCTTCGCGGAGGGCGTAGAACATATTGATCGGGGTGGTGTGGTGGTAGCGGTGCGAGGCGCCCCAGTACTCGTCGATGAGTTTGAGATCGAGGTACCAGGAGACGGAGCGCTTCTCGCGGGCTCGCAGGCGTTCGAGGGCGCGCGGCGAGAGGGAGAGCGGCGAGAGTCCGGGCGGGCAGCTCAAGCATTTTTGGGTGCCGGAGTAGAGAATGTCGATGCCGGTTTCGTCGACGTTGACCGGCATGCCGCCGAGCGAGGTAACGGCGTCGCCGATGACGAGGGCGCCGACTTCGTGAGCGGCTTCGCAGATCGCGTTGCCGGGTTGCAGGGCGCCGGTCGAGGTTTCGGCGTGCACGAATCCGACGATCTGGGGTTTCTCGCGCAGGATGAAGTCTCGGGCTTCGTCGTCGGAGTAGGTCTCGCCCCAGGGCTTCTCTAAGCGCGCGACGTCGGCGCCTTGGCGGTCGCACATCTCGGTGAGGCGATCGGAGAAGTAGCCGTTGGCGAACATGGCGACTTTGGTGGAGTCGTCGACGAAATTGACGACGGCGGCTTCCATGCCGGAGGTGCCGGTTCCGGATATTGCGATCGCAAACTCGTTTTTTGTGCCCATGACTTCGCGCATCATGGCGGCGCAGTCTTGGAGGACGCCGAAGAAGGCCGGGTCGGTGTGGCCGATGATCGGCGCGGACATGGCGAGATAGACCTGCGGGTCGACCATCGAGGGTCCGGGGCCGAGGAGAATACGTTGGGGCGGCTCGAAAAAGCTGTAATCGCTCATGGGAATTGGTCACGATAACACAAGGGGGCAGAGGGACTTCGGCGTGCTAGAATCCGCCACGAGATGAGTTCCCTTCCCGCTGATCGACGCAACTTTATGAAGACGCTTGGAGCCTTGCCCGCCGCCGGGGCCGTCGCCGCTTCGGCCGGATGCGCGACGCCGCAGGCGGCCGCCGCCGGACGGGACGTGATCGCGGAACTGGGCGTGACGAAGATCATCAACGCCGCGGGGACCTACACGGCGTTAACCGCGTCGAAGATGCGTCCGGAGACGATGGCGGCGATCGTTCAGGCGCGCGAGAGCTACTGCGACTTGAACGAATTGCATGACGCGGTCGGCAAGCGTATCGCCGAGTTGGTGAAGGCGGAGGCGGCGATGGTTTCGGCCGGCTGCGCTTCGGCGCTGACGCTGGCGACGGCGGCTTGCGTGGCGGGCAAGGATCCCGAGAAGATCCGTCGGATTCCTGATACCGAAGGGATGAAGGACGAGGCGATTATTCAGAAGTCGCATCGGCTGGGGTACGACCATGCGATCCGCAATGCGGGCGTGAAGTTGATTGAGGTGGAGACGCGGGCCGAGTTGGACGCCGCGATCAACGAGAAGACGGCGCTGCTGGTCTTTATGAACACGCGCGACTTGGACGGCGAGATCCACCACGAGGAGTTCGTGGAAGTCGCGAAGGCGGCGGGCGTGCCGACGCTGATCGACGCCGCGGCCGACGTGCCGCCGGTCGAGAATCTTTGGCGCTTTCAGGAGATGGGTTTCGACTTGGTGGCGTTTTCGGGCGGCAAGGGGATGCGAGGGCCGCAGTCGGCCGGATTGCTGCTGGGGCCGACGGAGTTGATCGAAGCGGCGCGGCTGAACAATGTGCCGAACGGCGATACGGTCTGCCGCTCGAACAAGGTGAACAAGGAAGAGCTGGTCGGAATGCTGGTGGCGCTCGAGCTCTACTTGGAGCAAGATCACGACGCGGCTTGGAAGGAGTGGGAAGGACGTTGCGCGCGGATCGCGGAGGCGGCGAAAGCGGTGGGCGGAGTGGAGTCGGAAGTGTTCGTGCCGGAGATTGCGAATGCGGTTCCGCATCTGCGGCTGACTTGGGACTACGACGCGAAAGGACTACGGCCGGAAGAGGCGGCGCAGCGGCTGCGCGACGGCGAACCGAGCATTGCAGTCCGGCCCGGGGCCGAGCGCGCGAACGCGCTGGAGATTGGGGTTTGGATGATGGACGACGGGGACGACGAGGTGGTGGCGCGTCGGGTGGCGGAGGTGCTCAGCGCGTGAGCGTGTAGACGGCGCCGGGCGTCGTTGGGAAACCGAGCAAGACTTCCGCGCCTTGACCTTCCGCGATCAGTTTTCCGTCTTGGATCGCGCGTTCGGCACCGCGTACTCGCAATGGGTTTCCATGGAGCGAGCGAACCTCCGCGCGGACGAGTTTGTGGTCGCTCCACTCGATTGAAACCTCGAAGCCGCCGCGTGTACGCAGGCCGCTCACCTTGCCGTCGGGCCAGGCTTCGGGCAGCGCGGGCAACAGGTGCACCTCGCCGGCATGAGATTGGATCAACATCTCAGCCACCGCCGCGGCGCCGCCGAAGTTGCCGTCGATTTGGAAGGGCGGGTGCGTGTCGAACAGGTCGGGCAGCGTGGATTTCACGAGCAGCGCCGTCAGGTTGTCGTGCGCCTTCTCGCCGTCTTCTAGTCGAGCCCAGAGGTTGATCAACCAGGCGCGGCTCCAGCCGGTGTGCCCGCCGCCGTTGGCTAGCCGATGCTCGATGGTCTTGCGGACGGCGGCTGCGAGTTCGGGCGTGCCGCGCAGCGTGAACTGCGAGCCGGGGTGGAGACCGTAGGCGTGTGAGATGTGTCGGTGGCCCGGATCCTCGGCTTCCAGCGGCTCCGGCCACTCCATCAGGCGGCCGTCGCCGTCGATCTGAGGTCCAGCCAGCCGTGATCGCTTGTCACGTACTTCGCGAACAAAGTCGTCCTCGATAGCCAAGACGTCCGCCGCGGCGAGCACGTTGGAGAAGAGCTGATGGATGATCTGCTGATCCATGGCCGGTCCCATGGTGATGCGGGCCAATCCTTCCGGCGTCTTGAAGGGGTTCTCCGGGGAGGTCGACGGTCCGCTGACGAGTCGGCCTGTGCGGGGATGCTCGACGAGCCAATCGAGGAAGAACTCGGCGGCCTCGCGCAGAACGGGGTAACCGCGGCGGCGGAGAAACTCGCGGTCCTCGGTGAAGAGATAGCGTTCCCACAGGTGCGCCGACACCCAAGCAGCGCCCGTGGGCCACATGCCCCACTGCGCACTTCCGTTCGGACCGGTGAACCACCAGGCGTCGGTCGTGTGGTGAGCGACGAATCCGCGCGCGTTGTACACGTCGCGTGCGGTCTTGCGCCCGTTGGGCCGGAGATTGTCGAGTAGGTCGAAGAGCGGCTCGTGTAGTTCGGAGAGATTGGCGACCTCGGCGAGCCAGTAGTTCATCTGAACGTTCACGTTGATGTGATAGTCGACGTTCCAGGGGGCGTCGATGTGATGGCTCCACAGGCCTTGCAGGTTTGCGGGCATGGCCCCGGGGCGCGACGATCCCATGAGGAGGTAGCGGCCGAACTGAAAGTAGGTCGCGAGCAGGTCCGGATCCGCGGCGCCCGACCGCATGGCGCGCAGACGTTCGTCGGTGGGGAGTTCACGCTTCTCGGCGCCGCCTAGGTTGAGCGACACGCGGCGGAAGAGACTTTGATGGTCGGAGACGTGCTCGTCGCGTAGATCCTCGAAGTCGCGATCGACGACCGCCTCCAGGCGCCTCGGTAGTTCGGCTAACGCGCTTGGTCCGCGGTAGTCCGTCGCAGCGACGAGGACCAGCGTGACGGCGTCGGCGTCACGGATATGGAGGGCGCCGTTGACCGCCTCCGTCGAGCCGCCCTCGACCAGCGCCCGCAGTCGCGCCTCGAAATGTACGCCGTGACGTTCGCCGCCGTGCGTCGCCTGGCCGCGGAGGGTCAGGGTGCTCCCGTCCGCGACCGTGGTCGCGTCCACGACTCGGTCCAAGCGAATGCGGACGTTCAGTCTGCCCGGCTGATCGGCGGAGAGGCGCGCGATGAGCGCATCGGCGGGAGCGCTTGCGAAGACTTCCCGCAGATAGGTCGCCCCTTGGTCGCGAAACAAGGTGCGGGCGATGCCGGAATCGAGATTCAGTTCGCGTCGGTAGGCGGAGGGATTCTGCGGCGGATCGGATTCGATCCATAGGTCGCCGAGGGTCTGGTAGCCGAGCGGGTAGATCCGCTCGCCCATGATTTCCTGCTCGACGAGTTTCTCCGCGGCGACATACTGCCCGGCGAAGAGCAGACGGCGAATCTCCGGTAGATGCTTGTAGGCGCCCTTGCGATCCCGATCGACCGGGCCGCCGGCCCAGAGCGTATCTTCGTTGAGTTGGATTCGCTCCTTTTCCGCTCGCCCGAAGACCATCGCCCCCAAGCGGCCATTGCCGAGCGGAAGGGCCTCTACCCATTGCGCCGCCGGTTCGTCGTACCAGAGGGTGGGCTGGGCTGGGCAGTCGGCGGGGACGAGGACGAGAACCAGGACGAGGGCGACAAGCAGCGCAACGAACCGCATGGCTCGTCTATTCTCTCACCGACTGTTCTCGCATTGAGGGCGTACCGGCAGCGGCGTTGGTATTCTTGAAGATCGTTTTCTTTGGTGGGGAGGTTATTGATTGGAGCCGTCCGTGATTGCTGCGCTGGAGAGCGCCGTGGAAGCCGCGCCTGATAATTCGGCGCTGCGCAAGCACCTTCTGAAGCTGTTGATCGAGGGCGAATCGTGGCAGGACGCGCTGGGCCATGCGCGAGCGCTGTTGGAGGTTCAGCCGGCGGATGTGGAAGCGCTTGAGGCCGCGGCGGCGGCCTCCGAGGCGCTTGGGGAGACGGAGGCGGCCGCGGGGTACCGGAAACTGGCGCTGGCGCTTGGCGGCGAATCGGCGGTGGCCGAGACGGCGGTCGATGAGCCGGAATCCGGGGAGCAGGAGTTCGACGAGCCGGAAGCGGAGGCGGCTCGGGCGCCGGGCCCGGAACCGGTTGAGCTGAAGGTGATTCCGGGCGGGATGTCGTCGGACGTCTTCGCCGAATCGGAAGACGAGAAGGTGATGCTGGACGACGTGGCCGGCATGGAGGAGGTCAAGCGTCGGCTGCACCTCTCGTTTCTGGGGCCGTTGCGGAATCCGGAGTTGATGAAGCAGCTCGGGAAGCAGTTGCGCGGCGGTTTGCTGCTGTACGGCCCTCCTGGTTGCGGCAAGACGTATTTGGCGCGCGCCGTGGCCGGGGAGCTGGGCGCGCGGTTCCTTTCGGTGGCGCTCTCGGACGTGCTGGACATGTACCTGGGCGTCAGCGAGCGGAACTTGCACGAGATCTTTGAGAACGCGCGGCGGAACTCGCCCTGCGTGCTGTTCTTCGACGAGATTGACGCGTTGGGCCGGAAGCGCAGTTTGCGCCGCGAGTCGGCCGGGCGCGACGTGGTGAACCAGTTGCTGTCGGAGCTCGACAGCGTCAGCTCGGACAATTCGTCGATGTTCGTGTTGGCGGCGACCAACCATCCTTGGGACGTGGATGCGGCGTTGCGACGCCCTGGTCGGCTGGACCGGATGCTGTTGGTGTTGCCGCCGGACGAAGCGGCGCGGCGCGCGATCTTGGAGCGCTCGTTGGAGTCGCGCCCGACGGAAGGCGTCGACCTGGATTGGCTCGCGAAGAAGACGGAAGATTTTTCCGGGGCGGACGTGGTGCATCTGTGCGAGTCGGCGGCGGAGTTGGCGATCGAGGCGTCGATTGAGGCCGACGAGGTTCGGCCGGTGAAGATGGAGTACTTTCGATCGGCGCTCAAGGACGTGAAGCCGAGCACGCGTCCTTGGTTGGAGACGGCCCGGAATTACGCGATGTTTTCAAACGACGGCGGGGCGTACGATTCGCTGCTCGATTATCTGCGGCGACGGAAGATGGCGTAGGGCGCGATGTCGGATTCGATTGAGCGAGCGATCCTGCTGATCGACAACAATCGCCACGCTGAGGCGGAGACGTTGCTGCGCGCGGCGATCGGCGAAGACCCGTCGGCTGCTCTGGCGTACGCGTTGCTTGCAGACGCGTTGACGGGCCAAGAGAAGCTTCAAGAGGCGGGCGATGCAGCTCGCCAGGCTGTGGGGCTGGCGCCGGATGACGCGGACTATCAGGTCATGCTGGCGCGGAAGCTGATCGACCTGGACGAGTATCGCGAGGCAGGTACGGCGGTGGAGACCGCGCTGCGACTCGATCCTGAGAACGTCGATGGGCTGACCGCGGCCGGGCTGCTGGCGCTGAACCGACGCGAGTTCGACAAGGCGGCGCAGTTCACCGACGAGGCTCTGCGACTCGACCCGAACGACGAAGCGGCGCAGCATCTCCGCGTCATGGCGACGACGGCGCGTGGGGAGCACGAGGACGCGCTGGAGGCGGCGGATGTGGTTCTGGAGGAGAACCCGGAGAGCGCGGGCGGTCATCTGGCGCGCGGGCTCGTGCTGCTGGAACAGAAGAAGTACGAGGACGCCGCGGAGCACTTTAAGGAAGCGCTGCGCATCGATCCGACGCTGGACTTCGCCCGCGAGTGCCTCGGCATGACGCTGAAGGCTCGGAATCCGATCTACCGGCTCTATTTGAGGTGGTCGTCGTTTACCGAGCGCTTGGACCGGAAGCAGCTCTGGCTGTTGATTGGGGGCAGCTACGTATTCATCCGTTTTCTCCGCGGCTTCGCTCGCTCGAATCCGGAGTGGGAGCCTTACGTCGCGCCGATTATCTTCGCCTACGTGGGGCTGGTCTTCCTCTCCTGGACGAGCGAGCCGATCTTCAACAGCCTGCTGCGACTCGACAAGCAGGGGCGCTGGTTCCTGACGAAGCGTCAGTTGGCGTCTTCAAATGCGTTTCTGGGACTGCTCGGCTCAGGAGCAGTCTTGGCGATCGCCGGCGCGACGCTCGACGTCGGCGCCCTGTTCGTGGGCGGATTGCTGACGGCGGCGCTTTGCCTGCCCGGCGCCACCGCGGCTGGAGCGGAATCTCAGAGAGCCCGTCGCATCCTCGGAAGATGGTTCTTTGCCTTGGCCGCGCTGGCGTTGCTGGCGGCAGGCTCGATAGCGGTCGATGCGGATGACCTCTTCTTGGTCACCGTGGTGCTGTTTGTTCTGGGCTACCTTGGCTTCACCTTCTACGGCGCCAAGCTGCAAATCGACAACGTATCGTAGACGGCGTTCTGCGTCAGGCTGGAGCTATTCGGCCGTCTCGTGCTCTTCAAGTTGGGCGCGGAGGTTTTGGACTTCGTCGTTGAGTCGCTTCTGGCGGGCGCCGAGGGTGAAGACGTAGGCCAGGTGGAGCACCCAGGCGATGGAGAAGGCGGCCCAGATCCACTTGAGATTCTCTTCCATAACGTTCGGTCTTCCTCTTGTGAGTCGCTAGATGGCGTGCAGGGTGCGTCGCAGGCCGTCGGCTTCGGTGCGCAGGCGTTCGATGCGTCGGCGCATGCGGACGAGGCACCAAAAAACCATCAGCAGCGCGGCGAAGCTGAAGTAGAGTACGAAGCGCATCTCCGGGTCGATCGCTCCGTCGCCGCTCAAGACCGGCGCCGGGTGCTGCGTCCTCCACCACTGGTTGGCCATGTAGACGATCGGGATATCGACCATGCCGAAGATCGAAACGACCGCGCAGACGACGGCGCGCTGGGTCGGTTCGACGACGGACTGGCGCAGGATCAGATAGGCGAGATAGATCAACGCCAGCAGAAGCATCGTCGTCAGGCGCGCGTCCCAAGCCCACCAGACGCCCCAGATCGGCTTGGCCCAGATGCAGCCGGTGGTCAGATTGACGACGGCGAAGACGAGTCCGACTTCGTTTGCCGAGACCGACAATTCGTCGAAGCGGGCTTCGCGCGTCGCGAGGTAGCGGATGCTCGCCACGCCGCCGATGATGAAGGCCGTGAAGGCGACGAACGCCGACGGCACGTGCATGTAGAAGATGCGCTGGACGACGCCCATGGTCGCTTCCATGGGAACCCAGACGAAGGTTAGGTAGAGCGCGGCCAGCATCATCGCCGCAGTCGCGAGCGCCATCCATTGGGGAACGGCGTCGGTGAACTCGGTGCTGCGCGGCGTCGACATGGGGGGTCCGTTCAGTGAGAATAGTCTAGCAAGGCACGGCTGTTTTCTTTGATGTCAGTTACTCAATCGAATTCCGAGCGGATGAAGGCGGAATGGGACGCTCGGGCGCGCAAGAACGCGTACCACTTTATCGCCAGCGGGCAGGAAAAGTGGACCGAAGAGGAGTTCGAAGCGTCGGGGCAAGACACGGTTCGGTCGGTCGTCGATGAGGACTTGGCTGCGGTGGCGGGCGAGCGTGATCCGCGGTCGATGACGATGCTTGAGATCGGTTGCGGCGCGGGACGGATGACGGGGCCGTTGGCGGAACGGTTTGGTCACGTGCACGCGGTCGACGTGTCGGACGAGATGATTGCGCGGGCGCGGAAGCGACTGAAGAAGGTGGAGAACGTTTCAGTTTATGCGACGAACGGGGTCGACCTGACGGCGTTGGGCGATGCGCGTTTGGATTTCGCGTTGAGCTTCGTGGTGTTTCAACACATCCCGTCGCTGGAGGTGGTGCGCGGCTACTTGCGCGAGGTCGGAACGCGTTTGGCGCCAGGTGCGCTGTTCAAGTTCCAGGCGCAAGGCGATCCTCGGATTGAGGCGACGCCTCGGGACAGTTGGCACGGGGCGCGGTTGTCGGCGATGGAAGCGATCCGGGCGGCGCGCGAGAGCGAGATGGTGATCGAACGGTTCGAGGGCGTGGGCGAACAGTATTTCTGGCTTTGGATGCGCAAGAGTCCCGGGCGGCCGGAGGCGTTGCAGCCGGTCGAGGCGGAGCTGCTGGAAGCCGAACACGACGTGCTGAATCGACGGCTGGCGGAGTTTGGAAAAGATCTGATGGACCTGCGCTGGTGGCATTCGCAGGCCAAGCCGCGGCTGGACGGGCTGCGGGAGGCGGCGGAGGCGGGCAAGCGGCCGTCGAAGAACGACTTGGCGCCGGAGGACCGCTGGTGACCGGGCTGCTGCTCGATGATCGCTATCTCGATCACGACACCGGCCCGCAGCATCCGGAGCAGCCGGCGCGGATCTCCGCCGTGCGTGCGGCGCTGGAACCGCTTGAGGACCGGCTGGGGCGGATCGAGCCGCGAAGAGCGACGATCGACGAGCTGGCTCGCTGCCACGCGCGCAACTACATCGCGCTGGCCGAACAAGATGTTCAGCTCGGGCAGCGTCATCTCTCGACCGGGGATACGCACATCTCGGCGGCGTCTTTCGACGTGGCGCGGACGGCGGCGGGCGGCGTTCTGGAGGCGGTCGACGCGGTGGCGACGGGCGATGTCGCGAATGCGTTCTGCGCGGTGCGGCCTCCGGGGCACCACGCACGGCCGGCGCAGGGGATGGGATTTTGCTTGTTCAATAACGTGGCGGTTGCGGCGCGACATGCGCAGGAGAAGCATGGGCTCGACCGCGTGCTGATCATCGATTGGGACGTGCATCACGGCAACGGGACGCAGGATATTTTCTACGACGATGCGAGCGTGTTGTTCTTTTCGACGCATCAGTCGCCTTGGTATCCGGGAACCGGCGCGGCGGGGGAGACGGGAGACGGCGAGGCGGAGGGGACGACGGTCAATCGGCCGTTGCCGGCGGGAAGTGGCGCGGCGGAGATCGTCGGCGCGCTGGAGGCGTTTCTACCCGAGGCGCGGCGGTTTGCGCCGGAGTTGGTTTTGATTTCGGCGGGATTCGATTCGCGCGCGGGCGATCCGTTGGGGGATTTTCTGCTGACCGACGCGGACTTCGCAACGATGACCGGACGGCTCTTGGATCTGGCCGCGGAGACGGCGGACGGGCGCGTGGTTTCGGTGTTGGAGGGCGGGTACAGTTTGGAAGGGTTGGCGGCGGGCGCAGGGGCCCACGTGCGAGCGTTGACGGGGGAATAGCGCTATGATTCGGGCGTGACTTCCTTCGATCGACGCAAATTCGTCTTCTTTTCTTCCGGCGCGGCGCTGGGGAACTTGGTGGTTCCCGGCGAGGCGGAGGCGGCGCACCACGAGAAGCCAGGGGGGCTGGACTTCTCCAACAGCGGTCTGGTCACGGGCGAGTTGAAGCCGCTGAAGCACAAGGAGATTCCCGGCTTTCTGAGCGCCGAGCAGATCGCGCCGCACCATACGGCGCACTACGGCGGAGCGTTGCGCGGGTATAAGATGGCGGACGCGAAGATCGAGGAGTCGATCGAATCCGGGGAGGCGTTGAGCGGGCCCGAGTTCGGCGCGCTGAAGCGGATGGTGAGCAGCCGCGGGAACAGCGTGGTGCTGCACGAGATGTATTTTGACGGCTTGGCGGAGAAGACGCCGGATCCGCCGGAAGACGTGCGCACGGCGATTGCGAAACGCTTCGGGTCGCTAGAGAACTGGGCGACGGACTTTGCTTCGTCGGCTAAGGGCGCGGCCGGATGGGCGATGCTAGTGCAGCATCCGGTCAACGGGAAGCTCTACAACGTGGTCAGCGACGAGCATGCGCAGGGGCCGCTATGGATGGCCATTCCGTTGGTGGTGATCGACGTGTATGAGCACGCGTTCTATATCGACTATCACAACCGGAAGTCGGAGTATGTGGAGACGTTCTTGGAGCATATCGATTGGAATGAGGTGAATGCTCGGTACCGGTCGCACGGGTAGGTGCTGGGCGGGGTTCGCTGCGGAAGATGTGGGTGGGTGGGGCTCTCGTGGTCGCTGGGGACAGTCCGCACGCGCTGGGTTGTTTCCGTGGAGCTGACGTCTTGATGGGACAGTCCCCGCGGTTGGCTTCTGTGGTCGGGTGGAGTCGCTGGGGACAGTCTCCGCGATTGGCTTCTGCGCGAAGCTAGCTTGGCGCGGATTCGCTGCGGACGTTGAGGATTTTCGACGTGGTGATGGTTTCGTAGTCGGGGTGGTGGAATTCTAGGTGCATGCCGCGGCCGATGTAGGCCGTCTTGAGCATCGAGCCGCCCCAGCTGGATCCATGGATGTGGACGAGGGTCGGGTCGGGGCAGAAGACGGGATGACCGGAGATGTAAGCGCTGACGTTGTCGCGGACGACGACGGCGTAGGAGCGATTCTCGGTGTCGACGACTAGCTTGTGGCCCTCGGGGAGGTCCGCTAGATGGACGCCGCCTTCGATTTCGGACTGGACGATGCGGCGACTGACTTCGTCGCTGAAACTGCCTCGCCCGGAGAACATCCCGGGCGCCATGTCGGTGCGCGTGTCCATCCGGGATTATCCTATCAACGAATTCTGTCGTCTGTCCTGAACCAATTTCATAGTTAAATGGGCCGCTGAAGAGTGCTAGGGGCGGCCTTCTCCTTCACTGAGTTTGCGGAAATACTCCGCCACGGCTTCGCGGTATTCCTCGGGAACGGGCTGCGTGACGAGCGAGCGGACTTCCCCGCCCTGGTCGACTTCGACTTGGCGCCGGACCTGGAGTTCGAGCTGTTCGAGCAGCGAGGTGAGTTCGCGGTATTCGCGCTCGACGAGTTCGGGGTTGCCTTGGAAACGTTCGGCGTCGAGGCCGCGGACATAGTTGCGGAGTTGGCGGAGGTCCTCTTCAAAGATGCCGCTGCGGCGCAGGCGGTTGGTGAGGTTGGGAACTTCGCCTGCGACCTCGGCCATGCGTCGACCGATTTCGGCTTGGGCTTCGGGGTCCTCGAAACGGTTGCCGGAGCGAGCCCATTCGCCGAAGTTCTCGCCGAAGTTGGAGCCGCTGACGCCTGTCGACGGGCCGCCGCGACGCGAGAGTCCGCTGCCGGGGCCCTGTTGTCCGGGCGTCTGTCCGCCGCGGGCGCTTTCGCTCATCTGGCCGGAGCCGCCGCGTCCGCCTTGGCCTTGGCCGGGCTGCATGCCTTGTTGGCCTTGGCCTGGTTGCTGTCCCTGCTGACCTTGTTGGCCGGGTTGTTGGCCGCCGGGTTGTTGACCCGGCTGACCGCCCGCTTGGGCGGACTGTTGGCCTTGTCCGGGCTGCCCTTGGCCCTGCTGTTGACCTTGGCCCTGGCCTTGAGGCTGTTGGCCTTGGCCGCCCTGGCCCTGCTCGCCCTGCTGATCGCCTTGGCCGTTTTGGGCTTGCTGTTGCTCGCCGGGACCGGCGCCTGGTTGGCCGGCCTGCTGCTGGGCGCCCAGTCCGGCGGCCTCTTCGAGGCGGCGACGGAGCTCCTGCATGTCAGAGAGCGCGCGTTCGAGGTCGGGGCGACCGCGCTGGGCGCCGGGTCCTTCGGCCGCCGCGCGTTGGGCTTCGCCTAGGGCGTCTCGGAATTCGCGCAGGGCTCGCGAGACGCTCTCTTCGCTGGAGGCGACGTAGGGGGCGCCGCCGCGGCGGATGTAGTCGGCGGCTTTCTGGAGGTTGGGCGCCACTTCGGAGTCTTGGAGTTCGCTGAGCGCTTCCCGCACTTGGCGCGAGGCGCCGGGTTGCGATTCCCGCATCCGTCGGACGGCTTGCTGGGCGTCGCGTTGGAGCCGCTCCAGGCTCTCGAACATTTCGGCCTTCTCGGCGGAGAGCTGGCGTTCTTGCTGGCGGGTGAGGCCGCTGGGGACGCTGCGCGGTTTGCCGGCTTCCTCTGCGGCCTTCATCTCGGCTAGGGCTTTGCGTAGGGCCTCTTCGAGCTGCGGTTGGACTTTCTCTTGGCGCTCGACCAGGTCGTTTGCTTGGCGGGCAAGTTCGCCGAGTTGGCCGGTGTTTTGGGCGCGGCGTTCTTGGCTGAGTTCGGAGAGGGCTTGGTTGAGCTGCTGTTGGGCGCGATCGGCGGCGGCGGCGCGTTGTTGTTGAGCTTGCTGTCCTTGCTGTCCTCCCTGTTGCTGAGCGCCGGACTGTTGGCCTTGCTGCTGACCGCTCTGCTGCTGTTGCGAGCCTTGCTGACCGCCCTGTTGTTGCTGAGCGCTCTGCTGCATCTCGGAGGTGGCGCGTTCGAGGCGCTCGATGGCGCGTTCGAGCATTTGCTGTTGCTGCTGCGACTGGCCCGACTGCCCGGATTGTCCGCTCTGGCCGGACTGCGACTGCGATTGTTGGCCGCCTTGCTGGTTGCTGGCCTGTTGCTGTTGTTGCGAGCGGCGCTGGAGCTGTTCTAGTTCGCGCTTGAGCTCCTCGGCCTCGCGACGCAGCATCTCTTGCTGCCAACGCTCGGCGAAGCTTTGGGCGTCTTTGTTCTGGGCCTGTTCGGCGAGCTTCTCTTGGCGCTTGGCGAGCTCTTCGAGCTTCTTGAAGGCGTCGTCGATCTCAGTCTCGAGTTGCTGTTGCGAGCCGGAACCGCCGCCGGTCTCGTACTGGTTCTTCTCGAGATCCATCTCAAGTTCGAACATCTCGGTGAGGTCGCGGCCGGCGCCGCCGCCTCCTCCTCCGCCGCCTTGTTGCATGGCGATCTGGATGTCGGTGAAGAGCGCCTCCGCGCGCAGGACGTGCTGGAGGGCCTTCTGCTCAGGGGCTAGAGCGTCGTTGAGGTCGTAGGAGGCGAGCTTGTCGGAGGCGGGCTGCATCGCCTTGGCGGCTAGTTCGAGGTGCTCGACGAAGAGGCGGAAGGTCTCGTTGGTGTCGGTGAGCTGGCGCGCGCGGGTGCGCTCGGCGAGGGTGTTGGCCTGGTCGCGGAGGGTGAGTTGGAGTTCGGAGAGCAGGCGGGCGGACTCGCGGATCTCGTCACGCGAGCGGCCGTCGCCGGACTGGCGTTCCTGGATCAGATTCCAGGTGGCGGCGATGATCTCTTTCTGGCGCTTGGAGATCTCGGTCTGCTGTTGCTGCCCGCCCTGCATGCCGCCGCCGGCTTGTTGCGACTGCGAGAAGCGGCGATCGAAGGGCTGGATCTCGATGAAGTACATGTCGGTGCGCGCGGACTTGGAGTGGTCCCGCGCGACGACGTAGTAGGAGACGAGGTCGCCGGGCTTGAGCGGCGTCTTGGCGGGCGGAATCTCTTCGACGGCGAACGGATCGACGCTGCGAAAGTCTTCGAGATAGAAGGTGTGCTCGCGATTGGCCTGTTGGCCGCCGCCACCGATCGCCACCTTCTCAAACTCCCCGCCGTTGACGGAGTAGTGCAATTCCATACCCCGGAGTCCGAAATCGTCGACGCCTTCGAGTCGCACGTCGACCTCTTCAATGTTGGTCGCCTTCCAGTCGCGGCCCGGGGATTGGATCTTCACCGTGGGCGGCTCATCCGGGACGGCGGTGATGAAGAAGTCCTCCGTCAGACGGACCGGTTGTCCGTCGTACATGGCGGCGACGTAGTAGGAACCGTCGGCGGTGACTTCGATCTCGCCGAGGGCGAGCAGGTCGTCCGAGGAGAGTCGGACGCGCTCTTCGCCGTCGTCGGTGACGACGATCAGCACGCCGCCGGTGAGCGGGCGGTCGGTGGTCACCTCGACCGCGACCTTGGTTCCCGCGACGGCTCGGACGTCGCCGCCGGGATCTTCCTCGATCGGTTCAAGGCCGGTCCATTTGGGGAAGGTGTATGAGAGCTTGACGTTGTCGACGTCGGGCATCTCGACGACGTTGACCTCGTAGCGTTCGCTCTCGATGCCGGCGCCGGAGACGTAGTAGGTGAAGGGTTCGGTGACGCCGACGAAGGTGAACTCGAAGCCCGAGCCTTCGAGCCGCGGCGGCATGGGCGCGCGCTCCCAGTCGACGCTTGATTCGTACTGGGCGGAGATTTCGAGCGAGTCGGCGTCGAGGCCGATCATCTCGGCGGTGACCTTGAGGCTCGAGCCGGAGCGGACGGTGGTGTCTCCGGGCTCGACGATCATGTCGTAGAGCGGCGTCGCCTCGGTCTTGAGCCAGCCGGCCCAAAGACGCTCGGTGCCGTAGCCCCAGTAGCCAGGTCCGGCCGTTCCAAGCCATACGAGGACCGCGAGGGACACGACGCCGAGACCGGCGAAGGCGGCGATGCGGCCTCCGGTGACGACCTCGTTGGGCGGCGAAGCTTCGGCGACGCGCAGGGCGTCGGCGGCGAGCAGGTCGAGCAGCGGGCTGCGGGCGCCGCCTTGCTCGGCGCGGCGGTTGGCGTCGACGTAGGTTTCGACACGGCCGTCGAATGCCGGGACGGACTTTTCGACTTCACCAGCGACGCCGCGTTTCTTGAGTCGCAACCAGGGGCGGACCAGCAGAAAGAGCGCGACGGCGACCAGGCCCGCAATCAGCGCCGTGCGTGCGCTGATGATGCTGGCGTCCGAGAAGGCGTACTGGTTGGCGATGAAGACCAGGACGGCGGTCAGAAGCAGAGCCGCCGAGGCCAAGGCGCCGACTCCGCGCGAGGCGAGGCTCAACTTCAGCCGGCTCCGAAAACGCGAGAGGTATTGCTCTAAGCTTCCGGATGACGACACGATCGTTTACACCTCTCTACGCACGTTTAGATGGCGATTCGCTACGACGGATTCTAGCAGTACGACGGCGGCGAGCAAGAAGAGCAGCCACTTCCACAGGCGGATGGGCGGCGGCTGGATGAGCGTCTCCTCGCCTTGGGTTTCGATTTCGCCCTCGGCACGTCCGGTCTCTTGCCAAAGCGCGAGGGTATCGGACTCGATGGGGCGCAGGTTGGACTCGCGCGGATCGGGGTTGACGGCGAGCAGTTCGGTCCGCTGCGGGCTGCGCAGTTCGTAGAAGCCGGCGGCGGTGAGCGGCACGTCGGTCGCGGTGGCGGACTCGGACAACGTCAGCGCGCGATCGCCGTTGGGATCGATGACTTGCACGGCCTCGCCTTCGTCGCGGCGGCGACGGAGTTCGTAGCTTTGGTCGACGACGGCTTGGCGACTGTCGTCGCCGGCGCCTGCGAGATAGCGAGCGGTCTCGGAGGCGAACGGCACGAAGAGCGGCAGGACGGGCAGATCGTTCCAGACGTTGTCGAGAGCGGAAGCGAACAGGACGACCCGTCCGGCGCCGATCTCGCGCTCGATCCACAGCGGCGAGCCGTCGGCGAAGTAGGCGGGGGTCTCGTCGCCGTCTTCGGCGACGAGGCGGGCGTAGCGGAAGAACTTCACGCCGCGTAGGCGCTCGATGCGGCCGAAGGCGGGGTGCGATTGATCAACCTGGCCTGCCGAGGAATAGGCGCCGGAGCCCGCGAGTTGGGACGGCGCGACGCGACGTTCGAGCAGCGGCGTCTTACCGCGTCCGGCGATCTCCGAGCCGACGGCGACGAGGACGGCGCCGCCGCCGTCGACGTAGTCGGCGAGTTTCGATTCGAGGGCCGTGCCGGCGGCGTCCGAGAGGACGACGAGGGCGAAGTCGTTGGGATTGAGGCGGGCGGCTTCGCCGGGCGAGACGGCGCGGACGTCGAAGACGGTCGCGGAGGAGGCCTGCATGGCGGCGCGGAAGTAGGTGGAGTCGCGGCGGCGCTGGTCGCGCGTGACGAAGAGGATGGGCGCGGGGTCAGAGTTGTCGAGCGCGGCCCAACGGCGGTCGTCGGCGGGCAGATCGTCGGCGGGGGTGAGCACGACCTCGGCGCGCGAAAAGCCTTTGGGGGCCTCGAAGTCTTCAAACAGGAAGGAGGCGCGGCCCATGGCCGGGACTTCGGCGGTTTTGGAGGCGACGGGCGATCCGTTGATGTTGAGGGTGACGGTGCGGCGAGCGGGTTCGAGCGCGAACCCGGCGACGGAGACTTCGAGCCGAGGCGTCTCGGCGCCCGCCATGCGCAGGGTGCCGCGGACGCTCTCGATCGCCCAGTTCTTGTCGTCGGAGCCGGAGAAGTCTTGGACGTCGAGCGTCGTCAGCGTAGGCAAGACGAGATCGGAGAAGCGGCCGGGCATGGCCGAGTTTTGGGCGTCGGTGAGCAGATGCAGGATGACGCGCGTATCGGCTTCGGGCGCGAGGCTGCGGGCGGCTTCGACGGCGTCTCCGTAGGAGTTGCGCGAGACGGAGGGCGAGAGCGCGCGGATCGCTTCCTTGAGTTCGACGGCGTCGGATAGGCGCTCGGTGATCACGTTGACCGAGGGGCCCATGGTGAGAATCTGCGCTTGGTCGACGGGCTGCATCGCGTCGACGATCGCCTCGGCGGCGGCTTGCGCTTGCGGGAAGCGGTCGCCGTGCTGCATGGAGAGCGAGGTGTCGACGGCGATCAGGTGCAGCGCGGGAATGCCTTCGGTGGCGCTGGTCGGCGCGCGCTCCCAGATGGGTTTGGCGAAGGCGAGGACGGCCAGGGCGACGAGGGCCAGGCGCAAGCCCATCAACAGGAGGTAGCGGAAGCGGCGCTCCATGACGGTCGACTGCTTGCGCTTCTCGAAGAATTTGATCGACGAGAACGGGAGCCGGACCGGGTTGTCGCGCTGGAGCAGATGAATCCAGAGCGGCAGGGAGAGGAGAGCGAGTCCGGCGAGAGCGAGCGGTGCGAGGAAGGTCATCGGTTAGGCCCTCCTCTGGCGGAATAGCAGGTACTCGCGCAAAGCCAGGTCGAGAGGCTTTGAGGTGTCGAGCAGGATGTAGTCGCCGCCGACGCCTTGCACGGCCTTCTTGACCTCGTCGACGTGGGCTTGGATTTTTTGCGGGTAGACGTTGCGAGCGAAGTCGGCGGAGACCTCGATCATCTCGCCGGTCTCCATGTCTTCGACGACGGTCGATTCGGAGATGACGGGCTGCATCTCGCCGGGATCGAGGATCTGGAAGACGGCGATGTCTTGGCCTTGATAGGCGAGCGGCTGGATGCCCTCGACGATCTTGTCGGGGTCCTCATAGCAGTCGGAGATCAGAGCGACGAGGCCGCGCTTGGTGACGTACTGCCGGAAGCGCTCGAAGGGTAGATCGAGGTCGGTTCCGGTGGAAGCTTCGGCGTGATCGATGACGTGCAGCAGGCTCTGAAAGTGACCCGGGCGCGTGGCCGGGTGGCGGTAGTCGCGGACCTGCTCGTCGAAGACGATCAGCCCGCAGGCGTCGTGCTGGCGGGTGCAGAGGTAGGCGAGCGAGGCGGCCAGGTACTTGGCGTATTGGAGCTTAGTGACTTTGCCCGAGCCGAAGCCCATCGACGCGGACGAGTCGAGCAGCATGACGAGGTTCGTGTTGGTCTCGCCGAGGTAGCGCTTGATGTAGGTGCGGTCGGTGCGGGAAAAGACATTCCAGTCGACGAAGCGCGGATCGTCGCCCTGGACGTAGGGGCGGTATTCAGCGAACTCCAGACTGGCGCCGAAGAAGGGCGAACGATGGAGGCCCGTGAGAAACCCGTCCACCACTGATCGCGCGACCAGCTCGATGTTCGAGAGGCGGCCGAGGATCTGCGGATCGAGCAGACGGGGTACCGGCACTAGGCGGCGTCCTGGGGCGCGGGAAGCGCTTGGATCATCTGCTTGAGGACGTCGTCGACTTCGACCTTGTCCGACTCGGCGAAGAAGTTGACGAGGACGCGGTGGCGGAGCACGGGCAAGGCGAGCTTGCGTACGTCTTCGGTGGTGACGTGGAAGCGGCCTTCCATCAGAGCGCGCGCTTTGGCGGCCATGGTGATGAACATCGTCGCGCGGACGGAGGCGCCGTAGTTAACGTACTTCTTCACGATGTCAGGAGCGATCGGATCGGCCGGGCGGGTGGCTCGGACGATCTCGACGGCGTGACGGTTGACGGCTTCAGAGACCGGGACCTGCTTGACCAGCCACTGGAACTTGACGATGTCTTCGGCCGTCGTGCAGGCCTCGACCTCATCGGGGGCGACGCCGCCGGTGAAGCGATTGACGACCTCCATCTCCTGCTCGGCCGAGAGATAGTCGAGGACGATATTGAACAGGAAGCGATCGAGCTGGGCTTCAGGCAGCGGGTAGGTGCCCTCGAGCTCGATCGGGTTTTGGGTGGCGAGGACGAAGAACGGCGGCGCGAGTTTGTAGGTGTTGCCGCGGACGGTGACGCTCTTTTCCTGCATCGCTTCGAGCAGCGCGGCCTGCGTCTTGGGAGGGGTGCGGTTGACCTCGTCGGCGAGCAGGACGTTGGTGAAGAGCGGGCCTTCGACGAAGGTCCAGACGCGGCGGCCGGAGGTCGGGTCTTCCTCGATGATGTCGGTGCCGGTGACGTCGGTCGGCATCAAGTCCGGCGTGAACTGGATGCGCTTGAAGGTCAGGCCGAGCGCTTCGGCGAGGGTGCGCACGAGCAGCGTCTTGGCGGTGCCGGGCATGCCGGTGATTAAGCAGTGACCGCCGACGAGCAGCGTCAGCATCAAGTGCTCGACGACTTCGTCTTGGCCGACGACGATCTTGCGTACTTGGGTACGGATGCGGTCGATCGAGGAGTTGAAATTGTCGATGAGGGCGCGCGCGTCGTCGCCTTCAAGCGATTCCATCGGCGTTCCGGAGGGTGGTGCGGTGAGACTCATGAGTGCCTATTGGTTGACGGATTTGCGCCTGGATTCGAGCAAGAGTTTCTGGGCCGGTTTGTATCCGGGAGCGGCTTCCAGCGCTTGCAACAGATGTCTGCGCATGCGCCGGGAGTCGTCCAGTTTATGATAGGTTTCCGCCAGGCGGTAGTGGGCGCCGGCCTTGTCGATGGGCCCGCTTGCGAGCAGCGCTTGGAACTCGCGCAGGGCTTCTTTCTCGCGGCCCTCGGACAGCATCCAGTCGCCGAGGTCGCGATGGAGTTCTTCGTCCATTGGCCAGACCCAGAGCAGTTCTTCGAGCGGTTCGATGGCGTCGGCGCGGCGGCCGGCTTCGTTCAGCCACTCGGCTAGCTTCTTGAGCTGCGCGGGTTGGCGGCCGCCGCGACGGAAGTAGTCTTCGAGCTGCTCGATCGCCTTGTCGCGTTCACCGGTCTGGTCGTAGGCGCGAGCGAGCAGGACGTAGGGGCTGCCGGACTCGACGTAGTCGGGGTAGAGATCGCGGACTTCGGGGCCGTCGGCGATGACGCCGGCCCAGTCTTCGTCGCGCGCCTTGGTCAGTAGCGGCTTGAGTTTTTCGCGCCACTTCTTGAGGCCGCCCTTCTCACCCATCGGGCCGAGTTCTGCTTTGAGGTATTCGCTGAAGCGCTCGTCGAACTCTTCGGGCTCGACGCCCAAGACGGTGCGCACGGCGGCGGCGGTCGAGACGCTCGGCTTGGCGAACTCCTTGAGCATGGAGACGACGTGGTCGGCGCCCCACTCGCGGTCGATCATGCGGCAGACGAGACCGGCCTGGAAGTACGACACGGCGATCTGCTGCGGGTAGCTCGGCCGCAGGAAGCCCTTGTCGAGTTCGGCGATCGGGAGCAGCTTTCCGTCGTGGAAGGCCTTGATGAAGTCGGGGTTGATGCGCTCGCCCCAGTTCGGGCGCGCCTCCCACTCCTCGTACATCGAGACGCCTTCGGAGAACCAACGCGGGACGAGATGGTTGGTGGCTTCGAGCGTGTAGACGTGCGCCATCTCGTGCCAGAGCGTCGTGCCCCAGTGGAAGGTGCCGGGCTCGCGGCCCGACGGCGAATCCATGGCGACGAGGTAGCCGAAGGTGACGCCGAGCAGGCCGACGCCGGGCAGCCCCATCGTGCGCACGGCGAAGTCGTCGTGGTCGGGATAGAGTTCGACGTAGATCGGTTGCTTGGGTTTGAAGCCGTACTTCTTGCCGAAGACGCGCGCGCTCTGCTCGGAGAGATCGAGGGCGTAGTCGCGCAGCAGTTCCGCTTCATCCTTGTGCAGGCGGACGACGATGGTGGGGTCGTCGAGCGAGCGCTCTTCGAGCGCGGGGCCGCGGTTGAGGTCCTTGTTCGAGAAGGTGCGGAAGTTCTTGAAGCTGTCGACTAGGCGTAGCGTGTTGACCGTGCGCGCTGAGAACGGGTCGCCCTCGTAGGCGATCTCAAGATGGCGGCGGCCTTCCTCGTCGCGGTTTTCGCGCAGCAGGTTGACGCCCAAGTCGGCGTGCGCGGACCAGAGCGCCGGGTCGGTCTCGACGGCCTTCTGGTACATCTCGATCGCTTCGCGGTAGCGGCGGGTGATGACGTAGAAGTGCGCGATCTCGGCGAAGACTTGTCCGTAGCGCGGATTGTGTTCGAGCGTTTTGCGAATCCAGTCGCTTTCAAGTTTGCCGTCCTGCACGTCGGCTGCGGCGTAGAGCGCATAGACTTCAAGCGGGGAGCGGCCGAGCGATTGCGCTTTCTCAAGCGCGACGGCGAGAGTCTTGCGGCCGGTCTCGCGGTCCCCTTCTTCAAGCTGCATGCGGGCCAGCATGAGGTGGCCGAGCATCTGCTCGGGCTTGGCTTCGAGCGCGTCGTCGATGATGCCCTTGGCCTTTTCCTCAAAGCGCGATCCCATGACGCCGGCCGAACCGAGTTTGGCGGCGACGTGATCGGGGTCGATCTTGAGCGCCTCTTGGAAGAGGTTCATGCCCTCGCTTTCTTGGTGCGTTTGCACGTAGAGGTAGCCCCAGCGGACGCGCAGGTCGGGGTTCTCTTCGTCGGCGTCGACGGCGGCGCGAAAGACCTCGTTGGCCTGTTTGACGTCGCCGAGCGCCCACCAGGCTTCGGCGCGGACGGCCGGGTCGCGGGATTCGAGCAGCTTGCGGTAGCAGGCGGTGGCTTGCGGGCGCCGGCCGCGATCCCATTGGACGTCGCAGGCGGTTAGAGAGGGGTCGCGGGCGCCGCGTTCGTCGCCGTAGACGGCTAGTAGGGGGGCGGAGGAGAGTAGGAGCGTCAGCAGCAGGGTTTGCGCGCCTCGGTGGTCGACTGGGCCTCGGTAGTCGACTGGGGACAGGCAACACGCGCTGAGTCGTTTCAACAGGGCCGAAGCTTTGATGTGCCAGTCCCCGCGGTTGACCCCGGTTGGTGACAGGCGGCACGCGCTAACGTCCCCGCGGTTGGCCCCGGTGGTCGTCATGGTTGAGGGTCCTCGGAGGAGGTTTGCTCGTCGATGGCGGCGTCTAGGGTGGCCAGTTCGAGTAGGAGCGTCTCCAACTCGTCGAAGTAGGCGTCTTCGTCCATCGCTTCCTTGCGCAGCTTCAACTGCTCGATCCTCTGCTCGACGGAGTCGCGTTGAGTGATGATCGGGCGCAGAGCGGGGTCGCTGCGGATCTCGGCGGCCTTGCCGAGACGGGCGAGGGTGAAGCTTTCCGCCGCATCTCCGGATAGACGCGCGTGCTCGGTGGCTAGGTTGCTTGCGGACTCGAAAAAGCTCTGCACCTTCGCGTCGGCGTAGGCATAGGCCTCTTGGACGGTGATCCGCTCGTCTTTGTTGACGTCGGCCTCAGGATCTTCGAAGGCGTCGGTCCAATATTTCGAGAACCAGGCGGCGTTGCGTTCGCGTCCGTTCTTGGTGGCGGTGACCACGATGCGGCCGGGCGCTTCCAGGGCGTCGAGCGCGGCGCCGCTCGAACTGGTGGCGACGACGACGACTTGGCGGGTCGCGGCGAATCCGGTGAGGCGGTCCGCTAGCCAGCGCGCGGTCACGTCGGGGCCGGGGATGTTGAACTTGTAGGCGCGGCCGGTCGAGGTGCCGTGGCCGATCAGGTAGACGGCAAGTTCGTCGCCCTCGGCGACGCGGTTCTTGAGGTCGAGCAGGACTTCCGCGAGCCTCTCTTGGCGCGCTTCCGAGCCCGGCACGACGATGACGCTGCCCGCTTCGCCGACCGACTCCTTGGCGCTGCGTTCGAGGCGCTCGATCTCTTCGGCAAAGCGTTTCTCGTAGCGCTCTTCCCCGCCCAGACCGCCGACGATCAAGACGTGCAGCTCGGCCTGGGCGACGCAGGCGGTCAGAGCGAGCGCGAGCAGAGTCCGAAGGATCATACGGTCCCCCATTGGCGGCGGAGCAACCACTCGCCGGCCTTCAAGCCGAACAGTAAGAGGAAGAGAAACGGCATGTCCCAAAGATCAAGGATCTCGCGGGCCGTGATGCCGGCTTCCGAGAAGCGAATCTGTTCCGGCAGCGCGGCGGCTTCGTCGAGCGTCCAGTATTGGCCGCCGGTCTGCTCGGAGAGCTTCTCTAATAGGCTGCGGTTCTGCGCGGGCGAGAAGTTCTCCGCGACGCCGTTCTCGCGGCGGACGTGCAGGACGGCGCCGCCGAGCGATTCGTCGCCGACGAAGGCCTTGGCTTCGATGCGATAGGCGCCGGGCGCCGGGGCCAGCGCTTCCGCGAGATAGACGCCGGGATCCTCGGGCGAGGGGCGCATCTCGACGGTGACCGGCTCGCCTGATTCGGGCGTCAGCGTCGCGGTGACGAGCGCGTTGGCGGCGGGCTCGAACTCCTTGGTGCGCGCTTGCACGCGGAGTTCGACGGTCGGGTCGTCGGAATAGACGGAACGATCGGTGGTCAGATGGATCGGTTCCGGCGCGCCGGTGACGAGGCCGCGTAGGAGTTGGCGCCAAAAGGTCTCGTGGCGCACGTCCTCATGCGGCAGACTCATCTGCCAACGCCAGGAGCCGCCGGTGGCGAAGATCATCGCACGGCCGCGGCCGTAGTTCTGGCGGACGAGCAGAGGAATCCAACCGCGCGGGCCTTCGGCTTCCAGCAAGGTGACGGCGGCGGGCTTCAGTTCGCCCAGCGTCTGGTAGTCGGCGAGCTGGGGCATCTCGCTCCAGAGCTTCTTGTTCTCGGCGTCGTCGCCGTCGAGGCGCGTCAGCAGGGAGTCCGCCCCGTAGGCGGTGAGTCGGACGTCGACCTTCTCCCGCTGAAAGGTTCCGCCGCCTGAGGCCAGCTTGGCGGGCAAGGCGTCGGCGACGCGCGAGACGGCCCAGCCTCCATCAGCGAGTCCGTTGCGTCCGGCGAGCATCATGAGCGTGCCGCCGCGCTTGGAGACGAAGTCGCGAATCATCTCCTGCTGCGCGGGCGTGAAGGCGGCCGCCTCAAAGCTGCCGATCATGAGGCCTTCGTACTCGAACAGCTCCTCGGCTTTTTCGGGGAAGCCGTCCTGGAGTTCGTCTGGGCCGTCGACGCCTTGGCGATAGTACTTGTTGGTCGAGGTGCGCAGGAGCGTGGTGAGTTGGACGCTTTCGTCCTTCTCGACGGCGCGGCGGAGGAACTTGTACTCCCAGCGCGGCTCGCCTTCGACGTAGAGCACGCGGCGGCGTCCGCGGGGGACGTCCAACACGCGACTGAGAGCGTTGTTGCCGGTGATCTCCTCGCCGTCGAGCGGGTCGAGCGAGAAGCGCAGGTCGCGGATGCCGGCTTCGCCTGCCGGAAAGTCGACGCGAACCGTTTCGACGTTCTCACCGCGCTCGGGCGCAACGTCCTTGGAGGCGATAACCTTGTCGCCGTCGCGCACGGTCAGCCGAGTCGGGCGCCCGTCGCCGGGGTGACGGATCGTCGCTTGCGCGGTGACGCGGGATTTGGGCAGCGCTTGGCGCGGCAGGCTGACGGCTTCGAGTTCGAGATCGTTGGGGATCTCTTCGCGGCCGACGCCGATGGTGTGGACGGGGACGTTGCGGCGGCGGATGTCGGCCATCAGCTCGCGGCTGAAGAGGCCTGAGTTGTCCGAGCCGTCGCTGACGACCACCAGCGCGCCGAGCGGCGTCGCGGCGGATTCGCGCAGGACGCCGCCGACGGAATCGCCGAGTCGGGTAGCGTCGCCGGGGGACGGAAGCGCTTCGAGCGACTCCAGCCGCTCGACGCCGCCCGAAAAACCGTAGAGACGAACGCGGAACTTCTCTTCTAGACCGGCCAGGACGCCTGAATTGAGCGTCTCGACCGCTTGCTGCAGGCGAGACTTCTCTCCTTCCCCAAGCGCCATCGAGCGAGAAGTATCGAGCAAGACTGAGACGACGTTCTGCTGCGACCGGAGCGAGCGGACCGCCAGACCGGGCTGCCAGAGCGCGAACAGGGCCACGGCGGCCATCGCCGCTTGCAGTCCCCAAAGCGTCAGCGAGCGCTTGGGCGACAGCGCGCTCGGGCTGTTGCGCATGTTCCAGAACAGAGCGGCGCCGGCGGCCGCCACGAGCAGCAAAAGCAGCCAAATCGGCCAGCCGCTGCCAAAGACAAAGTCTCCTTTGCGATAGACCGAGACCGGATAGTTGAAGAAAAACTCGAACACTCTCGAAGTTGCCGCCGTCAATGCGTCATCGCATATATGACGTAGTTTATGCCGAAGCGGTAAGCAAGGGCCGTCATGTTTTCAGGGTAGTCGGGATAATCCGCGTGCTCCCAGGCGTCTCCGAGGTCCATGTTGAAATTGATGGCGACCATCAGCCGGTTCTCATCATCGTAAACGCCGCGCCAATGGGGAATTTTGCCGTCCTCGCGCTCCCAGGTGACGCCCGAGTAGACGGTGCGATAGCCGGGGATCTGGATGCGCTGGTCGAGGTCGTAGAGGACGTGCAGGACCTCCTCGTCTTCGGCGATCTCGATGATCGGTCGATCGGGGAAGACCATCTTCATGCCTTCGACGAAGGCGGTCCACTCGTAGCCGCCGTGGAAGTCGTCGACCATGAGGAAGCCGCCGCGCAGCAGGTACTCGCGCAGCTTGGCGGCCGAGTCCGGGTCGAGCGACCACTGGCCGACCTCGACGCCGTAGATCCACGGGTATTCGAAGATCTCGTCTGACTGGAGGTCGACGTAGCGGCCGCCCTGGGCGGCGTCGATGCCGGTGAGGCGACGGACGCCGCTCATGAAGTGGTATTCGGCTTCGGGCCAGTCGGTGGTCCAGGCGCCTCCGCCCCAGCCGCGGCGACCGTAGCCGGGATAGGCGAGCCGGGTGAAGAAGAATTCGGCGCGGACGCTCTCGTCGGCGAAGCCCATGCCGGGCGGGTATCCGCCGAAGCCGCCTCGACGACCTCGACCGCCGTAAAACTGTCCGAGCAGGGGGATGGCGACCAGCGCGACCAAGAGCGCTGCGGCGAGCCGCGACCGAAGGAGTCGAGCCATCAACGGGTCGCTGTCAATCCAGCCACAGCGTTAGCATAGGTGTTGACCGCGCGAAAGGGAAATCTCGGATGTCGAAAGTAACGCTCGTCTCGATCGCGATCGGCCTTGGGGTCGTTTGGCTGATGTATTCGTCGATGCAGGACATCACCGGATACTCGTGCGAGGTCTGCGTCACCTACAAGGGGCAGACCAACTGCGCCAAGGCGAAAGGCGCCTCGGAAGAAGAGGCGCAACGTACGGCGCAAGATACGGCTTGCGCCACGATCTCCGCCGGGATGACGGAGTCGATCCAGTGCTCGAATACGCCGCCTGATTCGGTGGAGTGGTTTTGAGAAGAAGGTTCTAGGTTCGAAGAAGGTTCTAGGTTCTAGGGGATAGGTTCTAGGATCGGGCGGACGCGCTTTCGCCTACAGCCAGCAATTGACACCGAGTTGCAGGAAGAAGGATACTGAGGCACTTCCGGCATGAGCGCTTCGCAGTCCCCTTCTCCGCAGACTCTGGCGGATCTTCAAGTCGGCCAATCAGGCTGTGTGGAGAGCCTGGCGATGGACGACGGAGACGCTCGACGCCTGATGGAGTTGGGTTTTCTTCCGGGAGCGATCGTGCAACTCAGTCGCCGATCTCCCTTCGGTGATCCGTCGGTCTATCGCATCGATGACGCGGACGTCGCCCTTCGGCGAAAGACGGCTCAGCAGATTGTGCTGGGCGAAGACCCGCGCGAGGCGTCATGAGTACGGCTGCCGCGCCAACACCGGCCGGAGGAGCGCCCTCGGCGTCCGCCAAGCAGCGACTGGTCGCCTTGATCGGCCCGCCCAATGCCGGAAAATCGACGCTGTTCAATCGCCTGACCGGGCTTCGGCAGAAGGTCGCCAACTATCCGGGCGTCACGGTCGAGAAGAAGACCGGCATGGCGCGACTGGGCGGAGCGGAGGTCGAGATCGTCGACCTGCCGGGCGTCTACAGTCTGGCCCCGCGCTCCGAAGACGAGCAGATCTCGCATGACGTGCTGACGGGGGGCGTCGACGGACTTCGCCGACCGGACGGAGTCGTGTTGGTGGTTGACTCGACGAACCTGAGTCGACACCTGACGCTCGCAGCGCCGGTGATCGCGCTGGGGTTGCCGACGCTGGTCGTGCTCAATATGGCCGACGAGTTGCGCTCTCGCCAGGGCAAGGTGGACGTCGACGAGTTGTCGAAGCGGCTCGGCGCCCCGGTCGCGCTGGCCAGCGCTAAGACCGGCGAGGGTCTGGAGACGGTCGAGTCTTTCTTGGTGGGAAGGATGGGCGCGCCGCCGCCGGTCCAGTTGCCGGTGATCCAGGACGTGCCGGCTTGCCATGCGTGGGCTCGCGAGGCGCGTGAGAAGGCCGGGTATCATCCGCCGGCGCCGCCGGAGTGGACGCGACGCTTGGACGCGATCTTCCTGCATCCGGTCGCCGGGCCCCTGATCTTCTTCGCGGTGGTGTTGCTCGTCTTCCAGACGATGTTCGCTTGGGCGACGCCGTTGATGGACGCGGTGGAAGCGGCGATCACGGTTTCGGGCGGTTGGATCGAAGCGGCGCTGCCGGACACGTGGTTCCGATCGCTGCTGGTGGACGGCATCTGGGGCGGCGTCGGTTCGGTGATCGTCTTCCTTCCGCAGATCCTGATCTTGTTTCTCTTTATCGGCGTCTTGGAGGACTCGGGCTATCTCGCAAGAGCCGCGCTGATCGCCGATCGCACGATGGAGAAGGTCGGACTGCAAGGCAAGTCGTTTATCCCGCTGCTGTCGGCGAATGCTTGCGCCGTCCCGGCGATCTTGGCGACGCGCACGATCGAGAACAAGCGCGACCGGATGGCGACGATTCTGATCGCGCCTTTCATGACGTGTTCGGCGCGGCTGCCGGTCTACACGTTGGTGATCGCGGCGTTTATTCCCGAGCAGCCGGTGCTCGGCAGCTTCATGGGCTCGCGCTCGGCGACGCTGCTGGGCCTTTACGCGCTCGGCTTCCTGGCGGCGGTGCTGACCGCGAAGGCGCTGAAGTCGACGGTACTGAAGAGCCAGGGCGCGCCGTTCATGATGGAATTGCCCGCCTATCGAGCGCCGACGCTACGGGCGCTCGTCTATCGCTTGCTCGATCGCAGCAAGATCTTCTTGAAGCGCGCGGGGACGGTGATCCTCGCGACGACGATCATCCTTTGGGCGCTGGCGTCCTACCCGACCACGGCCGCGGGCGAACCTCCCGCCATCGAGGACAGCGTCGCCGGAACGATTGGCCGAGCCATCGAGCCGCTGGTCGAGCCGTTGGGCTTCAACTGGAAGATCGGCATCGGCTTGATTACGTCTCTGGCGGCGCGCGAGGTCATCGTGGGCACGCTCGGAACGATTTACGGATTGGAGGACGGCGACGAGGAATCGCCGGGGTTGCAGGCGGCGTTGCGCTCGGATTTAGATCTGGGCGGAGCGATTGCGATGCTGATTTTTTTCGCGTTCGCGATGCAATGTATGTCCACCGTCGCGGTCGTTCGCCGTGAAACGGGAGGCTGGACGTGGCCAATGTTGCAGTTCGGATACATGACGGCGCTGGCTTATCTGGCCGCCTGGGGCGCGAACCTGGCATTTTCGTAGGCTTTCGCGACGGAATAGATTGCATCCTGGAGACTTCTGGGATGGACACGAAACCCCTGAATTCCGGGGCTTGCGCGCTCTCTGAATTTCTTGTTGTACACGCGCAAACAACTCCCCCGCAGAGGCCGTCCGTGTGGCACAATAGGGGCACGGTCGTCGATTTATTGTGCCGGCGTACGAAAGATCACGTCCCCTTCCCTTCCAACGAGAACACTAAATACTGGTCGATTCTTTGCAGCAATACGACCCAAGGACGAAGGGAAGCATCCCAAAGCGAGACGAACGAGGAGCGTCAGATTGCGAGAGAAAGGTTCGGTGAAGTGGTTCAACGCCGCGAAGGGCTACGGCTTCATCCAACGGGAGACGGGCGAGGAAGTTTTCGTCCACTTTACAGCCATCCAAGTATCGGGCTATCGTACCCTCGAAGAAGGCGCGGAGGTGGAGTTCGAGACCCTCGAAACTCCGAAGGGCTTGCAAGCCCAAAACGTGACGCTGCCTTCCGGAGCCGCCGGCGTATAGACTATCGACCGGGGCGCTCCAGCCAGTAGAGATAGGAGCTCCCCCCTTTTGCGCCACCTACGTGTTTCCGTTCTGGAGATCGTGCTCTCCGCAGCCGCTCTTTCTCTGGGGACGGCCTGCGTCCCCGCCGAGCCGGAGGCCCCCGCCGATCCCTACCAGACGCCGGTGACGGTGGGGCTACAGGGCGTGACGGCGGGGCGCGTGGGAACGGCGATTTTGATCCAGAACATGTCGCCGGAGCGGCTTGAGAACGTCGAGATCATCATCAATCCGAATCAGGCGGGAGGCGACTTCCGATTCCGGACGTCGGCGCTCGAACCCAATACGACCAACACGTTCGTCGGCACGGTCTTCCTCAACGACGCCGACCTGAGCTTCGCGAATTCGGGCGTAGAGCCTAGCTCCTTCGCCGTGTACGCGGATACGCCGCGCGGGCGCGGCTCGTGGTCTGGCCAGTATGGTCCGGCGGGCAACTAGAGCAGCGGCGGCTCAGCGATAGAACATCACGATCGGCTGGACGGTCAGGTCCGCGTCCACGGCACAGGTCCCGCAGGCCGGTTGGTAGTCTCGATCAAACGAGGCGACGGTCTCGGTCACGGCGACGGGATCGTCCTCACGCTCCTCGGTGGCGAGAACCAGCCGCGGCCGATCCCGGACGATGGTTTCGCGGCCGCCTTGGAGCGCGCGAACGATCGCTCCCTTGATGTCCATCTTGACGAGGTCGACTCGGGCGAGTCCGAGTTCCTCGGTCAGCTTGTCGATCGTCGTGAGTTCGATGTGGTGCGTCACGACGTCGTCGGCGCCCTGCATGATGAAACTGTCGGCCGCGGAGTTGTTGGGATCTTCGTAGAGCGGCAGCAACTCTTCCTGGTCCCAGACGCCCTTCGGGTAGACGATCACGCGACCGTCGGCGATCTCGTCGGGAAAGTTCCTGCGGAGCGCTTCCAGATTCTTGGGCGCGGGCTCAATCGCGACGACTTTGGACGCCCCGGCTTCGAGGGCGTTGCGAACGTAGACGCCGACGTGCGCGCCGCAATCGAGTACCACGTCGCCTTGCCGCACTCCGTTTTCGCCGACGCCGTAGATGCCCGTCCGTTGCTGCGCGAGCAGGATGCCTAGGTTGTCGCCCGTTCCCGACGGAACCCACCAGTCGCCGTCCGGCGTGCTCCAAAGCTCCAGCCCGGCCTCTTCGTCCGAACGCGCAAGTTTGGCGCTCTGGTTGTACTCGTCGATATGGCGGCGCCACTGGGCCCGCTGTTCGGTTCCGGCGAGCGCCTGGCTGGGCGCACAGGTTGAGCGCCCGGCTAGAGCCAATCCCCAGGAAAGCGTCGGCGGGTGGATGTGGACGGCGATCTCGAAGCAGATCAACAACAGTCCACAGCCGATAAACGCGCGCAAACCGAACAAGACGACGCGCTTGATTCCGGTGACTTTCGCAGGAGCTTCGGAGGTCATAAGACCTGCCCATTTTCCGTCCTGCGTCGCTGTGACGGAGGCCCGTGAATCGCCTCAGCGGGCGCGGGAATTCCTACCTACGCGGAGGGGGAACGACTAGCCTTCGAGGGGCGTCATCGGGACGAATTTCACGTCGAAAGCGCGGTCGAGCAGTTCTGGAGTCAGCGCGTACGGCAACTTTTCGAAGCGAATCAGATCGACCGCCACGTTCAGCACGTCACGCGGGTGACAACGACGGAAGTTCCGCTCCGAGTTCCGGTAGTGCTTGCTGATGACCTGCGCCAAAAGACCGACGGGGCATTCGATCTTGAGCTTTCGGCAGTAGCTGTGGAAGATGGCCGCGAATTCGTCCTCCGAGGGGTTCTGCATGTACATCTTGTACTCGAGACGTCGTAGGAACGCCTCGTCGCCGAGATCGTTCGGATTCAGGTTCGAGCTGAAGATGAGGAAGCACTCGAAGGGGACTTCGATCTTCGAGCCGGTGTTGAACTGGAGGTAGTCGCGGCCGCGGTCGAGCGGATAGATCCAGCGGTTGAGCAGTTCAGCGGGCGTGATCTGCTGACGGCCGAAGTCATCGATGAGGTAGATGCCGTTGTTGGCCTTGAGCTGGTAGGGCGCGTCGTAGATCTTGGCCGCATCGATGAACATGAGGTCGAGCATGCCCATGGTCAGCTCGCCGCCGGTGGTGATGAACGGACGCTTGCATCGCGCCCAGCGCCGATCGTATTTCTCTTCCTGCTGGACTAGAACGCTGTCCTCTTCCTCTTCCAGGCGGTCGTGATAGAGCGAGTCATAGACCTTGATGAACTGTCCCTCGGCCTGCATCACGTAGGGGATGAAGATCGGGGCGGCCTCCATGTTGGTGAGCTGCTCGGCCAGGTAGGTCTTGCCGTTTCCGGGCTGACCGTAGATCAACAAAGACTTGAAGGAATTGACCGCAGGTCCAAGTTTTGAAAAGAATTCGTCGGTCGTGACGGCGGACTCGAACGCTTTCTTGAGCGTCTCGATCTCCATCCAGCCCTTGCGCACGCGCTGCTTGCGCACCGCGAAGTCGTAGTCCTTCAACGGCACCGGCGCGGGACCGAGGAAGCGGTTGTCCTCCAGATACTCTTTGGCGCGAAGGCGTCCGGTGTCCGAACAAGCGAACTGGGCTGAGACGGCGCCGAAGCCCTGGGCGCGTTTGACCTCAATGAGGCGAGCATGCTTCAAGAACTCGATGACGGGCTCGATCACGGAGAACTGCAGCCCGAGGATCCGACCGAGTTGGCGACCGGTTACTTCTCCGCGGAAGTACAGGTTCTTGAGGATCAGTTGCTCGATCAACCCCGCCGAAACGCCTGCTTCTTCAAGCGACCGCGGCGGCCGGGGCCAAAACGCGTCGACGTCGACCTGCTGTTGCAGGGTCTGGTTGGGCGCGGCGCCGGACTGGGTCGGGGGAATAGCGGCGGTACTCATGGCAGTTCGTTTTGTCCCTTGAGTATGCGGAGGAGGGTCGTAAGGGGGAATCAGCGAAACCACCGGAACAGCTCAGGGAGACTCCTTAGGACGGTGCAAACCGTAGGACCAGGCGACTAGCCTGGATGTCTCACTAGGCGTGGGCGCGAGCAGGCTAGGCGATCAGATTCAGGATTCGCTCGGTCTGGGCGCCGGCGTCCTGCCCGGCGGATTCGTACTGGTCGCCTTGTTGTTGCTTGAGTTGTTGTTCTAGTTCCTCCCTCTGCTTGGCGGCGAGTTCGACCCGGGCGGCGGCTTCCATCTGCGACGCCTGGGCGGCAACCTGTCGGTCCTGACCGGACGGATTAGCCGGAGCAGAGGCCGCCGCACGAATCTGTTGGGCCTTTTGGATGGTCGCGTTGGGATCGCCGGAAACGGGCGACGTGTCGATCGAGACCTCGCCGGCGACGGCGTATTGGCGTCCGTCGGGGCCGGTGGTGTATTCGAACGAGACGCCGCGCGCCAGTCCGCCTGCCGCCGCTAGATGGGCATTCTCGTGGGCGCGAACCTCTCGGTCGGTCCGCTGGAGCTCGGCGATGACTCGCTGCTCTTCGGGGGACGGGCCGACGGATCCCGAGGAGGCGGACGAGCCTTCCCGAGGCGCCACAGACGCAGCGTATTCTCGGTGCTTTGCTTCCTCAGCGGGGCTGTGCCGGGCGTGATTGAGCTGGTCGACCGGGCGCGCGAGATCCAACCGCTGCGGGGATGCTAAGGGCGAGCCGGAGACCAACATCCTCGTCCCTCTCTTCGACCGGACAGATCGAAGCTTTAGCGACTACCCAAGGCGTCCGCCGAGGGACGCCGCGAACTCCCGGGGGATGGAGGCAGCAAGGCGTCGCTTGACCGGAGCGAGCGCGGTTTCACCGGCGAGGTTCTTCCACTCGTGCGGATCGTCGGAATGATCGTAGAGCTCTTCGGATCGGTCGGGATACCGTATGTAGCGGTAGCGCTCATCGCGGACCGACACGGCGTCCTCTCCGTAGCAGGTCAGCGCAGTGCGGTTCCAAGCCGCGGCCGGATCGTCCAACAGAGCCCGCAAAGAGCAACCTTCCAAGTCATGAGCCGGCGCTTCGAGGCCGCAGTAGTCCACGAGGGTTGGGTAGAGATCATTGAGACTGACCACGCGAGAACATATCGCGCCTGGGCGGGGAGCCCGTGGCGGCCGAATTGCCAGGGGCACGAGCGCCGACTGCTCCCAAAGGGTGTTCTTCTCCCAATGGTCCTTCTCGCCGCAGTGGTAGCCGTTGTCCGACCAGAAAACGACCAGCGTGTCGTCGGCGTCGGGCCTGGCGGCCAGCGCCTCCAAGACACGGCCAATGTTCCAGTCGGCAAAACTGGTACAGGCCAGATAGGCGAGGACGAACTCGCGCCACCGGTCCGGCGTTTCACGACCGCTAACGTCAAAACGCTCGCCCCAGACCTCAGCTAGTGCCCGGCCCGACTGCGGTACGTCGTCGAGATCGTCCGCTTGGTAGGGAGGCGGCTCGATGTCTTTCAGATCGTAGAGATCGAAGAACCGCTTCGGAGCAGTAAACGGAGTATGCGGACGCCACAGCCCGAGAGCCAGGAAGAACGGCTGTTCGTGATCGCCTTGTAGGAACTCGATCGCGGCATCCGCATTGATCACGTCGGGGAAGTCGCTGTCGGGGCCTTCCCAGGCGGTATGCCCCCAGAACTTGCCCAGCAACTGATCTTCCTCGGGCGGGAAGGGGCCGAATCCCCCTCCCCACGTTTCGTTGCTCCACATCTTCTCCAGTCGGCCCTCGGCGACCGGCGCGTGGGTCAACTTGCCGCGACCGAACGTCTCGTAGCCGCTTCTTCGGAAGAGTTCGGGCAGGGACTCCGTCTGATCGAGGGGAGATTGGCGCCAGGGATCACAACCGTTGCGATAGGCCCCGGTGACGTGGGGCTGGAGACCGCTGAAGACGCACGCGCGCGATGGGACGCAGGCCGGGGCCGCGCAATAGGCGTGGTCGAACGTCACCGCCTGCGACTGGAACGCTTCGATGGAAGGCATGGCGACCTTGCCCGGATAGGCGCCGAGAAAGCCGTAGTCGTTCATATCGTCGACGATCAGGAACAGGACGTTTGGCCGGCTTTTCGCGGGGTACTCCACAGCAGCGGTACAACCACCCAACGGAGCGGCGCCTATGCAAGCGAGTAGTTCCCGGCGACTCAGCATTCGAAAAGGATATCCCGGTCAAGTATGCTCTTTGGCGATGCGACGGACGACGATCTGCCTGATTCTGGCGACGCTGGGCTGCGGGCAGGCGCCTGATGCGCCGGAGTCGGCCCCGCTGTCTATCGAAGTGCGACAGATTACGCAGGGTCCCGAACACCACTTCTTCGGCTACATCGGCCACGTCCAAAACATCCCTTGGAACCGGTCGCAGCGCTATATTCTGACGCTGCGAGTCGGCTTGATTGACCGTGCGCCGACGGCTGAAGACGTCGCTGAAATCCTGTTGCTCGACGCGGAGGACGATTTCCGCCCACGCAAGGTCGCCGAGACGCGGGCGTGGAATCCTCAGCAGGGTTCGATGATGTATTGGAACCCGGACCGGCCCGATACGCAGTTCTTTTTCAACGACCGAGATCCGGAGACGAATCGCATTTTCTGCGTGCTGTTCGACGTGGAGGAGAATCGCAGAGTTCGCGAGTATCGGTTTGAAGATACGCCGATCGGCAACGGCGGCGTTCGACAGAACGGCGGCGCATTTCTTGGGATCAACTACGGACGGATGGCGCGTTTGCGCCCGGTGACCGGCTACGCCGAGGCCTACGACTGGAACGTGGACGACTTGGCGCCGGCGAACGACGGGGTCTTTCACGTCGATGTGGAGAGCGGGGAGAAGCGACTCCTGGCGTCGTTCGCTCAGATGCGCGACCTGTTGAAGGAGGATCATCCCCGCATCGCGGAGGTCGGGCTCTTTATCAACCACACGCTCTGGAATCGCGAGGGAGACCGGATCTTCTTCTTTGTTCGCGGCGATTTCGATAACCGGGGCGACCGCGTCAACATTCCGCTGACGATGCGTGCGGACGGCTCGGAGCTGCGCGAACAGGCCGTCTTCATCGGCGGGCATCCGGAATGGGAGTCGGACGCGACGATGATCGGTCACGTCGACGAGCGATTGGTGCTGTACGATTCTGAGGCGATGGAGGTCGTCGGACCGCTGGGCGACGCGGAAACGTTCCCCGACCCGGAGAACGACGTGGCGCTCTCCCCTGACGGCGGATGGATCGTGCAAGGGCTGGAGGACGGGGCCAAGACGGCGTACACGGTCTTCCGGCGCGCCGACGGGGCTTGGGCGCGGACGGGCTGGTACGACCAAGGGGATTTTTCGGAAGGCGACCTTCGGATCGACCCCGCACCGAAGTGGAACCGGACCAGCGACGCGTTTCTCTTCTCTTCCCTCGGCTCCAAGGCTCCGGCGACGCGACAGCTCTACCTGGCGACCGTCTCCAGCACGCGGTAGATCCGCAGAGGGCCTTCGCTCCAAACGCGCTCCAATCCCCAACTGGCCGGGTCGGCGTCCAGGTGAGGCACGGCCAGGTTGTGTCCGCCGTCGTCCAGGTTGCCGACGACCGCGCGGATCTCCTGTTCTCGAAGGGCCTGGTGGAATCGGCGCTTCATCGCCGGGACGTCGACCTCCACCTGCTGCGGCTCCAGTCCGTACTCGAGTACTTGCTCGGAACCGTCGGGCGCCACGCCGACCAGTTGGTACTGCGGGAAGTGCTGCCCCCAGGGCGCCTGGAGATGCAGTCCGGAGAGCTCCGTCGGCGAGGGGGCCTGGAGAACGATCGACGCGGGTTCCAGACGCCGCCAAGACCGCCACGCCGTGTACGGCGTGCCGTCGATCAACTTCGACGCGTCCCAGGGGCGCAGGTCCGCATCCACGGTCCAACCCTCGGTCGGGATTCGGACGCCGTCGCCGTCGAGCGGATAGAGTTCGACGACTTCCCACCAGTTGCGCTCGTCGTGCACGGTCTGCCGGATGCGAACGGCGCTCAATTCTCGGGGCGCCCAAGAGAAGCGCATGACTCGGGAGGGGTAATAATCGGCCTCGAAGGCGGTGAAGGCTTCGCGCGCAAGCTGATCGCCGATCGCCCCGTTGTGCGAAACGACGATCTCGCCCGGGAAGTAGGCCTCGGGCAAGGCGAAGAAGCTGAGGGCCCGCGAGCCGGCCGGGACCAGCGTGGACAAGACGCGAGCCGGAACGTAGCCCGGGAGGCGGCGTGACAAGTAGTCCTGACGATCTTCTTGGCCGAGTACGACTCGCCACGGCGCGTCTTCGAGATGCCAAAACGACGGCCCCTCGCGCCACAGCGGGATCACGGTCGGCCAGACGCTCGCGGCGTGCCCGATCACCAGCGCCGCCGCAAGTGCGCCCCTCGCCGGATCGCGGAAGCGCTCCACTACGAGAGCCATCGAGAAGGCGATGAAAGGGAGCGCTGGAACCAGAAAGCGCGTACCTGAATTTGAGAAGAACGGGACCGCGGCGACTACGGCCGCAGTCAGCAAGGCCGGCGTCCACCGTCGTCGCCAGCCGAGCAACATTGCCGCCGGGGCCAGGAGAAAGACCGGCCCGAGGAGTCCTCCGTGGCGCACGCCGCGAACGGCGACTTCGAGCGGCAGTTCCACGTAGTCCTGGATCCCCCGGCGTTCGTGCTCCAGGCGATAAAGGCGGAAAAAGTCGCGATAATTCTCCTCCCAGTGGACTGTTACGTACGGATTGGGAAACAAGCGATTCGCGAACGGCGCCGTCGGGTTGCCGACGACTACGGCGTTCTTCAGCGGCCAAGGGGCGATCCAGAGCAGCGCCACGGCGGAAAAGAGCAGCACGGGCCGCCACGTCATTCGGTGCTTATTGCAGCGATAGAGGAAAAGTAGCCCGGCAGCCGCTACGGCGAAAGCGCCGGTCAACTTGACGGCGAAGCAAAAACCCGCCAGTACGCCCAGCAACACGGGCCAGCCTCGCCCGCCTCGGTCCGTCCAGACGACGAGGCCGTAGAAGAGAATCCACTGGAAGAACGCGAGCGCGCAGTCGTTATAGGCCGTGACCGCATCCATCCCCACAGCCGACGCCGTGCCGTAGAGCGTTGCGGCCACGTAGCCTGCCACGGGAAGACCGATACGGCGTCCGAACTGCGAAATCGAGATGACAGTCGCCAGAAAGAAAGCAAAATGAATCCACTTGGGTGCGTCATGACGAGCAAAAGAGTACGCAAATAGAAAAAGCATTTCCGTTCCCTGCGAAAGGAATGCGTAAATACTCGTGACGATGGGAGAAATCTGATGATCCCGATAATATTGATCCACTAATCCGAGATGGTAGGCCGTGGCATCGGAGCCGATCTCCGGCGCTAATAGATTTCCTAGATACAGCCACGCGAAAGGAACCCCTACCGTTATCGATAGGAGTCGCCAAGGGCGCGAATCCGGGATGGTTTCGGTGAAGGCGTTCGATGCGCGTCCCCACCGAAACCAAAACACTCCTCCCGTTATCGCCAGGAGAATAAAGGCGACGTCGTAGATCGCTCCAAGCAAGCCGAGAAAGAAGACGGCTAGGCTGACGATCGCCGACCCGGAAGCGAGAGCGAATACGCGCTGCTCCGCGCGAGTCAGGCCCAGCGAGACGCCGGGCAATCGGTTTAGGAACGCCGAGCCGAAACCGTAGCAACAGGAGAGGACGACAGCCGCTGCCGCGAGAGTTTGGGCCAAGTGAGTAGCGGCGTCGCCGGTGATCATCTTTAGCGGTTGTACTGTGGCACAGGGCCGCGAAACTCGGCCCAAATGTCGTCGCAGGCCTCACGCAGATCGGCCGATAGCGGCGACGACTCGCAGGCCTCCAGATTGCTACGTAGCTGCTCAAGCGATGACGCGCCGACTAGGACGGACGAGACGACCTCCTGATCGAGCAGCCAACGGAAGGCCGTTTCCAACGGCGTGCGCCCAGCGGCATTGGACGCTGCGTTGAGTTTGCGGACGGCGTCGAACGTACCGGGGCGCCAGTAGCGCTTTTGGTACTGTTCGTTTCCGTCGAAGCGAGTCCCCGTCGCCGGCCCGTCTTGCAAGGACTGTTTCCCGGTCAACAGTCCTCCGGCGAGGGGGTTATAGACGATCATCGATACATTGTGGCGACGGGCGAACGGGACGTATTCCTGCTCGATTCCTCTCGCGACTAGGTTGTACATGGGTTGCGAGACGAGCGGCGCGGACCATCCCTTCTCATTACAGATCGAGATCATCTCCATGGCCTGCCAAGCAGCGTAGTTGGAATGGGCCGTGTAGCGGACCTTTCCTTCTTGCCGTAGCGCCTCCATCACTTCAAGAGACTCCTCGATGGGAACGTCGTAATCAGGCTGGTGGAGATAGTAGAGGTCCAGGTAGTCCGTACCCAAACGGCGAAGGGAGTCCTCCACGGCGCGACGGAGGGCCGCGGGCGAGAGCCCGATGTACTCGCCCATATCGCCTCGCGCCTTGCTGGCCAAGACGACATCCTTGCGGCGCGACCCGAGGCAGCGGCCAAGGATCGTCTCGGAAAGTCCCCGATTGTATACGTTGGCCGTGTCGAAAAAATTGATTCCCGCGTCTAGGCAAGCATCGACCATGCGTAAGGCATCCGGTTCGGAGACTTGGGAACCGAAAGTCATTGTCCCCAAGGAGATTCGGGAAACTTCTAAGTCCGTATTGGAAAGAGTGACGTACTTCACGGTCGTTGAATTAAGCCGGTAATCCAGCGTTTCATATGCTACCATTCGGACGATATGACGGATGCAACCAACGAAGCCGTAAAGCTGCTAATAGCGGAGCGGGATCGCATCAATTCAGCCATCGAGCTTCTACAGGGAGAATCTGCCACGACTGAACCAGCCGCCCCGGCGCCCCGTCGTCGCGGCCGGCCTCCCGGATCGAAGAACGCTCCTAAGAAGGCCGCGCCCGCAAAGAAACGGGGCCGTAGGGAGATGACCGCGGCAGAGAAGAAGATCGTCTCGGACCGCATGAAGGCCTACTGGGCCGCACGCCGCAAGGGCAAGAAGAAGAAGTAAATAGGCGTCACTGAGTAGTATCCGGATCGCGAGAGTCTGCGCGGTCCGTACGAAAGCCCTCCCGATTCGGCATGACGACCATCGGGAGGGTTTTTGCGTTCATCGGCTCTTCTTCTCCGATGAGTCCGTTGAGATGCAGGATATAGGCGCTGACTGCGTAGACCTGATCGCTGGTCAGCGTGCCGGGTCGATCGAACGGCATGGCCCGGTTGGTGTAGTCCCACAACGTCGTCGCGTAGGGCCAATAGGATCCGACGGTTTTCTTGGGCTTGTCGCCCTGGAGGTCTGAATGAGCGCCGACGAGCGCGGTCTGCTCGGCCCCTTTTCCTTCGGGACCATGACATTCGCGACAGTTCGTCTCGTAGACGCGCAGCCCCTCCTTGGCGGTTCCTTCTCCCTCGGGCAGGCCGGCGCCGTCGGGCAATACGGCGATTCCCGGCGCGGCGACGTCGGCCTCGTCCGCGGGACGTCCGAGTCCGTATCGCAGCTCCTGGGCCGGCGCGACCACGAGGGCCAGAAGCAAGATCGAAAGCAACCTAAGCATTGGAGACCTCGCCGTCTGAATTGACGGACCACCATTTGAGTCCGTTGTGGTGATAGATGGAGTGCATGCCTCGCTCGGCAATCAGTTGCTCGTTGGTCGGCTGGACGTATCCGGTTTCGTCGACGGCGCGGGAGGCGATGCGCGCAGGACGGCCGTCCCAACTCCACGGCAGTCGGAAGCGGGTGAAGGCGCGCGGCAGGCGCGGCTCGTCGAGCTGCGCCGCCTGCCAGGATTCGCCGCCGTCGACGGTCACCTCGACCTTCTCGACCACTCCATTGCCGGACCAAGCGAATCCTCGAATCTCGTAGAACCCAGGCGTGCTCAAGTCTTCGCCGCCGGAGGGGCGCGTGACGATCGACTTGGCTTCCATGACGAAGCTGAACTGGCGTGCGGTTCGGTCGGCGAGCAGTTCCGTGTACTTGGACGTCTCGTCCTTGGTCATGAAGGGCTGGTCGGCGACTTGGATGCGGCGCAACCACTTCACGTTGGCGTTCCCTTCCCATCCGGGCAGGACCAGACGGAGCGGATAGCCTTGTTCGGGGCGCAGCGCTTCGCCGTTCTGACCGTATGCGACGATGGCGTCGTCCAGCGCCTTCTCGACCGGAACGCTACGCGACATGCGACAAGCGTCCGCGCCTTCGGCGAGCAGCCAAGAGGCCTCCGACTGAAGTCCGGCTTCTTCGAGCAAGATTCGGAGCGGGACGCCGGTCCACTCGCTGCAACTCGCTAGGCCGTGACTGAGCTGTGCGGTCGGCCCGCCGGTTCCATTCCACTCCCCCCCAGAGTTGCCGGAGCACTCGAGGAAGTGGACGCGCGAGACGGACGGCAGCCGCTCCAGCTCCGCGATGGTGAAGACGAGCGGACGATCGACCATGCCGTGAATGACCAGCTCATGTTTCGCCGGATCGATGTCCGGGACGCCTGCATGGTGTCTCTCGAAGTGAAGAGCCGAAGGCGTAATGACGCCTTGCAAAGCGGCGAGAGGCGTTCGACTGGACGACGCTTCCGGCGTCTTGGTGTCGCGCATGGCACGGCGGGCGGTCTCGTGCGGAGATCGCTCGCCGTAGGCCCGAACGGGCGCGCCTAGGCGACTCGGAGCAGCTTCCGGTTGGCTGGTGGTTTCTTCGCCGCTGCTGCAAGCGGAGAGGGCCCCGCCGACCGCCGCGGCGAGGCCCAGAAACTCACGACGTGCGGATCTCATCGCTCGCCATTGTAGGAGACTCGGCGGTCGGACGCGCTACCACGTCTTCGTGAGTCCGACGTAGATGTTGCGGCCCGGTTCAGGGATGCGTTGCCGCGTGAACGGGTTGAGCGAATTCAAGTGCTCAAAGAAGCGCTTGTCGAACAGGTTCTCCACCCCGGCATGCAGAGTAACGGCGTACGGCAGCTCGGCGCCGAAACGCAAGTCGTGCGTGGCGAACCCCGGGGAAGGGGTCTCCAGGCGAGAGGCGGCGACGCGCTGCTGATCCCAGACGTTGCGCATCGAGTACTCGCCCCAGAAGCGCGAGGAGCGATCGTAGACGCGAAGAGTCGACGTCATCTCGTACGGTGCGATGCCGACTACCGGCTCGTTGCGGCCGATCAACGGGGTCGACTCCTCGATGTCGTCGGCGATGGTTTTGGCTCCTTGGACGCTCAGCTCGGCCAATCCGGCGAACCGATACCTGACGCCGAACTGGTAGCCGCGAAAGTTGGCGTGATCGCCGTTCAGGTAGCGAAAGACGGTGTTGGGGCTGAGCGGCAGCCGCTTGGTCAGCGACGAGTCGGGGGCGACGGTGATGTAGTCGTCGATGCGTCGATAGAAGACGCCGCCGTTCAGCGTCATGCCGCCGCGCTTGACCTCCAAGTTTGCGTCGCCTTGCCAGGCGGCTTCCGGTCGGATCGCCGGATCGCCGACGAACTCGGCGGCGACTTGGAACTTGGTGCTGGGGAAGCGGTCCGAGTAGCGCTCCAAGCCGCTCGCGGTCCTCATGACGCGGCCGAAGCCGCCGCCGAGCGACACGCCCTCGAATAGTGAGTAGCGGCCTGAGACGCTGAAGCTCGTATTGAATTCGGATTGATCGAGGTCGCCGGCGGTGTTGGTCAGGAAGAAGTCCGAGGGGCGGCCCGCGTCGGCCTGAACCGTGTCGAAACGAAGCGCGGCGGCGATCTCGCCCCGGTTGAAGCGTCGGGTGAGCTGACCGTAGAAGCCCTGATCGTTGATCGCTACGTTCGGCCAAACCGCGTCGGAAAAGATCAGGAAGCCGTTGGACCGGCGTGCGACGAAGCGTTGAGCGTCTTGGTCAAGATTGTAGAAGTCGAAGCCGGTCTTGAAGGTCCAATCCGGGTTGGGAGCAAACTCCACGGACGCCGCTCCGCCCAGCGTGTCCGCCTCCGTCGGCAGATCGACGCGTAGAGCGAAAGGCGGCGTTCGGCCCGGCATGTCGCGCGCCGTCGGCTTCTCGTCGTTGCGCATGCGGTGACTCTTCTTGTTGAGGTACAAACCGGCTTTAAACAGAATCGGTCCGCGTAGATACAGGTAGCCGCCGTTGAAGCCGCGTTGGAGGAAGTGTTGCGCGTTGAGAATTCGGCCAGGGTAGTCGATGCCCGTTTGTTCGTCATAGAGCGCACCGAGGGTCAGCTCATGATGCATCCTCGGGGTGACGCGCAGCTTGCCGCCGAACTGGTGATTCGAGTAGTCCCCAGGGACGGTCAACTCGCCCGCTCCGCCGCTCTCGCCTGCTCGGTAGTCGTTGCCCTTGTTGCCGGCGGCGCGGAGGCTGAATCGCACGAGCTGATTGCCCCCGTAGATCCTTTGACGTGCAAAGCGGCCGGCCCCATTGGACCCGTATCCCATACTCGTGCGGCCGCCTAGGTTCAGCACCGCCGGCGGGGTGTCGACCACGATCGCCGCGAAGGCGCCGGCCCCTTCCGTCAGCGCGTAGGGACCGGAGACGACTCGAACGCTGTCGACGTACCCCGGTTCTACATGGCTCAGTTCCGAGTCCATCCGGGCCGGACCCGCCGCAAATGTGCGAGTCCCGTCAACGACCATCGCAACCTGGGTTTCGCGCAACCCGTAGACCACGGGTTCGAAATTGGTTCCCCCTCGCCGGAGCACGTTGACTCCAGGGACATCGCTCAGCGCTTCCACTAGATCGGTGGAGGGGGCTTCCGCCAGTTCTTTGGAGCGGACTCGCTCAGTTCCAAAGGGATCCTCCACGGTCAGCCCCTCGCCCAGGTGTACGAATGTGGTTATCGGCCCAATCCCCAGCTCGAGAGCTAGCTCGACCTCTGGCTTCGCCACCTCTACCACCATAGTTTTCGTCTCAAACCCGGGAAACGACGCACGCACGGTGTAACGTCCGTGCGGGACGCTGAAAACCGCGACACCGAGTTCGGACCCCGTCGCCTCCTGCGTCACCTCCTGGCTCTCGCTCTCGACGGCAACAATCGGGTTTGGGATCACGGCCCCGCTCGGGTCCGTCACTTCCACACGTAGGCTCGCCTGCTGCGCGCACAGGGGCGCAGCGAGGCAGGCGAGCAGAATCCATCGGCTCATTTCCTTTCCTCTCTCTATCGCTCTAATTGGCGTGGGCGCCACGCGGGCTCGGGAATAGCCGAGGCGTGGTCGTGCACAGACGCGGACTGCGAGCTAGCTCAAGCGAGGAGGTGGAGAAGGGGGAGGTTCAGCGAGAGGCGTCGACTCGTCGACGGCCGAGTTGCAAGACCGCCCTTGAGGTTCGAGCCTTGTGCACGCACTCACCGTTGGAGACGGCGAGAAACGCAGTAGGTGTGGAGTGAAGGTTGCGTCGTCTGAACCGCGACTGCAGCGACGGAAACACGCGCCTTCATCCGATTCGGACTTCTTGGGCTGCGAGCGATGGCACTGCATCCCTTCGGCGGGCTTAGCGTTCCGTGCGCAGCCCTTGGTGCAGCAACAGGCGCTCATCGCACCGTGGATGCATCCGGCCAGGGAGGCGCGATACGCCGCCGCGGCCTCGGCGGTCGGAGCCAGCACCAAGATCAACACGAGGCTCGTGAGCCCGCGTCGCAGACGTTCGCTGAGGCGACGATTTTGCACCGTCGCCTTTGACCGTAGCAGACCAAGTCGACTGCTATTCTCGGGTTAGGTGTTTCGTTCGCGCTTACCTGGTTCGCTTTCGGGCCCGCTTCTCGCCGTGGTGGGTCTGCTGACGCTCGCCGGGCTGGTTCATGCGCAGCGCAGTTATCGGGGAATGGAACTCCCGCCGCCGGAGCTGGGCATGATCGAGCCGGAAGACGGCGACAAGCCCGCCGAGTTTGTGTTCGCGCGGCTCATCTACTCGGATCTCTACGAAGGCCAGATCCTCAGCGAGCGGCCCTGGCACATCGATTCGCCGGCCGCCGAGCGCCACTTCCTACAAGGCTTGCGTCGGCTTTCGGCGGTCGATGCGCGCTCGAAAGAAGAGTACGTTCATTCGACGGACGAGAACCTATTCGACTACCCGTTCCTCTACGCCGTCGAAGCGGGACATTGGAGTTTAACCGACGAAGAGGTTGAGCGACTACGCGAGTATCTGCTGCGCGGCGGCTTTCTGATGCTCGACGACTTTCACGGCCTGAACGAATGGGCCAATTTTCTGGAGGGAATGAACCGGATCTTTCCCGACCGGCCGATCGAAGAACTCGATCCCTCGAACGAGGCTTTCCATACGCTGTTCGATACCGATTCGACGGAGCAGATTCCAGGGGTGCAGATGCTCTACACGCGTCAGGTTTGCGAGTCGTGCGAGAACGGCGGCGACGTCCCTCACTGGCGCGGCATCTACGACGACGACGGCCGGTTGATGGTGCTGATCAACTGGAACATGGACCTGGGCGACGCCTGGGAGCACGCCGACTGGCCCGAGTATCCCGAGCGCTACACGTCGATGGCCTATCGCATGGCGATCAACTACATCACCTATGCGATGACGCACTGACCGCGGACGCTATTGCCTGCGGTTGCCCGTTTCTTTCGGCGCGCTGTTGGCGCCGAGCACCGGGTATTCTTTCATGATGCGCTCGAACAAGGCGCCGCCGTCGCCGCTGACGCGCGGGTCTTCGGTTCGCTTGAGATGCCGGTCGAGTTTGGCCGAGAGCATCTGTTTGACCTCGGCGTAATCGGGATCGTCGGCCAGGTTGTTCAAGTCGTATTGGTCGCGGCGGACGTCGTACAGTTCCTCAGCCGGACGCATGCCGAAGGCTTTCTCGGACAACTCGGGATGCTTCTCGCGCTGGGACCACATGTAGGTCTTGGTCGGCGAACCGTCGGTATCACCGAAGCCGCCGGTGGGGTCGTCGTCGGGCCAGACGATGCCGGGGTTGTCGCCGACGGGGGTCTTGTCCGGCTGGAGGTTGCGGACGTAGAGGTAGTCGGCGGTGCGGATCGCGCGCATGGGGTAGCCGGCGCCGTCAGGGCGACTGCCGGGTAGGTGGCGTTCGATGCCGAAGACGGCTGCGCGGCGGTCGGGGTCGATCTGGCCGGAGAGGGGAGACCTCAAGACCGGCAGCAGACTGCGGCCCGTCATCTGATCCGGGACCGGCTCTCCCGCTGCTTCGAGGAAGGTCGGCGCGAGGTCGGCGAAGCTGACGAAGTCGTCGACCTGGCGGCCGGGCTCGACCTCGGCGCCCCAGCGGACGGCGAACGGCATGCGCGCGCCGTAGTCGTAGAGGGTCGCCTTGGCGCGCGGGAAGGCCATGCCGTTGTCGGAGGTACAGACGATCAGGGTGTCGTCGAGTTCGCCGCGCTCTTCGAGCAGGTCGAGCATGCGTGCGAGGTGAGAATCGAAGTATTCGATCTCGAAGGCGTAGTCGGCGATGTCCGAGCGTACCTCGGGCGCGTCGGGAAAGAACTCGGGAACCGGCATCTGCTTGGGCTTCTTCCCGTGGCGTTTGCCGATGCCGTCCTCAAAAACTCGATGGGGCTCAACCCAGCCCGCCCAGAAACAGAACGGTTGATCCTCATTTTTGTCGCAGAGGAACGTCTCGAAGTTCGTGAAGTAATCAAAGTCGGCGAGACCGTCGCCTGGGGGAATTAGGCGCGCGTCGTTGTATTGCGGGCCCGTCGGCGAGTGCTTTCGGTTGGAGTTCTGCCAGACGCCGGGCGCCCAACCCTTGCCGGTGTAGCCGACGTGGTACCCGGCGTCGGCTAGTAGATCCGTGTACAGCGGGATGTCGTTTTCGCGGGGCCAGATGGTGTGGTTCATCGACGCCTCGCGCAGCCGATAGAAGTCTTGTCCGGCGAGGACGCTCCCGCGCGAAGGGCAACACGAGGGAGTGGACACGAAGGCGTTGTGAAAGAGCGCGCCCTCTTGGGCGATGCGATCAAACGCCGGCGTCTTGAGCCAACGGGCGCCATAGGCGGAGGCGTGCGGGTAGGACTGATCGTCGGAGATGCAAAACAGAATGTTGGGGCGCTTCGCCTGGGCTCTGGCTAGGGCGGGCGCGGCGAGAGCGGCGGCGGAGGTCCGGATGAAGCTGCGACGAGTCATACGTGCGAATCAGGATATCGCGCCGACGAAGGTCGCTACAGTGGGGACGTGCGTTTCGCTTCCCTGATTCTGATCGTCGCCGCTTCCCTGCCCGCCGCCGACTTTGAGTCGGAGTTCATCTTCCCGCTGGAGCCCTGGCACAACCATTCGCCGTCAGTTGTTGAGACGCCGGACGGGGGTCTGCTTGCGGTCTGGTTCCACGGCTCCGGCGAGCGCAAGGCCGACGACGTCGAGGTACGCGGATCTCGCTTGCGCCCGGGCGCAAAGACCTGGGAGACGCCTTGGGTGGCCGCCGATACGCCGGGCTTCCCGGACACGAACTGCGTCGTGTGGGTCGACGACCAAGACCGACTTTGGCTTTTCTGGATGACGTTTGTGGCGAACCTGCCGGAGTCGACGATCTTGCAGTACCGCGTCTCGTCGGACTATGCGGACGACGGGCCGCCTGAGTGGGAGCGGCAGCAGCCGATCTTGCTGCATCACGACCTGGCCGCTTTCGATCGGACGGTGCGCGAGTGGGCGGCGCCGCTGCTGCCCGACGCGACGCCTGATCAGGCAGCCTACTTGACCCGTGTGATGCGCGACGCGCAGGACAAGTACAAGTCGCGGATGGGCTGGATGGTGCGTACGCATCCGGTGCGGCTGGCCTCGGGGCGCATCCTGCTGGGTCTCTATTCGGATCTCTATGACTTTTCGCTGATGGCGATCTCCGACGACGACGGCGAGAACTGGCGGCCCGGACTGCCGCTGATCGGGGGAGGCGCGGTGCAGCCGGCGATGGTCGTCCGTGAAGACGGGTCGATCGTCGCCTTTCTTCGCGACAACGGTCCGGCCCCGAAGCGGATGCTGAAGAGCGTCTCGCGCGACGACGGAGAGACTTGGACGATCGCCGAAGATACGTCGCTCCCAAATCCTGGATCAAGCGTCGAGGCGATTCGCCTGAAGGACGGGCGACTGCTGCTGGTTTCAAACGACACCGAGCAAGGGCGACATGCTTTGGCGATCTCCGTGTCGAACGACGATGGGGTGACGTGGGCGACGGCAGGGTATCTGGAGAACGTTCCGAAGGGAGAGGGATCGTTCTCCTACCCGTCGGCGATCCAAGCGCGCGACGGACGGGTGCACGTGGTCTACAGCATCCATCTCGACCAGCAACGCAAGGCGATCAAGCACGCCGCCGTCGCACCGGAACGGCTGACGCCTCTACACTGAAATCGATGCCCGAATCGATGCCCGCCAACCCGCTGACCGAGATCCGTTTCGCGATTCCGTTCGATCAGATTGAGGCCGCTCACGTCGAACCGGCGGTCGAGCAACTGTTGGCCGAGGCGAAAGCAAACATCGATGCGCTGGCCAACGATGACGGGCCGCGGACGTTCGAGAACACCTTGCTCGCGCTCGAGGCTTCGACCGAGAAGCTCGGCTTCGCGATGGGCGTGACCGGACATTTGGAAGGCGTACGCACGACCGACGAACTTCGCGAGGCCTACAACAAGGTCCAGCCGGCTGTGAGTTCTTTCTATACGTCCGTCGCGTTGAACGAAAAACTCTATCGCCAGATCAAGCGCTACGCGGACACGGAGGAAGCCAAATCATTGTCGCCGTTGCAGGCGCGCTTCTTACACAAGACGCTGGACGATTTCCGCAAATCAGGCGCTGACTTGCCGGCCGACGGGAAGAAGCGGCTGGAGCAGATCAACATCGAACTGACCGAGTTGACGGTCAAGTTCAGCCAGAACGTCCTCGATGCGACCAACGCGTACGAGTTGCTGATCGACGACGAGGCGAAGCTCGCCGGACTTCCGAAGAGCGCTCGCGAGATGGCTCGGGAATCGGCGAAGTCCAAAGACAAAGAGGGTTGGCGCTTCACCTTGCAGGCGCCGAGCTACGGTCCGCTGATGACCTACCTCGATGACCGTTCGACTCGGGAGGCCGTGTGGCGCGCCTACAACACGCGTGCGGCGTCCGGCGATCTGAGCAATCGGGAGATCATCGCGGACGTGTTGCGGCTGCGGCAAGAGAAGGCTCGGTTGCTTGGCTACGCCAACTTCGCCGACCTCGTCCTGGAAGACCGCATGGCTAAGTCGGGCGCGAAGGCGCAGGAATTCGTGCGCGAGCTGCGGGCGCGCACCGAACCGGCGTTTGAGCGAGAGAACGCCGAGCTGCAAGCTTTCCGCGAGAATCTCGAAGGCCCCGATGCACCGAAGATCGAGCCTTGGGACGTCGGCTATTACGCCGAGAAGCTGCGGAAGTCTCTCTATGACTTTGAAGAGGAAGAGGTGAAGCCTTACTTCCCCTACGAAGCCGTCAAGCAAGGCATGTTCGACCTGGTCGGCAAGCTGTACGGGCTGCGCGTGGTCGAGCAAGACGATCTGCCGGTGTGGCATCCCGACGTGCAGGCCTATCGGGTGGAGGATGAGGACGGTTCGGTGCTCGGATCGTTCTACGCCGACTACTTTCCGCGCGAAGACAAGCGGCCCGGCGCCTGGATGGACTCGTTCCTCACGGGCAAGAAGCTTTCCGACGGCTGGGAGCCGCATCTCGGCCTGATGTGCGGCAATCTGAATCCGCCGGTCGGCGACAAGCCCGCGCTGTTGACGCACAACGACGTGGAGACGCTGTTCCACGAGTTTGGGCACCTGCTGCATCACTTGCTGACGCGGGTCGAGATTCGCAGCCTCGCCGGGACGAACGTCGCCTGGGATTTCGTCGAGCTGCCGTCGCAGATCATGGAGAACTGGTGCTGGGAGCGCGAGGCGCTGGACCTGTTCGCGCGGCACTGGGAGACGGGCGAGACGATCCCGCAGGAGCTGTTCGAAAAGATGCTGCGGGCGCGGAATTTCCGCTCGGCCAACCACCAGATGCGTCAGTTGAGCTTCGGCACGCTCGATTTGGCGTTGCACGTCGACTACGACTCCGCGAGCGACGGCGACCCGGTCTCGTATGCGAACCGGATCGCGGCGGAGTTCGTCCCGGCGCCGCTGCCGGAAGACTATTCGATGTTGACCGCTTTCTCTCACCTTTTCTCCGGTCCGGTAGCCTACGCGGCGGCCTATTACTCGTATAAATGGTCGGAAACGCTCGACGCGGACGCCTTTTCTCGGTTCGCCCGGGAGGGCATTTTTAGCCGCGAAACCGGGGCCGCATTTCGCGAAGCGGTGCTCTCGAAGGGCGACAGCGAAGAGCCTGAGGAACTATTCCGGCGCTTTATGGGACGGGATCCCGACCCCGAAGCGCTGCTGGTGCGGCTCGGGTTGGCGGTCGCGTCGTAGCGGGCGCCTAATCGTCCCGGCCCGTTCCGTCCGATAGTCCATAGAGGCGCCGTTTCCCTGCATTATCGCGGCGACCACGACGTGGATATCGCGACCTTTTGCGCAGGAATGAGCGTTGGCCTAGGCATTGCGCTTTGGGCCCGTATCTCCGCGCGCGTGGACGCTCGGGAGTCGCGCAAGGAACTCAAGAAAGCGCAACGAGACTGGGCCGTCGAGACCGCCTGGGTGCGGACGATGCTCGACCACATCAACGACGGCGTGGTCGCGCTCGACGGATCGCTCAAGACGACGTTGGTGAACCGACGCTTTGAACAGATCTTCGGCAGTAATGCGAAAGACCGGCCGCTGACGGACTTCGTCCACCCCGACGATCGCGACGCGCTCCTGGCCCAACTCGAACACTGTCTGAATCACGGCAAGTCGGTCGGATCGGTGGAGTTTCGCGGTAGGCGAAGAGACACGACCGAGTTCCCGCTCGAATGCTCGTTGCAGGCGATTGACTCCGGCGGTCTGCGCATCGGCGTGCAAGCAGTGATGCGAGACGTCTCCCACCAACGGTTGATCGAGACCTCTCAGCGAGCGCTCGCGCAGCGGCTCGAGTTCTTCTTCAGCGAGATGCCGTTGGGTTGTATCTTGTGGGACTCCGAACTGCGCATCCAGGAGTGGAACGAGGCGGCGGAAACGATCTTCGGTTGGCCGGCGGCCGAGGTCCTACAGTCGCGCTACGACGAGGTGCTGGCGCTGCGCGACGGAGACCCGGTCGCCGTCGGTCTGATCGACTTGCTGGCCGGCAAGCTCGCGACGCGGCACGCCTGCCGGCATCGTACGCGCAAAGGCGACGAGGTGGACTGCGAGTGGTACCACACGACGCTGATGAACGAGCGCGGCGAGGTGACGGCGATCGCCTCGATGGTCGCCGACGTCACGCAGCGCAAGGTACTCGAGCAGCAGCTCGTCCAAGCGCAAAAGATGGAAGCCGTCGGGACGTTGGCGGGCGGCGTCGCGCACGACTTCAACAACCTGCTGACGACGATCATCGGCAACGTCTCATTGACCCGCATGCGGCTGGGGCCCTCGCACCCGACCGACGGCAGCCTGCGCGACGCGGAGACGGCGGCCGACCGCGCCGCGGAACTGACGCAGCAACTGCTCAACTTCAGCCGCAAGGCGCCGGCTCGGATGGAGACCGCCAATCTGCTCGAACGGCTGGAAGAATCGGTCGAGTTGTTCCGCCACGGACTGTCGTCGGAGATCACGCTCGAAACCGATTTCGCCGAGGACCTGTGGCCGTCCGACGTCGACGTCGGCCAGATCGGTCAGATCTTGATGAACCTGCTGGTCAACGCTCGCGACGCCGTCGGCGACACGGGATGCATCACGGCGACCGCGCGCAACCGCACGCTCGACGCCGAGTTCTGCGAATCGCACGGTTGGGCCGAGGTCGGCGATTGGCTAGAGATCGCCGTCGCCGACGACGGTCCGGGCGTTCCGGAGAACGTTCAGGCGCGCATCTTTGAACCGTTCTATACGACCAAGCCCGTCGGCAAGGGGACCGGGCTCGGGCTATCGGTCGTTTACGGGATCGTCAACACGCACCGCGGCGGACTGGAACTGGAAACGGCGCCGGACGAAGGGGCGCGCTTCGTGCTCTACCTGCGACGCAGCAAGCAAGCTCGGCCGGAGCGCTCCGGCACGGGCGACCAAGACGCGGTCGGACGTGGTTCGGCGACGATCCTGCTCGCGGACGACCAAGTCGAGGTCCGACGACTTGCCGCTCGGATCCTACGCGACCAGGGCTACAGGGTGGTCGAAGCCGCCGACGGGCGCCAAGCGCTCGACGAGATGGAGACGCGCGGGGCGGAGATCGATCTGGTGCTGGTCGACGAGACGATGCCTGGGCGAACCGGACGCCAGGTGATCGAAGAACTGCGTGGCCGCGGCGTCGAGACGCCGATCATTCTCACCAGCGGCTACGCGGAACAGATCACCCCCACCAGCGCGACCCGCTTCCTGGCCAAACCGTATACCCCGTTGCGACTGCTGCGGACGGTGAGCGAGACGCTCACGGGAGTTGCGGCGTAGCGGCGGACGCGAAGCCGAAGCGGATGACGATGATCGCCAGGTCGCGGTCGTCGCCCGGGGGCGAGTAGGCGGCGTCGGCACGCAGGGTGATCCGCGCGGCGCCGTCGAGCGGAAACTCGATCGGCGCCTCTAGGACATAGCCCCCGGTCGTTTCGTAGGTCTCTTCGGCGACGGTACGGCCGTCGATCTCAATCGCTACGGTTCTTGCGGGGGCGTCCTCGGGGATGTGGAACTCCAGTCGGAATCGCTTTGAACTCTCCGGCGCGAGCAACACGGCCGAAGCCGTTGAGCGCATCCAGCGCCATTCGGCGCCGTCGCTCGGATAGAAACCGCTCAGCAGATGCGCGTCTGCTTGAGGATCGTCGAGCCGGAGATCCGAGAGCGTCGGCTCGGGGACGCCGACTCGATAGGCGGTCACGCGATCCCAAACATCGCCGCGAATGCCGAACGGCAAGACGCCGAACTCGGACGACGAATAGCCGGCGTGCGTACCCGGCCCGATCGTTCGCGGCAGCGCGGAGACCTGGCGAATCTCCTGCTCGAAGAGCGCTTGCTTGCTCCCGGAGACGCTGTAGGGGATCGCGGCGGCGAGCGAGGATTCGACGAAAGCGGCGCCCGCCGGGATCTCCTGATCCGCGAGTACGGGCTCTACGCCGACTTGTCCGAGGTAGTAGCGCAGGCCCCACTCGGCGTTGGTCCACCCGCGGCCGTCGAACGTCTCGTCGAACTCCCGCGCCACATCGCTGTAAGCGGAAGCGGTCGCGATCTCTTGCGCACTCATGGCGAGACCGAGCGCGAGACTCGTGGCGAACGCTGTTCCCAACAGAAGCCGAGAGCCGATCGCACTTACCGCGAGAATCACTAGAGCCGGCGCGAGCGGAAGCAAATACCGCGCCGACCCGGCGTAGAACAAGGCGAGACTGCCGAGGAAGAAGACGAGCACCCACGCGCCGATGAAGCCCGAGTCTTGCTCCTTCTCCGCCCAGGCCAGGCGGGCCGATTCCAGCAGCACGAGCAAGCCGCAGCCAGCCGAGATGAGATAGAGCAACCGCTCCGCCAAGACGTAGTCCGAGGGCAGCGTCGCCGCGAGCACCCCAGCCAGGGCCCAGGCCGCCATGGCCGCTCCACGCCGACGAAAGGCGATCAGCACGGCCAACGGCGAAACCACCCAACCTAAGTGCCCGAGAAGCGCGAGCGAGCTGCGCCATTTGCGCTCGAGCGCGAGCAGACCGTACTCGGCCGTATAACCGCCCAAGACTTCGACCGGCGCCGTACCCGTGCTCGCCCGCTCGAAGATCTGCCAGGCCGCCGCCAGCATCGGCGCCGCAACGACGGCCAACCACGCGCGGGGTTCCCGCCGATGTTGATACCAGGCGAGGTGGGCGAGGATCGGGACCGCCAGTACCGCCTGATAACCGGTGAACCCCGCCAAGGCCAGCGCAACAGCCGCAAGAACGAAACGTTGATGGACGAAGGCGGCCATCCCCAGCGTCCAGAAGGCGAGTAACGGCAGGTCCGCCTCCAGCTTGTTTCCGCTGATCACGAACGCCGGGACCGAACTGAACAGCAGCGCCGCCCACAGCGGTCGCTCGGTGAAGCGCCGCGCGAGGGAGTACATCGAGCCGACCACCAGGAGCGACCACAAGGCGTAGAGCAGGTGCAGCTCGGCCTCGTCGACGCTGCCGAAGACCTCGATCAGCGCGGCGAGGACGAGCCCGTTCAGCGGCGGACGCGTGTGCCCGGCGGCCCAGACGGTCTGGCCTTGCAGGCGGAACGAGAAGTCGAGCGGATGCAGCGGATCGACGCGCGCGTTCTCGGCGATCAGCAGGTAGTAGGCGTCGTCGCCTTGGATCGGCGCCGTCCAGACGAACGGCAGCCGCAGCAGCAGAACGAGGCCGAACAGGATGGCGAGATCACGCCGCAAGCGCTCTAGATTAGCAACGCGACGACGCCGCTATGGGCCGCTATTCCGAGGGACGCCAGCGCACGATCGGCTGCCTCGCCGCCCGCGTCTCGTCGACGCGCGACGTACGCGTCGAGGTCGGGGCCGCCTTGATCAGATCCGGATCCGACTCGGCCTCGTCGGCGATCGAGCGCAGCGCGTCGATCAGCAGATCGAGTTCCAGCTTGCTCTCCGTCTCCGTCGGCTCGATCATCAACGCGCCGTGAACGATCAACGGAAAGCTCACGGTGTAGGGGTGGAAGCCGTAGTCGATCAGCCGCTTGGCGATGTCGCCCGTCTTGATGCCGTGCTTCGTCTGGCGCTCGTCGCTGAAAACGACCTCGTGCATCGACGGACCGGTATAGGGCAAGTGGTAGCGGTCTTCGATGCCCTTGCGAATGTAATTGGCGTTCAGCACCGCGTCGAGCGTAGCGTTGCGCAGCCCGTTGCCGCCGTGCGCCAGGATGTACGACAGTGCGCGAACCAGCACGCCGAAGTTGCCGTAGAAGGCGCGCACGCGGCCGACGCTCTGCGGCAGGTCGTGTTCGAGGCGATACGTACCGTCCTCGTTCTGCATCACTCGCGGCTTCGGCAAGAACGGCGTCAGGTGCGGCGCCACGGCGACCGGTCCGGCCCCCGGTCCGCCTCCGCCGTGCGGCGTCGAGAACGTCTTGTGCAGGTTGAGGTGCATGACGTCGACGCCGAAGTCGCCCGGACGCGCCCAACCGACCAGCGCGTTCATGTTCGCGCCGTCCATGTAGAGTTGCGCGCCGCGCGAGTGCAGCAAGTCGGCGACTTTCTGGATGTCTTCCTCGAAGATGCCGACCGTGTTGGGGTTGGTCACCATCAACGCCGCGACCGAGTCGTCGACGGCGGCTTCGAGCGCGGCGAAGTCGATCGTGCCGCGCTCGTTCGAGGGAATCTCCTTCACCTCGTACCCGGTGATTCCCGCCGTCGCCGGGTTGGTGCCGTGGGCGGAGTCGGGCGCCAAGACGACCTTGCGGGCGTCGCCTTGCGACTCCAAGTACGAACGGACCGCGAGAATGCCGGTCAGTTCCCCGTGCGCCCCCGCCGCCGGTTGGAGCGTCACCGCGTCCATGCCGCAGATCTCGGCCAGGTACTTCTCTAGATCGTGCTGGACGCGTAGGCAGCCTTGCGAGAGTTTCTCCGGCTGGTAAGGATGGGCCCAAGCCAAGCCCTCCAGTCGCGCCACGTGCTCGTTGAGCCGCGGGTTGTACTTCATCGTGCACGAGCCAAGCGGATAGCAGCCGAGGTCGATGGCGTAGTTCCACGTCGAGAGGCGCGTGAAGTGGCGGATCACGTCGACTTCCGAAACTTCAGGGAAATCGGTGATCTCGTCGCGTACGTTCTCGGCGCCCAGGGCTTCGGACGCGTCGACTTCCGGTACGTCGAGCGGCGGCAACTGGTAGCCGATTTTTCCGGGAGACGAGCGCTCGAACAGCAACGACTCGTTCTGCGTCTGGTGCTGACGGACCTTTTGGATCTGCTTGCTCTGGGGTCGCTTGGTCATCGCTGGTTACCAGGCCTCGGCGAACCGTTCCATCTCCGCGCGGGCGTTCATCTCCGTAGCGCAAACGAGCATCGCCCCGGACAATTCCGGATAGAAACGTCCTAAATCGAATCCGCCGACGACGCCCTTCTCAAGCGCCCGCTCGTTGACCGAGGCCGCGTCGCCCGTCCCCGGCCGCACGACGAACTCGTTGAACGTCTTGCCCGAAAACACCGGATTCGCACCGCGCGCCTCCAGCGTCGACTGCAAGAAGCGTGCCTTGGCCAGATTTTGCTGAGCGAGTTCCCGCAGTCCCTGCTTGCCGTAAACCGACATGAACACGGTCGCCATCAGCGCCACCAGCGCCTGGTTGGTACAGATGTTCGAGGTCGCCTTGGCGCGTCGGATATGCTGCTCGCGCGTCGCCAGAGTCAGGCAAAAAGCGCGCCGGCCGTCCTCGTCGAGCGTCTCGCCGACCAGGCGCCCGGGAATCTGCCGGATGAACTTCTGACGCGTCGCGAGCACGCCGCAAGAGGGGCCTCCGTAGCTGGGCGGATGCGCGAACGACTGCAACTCACCGGCGACGATGTCGGCGCCCTTCGGCGGTTCGAGCAGTCCCAGCGCCACCGCTTCGGTGAACATCACGATCAGCAACGCGCCCTTCGCATGGGCCAGTTCGGCCGCCGCACCGGAGTTCTCGATCACGCCGAAGAAGTTCGGCGACTGGATCAGCACGCCGGCGGTCTGATCGTCGATGCGAGCTTCCAAATCGGCCAGGTCGAGCCCGCCTGTTTCGGCGTCGTACTTGGTTCGCTCGACGGTCAAGCCTTGCCGACTCAGATAGGTGTCGAGCACCTCGCCGTACTCGGGGTGCAGGGCCCCGGCCACGATCACCTTGTCGCGCCGGGTGACGCGCGCCGCCATCATCGCCGCCTCAGGGGTCGCGGTCGAGCCGTCATACATCGACGCGTTCGCGACCTCCATGCCCGTGAGCTGGGCGACCATGGTTTGGAACTCGAAAATTGTGGTGAGAACGCCTTGCGAGATCTCCGCCTGGTAGGGCGTATACGAAGTGAGGAATTCGCCGCGGGTCACCAGCGGATCGACGACTACCGGCCGAAAGTGCCGGTAGGCCCCGGCGCCAAGGAATGATGCGTAGCCGTCAGCGCCCTCCGAGGCTCTCGCCTTGAAGTAGTCGATGATCTCGTATTCGCTCTTTCCGTCCGGGATCGCGAGCGGCCGTTCGAGCCGCGCGCCCGCGGGCAGGTTTTCAAACAGTTGCTCGGGCGTCGAGCAACCGAGCGCGGCGAGCATCTGCGCGCGCTCGTCGGGAGATTTCGGGAGATATCGCAACCTGGCTAGGACTCCGTTTCCGCGGCGACGTACTTCTGGTAGTCTTCGGCCGACATCAGCTTGTCGAGTTCGGCCGCGTCGGCTACCTTCACTTTGACTAACCACCCGCCCTCATGGGGCGATTCGTTCAGCTTTTCAGGCGCATCGACCAAGTCGTCGTTGGCCTCGAGGACGTCGCCCGTGAGCGGCGCATAGATGTCCGAGACGGCCTTGACCGACTCGACCGTACCGAACGAGTCTCCGGCTTTGATCGCTGAATCGACCGCCGGCAGCTCGACGAACACCACGTCGCCCAACTGATCCTGCGCGTGGTGAGTGATGCCGACCAGCGCCGTATCGCCCTCCACCTTCACCCATTCATGCTCTTTGGTGTAGCGATAGTCCGCCGGATAGGTCATCTCGTTTAGCCCTTGCTCCTGGTGTAGAACGGCGTCTGGACGGTCTCCGCCTCGATGCGCCGTCCGCGAATCTCAATCTCGATCGCGCTGCCCGGCCCGCTGTTCTCGGCGGCCAACATCGCCAGACCGATGTTCTTGCCGAGCGAGGGCGCCGGCCCGCCGCTGGTCACTTGACCGATCGCCTGATCGCCCGCGAAGACCGGATAGCCGTCGCGGCCGATGCCGCGCCCGCGCATCTCAAAGCCCGTGATCTTGCGCTCGACGCCTTCCTCTTTCTGACGAACCAAGGCGTCGCGCCCGATGAAGTCGCCCTTCTCGAGCTTCACGAATCGCCCGAGCCCGGCCTCCCACGGCGTCACGTTCTCGTCGATCTCATGCCCGTGGAGCGACATCGCCGCCTCCAGCCGGAGTGTATTGCGCGCGCCCAGGCCGCACGGCTCGATCTCATGTTCCTTGCCCGCTTCCAAGATCTTGTTCCAGACCTCGACCGCGTCCTCGGCCGGAACGTAGGCCTCGAATCCGTCCTCGCCGGTGTAGCCGGTCCGCGCCAGAATCGTCGGCGCGCCGGCGAAGGTGCACTCGGCGAACCAGTAGTAGCGGATCGCCTCCAGATCCTCGTTCGTGAGCGATTGGACGATGCGCCGCGCGCGCGGTCCTTGGACCGCCAGCAGCGCGTAGTTCTCGCCCAGGTTGGCGACCTCGGCGTCGAACTCGTTGTGCTCGACGATCCAGGCGTAGTCCTGGTCCTGGTTCGAGGCGTTGACGCAGAGGAAGTAGCGTTCGTCGGAGAGTCGGTGGACCAGCAGGTCGTCGATAAAGCCGCCGCGCTCGTTCAGTAGTCCCGAATACTGCGCCTGCCCGTCTTTGAGGCTCGCTGCGCGGTTCGAGGTGACCTTCTCGACCAAGTCCAGCGCGTCCGGACCGGTGATCTCCAACTGGCCCATGTGGCTCACGTCGAAGAGTCCCGCGCGCTTTCTGACGGCCTCGTGCTCGGCGACGAGACCGGCGTACTGCACCGGCATTTCCCAGCCGCCGAAGTCGACCATGCGCGCGCCCAACGAGCGGTGAACTTCGAAGAGAGGCGTTCTTTTCAGGTCGGCTGGTGGGGTATCTGAGGCCATCTAAGCGGCTGCGATCCCTCAAGCTAGCAGGGGCGAAAACATACCGTCAACTACGCGCGTCGCGGGTCCTGTTTCAGCCCCAAGCCGCGCCTCAGGCGTGTGGTACAAAGGGGCCTCGACCATGCAGTCCAATACGATCAAACGCAAACTGAAAGCAGGCGAATGGGTCCTTGGGACCTGCGTCACCGACTACATCAGCCCCGAGGTCGTCACGGCCCTCAAGGCAGCCGGATTCGACCACTTCTTCCTCGACACGGAGCACGCCCGGGCGACCTTCAGCGACGTCCAAACCCTCGTGCGCGTCGCCCGCGCGGCCGACGTCATCCCGCTGGTTCGCGTGACCGTGAACGAGTACCACTACCTCGCTCGGACGCTCGACAACGGCGCGATGGGCGTGATCTGCCCGCGTGTGGAGAACATCGAGCAGGCGCGCCACATCATCGAGTGCACCAAGTTCCCGCCGTTAGGCAACCGCGGCTACGGACTGCGCTCGATCGTTACCGATTTCAACTTCGACGGCGCCCTCAAGGAGATGGAATCGGCGAACGAGGAGTCGATGGTCATTCTCCAGATGGAGACCCAGTCCTTCGTCGACGACGTGGAGAACATCACGGCGCTCGAAGGCGTCGACGCGACGATGGTCGGCCCATTCGATTTATCGGTTTCACTCGGCATTCCGGGGCAGTTCGATCACCCGAAATTCTGGGACGCTTTCGACAAAATGGTCGAGGCATGCGATAAGAACGGCGTCGCGCCCGGCGTACACGCGGGCAACGTCGAGATGTTGCAGAAGTGTAAGGAACACGGCGCGCGTTTGCTGTTCTGCGGGACCGACGTCTCGGTCCTCGTGAACGGCTGGAAGGCCGTGCGGGCGGCGTTTCCCGCGGGCGAGGCGCCGAAAGAGGGCGGCGGCGGATACATGTAGTCCGAGGACTCGGTTTCCTCCGATCCGGATTGGTGCTAGGCTACATAGGCCGTCGCGAGACGGCGGGAATTATCGCGATAAGTTCGCCCGCTATTGCGCTCAATTCCGGTTCGCAATGCGAGGGATGAAATGAATCTGCTGGAATCGATTTTGAACGCCCAAGGCGGCGGCGCGGTACGCGGCTTGGCCCAAAACTTCGGCTTGGACGAGAACCAAGCGGCGGCCGCGGTGAAAAGTCTGCTGCCCGCGCTGACCGGCGGCGTCAAACGCAACGCCGCGCAGCCGGGGGGACTTGAGAGCCTGCTCGGCGCCTTGAACAAGGGCAACCACGAGCGCTACCTCGACCAGCCCGAAACCCTCGGACGTCCGGAGACCACGCAGGACGGCATCGGCATCCTTGGTCACCTGCTCGGCAGCAAAGACGTCAGCCGTGCCGCCGCCTCGCGCGCCTCGGAACAGACCGGGATCGGCTCGGACCTGCTCAAGCAGATGCTCCCCGTAGTCGCCTCGATGGCGATGGGCGCGCTGAGTAAGCAGACGGCGCAGAACCCGACGCTCAGCCAGGCGCGGGCCTCGAACGCCGCGCCCTCCGGCGATCTGCTCGGTGCGCTCGGTCCGCTGCTCGACGCCGACGGCGACGGCTCGGCCGTCGACGACATTTTCAACATGGCCAAGAAGTTCTTCTAGGCCGGCGGAGCGCAGAGTCCGATGTTTCGTCGCAGGAGAGCTCCCATGGCGGGCGGTCGTCGCAGTCGCGGCGTCAAGGTCCTGCCGATCGTCTTGTTCGTGCTCTACGCCGGATACTACTGGTTCTCCAATCAGCAGGAGGTGCCGGTCACCGGACGTTCGCAACTCGTCGATATGACGCGCGAGCAGGAGGCCGCGCTCGGCTTCCAGTCCTACCAGCAGATCCTGCGCCAGGAAGCGGTGCTGCAGTCGGGCGAGATCGTCGACCAAGTGCGCGAAATCGGCCGGCGCATCGCCGCCGTCTCCGACGACCCCGGATTCGATTGGGAGTTCAACGTCATCCAGTCCGACCAAGCGAACGCCTTCTGCCTTCCGGGCGGGAAGGTCGCTGTCTACACGGGCATCGTTCCGATCGCGAAAAACGTCGACGGCCTGGCGGCGATCATGGGGCACGAGATCGCCCACGCCATCGCGCGCCACGGCGCCGAACGCATGGCGCATCAGAAGCTGATGCAGATCGGAACGCTGGCGGCCGGCGTCGCGCTGAGCGACATGGACCGTTCGACCCAGGTCGCCGTGATGGGCGCTTTGGGCGTCGGATCGCAGTACGGGATTCTGCTTCCGTTTTCACGCAGCCACGAGTCGGAAGCCGACTACATCGGTCTCGCCTATGCGGCGAAGGCCTGCTTCGATCCGACCGAGGCCCCCGAGCTTTGGGTCCGCATGGGCGAAGCGAGCGGCGGCGGTCAGCCCGCCGAGTTCATGTCCACGCATCCCAGCCATGAAACACGCATCCGTCAGCTCAAAGAGTGGATGCCGGAAGCGCTCGAAATCCGGGCGCAACACTGTCCCTAGTCGTTCGTAAAAAGGAGTTTGCATTCATGGGCGTATTCGATTTCGTTCGCAACATCGGAAAATCCATCTTTGGAGACGACGGCGAGCAAGCCGCCGCGATCCAGAAAAACATCACGGAGCTGCTCGGCGACCGCGTTGAGAATCTCAGCGTGAAGTACGAGGACGGCCTCGTCTCGCTCGGCGGCCAAGTCGACTCGGAAGCCACTAAGCAGAAGTGCGTCCTGCTCGCCGGCAACCTCAAGGACGTGGAGAAGGTCAACGACGACCACCTGACCGTCAAGGCTCAGCCCGAGGCCCCCGCCGAGCCTGAATTCCAGTTCTACACGATCGTCAGTGGAGACACGCTCTGGAAGATCGCGTCCAAGTACTACGGCAACGGCGCCAAGTGGGAGACGCTCTTCGAGGCCAACCGCGAGGTCATCCAGAACCCCGACTTGATCTACCCCGGCCAGGTCATCCGCGTTCCTCAGAGCGCGGACTAGAAGCCCGCAGCTTCGGGCGTAAATTTCGTCCGATTTTCGCAACTTCCCGGCGCCCTCCCTCATCCAAGAGATAGGGAGGGCGTTGGTGATGCTGGACGTGAAACTGATTCTGGCCCCCGTCGACTTCTCGGATCGCTCCGAACAAGTCGCCCGACATGCGGCCGAGCTGACGAAGGTGTTTGATGCTCGGCTGTTGCTTCTCTACGTACGTCCGTCGGAGCTCTACCCGGCTCTAGCTCCGATGGACATGGTGTTGCCCGCCGAAGTCCACAAGGAAGAGGAGAAACGGGCCGCGCAATTGCTGGGTGAGATGGCGGCGCGCATCTCCGAGCAAGGCCGCATCGACTGCCTGGTGCGCGAGGGCGATCCGGCGACCGTCATCGAAACCGTCGCGAAGGAGCAGGACGCGGACCTGATCGTCATGCCGACCCACGGCCGAGGCGCGTTCCGTCGGTTCCTGCTGGGTTCGGTGGCGGCGAAGGTGCTGCACGACACCGAGCTGCCGGTTCTGAGCGGCGTCCACCTCGACGAGGCGCCCGCCTTTATCGGCGCGGAGTGCTACAAGACGGTCGCTTGCGCAGTGGGCCTGGGAGACCACGACCACGCTCGCAAGATCCTCAAGGAGGCGGACGCCTGGGCCAAAGTGTTTGGGGCCAGACTGCACGTGATGCATGCGCCGTCGGCGAGCGAATTGGCGGCCTGGGAAGGAGTGCCTGTACAGTCCCCTGAGGATGTCGAGGCGCAGCGGCGGGCGATGCTCGACAAGATGCTTGAAGAACTGAGCCTGGACGCCGACGTGCATGTCGCGATGGGCAATCCGGTGCACTCGGTGCTCGGGGCGGTGAAGCACTTCGACGCGGACCTGTTGGTGGTCGGCCGCAGCGTACGCTCCAGCCTGCTCGACCGGCCCCACGGAGACGGCTATGCGTTTATCCGCGAATCGCCGGTCCCGGTGCTTAGCATCTAGTTGGCCGGCTAGCGTTGAACGACCAACCTGGGCCGGCGATGGTCACCCGTCGCCGCCTCAGGTAAACCCCCGGTAGCGCGCGGCTGGCGACAGGTCGCAACGTGGAACTGGGCGTCTCGGCCTAGTCTCCATGGATCTCATCTTCGCGCTTGCCGTGCGTCCTCCCGGCCCGCCTCTTCAGCAGGGGCCGCCGCCCGACGGCGTCCAGATGATCGGATCGCCTCACGGCCTGATCCTGCTGGTCTGCCTGCTGCTCTATTTCTACGTTCGCTCGACATACCGCGGGACACAGCGCGATCGGCAGCGCTGGTTGGAGTGGGCGCTGATTGGGGCGGTCTTGACCGAAGCCGTTTCGATCGGGCTTCGGCTCTGGACGCCAGGAGCTTCGGGCGGCGTTCCCGGCTGGAACGCGCCTTGGCTTGAGACTTGGATCAGGGGGCTGTCGGCGGTCGCGCTGGTTGCAGGCTTTCTGCGCTATCTGCTCGACCGGGTGCAGCCCGCCAAGACGTATGCGCTGGCGTCGACGGGCGTCGTCACGCTCTTCGCCTTCGCGACCGCGGCGTTTCGATTGGCGCATCCGGGCATCGGACCTCCCGGGTCGCCCCATCCGCACCCGCCTCCGTTCAGTCCTTGGCTGTTCATGTGGGCGGCGGGTTTTGGGGTGCTGGCGGTCGGATGCATTCTCGTCCACCGTCACGTTCAAGGCGGAGGGAGACGGTTGATGCTGGCGGCGACGGCTGCTTTGGCGGCGGGCCAATTGAGCTCGGTGATCGGCAGTCTTGGCCCGTTCATGCCGTCCCCTCGACCGGCCTATCCGTTCGTCATGGCTTGGTCGGCGCTGGGGCTGCTGTTGATGACCTATCTGTTCCTGCGGGTGCGCGCGGCCGAGGTTCACAACGACATGGAGCTGCTCGAGGGACGCGTCCAGGCGCGCACGCAAGAACTCGAGAGCGCGCTCGAAGAACTGGCCGGCGCCAACGCGTTGCTCGAGCAGCAATCGAACATTGACGCGCTGACCGGCGCCGGCAATCGCAGACGCTTCGACGACGCTCTCGCTTCGGAGTGGATTCGCGCCCGCCGCACCGGCAAGCCGTTGTCGATCGCCATGGTCGATCTCGACCGCTTCAAGGAGATCAACGACGTCCACGGCCACCCGGCGGGGGATCAGTGCCTGGCTCGCCTCGCCGTGACGCTGCAGACCGCCGCTCGCCGCCCGGCCGACCTCGTCGCTCGTCTGGGCGGAGACGAGTTCGCCGTCCTGCTGCCGGAGACCGCGGGAGAGGCCGCCGCGCAGCTTCTCGACGAGGTAAGGACACAGGCGTCCTTACTTGCGACGCCTCTAGCGGACGGCACGCCGATGACGATCAGCGTCGGCGTCGCCAGTTGCGTCCCGTCGGCCGACGACTCGTCGGCGGAGCTGATCCGTCATGCGGACGAGGCGCTCTACCGAGCCAAGCGCTCCGGCCGAAATCGAGTCGCTCTGTCGGAATCCGGCGCGTTGCAAGTGCTCTAGGCGGCTGCTGAGAAACTGAGCTATGCTGAGCGGCGTCGATGCGTCGTCTCTGCTTCATCGCACTGGTTGCGGCCCTAACGCTCTCGGCCCAGACCGGCCCCAAGACGCTCCCGCTGGAATCCCCCGCCCCGGCGGCGCGGAACCCGGCGCCGCCCGCGGGGTCCGGCTATACGACGGACGAGCTCATGGGCTGTCGCGTCCCTGAGAGGCCTTGCGGGGTCATCACGGGCGGAGGCGGCGCCCGCACGCCCCATCGACAGGTGCTGCAATCGCTCGACGCCGCCGACTACCGAGGCCAGACGATCCGCTACAGCGCCTGGCTCCAGCTGGAAGCCCCCAAGTTGTCGAGCGCCGCTCTGTTCGTTCGCGTTGAACGCCCCAGCGGAGTCGGCCTTCTGCGATACGACCTGAACAACCCCATCCGTTCACGCGACTGGGAGCGACGCGAGATCCTCGGCCGCATCGACGACGACGCAACCCGCATCGTCATCGGCCTCGACTTCGGCGGACTTGGGTCGGTGCAGTTCTCCGAACCGGAGTTCGAGATCGTCCGCCCTCGGTAGCAGTCTCTTGCCGCCCACAGCAGAACGCCCCGATGAAATCCCCTGTGCCGATTGGAGCCAGGTCTCGTGCGACGGGGTCACGCTTAGGGGAGTCAGCGCCCGTTCCGGCCCATTCGAGCTGTCTGCCGCGGACATACTGGCGATCGGCGGGCATGTGCGGTACCGAGACGACACTTCCTGGGTGGTTCCGGAGGAAGACTGCTGGCTGACTTTCCTCACGTCTTTCGAATACGGATTCATCTACGAAACCAAGCTCACCGATTCACTGGCAGCCGAACTTCGCGCCTTCATAGGAGACGACGAGTTGAGCCCCTATCCGTACTGGGGACGATGGAATCACGAACGCGGATGTGACAGCCGATTCATCTACCCTCCTTGGGTCGACGGATTCTCGATCTACGAATGGCCCAATGAGACCAACAACAAGCCGACGCTCTTCAGTCGAGTCATCGGCTACTACGGCTACGCGGGCGCCAACGGCGTGCTAGGAGAAACGCTCCGGTGGCTGTATTCCAAGGACCGTGCCGAGCAGCAGCGAAATTGGGAGAGCGTGAGCGCGCGCCCTCCGGCGCCAAGCGGCCTCGGGCCGCAGCGGTCACGCCATCACTATGTCCCAGGGCACTACTGGTTGTTGCCGTGGGTCGTCAGTTGCCTAGCCCTGGTTGCCGTCCTGGCGCGCTGGGCCGATGGTTTCCGATCGACGACTGGTTCGCTGACCATGGCGCTCTTGATCGCTCTTCTAGCAGCGCCTTGGTGGTCGGTGATGTTTTCCCAAACACGACTACACGACCACGGCATTCGATTACGGCGCTGGTTCCTTCTATCGACGACGCTCTTCTACCAGGACATTCGAGAGATTGAAGACGATGGAAACGGAACCCGCCTCACAACCGACGACGGCCTGACAGTACGGATCCCCCAAGGCCATCACGTTCCGGCCGTCGTGGTCCGAGATCTCCAGCGCCGGAGTCTTGCGATACGCTGCGGGCCGGCCATGGGCATTCCCTTCCGGTTGCCCGAGACCGGCGGCTAACCGAGATTCAAACCGTAGCGTTCCCCTTGCTAAGCTCTCAGGCGATGCATCGCTTTGCACTCTTCTTGGTCGCTGCCGCGGCCCTTTCCGCACAGCCGCTCGAACCGCTCTTCGACGGCGAATCCGTCGACGGCTGGGTTAAACGCTCCGGCGTCGCCGAATACCGCGTCGAGGACGGCGCCCTCGTCGGACGCACCAAAGCCGGAAGCCCCAACACCTTCCTCGGTCCCGCTAAGGAGTACGGCGACTTTATCCTCGAATTCGAAGTCAAGATGGATCCGCGCCTCAACTCCGGCGTCCAGATCCGCAGCCACGAATACGACGGCGAAACCCAAGTCATCCTCAACAACAACGGCCCCCACAAGCGCACCTTCCCCAAGGGCCGTATGCACGGCTACCAAGTCGAGATCGCCTCGGCGTCGGACGGCTCGGCGGGCGGTATTTATGACGAAGCCCGCCGCGGCTGGCTGCAAGACGTGCTCGACATCCCCGGCTGCACCAAGGCCTTCGTCGACGACGAATGGAACCGCTACCGCGTCGACGCCTACGGCGACCGCATGCGCGTTTGGGTCAACGGCGAGGCCTGCGCCGACGTCGTCGACCCGCTCGACCAGACCGGCTACTTCGGCTTCCAAGTCCACAGCTTCAAAGGCGACACGCCGGCCGAAGTCGCTTGGCGCAACATCCAGATCGCCGACCTCGGTCGTCACGTCTGGAAACCGGTCTCGCTGGACGACTGGAATCGGCGCGGTTCGGGATCGGCCACGGTCTCGGGCTCCACCGTCACGCTCGAGGCCAAGCAAGGCTCAGGCACGAGCTTCCTCGTCAGCCCCCGACGCTACGCCGACTTCACCCTGCGTCTCGAGTATCGCGCCTCCTCCGGCAACAGCGGCGTCTTCTTCCGCGCCGTCGACCTCGGCAAAAAACAAGCAAACAGCGAAAAGACAAAAGGGATACGCGGGTATGAAATTGAAGTCGACCCCACGCGCGACCCAGGCGGACTTCAGGAGGTCGGGGGACGAGGCTGGATCCAACACACCGGCCCCATCGCCGAAACGCCGTACTACAAGGCGGACGACTGGAACCAGCTCGTCATCCACGCCCACGGCGGACGCGTCGTCGTCCACGTCAACGGCGTAAAGACCGCCGAAGTGCAGAACGATCCCGGACCGAAAGGGGGCTACCTCGCGCTCCAACTCAACTCACGTCAGGCGGACGTGAAGATGGAATACCGCAACCTCGAGTTCCTGCTGCCCGAATAGTCGCATCATGAAACGCCTCGTCTTTCTGCTGCTCGCGGCGGCCTTCCCTGCCCTGCCGCAAGCCGAATATTTTCCGCCCGAGAACCTCCCCTCGGTCGACGACTTCCCCAACATCGTCCTCATCACCGGCGACCACTTGCGCTGGGATCACGTCGCCGCGAACGGCAATCCCGCGCTCGTCACGCCGCACATGGATCGCCTCGTGCGGGAGGGCGTCACGTTCCGTTCGGCGTTCACTGTCGGGGTCGCCTGTACTCCCAATCGGGCCTCGCTCATGACCGGCCGCTATCCGCATGCGCACGGCCTGATCTCGAACGGCATCATGATGCCCGAGGACGAAGTCACGCTCACGCACGTGCTGCGTGACGCAGGCTACTACACCGGCCAGATGGGCAAGCTGCACTTCATGCCGCACAAGGATCGCGACCACCGCGAGCCCTACAAGCCCTACGGCTTCCACCAGATGAGGCTCTCGGACGAACCGGGTCCCTACGACGACGCCTTCGGCCGTTGGCTCTGGGCGCAAGGGGAAGAGGTCCGCGAGAACGCCCGCGTCGCCATGCCCGGCGAACGCGGCCGTCGCGACTACTACGTCTTCAAAGGGACCGACGACACGACCCACGCCTCCTGGGTCGCGACCGAAACCATCACCTTCATCCGCAACACGATGGAGCGCCAGCCCGGCCGCCCCTTCTTCGTCCACGCCGGTTTCTACGCACCGCACCCGCCGCTCAATCCGCCGCAGTCAGCGCTCGATCCGTACAAGGGCCGCGAGCTGCCGCCCATGCATTGGTCCGAGGACGAACTGGACTACCTGCCGCCCGAGTTCGCGCAGGGGATGCAAAGCCTGCTTTCCCGCGGCGACGACGTGTGGGACGCCTACCGCCGCCACTTCTATGCGATGGTCACCCACCTCGATCACAACATCGGACGCATCGTCCAAGCGGTCGAAGAGGCCGGCGCCCTCGACCGCACGATCTTCGTCGTCACCTCCGACCACGGCGACTACTTGGGCGACCACCGCATCGCAGGCAAGAGCGATCGCCCCTACGACGGCGCCATGCGCATCCCGCTGATCTTCCGCGGCCCCGGCGTACCCGAAGGCGAAGCGACCGACGAACTCGTCGAGATCCTCGACGTGATGCCGACGCTCGTCGACATGATCGGCCTCGAACAGACCGCCGGCAACCAAGGCATCTCGCTCGCCGACGTGATGACCGGCGCCCCCGGCCGCAACGCCATCTACATGCAAGGCGTGCGCAACAAGATCCTGCGAACGAAGCGCGCAACCTACGCCGTCTACGCGAACGGCGAAGAGCTGCTCTTCAACTTAGACGAGGACCCCCACCAACTCCGCAACGTCGCCCGCGCCCCCGAAGCGCGTCCGCTGCTCGACGAGATGCGCAAACGCCTGCTGCTCAAGACCATCGAGACGCAGGATCCGCTGCCGCCGAAGATTCGGCCATACTAGCGTCGATGCGCTATTTGCTCCTCGCCCTCGTCCCGACGCTGCTGTCGGCGACCGATTTCCACGTCTACTACCTCGGCGGCCAGTCCAACATGGACGGCTACGGCTACGTCAAAGACCTGCCCTCCGACCTTAAGAAGCCCTCCCAGAACGTCTACATCTTTCACGGCGATCCGGCCCCCGACATGGTCACGCGTGGAGGCCGAGGCCTGTGGGCGCCGCTCCAAGCCGGACACGGGGTCGGCTTCGCATCCGACGGCGAGAAGAACACGTATTCCGACCGCTTCGGCGTGGAACTGACCTTCGCCAAACGCTTGCAAGAGCTCCACCCCGATCGACGCATCGCCTTAGTGAAATATTCGCGCGGTGGTACGTCGATCGACGAGCGCGCCGCCCGCCGCTTCGGCAGTTTCGAGCCGGACTTCGTCGGCGGCGAGGGCGAAGGTTCGGGAATCAATCAGTACGACCACTTCCTCACCACCATCCGCAACGCATTCGCGGTCAGCGACATCGACGGCGACGGAGAAGCCGACCGCCTCATCCCCGCGGGCATCCTGTGGATGCAAGGCGAGAGCGACGGCGCGCACACCCGCGAAGTCGCCGAAGCCTACGAGCACAACCTCACTCGCCTGATGCACTTGATGCGCGCCGCGCTGCGCGTCGACGATCTGCCCGTCGTCATCGGCCGCATCTCCGACTCCGGCAACGACAAACAAGACGGCCGCGTCTGGAATCACGGACCGGTCGTCCGCGCCGCCCAGCAAGCCTTCGTCGACTCCGACCTCGCCGCCGCCATCGTCACATCCACCGACGAGTACGACTACTCGGACCCCTGGCATTACGATTCGAAAGGCTACATCGACTTCGGCAATCGGTTCGCCGAAGCCCTCGAGCTGCTCGCCCAGTGAGTTTCGCAGTGAGTTTCGTGCTCCCGAAGTTCTACCCGATCCTCGACGTCGCCTCACTCGAACGTCGCGGCGTCGACGTCCTCGAAGCCGCCCGCGAGCTCGTCGCCGCCGGCGTCGAGATCGTCCAGTTCCGCCACAAAGGAGAGTTCGATCGCGACGCCTTCGAACTCGCCGTCGAGGTCGGCAAGATCGCCCAACCCGCATCCGCTCTCTACTTCATCAACGACCGCGTCGACATCGCCCTCATGCTCGAAGCCGACGGCGTCCATGTGGGTCAAGACGACCTCCCGCCCTCGGCCGTCCGCAACCTCTCGGGCGACCGCCTCCTCGTCGGCTACTCCACCCACAACGAGGCCCAACTCGTAGCGGGCGGCGCCGAACCCGTCGACTATCTCGCCCTCGGCCCGGTCTTCGGCACGGCGTCCAAGGAGAATCCAGACCCGACCGTCGGCCTCGACGAACTCCAGCGCCTGGCGCCGAAGAGCCGGAAACCCCTCGTTGCCATCGGCGGCATCACGCGCCAGAATGCGCAATCGGTACTGGAGGCCGGCGCGAACTCCGTCGCCGTCATCTCCGATTGGATGAACGGCGACCGCCCGGAAGCCCTCGCCCAGTGGACAAGCCTCTAGCGCTACGAATTCGGGCCCGTATGCTACAGTCTCGATTTCGCAACGGAAAGGACTAGGAGAACAAGAATTTGGCGGCGCCACGAGCACAATGGGGATCCCGACTCGGCTTTATCTTGGCCGCGGCGGGCTCCGCGGTCGGACTAGGCAATCTCTGGAAGTTCCCGTACGTCATGGGCGAGAACGGCGGCGGCGTCTTCGTCCTGGCCTACCTCGTCTGCGTCCTCGTCGTCGGTCTGCCGGTCATGGCGGGCGAGATCATCGTCGGCCGCGCCACCCAAAAGTCGCCGCTCAACGCGGTCCGCGAACTGGCCGACGATAGCGCTGTCTGGAAGTTCTTCGCGCTGCTTTGGGCCTTCGCCGCGGTATCGCTGCTTTCGTTTTACAGCGTCATCGCCGGCTGGGCGCTTCACTACGCGTTCATCTCGCTCACCGGCCAACTCTCGAGCATGGCTTCGGCAGATCTGCAAGGGGTTTTCAGCGATCTTTCCACTGACGGACCACTTCAACTCTTCTGGCACATCGCGTTCATGGCATTGACGATGGGCGTCGTGTTGGGCGGCGTCCAGAAAGGCATCGATCGCTGGTCACGGGTCTTGATGCCGGCTCTACTGATCATGCTGCTCGGCCTCGTCCTGCGCGCCGCCTTCCTGCCGGGATTCGGCGAGGGGCTGGAGTTCGCGCTCGGCGTTCGTCCGGAAGAGTTCAAGCCGGAGTCGGCCCTCGCCGCCCTCGGTCAAGCCTTCTTCAGTCTGTCGATCGGTATGGGCACGATGATGACCTACGGCAGCTATCTGAAGCGCGACGACGACATCATGAGTTCGGCGATCCAGATCTCGGCGCTCGATACCGCCGTCGCCCTGCTCGGCTCGCTCGTCGTCTTCCCCATCATCTTCACGTTCGCCGAGTTGTCGCCCGGCCAGGGCCCCGGCCTGCTGTTCGCCAGCATCCCGACCGGCCTGATCCAGATGCCCGCGGCGTGGGCGCTGCTATCGATCTTTTTCGTCTTGCTGGTTTTCGCGGCCTTGACCAGCGCCATCTCGCTGCTTGAGGTCCCGGTCTCGATCCTCATCGATACGCTTGGCTGGGGGCGCAAGAAGGCGTCATTCGTCGCCGGGATCGCGGTCACCGCTTACGGCGTGCCGTCGGCGCTGTCGGGAGACTTCCTGGGCGACCTCGACGGCATCGTTTCGAACATCATGTTCCCGCTCGGCGGAATCGGCGTCGCGTTGTTCGTCGGTTGGCGCATGCAGAACGCCATCCGCCACGACCACTTCTTGTCGGGCTCGAAGTACGCCTTCTTCTATGGCGCCTGGCTCTTCCTGCTGCGCTTCGTCGTGCCCGTAGGCATCTCGATCGTCTTCTACAACGCCGTCAGTCAATACTTCTAGTCGAGGACCTCAACCGATCTCGCGATCCGCCTCGACGCCTGCCGCCGCCGCGCTCTTGCTCGCTTGCTCCAGAGCCGCAACCAGTTCGGCGGCTCGAAACGGCTTCAGAATGAACTCAACCCCTGATACCGCCTTGAGCGGCGCCGGAACACCCGTCACGCTCAGGTCGCCCGTCATCACGACGATCGGCAGGCTCGGGTGCAGCTCGCGCAGGTTCAGACAGAGCTCCGCTCCCCCTTTCCCCGGCATCCGCATATCGACCAGCGCGGCGGCGAGCTCGCGCTGACGCGAGCGACACAGCGACAGCAGCTCCTCCTCATCGGCCGTACCCAAGGCCCGCACGCCCGATCGTCCGAGCAGACGCAGGGTGGCGTCGAGTACTTCCCGATCATCGTCGGCCACGATGACCAATCCGTCTTGGAGTGCTTCCGGCAAGGAATCGCCTGACCCAGACGGCCCGTCCCCGACCTCCGGCCGCGGCGGAAAAGCGAGCGAGAACGTCGAACCGGCGCCCTTCCGGCTCGACAGAGAAACGCTGCCGCGGTGCGCCTTCAAAATGCCCAATACGCTGGCCAGCCCCAATCCGCGACCCGAAAACTTGGTCGTGTAGAAAGGATCGAAGATCTTCGATTGCGAGGCCTTCGAGATGCCGCTCCCCTGGTCGCAGACCTCCAGCGTCACCAGCGAGTCCGGTTCGCCGTCGCCAACGAGCACGGCACGGCTCGGCTCGTCGATTCCGCGCGAAGTCCGTATCGTCACGCACCCGCCCTCGTCTCCGTACGACTGTCCGGCGTTGAGCACCAAATTCAAAACCGCCTGGGACAGTCGGCCGCGATCGGCTTCAATCCTCGGAAGCCCCGACTCCAGTTCGAATTTCAACGTGACGCGCTTTGGAACCGCCGCCGCCAACAACGAACGCATCTCGCTCACCGTTGCAGTTAAGTCGAGCGGCCGCAGATCCAGCTCTTCCTCGCCCGCAAACGAGGTCATCAGTCGAGTCAACTCCTTGGCGCGACCGATGACCGCGAAGATGTCCTCCGCCGCCCGAGCCGAGACCGATTCCGGCGGCGATTCGAGCGCGATCGATTCCGCGTTGGCGCTCACGGCCAGCAACAGGTTGTTGAAGTCGTGCGCGAGTCCGCTGGCTAAGACGCCGAGGCTCTCCATGCGCTGTAGCCGTTGCAACTGATCCTGCAAGCGGATCTGACGCCGACGCTCGGCTTGCTGCCGCGTGACGTCTGAGATCGTGCCGGCCATCTGCTGCGGACGCCCGTGTTCGTCCCGAATCAGGCGCGCTCGCGCGTGAACACAGCAGTACTCGCCGTCCTTCTTCAACATTCGGTAACGGATGTCGAAAGGGTCGTCCCGCGTCAGGCAAGCCTTTAACGCCGCTTCGGTCCTCTCTACATCGTCCGGATGCAAACGCACCCGCCACTCCGAGACCGACGCGTCGATCTCGCAGTCCTCAAAACCTAAAATTTCATAGAACCGAGGAGACCACCATTCCTCCTCGCGATCCAAGTCAGGCCAAACCCACACGCCGTCCGAGGATCCGAGGACGGCCAATTCAAAGCGCTTGTAGATCTCGACGTGATCGTCCATTCGGCCCCACCCGGCCTGTTGAACCCTGGTCTCGCCCCCATGTTACCCCCGAACGACACATTTTTCGCGAATTGCCTAGACTATTTTCAGAAAAAATAACATTTAAGAGGTAATCAGCACCCGATCGTCCAGAAATCGAGCAATCACGGTGACAATAGTCACCGCGAGGCGAGATCACGCGATCCGAATCGCCGTTCGCATCGCCGTGATTCGTTCAAGAACGGGCCTTCACGCGACGGGCCTTTCGAGCCATATCCCGGCGTTCATCCTCGACTTCTTTTGCAAAAGCGTCCGACCATTCTTGAGCCTCGTCGTCCTCGCTCTCCGTGTCCGGAGCCGCCCACTGCTCGGCGCGGTCAATGAGAATCTTTCGAACGTCCGGCTCGTTCACGCGTTCTCGGCTGAACATCAGAGAGACGTCCAACAGCAACTTGGCCATCGTCCGCCGGAACTCGCTGCCCGAGACGGTCACGGGCCCCGCGTTGAACTTCGCGGACGCCTCGTTCGCATGGTCGGCTTCCACTCCGCCCATCTCGGCGGCCGCACGGATCAGTCCGCGTCGCAGGGTGTGCGTTTCCGCCGTGCTGAGCTGACCGGCGGGCACGGCATCGCCCGCCTCCACCGCGGTCAGCATGTTCGATCGGGCGCCGCTTCCTGAGGGAAACGGGAAATCAAGCGTTACCTCCGCTCCCGCACCGGCCTTCTGAACCTCGCCGAGCGACTCAGCCAGCTCGATGGCGTATTGCCGTCCCGTCCGGTTGGCCTGCTGGATCAGGCCCTGGTAGTCGGCCTCGCGGGCTCCGTCTTCCTTGATGCCCGCGCGATACGCGTCGATCACTTCAATGTATCCACGAGACAATCCGACCAGAGTGGCCGTTCGCCAAAGCACCGCCTTCGATGCGAGCGGATCGTCTGAAGCGGCTACATCGTCGAGGTGCTCCAGGGCCTTCGCGAAGTCGTCGACCTCGAAGTTCTCGACGGCGCCCTCCCAGTGCCAGGCGGCGGAGCCCGGCTGCGGACCTCGGGCGGCCGGATCGCCGCCTCCACAGGCCGCCGCCATCCAAGCGGAGAGAATCAGAACGCCGTACTTCATGGGACGGCGCGCAACTGGGTCGAGCATCGGAACTTCCTCGCCGGAGATCGAAGCACAACCACCGGGCAGAAAGCAACCCCTCAGAGGATTTGTTTCGCGATCGTGTCCAGCTGCATGTTCGACGTGCCCTCGTAGATCGTCCCGATTTTGGCGTCGCGATACAGTTTCTCGACCGGGTAGTCCTTCGTGAAACCGACGCCGCCATGCAGGTCGACGGCCTGCGCCGCGATACGCACCGCCGCCTCGGACACGTACCACTTGGCCGTGGCCGCCTCGCGCAGAAAAGGCTTGCCCTCATCCTTGAGCCGGGCGGCGTTGTAAACCAGCAGTCGCGACGCCTCGATCTCCGCCGACATGCGCGCGAGTTGGTGCCTTACCGCCTGAAACTCAGCGACCTTTTTGCCGAATTGACTTCGATCCAGGACGTGTTTCCGTGCGAGTTCGTAGGCCCCTTCCGCCAACCCCAGCATCTGCGCCGCGATTCCGATCCGCCCCTCGTTGAGCGTCTCGATCGCCACCTTGTACCCGCGTCCAACCTCTCCGAGCACGTTCTCCTTGGGAACTCGACACTCGTCGAGAATCAGCTCGCAGGTCGAGGACGCGCGGATGCCCAGCTTGTCCTCCTTGTGGCCGACCTGGAACCCCGCCGCGTCACGCTCGACCAGGAACGCCGTGATCCCCCTGTAGCCCGCAGCGGGATCTACGGTGGCGAATACGAGGAAGAGTCGCGATTCGGCGGCGTTGGTGATCCACAGCTTGCGTCCGGTCAGCGCGTAGTGGTCGCCGCGATCCTCGGCGCGGGTCGTGAGCGCGAAAGCGTCGCTGCCGGAGGCCGCTTCAGAGAGCGCGTAGGAGGCGGTCCATTCCTCGGCCATCTTCGGGAGGTAGCGCCGCTGCTGGTCCTCGCTTCCCCAACGCAGCAGCGCATTGAGCACCAGCGTATTCTGCACGTCGACGATCACGGCCGCCGAGGGATCCACTTGGGCGAGCGCTTCGATGGCCAGAATGGCGGTGAAGAACGAACCCTCCTGCCCTCCCAGTTCCTCCGGCGCCTCGATCGCCATCAGCCCCAGTTCGTACATCTCCTGGAGCAAGTCCGGGCGGAACGCCGATTGCTCGTCCATCGCGCGCACGTGAGGAGCGATCCGTTCCTCGGCAAAGCGACGGACGGTCGAGAAGAAGAACTGTTCGTCTTCAGAGAGGAGGGTCAGGGCCTGAGACATTCGCGTCCCAGTCTAGGCGAATGAACCGGCCTCAGGCGAACCGTTCAGGCGACGCCTTCTTCGCCGGCCGGATCTTCGGCCGGTTCCGCCTCTGGCGGGTCCGCCACGTCGAGGATGCAGCCGCAGAATTCGCACGCGACTAGCTCGCCCTTGCCTAACTGTTGCACGAGCTGCGGGCGGACGCGCATGTGGCAGGACGTGCAGCGATCGCCGTCCAGTTGCGCCACGGCGTGCTTGTTGCGCTTGCGACGCGCGCCTTCGTACATGCGCAGCGCCGAAGCGTCCAACTCGGAGGCGATCTCCTCGCGCTCCTTCGTCACCGTCTCAAGCGCTTCTTGATCGCCGCTGAAGCGCGCCTTGGTCTCCTCGACCTCTTTCGCGACGACGGCCTCTTCCTCGGCCAACGCCTTCTCCGCGGCGGCCGCCTTCTCCCCGGCCGTCTGGTCGAGCTCCATCAGGTCGAGCACGCGGTCCTCGGCCTTCTTGATCTCCTTCTGAGCGAAAGCGATCTCGCTTCGGAACGCTCGGTACTGCTCGTTGTTCTGAGCTTCGGCCAGTTGCTGTTCGAGGTGCGCCCTCTTGGTTTCCAACTGCGCGACGCCGCCCTCAAGCATCCGCCGCTCCTTCTCGTTGGCCGCCAGGGCCTCCTTCTGCGCGGCCAGTTCGGACTTGTGCGTCTCCAGCTTCTTCTCGATTTCAGCGATGTGAACGGGAAGGTGGGCAAGCTCGGCCTTGATCTCGTCGAGGCGGACGTCCTTCTCATAGAGACGTCGTATTAGAGGGAGCACCGAATTCATCTGGCAGCAAGCGATGTTACCACAACCGACACATCCGATCAGCCTCACCCGGGCGCCCTACAATCGAAGGACCATGAGCGCAAAAACCGACTTTGCCGTGACGCCGACCCAAGCCGAGCTCGACGCGATGGACCGCGAGCTGGGCTTCTTCCCGTCGGTCAACGACAATCCAAAACACCTTACTGTGGAACAACTTCAGTTCTACAATCGCAATGGCTACCTCAAGCCGTTAGAGGTATTCCCGACGGATGAAATCGCCGCCGTCCGCGCCCAATTCGACCGACTTCTGGAGGAGTACACGGCCGCGGGCAAAGACAGCTATTCGATCAGCTCGGCGCACCTCAAGCACGGCGTCGCCTGGGATCTGCTGACCGACTCGCGCATCGTCGCCTACGTCCAGGACCTGTTGGGCGAAAACGTCATCGGTTGGGGATCGCACTTCTTCTGCAAGATGCCCCACGACGGAAAGCAGGTGACCTGGCACCAGGACGCCTCCTACTGGCCGATCTCGCCGACCAAGACCTGCACCGTCTGGCTCGCCATCGACGACGCCGACCCCGGCAACGCCAACATGCGCTTCATCCCGGGATCGCACCTCCAAGGCTTGATCGACTTTGAGATTAGCGACGAGGTCGAGGGCAACGTCTTGCACCAGACCGTCGCGAACATCGAGCGCTTCGGCGAACCGGTCGACGACGACCTGCGGGCCGGTCAGATCTCCGTCCACGCGGACCTTCTGCTGCACGGCTCGGAAGCCAACGAATCCGACCGGCGCCGCTGCGGCCTGACCCTACGCTACTGCTCGGCCGACGTCCGCGCCGAGATGGAATGGAATCAGAAGGGCGTCTGGGTGGCCGGCGAAGACGCTTCGGGCCATTGGGCGAACCGTCCTCGTCCCGAGTAGAAAAAGCGAGTAGGCAAAAAAGCGGCCGACCCGGTCACCTGGGTCGGCCATGGATTCGGAATAGCTGCCGGACCGTTCGCCCGACGAAGGTCCATCGGCGGTCCGGCTCAGAGCCTTTAGAGAGATTCCCGACGCGCCACACGGCTAAACTGGAAGCCCGTGCGAGCGGTCTCCATCGCCTTCCTCTGCTGCCTATCCTCGGCGTTCGCGTGGAGTTGCGGCGGTGCGGTCAAGGCGCCGCCCGCGACCGCTCCGGCCGCGGATGCGCCTCCGAACGGCGTCCACAACCGCGAGCTACGCAAGATCATGCGCCGCATGCAGAGCCTCACGTTCTCCCGCATGCCGCAGGAGCTAGGCGACGACGCCGGCCGTCGCCTCTCCGCCGAGCGCGCGTCCTTGATCGCCTCGCAGCTCGCCGCTGCGGCCGATGAGATCGTCATGGCCGCCCCGCAACTCAAACTCAGCGACTCCGAGCAAGCGGACTTCATCGCCGAAGCCGAAGCCCTCCGCGCCCGCGCCGGCGCGCTCCGGCAGCGGGCCGCCTCGGGCGAAGTCCCGGCGACCGACCCCGCCCTCGCCGCCGTCAAGACATCCTGCACGCACTGCCACGAGCGGTTCCGTGACGACCGCTGATCGCCTTTCGCATGTCGCCCTTCTCTCGCCTCGTTTGGTTGCCGATCGTCCTGTGGGCCGTATGCGCTCCCTGGTCGTGCTCCGCCGCCGACGATCCGTCTCTTCGTGAGCGGCTGGAGAAGGACGGCATCCACGTCAACGTCTTCTACAACCATCTCGCCGCCGCGAAAAACTCCGGCGGCGCCGACGGCAAATCCGGCGCCTCGGTCAGCGGCACCTCCGACTGGATCGCCCAGTGGAACCTCGAAGAGAAAGGCGTCGCGCACGGCCGTTTCCTCGTGCACGTCAAAGCCGACTTCAACAGCGGACTCAACTCCCGCGTCGGCGCCTGGGGCGATCCGTTCGACGACGCCGACGGAACCGTCGCCTACATCGCCCAATTCTGGTACGAACACAACCTGGCCCACGGGCGCTTCCAAATCCGTGCCGGTTATCTGAATCAACAGACCGCGCTCGACCGCAACGCCTACGCCAATATCGAGGATCGCCAGTTCATGAACGAGTTCCTCGACAACAATACGGCGCTGCTGCCGCTCGGGATCACTCCGGGCGTCGCCGTCTTCTTGAACCCCGCCGACTGGGTCAGTTTCGTCGTCAGCATGGTCGACGCGAACTCGCCCTTCAACGAATTCGACACGCAGACCCTGTTCAACGGGGATTACGTCACGTTCGCCGAGGCGGACTTCCAGGCCCGCATCCCCTCGCGCTCGGGCTCGCTCGTCGGCACGTACCGCTTCGGCGGCTTCCTCGACTCGCGTCGCTTCACCCGACCGGATCGCCCCGCCGACGCCCTGCACAACCGCGGCGCCTACGTCAGCTTCGACCAGCAGATCTACGCCGAGCAGGATGCGCCGCAACAAGGCCTAGGCCTTTTCTTCCGCGGCGGATCCCGCCCGCGCGACCGCAACTTGGTCGACCGCTTCTGGTCCGCGGGAGCACAGTACCGCGGCCTCGTCTCCGGTCGCGGCCAAGACGTCCTCGCCGTCGGCGGCTACCGCGCGTCCGACGATCAGGCGGGCGCGGAATCCGGCATCGAGTGCTACTACGCCTTCCCAGTGGGCAAATCGTTAGTCGTCACGCCGGCCGTTCAGTATCTGCGTCGCCCCGGCGGACGCCGCGACGTCGGCAACACGTTCCTCGCCGCCTTGCGTATCCGTCTGGCGCTCTAACGCCCGGCAAGTCCGCGATCGCGGAGAAAGACCAGCCAAATCGCCGCGGCCCCCAAGCTCATGGCCGCCGTCGTAGCCGCCGCCGCGCCCGTCGCGCCGTAGGGCGGAATCCACCAGTAGTTGCAGGCCGCGTCCGTCAACAGCGCCGCCAGGCTGATCAAAGTCACGACTCGTCCGCGCCCGGCATACTGGAGCCACACCGAGGCCGGGGCCGCCAGCGCCCAGACGAGATAGCCCACGCCCAGCAGCTTCAGCGCCGACGCCACGTCGTCGTAGCCTTCGCCGAAGAGTCCCAGCGCGCTCTCGCCCACAAGGGTCAGCACGCCCATTGCGGTCGTCGCAGCAATGAACATCACGCGCAACACGCGTCGAAAGAGCGCCTGCGAGGCCTCCTTCCCAGCCTCCATCGCCGGTCCGATCAGCGGCGCAAACAACCCGATGATCGTCACCTGAACCAGCACCACGGCGTGCGCCGTCGTCGCAGCCGCCGCGAAATGGCCGACCGAGTGCTCATCGCCCAACGCCTCGAACAGAAACAGATCGAGCTGCCCCAGCGCCATCGTCAGCAGCATGGAAGCCATCATCGGCGCCGAGATCGAAAGCAGCTCCCGGGGCGACGGTCCGCCAGGGCGTCGCGCAATCCGAACGAGCCCCAGCGAGCGAATCCGGCGCCATTGGAACGCACTCACCAGAACCGCTGCGAACCCGGCGAGCGCGATCACGACGCTGGCATGCAGCGTCCCAAAATAGAAGCCGACCGCGACGATTAGAGCCGTCTTGACCAGCGGAAACCCGATCCGCCAAGGCAGCGTCGCCGACCCGACGCGTCGCGCGGCTTGCAGCACCCGAGCCAGCAAGGCGCCGACCGCGATCACCGGGACCGTAAACGAAGCCCATAGCAGCGGGTGGTGATCCTCAAGGTCAACCGGCCCCACATGCATCAGACTCAGCGCCAGCGTTGCGATCGCCCCGAGCGCCGAAAGCCCCAAGGCAACCGCGCCGTAGAACCGAAGGTATTCCCGAACGGGCCCGTTATCTCCACGAGCCAAGCCGGCAGAAAGGAACCGTGACGCGGCCCGGTCGCCGCCGAGCAAGACCGCGACCCCCAAGATCGAGGCGAATCCATAAGCCACCTTGAAGTCGCCGTACTCCACCGGATGCAACCGACGGCTCAACGTGACGTTGAACAGATAGTCGGCGGCGAACCCGCCCAGCACGCCCAAAATCAACAGGGCGGCGCCGCGCTGGAGGTACCGCGAAGAATCAGCTTGCGTAGACATGCCTCATAACCAGAAACCGGATCGGGCGGCCCTTCGCGACACGAGACCGCCAAGCGGACCGCGGACAGCTCAACCTGATCGTTTTTTCTATCATTTGCATACAAAATTTGATTTTCTGGAAGTTTTTTCGCGCCGCGTGAAACCGCTCCCGGCCCCTTTTCCGTCAAGAGCCCATCCCGGTCACACGACCGCCGCCAGGAGGAACCGAAACATGTTGGTGAATCGACTCATCGATCGAATCGAAGAGCAGTGGGAAGTGATCGCACAAGAGGTCACCGCCCAAGCCCGCAAGGACCGCGACGCCGGCTACTACCGCACCTTGCCCGAACACGACATCCGCGAACGCGCCGCCGACCTCGTACGCAACCTCGGCCGTTGGCTCGAATCGGAGAACGACGACGAACTCCGAGAGCGCTACGAGCAGCTCGGAGCCCAACGCTGCCGCGAGGGCGTCCCCCTGCCCGACGTGCTCTACAAGATCTTCCTGATCAAGCGCAAAATCCGCTCCTACGCGATGTTCAACAATGACCAGACGTCGCACCTCGCGCTGCATCAGGAACTCGAGCTCTTGCGTCGCATGGGCCACTGCTTCGACCTCGTCGCCTGCTATCTCGCCAAGGGCTATAGCGACGAATTGGGTCGAGAAACCCAACGCACGGCTGAAGCGGAAGCCGTTACGGCCTAGCCGTTCGCATGGCAGACTAGGACGCGATGATCTCGCGTCTCGCGGTCGCCCTCTCGCTCCTAGTCGCCCCCTTCCACGCCGCGCCCGCGCCGGCCGTCTCAGCGGCCGAGATCGTCGCCGCCGAGATCGTTGCGCACGGCGCTTACCCCGACCTCGCCGTTTCCACCAAAGGCGTCGTGCACCTCGTCTACGTCCGCGACGGCGAACTTCGCCACCGCAGTCGTGGCGCCGGCGGCTGGAGCGCGGAAGAGTCGACCGGCCTGTCCGCCGAAGGCGTCGAGCGCAGCGACCCGGAAGTCGTCCTCGACTCCCAGGGCCGTCCGAACGTCTTAGTCGGCTCTGCCTTCGCCCGACGCAACGACGGCGGTTGGCAGGCGATCGATCCACAAGCGACGCGCGACACCGCGCTCGCCTTCGACTCGCGCGACCGCGTCTACGTCGTCCGGCGCGGCGGCTCCAACGGCGGCTGGCTCGGCCTGCTCCAACTCGACCCCGGCTCGGACGAGTTCCGCCCGCTCGAAGACCCCGACACCGCCACCGGTCTGCCCGCCTTCCGCAACGATCACGTCTACGGGCACCTCGCCGTCAGCCCTACCGACGACTCGCTCCACGTCGTCTACCGCCACGCCCGCCCGCTGCGCTTCTCCTACCGCACCTCCTCCGACGGCGGCCGCACGTGGCAGGCGGGCGGCATCGCCGACGACGACCGCGAAGCCCCCAGTCTGGCGATCTCCCCCTCGGGAACGGTCTACGCCGTCGGCGGACGCGCCGGTCTCTATCGCCGCGACGGCGGACCGGATTCCTGGACCCATCTCGGCCGCGCCTTCGAGACCCAACGGCGCGACCTCCCCGTCCTCGCCGCCGACGGAAAGCGGCGCGTCTATGCGTCCGCGTTCGGCGGCAAGTTCAACGTCTACGCCGCCGGGCAGTGGGATCAAGCGGCAACGCTTCCCTCCCAATCGGGCGCCCCCGTCGGCGCGGTCGACCTAGCCCTCGGCCCCGACGACCGCGTCTGGGCCGCCTGGGATGAGGGCGAGGGCCTCAGCCGCGAGGAGCGTTCCACGGAAGGCCGGATCGTCGTCGCCGAGGTCACCCGTAAGCAACGAGTCAGCCGGTTCGGCCGCTTTGAAGGGACCGTCCGTAACGCGCGCACCTACCTCGATCCGATCGGCGACGTCGACCTCCAAGTCGTCTACCAAGCGCCCGACGGAACCGAGACCGCGTTCTGGGGATTCCATGACGGCGGCGACGTCTGGCGTTTCCGCTTCCTCCCCGATCAAGCGGGAACGTGGGCCTACCGCGCGACCTTCTCCGACGGCTCGCCCGGCGTCGAAGGCCAGTTCGAGTGCGTCGACTCCGACCTCCCCGGCCTCCTTTCGCGCGCCCCCAACAACCCCATGTGGTTCGGCTACTCCACCGGCGAACCGCTGCTCATCCGCGGCCTCCACGTCGGCGATCCATACTTCGCCGAAAACTTCCCGCAGACCGATCGCGAAGCCTTCCTCGACTGGCTCGTCGAGCACCGCTACAACACGCTGTCGATCGCCAGCCACTACCTCAACCGCGACCTCCCAGGCCGAGGTCGCGGCTGGCGGACGCCCGACCTCTGGCCGCTCGACCCGGCCGAGTACCGCAAGATGGAAGCCCGCCTCGACGAACTCGCCGAACGCCGCATCCTCGTCTTCCCCTTCGCCGGATTTTTTGGCAAGAACTCCGACTACCCGCGCGACCGCAACGACCAAGAACGCTACCTGCGTTACACCATCGCCCGCCTCGCCCCCTACTGGAACCTCCTCTGGAACACGGCGGGCCCCGAGCCCAACCTCCGCCGCACCTGGATGCAATCCGAGGACGTCGTCCGTCTCGGCAAACGCATCGCCGAACTCGACCCCTTCGGCCACCTCGTCTCCGTCCACAACCGCACCGGCGACGATCCCTACCGCGACAGCGACTGGACCACCTACGGCATCCTGCAAGGCCCCAAGACGCTCGACCAACACAAGCTCAGCGAGGGCCTGCTCCGCAACCACCACCCCGAAAAGCCGCTGCTCGCCCAAGAGACGCTGTGGTCGGGAAACAGCATCCACATCCGCCGTCACGGCGGTTACTCGGACGAGGTCCTACGCAAGAACGCCTGGGTGATTCAGATGTCTGCGACCGCGCTCATCTTCGCCGACAACCGCGGCAACTCCTCGACCGGCTTTTCCGGTTCGATGTACCTCAAGGACGCCAAGGAGAAACGCCACGCCGTCATCGCCGCGGTCTGGGACTTGATGGAGGAGATCCCGTTCACCCGCATGAAGCCGTCGCAGGAACTCGTCGACGAAGGCTTCTGCCTGGCTGTCCCGGGCAGCGACTACCTGGTCTATCTCCCCGAAGGCGGAACAGTCAGCGTGGAGGTAGACGGCGGCCCGTATCAGGTCGAATGGATCAACGCCCGCGACACGACTGATCGCCGCTCAGCCCCCGTCACGAAGGACGGACGCAACCTACAAGCGCCGGACAAGCAGGACTGGCTGCTACGCCTCACCCGCTGAAGACTTCCACAGGAGCCCTCAGGCCGCCGCATGCCGCAGCCGCTCCAAGCGCGTCGCCCAATGCCAGACCAGCGCGCCGCCCACCGCCACCAGCCCGACGCAGAGCCCCGCCCAAACGCCCACCGCGCCCCATCCCGACTGGAACGCCAGCCACCACCCAACCGGCAGCCCCACAAACCAGTGCCCCGCCAAGTTCGCGAGCATCGGCGTGGTCGTGTCCCCCGCCCCGCGCAAGGCTCCCGTCGCCGCGACCTGTAGCCCGTCGAACAACTGGAACAGCGCCGCCACATAGAGCAGGCCGACACCGGCGACGACCAACTCTGGATCGTTCGTAAACAACCGAATGATCGCGTGCGGGAACGCGACGAACAGGACGCCGGCCGCAAACATAAAGGCGCCGCCGAGCGCGATCGCCGCCCAACCGGAATGGTGCGCCGACTCGGCGTCCTTCCGGCCGATCGCCTGCCCCACACGCACCGCCGCCGCCGACGAGATCCCCAACGGCACCATAAAGGTCACGCTCGCAGCTTGCAGCGCGACCTGATGCGCGGCCAGCGACAGCGCATCCATCCTGCCGACCAGAGCCGTCGCCAGAGCGAATACGCCGATCTCAAGCGCGCGCTGCGTCGCCGCCGGAAAACTGAGCCGTGCGAGTTCCTTAATCCAGCCCGTCTCGATCTTGCGCGACGCATCGAACAGACCCGTCTCGCGGCGCTTCGCGTCCCAGACCACGTAACCGCCCAATGCGGCGCACATGTAGATCCGCGAGACGCAGCTCGCCCACCCGGCGCCCTCCACGCCGAAAGCCGGAGAGCCCAACTTCCCGAAGATCAACACCCAGTTCGCCAGCGCGTTCACGACGTTCGCCGAGACCAGCACGACCATGATGATCCGCACCCGGTTCATCGCTTGCAGGTAGTGCCGAAAAGCCATGAAGGCCAGCAGCGGCAGCGTGCTCCACAGCAGCGAGCGCGTATACGGCCCGGCGTGCTCGGCCACCTCCGGCGCGATGCCCCAAACCTCAAGAAAAGGCAGCACCAGAAACATCGGAATCATCAGCAGCGGTCCGAGGACCAAAATGCCGGCCAGCGCGTGGAACAGCCAGCGGTGGCAATCGCTCAAACGGTCCGCCCCGAACGCCTGCGGCACCAACGTGTCGAGCCCCAACAGCATCCCGGTGCCGAAGACGCCGATCGTATAGAACAACACGGAGCCGATCGATACCGCGCCGATCGCCTCGGGACTCACGCGGCCGACCATCATCGTGTCGACGACGCTCATCGAGATCCAACCCAGCTCGGCGATCACCACCGGCAAGGCGAGCGCCAGCATCGGCGGCAACTCCGCCCGTACGGCCTCCAGCGCCGCCTTCGTCTGAACCCAGAAACTCAAAGCGATTGGGCGCACGCCCCCGATCCGCGCCGCCCCCTTCTCCGATCATCGATGCTGGCGCGAAGGAAAGCAACGAGGGTGCGACGGTTCCCGCTACACTGGCTCGCGATGCTGCGCTTCCTCGTTGCTCTAGCCGCGCTCCCTCTCTGTTCCTGCTGGGGCGGTCCCGATACCGTGGCCACGACGCCGACCGAAGCGCGCAGCGTCGACGGCCGCTACATCTCATGGAAGGAACACCGCATCGACGACGAGGGAACCAGCGGCGTACGGTTGCGCGGCGGCGACGGCTTGCAGATCGCCGACCTCGACCGCGACGGATTTGACGACGTGGTTTCCGTACACGAAGACAACCACCACATCCGCATCGCCTTCGGATCGGAAAACCCCGACGACTGGGTCATCGTGTCGCTGGCCGAAGGCGATGAAGCGATGGCGGCCGAAGACGTCTCCATCGCCGACGCGAACGGCGACGGCTGGTTGGACGTCGTCGCCGCTTGCGAGTTGGCCCACCTGATCTACTTCCAAAACCCGGGCGAAGGCGGATCGATCCGGTCCGGGGATTGGCCCAGAACGATCCCCCGTCGGACGCAGAGACGCGGGTCGTGGATCCGAGTCTTCTTCGCCGACTTGGACGGCGACGGACGCCCCGAGGTCACGGCGCCGAACAAGGGCGATCAATTGCCCGCCGGAGGCGGACGTCCGGCCTCGTTCGAGGAGAAAGAGATCTCGTGGTTCAAGCTCCCCGAAAACCCGCTCGAAGGCGACCAGTGGGAAGAACATGTCCTGCATCGCATCAAGATCCCGATGAACGCCCGGCCCGTCGACTTGGACGGCGACGGAGACCTCGATCTGTTCTCGGGCAGCCGGTTTGAAATGCGGCCCTTTTGGTTCGAGAACCAGGGCGGCTCGCCCCCCGAATTCGCCTATCGCGCGATCGAAGTCAGCGGACGAAACGAACCGCAACCGGAGCGCTTCGGCGGCAAATGGCTGACGGCGATGAACGTCGTGTTCGAAGACCTGAACCAAGACGGCCGCCTCGACGTGATCCTGCAAGAAACGCCGCTGATCGTCTCGTGGATGGAGCAGCCGGCCGACCTCAACGCGCCTTGGACGCTCCACAAGATCGGAAACCTCGGGCCGGATACGTCAACCGGGCTCGCGCTGGTCGATATCGACGGAGACGGCCGCAAGGATCTGTTCACGGGCGGCTACAGCCAGAACCCTCGCGACCACGACGGCGAAGAGATTACGGTCGATTCACGGACGGGCCGACTAGCCTGGTGGTCGCAACCCGAAGACCCGACCGCCGAGTGGACGCTGCACAACGTCAGCCGACGCAAGCGCGGCATGTACGACCAGTTCGTCGCCAAAGACATGGACGGCGACGGCGACGTGGACTTCCTGACCACGCGCGGCAACTCAGGGGAGTTCGACGGCCTCCTGTGGCTGGAGCAAGTCCGCACCGACGAACCCGTCCCGGCCTTCCAGCCCGCGCGCGAGTCCGAAAGCGCACACCTGCCTCTGCCCTAACCGCAGGCAGCGACGACCTCATGAACAGGCCGTTCCAACACGACGCCCTTCTCATTGCCTAGCCGTAGACGCGCGAACCCGGAGGCCTCAAGCAGTCCGCCCAGCTTGCGAACACGGATACTGTCGAGACGCTGCTCGATCTCCGCCCACGAACGCGGAGCCTCGGAGAAGCGCAACGCGATCGGGGCGAGTTTCGGCGCGAATAGAGCCACCGGCGTGTCGAGCAAACCGCAGACCGGCTCAAGCGACTGCTCCCCGTCGCGAAACGCTCGACTCTCGATCGTCAGACGGCCATAGCCGGGACCGTCGCAATCCGCCTCGAACGTCGACTCGCCCAGCGACTCCGCAGCCACGCCCAACATCACGTCGAGTTGCCCGCAGAGCTGCTTGCGCCCCACGCCATCCATGCCGAGACTGACCAGTCCGATCGAGGGCCCCGGAGCGAGCGCTTCCGGCGGCGGTTGCGTCGTCCGCTGTGCGCGCGCCGGTTGAGACGGGAGCATCGCCATTGCCGCCAACAGCCAGAGAATCCGCATGGCGTTGAGTATAGGGCCCGCTATCCTGGCTGGACGATGAGAGCGGACTTGGCGGAGCTTCTCCACGAGCGGCGCGGGCACTTTGAGTTCGAATCCGGCCATCACGGGACCCGCTGGCTCGAACTCGAAAAACTCTGCCTTGAGCCTCGCAAGGTTCGCACCCTCGTCCGCGAACTCGCCGACCTCGCGACCGAGTTCCGGCCCGAGATCGTCTGCGGCCCTCTAGTCGAAGGCGCCTTCGTCGGCCTGATGCTGGCCGAGGAGCTCGGACTCCAGTTCGTCTACGCCGAGCGATCCGTCGAAGGCGCCGACGTTCACTACCGCCTGCCCGAGCCGTTGCGCCCAACCGTCCACGGGCGGCGAGTCGTCGTAGCCAACGACGTGATCAACGTCGGATCAGCCGTCGGCGGCGCGCTCGAAGACCTTATCGCGTGCACGGCGTCTCCGGTCGGTATCGCGACATTGCTGACGCTAGGCGACGGCGCCGCCAAGCTAGCCGATAGCTACGACATCCAACTCCAGAGCCTGGCCAACGAGCCGGCCGACCTCTGGCCATCCCACGATTGCCCGCTTTGCTCCGAGGGCAAGGCGGTCACACCGCACCCAGGCAGCTAGGCTTCGGCCGCCTCCGCGGCTTCGGCCTGTTCCTCAGCCGTCGGCAACCCGAGCGCCCCGCGCATCTCGCGTTCCAACTTGTCCCGAATGTCCAAGTTCTCCTTGAGGAACTGCTTCGTATTCTCGCGACCTTGACCTATCCGGTCGCCGTCGTAGCTGTACCAAGCGCCGCTCTTCTGGACGACCTTGTGCTGCACGCCCAAGTCCAACAGATCGCCTTCAAGCGAAATCCCCTGGCCGTACATAATGTCGAACTCGGCGATCTGGAACGGCGGCGCGACCTTGTTCTTCACGACCTTGACGCGCGTCCGGTTGCCGGTCACCTGGTCGCCGTCCTTGATCGCCGCAATCCGCCGAATGTCGATGCGCACCGAAGAGTAAAACTTGAGTGCGCGGCCGCCGGTCGTCGTCTCCGGGCTGCCGAACATGACGCCGATCTTCTCGCGGATCTGGTTGATGAAGACGATGCAGCAACCGGACTTGTACACCTTGCCGGTCAGCTTGCGCAGCGCCTGCGACATCAGCCGCGCCTGCAAGCCGACGTGGCTGTCGCCCATCTCGCCTTCGAGTTCCGCCCGAGGCACCAGCGCCGCCACCGAGTCGATCACCAAAATGTCGATCGAGCCCGACTCCACCAGCACGTCGGCGATCTGCAACGCCTGCTCGCCCGAATCCGGCTGCGACACCAGCAGGTTGTCCACATCGACGCCCAAGCGCTCGGCGTACTGCGGGTCCATCGCGTGCTCCGCGTCGATAAAGGCCGCCACGCCGCCCTGCTTTTGACATTGCGCGACAGTCGAGAGCGCCAGCGTCGTCTTACCCGAGGACTCCGGACCGAAAATCTCGACCACGCGCCCCTTCGGCACGCCGCCGACTCCCAAGGCGGCGTCCACGGCGATCGAGCCGGTCGAGATGGTCTGGACCGAAACCACCGGCCCGCGATCGCCCATCTTGAGAATGGCGCCCTTGCCGTGCGCCTTCTCGATTTCGCCCATGGCGTGTTCCAAGCTTTTCAGGCGGTCGCCTTGCAATGAGTTCTTCATGATTCGTCGTCCCTTCCGCAGCCCTGATTCAACATCGTACTAAAGGCGAAGAAAAAACGAAAGCCCTCATCGGAACATCTTCCGCCTGGTGTTGCGGAAGCGCGGCGGAGCGGGCCGCGTCGGCTTTAGGGCTGCACTTCGTCGGGCAGCGGCGCGTAGTAACCGGTTCGGGCGCGAACAAAGGTGTTCTTGACGTTCGTCTTGACCTTAATCTTGTGGAAACTGCCGTCCATCGCAAAGTTGGTCGGCGAATAGATGATGAAGTATTGGTGGCGCAGCTCGTTGGCGATGTCGGCGAACGACTGCTCGAGGTCGCGCGCTTGGAAGGGGTGGAAAGCGACTCCACCGGTCTGCTCGGCGAAGTACTTGAGCGTCTTGTCGCCCTCCTGGCGCTGCCCGCTGCGGTTCGTCGAGATCGTATAGATCACGGCCTCGGCCTTGTGCGCCATCTCAAGCGCCATGTCGCGCGTCAGCGACGATCCGTTGTCTTCCCCGTCGCCGATGATGATCAGCGCGCGGCGGAACTGCTCCAGCGGACGATCTTCAGGCAACTTGTCGCGGCAGGCGTAGTAGACGGCGTCGTAGAGCGACGTTCCGCCCCCGGCGCGTAAGTTGCGGACGCCTTCGGCCAGCTCATCAGCGTCGTTGGTGAAGTCGACGATCAATTCCGCTCGCGAGTCGTAACTCACCAGAAACGCGCGATCCTTCTCTTCCGCCAGCACGCCGCGGATGAACTCGATGGCGGCTTCCTGCTCAAAACGGAAACGGCCGCGAATCGAATTCGACGTATCGACCACAATCCCGATGCGCAGCGGCAGATCGGATTCGCGAACGAAGGTGCGGATCTCCATCGGATCGCCGTTGTCGTAAACGGTGAAGTCTTCCTTCTCGAGATCGGTGATGAAGTGGTTCTTCTTGTCCGTGACCGTGAACAGCAACGGGACGCGCGAAACGTCGACGGAGATGTTGAATTCGTCTTCGGTCGGCAGAACCTGATCGTTGGCCGGCTTGCCCGCCTCTTGCGCGCTGAGGCCTGCGACGGAGACGGCCGCGGCCAGTACGAGAATCTTCCTCATCGCTCAGCGTCAGTATAGCGGTCAGAGCCGCAGGTCGGCCGCGAGCGCCTTAAACTCAGGCGGCGGCGGAGCCTCCAGTTCCAGCGGGTCGCCCGAGACCGGATGCCGGCAGGCCAGTTTCCAGGCGTGTAGGAAGAATCGGGACTGCGCCGGATCCGCGGGAGCGCCGTACAATACGTCGCCGATAATCGGCCTCCCGACGGAAGAAAGGTGAACACGGATCTGGTGCGTTCGCCCCGTATGAATACGGACTTCGAGCAGACTCGCACGGTCGGAGGCGCCGAGCGGGCGGTAGTCGGTCACGGCCTCCTTGCCGTCCTGGGTGATCGCCTGCCGGTGGCGTCGGTTCGGGTCGCGGCCAAGGAGCGTCTCGAGACGCACCCAAACATCCTTCCCCGGCTTCACGACCCGGCCCTTCTTGGGAGGATTACGCGCCGGGTCCGGCACATTCCCGTGGACCAAGGCGAGATAAGTCTTCTTCACCACGCGCTGTTCAAACTGCTCAGCGAGCGCACGGTGCGCCTGGTCCGTCTTGGCGACCAGCAAGACGCCCGAAGTCAGACGATCCAACCGATGGACGATGCCCGGTCGCAGGTCGCCCCCGACCGTCGAAAGCTGTTCAAACCGATGGAGCAGCGCATTCACCAGAGTCCCCGACCGCGCCTCGTCCCCGGCGCCCGCATGCACGGTCATCCCCGCGTCCTTGTTGACGGCGATCACATGCTCGTCCTCAAAGAGAATGTCGAGCGGGATGTTCTCCGCCTTCGCCTTCAACGGCTCCAACGGCGCCGGATCAACGGCGATCTTCTCGCCGCCCTGCAGCTTCAACGACGAAGGCGCCGTCTCGCCGTCCACCTCGACGCGCCCGTCTCGAATCCAAGCTTGGATTCGCGACCGCGAATAGTCCGAGAGCTGCTCGGCCAAGTAGCGGTCGAGACGTTGCCCGGCGGCGGCGGAAGTCGCTTGCAGTTGCACGAGGGAACTCGTCATCGATTCTACGTCGGAAGGTCGCCTAGCTCAGAACGTCCTTCAGAAAACGAGCCGTATGGCTCCGCCCGCTCTCGACGATCTGCTCCGGAGTCCCGGCCTCCACGACTTCCCCGCCCGCCGCTCCGCCTTCCGGCCCCAAGTCGATCACCCAATCCGCCGACTTGATCACGTCCAGATTGTGCTCGATCGTCAGCACCGTGCCCCCGTTCTCGATCAACTTCTCAAGCGCCGCCAGCAACTTCTGGATGTCGTCGAAATGCAAACCGGTCGTCGGCTCGTCAAAGATATAGAGCGTCTTCTCGCAGTTCGACTGCGCGATATGAGCCGCCAGCTTAACCCGCTGCGCCTCACCTCCAGAAAGCGTCGTCGCCGCCTGCCCCAAGCGCAAGTACCCCAGCCCGACCTCGACCAAACTCGTCAACTTGTTCACGATCTTCGGCTGGCGAATAAAGAAGCGCAACGCGTCGTCGATCGTCATCTGCAACACGTCATAGATCGACTTCCCGTCGAACTTCAACGACAACGCTTCCTTGCCGTAGCGCCTACCGTTGCAGTCTTCGCAAACCAACGACACGTCGGCCAGAAACTGCATCTCGACCGTCGTCGTCCCGTCGCCCTGGCACGTCTCGCAGCGCCCGCCGGGAACGTTGAACGAGAAGAATCCCGGCCCCCGCGACCGCCGCTTCGCTTCCGGCGTCGACGCAAACAGCTTCCGAATCTCATCGAAAGCTTTCACGTAGGTCACCGGGTTCGAGCGCGGCGAGCGCCCGATCGGCGACTGGTCGACCAGGATCACCTCTTCGAAATTCCCTTGCCCGGCAATCTTGCGGCACGGCAGTCGATCGTCGTCCGATCCCTCGCCCTGCTCCTTGCGGCGCAACATCTCGACGCCCTTGTAGATGACCTCGTGCACCAGCGTCGACTTGCCGGAGCCGGATACGCCCGTCACCGCCGTCAACAAGCCCACCGGAACCGCGACGTCCACGTTCTTGAGGTTGTTCACCGACGCGCCTTGGATCTTGAGCATCTTGCGCGAGTTCGGCTTACGGCGCTTCTTCGGCACCGGGATGCTCTTCTTGCCGTGTAGATAGGCCCCGGTCAACGAGTCCTTGGTCTTCCGCTTGAGCTGCGCCAGCGTCCCCGCAAAGACGACCTGCCCGCCCAACTCCCCGGCGCCCGGACCGAGGTCGACGATCTGATCGGCGGCGCGCATGATCTCCGAATCATGCTCGACGACTAGGATCGTGTTCCCCAAATCGCGCAGTCGTTGGAGGATCTTGATCAAGCGGTCCGTATCGCGGCTATGCAGTCCGATCGACGGCTCGTCGAGCACGTAACACGCGCCCACCAGACGGCCGCCCAGGGCCGAGGCCAGTTGGATGCGCTGCGCCTCCCCGCCCGAAAGCGTCGACGACAATCGGTCGAGCGTCAGGTACTCCAACCCGACCTCGTTGAGGAACCGCAACCGCTCGCGAATGTCGAGCAGCAACTGTTCGCCGATCTTCTTGCGCTCGCCTTCCAGCGCCAACTCTTCAAAGAACTGCTGTGCCTCGCCCAGCGTCCGCCCCACCACCGCGCGAATGTTCTCGCCGCCGACCAGAACGTTCATCGCCTCCTTACGCAAGCGCCCGCCCTGGCAACCCGGACACTCCGTGTATCCGCGATAGCGCGCCAGCATAATGCGCACGCCCATCTTGTACTTCTTCGTTTCGAGGAAATCGAAAAACGTCTTGATCATGCCTAGCACGAACTGACGTTCTTCCCGATCCAGCCCCGTCCAAGGCGCCTTGGTACGGACGCCCGCCTCCTTGGCCGCCTTCAACAGATCCTTCTGCCACTTGACGTACTTCGGCTTCGTCCACGGATCGACCGCCCCGTCTTCGAGCGTCCGGAACCGATCGGGGATCACCTTCCCCATGTCGTAATCGACCGTATTGCCGAAGCCTTGGCACCGCGGGCAAGCGCCAATCGGCGAGTTGAAGCTGAACAGTTGCGGCTCCGGTTCGATATACGCGATCCCACAATCGCGGCACTCAAACTTCTCGCTGAACCACAGCCGCTCCTCGCCCGAAGCCGATTCGAAGACCACCTCATGCGATTCGCGATAGGCGATCTCCACGGCGTCGACGATGCGCTCACGAATCTTCGGGCTGATCGCCAGCCGGTCGACCAGCGCATACACCGGCCGCGTAAAGTCGACGTCGAGCAGCGACTCCGGCGTCGAAAACTCGTAGATCTTGCCGTCTTGAAAAAGCCGGTTATAGCCCTTCCCGCGCAGGTCCGTCAGGTGCGCCTTCAGCAGGTCGGTGAGACCGTCAGGCCCGGTGTCGGCGACCGGAAACAGCACCTGCCAACGCGACCCCTCTTCGAGCGCCAGAATTTCGGCGGCGACCGCATCGACCGTGTCCTTCTCGACTTCCTTCCCGCAGTTCGAGCAGAACGTCCGCCCCGCGCGCGCAAACAGCAAACGCAGAAAGTCGTAGATCTCCGTCGCCGTCGCCACCGTCGAACGCGGGTTGCGCGTCGAGTTCTTCTGCCGGATCGCAACCGCCGGCGCAATGCCGACGATCTCGTCGACGTCCGGCTTCTCCATCCGCTCCAAAAACTGCCGCGCATAAGCCGAGAGCGACTCGACATAGCGCCGCTGGCCTTCCGCATAAACCGTATCGAAGGCGAGCGAAGACTTCCCCGAGCCCGAAACGCCGGTCACGACGATCAACCGATTGTGCGGCAGGCTCAGGTCCACGCCGCGAAGGTTGTGGACGCGAGCGCCGCGAATTTCAAGATATTCCTGAGCCAAGGGGAATCTCTCATGCTAGCAAGGGAGCGGCGATTTTCAGACAGCGGTTGCGGCTGAAGATTCCGGCGCTACACTGCTCGGATGCAGGCTTCATCACGGCGGGCGTTCCTCGGCGCCGCACTCGTTTCGGCGGCGTGCGCCAAGGCTCAAACGGCGGTCGAGATCGAAGAGGTTTCCCTCACCGATCTGCGCGCCGGACTCGACCGCAACGACTTCACCGCCGAACAGTTGGTCCAGGCCTACCTCGATCGGATCGAGCGCATCGACGCCAACGGCCCCGGCCTCAACTCCGTCATCGAGGTCAACCCGGATGCGCTCACGATCGCCCGGGAGCTGGACCAAACAGGGGCCCCCAAGGGCCCCCTGCACGGGATACCGATCCTCGTCAAAGACAACATCGACACGGCCGACCAGATGGAGACGACCGCGGGCTCCCTAGCGCTGGTCGGAGCGCCGAAGCCGAAAGCGGATTCGGCTGTTGCAGCTTCTTTGCGCAAGGCCGGCGCCGTGATCCTCGGCAAGACTAACCTAAGCGAGTGGGCCAACTTCCGCTCCTTCGATTCGACCTCCGGTTGGAGCGGACGCGGCGGCCAGACGCGCAATCCCTACGCGCTCGATCGCAACCCCTGCGGGTCGAGTTCCGGCTCAGGCGCCGCGGCGGCCGCGAGCCTCTGCGCGGCGGCGATCGGCACCGAGACCAACGGCTCCATCGTCTGCCCGTCGTCGATCAACGGCATCGTCGGAATCAAGCCGACCGTCGGCCGCGTCGCGCAATCGGGCATCATCCCCATCTCGAAGACGCAGGACACGGCCGGGCCGATGGCGCGCAACGTACGCGACGCGGCCCTGGTGCTCGAGGCGCTCACCGGCGCCGACTACGCCTCCGGCCTGGAGGGCGCCACGCTGAAGGGCAAGCGCCTCGGCGTCGTGCAGAATCACCTAGGCAAGCGACGCCACGTCGATCGACTCATGGAGCAGGTCTTCCAAGCCCTGCGCGACGAGGGCGCGGAACTCGTCGACGTCGCCATGCCCAGCTATTCGGGCGACGACGAGGGCCCCTTCAAGCTGATGTGCTACGAGTTCAAAGCCGGACTCGACGCCTACCTCGCGGGCCGCAACGGGACAGTCCGGTCGCTGGAGCAACTGATCGAGTTCAACCAATCCAACGCCGAAAAGGAACTGCCGTTCTTCGACCAAAGCATCCTGGAAGTCGCGGTCCAGTTCGGCCCCTTGAGCGAGCCGGACTATCAAACGGCCAAGGAGGCCACCCGCAAGTGGGCGCAAGACGACGGCATCGATGCGCTGGTCACCGACAACTCGCTCGACGCCTTGATCGCGCCCACCACCGGCCCGGCCTGGGTCACCGATCTCGTCTCCGGCGATCACGGCTCCGGCGGAAGTTCGTCCGCCGCCGCCCGAGCCGGCTACCCCAACGTGACGGTCCCCGCCGGCTATCTGTTCGGCCTGCCGGTCGGCCTATCGTTCTTCGGCCGAGCCGATACCGACGCGCAAATGATCCAGCTCGCCTACGCGTTCGAGCGCGCGACCCAAGCCCGCCGCGCGCCCGAGTACCTGCCGACGGCGGCGCTAGGCTAGCGGCAGCCGCACGGCCGTCAGCCACTCCGTCGGAGGAAGCGTGCGCGGATCGTTCAGGTACTGCTCAATGCAAGGCTGGTCGGCCGGTTCGCGGCCGCTGTGCGTCAGCCACTCGCCGTAGAGGTAGTTGTAAGCGGTATTGAGTTCGGCGTAAGGCCCCTTGTGGATCAGTTCGGCGCAGGTCCCGGCAGGAATCTCGACGATCTCCACCCCGCCCTCAGGCATGAAATCGTCAGCGACCGTGATCCCGGCGAACGACCGCAACTCCTGCCCGCCCGACGCCGTCTCGTCCGAGTAGTAGACGCCCACGTGCCGCGTATCCGGCCCCAACAAACCACGCGGCCCCGCCCAAGCGTAGAGCCGCTCGAAAGCGGAACCGATCTTCTGATAGTCGCCCACGTGCGGGAAGCCGACGAGGCGCAACGCAGGCTGCTCGCCGATCGTCACCTCGTACTCCTTCGGGACGGCCACCCGACCCGGGGCCTTCGATTCGGCCACGTGCTCGTTTCGATACTGCGAGGGCGGCTTCCCGTAGGCCGAGGAGAACGCGCGAGAGAACGCCTCGGTCGATCCGTACCCGGCCGACTTGGCGATCCGTTCAAGCGGGAGATCGTCCGAGGAGAGCTGCGCCGCGGCGCGATGGAGCCGAAGACGGCGCACGGTCTGATCGGTCGTCTCGCCCGTCGTCAGCCGGTAGATGCGGTGAAAATGATAGGGCGAAAAACAAGCGACCTCGGCCAGACGCTCCAGGGCGAGCGAGCGGTCGAGGTTCTCCCAAATATGCGCGACGACGCGTTCAATGCGCGCGCCGTAGTCGATAGCAGTGGCGGTCCGTGTCATGTCGATGATCCTACGTCCTTGCGCCTGATCCATCTTGCGGATTTCGTATCTGTATTCGAATCAGGGTCTACAATAGCCGCAACTGGATGCGGAGGGGATAGCGATGAGTCTGGATCGACGAGGATTCCTGGCGGCGTCAGTCAGCGCGGCGCTCGCGGCCTGCGCACAGAAGGAAAAGCCGCTCGACGAGGCCAAGCAGCTCGGTATCCCGGGCCCGTTCCCAGGACGCGTCGTGGCCGTGCGCGACGAGCGGTCGATCGTCGACGACGTCTTCCAAGCCGAGCCGATCGAGCAGATGATCGCCCGCGGCATGATGGAGCTCACCCACGCCCCATCGCCCGAAGAGGCCTGGCGCGAGTTCTTCGAGCCCGGCGACGTGGTCGCAATCAAACTGAACCCCGTCGGCCTGCCGCACGTGATCTCCAGTCCGGAGACGGTCCGCGCCATCGTGGCGGGCTTGGAATCGGCGGGCGTCAAGCGAGAAGACATCATCGGCTACGAGCGCTACAAGAACCAGGCGGTCGACGCCGGGTTCTTGGAATGGTTGCCTGAGGGCGTCCGTTTTGAGGCCGGGTCGGAGACCTTCCAACAGATCCAGCTCGACATGGAAGGATACGATCGCGACCTCTACATGGAGATGCCGCTCGTCCACCCGGACTACGCCTCGGACTTTCATCTGGACGATCCGCATGTCCGCCGCTCCTATGTGGCCAAGACGATCTCCAAGAGCGCCAACAAAGTCATCAACCTCTGCCTGCTGAAGCATCACCAGTCGGCCGGAGTGACGCTCGCGTTGAAGAACCTGTCGCACGGCTTCGTGAACAACGTGAGCCGCAGCCATGTGACGCCGACGGCCAACGCTTGCGGGATCTTCATTCCGGCGGTTGTCGATATGCCGATCTTTCGCGAGAAGGTCGTGCTGAACATCTTGGACGGCGTCAAGGCCGCCTACCACGGCGGACCGGGAACGACGGTCGGGCACTACGCCTGGGAACACCGCACGATGTATTTCGCCACCGACCCGGTCGCACTGGACAAGACCGGCTGGAAAGCCATCGACGAGAAACGCGTCGAAGTCGGCCGTGATCCGATCGCTCTGATGAAGCCCGATCAACACAGCAAATGGCTCAACGGTCAGGTCGAGCATATTGAGCTGGCCGGGAACTTTGGACTGGGCGTCTTCGATGACGAAAAGATCCGCGTGAAGCGGATCGACTTGGCGTAGCCTGGGTGGATGGCGACGGTTCACCGAGTCCCTGAGGCAGCAGTGAAAGCGCGGGCTCGGGGCGCGGGGAAGCGGGTCTTGCTTGTCGCGTCGCCCATCCCGATTGCAGCGGGGCTGGCGATCGTGAACAACGACGGCGGCAGCGACGACGCAGCGTTGGCTGTGGTGTTCGTCCTCGCCGTCTACGGCGTACTGGTTCCGTTTTCGATGTGGCAGACGCGACGCTTGCTGTCAGGCTACGAATTGCATGTCGGGGAAGACGGGTTGATGCGGCGACAAAGGGGATCCGACGTCCACATCGGCTGGGACGAGGTCGGTCAAGTCGCGCAGCATCGAGACGGATCTCTGGTCGTCACGTCGGCCGACCAGAAACGGGTCATCGGCGTGTTTCCCGAGTTGGAGCGATTCCAAGAGATCGGTTCCGAGATCGCGCGCAGGGCGCCGAAGAAGTCGTGAGGACGGCGCTCATCGCAGGCGCGACGGGACTCGTCGGCGGGCACTGCATGCGGCAGTTGCTCAACTCACCGGAGTATTCGCGCGTGACGGCGCTGGTGCGCAGGCCGCTTGACCTCGAACACGAAAAGTTGGAAGCGCGCGTGGTCGACTTCAACCGCTTGGACGACGCGGAGATACCCGCCGTCGACGACGTCTACTGCACCCTCGGAACGACCATCCGAAAGGCGAAGTCCAAACACGAGTTTCGCAAGATCGACTACGGCTATCCCCTCGCCGTCGCCGAGCAAGCCGTATTGCAAGGGGCCAAGCGATTCCTCCTGGTGACTTCAGTCGCGACCGATACGGCCTCGCCTAACTTCTACCTGCGCGTGAAGGGCGAACTGGAGTCGGCGACGGCCGGCTTGCCCTACGAACAGATCGATTACTTTCGCCCCAGTTTTCTGACGGGTAAGCGTGAGGATCGGCAATGGCCCGAGAAACTGGGAATCGCCTTCGCGCAGACGTTTCGCTTTCTGCTTTTCGGGCCGATGCGGGTCTACCATCCGATCGCCGCAGAACAAGTAGCCAGAGCCATGATCGCCCGAGCGATTGGCGGGGAACCCGGCCGCCACATTCATCACTACGACGACATGATTGGCCTAGACTAGGGCTCGATGACTCGACGGACCCTGCTCGCCGCTGCGCTATCGACGCCTCTCGCCCGCGGAGCCGCATCGCGCGTGGAGGTCGGCGACGTCCGGACGATCTCTCCTCCCGAAGCCGCCTACGCCGGATGGCCTACGCTGGCCCGCCGGAAGAGCGGACGATTGTTGCTGGCTTGGTCCGGCGGACGCGAGTCGCACGTGTGTCCGTTCGGGCGCGTCGAGTTGGCGACCTCGGACGACCACGGGGCGACCTGGAGTTGGCCGCAGACCGTCATGGATTCGCCGATCGACGATCGCGACGCCGGAGTCTTGGAAGCCGCCGACGGCTCTCTGCTCGTCACCACGTTCACTTCCCTGGCCTACGAGGACCGCTGGAACAAGGAGTTGAAACACGCCGATACGGACCAAGCGAGACGCTGGCGGGCCGTGCAGGCGCGGACGACGCAGTCCCAGCGCAACGAACTCCTGGGGACGTGGATGCTGCGCTCGACCGACGGCGGCCTGAGCTGGTCGAAACCCTATCGTGTGCCGGTCAACAGCCCGCACGGACCGACGGCCCTACGCGACGGAAGACTGCTCTATCCGGGCGTCGCGTTGTGGCAAGACGAGCCGTGGCGCGGCGTCGCCGAATCGACCGATCACGGCCAGACGTGGCGTCGACTGGCGCCGATCCCCGCGCGCCCCGGCGACGACCTGACGGCCTACCACGAGATGCATCTCGCCGAAGCGTCGGACGAGAAGCTCATCGTCCATATCCGCAACCACAACCAGGTCCATGAACGGGAGACGCTGCAGACCGAGTCGACCGACGGCGGAAAGACTTGGTCCATGCCGCGCGCGATCGGCGTGTGGGGGCTGCCGTCGCATCTGCTGCGGCTGCGCGACGGTCGGTTGCTGATGTCGTACGGTTATCGTCGCGAGCCGTTCGGGATTCAAGTACGCACGAGCGAAGACGAGGGCGCGACGTGGTCGGACGCGCTGACTTTGACGGACGACGCGGCCGATCACGACCTCGGCTATCCGTCCACGGTCGAGCTCGACGACGGGCGACTGGTCACGGTTTGGTATGAACGTATGCTCCCCTCGCGCAAGGCGGTTTTGCGGCAGGCCGTCTGGCGGCTGCACTAGCTAAACTTGGGCATGCGCGCACTCCCCGTTTTTCTGCTCTTTCTCGCCGGCTTCGCACAGGCGCAAGAACTGGACCGGATCGACCGCCTAGAGCGGACGATGCGGCACGAGTTGGACCAGATCCAGCGACAGGTCGACGACCTGATGTTCTTCTCGCGATTAGGCCCGGAGGCGGACATCGATTTGGTCCAGTTCACGGGTCCGCCGCTCTCCGCGCAACAGACCAAGAACCCGACGGGCCAAGGCGCGGGGAATCCGCTCAAGGTCCGCGCCTACGTGTTCATTCCGAAGGATCTGGACCGAACCAAGAAACAGCCTCTCGTCGTATTTCCCCACGGCGGGGTGCATTCGAATTTCGGGACGGGATATATCAACATCCTTCGCGAGTTGTTGGCGCAACACTATACGGTCGTCGCTCCGGAGTATCGCGGTTCGACGGGCTACGGACGGGGTTTCTATGAGTCGATCGACTATGGCGGACTAGAGATCGAAGATACCTACGCGGCGCGCAACTTCATGTTGGAGAACTATGAGTTCTTAGACCCAGAGCGCGTCGGCATCATCGGTTGGAGCCACGGCGGGCTGCATGCGTTGATGAACATCTTCCACCACCCGGGAGAGTACGCGGTCGCGTACGCGGGCGTGCCGGTCGGCGATTTGATCGCGCGCATGGGATACAAGTCGCAACGGTATCGCGATTTGTATTCGGCGGATTATCACATCGGCAAGACGGCTTCGGAGGACGTGGAAGAGTACCGGCGGCGGTCGCCTTCTTGGAACACGAACAAGTACGACGGAACGCCGTTGCTGATCCATACGACGACGAACGACGAGGACGTCAACGTCTTTGAAGTCGAGCGGATCATACAGGGGCTGAAGCTGTCTGGGAAGGAAGGCTTCGAATTCAAAATCTATGACGACGCGCCGGGCGGGCATGCCTTCAATCGTTTGGATACGAAACTAGCGCGGGAGTCGCGAGCGGAGATTTGGGATTTTCTGGCTGACGTATTGAAGCCCGATGGTCGCTAGGTCTTCGTTGCGAGAACTATTGGCGAGGGTCGTGCGTATTGCGATTGGGGGTGGGGTATGAGTCGAACGGTTCGTTATTTGGACGTGATTCAGCATGCGAATCCTTGCCGGGAAGATTGGGACGAGATGGAGGGCGACGCCTGGGTTCGTCACTGTCCCAAGTGCGCGCAGAACGTCTACAACCTTTCGGCGATGACGGCTGGGGAAGCGGAGCGCCTGCTGCGCGAACGGGAGGGGCAGGTCTGTACCAAGTTGTTTCGCCGACCGGACGGCTCGGTGTTGACGCAGCGGTGTCCTTCGAGCATGCGTAGAGCTTGGGGGCGAGCTCTACGGTTGGCGGCGGCAGTCGGAGTCGTATCGGCGCCTGCGTTCGGGCATGACGGATGTCCGCGGGGGCGTTCTAAGATTAAGCGCGAAGACCGCGCACAGGGTGCGGCGCCGCTTCGGGGAAGAGTGACGGAACCAAGCGGCTCCGTGATTCCTGGGGCGGTCGTCACCTCGCGCTCAAACGGCAGACCTCCGGCGGCAACCACGACGAATGACCGGGGAGAGTTTTCGTTGGAAGGTCTTCCGGACGGCATGTGCGAACTCGTCGTCGACTACCCTGGATTCGTAACCTATCGGAGGCCAACGGTGAAGATCGTGCCTGGACGTACGACCGTCGTTGACGTGGTTCTGGAGATCGGAGCGCTCCTGGGCGACGTGGTGTACGTTGATCGTCCCGCGGCGCCTGTACGAGCCGTGGGACAGCTTTTTCGGTGGATTGGGAAGCCGTTCTAAGCTGCGCTGATCGCGAGGACCGACGCCGCCGCCGCGGGCGGCTAGCGCAGGCGTTCGTAGACCGTGCGGGCTTCGCGGTAGGTCGCTAGGACCTCCGCGCGCTCTTCGGCGTTGGTGAAGCGTCCCTCGTCGGCCTCCGTTCGAGCGATCAGGTCGTCGATCCAGTCGATGAAGTACTGGGCGTCGGAGTTCGCGTTCCAGGCGCCGGGAATGAAGACCGGTTGCGAGTGGGCCATGCGGACCGTGTCGTCGTTCTCTACGTAGACGCGCGCGGCGTACCAGGTGTAGAGTCCGCCGCGCAGCGCGACTTGCGTGTCGAGACGAGTCTTGCCGTCGGGCGCGGCGAAGGTCTCGATGACGACGCCGTTGGCTACGATTTCCACCTTCTCAATCGGCGCGCGGGCAGCGGCCTCGATCGCGATGCGAACTTCGCCGCCCGGGCCTTCCCAGGCGTCGAAGAACAGCATGGGACCGTTGGTGACGAAGCTATTGCCCTGGCGTAGGTTGCGGTAGAAGGGTTCGACGCCGAACGGTTCATCGGGGATCTCTACGTAGATCCGGTTGTAGCCCAGCGGATTCGGCAGGACGCCCGAAGCGGAGCCGGCAGAGGCGCGCGTCTCGAAACCGAGGTTCCAGTAGCGGTAGACCAGATCGAGCGAGTAGTCGACGAAGCCTTCGCGGCCCGGGTAGCGCTTCTCGTCGCGCGGACGGCCCCAAGCCTCGTTGTCGAGGACGCCGTACGAATAGAGATGGTTGTGGAGCAGTCCGATCGAGTCCGGCTCAGCGAGCGCCATCACCACGGGCGCCTCCCACCAGATCGGTTTCTCGACCTCGATCCAAGGGAAGCTGGTGCGAACGTATCTCTGAGCCTGAGCTTCACGGACGAACTTGAGACCGGAGGGGTGCCAACGGCCCGGTACGTCGATCGGCAGCGGGCGCAGCAGGCCGTGGAAAATCCAAGCGCCGCCGCCGCGTTCGTCTTCCGCATTGAGGAAGGTGTAGTAGCGGTCCTTCTCCACCTCGGTATAGGGGATGCGCGGCCAACGCTTGCCTTCCCATGGATTCGTCTTGTTCCACATGGTCTGGACGGCGGCGAGATTCAGGCCTTCGCTGCGCATCAGGTCGGGGACGTCTTCGGTGGAGCGATGGACGTGGAAATCGCCGGAGTAGTATCCGAGCTCGTTCATATCGATCCAGCGCTTGGGCGCGATGGTCATCTGTCCGGCGGTCTCGTCGTCCGTGGTGATCGTTCCTTCGAAGCGCTCGAACTCAGGACCGCGGTCCACGACGACGACGTAGTCGCCGGCGGGTACCTCGACGGTGGTCCGCCCCTTGGCGTGGAAGGAACCGAGATACCACCCTTTTCCGCCGCTGCGATTGCGAGCGGAGCGGTCACGGATGGAGAACGGCGGTTGATAGAGCCGGCCGTCTTCGCCCCGGATCTCAAAACGGGCCCAGACGGGGCGACCGTCGTCGTCCAGAGCTTCTAGATGAATCTCAGCGGCAGGGGCGGAAAAGGCCCAGGCCGCAAGCAAAAGGGGGGACAAGAACTTGCGCACGTTGGGGATACTCCAAGGTCAGGGTATCGGCAGGACGCCCAACGAGACCGCCGGGGATACCCCTCAAACGGAGCCGGATTTTGGGTTAGTTGTGGTCGGCGCTTTGAGGGCGCTATCGGGGGCTATTGAAGACCGAGTTCGTCGAGGAGCAGCACCTGGACGAGCGACAGGAGGGCGCGGACGTCGCGCAGGTCGGCGACCTCCACGGCGGTGTGGGAGTAGCGCAGCGGGAAGGCGAGGGGAATGTTGACCGCGCCCGAGGCGGTGAAGGTCGAGCCGTCGTTGCCGCCGGCGGTGACGCCGATCTGGAGCGGGATGCTGTTGTCGCGGGCGAGTTGGAGGACGCGATCGACGGCCTGGCGGGGCGTGGCGCCGCTGTTGTCGACGGCGCGTAGGACGGCGCCGGAACCGAGCGGGGCGTAGGCGATGCGTTTGGGTTCAAGCGGCGAGTCAGAGGTCACGAAGCTGTCGATGGGGTAGACGCGCTCGGGGCTGGTCTGTTGCGCGATGTGCGCGGCGCCGTGGAGGCCGGTCTCTTCTTCGACGGAGAAGACGACCCAGATGGAGCGGCCTTTGGGCGCTTGCGGGAAACGGTTGAGCGCTTCGGCGAGCACGTAGCAACCGATGCGGTCGTCCAAGGAGCGCGCGGTGATGCGTTGGCGTCCGAGCAGAACGCTTTGCTTGCGGGGAGTCAAGGTATCGCCCTCGCCGAGAGTTCCCGGGGCGGCTTGCGCTTGCGCGGATCGGAGCAGGGTTGCCGGCCCTTTCGGCGAGTACAGCGCTTGTGAGGCGAACAGGTCCTCGGAGAGCCCGCCTTCCGAGCGCAGGGTGAGGCGACCGTCGGCGGCCGCGCGGGTGACGGTGAAACCGATCTCGTCCATGTGCGCGATGAAGATCGCTTCGGGCGGGCCGTCGGAGCCGAGCGGGACGATCAGGTTGCCGCGCTCATCAAGATGGGCGACGGCTTGAGCCCAGGCAGGCAACTCGCTCCGAACCGCCTTGACGACGGCGCCTTCGTCGCCGCTGACGCCGCTCGGGCGCAAAAGGTTGTCGAGCCGTCGGAGCTCGGGGTGCGAGCCGAAGCCGCCCGCGTCGGTTGGTCCGCCGATCGGCCGCGATAGGAACGACGCCCAATCGTCGCGGCCGAGAGCGCCGGTTGCGTGCGCGAGCAGTCTCGCGACCCGAGCCAGGCGCGTCCAGTAGACGAACTCGACCGGAGAGCCGGCGTTCTCGACGCCCAAGGTGACCGCGACGCTTTGGTCGGCGTCGGGCCACGGGTCGCGCGGACCGAACGGGCCGAACGGAATGCGGGCGGCGCCTCCGCGCTCGAATCCTTCCCCGGCCGGTGAGGCGAGCAGCTCGTCTCGCAGAGCCGACTCCCATCCTTCGGCCGCTTGGATGGTCGGTTGGGCAGGGCCGCCCGGCCGTACGACGATCACGCGCTCGGGCGCGTCTCGGCGGAGGGCGCGCAGGAGGCCCGGATTGTCGGCGTATTGGCCCGCGACCGCCGCGAGCGTGACTCGGTGTGGGGGCGGATTCGAACGGAGCTGCATGGCCAGCTCGACCAAGATCGCCGCTCCCGCTCGGCTGGAGATCCAGGGGCCCACGAGGCGGTCCGGGCCGAGGCGAAAGGCTTCGGCGCGGAGACGAACTCGGTCGAGGATCTCGACCCGTTCGCGAGCTTGTTCGCGTGACTCGGCGCCGACGTCGATGAAGATCTGGTCGAGCCCGGACGGCGCGTAGCCGCGATCGGACTTGAAGTGTACCGACGGCGCCGCGACGACCCCGGACTCGACGCCCAGGCCGTGGATCGTGACGGGCTGCCCTAGGAAGTAGCGCGCCAGCCGGTCTTCGCCTAGCGACTGCACGCGCACGTAGCCCTCTTCGGTGAACCCCGATACGGCGAACCCGGGTTCGTCCAGTCCCGCGGCGATCAGGGTATGGGGGGAGCCTTCGCCGAACGAGATGTAGGCGGAGTTGGTGTTGTCGATTTGGGCGCCCGGTCCGAGCAGTCGTCGAACGACCTGGGCGATCTCCTGCTCGTCGCCGGTGACCCCGGGAGAGTGCGCGAGCCGGCCTAGGCGGGAGCCTTCGACCTGAGCGGACGCTGTTGCGGCGAGGAGGAGGGCCGCGAGAAGCGCCTTGGGAGGGTGAAGCAGCGGAAGATGGGGGCGGGTTGGGAGGGCCCTTGTGGGTTTAGATGTAGGCAATGACGTCGATTTCGACCAGGGAATTGCCGGGGATGCCGCCGGCGGCGGCGATGGTGGTGCGCACCGGAGGCTCGCCGCCGAAGCGGCCTCGAAAGACCTCGTTCATGGCGGCGTAGTCGTCGAGGTTGGCGAGGTACACGTTGCACTTGAGCACCTTGTCCATCGACGAGCCGACGCGCTCGAGTTCCTCTTGGAGCGTGTTGAGGACGTGCTCGGTGTGGGACGCCACGTCGCCCTTGAAGTGCGCGCCTTTGCCGGCCACGAAGACCATGTTGCCGTAGGTGACGACGGGGCTGAACAGCGGGTTGTCGGGCGGCTTGTCGCCTCGCCAGTGGACCTTTCTCTCAGGCGTCGACTGGGCTTCCGCGGCCGGCGCGGCGGCGAGGGCCGCGGCGCCGGCGGCGAGCATCTTGCGGCGGTTGGTCGGCTTGGCGGGCATCGCTACTTGGTCTTCCACTTGAAGTAGTAGAACAGGAGAGCGGCGTCGGGCGCGGCCTTGACGCCGTGCAGCTTATCGGCGGCGCAGAAGAGCATCGAGCCGGGCTGGATGTGCGTCGTCTTGCCGTCGATCGTGAACTCGCCGTGCCCTTCGGTGACGAGCATGATCTCTTCCTCAGGGTGCTTGTGGGGAGGGTGCGGTTCGCGGCCCCCGTTGAGGCGGAGGTTGCCCGCCTCGAAGATTTCAAGCTGATCCGTTTCGCCTTGGAAGTAGATCTGCTGGAGGCCGAACTCGTGCTGCATCTGCTGAGCTTGATCGCCCGCGAGCACGTCGTCGGCGACCTTGCCCGAGGCGGGAACAGCGCCGGCGGCCATGGCGGCGCCCATCAGGGCGAAAAAGTCTCTGCGGTTCTCCATAAGCAATCTCCATAGATCATAGTGGTTCCTAGGATGGATCGCGACGAAATCATCTTGGCGGGGAAGGAGTTCCTCTTTCCGGCCGTTATCCACTACTTCGAGGAGCCGTTGGTGCTGGAGCGTGCGAAGGACCAGTTTGTCTGGGACGCCGACGGAAATCAGTACCTCGACTTCTTTGGCGGGATCGTCACCGTCAGCGTGGGCCACCAGAACGACAAGGTACGGGAAGCGATCCATGCGCAGGCCGACAAGCTGACGCACGTCTCGACGCTGTTCTATACCGAGCCTCAGATCGCGTTGGCGAAACGGATCGCGGAGGTTTCGCCGGGCGGGAAGCTGACGAAGTCGTTCTTTACGAACTCGGGTACGGAGGCGAACGAGACGGCGGTGGCGCTGGCGCGCATCCACACGGGCAATTCCGACGTGGTGGCGCTGCGGCATAGCTACCACGGGCGCAGCGATGCCGGGCGCGCGATGACGGGGCAAGGGATCTGGCGCAGTCCCCTGCCCTCGCACGGCGGCTACGTGCATGCGCACAACGCGTACTGTTATCGCTGTCCGTTCGGGCTCAAGTATCCGTCGTGCGAGTTGCGTTGCGCGACGGACGTCGACGAGCTGATCCAGACGACGACGGGCGGCGGCGTGGCGGGCATGATCGCGGAGCCGATCCAAGGGGTCGGCGGATTTATCACTCCGCCGAAAGAGTACTTCGAGGTGGTCGTCGAGATCATCAAGAAGCACGGCGGGATCTTTATCTCGGACGAAGTGCAGACCGGCTGGGGGCGCACCGGCAAGTGGTTCGGGATCGAGCACTACGGCGTTACTCCTGACGCGATGAGCTTCGCTAAGGGGCTGGCGAACGGGCTGCCGATCGGGGCGACGACGGCGAAGCCCGAGGTGGCGGATTCGATGCGATACCTGACGCTCTCGACCTTCGGAGGGAATCCGGTGGTCTCGGCGGCGGCGAAGGCGGTGATCGACTACGTCGACGAAGAGAACTTGCTGGCGAACTGCGAGGAGACGGGCGGGTATCTGCGCGGCAAGCTGGAAGAGCTCCAGGAGAAGCACGCGCTGATCGGCGACGTGCGCGGGATGGGGTTGATGCAGGCGCTCGAGTTGGTGACCGATCGAGAGACGAAGACTCCGGCGACCGCGGAGACGTTGCGGGTGATGCAGGCGGCGCGGGAGCGCGGGTTGCTGATCGGTAAGGGCGGATTGTGGGGGAACGTGATCCGGGTGAGTCCGCCGATGAATGTGGGGCGGGCGGACGTGGATGAGTTCGTTCGGTTGCTGGACGAGGCGATGTCGGCGATTTAGTCGGGCGGCGTGACGGCGGTACTAGGATCTAGGTTTTCGTCGGGCGCCGTTGGTACTAAATTGGGAAATGTCATGGTACTGACATTTTTCGGCTGTAAGTTATTGATTGTTCGTTCGGCGATGTCAGTGTTTTGCACGAAAATGTCATGTTTTGACAGTGTTTTGACATTTTTTCTCGCGTAAGTTGTTTGCCATCAATGAAAGTACTTCGGTTTTGGAAATTTTCAATTTATGTAAGCGTTTTCTTTGCGGTTAAGTGGCTTTGTTTGAGTCATTTGCGTCGATTGGAAAAATGTCATGGTACTGACATCGGTTTTCGGTGTTGCGCTGGACCTGTGGAACTAGGACTTTTTTGAACATTGAGCGGGCTGGGCGTAACTCTGGTTTTAGGGTAGCTGAGGGGTGCAAGTTTTCCGGGTTGTAGGCGGTAGGGAGAAAGAGGGCGCTGGGTTGGGCCTCGGTGGTCGCTGGGGACAGTCCGCACGCGCTGGGTGGTTTCCGTGGTGCTGAGGCCTTGATGGGACAGTCCCCGCGGGGGCTTTTTGTGGGTGGGGTTGGCTGTGGAAGATGTGGGTGGGTTGGGCCTTGGTGGTCGCTGGGGACAGTCCGCACGCGCTGGGTTGCTTCCGTGGTGCTGAGGCCTTGATGGGACAGTCCCCGCGAGGGGCTTTTTGTGGGTGGGGTTGGCTGTGGAGGATGTGGGCGGGTTGAGCCTCGGTGGTCGCTGGGGACCCCGCGGCCGGCAGCGGTGGGTCGGTTGGGCTCTTGCGGCAGCTCCCCTTGACAATCTACAACAGGCGCCTCATGCTGTAGATCGTCTAGGGGAGCTATGGGTGAATCAAACGATCTTCTGCAAGGAACGCTGGACTTGCTGATTTTGCGCACGCTGCAGGGCGGGGCTCGTCACGGGTGGGACATCGCTCAGCGGATTCGCGACGTCTCCGGCGAGGCGTTGCTGGTTCAGCAGGGATCGCTCTATCCGGCTCTGCACCGGCTGGAGCATCAGGGCTGGATTCGGGCGGAGTGGGGCGCTTCGGAGAACAAGCGTCGGGCCAAGTTCTATTCGCTTACGGGTCCGGGTCGCAAGCGATTGCGGGCGGAGACCGCCAAGTGGGAGCGCCTCTCGGCCGGCGTGAATCTCGTGCTTTCGGAGGGTTAGTCGGTGATGCGTTTGCTGATCGCGTTGCGCCAACGGCTGTCCTCGCTGTTCCGGCGTCGGCAGGCTGAGGACGGCCTCGACGAGGAGTTGGATTTCCACTTCGATCGCTTGGTCGAGCAGAAGGTTCGGGAAGGAGTCGCGCCGGAGGAAGCGCGCAGGCTCGCTCGATTGGAGCTTGGGTTTGCTGCGCAGATTTCGGAGGAATGCCGCGACTCATGGGGTTGGCGGATGGCGGACGAGTTCATTCGCGACTTGCGGCTTGCGATGCGCGGGGTTCGGGCGAATCCAGGTTTCGCCGCGGTCGTCGTGTTGACGTTAGCTCTCGGCATCGGGGTGAATACGGCGATCTTTTCGCTTGCGGATGCGGTGTTATTGGAGGCGCTACCGGTCCCCTCCCCGGATGAGCTGGTGATCGTCAAGCGTCAGGACAAGGCGAGCGGTCGGCGGCCGGGGAACTTTTCGTATCCGCTCTACGACGGCGTTCGGGAAGCGGAGGGCGTGCGGCTGTTTGCTATGAGCTACCCCGGCGAGATGGAAGTCGCGTTTGAGGCGGAAGGCGGTTTGGAGCGCGTTCGGCTGCAGGCCGTGACGGAGGGATTCTTCTCGATCCTCGGGGTGCAGCCGCAGTTGGGTCGGCTGCTGGGCGTGGACGAGGAGGCGGTTCAGGGCGCTTATCCCTATGCGGTCTTGAGCAATCGGTATTGGCGTCGGCGCTTCGGCGCGGATCCGAACGTCCTGGGCCGTTCGTTTGAGTTGAACGGGTCGGTGTTTACGGTGATCGGCGTGGGGCCGGCCGGTTTTGAAAGCGTGGCGCCGGGAACGACCGCGGACGTGTGGGTTCCGATTGCGATGCAAGAGCAGGTGCTGCCTGGGAGTTCGCGCAGGTTTGAGCAGTTCGGGTCCAACTGGCTGACGGTGATGGGCCGGCGCGAGAATGGCGTCTCGGAAGCAGAAGTCGAGGCGGCGCTGAATCTGGCCTATTCTCGGCTCGAAAGCTCGCTGAGGGACCAAGGGAGCGCGGACGCCGATCGGCTAGCCCGGCAGACTCTCAGCGTCGATCCGGGACGCTCAGGGCTAGACGTCGTCCGTAGGCAGTATGCCGAACCTTTGCGCGTCTTGATGGGCGTGGCGCTGCTGGTGTTGCTGCTCGCTTGCGCAAACGTGGCCGGACTGATGTTGGCGAGAGCGACCCAGCGCGCCGACGAGACGGTGGTGCGCGCGGCGCTCGGGGCCTCGCGCGGGCGCCTGATCCGGCAGGGGTTGACGGAGACCTTGCTGCTGGGGGGCCTGGGCGGAGCGGCGGGCATTGCGCTAGCCTTTGCGGCCCGTCCGGCGCTGGTGGCCGTCGCGCAGTCGGGGAGCCAATCGTTCGTAGTCGACGGATCGCTCGATTGGCGGCTGTTGGCGATTGCGGCCGCGGCGACGTTTTGTACGGCTGCTTTGTTCGGCGTGGGACCGGCTTTGGCGGCAGGGAGGGCGGACGCTCGCGGCGCGTTGAATGCGGTCGGGCGACGAACGACGGAGAGCAAAGGTCGTGCGCGGATCCGCTCGGGGCTGGCCGCGGCGCAGGTCGGCGTCTCAGTGGTCTTGGTCGTCGCGGCCGGGCTGCTGCTGCAGACGATTGGGAACCTGCGGAGCGCGGACCGCGGCTTTCGCATGGGCAACATGTTGAGCGTCCACACCCAACCGCTGACCGAGGACTCGAGGCTCAGAGGCGGGGAGGTCGGCGAAGAGGAGCGTCGGGCCAGGCAGGAACGGATGGTCCAACTGGCGAAT